>Ga0268262_10000009_pt1 | contig 226593 bp, 203 predicted proteins | sample TergutNc150P3_FD_190354 | JGI IMG/M metagenome (GOLD analysis project Ga0268262, IMG submission 190354) | Nasutitermes corniger P3 segment gut microbial community from laboratory colony in Florida, USA - Nc150 P3 (SPAdes) (version 2) | ecosystem: Host-associated > Arthropoda: Insects >...
GTATTTTCGCATTCCGGTAAAGCAAAATAACGCCTCCGCACCCATATAAGACGGAGGCTCAAATGAAAGAAAAGATGATTTCACCTTTATTTGACTATGCTTTCTCGGAAATATTCGGCAACCAGAAGAATATCGACATAACTAGGAACTTTCTCAAAACTCTGATCGATATCCCCGAAGACGAATACGACAGGCTTACTGTTGTAAGTCCGAGATTACGCAGGGTCTTCAAAACGGAAAAATCAGGCGTTGTAGACCTGAAACTCAACACCAAATCAGGAAAAATTATCCACATCGAATTGCAGGTGGAAAAAAGATCAAATATGAGAAACAGAATACTTTACTATGCTTCCAGGCTTATTGGAGATCAACTGAAACTGGGAGATGATTATGAGAAACTGCATCAGGCTATAAGCATCGTAATCTGCGACCATAATCTGCTGGAAGAAGAAAGCTCGTATATTAACATATATGAGTTAAGGAACGAAGAAAATCGTTCCTTTACAAAATTGCTGAGGATAATTATACTTGAATTACCGAAGCTGCCTGAAACTGTTGACAGGACGGTGTGGCCTTGGTTAAAATTTTTTAAGTGTAAAGAGAAGGAGGAATTTGAAATGCTGGCGTTAAAATTCCCTGAGCTTAAAAAACCAGTTTCTTGCGCTAAGAAGATGTCTTTATGGGAGGAATGGAAGGACATCCGGTTTCATAGGAACCTCCAAAAAGTGGACGAGCGGATGTTACTTGAGCAGATAAAGATAGACGGTCGCGCTGAAGGTAAAGCCGAAGGCAAGGCTGAGGGTAAAGCCGAAGGTAAGGCTGAAGGTAAAGCCGAAGGTAAAGCTGAAGGTAAAGCTGAAGAAAGACTCGAAATAGCAAAAAATGCATTGGCGAAAGGTCTGTCTGTTGAAATGATTCACGATATTACCGGGCTTGATATTGAAACTATAAGAAGTTTGCTCACATAGGTCTGTTTGACTCAGCGCTGATAATTAAGCATAGGTTAAATATTGCGTAAAAAAGGGCAAAAGAAAAGAAATTGCGTTGTCTCTAAAAATTGACAATCACATACAAACATTGTATATTCAAGTCAGGGAGTATATATGGCAGTTGCAACGGTAAATATCTCTTTTCAGGAAGATTTATTAGGGCAAATTGATACAATTGCTCAAAATGAGGCAAGAACCCGCTCTGAGTTAATAAGGGAAGCGGCAAGAATATACATAGAAAGAAAAAAAAAGTGGGAAAGTATCTTTGCCTATGGTGAAAGCATATCTTCAAAATATAAATTTACGGAAAATGATGTTGATAGAGAGATACAAAAATACAGAAAAGAAATAAATAAGTGAAAGTCGTCCTGGACGCTAATATATTTATATCTTCGTTTTTCTGGGGCGGTAACCCGCGTTCTGTTTTGGAAAGAGTTATAATGGGAATAGATGAACTATTCATAACAAAAGAAATATTAGATGAGATTGAAGCGGTAATCGGAAGACCTAAATTTCATGCAGACAAAGAAAAGGCAGCGTATTTCATAAACTCAATTGAAGAAATTGGAAATAAAATAGTACCCCAAAAACAGATAAATAACGGCAGCAGGGATAAAAAAGATAATATGTATATAGAATGCGGAATGGCGGCTGGTGTCGATTATATAATATCCGGTGATGTACATTTACTGGAATTAAAAGAATATAAGAAAATAAAAATAGTAACCGCAAAAAATTATTTAGAATCTGTGTAATGTGGACACATTATAGACAGACTACTTTAAAAACCGTATTTTCGCATTCCGGTAAAGCAAAATAACGCCTCCGCACCCATATAAGACGGAGGCTCAAATGAAAGAAAAGATGATTTCACCTTTATTTGACTATGCTTTCTCGGAAATATTCGGCAACCAGAAGAATATCGACATAACTAGGAACTTTCTCAAAACTCTGATCGATATCCCCGAAGACGAATACGACAGGCTTACTGTTGTAAGTCCGAGATTACGCAGGGTCTTCAAAACGGAAAAATCAGGCGTTGTAGACCTGAAACTCAACACCAAATCAGGAAAAATTATCCACATCGAATTGCAGGTGGAAAAAAGATCAAATATGAGAAACAGAATACTTTACTATGCTTCCAGGCTTATTGGAGATCAACTGAAACTGGGAGATGATTATGAGAAACTGCATCAGGCTATAAGCATCGTAATCTGCGACCATAATCTGCTGGAAGAAGAAAGCTCGTATATTAACATATATGAGTTAAGGAACGAAGAAAATCGTTCCTTTACAAAATTGCTGAGGATAATTATACTTGAATTACCGAAGCTGCCTGAAACTGTTGACAGGACGGTGTGGCCTTGGTTAAAATTTTTTAAGTGTAAAGAGAAGGAGGAATTTGAAATGCTGGCGTTAAAATTCCCTGAGCTTAAAAAACCAGTTTCTTGCGCTAAGAAGATGTCTTTATGGGAGGAATGGAAGGACATCCGGTTTCATAGGAACCTCCAAAAAGTGGACGAGCGGATGTTACTTGAGCAGATAAAGATAGACGGTCGCGCTGAAGGTAAAGCCGAAGGCAAGGCTGAGGGTAAAGCCGAAGGTAAGGCTGAAGGTAAAGCCGAAGGCAAGGCTGAAGGTTTGAAGGAAGGTATTGCTCAAGAAAAACTTGTTGTTGCAAAAAACGCATTGGCGAAAGGTTTGTCTGTTGAAATGATTCACGATATTACCGGGCTTGATATTGAAACTATAAGAAGTTTGATCACATAGGTCCGGTTTGACTCAGTTTAGATGTTAATGTATGCTTATTTGTGATCGCCAAGACTTGATCTGACATTCAAGGAGTATTGTTAGACTTATCTGTTAGATTTATTATAGAGTCTGTCAAAATTTACTGTCTTTCATCATTTCTTTAAAAATTAACCTATGTAATTCTTTAGCAGGTAAAGAATTACATAGGTATGAAAAAAAACTGTAAAAATCCAACAAATATAGGAAAATCCAATGTAATAAATTCTAACAGCCATCTGACAATTTTTATGCTGTCTGTTAGATCAAATATTGGCGATCACAGCTTATTGACCCCTTCCGCCGCGCTGTAATAAAGTATATTAATGGCTTATATAAAAAACCTTTTCGACCGTAATTTTCTTGAATATGCTTCATATGTAATTAAGGATAGGGCAATTCCCGATCTTGAAGACGGTCTTAAGCCGGTTCAGCGGCGCATTCTCCATTCCCTGTTTGAGATGGACGACGGCAAATTCCACAAAGTCGCCAATGTAACAGGTCACTGCATGAAATACCACCCGCATGGGGAGGCTTCCATTAACCCTGCGCTTGTTGTTCTTGCAAATAAAGAGCTTTTTATCGAAAGACAGGGGAATTTCGGCAACCTTTATACAGGCGATGAAGCCTCAGCGCCGCGCTACATAGAATGCCGCGTTACTCCTCTCGCCAAGGATATTTTTTACAATCCTAAATTAACCGAATGGGCGGATTCCTACGACGGCAGAAACCGTGAACCTGTGCTTTTCCCCGCAAAAATCCCCGTTGTGCTGGTTATGGGCGTGGAAGGAATAGCGGTCGGGATGTCGACAAAAATTCTGCCCCACAATGTCATAGAAGTTCTGGAAGCTGAAATTGCCTGTCTTACCGGAAAGAAATTTGCTCTTTACCCTGATTTTCCGACAGGCGGTTATGTCGATATTTCCGAATACAACGGAGGAAACGGCAAGGCGTTGGTACGCGCAAAGCTCGATACTTCTGACCCTAAGCGCATTCTTATCACGGAACTTCCGTTTGGTTCTACTACAGAAAGTATAATAAACAGCATTGACGCGGCGGCAAGGGCGGGCAGAATAAAAATACAAGGCATTAACGATTTTACAACCGACAAGGTTGAAATTGAGGTTAAGCTTGCCCGCGGCGTTTACGCGCAGGAAACAATAGACGCGCTTTTTGCTTTTACAGAATGCGAACAGTCAATCTCGGTGAATCTTCTTGTAATAAAGAACGGACTTCCGGTTGTGATGACAGTTGACGAGATAATTAAGTACCACGCAAAACAGCTTGTAAAAATACTGACAAAAGAGCTTGAACTTGAAAAAAAGGAGCTTCTTGACAAACTGCATCTGCGCACTCTGGAAAGAATTTTTATTGAGGAGCGAATTTACAAAGGTATCGAAAAGATGAAGACTGCCAAGGGCGTGCAGGACGCGGTTACGGCGGGCTTTAAGCCGTTTATGAAAGAAGTCGGACAGCGCGGCATTTCGGAAAGCGATGTCGAGCATCTTTTGCGCATTCCGATACGGAGGATTTCGTTATACGACATCAACAAAGCGCGCGACGAGATGGAGCAAATAGAAGCGCGTATTAAGGAAATCAACGGGCATCTTAAAAGTATTGTTGCCTATTCCGTTTCTTTCCTAAAGGGAATTATCGCTAAAATTAAAGCGAATGAGGAAATAGGGCGCGGAGCGAGGAAAACCATAGTCGGTCTTTTTGACAAAGTTGTAGCCAAAGAAGTTGTAAAACGCGATGTTGAGTTAAAATACGACGCAAAAACAGGCTATCTTGGAACAAATGTTTCAGGCGTAAAACAGGCGGAAGTTTCTCCGTTTGACAGAATTCTCACTGTCCGCAAAAACGGAATGTATACCGTAATTGACCTTCCTGAAAAAATATTTGTCGGCGCGGACGCATGGTGGATAGGCGCGGCGGATAAGGACGTTCTTGCAAAAACAGTATTTACAATTATTTACAAAGAAAAAGATTCAGGCTTTCCCTGCATCAAACGCTGCATAATAGATGGCTGGATTATAAACAAGGATTATTTCCTTGTTCCAGACGGGGCGCAGGTTCTGCACATAGACACCCGTCCGAAATTTTCATTTACGATTTTTTATATTCCTAAACCGCGTCTTAAAGTTCTATCTGAAAATTTCAAGGCTCATGATTACAATGTGCGCGGCCTTAAAGCGGGAGGCATTAGGCTTTCGGCAAAGGAAGCGGAAAAAGCCGAATGTAAATAATTAAGGCGGGAGATGTAAAGATGACGTATAACGAAGATATTGTTTTTGACGCAAATTCGGGGATTTCGCGGGAAGAACAGGAAGAAATACTTTCTGCAATTAACGGAATTGCGGAAAAAAACAGGCTCTCTCTTTCTGCCGATATTGCTTCATCTGACAAAAAAATAGCGGCAAAAAAAAGCGGCTCTTTTTTTCCGTTAGCTGTAAATATAGCGGCTTTGGCTGTGCTGTGCGCCGGACTGGTTTTGCTAATATATTTTAACGGGAAAATGGATGCAATTGAAAGGACAGGAAAAGCCGTTTACAATTTAACTGAAAAAGCGCTTATTGAAGAAATCCGCAGGGACACGGCTCAGAAAATTGCGGTAAAGGATACGGAAATATCTACAATTGCTTCCCGCCTTGAAGAAGTGGACGCCCAGCTTGCTCAGTTACAGTCAAGCGCGCATGAGTTAACCGAAGAACAGCTTACGGCTCAGGAAAGGCTTATTGCTCTTCAGACGTCGTACCGTGAGGAACTTTCCGTATTGCAGGAAGAACGTTCTCAAATATTGGAAGATTCCCGCGTAAAGGAAGCAAGGCTTCGTTCCCAGCTTGAAGAGAGGACAAGAGAACTTACTATGGTCAGGCAGTCAACGTCCGATGAACTGGAACGCCTTACAAACGAACAGCAAATTATTGCCGCAATTGACGCGCAGCTTGCCGGCGGTCTTGCCTCTGTCAGTGATCTTGTCAATGAAGGGCAGTATGATAAAGCGGCGCAGGTTGTAGAAAGTCTGTATAATTTTTGCAACAACAATTCGATGTCTTCTATCCGCTCATATCAGTTGAGGAAGGAGATTTACAACCGGACAATTGATTCAATGGATACGGTAATTGATGAAATGCGTAAATTCCGCAGCGCAAATGCTGATGGGATTGCATTATTTGAAAAAAACGCAAAGCTGGAAGAGACATTATCTGAAATGCAAAAAACCGTAGACGCTTTCAGTTCGGGAAGTACAACCCAAACGCGCCGGCTGAAAGAGCTTGAAGACTCCGTCTCTGCCCTGCGCTCCTCCGTCGCCTCTTATGAATCAAGCGCCGCTGAAAAAGACAGGACAATATCATCGCTGGAAACTGAAAAATCACAGCTTAATCGGACTGTTGCAGACCTTCAGGCTGTTAATACGACGCGCGAGCAGGAAATTACAAGGCTTAGGAGCCAGCTTGATACAATCCGCCAGCTTTCGCAGGAGTAAGCTCACTTTGTTTTCATGACTTCAACGCCGTCCCAATTTGGCGGAGGCGGGTTAACGGCGTAATCCGCGCATCTTTTGTAAAGATTATCCGCGTTAAAATCGTCCGGCAGTATACTTAAAACTTCTTTAAACTTTGCGGCGGCTTCGCTGAACGAGCGGTTATAGTATAGTTTCATTCCCATATTATGCAGCGGCCACGCTTTTTGTTCTGAAGCGGACAGACCCTTCTTTACGGTAAATATTCTTACTCCTCTTGTTTTTCCCTTTACGGCGACTGTATCAAGGAGTCTGTAACTCAATCCGGTATTAGGTGAAGTTTTTCGCAGTTTTTCAAAAAGATACTCCGATATTAATAATTCGGAATGATATGTTTTAGTCAGTCCTTCCATGCGTGAGGCAAGATTTACCGCGTCTCCTATTACTGTGTAGTCCATTTTTCTTTCGCTGCCGATATTCCCGACTGTTACCTCTCCGTAGTTAAGGCCGATTCCGATTTTAAATTCACACTTGCCGAGTTTTCGCTGGTTTGCGTTGAAAGCGGCGACCGCGTCTATCATTTCAAGCCCCGACAATACCGATTGTAAAGCGTCATCTTCGTGTTTTTCCGGAGCGCCCCAGAACGCCATTATTGCATCGCCGATATATTTATCTACAATGCCGTTTCTTTTGTAAATAATGTCTACTTGCCCCGAAAAATAACGGTTTAGTGAATTTACAAGTTCGTCCGGCGCAAGCCCTTCCGAAATTGTCGTAAAGGAGCGGATGTCCGAAAAAAGAATCGAGAGTTCACGGTTGTCGCCGACAAGCATCTTTTCAGGCGATGCGAAGAATCGCTCTATTACATCGTTTGGAACATATTTCTGGAAGATACGGCGGATACGCTCTTCCTTTTTCCCCGCGAGGACTGCGTCAAACGCATAACGCTTTATCTGCCCGTATGCCCTGTCAAGTTCGCCTGCCATTTTGTTAAATGTCATCGCAAGGCTTCCGGTTTCATCGCGGTATTCAACTTCAACCATAGATGAAAGGTCTACGGTTTCGATTATTTTATTCATTGCGTTTACAATACGGGCAAGGGGATTTGTAAGACTGCGTGTAATAAATATTAAAAGGAGAACTGCGATTGTAACGGCGGCGCACAGGGTAATGACAGTCTGCTCTGCGATGCTTTTAGCGTCACGGTAAAAAACCTGTTCCTTTTCAGTTATCAAAACATACCAGTCAAACGGGGTAAAGTAAAAAGACTGGAAAATTCTTTTTTCGCCGCCGATAACGGCAGTTTGAAGCCCCTGTTTTTCTTCAAGCAGGAGGTTCAGGAGAGGCTCTTTTTCGTCAGGCAAAAGACCCGGATCGGAGCTTGCCATTGCAACAGAGCCGCTTTTGTCAACAGCTAAGATAATTTCAGCTTCATTTAAAATTATACTGCGCGAGTAATTTTCAACCGCCTTTTTTGCGGCTTCCGTCATGTCAGGCCTTCCCGCATAATTATTTTCCACGAGAAGCGACCACTGGTTATCGGTAAACTTTTCAAGTTCTCCCAGCTTAAAACTCAAAAGCTGGCGGGCAAGGCGCGTGACGCCGTTTACAGCATGAAAATATGACGCTGTTTCCGCAAGGACAAGCGGAACAATAATCAAGGGCATGACAACAAGGAACATTTTATAGCGAATTTTCATTTTTTCACTATAAAATAGAAAAATAAAGTTCTCAAGCGGGAAAAATAATTTTCCGATATAGAAACTATGAAACGTTATAATATTAAAACTACATCGGGTAATTCAGAGTACGTTGATGTTCTGAAAGAGCTTGATAATGAGTATCTTGTCCGATTCACGCGCGACAATAACGGAAACATAAAGACGACAGAAGAAACCATTACAAGGCATCTTTTCAATATTTGCGTACAAACCGGTTATTTAAACCCGATGTCCGAGTATTCGGTAGCCTGATCGCAGATCAGCCGCGTTAAGTGCCGGTAGCGAATTCCGAGTGGTTTAAAGAGTCAGACTTTTGGGAGCAGTTTGCTCCCATTATGTTTGATGAAGCCCATTGGGCGGAAGTACCGGCGGTTGCGGACGGAATTACCCGCTTTGCCGGAATAGATCTTTACGGCGAAAATCCTGAAACATCTTTAACATCTCCGCCTAAGGCGCTTGATATTTGCTGCGGTTTCGGCAGGATAAGCGCGGAGCTTGCCCGCATGGGCTATGCGGTTACCGGCATTGACATTACGGAAAGTTATTTAAAAACCGCAAGAGAAGAAGCCTTATATGAAGACCTAAATATTGAATATATAAACTCGGATGCAAGAGAATTTACAAGACCGGTTTTTTTTGATGTAGCCTTAAATCTGTATAATTCATTCGGCTATTTTGAAAGCCAGGATGACGATTTGCGCCTTGTGAAAAATGCTTTCAGTTCCCTGAAAAAAGGCGGCTGTTTAATTCTTGATACCTTCGGAAAAGAAATAACTGTCCGTGATTTTGTTGAAGCCGAATGGTTTGAACGCGCCGGATTCATGGTTTTAACCAAGTATAAAGTTTTGGACTCATGGACACTTCTCCATAACCGGTGGATACTGATCAAAGACGGAAAAAAAATAGAAAAAACTTTTTCCTACAGGCTTTATTCGGCTGCGGAGTTCAGAGCATTGCTTTTGGAAGCGGGTTTTTCCAAAGTAGATATTTTCGGCGACTGGAACGGGAGCCCCTATGATCAATATGCGAATAGACTTATTGTTGTAGCAAGGAAATTGTAAATAGGGGCTCTTGCAAAACTTTTGTTTTACAGCGGCTCAACAGACTTGGAGATTTTTATGGCAGATATAAGTTATGCGAGTTTTGAAAAGCTTGAATCCTTCATGAAGGATGTTTTTATAAAGGCCGGAGTCCCGCCGGAAGATGCGGCAGTTTGCGCGGAAATACTGATAGAATCCGACAAGCGCGGAATTGACTCGCACGGAGTCGGCAGGTTTAAACCGATTTACATTGACAGAATAAAGGACGGTATTCAAAACCCTGTTACCAATTTTGAAATTGTAAAAGATTATCTTGCAACCGCCGTAATAGACGGTCATGACGGAATGGGTCACGTAATCGGGAAGAAATCAATGCAGATGGCAATTGACAAGGCTAAAAAATACGGGCTTGGCATGGTTGTTGCGCGTAACTCCACCCACTACGGCATTGCGGGCTACTATGCGACTATGGCTTCGAAGGAGAACATGATCGGCATCACCGGAACAAACGCGCGCCCTTCAATCGCTCCTACATTCGGGATTGACAATATGCTTGGCACAAATCCGCTGACAGTCGGTCTTCCCACAGATGAGGATTTTCCTTTCGTGCTTGACTGCGCAACTTCCGTTTCGCAGCGCGGCAAAATAGAACACTACGACCGTATCAATAAAAAAATGCCTGAAGGCTGGGTAATAAACCGCGATGGTACAAGCGAAACAAACGCAGCAAAAGCCCTTGAAGGCCTTAACAAGGATACCTGCGCTCTTGCTCCCCTAGGCGGGCTTGGCGAAGAAGGGGCAGGCTATAAAGGTTACGGTTACGCTGTAGTTGTGGAAATTTTAAGCGCCGCCCTGCAGCAGGGACAATTCTTGAAAGCGCTTAACGGTTTTGACGAAAACGGCAAAAAAGTTCCTTATCATCTTGGGCATTTTTTTATCGCAATTGATATCAATGCGTTTACGGAACCGGACAAGTTTAAAAAAACAACAGGCGATATTTTACGCGCTCTTCGCGCTTCGGCGAAAGCGCCGGGACAGGATCGCATATACACCGCAGGCGAAAAGGAGTACCTTGCCTGGCTTGAGCGGAAAGAAAAAGGAGTCCCTCTTAACGACAGCCTGAAAAAGACGCTTAAATCTCTTATCGATGAATATAAGCTTAATTATCAGTTTGGTTTTTAATTGAAATAATTACCGCATGACAGTATACTTATAACGAAGGAAATCCTCATGGCTAAATACGTTCTCTCTCTTGATCAAGGGACAACAAGTTCAAGGGCGATTTTATTTGACCGAGAACAGAACATTGTTGCGGCAGAACAAAAAGAATTTACGCAGATTTATCCGCTGGAAGGCTGGGTTGAACATGACCCGATGGATATTTATTCCACCCAGTATAATGTAATGATCGACCTTATCTCCCATGCAAAGATAGAGGTAAAGGATATTGCCGCTATAGGAATTACAAATCAGCGGGAAACAACGATACTCTGGGATAAAAATACAGGACTTCCGATTTACAATGCAATCGTGTGGCAGTGCCGCAGAACTTCTTCTATTGTAGATGCCCTTAAAACCGCCGGTCTCGGCGATTATATAACGCAGACAACAGGTCTTATACCGGACGCATATTTTTCAGGAACAAAAATAAAATGGATACTGGATAATGTTGAAGGAGCGAGAGAAAAGGCAAAAAAAGGCGAGATACTTTTCGGCACTGTCGACACATGGCTAATCTGGAAGCTCTCCGGCGGAAAAGCGCACGTTACCGATTACACAAACGCAAGCCGTACAATGATCTTCGATATTCACAAACTTGACTGGGATGAAAAACTCCTTGAAGCGCTTGATATTCCCCGCGTTATGCTTCCGCAGGTAAAACCGTCTGGCGCAATTTTTACTACTGCGGATATTGAAGGCGTTGAGATTCCAATTGCGGGCGTTGCAGGCGATCAACAGGCGGCGCTGTTCGGTCAATGCTGTTTTGAAAAGGGCGATGTAAAGTGCACTTATGGTACCGGCTGTTTTTTATTAATGAACACAGGCTCAAGCGCCGCTAAAAGCGGGAACGGGTTATTGACTACCGTTGCCGCCGGTTTTGGCGGAGCTGATTCAAAAGCGAAGGTGCAGTACGCGCTTGAAGGTTCTGTATTTACAGGCGGCGCTGTAATTCAATGGCTGAGAGACGAGATGCGCCTTATTACCGACAGCGCTGACAGCGAATATATTGCTTCCAAAGTTACGGATACAGGCGGCGTGTACCTTGTTCCGGCATTTACAGGACTTGGAGCTCCGTATTGGGATATGTATGCGCGAGGTTGTATAACAGGGATTACAAGAGGAACAAAAAGCGCCCATATCATAAGGGCGGCGCAGGAATCGATAGCGTATCAGGTTATGGATCTTTTAAATGCTATGGAAAAAGATCTGAATCTTTCATTTTCGGAATTAAAAGTTGACGGAGGGGCAGCTAGAGACAAATTTCTGATGCAATTTCAATCTGATATTTGCGGCATTTCCATTGTGCGTCCGGTTATTAGGGAAACCACCGCTCTTGGAGCGGCTTGTCTTGCCGGAATCACGGTTGGTTTCTGGAAGGACTTAGACGAAGTAAAAAGCCGCTGGCGGCGGGATACTGTTTTTAAGCCTGAAATGGAAACCGGATACCGTGAAAAACTTGTCGCAGGCTGGCACAAAGCGGTAGGCAGAAGCTTTAACTGGATAGACAGCAATTAGGCCGCTTAGAGTATTTATGGGTAAATCTCTTGAATAAATGTTTTTATTATGATATGAAGTAAATAAATCATGAAATATTTCAATTCTGCGAATCTTGCTATAATCGCCTGTCCCGGTGGTGAAATTTTCGCAGATGAAGTTATTGAACATCTTAACAGCAAATACCGGCATAGCCGCAAGCATACTATTGAAGAACTTTCCAAACATTACAATATAACTCCTGAACAGGCGGCTTTACAAATCGACCTTATAAACAGAATTGTTGTCCGCGGAACGTCTTCGCATAGCAGCGGTGACAACGGCGCATGCAAGCCGTTCAAGGTTTCCGTAAAATTTACGCTGTTTCCGAACGGAGAGATAAAATCCGAAGTTGAAGAATCGATTCGCGGCAAGGATGTGTATATTTTTCAGGATGTTGAAAACCGCTATCCTGTAAATTTTTCCAGCGGTCAGGTCAAAAATCTTTCGATTAACGATCATTTAATGACAATTTTTGTTACAGTCGATGCGGTAAGGCAGGCAGGAGCCGAAAGGATTACTCTTGTAATACCGAACTATCCCTATGCTAGGCAGCACAAGGCGAAGGGCAGGGAAGGGCTTACCGCAAGCCGTATCGGGAAGATTTTTGAAAGCCTTGGGGTAAACCATATCATTACCCTTGATATTCATTCCAGGGATATTATCAACGCTTTCAATAAAATACATCTTGAAAACCTCCACGCAAGTTATCAGATTATTCAAACTCTTTCCAAAATGGACGGTATTCTTAACGATGATTTTGTCGTTGTTTCACCCGATACAGGAGCGGTGGACAGGAACAAATTTTATGCATCCGCATGTAAAAAGCCTCTGGCTCTTTTGTACAAGGAAAGGGATTATTCCAAAATCAGCAAGGATGCTTCACAAACAAACATTTCCCAGATACGGCTTCTCGGCAATGTCCAGAATAAAACTGTCTTTATGGCGGACGATATGCTGGGGACAGGCGGAACCTTGATAAAGGGCATGAGGATTCTCAAGGAAAAAGGAGCGCGCAGAATCATCTGTGCAATAAGCCTTCCTCTTTTTTCCGGAAATGCGATTTCACATTTTGACGAGGCTTATCGGGAAGGGCTTTTTTACCGTATTATCGGAACAAATGCCGTTTATCAGGAAGAAGTGGTAAAGCGCGAATGGTATGTTAGTGTGAATATTTCACGTCTTTTTGCGCTTGTTATTTCCCGCCTTCATCAAAATCAGTCTGTTTCGAATCTTTTGGACAACGCCGCTATTATTAACCGCCTGCTTTCTCAGGCAATTGTCCCTGAACCGCAGAATGAACTCCCCTTTATCAACAACGGCGAATGAAAACATTTGCCGTTTCGTCAGAAAAGACGGTCGTATTTTTTGACATGGATTGTACTCTTTATACCCACGACGAATATGCGCAAAGCCAGATCGATTTGCCTGTTATGCGCCTTGCGCAGATACAGGGTAAATCATTTGAACGGATGAAAAGCGAAGTTGCCGAATACAGAAAAACTTGGGCTGATAACCATAACGGAAAAGCCGTCAGTCTTGGGAATATTTTTTTATCGTTTGGAATTCCCATAAAAGATATGGTCAGTATGCGGGAAGAATTATACCGTCCTGAGGATTATCTTGCGGAAGATAAGCGGCTTCGTTATGCGCTTACGCGGCTTGCGTCCCGTTATAAGCTAGCCGTGGTTACCAATAATCCTGTTTCTGTTGCGGTTCGTACCCTTTCAATACTCGGTATTCATGACATTTTAGGAATAATTGTCGGACTTGATACATGTTATTTATCAAAGCCTGATAAGGAAATTTTTCTCAAGGCGGCGCAGCTATGCGGGGTTTCACCGCAGCAATGTATTTCCGTAGGCGATCGGTACGATATTGATTTAGCCGTTCCCATTGAACTCGGTATGGGCGGAGTTCTTGTTGACGGCGTTGAGGATGTTTACTCTCTTCCGGATATTCTGCTTTAAAGTGTAAGTTGTCCGGAAACATCGTACTTGTGATACGCATTTTCCGAACAACTCACTGCTGTTATTTTTTTGCTTTTGCTTTGGTTTTTGTCGTTTTTTTCTTTGCAACAGGTTTTGCTTTTGCTTTTTTTGCAGCCGGTTTTTTTGCAGAAACCTTTTTGGCGGTCTTGGGCGCGGCTTTTTTTCTTTGTTTTGCGTATTTCCGATTTAAGTCTGTTTGATATTCACAGCATTCAGTGCAAAGGGTATAACCTTTTTTTACTTTGCCTCCGCAGCGAGGGCATTTTCCCTTTGCAATACGATTGTTGTACCGCTCTTTTCTCTGTTGGTTGATTTCATCTCTGTGCGCTTCACGGTACTTCCTTTGTCTTTCCCTGTTTGCTAAACGTGCTTTTGCATCAGTCATCAAAATTCTCCTTATATTTTTATGTGATGTTATGTATAAGTATAGCATATTTTTTATTTTTTGTATATAGTTAATTTATTAATGTCATTTTTTTATATACTTGATCCTAGAACCAAGTTATTATTTGTCATGACGTTTGCACTTCTTGTTTTTTTTGTTGACAAATTTTTTATATCTGTTTGTTTGATGTTTTTACTTTTTATTATTTATCTTGCGGCTAAAATTCCTTTTCCGGAAATTAAAAGAATACGGAATCTTTCATTGTTAGCGTTATTCATAATAACTATGCAGACTCTTTTTGGCTCAGGCAATAATATGATTAATCTGTTTTTTAGGGGTATAATTTCATTTAATTCGGTCGGCTTTTTTCTTGGACTTTTAATTGTCTGCCGGCTGACCGCTATGCTGCTTCTTTTTTCTGTTTTTACAAGAACCACGCCGCCTTACAGCCTTGCTGCGGGGCTTAATGCGCTTGGCCTTAACTGCCGCGCCGCTCTTACAATAATGTTCAGTTTCAGCCTTGTTTATCATTTCAGGGAGGAAGCCCTTGTTATCATGGATGCGCAGAAACTGCGCGGAATGCGTTCTTTGGAAAAAGGTTCATTTATTGCAAGGGCAAAAGCATGGTCAGGCATTACGCTCCCCCTGATGTTAGGCGCAATGAGAAAAGCGCAGAATTCGGCGGTTGTAATGGATTCTCGCGCATTTGGCGCGTATAAAACAAGAACATGGCTTGAAAAACCAAAAATGAAAGCAGTTGATATTATTTTTATTTTTTTTATTGTTGTTATTTTTGCAGGTTTTTTGTTTTTTAATTACGGAAAAGGCTTTTGGATTCTGTGTCCCGGCAAATAATCAATATAGAAAATGTATATTATTCATATCCTCAAAAAACAAATAACAAGGGGAAAAATTATTCGCTGGAAGGAATAAATCTTTCCGTTTTGGAAGGTGAATTCCTTGCTGTTATGGGAGAAACAGGAGCGGGAAAATCTACATTGTGCAGGCTGATAAACGGCATTATTCCGCACTTTTACGGCGGACATTTATCTGGAACTGTTACGGTAGACGGCGAACGTACTAACGAGTCTTCTGCGGCGCATCTTGCCTTAAAAGTGGGAATGGCGCTTGATGATCCGGAAGCCCAGCTTTTTACATCATCGGTGCGCAATGAAGCCGCCTTTGGCCCTGAGAATCTCCTTTTACCGGAGCAGGAAATTGAGAAGAGAGTCAAGGAAGCGCTTTGCGCAGTCGGTCTTGAAGGTTTTGAAAACAGGGAGCCTCTGACGCTTTCAGGCGGCGAGAAACAGCGTCTTGCGATAGCCTCCGCGCTTGCCATGAACGCTAAAATTCTTGTTTTAGACGAGCCTCTTTGCCGCCTTGACCCGAAGGGAGAAGCGGAAGTAATGTCAGTCCTTGGGGAATTAAAGGACAAACATAAAATAACAATTATAATGACAGCTCACGACAGCAAAAAAATGTTTGAATATGCGGACAGAGTCTGCATTTTAAGAAACGGACGGATTGTCCGCTGCGGAGAAGTAAAAGATATTTTTTCTAATCGTACACTGCTCGAAGAAAACGGCATTCAGCCGCCTGATGATACGGATGTTTACTCTGTTTTTACTGAAAAGACCGACGATTTTGTTAAAACTGAAACAAATATACCTGCGGTAGAAATAAGGGATTTTTCATTTTTTTTTACGCCTGAAAACCCTATTGTAAAAAGGATAAACCTATCTATTGCAGATAACGATTTTGCCGCGTTGATTGGGCATAACGGCTGTGGCAAAACTACTCTTTTAAAAGGGATTGCAGGACTTTTACGTCCAAGCACAGGCGATATTTTTATACGCGGTAAAAATACAGGGGAACTTTTAGTTTCAGAAATTTCAAAAGAAGCGGGTTTTGTAATGCAAAATCCCGATAATCAGCTCTTTACCGGTTCTGTTTACGATGAAGTAACATTTGCGCTGAAAAACGCGCGTCTTTCAAATACGGAAATAAACCGGCGTGCGGAAAATGCGCTTAACATGGTAGGTATTAAAGACATGACTTTTTTTCCTCATGCTTTAAGCAAGGCTGACCGTACTAGGTTAGTCTTTGCCTGCGTTATTGCAATGGGCTGCAGAATAATTATTCTTGATGAAGTTGATGCCGGTCAGGATTACGCCGGCAGTGTAAAGATAATGGATATCGCGAGAGAACTGCATTCAAAAGGCTTTACTATTATTTTTGTTACTCATAATATGTCATTGGTATGTAAATATGCGCACAGGCTGATTATTATGGATAAAAAAGGGATAATAGCGGATGTTAAACGAAAAAAATAAATTCGGCATACACAGCGCTGTTATTGCAGTGTGGGCTGCGGTTGTTGCGGCAGGCCACATACTTCCGACAATACCTATTTGGGGCACAGGCGGAACTTTTTCGCTTGCCTCAGCGCTTTCTCCCCTTTCAGGAATTTTTTTCGGTCCTATAGCCGGAGCTTTATGTTCCGCCGCAGGAGGTTTTATCGGAGGTTTCATTGCGCCTCACACAGCATGGATGGGTCCTTTTACTTTTATTGTCAGTACAACCACCGCATTTAGCTCCGGCTGTATTGCGTGGGGGAAATGGCCTCCTGTAACTGTAAACAGAGCCGGAAGCGTAATTATTAACGGCGGGATTATAGTTTATTTTACCGGAACAGTACTTTGGTTTACCCAAGAAATAGGAAGAAATGTTTTTTATTATCCGCTTGCAGTTTACGCTCTTGGATTTATTGTTATGACAGCGGGGATTATTTTTTCAGACTCGCTTTTCTCGTCCCCGAAACATTTTTTAAAATTTCCGGCAATATGGTTATGCGCTTTCGGCGGACTTATCGGCGGAGCTTCAATCGGGAATTTTTTCTCTCTTGTATTATACAAACAGCCTGTAGAATTTTGGGCTGCTTTGACAATTGTCTCTCCGATTGAAAGAGCGGTTTTTGCCGCCGGCGCAATGATTATCGGAGTTCCTCTTCTTGAAGGGCTTAATAAAATCGGCGTACCGGCAGGTCCGCAGAAAGTTGAAGAGCAATGAAGATTGATTTTCATGTTCATATAACGCCGCCTGAAATTATTGCAAATTGGGAAAAATATGCTGAAAAAGAACCGTATTTTGCCCTGCTGTGTAAAAGCAAACGCAACAAATTTGCAACGGCGGAGGATGCAGCCGCCGCGCTGGAAGCGGAAAACGCGTTATTTGACAGGGCGGTTGTTTTTGGTTTTGCGTTCCGTGACTCAGGTCTCTGCCGTTACGTGAACGATTATGTAATTGAGAAGGTCAGGCAGTTTCCGGAACGGCTGACAGGTTTTTGCGTCGCCTCTCCCGGCGGCGGAGCTGCGAAAGAAATTGAACGCTGCTATAGTCAGGGACTTGCCGGAGTGGGAGAACTGTTTCCGCAAGGGCAGGAATTTGACCCTGCAAATGAAAAAGAAACCGATGAAATTACCCGCATTTGCGGGGAGCTTGATATTCCGCTTCTTCTTCATGCCAATGAACCTGTAGGCCATTTTTACCCGGGAAAAACCGATGTGACTCTAAAACAGCTTGAGTTGTTTGTAACAAATAACCCAGCATTAAAAATTATACTCGCACACTGGGGCGGCGGTATATTTTTTTATGAAACAATGGGCGAAATAAAGGAAAAATTCAAAAAAGTATACTACGATACAGCCGCCGCGCCGTTTCTATATAATGAGCGAATTTACAGTATAGCTAAAACAATGGGGCTTTGTGAAAAAATTATTTTTGGAAGCGATTTTCCGCTTTTGCAGCATTCATGTTACATTTCTGCGCTTGAAAAAAGCGGACTTTCAACGGAAGAAAAGCGGCTTATACTTGGCGAAAATGCAAAAAACCTGTTAAAGATTAAAGGAGAATGATATAATTAAAATATGATAAAAAAAATGACAGGCGCAGTGGTATTGTTTTTCTTACTAAGTTTCATACATATCCCGCAAAGGGCGGATGCCGATGTATTTGAATATAAATATTTTTCAGGATCGCGTTACAGGATTCTTTCCGTTGTTGATGAAGCTGTATTTATTAACGGTATATTAAGCCATCGCGCGGAAATTCTTAACCGCATTGCGGTAGAAACAGTTGATGTTACCGATAACAAAGGGAGGCTCAAGGCTGTCTTTCAGACATCGGAACGCATTGTTTATGATTCAGAGAACGGAGTTCGTCCTGAATCTTTCGGTTTTCAGTGGTCAAGAGAATATAATTCCGAATTTGAACGCGACAGGCTTGGATACCTTAAAATTGCCAATCAGTACTATATGCCGGTTGTACGTAACGTTCCTGTTTTTCCGGACAAGAATCTTGAGATAATGGAAAAGTGGAGAGCTGAAGGTCATGAAGTGCACGATTTCAGGGATTCTTTCGGCATAGAAGAGCCTTATCGCATCCCTTTTATTGCAAATTATACGTATCTAGGAGAACGCGAATGGAAAGGGCGCAGTTATCCTGCTTTTTCTGTAGAATATAAAATCGCTTCGCGCCCGCCTGTTGTAAGCGGACGGATTTACCCTGTGCGGATAATGGGAGATTTTGATCAGATTGTGTATTGGGATCACAAACTTGGTCAGGCGGCCGCATACGAAGAAAAATTCAGTATTTCTTTTGAAATGTCGAACAAAATTACGATTGTATTCCGAGGGAATGCGACTGCGGAAATTATAGAATCTGAACATATGGACAAGGAAGAAATTGCAGCCGGAATCATTGATGAAATAAACCGTCTTGATATTTCTGACGTAAATGTAAGGGTAGTAGAAGATGGTATAGCAATCAGTCTTGAGAATATCGGCTTTTATCCCGATTCCGATAAACTGCTTCCGGGAGAGTTTGAAAAAATAAACAGAATAGCGGAAATACTTTTACAGTATCCCGAAAGGGACATAATGATCGCAGGTCATACCGCCCTTGCAGGCACAAGCGAAGGAAGGATGCAGCTTTCTATTGAAAGAGCGCAGGCTGTAGCGGATTACCTTTTGTCAAAGAAAGTCCGCGCTGCGGCTCGCATGGTAATCAGAGGCTTTGGGGCGGAAAGACCAATTGCAGATAACAGTACTCAGGAAGGCATGAGTAAAAACCGAAGGGTAGAAATAATCCTTTTGGAAAATTAACGGAAAAACAAAACAAATGCCTTCTTCGCAGAATGCCGCATCAATCGCGCAAAAAACAAACTATGTTCTTGAGCGGCTTATACCCATAACAACTCCGATGGCTATTGTAATTGGTTTTTTACTGTCTTCTTTTTTTATACATTTACGTCCTTTTGTTCCGACTCTATTCGGAATAATGACATTTTCAGGCGCGCTAAAACTGCGTCCCGCGCAGTTGGGAACGGTATTACGCAATCCTTCTCCCATACTGTTGTTCTTTTTTGCGGCGCATATAATAATGCCTGTTTTTGCCATGGCGGTTTCTTCGTTGTTTCTTGCTAATCAGGATGTTACAACCGGTTTTGTCCTTTTGTTTTCAGGTCCTACCGCAGTTTCCGGCTTTATATGGGTTTCAATCTTCAAGGGGGATATGGCTCTTGGGTTAACATTAATCCTGCTTGATACCCTGTTTGCGCCGCTTGTTGTGCCCGGCGGCGTCTCTTTGTTAATGGGCGCAAAAATTGTTATGGCCGGAAGCAGCATTGCGGCTTCTCTTTTGTTTATGATAGTAATTCCCACATTTTTGGGAGTGACTGTAAATGAAATCAGCAAGGGAAAGATACCGGCGCTTGTCTGCCCATGGTTTGATCCTTTTGCCAAGATATGCCTTATGGCGGTTATTGCGACTAACGCTTCGATTATTGCTCCGGGAGTGAGATTTAACGATCCTTTTGTCTGGAAAACGGCAATTATTGTTATTGCAGTAACGTTTGCAGGCTTTTTTATTATTAAGTTTACCGCAGTTATCGGAAAATGCCGCAGTCCGAAAGATATAAGCATGATAATTGCCGGAGGATTAAGAAATAACAGCGCTATTATGACAATAGCCGTTAATTTTTTTCCGGAAGCCGCCGCCCTGCCTACATTGCTAAGTATCATGTTTCAGCAGACAATAATGGCAATTATGGGAAAAGTGTTTTCAGGAGATAAACAGAATGTTGTTAAGGTTTCAGAATAATCCGGCTACTTACTGAAAAATTCAAGTTTCAGCGCAGATTCATCCAAAATAATTGCGACTTTTCCCTGTGAAAGCAGGCGGCGGTTTTCTTCGGATGAAATTATTAGCATTGCGTCATTTTTATCGATGATAATGTCTGTAGGCTTTATTCCGAATACGCCGCTTGCAAAAATCTTTAACGGCTTATCTCCGACAACAGCCTGCAATTCAGGAGAAAGCCCTGACGGGTTTCTTTGGAATATACCCTTAAGCGGCGAATAATGTACCATTGAAATATTCCGTGATTCAAGCATATTTCGTTCATAAATAAGATTCATTTCGCTGTCCCATATTTTCGGGAACAGGCAGGGAACGGCAAGGACTGAGCTTTTCATTCCGTAAATTGGCAGGCTTTCGGAAGCAATAATTATAATCCCTGTGTACTGTGCGGCTGAAACCGGATTCAGCGTCCGCGCAACCTGCATTGGACGGGTATGGCGTAAAATGGCTGAACTTACGCCTGAAAGGGGTATTGTGTAGGATGTTGTCATTTTTAGCATATCGGGAGAAAGCGACGGCGGCAGGGAATTGGCATTAAGCGCAAGAGCTTCTGTTTCAGGCAGGCTGAACTCGCCTCTGTCTATAAGGTCTGCGATTGTTGAAGAAGAATCTACCTGTAAACCAAGAATACCCGGTTGTATAAGCCTTAAGCAGCCTTCGCTTAATAACGCTTCCCCCTGAAGCCTTCCCGCAGGCAGTTTGATGCCTGCTGATACAAGGTCAAGTGAAACCGTAGCCATGATTTGCATTGTGTCCCATTCCAGTATGCCTGTTATGTCCATTTTAGAGTCGGCAAAAGCGCCTGAAACGGTAAAAATTATTAGTAATAGTACAATCACTCTGTACATCAAAAATACTCCTAATCTATTATCGGTGTTTTTGGGATTATTCCTGACGTAACCATGTCAGTTAAGAGCCGGTATTACTACAGTTTCCCCTATGCGTAAATAACGGTCCGAAATACCGGGGTTGTGCTGTTCAATTAAATCTAAAGATGTTCCGTAAAGCCTTGACATCCCCCATAAAGTGTCGCCCTTGCTTACTATATGGTAATTAAAACGGAGCAATTTCAGGTCTTCCCGCTCCAGAACGCGGCTGACATTCTCGTAATGCACTGCAGGAACAATCAGATTACGGCTGTTATCCTGCATGGTGATCCCATGAAGCAATTCCGCGTTAAGCCGCCTGAGTAAATCCCTTTCAATGCCCGCTTCTTCGGCAAGTACATCAAGTGAAATCTGACGCTGCAGCGGAATCGCAGCCCATTCAAAAGGCTTATGCCAGATATTTATTCCAAATCTCCTTGGCTGGGATAAAATATAAGTTATAGCTATTAATTTCGGCAAATAATGTTCGGTTTCCTGCCTTATTTCCTTTTTCTGCGTCAGCTCCCAAAAATCGTTGATTTTTGTTCTTTGTACCGTTCTTGTAATTTGACCAAGTCCGCAGTTATATGCGGCAATAGCAAGTTCCCAGCTTCCGAGCGCTTTGTAGTTGTCTTCAAGTTTTTGCAAAGCGCCCTTTGTGGATTTGATAAAATCCTGCCTTTCATCAATATAATCATTAACTTTTATTCCGAACGGCGAAATACTGTTCATCATAAACTGCCAAAGCCCCGCCGCGCCGGATTTGCTTTTTGCCGTTATCTGAAAACCGGATTCAATTACAGGGATATAAAGAAGCTCAAACGGCAGATTCCGTCTTTTAATTTCCTCTTTGATAAAAGACATATAAATATTCCCGCGTTCAAGGACTGTGTTTAAATAGGCGATTCCTGCGGGACTTGAATAGTAGGTTATGTAATGCATTGTCAGCGGATTTTCAAGCGAAGATTTAGTCAACAGCGCGTAGCCGTCAAAGTTAAATGCGCCGTAGTTAACGTTAGGTGAATAATCCGAAGCGCCGCTCCTGGATTGGGGCGCGGCGGAACGCAAAGGCCTTTCGTTATCAGCGTTAGCGGTAAATACACTAATGCAGAAGACGAGAAAGATTATTTGGCATTTTATGAAACGCCGTTTCCGTGCAGCATTACGCATAAACTTTAAATTTTTTCTCCGAAGTAAATCCCCGCCCATTCCCAGCGTCCGTGTATTTCAGGATCCTGAGGAAAATGTATTTTGCGGAAATAAAAATACCATGTTGAAAGGTACTGCGACCAGCCGGTTGTTCTTAAATACGCTTCCGTAGCGTTAGAAGACGCGTCAAGGGTGGATGCGTACTTAATGTTGCTGTTGTACATAAACCCTGCAAAGTTAAAGTCTACCATTCTGGCGTCATCGGTTTCCGTCTGTCCCCATGAACGGTTGAAAAAATTAACCTTCGCCTGATACCGGCTTAACTGCCATGCGCTGCCCGCGTCCAGTGCGTTTTCAACGGCAGTTCTCAGCGCCCTAAGGCTTTCAAATGTCCAGTCTTTCGGGGACCTGCTGAAATCCACCTTTTCCCTTGCGTATTGATCCGCATCCGGGAAACCCGGAATTATCGTTCCTGTAAAGGGCAGATAATCCGAATATGCCTGAATTGCGCCGTTCCAGTCTCCGACCTTCTCGCAGGCCTGTCCTAGCATAAAATATGCCGCTCCCAAATCAATTTTATCGGGAAATCTGGAAATAAGTTCATTGTAATACCAAACCTGACGCTCCGGATTGCGGTTAAGGTTAATCAAGTGTTTCAGGCATAAAAGATGAATGGACTCGCCGTTAATAATAAAATCAGGATAATTCATGACGATTTGATCAAAATACAGAGTGGCAATAGGCTGTGAACCCTGCTGTATATAGGCATGGCTGATCATCAAAAGATAATAACTGTTGTAGGGATCGGAAAGGTTTTTAATAATTCTTGCGCTTAAGAAATGAATCAGCCTGTCGTAATCCTTAAGACGGGCAAAACTTGCGGCAATTTCCCTGACAACGGTAAATTCATCTTCACTTCCCGGCTGCTCCGTTTTTAGCAGACCGAACAATACCAAAAAGTTTTCCCTGTTTTCCTTTGATCCTGTAATATAATACGGGTCAACTTCCGTTTTGTTATTTGCATAATTCACAGGCAGAAAGTTACATGACAGGAATGAAAAGATAACGAATGTGAAAATTGAAAAAAACAGGCATTTATATCTAATATTTTTATTAATATTGCAGTATTTTTTCATTATTTCCGATGTTATAAATATTACCATTGTGTTATTATTTTGTATATGGAGGAATAACCTCCCGGTGTTATTTTTTTGGGAAAAATAATTTGTGGATATTTAAAAGTGCCGACAATAATCCGGTATCGCATTTTCTCCGTATTTGTTTTCACTGTATTATTATCGGCTCCTGCCGCTATTTTCTGTCAGTCAAGACCTCAATCCGGCAATACCAATAATCGGCAGCAGCCTCCTTCCGGTCTTGTAGAAGAAATACGCAGTTTAACCGAAACAGGCCGGTTATCATCTATGCTTGAAGCGTTGGAGTTAATCCGAAGCAGGGATATCAGCGGCGTTGACTTTGGGCGTATGATGATCGGGATCAATACGCTTTTAATAAAACTAGTCTATCCCGATTCGCCTGTACAGCTTCCGGTTATCGATCTTCCGCAGACTTTCAACTATACCCGCATAATAAGGGAGGCTGAAAAAGGCGTATATGTCCGTCCTTCCGAGACTTCTGATGATTTTTTCGAGCATATCCTTGTGTTTTTAGCGATAAATGAACAAACAAAGCCGGAAGTATTGTCTGATATTTTTAGAAATCTGGTAAAAGCAGGCCAATTAAAGCCGAATTCACTGTTACCGCCGTATCTTCAGGGCTTAATTCACGAGCGCTTAGGCCGTCTTGAGCAGGCTGAAGCCGCTTATAGACGGGCTTATGAAATGTCCAATGAATGTTATCCCGCATTAATGAATATTGCCCGGATAAAGAGTCTTTCGGGAAATACGGCGGAAGCGCTGTCCCTTTTTTCGGACTTGGTAATCCGCTACCCGAACAGCGCCGGTATAAAACGCCAGCTTGCCGTCGTCTTGCTGGAGAATGGCGACCTTTCAAGGGCATTATCCGCAATAGACGAACTTCTGTTTTCAGCGCCGAGGGAAGGCGAGCTTCTGCTGATAAAAACCCGTATCCTTATAGAGCAGGGGCAATTTTCTCAGGCAAATGCGATCCTTGACACTTACGCTTCAATAAATTCAAACAACAGGGATTATCTTTTTTATCGTGCCAGGGTGCAGGCTGAAGGAAATAAAAACCGTGACGCCGCTATTAATTACCTGCGTTCCATACTCCGTACTAATGCCAATGACACGGAGACGCTGCTGTACGCCGCTTCGCTTTTATTAGACTCCGCCCGTCCTGCGGATCGGGATGAGGGCAAGGGGCTTTTGGCGCGCTTGCAGAGAACATCAGGCTCTTCAATAGAAGTTATGAATTTAAGCCTTGAGGATGCAATCAGGCGTGAAAGCTGGAAGGAAGCGCAGGCATTCTTAAACCGCATTCTCGCAGTTCGCCGTACTCCAGCAGACTTAATTAACGCATATCAGGTTGAACGCAATCTTGGAGACAACGCAAAAGCGCTTGCCTTTGCGCGGGAATTATATGAAAAAAATACTTCCAATAACGAATATATTGTTGTATTAATTTCAGCGTTGATTGACAGCGGCAGAAGGGCAGAAGCTTCGCAGATGATTGAAAGCAGAATCAATTCTGTAAGCGGCGGAAGCGTAAAAGCCCAGTATTATTACCTAAGAAGCCGTATTCAGCCGAATGACGAAGCCGCTTTGAGCGATTTGCGCTCCAGTATTTTTGAAGACCCCAGAAACCTTGATGCGCTTATCGCCACTTTTGAAATTTACCGCCGGCAAAGGGAAGAACGCCGCGCGGTTTACTATTTGCGGCAGGCTCTTGCTATTGCGCCGGATAATCCCCGTTTGAAACGGTATGAAAAGGAATATGCCGAATTGCTTAAAAGAAATTAGCATATTTTCATGCCGTTTTGCTACTTGAATATATACCGTTTTTTATGCTAGGGTGACAGGTAATATTATATTTAAGGATGTTACCCATGTATACATTTATTTTTCCGTTAATGGCAGCCCCGCCAACCGGTCAGGATGCCGGCAGTTCCAGTCTTTTTATGAGTTTTCTTCCCTTTGTCCTGATTATTGGCATTTTTTACTTTTTGATTATCAGACCGCAGAATAAAAAGCGGAAAGAAACCGAAAAAATGCTTTCCGCATTAAAGAAAGGCGACAGGGTAGTAACCATTGGCGGTCTTCACGGAACAGTTCAAAACGTCAAGGAGACGACTGTAATTATCAAAGTTGACGAAAATGTAAAACTGGAATTCCTTCGCAGCGCAGTTTCCTCTGTCGTAGCCGTCTCAAAAGATGAAAAAATCGAAGACAAGTCCGAAGACCAATCCTCCGGCAAGGCATAATCATGAGTAAACGCTATAGATTCTTTATAATTATTGCAGTAATGGGAATCTGTTTTCTTTTTCTCTGGCCTACTATACGATGGTATTTTTTTATACCGAAGGATCAACAGGCGCTTGCTCTGGAAACAAGGCAGCAGATAAGGACTTATGCTTCTCAGGCTGCACAGGGAGATTTACAGCGTATTATTGACGCTTCGCGTTATGACAGAGAAGTTCCCGACGGTCTTGATTTTTTAACAGCAGCCGCAAAAAAAAGGTACAAGGCTGACAAACGGCCTGTTCCGGATACATGGACGGCGAGAAATGTTCTTGCGGCGTTTTCCAGCAGGAGAGAAGCGCTGGATGCAGTTGAAAGTAAATACCGTGATGATATTTTTGCATTAAAGGACCTTCAGAAAAACGCTGTAAAACTTGGTCTTGATCTTTCCGGAGGGTTGAGCATTGTACTGCAGGCGAATTTTACCTCTCTTGAAGCCAAATTGGGACGTGCTCTTAATGATAATGACCGGACGGATGCAATGAACCGCGCTTTGGAAGTGTTGAACAGCCGAATTGACCGTTTCGGTCTTACTGAACCTATTATACGCCGTCAGGGAACGGATCAGATTTATCTTGAAATACCCGGAACCGCCGATCCTGAGCGGATCAACGACATCATAATGGGGAAGGGAAGCCTTGCTTTTCATCTTGAAGATTCAGAGGCGACCGAAAGATTCAACAGTTATTACAGAGCCAATCCTACGACAACTTTTGATACAAACGGAAAGCTGATTAATCCTTCCATTGTTCCGTCCGATGTAATGGTTCTTGGCTATTATATCAAGGACAGGTACGGTCTTGACGAACAGGCGAGAAATGTTGACGGAAGCCTTAGGTTTATAGCCGTAAAGAAAGAAGTAGGGCTTGACGGAAACTACATAGAAGAAGCCATTGTTGAACGCGGCAGAGTAGACGGCAGGCCGGAAGTTGTTTTCGGTCTGACTCCCGAAGGCGGAGAGATTTTCTACAGGCTTACGTCAGCTAACATAGAAAAAAACCTTGCCATTGTTCTTGACGACAGGGTAAAATCAAATGCCAGAATATCGTCAGGTATCCGTGAAAGGGGAACAATAACAGGTTTTGGCGCAGATGAAGCGCAGAACATAGCGCTTGTTTTAAGGACGGCGGCGCTGCCTGTGGAACTTGAAGTAGCCAATCAGCAAAGTATCGGCGCTTCAATGGGGGAAGACACAATACGTCAGGGGCTTTACGCTCTTTTGGGCGGAGTTGCGGCTGTTCTTGTTTTTATGCTTGTTTACTATAAAACTTCCGGAATTAACGCGATTATTGCGCAGATACTTAACTTTTACCTTATGTTCAGCATACTTTCAGCCTTGAATTTTACGCTGACTCTGCCTGCAATTGCCGGATTTATTCTTACAATAGGAATGGCGGTAGACGCAAGCGTAATTATCTTTGAGCGCATGAAGGAAGAAATGCTTCTTGGAAAAAGCCGCAAGGCGGTAGTAGAAGCAGGTTTTGACAAAGCGTTTTGGGCAATTATGGACTCTAATATTACTACATTTATTGCGGCTCTTTTCCTTTCACAGCTTGGATCAGGCCCAATCAAGGGATTTGCGGTCAGCCTTGCAATAGGCGTATTTTCATCGGTCTTTACCGCCCTTTTCGTGTCACGGCTCATTTTTGACTTTGGCACTGACGTTATGCGCAGTAAAAAACTTTCCGTTAGCTGGAAGATGCATATTCAGAATGAAGCGTTAAGGGGAGCCAACTAATGAGAAAAACAATTAACTTTTCAAAATTTTTCCTGCCTGCGGCAATCTTATCATGCGTGGTAGTTATATTTGGAATTACAGGCTACATTTTTCTGGGATTTACGCTTGGCGTAGATTTTCAGGCAGGTTTAATACAGGAAGTGCAGCTTGCTCCTACAGCTTTTTCCATACGCTGGTCGGGAACGTCAAACGCAATTCTTTCCTTTGACCGAGGCGGACTTTACATTGTTATTTCGGGTTCCGGAATAGAAAATAGAACTTATTCGTTTACATTCAATGAATACGCCACTGTCGGCTCTCTTTCACGCGCCATGATGCAGCAGCTTGACGAGCTTGAGGTATCGGTAATTGCAAGGGAAGGAGTAAATACGCAGTGGCTGATTTTCAGTTCGCTTGGTAATCCCTACCTTGGCAGCGATACTCCGTATGTAGTCCATTACCTTGATCCTCAGAGTCCGCCGGTTGATATTTCCGTGATTAGAAGCGCAACGGCAAGCCTTGGGCAGGAAGTTTCGGTTCAAAATGTCGGCTCCCCGCAGGACAGACATTTTATGCTGCGCATTGAAGACAAGGGCGAAAATAAAATTCTTTCCGGTCAAATTACCCAGTCTTTGGAATCGTATTTCGGAAACGGTGAAATTGCGGTATTACGCTCCGACTTTGTAGGTTCGCGTTTTTCAAAGGATCTGACTGATCAGGCGGGAATCCTTGTCAGTCTTACCCTGCTTTTAATTCTTGTTTATGCGTCAATCCGCTTTAAACCGCAATACGCTATTGGGGCGATACTTGCTATTATTCACGACGGCATAGTAATTATAGCGTTCGTAGTTTGGACAAAGATGGAATTTACCACAAGTACAATAGCGGCAATTCTTACCATACTTGGTTATTCAATCAACAATACGATAGTAGTTTTTGACAGAATAAGGGAAACCCGCCGTATATACCCTGATAATTCTTTTGTTGATGTGTTGAACATTTCGCTTACCGCAGTGCTTGGCCGTACAATTATTACAACATTAACAACCATGCTGGCGGTAATATTCCTGTTTATATTTGCCAAAGGTTCAATGAAGGATTTTGCGCTTGCTTTGCTGGTCGGTATGGTTTCCGGTATCTATACGTCGCTTTTCATTGCGACAGGTTTTGTGAATTTTTGGGAAGACTGTAAAATTAGACGGCAAAAAATAAAACAGGCTGCCATTCAAAAAGTTTGAAAGTAATCCGTTCAAATGTTCTGGGCTTCTGTATGGGAGTACGCAGGGCTGTAGATATGGCCGTTGAAGCGGCGGGTTCCTGCAGCCGTGTTTACTCTATTGGTCCTGTCATTCATAATCCGGAAGTTTTAGCCGCTCTTGAAAGCAAGGGAGTTGCATCAGTCAATGAACTTGAACTTCCTGAAAACCTTGAAAATTGTTCAGTAATAATACGCGCGCACGGAATCAGTCCGAAAACGGAAGACGAACTGCGTAACAGGGGATGCAAAATAATAGACGCCACCTGTCCCAGGGTGAAAGCAAGCCAGCTTAAAGCAAGAGAACTTGCAGACTCTGGTTTTTTTCTTTTTCTTGCGGGAGAAGCGGGACATGCTGAAATTAAAGGCATACTTGGCTATGCAAGAGATGGATTTTGCGTAACAGCGGAATGCGCCGCAGAAGTACAGAGGGAGGCCGCAAGACTTTATAAGACGCGCGGCAGTGTAAAGACAGCCTTATTGGGGCAGACTACAATTTCCGAAGACGAGTACAGCGCAGTAAGTGAAGCAATAAAAGAATATTTTCCCGATCTGAAAATTATTAATACGATATGCGCCGCTACTGCCGACCGCCAGAAATCACTTCGGAAACTTTTGAATCATGCGGAGGCTGTTGTTATCGCCGGCGGCAGGGAATCCGCAAACACGCGCCGCCTCTTACTAATTGCGCAGGAAAGCGGTAAACCATGCGTGTTGGCGGAAAACGCAGGCGAAATACCGAACAGTTTTAAGAAATTTGAAACGGTGGGGCTTTGCTCCGGAGCTTCTACGCCGGATTCTGTTATTGATGATATAGAAAGAGAGTTAATAAGCTAAACCCATTTATTTGCATTGATTGTTTTTCAGCGATAACCCATTTCGCCTAACGCTTTTTCCGCTTCTGTGATTTCATCAAAATCCATTATGTGATTTTTATAGATAATTGAGTTTTCATGTCCTTTTCCAAGCAAAAGAACAATATCTCCTTTGCCTGCAAGACTCAAAGCTTTGCGGATTGCCGAAAGCCTGTCAGGTATAAGAAATAAATTTTCACCCCGGATAAAATTTTTATGTTTTTCCGTATTTGAATCTGAAACGCATTCTGCGACGCCTTTTGCAATTTCTTCCAGAATATCCATTGGGTTTTCACCGCGCGGGTCTTCGTCCGCCGCAATAATAACATCAGAATAATCTGCGGCAATTTTTCCCTGTTCCGCCCTTTTTTGGGTATCCCTTTCTCCTGCGGAACCAAAAAGGCTTATTATTCTGCCTCCTGTTTTATCAAGACGGCTGCGCAGGGGCGGGAAAATGGCCTTGAATGATGAAGGGGTGTGCGCATAATCCACAACAACTTCAAAAGGCTGACCTTTGTTAATAGCCGTCATTCTTCCCCTTACGGGTTTTAATTTTTTTACAGACGGGGCAATTTCCTTAACAGGCAGTTTTAAAAGGTTTGAAACAACAAGAAGGGAAGCAAGAACGTTACGCGCATTAAAAGAACCCGGAAGAGCGTCCCTGATTTCGATACGTTCATTTAATGCCGGAATAAAAACCATATACCAATTGCCCCAAGCGCCGCTTTCAATGGCTTCAAGGATAATATCCGCGTCTACGCCGGCCGCGCTGAACGTGAATGTTTTTTTGCGCGTTGCCGCAGCAAAATATCCGCAGCTTTTGTCGTCCGCGTTTATTACACCGAAAGGTTCAAAAGAAGTTGAACCGCCGCAGCGGCTGCAATTGTCTAGAGCGCGGAAAAGATTTGCCTTGTCGTCCCTGTACTGTTCCCATGTTCCGTGGAATTCAAGATGTTCATGGGTTACATTGGTAAAAACGGCGGAAGAAAATTCAACGTCCCCAAGCCGGTTTGTCAATTTTGAGAGGCCGTGCGAACTGGCTTCTACTACGGCAAATTCACAGCCGTTATCTGCCATTTCAAAAAGAAGCCGCTGTACTGCTGGCGCTTCGGGAGTGGTCTGATGCTCGCTGTTCCATTGAACTTCAGAACCCAAGCAGCTTTGTACGGTTGAAAAAAAACCGGCTTTTTTCCCCATTAATGTCAAAAGCTGCCAGATAAGGAAGACAGTGGTGCTTTTTCCCTCAGTTCCTGTTACTCCAATTACGAGCATTCGGTGTGAAGGATTGCCGTAAAAGGCAGCCGATACGGGCGACATTGCAAAACGCGAACTGTCTGCCTTTAAATATGTTATTCCGTTTTTTTTCTGTATATTCTCATTTTCGTGAACGATTACAGAAGCTCCGCTTTTAATTGCATCGTCAATGTAAAGACTGCCGTCTGTGTGCAGACCGGGCAGGGCAAAAAAAAGGTTTCCGTTTTTTACCTTGCGCGAATCGTATTCAATGCCCGTAACAGTACAGTCGGTAATTTTATCGTGAAATTTTATTCCGGCCTTCTCTGCAACTTCATGCGTAAAAAAATCCAAAAGACGGCGTTCCATGCTTGTTGTATATTTACTCCTCGCCGAATACAATCGCCGTAAAAGTTAGAAGCTCGGCATCCAGCGCATCGTATGAACCTTCGGGAAGCCCTGCTTTTATGCAAATATAATCAAGATATTGATCAAGATTCCAGCCTTGTTCAACAGGGACCTGCGGCAAGAGTACCCCTGAGCGAGCGCCCCTCCTAAGGTACAACCCATGAACGCCGACTTTTACTTTCCGCGGATCGGGGCAGGGCGTCATTGGTGAAAGCGCTGAAATTTCTATATGGGTGCGTGAAAATTCTTCTTTTTTTAGCGGCGGAAAACGCGGGTCTCCGAAAGCGGCTTCCCTTGCCATAAGGCGGACTGTTTCTATTAAAGGCAAGTTAGCTGTCATTCTGCCGATACAGCCGCGCAGACTGTGTTCTGCGCCTGTGTGCAGGCTTACAAATGCGCCGCATGGTTTGTAAAGGCTTGAATCTTTGTTTTTCTCCGTTTTGGAATAGACAGGTTTACGGCCTTCCAGTTCTGCGGCTATGGTTTCACGCGCCTGCGCAAGTAAAATATTCTGTTCATTTTTATCAATGTTGAATTCCATATTATTTAAATTATAATATTAAAATTGGTTATGAAACAGGGCAGAGTATCAAAAACGGTAAAAGTAGGCGGTTTTTCCCATGTCCGCCCTGTATATATTGGCGGGAATTATCCTGTAGTTATTCAAACTATGTGGAAAGACCGTATTACCCATTCTGCTTTAGAAGATGATGCAATAGTCAGGCAAATAGATGCGCTTGGCCGCATCGGCTGCGGGCTTTTGCGCTTTGCCGTTCCCGACATCGAAACCGCTGAAATACTTGGGAGACTTGCGCAAATGGTTCCCATGCCCCTTGCGGCGGACATTCATTTTGATCATAAAATCGCCCTGCGCTGCATGGATTTCCCCATTGCAAAAATCCGCATTAACCCCGGCAATATCGGCGGCAGGGAGAAGGTAAAGGCGGTTTTTGAAAAAGCTGCGGCAAAAGAAATACCTATCCGTATAGGGGTTAATGCCGGAAGCCTTCCGCAGGACTTGCGTCAAAAGGTGGAAGAGGGCATGGGCGTACCTGAGGCGTTGGTGCAGGCGGCACAAAGGGAATTGGTTTTCTTTGCCGAATACGGTTTTGATAATTTTCTTGTGTCTATGAAAGCCAGCGGAATTGCCGATACTATAGAAGCGAACAGAATCCTTTCTAAAAGAACGGATGCGCCCCTTCATGTGGGCGTTACGGAGGCAGGTCCTGTTATAGCCGGAATAGCCTCCAATACGGCGGCTCTGCTGCCCCTGCTTGCGGAAGGTATCGGCGACACAATCAGGGTATCGCTTTCCGGCTCTATGGAGGACGAGGTTATTGCAGGCAGGGAAATTTTAAGGGCAGCGTCAGAAATGCCCATGGATATGCCGCCTGAAACAAACGAAAGGTTGAAGCGTAAGGGCGTAAAAATTGTTTCTTGTCCGCGCTGCGGAAGGCATGGTTTTGACACTCATGAGTTTACAAAACGTTTTGCAAACAAACTTTACGCTATGGAAAAAGATATTACTGTGGCAATTATGGGCTGTGAAGTGAACGGCCCGCAGGAAGCGAAACATGCCAATATTGGCATAACAGGGGCGGGAGATAAGGTTTTGATTTTCAAGCACGGTAAGGTAATAAGGACAATTACATCAGGCGAAGCGGAAAAAGCTTTTGAAGAGGAGCTTCAAAAAATATGACGACAAGCAAGAAATACTTAATTTTATTTTTTCTGATTTCTTTCTCAATTCCTCTTTTTGCGCAAAGAGGAGCGCAGCCATGGTGGCTTTCTCTTGAACAGGGAAAGATCAAGTACCGTAACGGGGATTACGGAGCCGCCTTGCTTCTGTTTGAAGACGCGCGGCGGGACAGACGCGCCATGTACGAACAAATGGAACGTGATTATATAAGCCTGCTTTCCATCAACGAAGTGCGCCGACTGGGGGATTCGCTTGAAAAGGTAGAAAAATATTCCTATGACCGTTACTATACTGCGGCATCCGCCGCGCTTGAAGAACTTTATTACCGCGTCCCAAAGGCAAGTCTTTACAATTCAGCTAAGGCGGCGCTTGACGCTTTAGGAAAATTAAAGGATTTTCCTGAAGCCGAATACTGGATTGGAGAGGTTTACCGCGCGGAAGGCGAGTTGTTGCTGGCGTTGTCTCAGTACCGTAAAGCTAATGAAATGCGGGATATTTTGGAAGATCCCGGTTTTAGCTCTTCGCTGCAGTATAAGATTGCAAGCATTTTAAGGACAAGACAGGAATACAATGAAATGGAAAAGGTGTTACTCTACATTATCAACGATTTAGATACGCTTTGGTCAAATGCAAGAAAGCCGGAAAGCGCCGAACCTGCCCACTCAAACGTCCCTGTTCCGTATGCGCAGGCTTCCGCTTCATTTGCATCGCAGTCCATGACACGTATTCTCGAAAACGAGGGGATTGCCCGTTTTATGGAGTTTTACCGTTACAATAACGGTAAAGTAGAAGAGGCGCACCGGCTTTTAGGTTTTCATTATGCGGCTACAGGCCGCCCGTCCGCACAGCAGCATCTAATGTTTTCTTTCTTGATACAAAATACAACAATTATAGACGAAATCAAGCGCAAGGAGTTTGATTTTACTTTTACAAATCTTCAGGCATTGACTGAATATATAAATAAGAGCGCCTTGCTTTTATCGTATGTTGAAGAAGTTGAGTATTACAAAACTGCCTATTATTTGGGCGCAAGCCTTTACCGTAACGGAAAAACAACAGCAGCGCGTGAGTTCTGGAATTTTCTCTCTTCACAGCCGCAGGCTGGAGAATGGTACAGCCGCGCCTTTATGCAGCTTAGGAATCCGCACCTTGAACCAGTTGTAGAAATGCCGTAAAACTTTTTTAATTGGGGAAAACGAATTTCTCTGTCGGGCAACCCGGATTTGAACCGGGGACCCCAAGTCCCCCAGACTTGTACGCTAAACCAACTGCGCTATTGCCCGGCAGAAAAATTCGCTGTTTGTGTTTGAAACAGTAGCATAAAAAACAGCATATTGTCAATGTAACATGGTTAGCGAACTCTGCTTCCCTTGCCGATTTTTACATTTTAAGCACTGATTTATCGTAATCCTGCGGCGGAGTATAACCTAAAAGCTGAATACAGGTTGCAGCAATTGAACTTATGCCCAATTTTTCATTCAAGCAGCCTTCTTTCGGATCGTTAGTATATTCGCCCTTGTATTCAGGATCGTAAACAATACACGGAACAGGATTAAGACTGTGGCTTGTTTTCGATTTGGGAGTACCGTCGCTCTTTAATGAAACGGCTCCGGTCTTCTTGTCATGCTCGAACATATCATCGCTGTTGCCGTGGTCGGCTGTTACCAGCATTACCGACCCCGTTTCATCAACTGCCTTTAAAAGCCTTCCAAGCTGAATGTCCATTCCTTCCATAGAGCAGACAACCGCCTGATACACTCCGGTATGCCCGACCATATCGCCGTTAGGATAATTAAGGCGGATAAAATCATACTTGCCGCTGTGAATCGCTTCGATAACCTGATCCGTTATTTCAGCGCATTTCATCCATGGACGCTGTTCAAACGGAATAACATCGCTTTTTATTTCAACATAGTCTTCCAGCTTTTCATCGAATTTTCCTGTGCGGTTTCCGTTGAAGAAGTAGGTAACGTGTCCGTATTTTTGAGTTTCTGATATTGCAAGCGTCCTTACTCCGGTTGCCGCAAGGTATTCGCCCATTGTGCGGTCAATTGACGGAGGGTTAACAAGGTAGCGCTTAGGTACGTGCAAATCGCCGTCGTATTCCATCATACCCGCATAGCACACTTTCGGGCGGCGTACGCGGTCAAACTTTTTAAAATTATCTTCTTCAAAGGCGGCTGTTATTTCAAGAGCACGGTCGCCCCGGAAGTTAAAGTATATTAAAGAATCTCCGTCTTCTATAGTGCCGATTGGCTTTCCGTTTTCAGTTATAACAAATTCTTTTAAATCCTGATCAATAATGCCCGGTATCTCCTTTCTGTATGTTTCAACCGCTTCCCGCGCCGAAGTAAAACTGCGGGCGTTTCCCATTACGTGAGTTTTCCAGCCGCGTTCTACCATTGACCAGTCCGCTCCGTAGCGGTCCATTGTGATCCACATACGCCCGCCGCCTGAACCGATTTTTGCGTCAAAGTTTACATCATTAAGTTCTTTAAGAAACGCCTCAAAAGGATCGACATATTCAAGGGCGCTTGTTTCTCCCACGTCCCGTCCGTCAAACAGAACATGAACCCGTACGCGTTTAACGCCGTCTTTTTTCGCCTGTTTAATCATAGCTTTTAGGTGATCCATGTGGCTGTGAACGTTGCCGTCAGAAAAAAGCCCCAGAAAGTGAAGGGTAGGGGCGCGCTCTGCGGCTGCGCCGTTTTTTAAATTGGAAATTACTTCCTTCCATGCGGAGCCTTCAAACATCGCGCCTGTATGTATAGAGTTGGAAACAAGCGCCGCGCCCTGATTAAATACCCTGCCGCAGCCCATAGCGTTATGGCCTACTTCGCTGTTTCCCATATCTTCGTCGGACGGAAGCCCTACGGCGGTTCCGTGCGCTTTTAATTTTGTATGGGGGTTTTTAGCGGTTATGTCATTAAGGTGATACATTTTTGAATCGGCGACAGCGTCTCCTTCCTTGTATTTTCCGTATCCGACTCCGTCCATAATGACCAGAACAACAGGTCCGCGCCTGCCTTTCCATGCGGGATTTTTCTTCAGAGCTTCCATTTTTTTCTCCTTGAAGGAATTATAACAGGAAACAGGGCATTGTTACAATGTGTGGAAAGACCTCAATAAGCCTTTATACTTTATTTTCTCTTAAGATCATTTTCTTTAATAACAAGTCTTCTAAATTTCTTCTTCCGTCTATAGAATAAGTACTTTAATGATACAAAAGAAAGACTGTTTAGTCAAGTTATGTTTTATTAATCATAAACTTCCACACTTGTTGTAATACCATTTTCTGTGAAAATGCGTCGAAGGGATGTTGCCCGCTGTTCAAGGTAACTTGCGGGAAGCGGCGAGGCTTTTGGGTCTTCAGGCGCTGAACGGGCTTTGCCGTAAAGCTGCACTTTGTTAATAAAACCTTTTCCTTGCGCTGCTATTATCGCAAGCTCTGCCGTTAATCCCTCCAAAGCCTTTTCTTCATCGAGAGGAGGGGCGTTGCCGTCAATTGCGCAGAGCATTGTCTGTAGCGTAACAGGAGCGCGGGAAACAAATTCTTTTATTTTCGCGGTTAGTTCGGAAAACGAAATATTAGCGCGGTTGATTTTCCCGTACCATTCGGGAGTTCCGGCGTCCAGTTTGAGCCATATATCAATGGCAGTTTCACCTGATGCGGCGTCAGCAAGCAGGGAAAAAATTGACGGCTGCAAAAGACCTGCGCCGTTTGTTATAAGTACAAGTTTAGCGGAGGGAGCAAGTTCTTTGCGCAGCCTTGCCGCAAGTTTCAGCGCGTCAGGAAGGGCGGCAGACAGGGAAGGCTCTCCGTTACCTGAAAAGCAGATGTCTTTGATTGGAATATTCTGTTTCAGCACGCTTGCAATTGCAAAGCGAAGTTCTTCTTCCATTTGCCTAAGTGAGAAAACAGAGCTGACAGGAAAGGGGAAAACTTCACAGTACGGGCAGTCAAAGGGACAGCTTTTTTTGTCAGGGAAAAGGTTTATTCCTACAGAAAGACCGCCTGAGCGTCTTGAATAAACCGGGTATACAATTACGCCTTTTTCCCGCCCGCGATGGTTTTCTGCAGAAGCGGTAAAAATCACTCCTTAACGCCGCCGACATTGAGACCGACTACAAAGTAGCGCTGCATAAACGGATAAACAAACAGAATAGGAGCGGCGGCGACTACGGTAATTGCCGCACGTATACTCATAGGGGTTACCATGCTCGATCTTCCTCCCCCTGCGGCGGCAAGACCCATTGCTCCGGCGTCTGCGGCTGACTTGCCGTGAGACTGGCTTGATTGCAGGTATTCCATCAGCTTGTACTGAAGGGTATGCAGCTTCACATTGCCTGAATTGTAAATCATCGTGTCAAACCACGCGTTCCACGACCCTACGGCGACAAAAAGCCCTATTGTGGCAAGGACTGGAAGGCATAAAGGGAAAATAATGCGGATAAATATATAAAAATCCCCGTACCCGTCTATACGCGCCGATTCAATGATACTTTCAGGGATACTGCGCATATACGTTCTCATTACGACAAAATTAAAAGCGTTTACGATTCCAGGTATTATATATACCCAGAATGAATTGACCATGCCAAGACCTTTGATTAAAAAAAATGTTGGAATAAGACCTGCGTTTATATACATGGAAAGTACCAAAATAAGGGTAAAAGGTTTTTGCAGTACAAATTCACGCCGCGAAAGGGCAAAGGCGATCATTGCGGTAAAAAATACACTCGTAACCAGGTTAATTACAGTCCTTGCTACGGTAATAAAAAAAGCATAGGGAATAGCCCCTGTCTGGAAAATTACTTCGTAGTTAAATAAGGAGAATTCCCTGGGCCAAAAATTAATGCCGCCTCGCATCGTGTCCATCGCGTCATTGAATGATATGGCAATTGTATTCCAGAACGGATACAACGTTATAAAGGAAAGGAGAAGCAGGAATAAAGTATTAATAAGGTGGAAAGTAAAGTTTTCTACTTTTGACATTGTTCCGGTTTTCATATCAAACGCTCCTCACCCGCTCTTTTGGCTATCTCATTTGCGATAAATATTAGGGTAATATTTACTATGTTCTTAAACATTCCGGCGGCTGTCGCAAGGGAATAGTTAGAATGGCTGATACCGTATATAAGCACATAGACATCAATTGTGTCCGATACGTCCATGACAAGCCCGTTTCGCAGCAAGTACTGCAATTCAAAACCAGCGTCAAGGATGTGTCCGACACTCATTATTAACAGAATAATTATTGTTGGCTTTATGCACGGAAGGGTGATACGCCACATTTTTTGATACCTGTTACAGCCGTCAATAGCTGCCGCCTCGTAAAGGTTAGGATCAATTCCCGCGATTGCAGCAAGGTATATAATTGTATTCCATCCTACTTCTTTCCATACATAGGTAATGCCGATTATTCCCCAGAAATAGTTAGGTTTGGAAAGCCACAGCACAGGCTCCTTGATTATGCCCAGAGCCATAAACACGCTGTTTATCGCTCCGCCGTCTGTGGTAAGCATCTGGGATACAAGCCCTGTAACTATAACCCATGAAAGGAAGTGCGGAAGATAGGAAATAGTCTGAATAGCCCGCTTAAAAAGTATTTTTCTAACTTCGTTGAGGAGGAGGGCAAAGCCTATGGCTGTTATAAACCCCAATGACGTGTTTATAACGCTCATGGCGATGGTATTCCTTATGGTTTTCAGGAACACCTTGTCTTTAAACAGGAATATAAACCAGTCTAAACCTACCCATTGCTGTCTGAAGAAACTTTTTTGCGCTTTGAAGTTTTGAAACGCCATTGTCCAGCCCCAAAGGGGAACATAGGTGAAAAGTATTATGTAGAGTATTATAGGCAGGCTCATAAAAAGAAGCTGCTGCTGACGGCTTAATTTATAAAAAATCCCTTTTTGATTGGAAATTGTAAGAGTAGGTGACTTCATTTTTCTCCCCTGCCTTGCCTTAGAAAATAAAAAAACGGAGGCGGCTAAACCGCCTCCGTTATAGAAGCTAAATTACTTTTTGATGCCCCATTCTTTTAAGCGAATGTTAAGTTGCTCCTGCATGTACTTTTCGTAGTTGGCTACGCCGGCGTTGTTCATTTCCTTTACGTAGTCAGCCCACATCTTTTCAAAATCGGCAGCAGGAGCGAGAATCATCTGCGGCAGCCTCTGCCTCATAATCTGCTCCATGCGTGAAATAGCGATCTGAGCAGGCGAGCCGTCCGGAGGTGTCGGCATATTCCAAGTCGGGAACCAAGGGGAGTTCGGCGGAGGATTCTTGTCCATTAACTCATTGTTACTTGTTACACCGTAAGCTGCCCAGAGTTCCTTATCTTCGGGGAGAAGTGTTGCTTCTCTCTCAGGATAATACCATGACAGGTCGGAAGGATAACCGTCCGAGAAAGTACCCTGAATTTTCGGGAAAATATCATCCATGAGTCTTGCGCGGTTTTGCTCCTGCCAGTTATCGTTATTCCAGTTATTCCTTTGCTGTGTGGTACGATTCGGTACGCCCTGTGCGTTCCTTTGCCAATGCTGTCCTTCAATACCCCATTGTAAAGTACGCTGTACGTCTTCCGCAAGAAGATCATTCAAGAAGCGCATAATTCTTACAGGGTCTTTTGCGCTGACGGTGATTCCCATTCCGCGAAGCAGGTTGGGAATCGTTATATTACGGTAGTGCGGCTTGGTATTTGTATCCCATACAACGGGAAGCGGAGCCTGTGTGCGGTTGTTTTGCCTGCGGTCGCGGTTTGCAAGGTCAGGACCGTACATAAACTGCCAGCCCTGAACGCTCTGTCCCAATACACGGCCTGAAGAGATTTTCGCCGAATATTGATCGTAGTTATCGGTAAAGCTCGCTCTGTCGATTAATCCCTTTTTATCGAGTTCGTTCAGCTTTTTAAACCACCGCTTGGAAATATCCATTGTAAAGAAAGTTTTATAGTTGTAGTTTTTGGCGTCTACTACACCGTTGCCGTCATTTGGGTTACCTGCAAGGAAGTTCGGCGGATTCCAAAGTTCGAACGCGCGCCATTCGTGGGTAAGGATTACAAAGGGGATAGTGGGCTGTCCGTTAATGGTCGGATTTTTCTTGTAATAGTTCTCTATTAAGGTAAAATACTGATCCACAGTAACGACTTTGGGATAACCCGCGTCTTTTAAAACATCTTTCTGAATCCAGAAGGCTGTCTGGTCATAGTTTGGATTTTGGTCCCTGCCTGTGAATACGCCGAAATTTACGAGGTAATAGTTGTGGCCATCCGCGGATTTCATCTTATTCCAAACGTCCTTGTAGAGGGATTTAACTCTTGGAGCGTATTTATCAATATAGCCTTCCAATGGTATTAAAGCTCCCGCGTCAATCCACTCATTTCCCCTTAACTCAACGATATCGGGATATTGTCCGCCTGCGATCATAACGCCCCGTTTCTGTTTTTCGTCTCCTACAAGGATATCCCAAGTAAAGCTTACTTTCAGTTTATCCCTTAAGTATTGGTAAATCGGGTTGTTAGCAGAAGGCTGCGGATGCCCTCCTGTCTCATGGTAGATTGAAATAGTAATCGGAGAATCCGGAGCGCTGATTTCCGGTTTCATTTCGTACTTTTTAGTTTCTTCCCCTCCCCCGTTTGCAAATAAAAACGCTGTTGTGCAGAGTAATATCACCGCACATAAAACCGCTTTCTTTATCATTTCTTCCTCCTGATAAAAATATTGCGGAACTACCGGTCAATCCGCATAACAAAACAGCCTGTAAATTAATACATATTTTGGAAAAACAGCATTATTTACCAGCTTTTTATGGAATTACCGGATAGCCCCTTTTCACTAATTGTGGCACACAAATTTCCTACCGTCAATAAAATTTTTTTTACTTTTTGGGGGAAATACCTGCCATAACGGGCTAAATTTGAGCTAATTTTGCTGGAAATGCTTTCCAATCCTGCTTGTTTTGCCACTATGAGATTTTTTTTAAAAATTGTGGGCAAGATTAGCCCTTTTGGGCGGGATATTAAGCCTTTAACACAAATAAAATTTTCTATATTCTGCTGGAAGAAGAAAGCTCGTATATTAACGTATACGAGCTAAGAAACGAAGAAAACCGTTCCTTTACAGAATTGCTGAGGGTAATTATACTTGAATTACCGTATGCATAACGGTAATAAAAAAATCGAAATTCAGGCGGCAATGTTCGCAAACCGGCTTCAAAAACGGCTGCGCCACCTTAAAAAATGGGCGCAAAGGACAGGAGCCGGAGTTTTCAGGTTGTATGACCGCGATATTCCCGAAATCCCCATTGTTTTAGACTATTACGGAAACGCCGCCAAACCGCAGGAAGCCGCCCTTGCCGGAGCGCTTTACAAACGCCCCTATGAAAAAGACGATGCTGAAGAAGGACATTGGCTCTCTGCAATGAAGGATAGCGCAGCAACCGCGCTGGAGATAGAGTCTTCGCGCATATTCCTAAAACAAAGACAGCGGCAAAAAGGGACTTCTCAGTATGAAAAGACTGGAGAGGCGTGTTTTGTTAAAAATGTGAGTGAAGGCGGTCTTGTTTTTAAGGTAAACCTTTCAGATTACCTTGATACAGGCCTCTTTCCTGATCGCCGCCTGCTGCGCTCTATTATTCGAAGCGAAGCCTCAGATAAAAAAATATTGAATCTGTTTTCCTATACAGGCTCGTTTTCCGTTTATGCGGCGGCAGGAGGAGCTAAATCGACAGATTCAGTTGATCTTTCAAATACTTACCTTTTTTGGGCGCGGGAGAATTTTTTACTTAACGGATTTACGGCGCAAATATTTACAAGGCAGGAAGACTTTTTTGCCGCAGGTAAAAGAGAGCCTGTTCAAAAGAGCGATCACAAGCTTATCCGCGCGGACGCAATAAGATTTGTTGAAAAAGCCGCAAGTACAAATTTACGCTGGGATATTATTACCGTTGACCCGCCCGCTTTTTCAAACTCTAAAAAAATGACGGAAAACTTCGACTTACAGCGCGATATAGCGGAACTGCTAAAAAAATGCTGTTTTTTGCTTATGCCGGAAGGGAAAATTTTCCTGAGCGTAAATATGCGGCGAACAGCGATAACGGCGGCGCAGTTGGAAAACACTCTTCGCCCGCACATATCGAACTTACACATAACAGACATAGGGGAGAAATTAATAGACGAAGATTTTAAAGGGAAAAAAACACCGAAAGCATTTTTAATTGATAGTGTACATACCTGTATGACCGCTAAAAATACAACTGAAACTTTTACAATGGTTTTTAGTTAATAGTATTTTTAGCGGTCAGATAGCGTATATTATTCCTTAATGTTGTATTTCTTCTTGAACCTTTCGATGCGTCCGGCTGTGTCTACCAGTTTTTGCTTGCCTGTAAAGAATGGATGGCAGGCGGAACAAATTTCAACCTTGATGTCTTTTACTGTAGAACGGGTTTCTATTACGTTCCCGCAGACGCAGGTTATTTTAGTCATCTCATACTTCGGGTGAATTCCGTTTCTCATTTTTATCCTCCGTAAATGTGTCCAACTCCGTTATTTTAGACGGTTTAAGGACTATTCCATGCCTCCCGTTCCGGTATTCATGGATTTCAGGAATGCTTCATTGTTCTTGCTTTTCTTCATCTTGTCAACCAGCAGTTCGATGATTTCGATATCGTCCATAGGGTTGATGACTTTCCGTAAAATCCATATTTTTTGAAGTTCCTCTTCGGAAAGAAGGAGTTCTTCTTTTCTTGTTCCGGATTTTTTGATATTGATTGCCGGAAACAGGCGGCGATCGGAAATGCGCCTGTCAAGGTTAATTTCCATGTTGCCGGTTCCCTTAAATTCTTCAAAAATTACTTCGTCCATACGGCTGCCTGTTTCCACAAGGGCTGTCGAAATAATTGTAAGGCTGCCGCCTTCTTCAATATTGCGCGCCGCGCCGAAGAAGCGTTTTGGCTTGTGCAGGGCATTGGAATCAACGCCGCCCGAGAGGATTTTTCCCGATGTTGGCACTGTCTGATTATAGGCGCGCGCCAAACGGGTGATTGAGTCCAGCAAAATGACAACGTCTCTTTTGTGTTCAACAAGACGTTTTGCCTTTTCCAGAACCATTTCAGTAACTTGCACATGACGGGTAGCCTGTTCGTCAAAGGTTGATGAAACAACCTCCGCGCGGACTGTGCGCTCCATGTCGGTTACTTCTTCCGGGCGCTCGTCTATGAGCAGAACGATAAGGTAAACTTCAGGATGGTTCCTCGTAATCGCATTTGCGATCTTTTGCATCATTATTGTTTTTCCGGTTCTTGGCGGAGCTACTATCAGGGAACGCTGTCCCTTGCCAATCGGGCAGAAAAGATTGATGATCCTTTCGCTTATTCCGTCTGTAATTGTTTCAAGGTCAAGTTTTCGGTTTGGATAAAGAGGCGTAAGGTTGTCAAACGGAATGCGGTTTTGGGCTACGGACGGATCATCGTAATTGACGGTTTCCACACGCAGCATGGCAAAATACCGCTCGCCTTCTTTCGGACTGCGGATTTGACCGTAAACGGTATCGCCTGTTTTTAGCGCAAAGAGTCTTATTTGACTCGGGCTTATATATATGTCATCCGGACCGGAAAGGTATGAATTTTGCGGGCTTCGTAAAAAGCCGTAACTGTCGGGAAGGATTTCAAGAGAACCGTAGGCATATATAATGCCGCCTCTTTCCGTATGCGCTTTAAGAATTGCAAAAACTACTTCCTGTTTTTTCAGGGAAACCATGTCGTCATGCGCAATGCTGTAGCATGAAGCAAGTTCCCTTAAATCTTTCATGTTAAGCCTGATAAGTTCATTTATTGTAAGACGCGGTTTTGAGTTGTCCTGATCCTGACGGGGTATAGGTTTCCCGTACAAATCGGGCATTGAAGGTAATTTCGGCAGCGCAGGCAATACTGTATTTTCACCTCCGTTCCCTATATCGGAATCTTGTGAATCCTGATAATTCCTTCCGCCTGAAGCGCGTACAACAACGCGGTTTGTTTTTTCTCCGTTGCCGGATTCGGAAGTTTGGGAATCTTCCTGTTCCCCGTTACTTTCGGCTTCTCCGTTCCCGTTACCTTCAGGTCTTCTGCTTCTTCTAACTACTGCCATTTTAACCACCTATTGATTTGCCATTCCGTTGCAGAATTGCTCAGGATTAGACAGGATATTTATTATTAGATTCTTTTTCACTATAAAACATGGTAATTGAAAGGGTACTACTATCTTAATATTTTTAATATTTTATGTCAACCGGATAAAATATCAAAAATTGATTTAAATACCGCAATAGTTGAACGGATGCGGACAGCCTCTCTACAGTCGGTAAAAAGGTGTGTATTTACCTTTATGGTTCCTCCTTTTTGAGCGGCAGCAATCCAGACAGTTCCGACCGGCGTATTGCTGCCGTCTCCGTCCGGTCCTGCAAGTCCTGTAACGGCGGCGGCTATATCCGCTCCGCTTTTTTGCAATGCGCCAAGCGCCATCGAAGTGACTGTTTCCCTGCTCACCGCGCCATGCGCTGAAATAAGCGCCATGTCAATATCCAGCATGGAAACTTTCGCTTCCGGTGTGTAGCACACAAAAGAACCCCATAAAACGGCGGAAGCGCCGGGTACTCCGGCAATAAAGGATGATACAAGGCCTGCTGTGCATGATTCGGATAATACAAGGGTAAGTGAACGCTCTTTTAATTCATGTACAAGCGTTTGCGCGGTTTTTTCGGCCTGTGTTTTTAATTCCGCAAATGTCCCGCAGTTTTTTAAATCTAAATTACACTCTTCCATTTAACCGCTGTAATTCCGCCTTTATTTCTTCTACAGGGCGGTGAAAAATTTCCACATCTTTATCAACATTTGTCATTTTGCATTTGCCTTCAAAAAGCACTCCGTCCGCTATGCGTAATTTGGCCGCGCTTACATCGCCGTGTACTTTTGCGCCGCTCATCATGTCTACCTTGTTATGCGCCTGCACTGTTCCTGACACGTTTCCGTAAACGGTAAGAGAGCTTACCGCTATGTGGTCGGCATCTACTACGGCGTCTTTATCAACAATAAGATCGCCTACGGCTTCAATCGTTCCTCGGAAACTTCCCTGAATTTTCAATGTTGTTTCGAATTTTAATATTCCGGTAAAACTTGTGGTTTTGCCAAGAACGACAATATTATTTTTTTTCCCTTCCCGTTTAGGCATTTTTGCTGCAACCTTGTTTATTCCTGCTCCTGATGCAGGAATTTTCGTATCTGGCCTTCAAGTACAGAAAGCCCTATTTCATCTTTTTTATGATTATTCCATTCGTTGATTGTTTTTTCAATCCTTGCGTCAAGAGCCGCAATATGCTTGCGGACAGACAGGAGTTTTTCACTCACAGGTTTTACAAGATCGCCGAGTTTTTGACTGCCTAATTTTTCATTGTTTATTTCGGCATTTTTCTGAATTATGCCGATTGCGCTGTCAAGCTCGTCTATACTTCCGGCAAAATCGGAAAGATTTTCCTTTAAGTCCCTGTTTAATTCTTCGGCAAGAGCCAGCCGTATTTCCCTTACCGCTATTTGGTCAAACAGCGTCCGGTTGCGCAGCACCGCATTAATGCGGGCAAGCACTTCGGTAAAGTTATACGGTTTTGTTATATAGTCGTCAGCTCCCGCTTCAAAACAGGCGACTTTTTCCTTTACGTCATCAAGGGCGGAAAGTATTATAATTGAGATATTTTTGTAACTAGGGTCATTTTTAAGGGTTTTTGTTATTTCGCGGCCTGTCATGCCGGGCATGATATTATCAAGTATGATTAGATTGGGATGGAATTTTTTTACTTTTTCAATGACCTCAGCGCCGTTATCGCTTTTTTCCACCACGAAGCCAAGTTTGGAAAGCATTAACTCAAATGCGTCAAGGTTAACATGCTCGTCGTCGGCTATGAGTATCTTTTTTTGATTGTTCATTTTTTGTATCCCTTCGTTAATTTCCTAATTGTATAATATGCGACAGGGGAAAGCAATAAAATTGCTGCCGCGTATAAAAAGAAAATTGCGAGAAAATCGCCGTATTTTGTATAAATTGTATTTTTTTTCACCAAAGGTACGGAAACAGAGAGCCATGTTTCTATGAAAGGCCGCGCTTCCGCAGTCACCCTGCCTGCGGGGTCAATGGCGCAGGTTTGTCCTGAGACAGTTGAACGCACCATAGAACGGCTGTTTTCGACAGCACGGAAAACCGCCATGGAAAGGTGCTGTTTCTGCGAAGGAAGGCTTTTTGCCCACGCATCGTTTGTTAGGTTGACAAGGACATCAGCTCCCCGCAGGACAAAATTGCGGGACAGGTAGCCGAAAGTGTCTTCAAAGCAAATCGGAGATGAAAATTTAAATCCTGCTGCACTGAATACGGTTACGTTTTCTCCTTTTTCCCAAAAATGCGTATCAGCTTTTTCCAGAGCGTCATAAAAAAACGGAAGCTGCTTTCTGTACGGGAAATGTTCCGTGAACGGGACTAGATGCAGTTTCCGGTAAGTTTCGGTTATTTTTCCGTTTTCAAACAAAAGAACCGCATTGTAATCAATACGGTGGTTTTTAAGTTCGTCAGGGTTTTTTACTTTGTCCATACGCGCGTCATCGTTTCCGATCAGGAACGGAATATCTTTTTCTGAAAGATACTCCAAAAGCTCCCTTACAATGAGCCATGAATCCTGGTCATATCGGTAAGTTGAATGCCAGTATATGCTTTGAGTAAAGGCGGTTTCCGGCCATACGATGAGGTCGGGTTTTGGCTGTGAAGCGGCGGCTTCATCGGAGAGCCGTTTTAAAATCGCGAGGTTTTTCCGGTATGTATCGATTTTTTGCCATTCAGCCACAAAGTTTACCGCTTTCCATGGGTCTGTATTGTGCTGGATAAGGGCTATATTTGCCTGCGGAGCGCCGGAAAAATTCTTGTTTTGCATAATGCCGAAGACTAAGGCCGCAGTAAAGGCAAAAGCCCAGATAATTGCGGATAATTTTTCTCTGCGGAAAAATCCTGCCAGCGTTGAGGCGATATTTCCTGCAAATAAACAGCCCTTGTGTTCTTTTAACGCCGCCGCAAGCCAGAAAGAAGGAAAGGTGACAAGAGCGCAGACTCCCCAAACGCCGAATATAGAAGCGATTTGAATCAGCGGTATTATGCGCCATTGGGTGTAACCTGTTATTCCGTACGGATACCCGACAAACCCCTTTGTTTCTAAATATTCATAGGCAAGCCAGATAACCCATTGGACAAGATACGCTTTTTTTGGGTATAAAAAACATGCAAGTTTAAGGAACATAAAAACTGCCGCCATGTATGCAAGGTAAATGCCGTATACGATTATTCCGGCCGCAGGGTGAAAAGCCCAAAGCCAGTAATTAAAAACTGCGTATGAGAAGACGCCGTAAATTGCTCCCCAGCCAATGCACGGCAGAAGGTCATTTTTACTAATCAGCAAAAGAACAGGAATATAGGAAAACCATGCAAAAAGAGGAAGACCGTTTTCAAACAAGAGATTTGGAAAAGAGAGAGAAAAAAAAAGAGACGCCGTTATTACAAGTCCGAATTGAATTAATATTGATTTAATAAAGTGATGACTTTCTGTCATCGGCTGTTTATGCTCCTGTTTTTATCCTAATTTATTAATCATGCGATTATTGATCATCGTGAATTTTCCATACCGCCTGTTTTAGTTCACGGCCTGCGCGGAAAGTAACTGAGCCGTGTGAACGGATTGTAATATTCTCGCCGGTTCTGGGGTTGCGGGCGCGCTGACGCGCCTTTCTCACCTTCACTTCAAATGTCCCAAAACCCCGTAGTTCTATCACCTGCCGGCGTAATAATGCCTCTTTCATTTCATCAAAAAAAAGATCGATAGAACTGCGGATTTCTGTCCGGCTCAACCCTGTCTTTTCATAAATTGCGTCTATGATGTCTGCTTTCGTGAATTTTCCCGCCGGCATGCTTTTGGTAAAAATTAATGCGCGGCTTTTGTCACATTATAATACCGCTGCATTCTTGATTTTTTGCGGGCTGCGGAATTTTTGGATATTATACCTTTTCCGGCGGCAGTATCTATTTTTTTTATCATTTCCCTTAATGCTGTTTCAGCTTCCGGGTCTTTTTTCTGTGCAAGGGAAATAAATTTTTTCACGCTTGATCTTACCGCGCTCTTTGCTGATTTGTTGCGCAGACGGCGTTCTTCGCTTTTACGATGCCGTTTTTCCGCTGAACTGCTTTTCTTAACCAAGAGAATCCTCCTACTTAAAGTCAGACGGACGGCGTTCTGTCCGTTTGCATTTACCGCATTCTGCGATGTTTTTTACCTTGCCGTCTTCAAAGAGAGTTTTCATCTTGATTTCACCGCCGCATGAGCACATGAATCTCTGGGTTGCGCTGGCAGTACGGCTGTTTTTACTTGCTTGTGCCATTGTCATCTCCTAAAAAATGGATGCTGTTAAAACCGTAGCTTCTTAACAGTGAAATTAAATTACTACAATATCAGTGCGAGTGTCAAGCGATAAATCATTCCGTTTATGGGAGCTGTTCTTCTTCTTCGTCTTCACTACCAGGCGGGAAAATATACAGATCCGGCAATTTTAAAGTACGGTTCAATGCGTATGAATTTGGGGCGTGAAATTTACAAATAGAATTAACACTAAAAAAATGATTTAACGGTTCATAATCCGGCGAATTTACTCTAATGGAGAAGCTGAAATCTTTTGTAAGATCGGGAACATCGCCGGGAACCGGCATAGGCCAAAAACTGAAAGCGCCCGGAGTGGCTGAAATCATTGTGTAAGGATTTTGCCAATTGCTGTTCCTCATTTCTACAAGTTCACCTTCGTAGTAAAGCGAAACGTCAATTCCGAAGACCGGCTCAAAACTTACGCCGTTGAATATCCTGCCCGCAATAGTTGGAATATCAAACATCGGATGATGAATTTTAACATGATGCTCAGGACTCCCGTCATGAGGCGCTGTCGGCCTCATGTTGTGATTGACCAGCCTGATACCTTTGTAAATCAATGCGGCAACATCAACTTCCATTTGACGACTTTTCATGCTTGACGGATCAATCCGTGTAAAGCCGCGGTTTGACACTATATAGTGCGGTTCGATACGGTTAAGTACAAAACATATTGTGTCTATACGGCACTGATAACATAGACAAAATTTTTCCGCATTGCCGCTGTTCTGTATTTCATCAAATATTTTTTGAACAGCGTTGAATACTAAGTCTTCACTTGTATTGTGAATATCCATACTCAAGCCTCCCTGCCTAATACCTTGTATATTATACTATATGTATGCGGAAATGTCTTTAAAATATCCTTAAATTTTTGATCTAAAAATATCCTAACAGTGTACAGTGTTTTGATGAAGGCGTTTACTGTTTCCGTCTTGAAAGCGCTGGAGCTTTCATTAAAATCGCATTTTTCATCGGTAACATAAAGACCGGTTTCAAATGAAACAGGTTCGGGTATATCCAGAATTACTTCATCTCCCGTTAGTTTTACCCCTTTTTTGCTGAATTCTGCGGCAATCTGCTGTTCAAGCCGGACGCGGTTTTCTATCTTTTTTATGCTGGAAAGACAGGTTTTTTCATGGGGAATTTCTGCCGCTGTTGTAAAAATTCGCCCTTTTAGAACTGATTCAACAAGAGAATCGCCTGTTTTTTTCTCAAGAAGGGTAAAAAGGCTTGTATCGTCAAGGTTATATAGTTCATTTTCGTTAATTTTTCCTGATTCTAGACCTTTTATCAGCGCTTTTTTAACCATTGCTGTCGCTGCACGTACCTGACGATGCCAATATACCGTTCTGTACATCAGATATTTTGAAAAGAGGATCGATTCAACGTTGGGAATAAGACGAGAATCTATATCAACACCTCTTTCCTTGCTGGGATACAGTCTTGACATGATAAAATCAACATCCTGAGCGCCATACGGAACCCCGCAATAACGGGCATCCCTGTTCAGATAATCCAGTTTATCAGGATCGAGCGCGCCGGATAGGAGTTTGCGGTAAAAAAAAAGCTCTACTGAGGTTCCTTCCATTTCCCTGTCGATTATGGCGGCGCAAAGACAGGGGTCGGCTCCTGCGTTTCCCACAAGGCTTTTCATCGGCTCTTCCATTATTATGGCTGCTGTAAGGGCTTCATGGGAAATAAGCGGCAGTTCTTTGAGGGAGTGAGTATAGGGAAAATGCCCCAAATCGTGAAGAAGGCAGGCTGTAAGGAAAGACTTTATCCCCTGTTTACTTAACCATTCGGAGCCGCCGCGCTCGACAAGATTCTGCAAAAGCCGCCTGCCCAAGTGGTATACGCCGAGGGAATGGCTTGCGCGGGTATGTGTTGCGCCCGGGTAGACATGGTAAACGGGACCAAGCTGAAGGATACGGTGGAGCCTCATGAATGGGGCGGCTTCCGTTAAAAGCGCCTGTTTTTCCGTCATATAGATATGACCCCATAAAACATCCCTTACAGGATGAGTATAGTCTTCTGTTAATGAGGCCTCTATTGTTTTTTTCATGAATTAGTTATTATAGAATAGATTATTTTTTTTTGCTATAATATATTAAGTATTATGGGAAGTATATGTTTATAAAAAATACGCCTGTTTTTTTTATATCTCTATTTTTTATTGTATCAGTGTTTGCCGCGGCTCAGCCGGCGAGAGGTTCAATCCCCGAAGAATTACTGCGTCCGGGGCGTGGTGAATCTGCGCGCTATCCTGTTGATACGGTAATCGGCGAATTGGGGCAGGGCAAGGCTCCTGCCGCAGCTTATTCAATTGCCAATTCAGTTTCACAAGGCTTTTTGTCAGGACAGCCGGGTCATCCGTCTTTAGCTTCCGTTAATTCTGATGTAAGGGATAAATGTTTACGCGCGTTATCGCGTATTTCTCCCCGTAATTACAGGATTGGCGGAGGAAGGGAAGAACCTGACGGAGCGGTTTCTTTTATGGTGAGGTTTATAGGAAGGGACTACGGAATAACGGGAGAGTTGTATATAAAGTATGTTAAAAGGCGGATTGAGGGAAACGCCGGAGAAGTAACACAACCCGGAAGCTGGGTGTTTGACGATTTGATTCTTAATGAGGCGAAAAGCCGCGATATGGAACTGGAGGAAGCTTCGAAACTTAATAATTATTTACTTTACGAGAGGTTTTTTTAGGACAGATTATGGCGACACCAGTAGGACGTATTGAAAAAGAATTTCTTTTAAAAGCTCTAATTGATGAGAAATTACCTGTGATCTATATAAAGGATCGTATCGAGTACGTTCTGACTCTTGAACAACCGGCGAGCGATGAATTGGTTTTCCGTCATAACAAACCGTTAGGTAAAATAAGACCGCATTCAAAATTGTCCCTGCTGTTTAACTACAAGGGGCAGGTTATCGATTTTAACGCAGAATTATTAGCGCAGAAAGACGAACTTATTTTCTGCAAAACGCCTGATATACTGCATAAAAACCTTGATCGCAATTACTTAAGGGTTGACGCTCCGTCCGATTTAAAAGTTCTTTTTACCTTTCACGGGGAACGTTATAACCTTGAATTTCCGAAAATCAATGAATATGAAAATATTGCGGTTGAAAATACTGCTGCCGTTAAGATCGAACCTAAAAATCTTTCAGTGTTAATAAAGCAGATAACGCTCTCGCTTAAAAACTTTTCTGATGGGTTTAAGATTGTAAATTTCAAGGACAAAAAACCTGAAACTATAGAAGAAAAAATTGTTTCCGAATCCGGAAAAACCCTTTTTATTCCTTCTACGGCTGCATTTCTTCCCAAAACTGATCCGTATCCCAAAAAACGCATTATTACTGAGGATTTATTCAAGCGTTATCTGGAAAGCACGGGAGTTGGGGCAAGTTTTCTGGATGAAAACTGCGCGCGTTTTCTGAAAAAAAAATTAGATGCGGGAATTTATTCAGATGCATGGGTTCCTATTTTATTTCATGAATACATAGTTGGCTATATCCATATATGGATAGACAGGGCGGAAAGACCTTCATTTGACTTTGGCATACTTGACACTGTTTATCAGTTTGCAAAAGTGCTTGCATTCTCCCTTAAAGAGAGCGGTTATTTTGAACATGGCAAGGTTGATCAACAGCCTTTTGAAGGCAGGGTTCTTGATATCAGCGCATCCGGTCTTTTATTTGCGTATCCTCTTGGTTCAAGTCTTTTGTCAACGCTCATTGTAGGCGCAGATTTGGCCGTAACTATTGAAGCGCCGAACCGCTCAATAAATGTAGCCGCAAAAATTGTACGACGCTTTAAGGATAAATCCGCAGGATACCTTGGATGCCGTTTTTTGAACATGGCTCCCGAAGATACGCGCTTCCTCTTTGAACATTTATACGGCAGACAGATAGACTCAAGAGATACGGCTTTTCTTTCGGGGCAGGTTTAGGTCTTATTCTGTTGCTTGACATACACTTCTTACTTCTATAAATTTTATCAATAATGCCGACAGTAGATGATAAAAAAATAATATATACCATGTACAAGGTTTCTAAAAAACACGGAACCAAACAGGTGCTGAAAGATATCAGTCTTTCATATTTTTACGGAGCCAAAATCGGCGTAATCGGTCTTAACGGATCGGGGAAAACCTCGCTACTAAAAATTCTTTCCGGCGTGGATACGGAATTTGCGGGAGAAACAACTGTCAGCCCGGGATACACTATCGGTTATCTTGAACAAGAGCCGTATCTTGAACCGGGGAAAACAGTCAAGGAAATTGTTTCGCAAGGGGCAGGCGAAATAGTTGCGCTTCTTGCCGAATTTGACAGGATAAGCGAAGCCTTCGGCGAGCCGGATGCGGATTACGATAAACTTGGAAAACAGCAGGCGGAACTTCAGGAAAAGATTGAGGCTGCAGACGGCTGGAATCTTGAAAGCCGCCTGGAATTTGCGATGGAAGCTCTTCGCTGTCCCGCCGGTGATGAAGTAATAGATCATCTTTCAGGCGGCGAGAAACGGCGCGTGGCGCTTTGCCGCCTGCTTCTGCAAAAACCTGACATTCTGTTACTCGACGAGCCGACGAACCACCTTGACGCGGAAACTGTAGCCTGGCTTGAGCGTCATTTGCGCGATTATGCGGGAACGGTCATTGCCGTTACCCACGACCGTTATTTCCTTGACAATGTTGCAGGCTGGATACTGGAACTTGACCGAGGTGAGGGCATTCCATGGAAGGGCAACTATTCAGGCTGGCTTGAACAAAAAGAACAGCGAATGGCTCAGGAAGAAAAAGGTGAAAGCGACCGCCGCAAGACGCTGCAGCGCGAACTTGAATGGATACGGATGAGTCCCAAGGGCCGCCACGCTAAAAGCAAGGCGCGCATAACCCAGTACGAAAAACTTTTTCAGGATGACGAACGTGAAAAATCAAAAGGAGCGGTACAGAACAGTAAAATTACAATTCCGGCAGGTCCCCATCTTGGCAAGCTGGTAATAGAAGCAAGCGGGCTTTCAAAATCTTTCGGACAGAAGCTGCTCTTTGAAAATTTAAATTTTACAGTGCCGCCGGGAGCGTGCGTCGGTATAATCGGCCCTAACGGAGCTGGTAAAACAACTCTTTTTAAAATGATAACGGGCAGTGAAAAACCTGATTCGGGAGAACTGCGTCTTGGGGAAAGCGTCAAGCTTGGGTATGCGGACCAAATGCGCGCCGGTCTTGACAGTGAAAAAAGCGTTTGGGAACAGCTTTCCGGCGGACAGGATTTAATAAAACTTGGTTCGGGACAGGGGGCGCGGGAAGTAAACTCGCGCGCTTACTGTTCGTGGTACAATTTTTCAGGCGGCGACCAGCAGAAAAAAGTGGGCGTTCTTTCAGGCGGAGAGCGAAACCGTTTAAATCTTGCAATGATGTTAAAAGAAGGGGCGAATGTTCTGCTTCTGGACGAGCCTACCAACGATCTTGATGTAAACACTTTGCGGGCGCTTGAAGACGCTCTCGACACATTCGCGGGAGTAAGCCTTGTAATCAGCCACGACCGCTGGTTCCTCGACCGTATCGTTACGCACATTCTTGCATTTGAAGACGGTGAGGTAATTTGGTATGACGGCAACTGGTCGGAATACGCGCAGTGGCGCAGGGAAAAAATGGGAACTGCGGCGGACAGCCCTCATCGTTATGTGTACAGGAAGCTGGAACGTTAGCGGAAAAGAGATATGGCGGAAGAAGCGGTAAGAGCGGTTCATCTGCGCGTAAAAGATGCAGGTATAACCGATAAACTTATTCAATATATAAAGGAAGGTATCTCTCCTCTAGGCGTAAACCTTTTATGCCTTGAATTTAATCCGGGTTATAATTACAGGTGTTTTCCGGAACTTGCGGACGGCAGTTTCGGCAGGGAACATGCGCAAAAAATTGCGCTTGCAGCCAAAGAATGCGGAATCCGCATAGCGCCGCTGTTTATGTGCCTTGGTCATCAAGGCTGGCGTTTTGAAAAAAACGCGCTTTTAAAAGCGCACCCTGAATTTGACGAAACTCCGCACGTGCCTGAAAACGGCGATCCTGCAACTCCCGATCTTGAATTCTACTGCCATAGCTGGTGCGCTTCAAATGACGATGTTTATAAATACGTTTTTCCCATGATCGATGAAATAACGGAAGACTTCGGCGCGGATTGCGTGCATGTGGGCATGGACGAAGTTTTTTCGTTAGCTGATGAGAACTGTCCGCGCTGCAAGGGCAGGGACCGCGCCGAACTTTTTGCGCGTACTGTAAAAATTCTTCACGAACACATTGTCAGGGAGAAAGGCTGGCAGATGATGATGTGGGCGGATCGTCTTAATCACGCCGAAAAATTCGGTTATCACGCGTGGGAAGGGGATATTTGGGGAACATGGCGAGCTCTTGACATGATCCCGAATGATATCATACTTGCGGACTGGCATTATGAAATGAATGAAAAAGGTTTTGCAGGCATAGAAGCGCTGCTCGAAAAGGGATTTACAGTCATTCCCGCAGGCTGGCGGGAATTAAAACAGACGCGTTTCCTTTTGGACGAAGCGTTAAAATACGCCAAATCTGCAAAAGAAAAAGGATTTTCAGGAACTATGGCGGGCATGATGATTACCTGCTGGAACGAAGCCGTAAATGAACTGCTTGATAGGCTCCTTGAATCTGTTAAGGCAAGAGAACAAAACGAAGAAGCAAAAGACGCGCGCGGCATAGCGTCTTCCGTTGTGTACATGGCGGACAAATTAAAGGATTATAGGCCTTAGCGTTCTTCTATGTCGCTTAACTGGAAAGAAATAAACTTAATTCTTAAAGAACTTGATATTGAAGGCGCTCAAATTCAGGACGCTGTGCAAAGCGCTTTTGACGTAATAATATTCCGTCTTCATAAAAAAGGTATAACAAAAAATTTAATGGTCTCGCTGAGTTCCGGTGCGTGCAGAATACATGAAACTTTCAAAACATTTCCAAAAAGCGATAAACCGCTGCGTTTTGCGCAATTTTTAAATTCAAAGGTTGTCAACGGCTGGATTACGGAAGCTGTCCAGCTTGGAGATAACCGCATTGTGCGCATTGTTGTAAAACGCGCAGATTTAATTTTTAAACTGTATGTCAGGCTTTGGTCAAACGCCGCGAATATTATCGTAACGGATGAAAACGGCGTTGTGTTAGACGCAATGCGCCGTCTTCCGAAACGCGGAGAAGTTACAGGCGGCAGTTTTAAGCCTGAAAATATTGAGGCAAAAGACAGACCTCCGCGTGAATATGAAGTGCGTGAAATACCTGGCGCCGGATCGTTCAATAAAAAAATAGACGCATTTTATGCCGCTCAAGGCGGCCCGCTTTCGCTTGAAGCGCTGAAAGAGCAGGCCCGCCGTTCATGTGAAGGCAGTATGGCAAGAATAAGCGCGGCGCTTGACAGGCTGAGAGAAAAGAAAGCTTCGTTTTCAGACTCAGGACGGTTAAAAAATTACGGAGATTTAATTTTATCAAATATTGCCGCAATTAAGCCTGGCGATAAATGGCTTGAAACGGATAGCAGCGGAGAAATAATACGTATTGAGCTTGAGCCTCGTATAAAGCCCTCAGCTATGGCTGAAAAGTATTACGAACAGTACAGGAAGGCAAAAAGCGGAATTACAGAAATTGAAAGAGAAATTGCGGCGGGTGAAAAAGAGCTAAAAGAAGTAACAGAGAAATTAGAAAAGCTCCTTAACGAAACAAATCCGCTTGTTCTTGCAAAAATTCTGAAATCCTCCGTAACTTCCGCCGTAAATATTCCTAAAAAGGAAAAAACAAGACCGGGACTTACTTTCAGACGCGGCGACTGGCAGATCATTGTCGGCAGGGACGCATCTGAGAACGACGAACTTCTGCGCCGTCATGTAAAAGGAAACGACCTTTGGCTTCACGCAAGGGATTATCACGGTTCCTATGTATTTATCAAACAACGTTCCGGAAAATCGGTTCCGCTCGATATTCTCCTTGATGCCGGAAATTTGGCAATTTTTTATTCCAAGGGCAGAAATAACGGCGAGGGAGACCTTTTCTACACATCCGTAAAATATTTAAGGCGGGCAAAGGACGGACCGAAAGGACTTGTAATCCCAACTCAGGAAAAAAACCTTCATATTAAGCTGGATGACGAACGTCTGCGTATCCTTGAAAATTGCAGAGTTTTTTAACCTGAAAATTAATATCTTCTGCCTTTAAAGCGCGAAAATATTTTAGCTTTTCCTTGAATCCTGACCCTGTAAAGACTAAAGTTAATATATATGAAGGCTGCGCTTGCCCAAAAAAGACGGATTCGCAGTCCGGTTGGGGCCGGAATGTTTTATCCAGAATTCAGAAAGGAAATGCTTGATTATATCAGAGCATTCGGCCTTGAAACGGGCAAGGGCGGATATGCAAAGGCAATAATCGTGCCGCACGGCGCATGGAATTACTCAGGTATGTTGATAGCGGATGCGTTTGCCTCTGCTATGGGCAGGGCAGGCGGCATAAACAGAGTGGTTGTTTTGGGGCCGATACATGACAAGCGGGAAAAGGGGATTTTTCTTTCTAATTCATACTCTTTTCATACTCCGCTTGGGGATATTTTAGTAGACCGGGAAAAAAATGAAGAACTTGAATTTGCGGGGCAGCATATTGAAATTAACGATATTCCGCACCTTGGAGAACATTCTATAGAAATTCTCCTTCCTTTTGTAAAATACTGCTTTCCTTCAGCTTCGATTGTTCCTATATTAATGGGACAGCATAGCGCGCAGTATATTTACGATCTTGCCCAGTCCTTAAAAACTGTGATTACGCCGGTGCTGGATGAGACTTTGATTGTGGTTTCCAGTAATTTTTCTTCCGGCAGTGACGATGTTACGGCGCGTCATTTGGCGGATGAGTGTCTGCGTCTTTTTTCAGAAAAAGACGCGCCTGCTCTTGCATCAGCTATTAAGGACGGACGGCTTAATGCCTGCGGCGGCGCTCTTGTTGTAAGTCTTATTGAAAGCGGATTATTGGAAAAAACCCGCAGTTATGTGAATGATATGATCTGCGCTGTCGGGACTGAAAACAATATAGTTTATTATAACGAGGTGTCTTTTGTATAGTAAATGCCGATGTATTACAAAGCGAATAATATTATTCACTATTTTAGTGACATGCTTTTTTGCGGCCTGTAAATCGTCTAAACCGCCGCAAATCAAAGAAGAGCCTGTTATTATTGTTAAAGAACCTGTATTTGAAATAGTTTCTATTGTTATATTACAGGCGGAACTTATTAATACGCAGTTTGAAACTGTTCTAAGGATAGATAATCCCAATGAGTTTCCTTTAGAACTTTCACGTATTAAGTATGAACTGTACGGCAACGGAATGTTTTGGGCGGACGGCACGGAAAACGATGTTTTTCAAATCCCTGCCAAAAGCCGCCATGATGCAAAATTCCGTTTTTCAATGAATTTTATCAATATGAACCGGAAACTTCTGGACGACGTTATTGCCATGCGCAGGGTTCAGTATGTTTTTAAAGGCGAAGCTGATGTACGCGGTAACTACGCCCGTCTTCCTGTTTTTACCATGAAATTTAACTGTTTGGGTCTTAGTGAAGTAAGACCAAAAGCGGAAAATTAACGATCTAAATAATTACTGAGTCTATAGTAGAACGGCCGGTTATTGCCATAATCAGCCTGTCAAGTCCCATTGCAACGCCCGAACAGCGGGGAAAATTCTCGAATATTCTCCAATAATCGCGATCCACCTTATGCTGTACAATTGCCGATTTTTTCTTTTTTTCCTCTTCGCTTATAAAAAAATCTTTTACTTTTTGCGGCTCTGTTTCTTCGGAAAAACAGTTTGCAAGTTCTATTCCGTTGTAATACAATTCCCATCGTTCCGCCGTCCGCTTGTTATGTGATTTTTTTGCAAGGCACGGGACAAATGCAGGATAATCAAGGAGAGCAACAGGTTTTTCCGTCTTTAAACATGGTTCTACGGAGTGAATAAAAATCAGATCGTAAAGCTCCCCTGCCGTCATTTCCGGCATCGGTTCAAGGCCGAGTTTACGGGCTTGTTCTTCCAACCCGCCGTTTTGTACTGCCGCAAAAAGATCAAACCCTGCGTATTTTTCAAATGCGTCCGCGACTGTTATGCGCTCAAATGGCGCTTTTAAGAAGGGAGCGTCCTCTTTTTTTGCAAGATATGTAAAAAACTCCTCCGTTAACGCAAGAGAATCCATATAGTCTGCGTTCATTGTATAATACTCAAGCATTGTAAATTCGCTGTTGTGAATATGGCCGCAGGATTCCCCGTTACGAAAACATTTGCAAATCTGATAATTATTAACTCGGTGCTGCGCTATGATTTTCTTCATTTGAATTTCCGGAGAAGGAATTAGATATAGGCTCTGTTTTTCTTTTTTGCTTCCGGCAGGGTAGATGCGGGAAGTTTCAAAAACTTCAAGGCAGGATTCAGGGATCAGATCGGGGGAGAGAAGGGGAGTGTCAAGTTCAAGATAATTTTTACTGTCAAAAAAAGAGCGCGCCTGCCTTATTACGGAAGCGCGTTTTTGAAGCGTCTGTAAATCCAAAAATTACCCCCGGTAAAGACGCATTACCGCTTCTTTCCATTTTTTACCGCGGTCAAATTCATTCAAAAACATTCCAAAACTGGCGCATCCAGGGGAAAGCGCGACATTTACACAGCCGCCTGCATTATTTTTCAAGTCTTCGGCTTTTTCAACGGCGCAAATAACCGCCTTGTCTAGATCATCAAACGGCCCTGAGTATTTAATGCCTGTAACGGAGAGCAGGGAAGCGAGTTTTTCGCTTCCTGTGCCCGCAAGGAGTATTAAAGCCCTCGCTCCTGAGGCTGCTTCCGTAAGCGCGGAAAAATCAAGATTTTTGTCAGTTCCGCCTGTTACAAGTACAAGCGGATGGCCGCACTTTAACGCTTCGATACAGGCCGCGGCGGCCTGCGGAATTGTGGCGGCGCTGTCATTGTAAAAACATATTCCGTTTGCTTCTCGGAACAATTCAAGACGGTGTTCAATTCCGTTAAAATCAGCTAACGCATTCCTTATTTTTTCCGCTTCTGCGCCGTTTGCGTATGCGGCAAGAGCCGCCGCAAGCAGATTCAGTTTTTGGTGATTTCCTTTGACAAGAAGCTTCTGCGGCACAAGCTCGGCAGTTTCTTCCGGAAAACCTTCCCATTTTAAAAAGCGCGCATAACCTTTTTCATTTTCGAGCCAGCCGCCGCTTTGATTTTTTCCCAAAGGAGAGCGCGAATAAACAAGAGGGCGGGCATTTGTTTCAGACAGAAAACTTTTTCCCCATGGACAGTCTCCCGCTATAGTTACGCAGCCTGAATCCTGCCCCCGGTAAATATTTCTCTTGTCGTCAACGTATTCTTCCATTGACACATAACGGTCAAGATGGTCCGGCATGATTGCGGTAAGTATTGACGCAAAAGGTTTTAACAGCGCCTTGCCGTCAGGCGTTTTTCTTCCCTTTAAGTCACCTAACTGAAAGCTTGAAAGTTCAAGAACAACATTGTCGTTATTTTCCAAATCGTCGATAAAGCTCAACGGAGAGACAGTTATGTTTCCGCCGAGGAATGTTTTGCCGCTTGAGCTTTTTCCGAGAATCCTGAAAAGAGCGGCAGCGGCGCTTGATTTTCCTTTTGAGCCTGTAACCGCAAAAAGTTTTGCTTTTGATTCAGACAAAAAAAGCGAAATATCAGTTTCTATTTTTTTTGCAACCTGTAAAAACGGAGAATCCGGCCTTACTGCCGGATTTTTAATAACAACATCGGCGTTTTTAAAGTCTTCAATTTCATGCCTGCCCAATATATACCTGATTTTTTCCCGGCCGTATTCAGCGCATGTTGTGTCAAGCTGTTCAATTGTCGGGATAAGGGTTTTTTCGTCCCTCAAGTCCGTAACGGTAAGAGAAGCGCCGCGTTTTAGCAAAAAACGCGCGGATTCAAGCCCTCCGCCGTGGAGGCCAAGCCCCATTACTAATACTTTAAATCCCGAATAATCCATGTTATTTTAATACCATGCAGTTAATGCCGTGTAAACAGGTTGACTATGCCTCAAAATGAAATTTCCGCTTCATTGTCTGTTTTAGATGATCAGGGGAAGCCTCAAAATTTCGGCTGGTCAAGGAAGCCTGTGTTTTTTTATGATCCTGTTCTGGTTTATGCCCCTAGGCGCAAGGTAACGGAATCTGACAGATATATAGTTCATACTCCTACGCATCTTGTTGTTTTTGAAATAAGGGATGACGGCTGGCTTGGCTGCATGAGCGTTTCGGTAATTTTCCTGCGCGAAAAAAAACGTGTTACACAAACTTATGGGAATCTTTTCCCGCTGGGAGCCTACGAACTTCCTACAAGCAGTATTTCAGATTCCGTGCGCTGGAAGAAGCAAAAAACGCATCTGGACTTTATCAGTATGGAGAACGGTGTGAAAATCATTAAAGCGGACATACCCAAATTCGGTCATCACCGCAATATGAAGGGAGCGCTGATTCTTAGCGAACCTGAATCATCGCAGTCCCTTGTAACCAATCAGCCGTGGCGGAGTGAAAAAAACGCTTTCAGGTATTCACGCTGCTCTCCCTGGTATTATGTCGAAGGGGTCATTCAATTCGGCTCTAGCGAAATCATTTTTACGCGCGGGAATGCATGGGGTATTTTTGACTGGAATCGCGGAGTGCAGCCTAAAGCCGATATTCGTTATTGGGCTGCGGCCTGCGGTATGAGCGGCGGCAGGCAGTTGAGTTTTTGCGTAGGTTACAGCGGGGCGGATTTTTCACAGGGAACCGAAAACGGCTTTTTTGTAGACGGAATACTCCATAAACTGGATCAGGTTACATTCCATATACCGCTTTCAAATTGGCTATCTCCTTGGAAATTTACCAGTAATGACAACCGTCTGGAAATGACATTTTTCCCGCATCAGGAGAGAATTGACAAGCGCAGGCTGTTTTTATACAGTTCCAGCCGGCGGCAGGTTTTCGGTTTTTTTTCCGGCAAAGTGCAGCTTGACGACGGTTCCGTGACAGAATTTCAAAATTTGACTGGATTTGCCGAGCGCAGCAAGATGCAAGTTTAAAAATTTCTATTGTGCTAAATTTGATTTCTTGTTATTATAAAAGGAATGTTGTTTTTTAATAAATTGTTATTTTCATGGCGTTACTATTCATATGGGCCTGAACAATACAAAGAATATATTAACAGACTATTCATAAATAATTTGTCTACACTGCGTGAGATAAGTAAAATAGTGGCTATTATTCTCATTTGTTTTATAGCGTTTCCGGTTTTTTATGAAAAAAATTATATAAATGCGTTATTTTACCTGCCTTTTGCCGTTATTGCGTTTGTTTTATCTTATTATGCCAATTATAAAATGCAAACTACGGTCGTAAGCAACCGGTTTATTTATATATTTATAACATTATTTTATGTAAATATAATGTCTTTCGGCATATATATGGATATCTTCTCACATCAGGAAAAACTGGCTTCGTTTTTTTTATGTTTTTTGATATGCGCCCTGTTAATGTTTGTTAATCCTCCCCAGTTTAACTTATGTCTTACCCTAAGCGCAATGATTGCCTTTATAGCAATTTCCCTTTACTTCAAACCTTTTAATGTTGCGGTATATGACATAATCAGAACGGTTCTTGCCGGAATTATCAGCCTTTATTTTACATGGCAGATTACAAAACTGCGGTTTGGGCTTGAAATAAGCACAACCATACTTGAAGAAGAGCGTAATAAATACCTTGATCAAAGTACGATAGATGAATTAACCAAGCTAAAAAACCGCAGGGATTTTATGCATACTTTTCAAAGGTATTTAACAAATTATAGATCATTTGATAATTGGCTTTGTATTGCGATTTGCGATATTGATTTCTTTAAAAATTACAATGATCATTACGGGCATCCGATGGGTGACTCCTGTCTGCGTTCTGTCGCCGGAGTGTTAAACGGCCTTATGGATAGTATGGGCGTATATGCCGCCAGAGTAGGCGGTGAAGAATTTGCCCTGCTATGGTTTGAGAAAAACGCTTCTCATGTAGATGAAGTTTTAACGCATATTTCCGAATCCATTAGAGAACTGCAGATTCCGCATGAAAAATCAAAAGTTTCAAAGTATGTAACAATCAGTATCGGAGTTTATATAGAACACTGCGGGGTATCATCGGAAACAAAAGTGCTTTATGATCTGGCTGATCAGGCGCTTTATGCGGCAAAAGGAAGGGGACGTAATTGCGCGATTGTTACCGGCAGTGAAATAGAGCAGTACAAAATTCCGAAAGATGCCGGTAAACACTAATAAAACCGGCTGTTATAACAGTTTTATGTTTCAGGACGAAAATTTTTTACTGGAAACTGAAACGGCGCGTAGTCTTTATAAAGCTGCGGAAAATAAGCCTGTCTATGATTACCATTGCCATCTGTCTCCTGCCCGAATTGCTCAAAATGAAAACCTGACTGACTTAACAGACGCATGGCTTTCGGGGGATCATTATAAATGGCGGATGATGCGCGCTTTTGGGATTGATGAAAAATATATTACAGGCGGCGCGGATAGTTATGAGAAATTTATTGCATGGACAAGAACGGTTGAAAACCTGATCGGCAATCCGCTTTACCATTGGACGCATCTTGAACTTCAGCGTTATTTCGGTATTTATGAACAGCTCACGGAGGAAAGCGCTCCTTCGATCTGGGAAAGGGCAAATGCGCTCCTTCAACAGCCGCAGCTTAGCGTAAAAGGTATTTTTGAAAAGTTTAATATATACGCAGCCGGGACAACGGATGATCCTGCAGATTCGCTTGAATACCACAAGGCAATTGCCGAAGGAACGGCGGTTATAGGAAAAATAAAAACAAAAGTGATTCCTTCTTTTCGTCCTGACAGGGCGCTTGAATTAACCAATGCGGGGTTTAAAAGGTTTATCAATGAGCTTTCCGAGGCAAGCGGAATTACAATCAGGAATACTGATGATTTGCTTATGGCTCTTGAGAAGCGCATGGAATTTTTTATTGCGCATGGATGCCGTTCATCAGATCACGGTCTTGAATATGCGCCCTATACAATTACAAGCGCAGGCAGCGTGGAAAAAACTTTTAAAAAAGCGCTTGCCGGAAAAAAGGTTTCTCCGCAGGATGCCGATGCGTACAAGACTCAAATGCTTATTTTGCTTGCAAACCTTTACGCAAAAAAGAATATTGCAATGCAGATTCATTTTTCTGTTATCCGCAATGTAAATTCAAAGATGTTAAGAAGTACAGGACCGAATACCGGTTTTGACGCTGTAAACGACTGTATGCTTGCAAAAAATCTGGCCGCCCTTCTTGATCGTATGGAAGCAGGTTCCGGCGGCCTTCCTAAAACAATTCTATATTCGCTGAATCCAAAGGATTATTATCCAATTGCAACCGTAATGGGAGGCTTTCAAAGCGCAGGCATTATAGGAAAAATGCAGCTTGGCTGCGCATGGTGGTTCTGCGATCACCGCGACGGAATAGAAGAACATCTTCGCGCTCTTGCAAATCTTGGGGCGCTTTCTGCCTTCATCGGAATGTTAACGGACAGCCGCAGTTTTCTTTCATATCCGCGGCATGAATACTTCCGGCGTATTTTATGCAATCTTATAGGCAAGTGGGTAGAGAACGGCGAGTATCCCAATGACCGAAAGAGGCTGGAAAAAATTGTCTGTGATATTTCTTTTGAAAACGCAAGAAAATTTTTTGATTAGTCTAATTTTAATTCGCCTGTGATAAATGAACGATTTTCCTTTTCTTCGTCAACTTTAATTAAAAGCTCTCCGGTTTCGGTTATGCCGGAAAGAGTGCCTGTTATTTCCCTTCCGGAATCTGCGGCTCCTTCGATAAAAATAACTTTTTCATTTTTTTTATATAGTCGCTGTTCAAGCCTTGATTTCAGGCTTTCCTGTGCTGTAGCAAGCTCATTGTAAAAAGACGCAAGTATCTTTTCCAGAAGGACAAACCTTTCATTAGGGGCAATATCAATTCCAAGGGCAATTGCAATACTTGTCGCCTTTTTATTTATAGACGAAGGAAATTCTTTTTGTGCAAAATTCACTCCTATACCCGCGTGAACAATACCTTCGCTTGTGGCTTCGCAAAGAATTCCCGCCGCTTTTTTATTGTCAATCATAATGTCGTTTGGCCATTTAACCGTAACAGTCCCGTTTATTCGCGGCGAGGGCCTTGCGGCGGGGTTGTTGATTTGCGCAGCGTAATTTTCAACGGCGCGGGAGACGGCAATGCCGGTACGCAATGTAATTGCTGCGGGAATATTCTCAATACGGTGATAGCGCAGTAAAATAGTAAACAGGAGGTTTTCATTTTTTTCAGTCAGCCAAACCCTGCCGCCAAGGCGTCCGCGTCCTTTTTTTTGAAAACCGGCGGCTATAACAGTTCCGTGCGGCTCTCCCCTTTGTGCAAGCTCGCGGGAAACGTCCATTGTACTTTCGACAGTTTCCAAATAATAAACAGGCGCGCCAAACGGGTTATTGATATCAAGGCTTGTCATATCTATTTATAGCACAATACTGGAAAACATTCTTTTCTCATGCTACATTACGATTATGAAAATGGTATGCCTTGATCTTGAAGGAGTGCTTGTTCCTGAAATTTGGATCGCATTTTCCGAAGCCGCTGGAATCCCTGAACTGCGAAGGACAACAAGGGACGAGCCCGATTACAATAAATTGATGAACTACCGCCTTGATATTTTACATAATCACAATCTGAAACTTCCCGATATTCAAAAGGTTATTTCGACGCTTGAACCCTTGCCCGGAGCAATAGAGTTTACCGCCGCCCTGCGCGAAAAGACGCAGTTAATTATTCTTTCAGATACTTTTGAACAATTTGCAAAACCGTTAATGAAAAAACTTTCATGGCCTGTTCTTTTTTGTAATAATTTGGAAACAAAAGATGACGGGACTATTACAGGCTACAGGCTGAGGCAGAAAAACGGAAAATACGAAGCTGTAAAGGCGTTTAAACAAATGAACTTAACAGTATTTGCGGCGGGAGATTCCTTCAATGACCTTGCGATGATTCGGGAAGCCGACTGCGGCTGCCTGTTCCGTCCGCCTGAAAAAATCAGAAATGAATATGCTGAATTAAAATGCACGGATACTTACGAAGACTTTATGGCGGAAATCGACAGGTTTTTAGTTAACTGATTAGCTTTTTTAAAATGTGATCGCGGCTGCGCCAGTCCTTGCCTGTTTTCACTCTTAAATCAAGATCGATTTTCCAGTCAAAAATCTTCTTCAGCTCTTTTAACGCGGTAATGCGGATTGATTTTATCATTTCGCCCCCCTTGCCTACAACCATGCCCTTTTGAGATTCGCGCTCTACAACAATAAACGCCCTTACCCAAAGATTTGTCCCTGTCAATTCCATATCGGCTATATCAACATACAGCGAATGGGGCAGTTCCTGACGCAGGCGGTTTATTGCCTGTTCCCTGATTATTTCCGCAATCCTGAAACCTGTTTCCTGATCCGTATAGTATTCATCTCCGTAGTGGGCGTCTCCCTCCGGCGCCTTGTCAAACAATTTGCAAACAAGAGCGTCTATACCCTGCCCGGTGTTAGCTGAAATAGCAAAACATCTTTCTTTTACAGAGGGAAGTTTTAATGAGATAAAGTCCTTTGCGCGGTTAAAATCCGCAGCGGAAACATCCATTTTGTTAACAGCTGCGATTGTTCTGTCCGCAAACGGAACTAAAAGCGAAGCAATTTCTTCCTCTTCGATGCCGGGAGAGCGCGCTGCGTCCAAAACATAAAGGACAAGATCGCAGTCTTCCAGCGCAAGAGAAGAAACTTCCATCAATTTTTTGTTGATTTTTTTTTCGGAAGCATGCCGTCCCGGAGTATCAATGAAGACAAGCTGTCCCTGTTCCCTGTTGACAATTCCACGTATTGCATTGCGCGTAGTCTGCGGAACACTGCTTGTAATGGCGACTTTCTCCCCGCACAATTTGTTAAGGAGCGTTGATTTTCCGGCAGACGGTCGGCCTATAATAGTAACAAAACCGCATTTCATTTAAGAACAGCGCTCGTGTACTCTGAAACGGTAAGACTAGTTCCTTTAAGGACAGCCTTGCCCTTTCCGGCATATCCTCTTACGACTGAAAAATTCATGTCTGTATAGCCTGCCAAATCAACGGTAATTTCTTTTTCTCCCGTGTTATGAAATACTGCGATCTTGCTGCCGTTATAATCGGAAATAAAACCGCCGAAAGCCGTATACTGCGAAAAATCCAAAGGTGTAATCATGCCTCTTGCTATTTCGGGATTTGCCTTACGCAGCCTGATCAACTTTTTGTAATGATTAAGAAGGCTGGTCCTTTTGGGTAATTGGCTTTTTACAGTTCCGTTTGTCTGTTTTGAGCGGTCATAAGCGCTGCCCTTTGGGTCCTTGACCGTGTCGCTGTCGCCCCAAAGCATAGCGAGCCTTCTGTTAACGTCGGTTGAATCAGAGCCCTTTGAACCCTTCATGCCTATTTCTTCTCCGTAATATATGAAGGGGTTTCCGCTTGAAAGCATATACAGATTCGCCGCAGTGTGCATTTTATATTCACCGACATCAATGAAACCCGCAGCCCTGTCCATGTCGTGATTTGAAACAAAAGGGCTCAGGATTGCCTGTCGGTTTTTCCCTAATACCAGCCTTTGATATGAAGCTAAACGGTCTGTGTATTCCGTAACGCTGTCAATTCCCTGTACTGTGTAAAAAACATCCCCCGACGTGCCTGCCATTCCGAAATCAAAACAATTTACCGATTCGTAATAATTTTGTATGGAAGCAGTTCCCGACCAGTTTTCGGCCACAATGTACACATCGTCCTTAGTTTTTTTGCATTCGTCATTGAGCCATTTCAAAAATTGAATGTTCCGGTAATCTTCTCCGTAATAATAAAACTTGACGGCATCCAGCCTGAAACCGCCCACCCCTTTGTCAAGCCAGAATTTAACTATGCCGGCAATCTCCCCGCGCACATCGGGATTATCTAAATCAAGCTCCGGCATAGTGTCGGAAAAATTTCCCTCATAGTAGTACTGGATTTCGTCCGGCGTTTTTTCAAATTTGTACCATGTCCTTCCGGTAATTTCCTTAGTTTCTTTGGCATAGTATTTTGCGTACCTGTCATCAAGGTTGCCTTCTTTTATGGCCTGCTTAGCATTGATAAACCAGGGGTGCTGCGAGGAAGTATGATTTAGGACAAGGTCTATAATAAGCTTCACGCCGCGCTTGTTGCATTCGGCAATTAGATTTTCAAAATCAGCCATTGTTCCGTATTGGGGATCAATGCCGAAATAATCGGTTACGTCGTATTTATGGTAGCTCGGAGACGGCATTACAGGCATAAGCCAAATTCCTTCTACGCCAAGACTCTTGCCGGAATTCGGCTTGCCGTCGTTAATATAATCAAGCCGCTTAATCACGCCCTTGATGTCGCCGATGCCGTCTTTGTCTGTGTCCGAGAAAGCTCCGACAAAGATTTCATAATATGCGCGGTAATTGTCCGTAACAGGCTCATATTTGAGTTCTTTATCAATTACCCTGTACTGTGAACAGTTTGTTACAATAACAAGCGTCAAAAGAACAGGGTAAAAGATATGTCTGCGGACTCCCATATACTCCTTAACTTTTGACGGAACCTGCTGTAATTCCTTCGACATAGAATTTTTGCATGGAGAGGAACAACGCTACAATAGGAACCGCAATCAAAAGACATCCCGCCGAAAACAGGGTGAATACATTGGAATCTACTCTTTGTCCGTACAGCATATAATACAGACCTACGGCTGTTGTATGGAGATTAACGTTCTGTTCGCCCAGAATTACCCTTGCCAGAATAAAGTCCATCCAAGGAGCCATAAACGCCATAAGCGCCGTATAGATAATGATAGGTCTGCTCAAGGGCAGGACAATCGAGAAAAAGATTCGAGCCTGCATCGCCCCGTCTATTTTCGCCGCCTCTATCAGCGAATCGGGAATCGTATCAAAGAAGCCCTTGCCTATGTAAAAACCCATACCAGCGCCCGCCGAATAAACAAGAACCAGCGCAACCAGCGACTGGGTAAGACCCAGCGCTTTCAGGATATAATAAACGGCAATTATTGACATAAAGCCCGGAAAAAGCCCTAATATCATCGCGATATTCATAATAGGTTTTCTCATTTTGAATCTCATTTTGCTCATAACATAGGAAGTGCTCAAAGTGAACAAAGTAGAAAGGGTTGTACTGAAAATCGCTACTATTATTGTGTTCCTGATCCATTTGCCGAAAGACGTAGAAGAAAACAGCCGTTTGAAATTTTCAAATCCGACGCTCTTGGGGAAATAATGCGAAACAACAATTCCGATTAAGTCGCCTTGGTCGTTGTATTCAACCCTGAACGCGTTAAGCACAATCCACAGAATAGGATACAGCCATATCACCGCCAGAATGATCAGTACCGCGTGAATTAAGGTTAAAGAGGCGATATTGTTTAATCTTTGACTTCCGTAATGTACCGGCCGTCCGATTTTGTTTGTTTCTGTCATTGAAATGCGTCCTCCTCTTTGTAAGCCTTGGAATGACGGTAGGTGATCAGTGTTATTGTTGATGTGCACAGGAATGTCAGAATTCCTATAAGCGAACCTAAATTGTAGTCCCTTTCATTCACTGATAATTTGAAAAGCCACGTTACCAAAAGGTCTGTAGCGCCGGCCTTATACCCTCCTACGACATTTGGCATACCGTTAGTCAAAAGATAGATGACGTTAAAATTGTTGAAGTTGCCGATGAAAGAACTTATAAGGTAGGGAGTGGTAACGAATATAATGAATGGCAGGGTAATTTTAACCAAACACCTGAAAGGCCCCGCGCCGTCTATTTTTGCCGCTTCGTAAAGATCGGCCGGTATGTTAAGTAAAATACCGCTTGTCATAAGCAATGTATACGGAACGCCTATCCAAAAATTGGTCAGGATTATTGCCACCCTCACTCTCAAAACACTGTCCGAGTTTCCCAGAAAAGAAAGAGGTTCGCTTAATAAGCCCATTTTGACAAGCAGGGTATTAAAAGGCCCCAGTTCTCCAAGAATGTTTCTGATTGCAAGCAGAGAAACAAATTGAGGCATGGCAATCGTCAGAATGAAAATGGTCCTGAAAAGCGTTTTGCACCTTACGCCTTTTTTGTTGATAAGAATACCGAGAAATATTCCGCCGAAATAGCAGGTAAAAGTTGAGAAAATCGTCCACGTAAACGTCCAGCCTAAAACGGGAAAGAATCTTTGGCCGATTTCACCGCTCTTAGTCAGCAGGCCTTTTATGTTTTCAAACCCGACCCAATCAAACAATACCTCGCCCTGATGAGCGCTGTCAAAGTTTGTAAAGGCGATAAAGACCATAAATACCGTCGGCATTATGGTAAATAACGTAACGCCTATAAAGGTAGGCGTAAGCAGAGTTATGTGAAAACGGTTGTCAAGCAGTTCTCTTAGATCTTCCTTAAAAGTAGTGGCTCTTCCTTTGGATCGCGTGTCGCATTCGGCTTTGTACGCGCTTGCCAGATTACTTAAATAAATAAGGAAGAAAAGAACAATTATGCCCATCGTTACCACGCCGAACAGCAGCATGAGCATGGAATCATCGGCTTTGGTGAATATATCCCCTTCCTCAGTGCCGAGGGTTGTAAAGTTTATCAGCGCTTTGTAGCCAAGCGGAGTGTCATTCACCTGCGGGCATAACACCATCAACAGTATAAAGCTTGCCTGCAACAGCAGATAAATCAGCCCTTTTACGATCTGTTTATGGTAAAAATTACCGAAGCCCATAATTAAATGGGACACCTTGAGCGCCGCGCTTCCGTTTTTAAACCTGTTAAAGAAGGTAACAAAAGGCTTTTGTATTCTGGTTAGAACGGGCAGCGCGGTTTTTTTATTAACACTGTCTTTTTCAATCATGTTATTTAAACCGTATTATTCCGGCCTTTTGCCGGTTTTCCAGATAGTTTCTACGACAGCCATTCCCGCCCTGATTTTCGCGGTTGAATCATACAAACGATTACCGCCTGAATCTTTGGCGTTTGTCAGAATGTCAAGCACTATAGCCGGAGCGCCCTGCGAATAATACCAATTGTTCATCTTCGCATTGGCTCCGAATGGCTGAGGCCTTCCGTTTGCAAACATCTCGATTTGAACCTGCGCCAAAAGCCCCTCCGGCGTGTTTTCCTTTATTTTTGCAAATTCGGTACTGGCATTTTTGTAGGCGGGAAGATTTGCGCATTGCTCAAAAGCTTCTTCCTGAACTTTCTTGCTGGACAAAAAGGTGAGTATGTTCTGCAGTTGTTCTGATTTTTTATCACCCTTTGGGTGCTTTTTCATTACAAACATCTTCGTATCGGCGAAAGTACCCGATCTCATAACAGTACCGGCGGCAATGTTTGTACCGGCGACATCGGAAGAACTGAGGGTGAAGTTTGGCAGCGGCGCTATGCCTAAGTTGCTTCCAAGCGCCGCCAGCGCGGCGTTAAAATTCCAAGCGCCGCCGATCAGGGAAAGTGAAACCTCGTTTTTCAACTCAACCTCCCAGCCTGAGTCGGATACTTTCTTTGCGCCGTATATAGTCCGTCCGTCCGGGCTGGAATCGGTAAAGAACCTCTGCCCCCATTGCATAACTGCAACGGCAAGATCGGAGGTGAAATCGCAATTTTCAAATTGCTGGTTCTCATAAATCTTTGCGGCGTGAACTCCGTCAGACGCTCTTGTCGCCAGCACAAGGAACGAATTGTTGTAGCCGTCATCGCCGTTTATGGTAACGGTCTGTTTCCCGTTAGCTCTCGCCTTCGTCCACATCCCTTCCCATGTTTTTACGTCTTCATCGGTAAAATAGGCTTTGTTATAGTAGAGTACCAGCGCCTGCGCAATGTAAGGAACGCCGAATGTATATTCAACACCGGGGTCTCCAACCTTCCCTTTTATAACATCAAGGAAAATGGAAGGATTGTCATTGGCGATTTGCGCCAGCAGCTTTTCATCGGTAATGGGAGCGATGGCGCTCGTACCCGCAATCAGCTTGCCCAGGTTATCATGGGCAATTGTAAAGATATCAGCGCCTGCGGCAGTATCATCCAGAAATTTCGACGCAGCCGCGCCTGTATCTACGCTTTCAACCGTTACCGTCCATGGGAACTGTTTGCCGTTTGCCGCATTATATGCAGCTACCCATTCGTCCATCTTGTTTTGATAAAATGTTTTGGCTTCAGTACCGACCCAAATTGTGATATTTTCCGTTTTCTTACAGCCGCTCAAAACACACAAACCCGCGATTATTACCGCAACCGCTGACCGGAACCTGTTTTTTTTCATATTCCCGCTCCTGTAAAAAGGGTATTCCTTTAATTATGATTACTTTACTTTTTAACGACCGCGCCCATTCCCCTGGTCTTGTCTTTAAATATCGCGAGTACTACATAGTATGGTACTGCGCCTTTCAGCAGAACAGGGTTGTCGTTGCTGCTGCCAAGTCCGTCCCCGGCCGCGTCCCGTTCCTCATCGCTGCGAGTTTTCGGCACAAACAGCGTATCAGGGGACAGATTAGTTAATTCAACACCGCTGGATTCTTTGCTCGGTATCCACATATCATACGCCCAGCCGCTGGATTCGGAAGGGTCAGGATTAAACCTTATGAATTTTACAGCGAAAACGCCGTCAACTTTGATATTAGCTCCCGGATATTCCACACTCCAGCCCGCCGTTTTCGACATATTAGGCGTATATTCATATAAATAAATGTACTGTGCGTTTTTCAGCGCTCCCTTGATGTCTTTGATCCTCGCGTCAGATTTAGAAACGTTGGTCATCATAAACTCGTCCGCATAATTGGAATTCCAATCCGCAAAGTGCCCTGTTACGCGGTACTTGTGACCTGGGTCTTCAACGGCCTTGTCGCAGGCAGCTAAGCCCAGCGCAACAACAGCAATTAACGCTATAGCAACACCTCTCACAATACTTCGTTTTTTCATAAAATCCTCCTTAATTTTCCAAGTTAACAATATATACTATCACTATTTTACAAAAAAAGTCAATCTGTAAATTAACATTTCCACATACCGAAACTCTGCGGCTCCAGTTTGAAAATCCCCTTTTCAGTTCCGCAGCCGCCAATGGAGTACACGGGTTCGGGAGTTTTCTGGACGGAAACCTGAACTTGAACGGCGTTTACACCTGGATTGAGTCCCATGATAAAAGAACCGCGTCTGTAAAAAAACGAACGGTCGCCCTGAATACCGGAGTGGAGTATCTCAAAGTTTGGATTGGAGCCGAGTTCCTCATTACTGCTGCGCAAGCGCAGTAAGTCCTTAACCGTATTTATCAGGGACTGCGGGTCTTTCTCCTGAGATTCAACGTCAGGCGCGCCAGATTCCGTATCGACAGGCAGGTAGAGCTTTTCAGGCGCGGCGCAGGAAAAACCGGCGTTTGCGCCTGAATTCCACTGCATTGGAGTACGGGAACCGGTGCGGTCATAGCCGCCTTCTTTTGTGTGGGTTCTGTAAAGGTAACGCATTCCGATTTCATCGCCGTAATAGAGGAATGGCACACCAGGCATTGTAAATTGCATCGCAAAGAAAAGGGACATTTCTCGCGGCGAAAGCCTGTGGCTGATGCGAGGGGTGTCGTGGTTCCCGCTGATCATGCTGATAAAGCCGTCATTCTTAGTAGCTTCGTACCAAGGCATATATTGATCGAGAAATTTGGCAATGCCGCCGTTTCCGTCTTTTTTAAAGTAGCTGTTATCTTCTCCGCCGTTCTTGTAATCACGAACCAGACTGCGGTATCCTGAGTTCCCGTGATCCAGCAGGAAGTCCGCATGGAAACCAGCCTTAATGGACTGGGGCGGAGAACTCCACTCGGAGACTATTGCGGCTTCGGGGAATTCGCTGTCAAGCATTTCACGGATATTCCGCCAAATAGCGCTTGTCGCGCTTTTTTGGGCATCGTCAAACTTTACAAGAGAATCTGCCATATCTACGCGGAACCCGTCGCAGCCGCGGCCTTTATCGCCAAGCAGCCAGAATCGCATAATGTCCTTGAGAGCCTCCCGCGTGGCTATACAGTCGGGATGTTCAGGCGGCAGCTGCCATTTTTCACGGCATTCATGGAAACCGTAATTAAGCGCAGGCTGTGATTTAAAAAAATTGACAATGTAGCAGCCGTCCCTCTCCGCTTCGCCGGCAATAAATTTAAGGCCTTCAAGCCCCCAAAAGAACCAACTGTCTGTCCAGATATAGCGGTTTTTAAATTCCCCGCATGAATAAGCTTTTTTACTTTCGGCAAACCAAGGGTGCTCTTCGGAAGTGTGTCCCGGAACAAGGTCAAGCAGCACGCGCATATTCCGTTTGTGAACTTCGTCAAAAAGCCGGAACAGATCCTCATTACTGCCGTAACGGGGCGCAACCTTTTTGTAATCCCGCACATCGTAACCGGCATCTTTGAAAGGCGAATCAAAACAAGGATTAAGCCACAGCGCGTTACAGCCGAGTTCCTTGACATAATCAAGTTTTTGAATTATCCCCTCAATGTCGCCGATCCCATCTCCGTTAGAATCGTAAAACGATTGAGGATAAATCTCGTAGAAAACCGCATTGCCTAACCATTTGGGCATAATAAATCACCCCTATTGTGATTAGCAATATTATAATATCAAAATCCGATTATGGTATACTAACTTGTGAGACAACCTGTCGTTTGGGCAGCCCAAACTAGTTGACTCACAAGTCTTGCAGTTTTTCCGGCTTATAGCCTCAAAACTGCTGTTTCTATTAAGGAAGGCAAAACCATGAAAGCGTTATTTATAGGCGGAACAGGCACAATATCAAGCGCAATTACAAGATTAGGCGTAGAACTTGGCTGGGAAATTTATCATCTTAACCGCGGAAACCGCGCGGACGATTTTAAGGGAGTAACCCAAATCCGGTGTGATATAAGAACGGAAGACGAATCCGCAATCAGGGCAAAACTTAAAAAAACGCTGGGCAAGGATAAATACTTCGACGTTGTTGCCGATTTTATCGCCTTTGTCCCCGATCATGTCAAAAAGGATTTCAATATTTTTAACGGTCTTTGCAGGCAGTTTATTTTTATTTCCACAGCTTCCGTATACCAAAAGCCGCTTTCTTCCTGCGTTGTTACGGAAAGCGCTCCGCTGGCAAATCCCTACTGGCGCTATTCAAGGGATAAAATAGCCTGCGAAGAATATTTGATTGAAAAATACCGCGAATGCTCATTCCCCGTTACCATTGTCCGTCCCAGTCACACTTACGATGAAAGAAACGTCCCGCTCGGAGTTCACGGCAAAAAGGGAAGCTGGCAGGTATTAAAAAGAATGATAGAAGGCAAACCTGTTATCATACACGGAGACGGCACAAGCCTCTGGACAATTACACATAACAGCGATTTTGCCGGCGCTTTTTTGCGGCTAATGGGAAATATACACGCCATAGGGGAAGCCGTGCATATAACTTCGGACGAAAGCGTAACATGGAACCAAATCTACAGGGTAATAGCGGATACGCTTAATGTTGAACTAAAAGCCGTGCATGTAGCAAGCGATTTTCTCGACGAATGTTCGGGCGGCATTTATGATTTTAAAGGGAGCCTGACAGGGGATAAGGCAAACTCCGTTATTTTTGATAATACAAAGTTAAAACGCCTTGCGCCCGGCTTCTGCGCAAAGGTACGTATGGACGAAGGTATCAGAATGACAATTGAAAATGTACTTTCCGACAGGGAATTACAGCAGGAAGATGCTGAATTTGACGAATGGTGCGACAGGGTAGTTTCGGCGTTATCAACCGCGAAAAACGCGTTAATACAGTAAAATAAGATGAAGCCGCCGGTTTAAAGCTCAAACTTTTCGGCGGCTTTCGTTTCAACATTCTTATTCGGCATATTTTTTTTCCGTTCTTTAAGGGAAAGGAATAGAATTACCGCGTATAATGCAACTATTAAAATAACTAAAAGAAGAAGCATCATTATGTTGTTTCCGTCGTCTTTTTTGGTTTCCGGAGGTGCGCCGACAATTAAAACCGATTCATCAAAGGGAACGGATTTATCGGTAAGGGCGATAAAAAGGCAGATAATTACCGTCAATACCATGACGCCGAGTGCGATAATACTCGCCAAACGGGCAGCAGGCTCGGTTTTTTTGTCAATCGACATATAAATCATGCCGCCCAATATGCTTATCGCCAGTGCAAAACCGAAATAAATCATTATATCTCCCCTTATGTAAATTTTCGGCTATTTTTGCCGCCGCATAAACCTTATGCTTTTCCCTTAATTGTCCGGTTCGCCTGTAGGCGCAGGCAAGCCGGCTGAAAAAGCATTTTCGGCTAAGGTTATTTACACAGTTTTTAGGATGGATACATTTTAATGCCTGCCTTGAGATTTGTTATAGAAAATTACGCGGCAGGATTAAATGCTTTTTATTGACGCGGCTCTTGTGTCTACCGAATTTAAGATTGCCTGAAGTTTTTCTTTTTCTATCAGGTCAATGAGCCGCGCTTCTGTGTACCTTTTGGCTTCTTCCGAAAAATTACCTACTGTCATACATATACCCTTGCCGGCTTTTATTTCCTTTAAATGTGAATGAAAATCCCTTACTATGAGTTCCCCAATAGACCCTTGAGTTCTGATAAATCTGAACATGATAACGTCAGACCATTTTATCGTATCAACCTCCGCCAGAATATCGGCCCATTCGCTTTTAGTAACAGAAATATTTGTAATTTTTACTTTTGCCCTGCCGTAGTATGTCATTACGATTTTACGGCATAACGCTACGAAGTCCGCCGAAGAACCCATTAAAAATGTCTGTAAATTACGGTTGGCGTTTAGTTCAATATACTTGCCAAGGAGGACGTTTACATCCTTGTACGATGAATTTTCAGCTTGAATTTGTTTGAGTAACGGTATGGCTTTCCCTATGTCGTTTAGTTTTATATAGGTGGTAGCCAGTCTGTACCGCAGGTCCAAAAGAATATCCGGTTTGATATTTTGATGCTTAAGTCCGATTTCAAAATCCTGTACAGCCGCGTCATACTGTCTGGTATCCAGATGCATGGTTCCTGCAATAAGGCACGCGTTCGGTCCCATTACCGGATCTGCTCTTAAATGGTTAAAAATACGCAGCGCCTGTTCTGTCTGATTTGCTTCATGGTAACATTCACCAAGCGTATAAAGCGATTCTTTATCATCAGGAGCAAGGTCTATGGCTTTTCGGATGAAAGTCATTGCTTCCTTTGGTTTTTTTAGCCTGAAAAGGGCATGTCCAAGATAGCGAAGAACTGCCGGGCTGTCCGGTTCCTGCGAGCGAGCCTGCGTTAATAGCTGAATTGCTTTCTCATAATTTTTTCTTTCAAATTCAAGAGCGCCAAGTTCGTAATTTACTTCAAAATCATCCTGTTTGTGCAGCCTTGCGGTAGAAAAGCCTTTATAAGCCTGATCAAGCATATTGAGTTTTCGCGCAGCCATACCGTACCGTTTGTATATTGTAAATTGATCTATGTTGTCAATTTTACTTGTCGAAAGATGCAATATCAGAGTTTCGAAGGTTTGCACGGCTTTATCCCAACTTTCTTCGTCAAAAAATGCGTTGGCTAAAGTATAAAGCGCTTCCGGATCATTCGGATTCTGGGCAAGACGTTTGTTGGCTTCTCTTATTGCAGCTTCATGGTCCTTGGACAGTTTTCCGCTTTTCATGGAACCACTGCCGGTACGGTTCATTATAAATATAAAGATAATTACAACTAAAACAAAAGCTGAAATACCAATCAAAATAGGAATCATATTCTTTATTATCGGTTATTTGTGCGATAATATTACTTGTTTTACCTGTTATACATAAAAACTTCTGATTTTTCGACTTGACAAAGGTAAATTCAACGCTTAAATTTAAAAATAGTCTGTTTAGTTATAACAAATACAATTAAAGGAGCTGGTCAAATGGCATTAAATATCGGCATTAAAGTTGCCAACGGTGAATTCTACCCCTTAATAGAAGAGAATTCATCAATAAAAAAGAAAATGATTCTTACTACAGCTTATGATAATCAACAAAGTGTGCAGATTGACCTTTTCAGAAGTTCAAGAAATGTTATGGTTGACGCCCAGTATATAGGCAGTCTTGTCATTGAAAATATCAGGCCAAAGCCCAAGGGTGAGCCGTCCATAGAGATGGTTATCTCTTCTAACAGTAAGGGCGATATAATTGCCGATGCCGTAGATTTGGACACAGGACCTTCAGGCGATCATCATGTGCTTACAGTTTCTTTGAAATCTCTTAATGAAGCGTCTCGCGATATAGAAATTGATGACTTTGATCTTGAGTCCGGCGAAAAACCGTCTTCAGGACTTTATAATCATGCGAAGAAAATAAAGCAGAAAAAAAAGCGTTCTTTTGCATGGCTTTTTATATTGTTTGTAATAATTATTATTCTGGGATTGCTTGCGTTCTGGCTGTTTTATATGGGCGGTATGGACGTCGTAAATTCCAAAGTAGATTTGCAGAATATCAAGCAGGTAATTGAACAGTATAAACCGGGATTTCTTAAAAAACAGGGGTCTGTAAATCAGTTTAAACCGGCGGAACCTGCAGTTGAGCCGGAACCGGTTAAGATAAGCGAACCTGTAAAACCAAGCGAGCCTGTTCAACAGATACCGGAACCTGTAGCTGTAATTGAGGCTCCTGCCGCCCCGCCTGCGCCAAATGTTCAAACAGAAAGCAGCCGTTCGCCGCCAGCTTCCGATAATGTATCTGTAACTATTCCAAAAGAAGGCGTAGATTACAAAATCCGGTGGGGCGATACATTGTGGAGTATTTCCTACAAGTTTTACCGTGATCCTTGGTTGTACAGAAGAATTGCGCGTCATAATAATATTCGTAATCCAAATTATATTATTTCAGGCCGGACGATTAAAATTCCCCCTAAAAATTGAAAAAGATTCAAGTTTCTAAAACCTATTTATTTAAAATCATTTTTTTATTTATCCTTTTTTTCTTTTGCTTTAGTTCATGCGCCAGAGCTCAAATTACGCCGGATTTTTACCGGGGGCTAAATAAAACCAAAACAAATGAAGCTGTCAGATTATTTGAAAATGCTCTTGCAAGCCCCAATGTGTATATCAGGCGGGCAGCCGCCGAAGAACTGGCAAAGTTGGAGTCTTCCGCAGTAGAGCTTTCTTCAAAGACATTGCGGCGGATTCGCAGTGAAATATCCGGCTGGAGGGCGGCGGCTTATGTTCTTTTTGAAAACGGAGGCGCAGGCGATAATATTCTTGATTTTTTCCTGAACTTTGATTACGGAGAAACAATTCCTAATGAGGCAAAAGTCTACATTTTACAGGAATGTAAAAGGCGAAAAATATTTTTAAACGAAAAAGAGGAAGCTGCAATTGAAGGGCATTATGCTGTTTCCCGCCAACAGTACAATGAAGCGCTTGTGTTTTTTCGTGTATTTCAGGAAGACGGTAATTGGCCCCTGAATATACCTGAGATTTTTATAAAATATCCTGTTTTGATTAATGATTTGGGAAAAGCTTTTCAATACACATCATACGGTACGGAAGGACTTTCTCTATTTATAAAGTGGCTGAATAATATTGATCATGAAAATCCCGATCAGAAAAATATACTTTACAATCTGCAGTTTTATGCTGCGAGGATAGCAAGGCGTAACGGGCGGAATACGCAGGCAGCTTCGTTCTTTGAACAAGCCATACTCTATGCGCCGAATACTGAACAATCGGACGCATGTATTTGGTATATTTTGGAATTATCTTTAGGCGGAACAACAGAATTTTTCACCCAACAGTTGGGAAAGTTTGTTTCAGGCTGGCATGACGGCTGTTATTTTAATGATATTCTGGAAAGGTTTTTACATGTTCTTGTATCAAAGAAGGAATGGAAAAGAATCATCCAAATATTTGACATAATTAAAGACTCAGGCGCTTCCATGAAATCAGGATATGCGTGGGTTATTGTCCGATTAGTAGAAGAAGGTTTTTTGTCCAAAGAAGATTTATCTTTACGGGGCGCGAAAACCGGAGAGGATATCTCCGTATTTTTACAAATTGCATATAACACTCCGTATGGCGATTTAAGCCCGACTCTTTACTACCGTTCGCTGATCGCTGACGCCCTAAATTTGCCGTTTCTTGAATTCCATGAAGAAACTGCGGAAGCCAAAAGAAAAAACTATTCGCCCGCCATGCAGTTCTTGCTTGGCTTTTTTACTCATAAAGCCGCGGAGCATGTCCTTACCTTTATCAAACAGATGGAACGGGAGTTGTCTGTTGATGAATTGCGCATAATAGCTCAGTCTCTTGAAAAGGAAGAAATGTATGTACAGTCCATGCTGCTTGTTTCAAGGTACATTACAAGAGAGGGCTATGTTCTTGACAGACGCGATTTGGAACTGTTGTTTCCCTGTCCTTACAGGGAACTTGTTGAAAAACACGCTAAAGAAATTGGCATTGAAGCGTATGTTGTTTTTGGCCTTATAAGGACGGAGAGCGCTTTTCAGAAAGATGTAATTTCACGCGCCGGAGCGGTGGGACTTACTCAGCTTATGCCGGCTACCGCTCAGGAAATGGCAGGACGTATCAGGCGCGCGGGAGGTCCCGATTATGCCGCTGTTAAAAACGGCATTGATCTTAATGATCCAGAGACAAATATTCATATCGGCGCCTATTACCTGAATTATTTAATGGGGCGTTTTGAAGATACGCTGCTTTCACTTATGGCTTACAACGGCGGCATGAACAGACTGCGCCGCCTGCGTTCTGCCAGCTCGCTGCCTGTAGATCTTTTTCTTGAAACTATAGCAATTTCAGAGACAAGGGATTACGGCAGGAAGGTTTTATCCGCGGCGGCAGTTTATAAAATGCTGTACTATTGACTTTGTAATAACGCTTTTTCAAGTTGTTCTCTTGGGTTGCCCTTTTTAGTTATTTTTTTTGCAGCATTTATGACAGCGCAAAGATCGCGCCCTGATCTTTCATACAAATCATTAAAAAAGTTGTCTTCCGTGTAGTAGAGTCTGTAAAGTTCAAGGTAGGCGTTGTTTACAGGCACTTCAGGGAAGCCCCTGTAATTATCACTTGAAAAACGGCTTTCGTATTCTCTGATAAAACGTTCTTTTGCGGAGTTTATAATTTGTTCTTTTTTTGTTAATTTATCTTCTCTGTTAATGCGTGTATCAGAATAAAGCGCTTCAAGTTCTGCGATTAATTCCTGTATAAATTCTACATAGTTGCGGCTGTCTGCGTCAGATGACGATATTTCACGGTATTCTTTTGAATCTTTTCCGTACCGTTTTTCGATATACTGCCTTGCGCCTTCGCTTCCTATAAATTCCGCAAGCTCTTCGTTAAATTTTACCTGTCCTGTTATAAATATTGTAGCGTGTACCAGTTCATGAATGATAAGGTCTGCAAGCCTTCCTGGAGAATAATCCCGCATATATGAATATAATGGATCCTTAAACCAGCCAAGTGTGCTAAATCCGTCAACGGTTCGTATCCAGACATCTAAATCCTTTTTTTCAAGTTTCAGCCGTTCTTTGCGCGCATCTTCAATATTAAAAAACCCCTTGTACGGCATCTTCCCGACAACCGGAAAATTCCAATCGTGGCGTTTGAATGAATCTTTGGCGGATGCGGAAACTATTGCCGCAAGGTAATTACGGTCAATCTCAACATAGGTGGTATAGTTCTTGCTCATAGCAAGTCCAAGCTCTTCTATTGCAAAAGTACGGATATCCGTAACAAGGCGGATAAATTCATCATCGCCTGCCTGTTCCAGAGGAATAGAGCTGTTTATATATTTTAGCATTGCAGCTCCCTGCTTGAGGGTATAACAGCCTGAGAATATGCCGCAGAAAGATAAAATCAGGATTGCAGCCAATAGTACCGGCAAATATGAAATCCGGCTTCTGAATTTGGTTATTGGGTTATTCATATATTTTTATAATACTTGCATTTTATTTGTTATTATTCTATTATTTGCAATGGTTTGCCTGAGTGAAACTGCATTTCAGATGATTTTTACGGTATTTGACGGTCAGATTGAGATTTCTGAACAATAATCATAGGAGGAAAGAATGACAAGACCGGTAACTATTTTTTCAGGACAGTGGGCGGATTTACCTTTTGAGAAATTTTGCGAAAAGGTAAAATCTTTTGGTTATGACGGAATAGAAATCGCCTGTTGGGGCGATCATTTGGATTTAAAAAAAGCGGCTGCTGATCTTAAATATGTAGAAGAGCGAAAAAATATTCTTAAAAACTACGGTCTTAAAGTATGGGCTATCGGAACTCATTTAATCGGGCAGTGCGTTGGCGACAACTGGGATCCGCGCCTTAACGGTTTTGCGCCGTCCAATCTTGCGGGAAAACCTGAGGACATTCGCAAATGGGCAATTCAGGAGATGAAATATGCGGCTGTTGCGGCAAAAAATCTGGGAGTAAAAATTGTAACAGGCTTTATGGGCAGTCCCATTTGGGCTTACTGGTATTCTTTTCCCCAAACTACTGAACAGATGATAGAAGAAGGCTACAAACAAATTATTAAAAACTGGACTCCTATTTTTGACGAATTTGACAAGAACGGCATCAAGTTCGCTCTGGAAGTACATCCGACGGAAATAGCGTTTGATTACTATTCCGCCGAGCGGCTCCTTAAGGAATTCAAGAACAGGAAAACGCTTGGTTTTAATTTTGACCCTTCTCATCTGATTTGGCAGGGTGTGACACCTCACATTTTTATACGGGATTTTGCAAAACAAATTTTGCATGTCCATATGAAAGACACGGCTGTTACCCTTGACGGCAAGGCGGGAATACTTGGCTCTTTCCTGACATTCGGCGATGTAAGGCGCGGCTGGAATTTCCGATCGCTAGGACACGGCGATGTTGATTTTGAGAATATTATCCGCGAGCTTAACGCAATTAATTATAAAGGGCCGCTTTCTGTTGAATGGGAGGATTCCGGCATGAATAGGGATTTTGGCGCAAAAGAGGCATGCGAATTTGTCAAAAATATTAATTTTTCTCCTTCGGATGTTGCTTTTGACAGCGCGTTAAAAACTGAATAACAGCGACCGGCTGGCGGACGATTAACTCAGCGGGAGAGTGCTACCTTCACACGGTAGAAGTCACTGGTTCAATCCCAGTATCGTCCATCAGCCGGTTATATTGTTCAATCTTTATTACGGGGGAGATAAAGAATGAAAAATTTTTTAACTGTCCTTTTGTTTTTTCTTTGCGGGACATTGTATTCTTCTGAATATATATGGGACTTTATAGATGCGCTTGCAAAGAATGATTTCTCTGCGGTAGAAAATATACTTAAAAAAAATATTAACAAAATTCCGGCGGAGGAAAAAAGACTTCTTATGAATTTTTCCCTGAATTACTGCCGGGGAGAAAATGCAATTAAGGCAATGGATATTCTTGAAAGATACAATATCCGCCCAACAGGTTATGATCTGTTTACGGCAATTAACAGAAATCAGCCGGATATTGTTATTTATTCCATAATGAACAGGGGAGCGCAGGCTAACGGGGAAATACTTCTTTTATTAACGGAAAAACAAAGATTCGATGTTGCGGCGCAATTAATAGAGGCCGGAATTGATGTTAATTATCAGTATCCGTTGTCAAAAAGTTATGCTGACGGCATGACGCCGCTTTTATATGCCTGCAAATGGAATAATTTTGAACTTGTAAAAATACTTGTTGAACACGGAGCCAATATTCAGACAAAAGATAAAAACGGAAGCACCGCTTTATCAATAGCCCGCGTGAACGGAAATAATCAGATTGTAAATTTTCTGCTGGAAAACGGAGCTGTTGAATCGGGAAATTATTTACCGCCTCGGCAAGGTACGGGTGTTTCGAGTTTTCTGGAAAATCAGGCTGCTTTTCAAACAGGAACTTACTATGTTCTTGGCGGGAGTATAAGTATGAGGTTTTCAGGTAACGCTAATTCAGGCAGTATAAATTACATAGTAAACGGAATGTCAAGGACGGGAGTTTATAAAGTAGAAGGAAGTAATTTATCTTTGGCAATGGACGGGCGTACATTTACATACAAAGTTGATTCCAATACGTCATTTTCAGGTAACGGTGAAGTTTGGGTAAGAACGGGTAATTAAGCCGGATTTATCCTTTTATGTCTACAAGTGAAGCTGAATTTGAGTCGCTGAAATTTGTTTTTCTTCCGCCTGCTGCATACGGATTATTTCGCAGGGCTTTAATTTCTAAACGAAGTTCCAGCATGCGTTTGGAAAGCAATTCCCTATTTTTTGTCGAACGTATAACAGCTTCATTTTTTAGTTTTTCCAAGGATGCTTTTAAGCCGTGTACTTCATCAGGGGTTTCGGATTTTTCTGCGCTTTTTTGCATTGGAATTGCCGCTGTTGAAATGAGAGAACTGTACATTTCCTCAAGAGGGTCTATAACTTTTTGTATAGAGAAAATGTCAGCGACAATTTTTTCTTCAATTTCTACATAATTCAAAAGGTCTTCAGTGCCGCCGGATTCAATTACGCTCTGTTGTTTATCAAGCAAATCCAGATAGGAACGAAAGCGATCCCGCTGTTGTGATAAAAGAGTTTTAAACCGTTTTAATACTGCGACTCTCTGGGCAAGTTCCGCTGAATCAATACTATCGCTTACGGCAGCCTGTGAATTTTGCCTGTCTGTTAAAATCGCCATGTTCTCTCCGTTTTCCGGGTTATCCGGCTATATTTAAACCTACAGCCTCGCGATTTGTATGGTCAACTGTATTTTGACTTGCTATCTTACTCCATGAATCCCTAAGTTCGATAAGCAGTTTTTTTACTGTTGACAATCTGCCTATATCTTTTGTGATATTCGCTTCTATAAGTTCTCTGTTAAACCATGTATACAATGAAAAAAGGTTTTTTGATATTTCTCCGCCCTGTTCAAAATCCAAAGAAACCATTAATTCAGTCAATATTTCTTCGGTTTTCATAACCGCTTTGTTGATTTGTTCTATTCTGCCGGGGTCTTTTTTTTTCTGTTTATTGTCTTCTTCAAGAAGATTAATCGCTTTTGTAAGCTGTTTTACCGCTTCATCATACAGCATGACAATAAGCTGCCCCTGTCCGGCGGTTATTATTGTAGTTTCTTTATATGTTGATGATGCGTTTTTGATTGCCAAGATAGTCCTCCCATATTAATATCGGTAAAAAAAAACTTTACTTTAGCATTTTTAGCTAATTCCGTATAACCAGTATATGCCTTTCCTCTTCAAGAAAAGGCACATTATAGGGAATTGTTTCCCAATTATACTCTAAATTCTTAAAGGGAGCCATTTCCTGTTCTGTCTTTTTCAGCCGTCCCTTGTATGCGGCAATGACGCCGTCTTTTTTCAATACGCCGATAAGGGTTTTTAACAATTTTATATCCAAAGGTTTAAAAGCGCGAAAGGTAACAATATTAAAACTTTCTTTTTTGGTTTTTTCAAGCTCACCCTCTTCCACAATAATGTTGGAAATTTTTAACATTGCCGTTGCGCTGCATAAAAAAGCCGCTCTGCGTCCCATGCGTTCAATAAGGGTAAATTCACAGTTTGGCATGGCGACGGCAAGCGGTATTCCCGGAAGGCCTGCTCCGGAACCGGCGTCCGCTATTTTTGGATTTTCAGTTTTGCCCAGTAAACGGGATAAAATTCCAAGCGGCGCAAGGGAATCAAGGATGTGCCGTATTACGAGCTCTTTTGCATCATTTGTTCCGGTAAGTCCGTAAGCAGAGTTTAAAAGCTCAATCTCATTTTTATAACAGTCAAGAAGAGAAATTACTTTTTCAAAACGTCCGCAGAGCAGGCGCTCAATATCCTTGTCGCCTTTTAACAGAGCTTTTACGCCTTCGGTAATTAAATCCATCAAGGGTAACAGTTATCCTAAATAAACCGTACCAGATGTTTTTCTTCTATAAAGCCATTGGTACGCGCCAAAAAATAGGAGCCGAATGCGCATAACATTATGTCGATAAATGCGCCGATTGCTATAAGGTAAAAAGCCAGCGGTTTTAAAATCAGGTAACCTGCCCTGTATTCACCGCCTCCGTAACTCAAGCATAATGCGGCTAACGCAATGTATGCCCCGTCTCCAGGATGCCGCGCAAGTATGAATGAAATAACAAAGGCATATAAGCCTATCTTAAATAATTCAACTGAACCAATTCCCATATACGAATAGGATTTAATAATAACGATAAAGCCTGCCGCCGCTGTCATGGCGCTGCCGCATCTGCAAAAAGTTGCAAAAAGAGCAATAGATAAAGAACTGGATCGCCTTCGTATCCCAAAATTTTCTTTTGAATGACGCTGAAGCACCGGAATTGTTAAATTGATGTCCCCTGAAAAAAAAGCCGTAAGCGCAGGTCCAAGGAAACCATAAAGAACAAGCCATGGATTGACCCTTGGCTTTAAAAAATATAGAAACAGCGGAAGAATGCCGAAGCACAAGACTACGCTGAATATTCCAAGCGTAACGACAAGATCTTTGTAAACTTTGGCTTCCAGTATGCCGTTGAAACGGACTGCCCAGTATGAGGAAAGTACAATAATAATAAACCCGAATATTTCCGAGAAAAAAGACGCGACATGGTAAAAGATACGAGAAAGCGAATCAACAAGCGATATTACAGGCTTGGAATAATTCCTGTCGTAGTTAAGACTCATGCCAAGGAAGAAGGCAAACGCGCAGACAGGAAAAAGATAAATTCCGTTTCCGCCGAGAATACTGAACATATTTGACGGAAATACTTCCAGAATATTTGCCGCAGGATCAATAGTTGTTATTTCCGTAAGCTCGACTGATTCTATAGGTATTCTGTCAGGTGAAAAAACTACAGTTGTTACAACGCCGGCAAATATTACAAAAGCTGACGCCGCAATTATAAGCAGGATATTTTTTAAAACCATCGGCCAGAACCGTTCGTCCATGCGCAGTTCATAAACAGCGATTGTAAGTGAAAAAACCAGAACAGGAACTACCGCATAACGTCCTATACCCAGCGCCAGCTTTTCAAGCCAGCTTAAAACGGAAATTACTCCCTGACTTTCAGCGGGAAGCAGGAAGCCGATTGTTATTCCCAAAATGGAACCGCTTAACAATTTTACCCATACTTTCATAATTGAAGGATAATGTATTTTTTGGCGCTGGGCTAGAGGCGTATAATACGCGCCGTTGTCAGGATTTCCTGACCTTTTTCGGTTATGAGAATGTCATTTTCGAGACGGCAGCCGCCAAGCAAGGTGTCGTAAAGACCAGGCTCTATTGTAAAGATCATTCCGGGTTTTAACACCCATTCGTTGTCACTGCGGTTTCTGATTACAGGGTATTCATGTTCCTGAAGACCGATGCCGTGCCCAAGACCGTGCGGCATTTGCTTTTTGGATTTAGCAAAAAAGGCGTCTACAGCGGCGGCAATATCTTTTGCCGGCGTTTCGTTATGCGCCATTGTAATTGCCAGCTTTGCCGCTTTTTCCACCAAATTAACAAGTTTTTCCTGTTTTGGATTAAGATCACGGGCAAAGGTAAGCGTTACATCGGTGCAATAACCGTCGTATTTTACCCCAAAGTCAAGAATTGACAGTCCACTCCCGCCGAACGGAGAGTATGTCCATGACGGAAAAGCGTGAATTGCAAAACTGCGGTACGGCCCTGCGGCAAGGGTCTCAAAACTTGTTCCTTCACAGCCGCGTTTACGGGATTCAACTTCGATAAACAGGGCGGCATCGGCTTCGGTTTTTATTTTTTCTTCGCGTACATTTTTTTCCAAAAGGTCAATTAATTCATTTGTAATATCCGCAGCTTTCCTTATGATTGCAATTTCTTCTTCGTCCTTGACTGCGCGCAATTTGTCAAGTTCGACGCCGGCGCCGTTGCTGCGGCACAGTATGTCAAAGCCGGAAAGTTCGCCTACATAATCAAGGAAAGCAGGATAGGGAGTAACGGAAGGTATTTCGATCTTTGAACCTGGCGGGGTTTTCATTATTTGTAGTGCTGCGGCAATTGCCTTTATCGGCTGTCTGCCGAAATCATTGTAAGCTGCAAGCATGGCAGGAGCATGACTCGCGTAAAGTTTTGCAAGGTTAATGTCCCATGCCGCAAGTATTGCTTTGTTATTTGTTTTTAGTGAAGAGGCATAGTCCTGCGGTATAAAAAGAAGCGCGTCTCCGGGATGTCCTGTAAGCCAGCGGATATTCTGATCGCGCCTTCCTTCCGTATCTTCCAGCATTAAAAGGCCTATGCCTTCTTCTGTCATCCAGTCCTGAATTTTAGCCAAGCGAGCTGAATATTTTTCCATGTGCTAAGGCCTACCGCTTTTCTTTAACCTTTTCTTTCTCCTTGACAATTTTTGATTCAAGTTTATCCATCATCTTGTCTATTGCCGCCGTTATGTCAAAATCCGCTTCCTTGACATGGATGGAAACTCCCCAGCGGAAATTTACGGTAGCTTCAGCGTCAAAGTCTTTTTCTTTCTTTATTGTAATAAGGAGATCTACAATCATGCTTTCCGCATTGTGGATCCTTTCGATTTTTTTATTTAAATAATCCCTTACATCGTCATTCATTGTAAAGTGTACCGATTTTATATCCGTGTTCATTTTATACCTCCTATTTTTTTCTTTACTTTACGGGTGTAAGAAGAACCCATATCAAGTTCTTTCCTGTATTTTGCCACAGTTCGGCGTGCAAGCGCAATTCCCTTTTGGCTTAACAGTGCGGAAATTTCCTGATCTGAAAGAAGCCTGTTTTCTGCGGTTACTATCTCTTTTATTGACTCTTTTACGCTTTCTTTTGAAAATTTTAAGCCGTCATGGCCTGTTCCGCTTACGGAATTTGTAAAAAAATACCGGATTTCGTAGATTCCCCATTCAGTCTGGATATATTTGCCGTTGGCTGTTCTGGAAACAGTCGTTTCATGAACTTCCAGTTCTCCGGCTATGTCTGCAAGGGTAAGAGGGGCAAGATATTTAGGACCGTTAGTGAAAAAAGCCTTTTGGAATTTGAGGATTGCATTTGTTACACGTACCAGCGTGCGGTTTCTCTGTTTTAAATGGCGGATAAAAAGCTGCGCGTCTTTTGCCTGTTTTCTTGCGAAATCCCTCGCTTCCTTTTCAGCCGATTCTCCGAGTTCTCTGTAAAAAGAACTAATTCCGAGAACCGGAAACGCTTCATCGTTCAGGATAATGTTAAAATCATCGCCGTCCTTTGTTACGCGAATATCAGGTATTACATAACGCACCTCGGCGGGAGAAAAAGCCCTGCCGGGAAAAGGCGACATTTTTTTTAAATATTCGCCTGCGTTTCGGATATCATCTTCTGTGAGTCCTGTTTTTTTTGCCAGAACGGAATATTTTCCCCGTTCAAGCAGTTCAAGGTTATCAAGAATTTTTTCAATTTCCTGTATGCTTATTTTCTCCGGCAGTAAATCCTCTGAAAGTCCTATTTGCACAATAAGAGACTGGCGGTAATCGCTTGTGCAGGTTCCGGCAGGCTCAAGTCCCTGCACCAGTTCCATCGCTTCCTGTAGACGGCCTTGCGGAGAGGGGAACAGGGTCTCAGGGTTTTCTTTGTGAAAACCGTCATCGTCAAGATTTTGAATGAGCGTTCCCGCAACGGAGCGAAGTTCATCGTCAACCGGTTCAAGCTGCAACTGCCATAAAAGGTGTTCCTGCAGAGTTTCGGGGCGCGTAAGTACGCCTTCGATAAAACGCCTGTGTTCTTCAGCCGCATATTGTGAACTTACGGAATCGGAAGTTGTTTCATAATACTCGTATTCATCTTTGCGCTGAATATTTTCGTCAAGGGAAACTGTGCTTTTATCTTCAATTACTTCCAGCGCGGGGTTGCTTTCCAGTTCCTGTTCAATTCTTTCGTGCAGCTCGACAATAGGCAGTTCCATTAATTTAATGGACTGGTAAAGCTGAGGATTCATTTTGAGCTGCTGTTTTTGAACAAAAGACTGATGCAATTGCATTTTTATATATTAAACCCGCTTAAGGCTTTTTTCAATGTAAAATTTAGTTGAACGTCATTGGCCGGCGGCTTTTTTGAACGCTGTCCAAATAAGGTTATGCTCCTGTTCCGCTTCTGGGCTGATACTTTTAATCATTTCCATGTCGATATTAAATCCTTCAGGCAGAGTCAGAAAATCCTTGTATTCGGGAGCGATGAGTAAATCCGAAGCTAGATATGTGCTGTAATAGCCAAGATACTCGAAACAGGAAGCTCCCCTTATTGCGTCCATAATAAAATTAAGGAAAGCGTGGGCTGCGCCAGGATTGCGCGCTTTTAACGGAATAAAACCCGCCATTATGCCAAACCCGATACCTTCTTCCGGAAATACTATTTTTAGTCCTGGGTCAGCCATTTTTGCATGAGTTACCTGCGAAGTGTACATTATAGCGGCGGATATTTCCCCGGAAAGTAATTTGTCTTCAAGATAATCGTCCTGAATAAAGCGAACGTTAGGCGCAAGCAGCAGCATAAGCTCGCCCGCATCGCGTATTGACGTTATATTGTTAGTATTGTAACTTTCACCCAGAACTTTAAGAGCTATTCCGTTTATAACCCTGTAATTCGCTATAATACCCAAATTGTTTAAAAACGCTGGGTTCCACATATCATAATAACCCATAATGTCGATATTCACGCGTCTTGGATTATAAACGATTGTCAATACGCCCGCGCCGTACGGAACAGTATATTCGTCTTTAGGATCATAGAACTGCTTTTGATATAAAGGATTTATATTTTTGTAGTTTGGCAGTTTGGCTTTGTCAAGTTTTTGCGCAAGCCCTTCAGCAATGGCCGTCTCTATAATGTAATCGTCTGCGATTACAAGATCATAATCTGTGCCCTTGGAAGTTCGGAGCTTTGCAAGCATAGTCTCGTTTGTATCAAAAGTTACATAATTGATTTTTATGCCTGTTTCTCTTTCAAATACCCTTAAAATATCCTGAGGAAACATTTCATCCCATGTATAAAGAGTTAATGTATTTTTATTGCCGCAGCCTGTAACGGAAGCCATGATTGTTACGGCAAATAAAACAAACAGAAACTTTTTCATGAAATACTCCGTAAAGTGCATAATATAGAAAAATGTTGATTTTGTAAAGTTACTCCGCAAAATGGTTCGTCATTACTTGCCTCAAAAGTTATTTTCGTTATAATGTTTTTGGGGTAGAAGATGGAAAATAGGATATCTTCAAAAATTGAAATCTTGAAAAAGACTCCGATAATATTTTTATTGGCCGCTTTAATAATTTCATGCGGCACTGTTGGGAACGCTAATTACAGTTCAAAAACAAAAATAGAGGCTGTGGAAATTTACCCGATTACATCTCCTGTTGCCGGCAATTACCCTCAAAGCCTTTACAAATTTCCTTATAAAGCCCGCACGAATGAGTATCTTGTTTATTCGCAAACCGTACAATGGGAACCCGGTGTGCAAAAAACATTTGATACGGATACTGTGTATACGGCTGTAGTGCGTCTTGATCCCATGTATAAAAATTTTACTTTTAAAGGCAATGAAGTAAATGATATAAAAGGACTTCCTTCAGAGGGCGCGAATTCAATAACTGTGGAGACTAAGGGAGATTCAATTGTTATAAGAATAGTTTATGAAAAAACAACAGGCAAGAAGGCGGAAAGTAAACTTGTCTTTTGGGATGACTTTGACGGAAACCTGCTGGATTTTTCTAAATGGGATTATGCTCCTGAATGGGACAGGCAGGGGCGCAGTACATGGAAGGACGATATGGTTTCTGTGAACGGCGGATTCCTGCATCTTGGTTTTAAGCGCGATCCTGTACTTGGAGCGGCAAAGTCTAAAAATAAAACGCTTGCAAATAACTGGATACGCAGCGGAGCCGTTCGTACTCAAAAAAGAGACGGTTCTATGCTTTTTACCGGCGGTTTTGGTTTTTATGAAGCGCGGGTAAAATTGCCGAAGGTAAACGGTATATGGGGAGCATTTTGGCTGATGAGTCCGTCTCAGTGGATCATGACGGACGAAGGCGTTATCGGAACCGAGATCGATATTGTGGAAACATTCGACAACCCGCAGCATATTTATAATGCGGCTCTTAACTGGAACGGGTACGGCAAAAACAGAAAATTTGCAAATAGCTTTGCAAGCAAACTTCCTGATATTGATATTTTTGACGGCGAATTTCATGTTTTTGCGCTTGACTGGTCGCCTTCAGAGTATATTTTTTATGTAGACAGAAAAATTTTCTGGCGCGTGGACGGAGGCGCGCAATTTAATAACAGCGGTATTAACCAAAACCCAAACTATATCAAACTTACAGTGGAAAGCGGCGAGTTTTCAGGCGCGATACCCAACGATTTTACAACAGGCGAAATGCTGGTTGATTATGTGCGCGTTTACAATCAGCCGCAATACAATTAAGTTGTTTGGTTCCCGGCAGGATTTCCTCACAAGTCCATTATTCTGTCAAGTTTCTTATTTTCTTTTTCCAATAATTCAATCGTTCTGTTTTGTTTTTCTATTTCCAGCTTCAGTATTTCCTTTTGTAATTCCATTTCCCGTAGTTTGTTTTTTTGGGTCTTTTGTTTATATGAAAGGACAATAGCCGTAATCGGTATAGATAAAGCAACTATTGGTACAAGCAATCTTATTAATTGGTACATCTCTATTTTTATATTTTATCAATTCAAAGTAGTAATGTCAACAATTTTACCTGTTTGAGTAAATTTAAAGGTTATGCCTGCCGGTCCTGAGATCTTTACGGATAATTCTTTTTAAAGCCGGTAACACGCGCGCAAACAGCGGTGTTTAACGGAGAGCGCTCTCCTCGGACAAGGTAATGGTAGCCGATACCGGCTATCATAGCGCCGTTGTCGCCGCACAGATCAAGAGGCGGGAATATGCAGCGAAGATGTTTCTGTTCAGCGAGGCGGCTGCGAAGCAGGCTGTTAGCCGCAACTCCGCCGCCCGCTATTATTGTACAAAGCCCTGTATCCTGCGCCGCATTAAGCAGCGCGCGTAAAAGGATTTCCACGGCGGCTTTCTGGAAAGAGGCGGCAATGTCTTCGTTTGTAGACTCCTTTTTTACCCTGAACATTTCAAGCTGGTTTATTACCGCAGTTTTAAGCCCTGAATAAGAAACGTCATAACGGTGATCGCCCTTGTGAAGCGAAGGAAGAGGAAAGCGGAAAGCTCCGCTGTCTCCGTTACGCGACATATCGTCAATTGCCTTTCCGCCGGGATAGCCGAAGTTGTAAAATTTCGCAACCTTGTCAAACGCTTCGCCTGCGGCGTCGTCAATTGTAGTTCCCAACACCGTTATATCGTCAAAATTATCCGCGCGGCAGATAATTGTATGCCCGCCAGATACAAGGAGTCCCAAAAAAGGGTATTCAGGTTTGTTGTCCGGCACAAGGCGCGGGGCATAAAGATGGGCAAGCATGTGATCAACCGCGATAAAAGGTATGTTAAGCGCCCATGCGAAAGCCTTTGCAAAAGAAAGTCCGACCAAAAGCGAGCCTGACAAGCCGGGACGGTTTGTTACGGCAGCAGCGTCAATATCTTTTACGTCAAGTTCCGCCTTTTCAAGCGCTTCTTTTGCAACTGCATAAATCCATTCGGTATGCTTGCGGCTTGCAATTTCCGGAACTACGCCGTTCCAAGGAGCATGAAAAGGAATTTGAGTTGCGATTACATTGGAAAGTATTTTTTCTCCGTCTTCCACAACGGCGGCGGAACATTCATCGCATGAGGTTTCAATTCCGAGAACTTTCATTTTAACTTGATTATATCCGATGCAGTCCTGACAGTATAACCCTGCTTTACAAAGAGCGGTAATTGTTCGGCAAGCAGAGGCGCAAGCTGGGGCGACCATGTATGGCCAATCATTATCGAACTGCCGTTCTTCTGCGCCCGTTCAAGCCCGCCTGTAATGTAACGTAACATTGACGCTTTATCCTGCTCGTTGTCAATAAAAGTGTCCCTTTCGGCGATTTTCATTCCAATCTGCCGCGCGGCTTCGGGAACAACTGTTTCCGAAGTCGTTCTGGAATCCAGAAAATAAATGCCCCTTTCAACGCAAAAACGCAGTATGGTTTCCATCATTTCCCTGTCCATTGTAACTTTGGAACCCTGGTGGTTATTGATACCGGCTACTGGACCTACTTCCGCAATATTTTTGGCAAGTATCGCTTTTATTTCATTTGCGCTCATGCCGGAATATATAGCCGAAGGGCCTGGATTTTGTCCGCCAATCGCTTCCATCGGCTGGTGTAAAATAACCTCTTTTCCGGCAGCCCTTATCCGCCTTGCGGCTTCCGCCGAATGAGGAAGTCCGGGTAAAACGGCAATAGTTAACGCTGCGGGCATTTTCAGGAATGGTTCAAGTTCTTGCAGGTTGTTGCCCGCATCGTCAATAACAAAGGCAAGCGTTCCCAAATTTACGGCAGGTTTTTCAATCATGCCGGTGTTCTTGTTTGATGTACCCGACGATGCGCCTGAAGAAGTAACCGCAGCCGGAGTTTTGGTAACTGTAGTTTGAGGCTTTGTACTTGAAGGAACAGTTTTTGTTTCAGAGGATACTGGGGGAATAGTTTTTGTAATTTCAGATTCTGTTATTATCGGCGGAAGAAATTCAACGCCTTCCGAAATATCTTGAGTACCGCTTTTTTCTATAGAATGAATCATAATAACTGCAGATGAAATAATAATCGATAAAATAACAAGAATACCTGCCAGCATAAATGCCCGCAGAGCGTCAGAGACAGTTTTTTTTTGTCTCTTGCCTGCCGCCGCAGAATTCGCCGATTTTTTACCTGTTCTTGAAGTAGTTTTCTTCATTGTTACTGTCTTTTTGACGGCTTTTTCCGGTTTTTTCATATAATTGTTTTTCAACTTATTATCGGCAGGTTTTCACTTTAAATACCTTGTCCAAAAATGTATATTCATAGATAATATAGAAACCGTAAAATCGGTTAACAAGTATTGCGCTGTTCGTAATATTATTCTTAAGGAGTTCTTTTAATGAAAAAGAAAATTATCCTCGCTTATTCAGGAGGACTTGATACCACAGTGATTATTCCCTGGCTTATTGAAAACCATGAATGTGAGGTAATAGCGGTATGCGTCGATGTAGGGCAGGCTGCTGACTGGAAAGCGATACAAAAACGCGCTTTGGCTACAGGAGCATCGGCATGTTATATTGCGGATGTTAAAAAAGAATATGTTGAAGAATATATCTGGCCTGCGCTGAAAGCCGGAGCAATATATGAGGATAAATATCTTTTGGGGACTTCTACCGCGCGGCCGCTTATTGCCAAAGTGCTTGTCGAATATGCCCGCAAGGAAAAAGCAGCGGCTATTGCGCACGGAGCGACCGGAAAAGGTAACGATCAGGTTCGGTTTGACCTTGGAATAATGGCTCTTGCGCCTGATATTGAAATTATCGCGCCATGGCGGACATGGAAGCTGAAAAGCCGTGAAGATGAAATGAGATATTTAAAAAGAAGAAAAATACCTGTCCCTGTAAAGAAAAGCAATTCTTACAGTACGGACGATAACCTTTGGCATATTTCCCACGAAGGGCTTGAGCTGGAAAATCCTGCAGCGGAGCCTTTGTTCAAGAAAATGCTTTCCATGACCGTTACCCCTGAAAAAGCGCCGAACAAGGCTGAATATGTAGAAATTGAATTTGAAAAAGGCATTCCTGTTGCGCTTAACGGTAAAAAAATGGAAGGCGTTGCGCTTATAAATCAGCTTAATAAAATCGGCGGCGCAAACGGCATCGGCATTGTTGATCTTGTTGAAAACCGCGTGGTCGGAATGAAAAGCCGCGGTGTTTATGAAACTCCAGGCGGAAGCATCCTTTACTATGCTCACCATGAGCTTGAGCACATTTGCCTCGACAGGCAAACCTATTCTTTCAAACAGCAGGCATCACTTAAAATGGGCGAGCTTATTTACGGCGGACTTTGGTTTACTCCGTTACGCGAAGCGCTGTCCGCATTTGTAAACTCCACGCAGGAGACAGTCAGCGGCAAGGTAAAGATTAAACTTTACAAGGGTTCGATAAGCTCCGCAGGCGTTACTTCTCCCAATTCGCTTTACAATACCAGCCTTGCAAGTTTTACAACAGGCGAGCTATTTAACCATGCGGACGCAAAAGGCTTTATCAGACTTTACGGACTTCCGGTTCTGGTTCGCTCTCTCATGGAACATGGAAAAAAAGGCGGCAAGATTACGCCAGCGGCTTCAGCTTCCGGCAGAAAAAAAACGTCTTCTGGTAAAGCCAATACTTCCGGAAAAAAGTGAAAAGTAAAGCTGCGGAAAAAACAAGGGCGGGTACAAAAAAGTCCGTCGTACACTCCGGTACAAAGCCGCTGTGGGCAGGCAGGTTAGCTGAAAGGCCGCAAGCCGAAGCTTTTGCGTTTCAGGCGTCTATAAATGTTGACAAGCGCCTTGTTTTTGACGACATTAGGGGGAGTAAGGCGCACGTTGCCATGCTCGGGAAACAGGGAATAATTCCAAGGGACAGCGCGGCAAAAATCAGCAGAGAACTTGAATTAATTGCAGGCGAAATTAAATCCGGCAAACTGACGATAGATACTCAAGCAGAGGATATTCACTCATTTTTAGAGACTGTTCTTACAAAGCGGCTTGGCAATACGGGAAAAATGGTTCATGCGGGACGCAGCCGCAATGATCAGGTAGCGGTGGATTTTCGCCTTTATCTGAAGCGCACTATCCCCAAATTACTGAAAGAACTGTCAGCATCAATCAACACTATGCTTGACATTGCACAGTTGCACATAACAAGTTTAATGCCCGGCTATACTCACCTTCAAAGGGCTCAGCCTGTAACGCTTGGGTTTCACATAACGGCATGGTGCGCCGCTCTTGAAAGGGATCATTCCCGTTTTAACGACGCTCTTTTAAGGCTGGATGAATGTCCGCTTGGAAGCGGCGCTCTTGCCGGTTCCACCCTGCCGCTTGATCGCAGGGCAGTTTCCGTTGCTTTAGACTTTAAGCGCCCGTCCCTTAACTCAATGGACGCTATAGCGGACAGGGATTTTGTTTTGGAATTATCAAGCGCCTGCGCCATTACAATGGTTCATCTTTCCCGTTTTTGCGAAGATGTGGTCCTTTGGGCAAGCGAGGAATTTAAATTTATCGAGCTTTCGGAATCATGGAGCACGGGTTCTTCGATAATGCCCCAGAAAAAAAATCCTGATTTTGCGGAACTAATTCGCGGCAAATCGGGAAGGGCCGTTGGCAATCTTGTAACTCTTTTTACAATGTTAAAAGGGCTGCCTTATTCGTATAACAAGGATTTGCAGGAAGACAAGGAAAGCCTTTTTGACAGTATCAAAACTCTTTCAATTTGCTTACGAATGTTTTCCGGTATGATGAAAAGCGCTAATTTTAACCTTAAGAGAATGAAAGCCGCCTGTCTTGGGGGGTTCCTTGAAGCGACAGACACGGCGGAATACCTTGTCCGCAAGGGACTTCCCTTCCGCTCGGCGCATGAAACAGCCGCCCTTATTGTACGCGACTGTATTAAAGCAGGGCAGAAACATATCATAAACAGAACAATCGGCGAATTAAAAAAACGTTCCGTACTATTTGAAGAAGATATTTATAAAGCGATAACCCCCGCAGCCTGCGTAAAAGCAAGGGAACTCCCCGGCGGCCCCGCGCCAAAAGAAGTGCAGCGGCAGATTAAAACCCTGCGAATGAAACTTCAAACTGCAAATGCTAAATGAGACAAACGCTGCCGGCGGCAGCGCAGAATTAAAAGAAAAATTTATCAGTATTATCGAAAAATTTATTGGACTTGCGGCAGTCCGCCTAAGCGATGACGTAATGGCGCGCCTTGAAGAAATGCAGAAAGCGGAAGAAAGCCGGCTTCAAAAAGAAATTTACAGCAGCTATTTTGAAAACCTTAGAATGGCGCGCGAGCTAAAACGCCCCTGTTGTCAGGATACGGGAATGCTTCAATTTTATCTAAATGCAGGAACAGCGTTTCCTTATTTAAATTATATTCCCGAAGTTTTAACGGAAGCAGTCCGCCGCGCAACAGCAAATGTGCCGTTAAGACCTAATGCTGTTGATTTTTTTGATGAAAGAATATCAAACGACAATATAGCGGAACGCTCTCCGTGGATAAGCTGGGAATTGATTCCCGATTCACCGGAAATTGAAATAACGGTCTATTTTTCAGGAGCGGGCTGCAGTCTTCCGGGACATGCGCGGGTCTTTAAGCCTTCTGACGGCATTGAAGCGATCATTCCTTTTGTGTTTGACGCAGTCATAGGTCCCGGAATAAATGCCTGTCCGCCCCTTTTTGTCGGGATTGGGCTTGGGCACAATATTGAAAATGCGGCGCTCCTTTCCAAGAAGGCACTACTGCGTCCTTTAGGGAAGAGTCATCTCCACCCAAAGGGAGCGGAACTTGAACGGCGCATAATGGGCGGACTTAACAGCACCGGTATGGGCGCGCAGGGGCTGCGCGGCAATCAGGCGGTAATGGGAGTACACATTGAATCTTCCGCAAGGCATACGGCGACAATTGCCTGTGCGGTGAATGTGTCCTGCTATATGCTGCGCCGCGGCATCATTCGTATAAAAAGCGATCTCTCCTACGAATTGTCAACCTATGCGGGAGAGACACTGTGAAAAAAATACTGAACCTTCCGTTATACGATAATGATGTTTCAGGCCTGAAAGCGGGAGACATTGTATATCTTTCAGGGCTCCTTATAACGGGAAGAGATGAAGTTTACCGCAGGGTTACGGAAGAAAAAATGGCGCTGCCTGTAGACATAAAAGGAATGGCAAATTACCACGCGGGACCGATTGTCAGAAAAAAAGACAATGAATGGGAGCTTGTCTCAATTGGGCCGACTTCTTCAATCCGTTTGGAAAAATGGACAGAGGACTTTATCGAAAAAACAGGAATAAAAGTGATGATTGGCAAGGGCGGAATGGGAGAAAAAACCGTATCAGCCTGCCGTAAATACAAGGTAATTCACTGCATATATCCAGGCGGCTGCGCAGTACTTGGGGCAAGCCAAATCGAAAGAATTGAAAATGTTTATTGGCGGGAACTTGGAATGGCGGAATGTCTTTGGGTAATGAAAACATGTGAATTCGGCCCGTTAATAGTCAGTATAGATGCTTACGGAAACAGCCTTTTTTCTGAGAATTCAGCATATTACGAAGAATTTAAACGAAAGATTTTGTCAGATTTCCCCTTTTTTTCTTAAATAGATACATCAATAATTTATTTATGATTTGTTTGACTATTGCCATTAAAAAATCTATAATTATAAGAATGGTTAACATTTGAGCTATTTTTGTCTTATAAACCATTGAGGTGCCGGTTGAAAACAGTTTTTGTCGTTGATGACAGCGATACTACTCTTACAATGGTCGAAAGAGCGCTTGAAGGTTATTATCGTGTAATGACATTGCCGTCAGCGTCAAAGATGTTTATGCTTCTGGAAAAAGTCATACCGGACTTGATTTTACTGGATATAGAAATGCCGGAAATGGACGGATTAAGCGCTCTAAGAAAATTAAAAGCCAATAATTTATTTTCTCATATACCTGTAATGTTTTTAACAGGCCGTACTGATCCGGCGATAGAAGTCAGCGGCTTTGAATTGGGCGCAGTAGATTTTGTTACTAAGCCGTTTTCCGCGCCTGTGCTTTTAAACCGTATCAGATCACATTTGGACATTGAAGATATTATCCATGAACGGACATTGCAGCTTGTGCAGCTTCAGGACAGTGTTGTATCAGTTCTTGCGAACATGGTTGAAAATCGGGACAAGGAAACAGGCGACCATATTGAACGTACATCAATGTATATAAGAATACTTATAGACGGAATGAAAGTTAACGGATTATATTTTGATGAACTAAACAGTTGGGATGTTGAAAAAATTATTATATCGGCGCGTATGCATGATTTAGGAAAAATATCCATAAGCGATTCAATTATTAATAAACCCGGTAAACTTACAATAGAAGAATTTGAGATAATGAAATCACACACAACAATAGGTGAAAAAATAATTGATGAAATTATAGCTCAAAACGGAGAAGTGGATTTTTTGAATTATGCCAAATTATTTGCGGGTTTTCATCATGAAAGATGGGACGGCAAGGGATATCCCCGCGGAGTTAAAGAACTGGATATTCCGCTGCAGGGACGCATTATGGCGATTGCGGATGTATATGACGCTCTTGTTTCAGAAAGACCGTACAAGAAACCGTTTCTGCATGATGAAGCGGTTAAAATAATTATGGAAAGCACAGGTATGCAATACGATCCGAAAATAGCGGAAGTATTTTTTGAGTTAAAAGATAAATTTGCAGAAATAGCAATGGGCAAAAACTGATAGGCTAACGATTGTAAAACTTGCGGGATACCCCAATATATGCGTTCCAAAATAAGTCAAATAGACTAAATCGCGGATACATAAAGGACGATATATTATAGTAACCTTATGAAAAAATTAAGCATTATTATTCTTTTGCAAATAATTGCCGGTATTTTCATTTATGCCCAAGATTTGGAAATCGGCCACGACGATATAAGCCTTGAACTTCGGGCAGACGGCGGATTTCATCTTTTTATAAGGAAAAAACCGGATATTAATTCCGTACTTTTAACAGAAACCACAAGGGATCCGTCCATGAATTCCGATAATTATGCGTATAGAGCCGGTGAATGGAACGCAATTAACGGCGATGAAATACGGCTTCTTAACGGTGTTCCAATTCCGCCCGGAAACAGGATATATTCCCTTGTTTCTTCCACTGTTGTCAGCCATCCTGTACTTGGACGAGCCTTTCATATTTATATTCCGTATGTTATTTATTACGGATATGAAGGCGGCCGCCACGGAGAAGTTTACCTCACGGACGGAGCCTATCTTAATATCCGTTCCTTTTCCCTTCCATACGCCGACTACCGTGGCGCTTTCAAAGATAATCCATTTGTACTTGAAGCAAAACAAGAACCGCCTAAACCGGAAGTAGAAGAGGAGCCTGTTGTAAATGAAACACATCCAACCCATGACCAGAATTATTTACAGGAAACAGTTAACGCATTTTCTGAAATAGCAAGAGCCGGCGGAGGCGAAATGATACAATCCTCCGGTCCGGATGAAACAATAGAATTAATCCGCAGTGTATTGGCTGCGGAAAAAGGCAAAAGTCTTGATTTGGTAATCTGCCTTGACACTACAAACAGTATGCAAAAATATATAGACGCCGTCCGCCAAAAATTAATTCCAATGTTAAACGAAATGCTGTCTAACTTTCCTTCTTTTAGAATCGGAATGGTCCTGTATAAAGATTATAACGATACATTTCTTACAAAAATTGTTCCGTTTACTGATAATTTTAGCAGGTTCCAGCGTGATTTAAACGATATCCGCGTCAGCGGCGGCGGCGATATTCCGGAAGCGGTATACGAAGCTCTTTATGACGGAGCAACAAAGTTTAAATGGGAAAGGGAAGCAAAATTAATGATTTTGATAGGAGACGCTCCTCCTCACCCAAAACCAAGGGGAAGAATAACAAAATTTATGTTTGACGAGGCTGTTAAAGAAACCGGCATTAAAGTACATGCAATGGTAATGCCGCAGTAAATGCGGTAAAAACTTGCGGATAACCGGTGCAAATAGTTTGTCATAAAAAGGTCGTATAGTTAATGAGTATTATTGAAGCGATAGTATTAGGTCTTGTACAGGGCCTTACCGAATTCCTGCCCGTAAGCAGTTCAGGCCACCTTGTTCTGTTACAGAAAATATTCGGCATAACAACGCCGGCTCTCTTTTTGGATACCATGCTTCATGCGGGAACATTGATTGCTGTCATGACGGTATTATGGCAGGATATATGGGCAATTCTTAAAAAGATTATCCAGCCGCTTACTGCTTTTTTAATAATCGCGACAATTCCCGCTGTAATAGCCGCCCTTGCCTTCGGAGACGCAATAGAACGCGCTTTTGAATCAGGAAAATATTTAGGCTTTTGTTTCTTAATTACATCGGTAATTTTGATAATTGCGGAAAAATTATCCCGGGCCAACACTGTCAATGTTTTTAAAAAACAGGAAAACATGAACTTCCTTGACGCTTTAATAATTGGCATAATGCAGGCAATAGCAATTATTCCTGGCATATCACGGTCAGGAGCGACCATATCAGGCGCTCTTTTTAGAAAGCTTGAACGCGGTTTTGCCGCACGCTTTTCATTTTTACTTTCAATTCCGGCAATACTCGGCGCATTGATTTTACAGGTAAAAGACCTTGTAAAAAGCGGCGCGGCGGATACTGCCGGTGAAAGCATTGGAACGGCTGCTGTCGCGGCAGGTACAGTAACAGCGGCGATCGTTGGTTTTTTTGCCGTAAAACTAATGCTTAAAATAATCAGAGAAAAATCACTTTACGGATTTGCAATTTATACAGCGGTTGTCGGAATACTCATTTTAATTGATCGGGCGGTTTCACATTTTGTGTTTTGATTTTTGCCTATAATTCTTAGTGTATTAAGCACTGCAAGAACGGAAACGCCCACGTCTGCAAAAACCGCTTCCCACATTGCCGCCATACCGAAAACGCCGAGAACCAGAAAAACCGCCTTTACGCTCAAAATAAAAACAATGTTTTGCCACACTATTTTCCTTGTAAACCGCGCAATATCAATTACCGCAGCCAGTTTTGAAGGCTCATCTGTCATCAGCACTACATCAGCCGCTTCAATTGCGGCATCGCTGCCAAGAGCGCCCATTGCAATTCCGACATCCGCCATTGCAAGAACAGGAGCGTCGTTTATTCCGTCACCTGTAAAGACAAGCTTCTTTTTTTCATGTTTTTGTAAATATAGAGCTTCCAGTTTTTCTGTTTTTTCGTGGGGAAGCAGCCCGCCGTAAACCTCGTCAATTCCAAGTTCATCCGCTATCTCCGCCGCAATCTGCGGATTATCTCCGGTAAGCATTACTGTTTTTCGGACTCCTCTTTCCTTAAGCGCGGCTAACGCAGAACGGCTGTCGCTTTTTATTTCGTCCGATATTACTATACAGCCTACAAATACGCCGTCTTCCGCTACATATACTTTTGTGCCGGTATTTTGAGATTCATGAAAAGCGATCCCCGTCTTCTTCATTAATTTCTGGCTGCCCGCCAATATGACCTTACCGTTTCTAACAACACTTACGCCGTATCCCGAATGTTCCGTATATTCAGAAAGGCAGGAAGCGTCCGCGTCCATTCCGTATTCTTTCATGACAGATAACGCTATTGGATGATTGGAAAATGTTTCCGCGCAGGCGGCAATTTCAAGCAGAGCGTCTTTTGTAAAGTTTTCCGCAGGCTGCACTGCCGTAACTTTGAAAACGCCCTTTGTTAAAGTGCCTGTCTTGTCAAACACAGCTATATCAATATCGCTGAACGCTTCAAGATAATTGCCGCCCTTTACCAATATGCCGTTCTTTGCGGCCTTGCCTAATCCCGCGAAGAATCCCATAGGAATGGATAATACAAGCGCGCATGGACACGAAATTACAAGAAAGACAAGTCCCCGCCTTATCCAGCTAATCCAGCCGCCGCCAAGGATCAGGGGTATAATCAGCGCAAGCAGTACGGCAAAAATAACAACAGCCGGCGTATAGTAACGCGCAAATTTTGTTATAAAATTTTCTGTTTTTGCTTTTCTGACGGAAGCGTTTTCCACAAGATTGATAATTTTTGAAACGGTGGATTCGCCGAATGTTTTAGACACCTTTATTGTTAATTTGCCTGTAAGGTTTACACAACCGGACAATACTGTGCCTGAAACTTCAGCTTTTCTCGGAACAGATTCGCCTGTTAACGCGGAAGTGTCAAGCATGGACTGCCCTTCAACGACTATACCGTCAAGAGGAATTTTCTCACCTGGTTTGACAATAATTATATCGCCGGCACACACAGTATCAGGCGCGACCTTAATAACGCTGTTTTCCTTTACAAGATTCGCATAATCAGGGCGGATATCCATAAGGTCTGTAATGGATTTTTTTGATCTTTCTACTGCCAATTCCTGAAAAAATTCTCCCACCTGATAAAACAGCATAACGCCTGCAGCTTCGGCAGTCTCACCAATCGCAAATGCTCCAATTGTAGCTATGCTCATTAAAAAATTTTCGTCAAAAACCTGCCCGCATACAATATTTTTCAGCGCCCGCAGTATGATATCGCCGCCAAGCAGAAGAAAGGCAGCAATAAAAACAGCTAACGGAAAATACGCATTACCTGTCATAATCTTTTCAAGAATAACCGCCGCAGCCAAAACAGCGGCGCCCAGACACAATCGGATAATTTTTATTTTTTCATTACTCAGCATTAATGTCCTCCCTGATATGTTCAAATCCCTTCTCAAAAATATCTTTTACATGATCATCAGCTAGAGAATAAAAAACCACTTTTCCCTGTTTGGTGTTTATTACAAGATTTGAAAGACGCAGTAACTTAAGCTGGTGAGAAACAGCCGATTTTGTCATTTTCAGTAAAAATGCCAAATCGCAGACACACATGGGACTTAAGGATAATGCAAATAAAATTTTAACACGTGTATTGTCTGCAAACATTTTGTAAAGATTCGCTAGACTGTGAAAATCCCTGACCGGCGGTAGTACTGCTAGGACACGTTTAACAATGTCTTCATGGATAACCTCGCAATCGCAGGAATATTGATTTTTATCTTTCATGGTTATACCTCTATAGTTGAATAATTGCTCAATTATTAAATTATAGCTATCTAAAGACATTTTGTCAAGAAAATTACGTTTTTTATTAAAAATTAAATTTGCAGTACACTGTACTTTTTAAGAACTTTCCGGAGTAAAACTAATTTTTAGGCACAAAAACAGGTGGAATTCCAAGCATACCTGTACTATAATTAATAATGGCATAAAGTTTATTTATACTTTTAGGACAAAACAAGTAGAAATTGGCTGTAATTTACATAAATGGGGGTAAAATAATTGGGAAAATCTGTTATTCCCGAAGATAGAAAGAAACGAATTATAGTTATTATAATTTTAATTATAATAGCTGTTTTGATTTTCTTAATTTTTATATACAACATAACCAGTAAAAAACAGTCGGATTCTATAAATGGGTCTTCTTCTGCTGCAGAAAAGTCTGCCGGTTCATCTAAACAGTCCGGCTCTGCGGCAATACAATCTGCTAATTCTCAGGGCGACTCTACACTTACAGATGAAGAACAGGAACAATTAAATTACGCGGCAGAATGGCTTGTTATACAACAACGGGGAGGAGGCATTACGCTGGCAGAATGGGTTGCTATACAACAACGACAGGGAGGCAGTATTACGCCGGTAGAATGGCTTGCTTTACAACAGGGAGGAGGCGTTACGCCGGCAGAATGGCTTACTTTACAACAACAGGGAGGAGGCGTTACGCCGGCAGAATGGCTTACTTTACAACAACAGGGAGGAGGCGTTACGCCGGCAGAATGGCTTATTTTACAACAACAGGGCGGGGGCGTTACGCCGGCAGAATGGCTTGCTATACAACAACAGGGAGGAGGCATTACGCCGGCAGAATGGCTTATTTTACAACAACAGGGAGGAGGCATTACGCCGGCAGAATGGCTTGCTATACAACAACAGGGAGGGAACGCCGCGTTGGCAGAATGGCTTGCTTTACGACAACAAGGACAGTCTATTTCCGCAGCAGAATGGATTGCTATACAACAACAGGGAGGGAACGCCGCGTTGGCAGAATGGGTTGCTTTACAGCAGCAAGGACAGTCTATTTCCGCAGCAGAATGGATTGCTATACAACAACAGGGAGGGAGCGCTGCGCTTGCAGAATGGGTTGCTTTACAGCAGCAAGGACAATCTATTTCCGCAGCAGAATGGATTGCTATACAACAACAGGGAGGGAGTGCTGCGCTGACAGAATGGCTTGCTATACGACAACAGGGACAAAATGTTTCTGCGGCAGAATGGATTGCTTTACAACAACAACAGGGACGGGCCGTTTCCGCGGCAGAATGGATTGCTTTACAACAACAGGGAGGGGGCGTTACGCTGGGGGAATGGCTTGCTTTACAGCAACAGAATGCAAGAAGAACAGTTCCCATACCGCCTATGCCTACGCCTCCGCCGGTTAGAAAGACTATTTCCGGAAACATGATATTGGTGAACAGCGGAAATTTTGAAATGGATATTATTATAAATGAGCAGGATCCTGATGATTACATAGAGTTACGTCAGGTAACGGTGAATTCCTTTTATATTTCAAAATATGAAGTAACGCAAAGAGAATATGAAAATGTTATGAAAAACAACCCAAGCTATTTTAAGGGGCCGAATTTACCTGTAGAAAACGTCAGCTGGTTTGACGCTATTGAGTATTGTAATGCATTGAGCAGACGCGAAGGCCTGACGCTTGCATATACAATTACAGGTTCAGGAAACGACCGCATTGTCACATGGAATAAAAATGCGAATGGTTACCGCCTGCCTACGGAAGAAGAATGGGTGTACGCCTGCCGGGCAAATACAACAACGCCTTATAATACCGGAGACACTATAAATAGGAATTTATCCAATTATTTCGGCAGAAGAACAGTCAATGTCGGGAGTTACGCGCCAAACAACTGGGGACTTTATGATATGCACGGGAATGTATCTGAATGGTGCTGGAATTTGTTTTCTTCGGAAAGTGTTACGCGTATTATTCGCGGCGGAAGCTGGTTAAATACGTCCATGCGCTTACGTTCATCATTCAGGGATCATTATTATCCTCAGCTGCATACAATGAGTATTGGCTTCCGCGTTGTGCAAAATTTTCTGGATCCTTAATAATCAACCATATACCTGCGTTCAGTCTTGCATTGTTCATATGCGTAATTCAACAAAGCTTGTTTTGTATAAAGATCTGAAAAAATATGCGCAGATTTAGAAATAATCTATTCAGCTGACAATGAAAAGCAGGACATGACGCTTTCTTTATCGGGAGTTTTTCAGAAATTGAAGTTTTGAGAACAACGCAATTATTTTTGCAGGTATCTAGCCTTAAAAAAATCCAGATTTGGAGGGAAATAAGCAGGATCAAAAGCAAGTCCGGCATAAAGTTCAAAATCATCTAACATTCCATTTCCTTTTTGTTCTTCATTATCAACGGTAATATCGTACCAAACAGAGAATCGGGAATAAACATTACCTTTTTTATATTCATCGATAATATTTTTCATATCATTATCTGTTAAATATTTTTCAATAAAAAAATAATAATGGTTCATCATATAATCAGATTCATTTTTCTTTGCTAATGGTTCAGCCGTTTTTGAGACTAATACTCTGCCTTTTTCTTCCTGATAGATTAAGTTAAATTCTCCGATTGTATTTCCGTTTTCATTTGCTGTTTCATTTAGGTAAATAGAAATATTAACTTCGTCTCTTTTTAATAAAATATCATAATTACCGATTAGTATGCTGCCATTATTAAATTCAAAACCGGCAATTTGATAATCGCCGATATATTGAACAGGTATACAAAAATAATAGTCTTTTTCATTATTCAAAAGGAATATAGATAACGTATTTTTCAATGAAAAATTATAACTGGAAAAATCTTTTTGGCTTATTGCTGAACAATTCGGTAAAGTAGATGCTATAAATAAACACATAATACATAAATAAATTTTATTTTTCATATAATGATTATACTTCAATATAAAGAATTTGCCAATTATACCTCTTATAGAATTTTCACCAATCAAAGTTTTTTAATTCATATTGCACCAAGAAACTAAAAGCTAATGGTTTTATTTCCCAATTATAAGATGATCCGTCAGTTGATACAGATATTGAAACATCATGTGTTTCATCATCCAATAAGACATTTACATATCCGTCATATGAATTTGAACCTGATTTTATCAAAGAAACTTTTTGAACTTTCATATGATATTTTTTATAAGTTGAATCCGTATCCATTTTTTCCTGGAAACTCTCTTTTATGCCGCGTGCCATTTTATCCTTGCTTATACCGCAGGATGAAAATAAAAAGGTAAACATTAAACAAAATAACCATATAATAGCAGCTGCTTTTTTCATAAATAGCTCCTTTTAACAAATTTATATATAGAAATTTACCGCTTTTTACAGTAATAATTAATACTACATTCATATTTCATAAAGTTCAAGATTGCGGACCGGGTAAAAAATTACTTTGCGTCTGACGGCGATATTAAATTATTGCAGGATAAGTTCAGCCTTTTAGAGCGAAGTTATTTTATTTTCCTGCTCTCTATTGGAAGTCTTAAAAACTTTTTTAAAATTATTTTCTATTTGTGTTTCAAGTTCTTTAGCAGGTACATTGCGCAGGGAAGCGGCTTTTTCAATGATATGAGGCAGATCGGTCCAACAGGAAAAATTTTGTCCGCGTAAAGGCTGAAAAGGAGCGTCGGTTTCTGTTAAAAACCTTTCTGCAGGAAACCTTGCGCAGCAGTGCATTGCATGTTTATGACCATTGCGGATTGTGTTACCAAAAGAGAAATAAGCGTTTACCTTGTGTTTTAAAAGAGACATTCCTTCATCAAAAGTACCGGGCCATGAATGAAAAACAACAGCCCTGCACTTTGCAAGATTTTTTACATTGGCAAAAATTTTATGCATTGCGCGGCGTATATGCAGTACAGCCGGAAGATCATAACGAAGCGCGGTTTCAAGATGGACAGAAAAAATCCTGTCCTGAACAGCCTCTGTTTCTCTGAAAGACGCGTTAAAAAGATCAAAACCGCACTCGCCGACTGCGGAAAGCCTGCCCGCCGCCGCTAAATTGTAAAGAGTTTCAAGATAGTTGTTTAATTCATCATTGGTTAACGGCTCTCCGTTTGTTGTTTTTACAGCGGGAAGCTGAGGATGGACAGCAAAACATAGCAAGAGCGGCGCAAGATTTTCTGCGGCGCGTTTTTTTGACAATTCTTCATTATACGCAAATTCATCCAAATCGCAGGCGCTTGCCGCAGCGACAACGTCAAAAAATTCGCGTTCTTCTTCTGCCTGCGGAAAATAACTGTAAAGATCGAATGGATGGCAATGCGCATCTGTCAACATTGTTTTCATTTATTTTAGCATATTTTCCTGTTTATTAATATCACGAATTGCAGCTATTCCCCATATATTAATCCTTTTGTATAATAAGACAATGTTGCCTAAACTTATTAAGAATATACTTGCAGAAACGCCTCAGTCTCAGGAAATTGAAATTTCAGGCTGGGCAAGAACGAAACGGGATATGAAAAATCTCGTCTTCGTAGAAGTAAATGACGGCTCTTGTTTTGCAGGTATTCAATGCACATTTGACCGTGAATCAGGTTTTGAAGCGCAGACAGAAGCTGCCCTTTCAAGGCTTACAACCGGAGCTTCAGTAAAAATAAAAGGGCGGCTTGTTCCTTCTCCCTCTTCAGGTCAGGCGGTTGAAATTGCCGCTTGTGAATTAAAAGTATTAGGCGAGGCGCCTGCGGAAAATATAAACGGTAAAAATCCTGAACTTGATATACAGGCGTATCCCCTGCAGAAAAAACGGCATTCATTGGAGTTTCTTCGCGAGATTGCGCACCTGCGTCCGCGTACCAACACCTTCGGCGCGGTGGCAAGGCTTAGAAGTAAAACGGCGTTTGCAATTCATCGTTATTTTCAGGAAAGAGACTTTCATTATCTTCATACGCCTATAATCACCTCAGGCGACTGCGAAGGCGCGGGAGCAATGTTTCAGGTAACGGCGCTCGATCCTTCCGGTACTGCCAAAGCAAGCGCAAACGGTGATTACTCAAAAGATTTCTTTGGAAAGAAAACATTTTTGACAGTTTCAGGCCAGCTTGAAGCTGAAACCTATGCTGCGGCTATTTCGCGCGTCTACACCTTCGGGCCTACCTTCAGAGCGGAAAATTCAAACACAGCCCGCCACCTTGCGGAGTTTTGGATGGTGGAACCTGAAATCGCTTTCGCTGAACTTGATGACAATATGACTCTTGCGGAAGATTTTTTAAAGTATATTATTAATGCCGCCCTTACGGAATGCGCAGGCGAACTTGAATTTTTTGACGCGCATATTGAGAAGGGGATTATTGAAAGCCTTAAAAATACAGCTAACGCAAAATTTTCGCGTATCACCTATACGGAAGCTGTTAAGGAACTGGAAAAAGCCGCCGCCTCAAAAAAGGTTTCTTTCGAATTTGAGCCGCATTGGGGAAGTGATTTGCAGAGCGAACATGAAAAGTTTTTGACGGAGAAAGTTGCGGGCGGTCCTGTAATCGTTACCGATTATCCCAAAGATATAAAAGCTTTTTATATGAAACAAAATGACGATGATAAAACCGTACGCGCTATGGATGTGCTTGTTCCTCGTCTGGGTGAAATAATCGGCGGCTCACAGAGAGAGGATGATCTTGAAAAACTTATCCGGCGCATGAAGGAAATGAATTTGAAGACGGAAGATTATTACTGGTATCTTGATCTCCGCCGTTACGGCTCTGTTCCGCATTCGGGATTTGGTCTTGGTTTTGAGCGGCTTATACAGTACATTTCCGGCATGGCAAATATCCGCGATGTAATTCCGTATCCGCGCGCGGTAGGGCAGGCTGAATTTTGAGAATACTTTTTTTATTTTTTGCATTTATACCGTATTTTCTTTCAGCGCAGTATTTCAGCACTCCGCCGCTGCTTGTTCCGTATACGGCAAATGCGCCTGAAATATTGTCAAAAGCGGCAGTGCTTATTGACGCTCATACGGGAGTGCTGCTTTATTCCAAAAACCCTTATGAGGAAATTCCTCCCGCTTCTCTAACCAAACTGATGACCATGCACATTGCCATGAGTGAAATTGACGCTGGCAGGGCGTCATGGGATGAAATTGTCCCTGTTACGGTGCAAAGCTGGGCAAGAAGCCAGCCGCCCCGCTCAAGCCTGATGTTCCTCGCTCCCGGACAGATTGTAACATTACGTGAGCTTATGCTTGGAATGGCCATACCGTCGGGAAACGACGCGGCTGTAGCCGTAGCGCTGCGTTTTGCCCCTACAGTGGAAGTCTTTGCTTCTAATATGACATCGGAAGCGCGCCGTATGGGGCTTAATGTTACGCGATTTACGGAAGCGTCAGGGATTTCCGAGTACAATATGACAACAGCGGAAGAATTTGCCTTTTTTTGCCGTCAGTATGTACGGCTTCACCCGCAAGCCTTGATTGAATTTCATTCGGTAAAGGAATTTTCATATCCAATGGCAGCTAACGTATCGCAGGCGTTTAGAAACAACCCGCAGACAATTACGCAGGAAAACAGGAACAATCTGCTTAAGACATTTCCCGGCGTTGACGGACTAAAAACAGGTTATATTGACGAATCCGGTTATAATATTGCGCTTACGGCTGAAAGAAATCAAACGCGTTTTATTTTAATTACTATGGGAGCTGACAACAGCAGGAACCGCGATATTGACGGTATGCATCTTCTTTCATGGGCGTTTGATAATTTTAAAACAATCCGCCCTGAAACCGGCGATATAGAAAGGCCGCGTCTGTGGAAGGGCAGGGCGGACTATGTTGAGCTTAAACTTGCCGGCGCACCTGATTTTACTTCTCCGTTTGACCGCGCGAATACGCTTGTTATTGAATATTTGATACAGGAGCCGTTAATCGCTCCGCTTAAGCAGGATGCGGCAACGGGATATCTTGTCATTTCTGATGAATACGGTGAATTGAACCGTGTTCCTTTATTAACGGCGCGTGAATACGAAAAAGGAAATATCTTTAAAAGAATTTGGCATTCAATCCTGCTTTTGTTCAGAAAACAACGACAGGCGATATAAAAATAATCTTGTTAAAACAGCCCTGAAATCTTTCCGCTGCTGTCAATGTCAATATTTTCCGCAGACGGAACAGGAGGCAGTCCCGGCATTGTCATAATTTCTCCCGTGAAAGCTACGATAAATCCCGCCCCTGATGAAAGTTTAACGTCCCTTACTGTCAGCCGCCATCCTCGTGGCGCTCCCAAAAGAGAAGCGTCATCTGAAAAGCTGTACTGTGTTTTTGCTATGCAGACCGGAACTTTATCAAGCCCAAGTTTCTCAATCTGTTTTATGCTCTTTTGAGCATTAGGTAAAATTACAATACTGTCGGCACGGTATATTTTTTTTGCGATAGCTTCTATTTTCTCTTTTATAGAAAGATTGACATCGTAGGAAAATTCAAAATTATTCGGCTGTTCGCATAAACGCACTACTTCTTCGGCAAGTTTTACGCCGCCTTCGCCGCCCTTTGCCCAGACTTCGGATATTGCGATATTGACGCCTAACTCACTGCATTTTTTTTCTACCAGTTCCAATTCAGCTTGTGTGTCATTTGGGAATACGTTTACGGCAACTACTGCCGGAAGTTTGTAAACTTTTGTGATGTTTTCAACATGCTGCAAAAGATTTGGCAGCCCCGCTTCAAGTACGGTAAGATTTTCTTTATCCAAATCGGCTTTATGCGCTCCTCCGTGTGACTTTAATGCCCGGATAGTGGCGACAATAATTACCGCAGACGGCTTTAGTCCCGCAAAACGGCATTTGATGTCAAGGAATTTTTCTGCGCCTAAATCCGCGCCGAAGCCGGCTTCGGTAACCACATAGTCGGCGCACTTGAGAGCGAAGCGAGTTGCCATTATCGAATTACAGCCGTGCGCAATATTTGCGAACGGCCCGCCGTGAATAAAAACCGGAGTGCCTTCAAGAGTTTGCGCCAAATTCGGCTTTAAAGCGTCTTTCAGAAGAGCCGCCATTGCGCCGTGCGCATTAAGCTGCGCCGCCGTAACAGGCTGTTCTGTGTTATCGTTTTGTTTTCCGAAAGTATATCCTATAATAATGCGTCCAAGTCTGTTTTTTAAATCTTCTATGCCGGATGCAAGACAGAGGATTGCCATTATTTCCGAAGCTGCCGTAATGTCAAAGCCGTCTTCATGCGGAAAACCGTTTGGTTTTCCTCCAAGTCCTGTAGTAATAAAACGCAGTTGTCTGTCATTCATGTCAAGGCATCTTCGCCAGATAATTTTACGAGGATCAATGTTAAGTTTGTTACCCTGAAAAATATGATTGTCAATGATTGCCGATAAAAGATTATTTGCCGTGGAGATTGCGTGGAAATCACCTGTAAAGTGAAGGTTGATATCTTCCATGGGAATTACCTGCGCCCATCCGCCGCCTGCGGCTCCGCCCTTAACGCCGAATACCGGTCCCAGCGAAGGTTCCCTGAGAGCGATCATTGTCTTTTTCCCGATTAATGAAAGCCCGTCCGCGACACCGACAGTTGTTGTTGTTTTACCTTCGCCTGTCGGCGTGGGGCTAATGGCCGTTACAAGAATAAGATGACCGTCTTTTTTATTTTTGTTTATTTCAAGAAAATTAAAATCAACTTTTGCCTTGTATTTTCCGTAAGATTCGATTAAATCAACGGGAATTCCCGCTTTGGCGGCTACATCCGTAATGTGCAGTGCATGTTCAGGATACACCGATTGGGCGATTTCAATGTCGGAACCGGAAAATTTTTTAGGAGTTGACATTTTTTGATGATGTATCAAACACAAAAAAAAGTCAATGTATGAGGTATCCAGTGCGATTAACCGAAAGGTTAAATTTCAATCCAGATGATACGTCAAAATAAAATCGGTTTTAAAATCGGCTGCATAATAAAAAACTAATTTATAGAAAAATTAGCAAAAAAAAAGACGATGCGCCTGGACGTCCGGTTTTTAACCCGATTGCGCATCGTCTGATTATGAGAGGTAGTCCCTCCCGGTATTTTAATATCGGCCTTATTTGCATGAGACTTTAGCTTAAAGAGACGTTTTTGCCCAAAAAATGTATTATTGACATTTTTATTTTTCCGGTGTATTCTATTTTTGGAAAGCCTAAAATAGGAATTCCACCATAAAATAACCCAAAGAGGAGGCCAGCGTATGGCAAAAGTTGAGTTGAAAAGTATTTCCAAGGTGTATGATGGCGGTGTTCGCGCGGTAGACAATGCCAACATTGTAGTCGAAGACAAGGAATTTGTAGTTTTTGTAGGACCTTCAGGCTGCGGTAAATCTACAACACTCCGTATGGTTGCCGGTCTTGAAGACATTACCGAAGGCGAATTGCTCATTGATGATGAAAAAATGAACGATGTTCCGCCCAAGGACAGAAATATCGCGATGGTATTCCAGAACTACGCTCTTTATCCGCATATGTCAGTTTATGAAAATATGGCATTCGGCCTGCGTATTAAAAAAGTACCTAAGGCTGAAATTGATAAACGTGTTCATGAAGCCGCCCGTATTCTTGACATTGAAAAATTTCTGGATCGCAAACCTAAGGCTCTTTCAGGCGGTCAGAGGCAGCGTGTTGCGGTAGGACGCGCTATTGTTCGTAACCCCAAAGTCTTCCTTTTTGACGAGCCTCTTTCCAACCTTGATGCAAAATTGCGTGTACAGATGAGGGCGGAACTTTCTGATCTGCACCTTCGCCTGAACGCCACAATGATCTATGTTACCCACGATCAGGTAGAAGCTATGACAATGGCAAACAAAATTGTAGTTATGAAAGACGGAAAAGTACAGCAGATTGGCTCGCCGTTGTTCCTCTATAACCATCCAATCAACAAATTTGTAGCCGGATTTATCGGATCACCTCCGATGAACTTCCTCACTGTTAAAGTAGTAGAAGAAGGCAGCTCGGTTATGTTGGACGAAGGTTCGTTTAAAATTAAGGCGGATTCGTCCCACAACGAATACCTGAAGAAATATGCAGGCAAGGAAGTGTTTTTTGGCATCAGACCGGAAGATTTGAATTATACTGAATCAGGCGGAAATAACAGTTTTACTGTGAAAGTTACAGTTGTTGAACCGTTAGGCGCCGATATTCATCTTTGGTTAACAACCGAAACCCAGCCGCTCGTTGCCCGTACAGAACCTAGCCACACTTTCAAGGTTGGCGATTCTGCTTCATTTATTCCAAGAATGGAAAAAGCGCGCTACTTTGACAAGGAAACAGAGCTGGCTATTATTCAGTCAAACGCATAAGTTGTCAGTCAGCAGAAAAAAGCCGCAGCTCACTGCGGCTTTTTTTATTGGAAAGCGGTGATCACCGCCCTTATAATAAATTTTCTTTCCAAACGAAGATACCCGGCAGATTGCTGGTGGTATTTTCATTTTATTGTCTTTTTATATCCTTCTGACAGGTTGTTTTCACCTATACTTGCAATAATACCGCCGCCTTGGTTGCGGTATTTACCGGGGCTGATGCCTGTATATGCTTTAAATATCTTTGAAAACCAGCTTTGATCTTCAAAACAACAGCACGCGGCTATTTCGCTGAGTGGCATATCCGTTTCAAGTAAAAGACGGCTTGCTTTTTCTACTCTGAGTCTGTTCAGGTATTTTGACGGATTTTCTCCCATTTCTTCTTTGAAAATACTGCTGAAATACGGCGGAGAAAAACCCGCAATATCGGCAATTTCCTTTAAACTTATTTTCTTGGTGAAATTTTCCTGAATATAATTTTCTGCTTTTCGCAAAGCTGCTGCATGAGGGATTCCGTGGAAATATGATATAGCGTCCGATACGCGTCCTACAATGGTATGAATAATGTCAGTTAACTCTTCAATGGTTTTGGCTTCCTGTACAAGTTTTAGGTTTTGACTGTTAATTTCCATGGAAAGGTTTCCGTTCTTGGCGGGACTTATTTCCACTCTGGAGATCAATACTATCAGCTCAGTTATGCGTAATTGTACATATTTAAATTGTCCGGGATTGGAAAAAAATACCATAGCCAAAAGTTCGTTCAGGATTTTTTTTGCTTCTATTGCATCGCCCTTGCGCAGAGCGGATATCAGATTCTTTTCCTTATCCAGCGGATAACCCGGTTTTTCTGAATTTTCACCGTATTGGTTTTTTATATCTTCGATTATTTTTGCTATTGTTTCCTGCTGTTCCACTCTTCTTTTAATAATCTCATGATAATCTTCGCTTCCTGAACTAAGGGATTCAGCGCACAATTGCATCATCTCCGCCATAGATTGGATTTTTTCCCCATCTGCGGCGGGAGATGCGCTGATGCGCTCCTTTAGCTCTTCTTTCGATTTTTCACTATTGCACATAACATAAGTATCATTGGCATTTGAAAAAATGTCAACTGCTTTTTGTCCTTCAAACGAATAAACTCCCCCTCTTATTGCGCCTGAAAAATGCCCTTCCGTATATATTACGCTGACCCAGAAAAGCAAACCGAGACTGCATTGATACATATGATAGCTGCCTTTCTTGTTTGCTTCTTCTATGGCGCTGATGTGCATTTCATGGCACGGTTCCTGTTCAGGTTTGTATTTTTTACAGCAGGGGCAGATTGTTTTTTCAGGGCAATGTTCAATGTCATCCGGAACATGACTTTTGTATGTATTGTCATAAATGCAGATACTGCAGCCTGTTGCCTGATAATAATCCAGCATGACTTTTTTTGCTTTTTCAATAAAATCTTTTTCCTGTTGGTTGTTCGTCCTGTTTTTGTTTTCTTTCATTATAACCCTCCGTATTTACGCAGATATACCGGAAATACTTCCCTGATTACGGTATTTTCCTGGAGTAAAACCGGTATTGTTTTTAAATATTTTTAAGAACCAGCTTTGATCCTCAAAACCGCAGGTTTTGGCAATTACACTTATAGGCATATTTGTTGTTACGAGCAATACAGCGGCCTTATCTACTCTTAGCCGGTTAATATAATTGGAAAGATTTTCTCCCATTTCTTCCCTGAAAATAGTGCTGAAATACGGCGCGGAAAGTCCTGAAACATCTGCAATTTCCCGCAGACTAAGCTTTCTTGTATAATTTTCCCATATAAAACGCTCAGCTTTTCTGATTGCGGGAAAATGCCGTACTCCATGAAAGGAAAAAATCTTTTCCGCCATTTTTTCCGTGAAACATGATAGAATATCAGTTATTTCGCTGATATTTGAGCTTTCTTCAATCTTTTTTAGATAAAAATAATTTATCTCAAGTATAGAGTTATCATTTATATCATTTGGATCTGACGCTGCTCTGGACAGCAATACCGCAAGTTCTATGGCTTTTAACCGTAAAACAGAAAAATCACATTTTACTTCCCTGTAACGGATATTTATCAATTTATAAAGAATTTTTATGGCTTCCTTATTGTCTCCCCGTCTGAGATTCGCCAGTAATATTCTTTCCAGAATTATTGAATAAGCGTCATTTTCCGGTTTTTCATCATTTTCAAATTCCGCAGGCGCGGCTGTATATTTTATGCAGTCGAGGCAAGTATTGCGTCTGGATATTTGATCCGCGCAGATTACCATCATTTTAGCAAGAGCCTTTATTCTATCGCTGTTTTTTATTGTGCCTTTGATGCCGCCTGAAATAAGCGCTCCTGCAAGGCGTTCGCCTGAATAAAAAGGACTTGTCCAAAAAACAAAACCCTGCGGGCATAAATAAATATAGGACCCTCCAAGCAGTCTTGCTTCGTTTACTGCCTTCATGTGTAAAAACATACAGTTGTTTTTGGAAGCTGCTGTAACATTGTTTTTGCAGTGTTTGCAAAAATCATGTTGATATGAACTGTTATTACAGTTGGAGTTCACTACAGAAACTGCGCAATTTGCCGCTTTTTCATATTGTTTGGCGATTTTTCCGGCTTTAAACAACAGCGGCTCCAGATCGCGGCGTTGGATAATACTTGGTAATTTTGACATTTTTAGCCTCCTTATTCCATAAAACTTAAATAAATTACAGCGGACAAAATACACCCTTTTTACAAAAAAAATGTGCTGGAAAAAAGAGAAAGAAATGTTTATACTTGGTTAATTAATGGATAATAAACAGAAAATAAAAACCGCTCTTGAAAAAATGATTTTATCAGCTTCAGGCTGGCGTGGAATTTTTTCTTCATGCGGAAATGAAGAGGATACAACAGATAAAATAGATGAGACTCATCGTATAATTTCAGCAGCGGCGGCGTTTATTTTTGCCGAATATATGCACAGTATCCATGCGTCATCTGCAAATTCGCAGAAAGTATTAGTTCTTATGGGAACCGATACGCGCCCCACAGGAAAGGCGATTGTTAATGCTATGATTCCGGTCTTGCTTGCCTTGGGCTGTAATGTACAGTACGCAGGAGTTACTGCCGCGCCTGAAATTATGGCATGGGCGAGAAAGCGAGGTTCAAGCGGAACTGCCGTCGGTTTTATTTATATTTCGGCAAGCCATAACCCTATAGGTCACAACGGTATTAAATTCGGCCTTGCAGACGGCGGCGTTTTGGCGGCGGAAGAAACTGCAAAACTTATTGTTAATTTTCGTTCTTTTTTTGAAAAAGACGATTTTATTAATAAAATTGAATCGCTTGTTTCATCGGCAGACGCTGTGCTGATTCGACAAGTTTACTCAGGATGCACAGATGCAAAAAAAGAGGCGTTAAATGCCTACTATGACTTTTGCGGCAATGTCGCATGGGGAGACAAGGATAGCGGCGGCGCTTACGCTGACAGTATTTCTGATATTGCCGCTGTAATAAAAGCCAATATTGCAAAGCAGCCTCTTGGTATAGTTTGTGATTTTAACGGCAGCGCAAGGACAGTATCTGTTGACAGAGAATTTTTTACCGCTCTTGGACTTAAGTTTGAATATATCAACGGCGAACCCGGGCAGATTGTCCACCGTATAGTTCCTGAAGGAGAGTCTCTTGAGCCCTGCCGTTTACTGCTTGAAAAAGCGCATGAGCGTGATGCGTCATTTATGCTTGGCTATGTGCCTGACTGCGACGGCGACAGGGGAAATTTAGTTATATGGGATGATTCAATCAATAAAGCCCGTTCTCTTGAAGCGCAGGAAGTTTTTGCGCTTGCCTGTGTTGCGGAACTTTCTCATCTTGTATGGACTGGCGGGCTTTCTTTCAATAACGGTAAGCCCCTCGTAAAAGCGGCGATAACGGTTAATGACCCGACATCAATGCGCGTAGACAGAATAGCCGAAGCGTTCGGAGTTTCCGTTTTCCGCGCCGAAGTTGGCGAAGCCAACGTAGTGGGGCTTGCCCGCCGTCTGCGTGAACAAGGGTACATTGTGCGGATTTTGGGCGAGGGTTCCGCAGGCGGAAATATCACCCACCCGTCGGCTGTACGCGACCCTGTGCACACGGTTCTTGCTATTGTTAAATTGCTTGCATTAAGATCAAATGCTGGAAAACCCGGTCTTTTTAACATTTGGTGTGAACGTTCCGGACAGGAAAAAAAATACCGTGATGATTTTACGCTTGTAGATATTATCGCAAGCCTGCCGCAGTTTGTAAGTACCAGCGCATATTCAGAGTCTGCCGTTTTACGCATAAATACGAAGGATCATACCCTGCTTAAAGATCGGTATCAAAAAGTGTTTTTACGCGAATGGGAAGAAAAAAAAGACGAATTAAAAACACGCTACGGTATTTACAGCTGGGAAGCGATTGCATATAACGGATTGAATGAAAAGCGAAATCAGTCTAGATTTGGGGAAGCCGGTAAGGGCGGTCTTAAAATCTGCTTAAAGGACGGTACGGGCAGGGAAATAGCCTATATCTGGATGAGGGGTTCCGCTACGGAGCCTGTCTTTCGCATTATGGCGGATACGGAAGATTTTGAAAAAAAAGGCAGGCAGTTAGAACAGTTTTTACTCGACTGGCAGCGCCGCATGATAGTAGAAGCTGACAAATAGCCAAGAAGGAGTTATCATAACCGCTTCGCGGTGATGTTCAATTTGACTGCGCGGTCATGCGACCGCACTAAAGAGAGGTTAATAATGGGAGTACGTGGTGAAATCTTTTCCAGTAAGGTAATGCTGCAAAACAGAACGTATTTTTTTAATGTGAAAGAAAATCGCATGGGCGATCTCTATCTTAACATTGTAGAAAGCAAAAACCGCGACAATGGCGGTTTTGAACGGCAGTCTGTAATTTTGTTTGCCGATGATTTACAGGAATTTTTAAAAGGTTTTGATGAATCACTTAAGGTGCTTGAAAAAGCTGTGCGTGATAAACGTCATTCAAAGCCAAGACGGAATGATGACGATGCAGCCGGTGACACACGACATTCACCAAGGCGTAATTCGGAAGATGCCGGCAGCACACGGTACAATGACGCTAAGTACAACGAAAAGAACCGGCAGGGGAAAAGACGCGAAGACGGAGATAGCCGTCGGAAAAAAAACTGGTCGGAGCATACCCATTCAGGTGATAAAAATACGAGAAGACAAAAACCGCAGCGTGAATTTGACCGTAAACCTGATTTTGGGCATAACAGTAAACTTGACGGAAATAAACGGATAGTAGTTAAAAAGAAGCGCTAGTTACCTTACTTTGAAACTCATTCTTTGTATCGGCGAAGGACCGTATTTTTTAATTAATTCGCGGTGTATCTTTGTGGGATAGCCTTTGTGTTTTTCATAACCGTACTGCGGATAAAGAAGCGCCATTTCATCCATTAAGCTGTCACGCGCTGTTTTTGCAAGAATTGAAGCCGCCATTACTTCATGTATTTTTGCGTCAGCTTTAATCATTGCCTTGCATGAAACGGGAATATCAGGGATATATATCCCGTCTACAATGACGGAAATATTCTCAGGCAGAATACCGGCATTTTTAAATTTTTCGTATTTGCCCATTTCGTTAAACGCGCGTTTCATGGCAAGTAAAGATGCCTGCAAAATGTTGATACTGTCGATTTCTTCGTGCGAAGCCCAGCCAATCCCCCACGCAAGCGCGTTTTCGCATATCAGCCGCCGCAGTTCTTCGCGTTTTGCGGCGGATAATTTTTTGGAATCGTTTAAAAGTTCACAGGGAAAAACATCGTTTAAAATAACCGCGGCGGCGCAGACAGGTCCGGCAAGCGGCCCCCGTCCCGCTTCGTCAATTCCGCAAATTAAGGGTGTGTTATAAGCCATGAATCCGCCGCTGTATTAATTTTCTGTGATTATGTTCATGAATTCACGCAGCTGCGGATCGTGTTTATAGTAATATTCTTCAAGTTCTGTTTTTGAAAGCCCCACAAGTTCGTGGCTTAAATAATGTATCCATGAATTTTCATCATTAATTGACATTTCATGCTTTCTGCACCAGTAATCGGGCTGAAACGGAAGCTGTTCATTTTTATCAACAAAATATTTGTAATCGTGAACCGCTATTTTTAAATCTTTGCGCGGAATTCCCTTATCGGTAATTATCTGCGCCAGATGATTAATAGTTTTTCCTGAGTCAAAAATGTCGTCTATCAAAAGCACCTTATCACCGACACGCAGGTAATCAGGCGAATATGTCCAGCCGTCAACCTTGGTTTTTTCGGCTTTTCCGACATCGGTGTAAGATCTTGCGACAACTGCGGCATAATACACAGGGTGTTGATCCTTTCTTACGGCCTTGAAGTATTCGCTGATCACATTGCCAATGTAGGCTCCTCCCCGCAATGAAACATAAATAACATCGGGGATAAATCCTTCGCTGTAAATTTTATGCGCAAGTTTCAGCGCGTTGTTCCGTTCTATGTCAAACTGGAGAAATTCCTTGATCATAATTTACCTCTTGTACTTGGACGCAGGAAACCAAAAAAGCTTCCGCATAATCCTCCTATAATATGGGCAAATTGGGAAATATTGTCAGAACCCAATGAATTGACAAGCTGTACTCCCATGTAAAGAATCAGCACTAAAATAAACGTAAGGGGAATTTCGCCTCTGGAAAAATTTGTAAAAGAAGAAAGCAGAATCATCATAAAAACAACGCCCGAAGCGCCAAGCAGCGCAGTTCTGAATAAAAGCACATTTAATATGCCGGTTGCAAGAGCGGTAATGATTATCATAAATAAAAGGTCTTTTGAACCGTAATTTTCTTCAAGCATAGGGCCTATCAAGAGTATCAATGTAAAATTGTTAATAAGGTGAGTCCAGTTGGCGTGTCCGATTATATGCGTAAAAAGGTTAACCCAGTTTCTGAAACTGCCTGCGTGAAAATTTCCCCTTCCCGGAACCATAAACCATTTTTGGGTAAGGGTTGGAGTTAATGTCTGCGACAGCAATAAAACAAGAGCGCAGATTAATGTAAAGGTAAGGACTGTAGGCGCGTTGTACTTTATTCTCATAAATTTATTTCGATCTCCACAGGGCAATGATCCGAGCCTGTAACTTCAGGCCTGATGATTGATGATTTTACTCCGGGCATGAAGTCTTTGTCCACACAATGGTAATCCAGTCTCCACCCGACGTTTCTTTCCCGCGCGCCTCCGAAATACGACCACCATGTATAATGGCCTGCCTCTCCCGGATGAAAATAACGGAAGGTGTCTACATTCCCCGCTGCGGTAAATTTGTCCATCCATTCGCGCTCTTCGGGAAGGTATCCCGCGTGGTTTTCGTTCTCCTTCGGACGGGCAATGTCGATTGGCTTGTGGCAGACATTGTAGTCGCCGCAAAGCAGAAAATGCCGTCCCTTTTTTACAATGGATTTACACAGTTTCAGCATCGCATCGTTAAATGCAAGTTTGTAGTCAATGCGTTTTCGCTCATCCTGAGAATTTGGAAAATATGCCGCTATCAGGGAAAAATCTTTGTATTCAGCGACAAGGACTCGTCCTTCGCTGTCAAATTCATCCTTGCCCAAAAAATGCACGTCCTGCGGTTTTTCCTTTGTGTAAATTGCAACGCCGGAATAGCCTTTCTTCTTTGCGCTCGCCCAAAAAGTAAGGTAGGGTGTTCCTTTAACCGGAGGGTTTAAAAGCTGCGGCGAGAGCTGACCCGGTTCCGCCTTGGTTTCGTTCAGGCACAGTATATCGGGGTTTTCTTTTACAAGCCAATCGACAAACCCGTGTTTTTCAACGGCGCGTATGCCGTTTACATTCCATGAGATTATACGCATGAATTATTATACATTCATTTTTTATTTAAGCGAAGTTGCTCGCAGACCTTGTCATAATAATTGTTATTACCGCCAAGTGAATTAAGCGCCCAAAGTACGGCTCCCGCGACATTCGGCACGTTTAGAAGGTTATAGGTTATCCGCCTGCCGGAATTGTCATTTGATATTTTTTCCTTTAGCGAATCAACAAGGAAGGGGTGTTCTCCCTTTACAAACACGGAACCTGCGAGTACTATGTACAACTCTTCCTCAGGTGGGAAATGCAGTTCTTCTATCATGCAGGAAATTCCGTTTGCGTAACTTGCGGCAATTTCACGGAAAATACCGAATGCGACTTTATCGTTTTGTTTAGCCGCTTCGAACATCAGCGGGCTGCACTTGTAAATGTCAAAAGTACCGGCGGCGGTTTTTTCGTAAAATTTTTCGACAAAATCATATTTGCTTGTGATACCAAGTTTTTCAAACAGAAGGGAGGTCATTACCGTAGGCTCACCCCTTCGAAAAAGTTCGCAGTAAACTGCGGAAACCAGCCGTTCTCCGATGTATCCGCCGCCGCCCATGTCCGCAGATACCGCGCCTACGCCGCCGATCTGAAACATTTCTCCCTTGCCGTTAAGTCCTGCCAGCGTGCAGCCTGTGCCGTTAATTGCGCAGATACCTGTCCCTGTCTTGCTTCCCGCTGGTATCCCCAAAAAAGCATCATTAAACAGCGTGAACTTTTCGAATCCGGATTTTTTGACAATATCTGAAACAATTGCATTCTGATGTTTTGTATCTACGCCCGCGACGCCCAGCGCAGAAAAAACGACCTGCTTCATCGTTATTCCGTTTCTTGACAAAGTTTGCATGACAAACTGTCTGAACTCGTCCTCAAACTGTTTGAATGAACCTTTCAACCCTTCGTGGTTAAGATCTCCCCAACGATTAAGGTCGATAAAATTCCCGTCAGTGTCAAAAAGCGCAAGGTGGCTCTTTGTGCCGCCTATGTCAACGCCTATTACATATTCTGACATACACACCTCCTTCTTATATTATTATTTCAGCAGCGCTTTGGGCACATAATCGGCATTGGCTTCAAACATTTCATCTATGACTCCCTTTGCCTTGTGATAATCCCCAATCAACGGATGAATCATTAACGCTGCCAGCGCATCTGACCTGCTGCCGTTTATAACCGCCCTGACAGTAAGTTTTTCGTAAGCCTTTACCGCCTGCATTAAACCGATAATGTACGGGTTATCCGGTTTGTCAACGGCTGCAGGAACTGCGCCCTTGCAGTTTACCATACATTTTACTTCTACTACATCACTGTTTTCAAGGAAGGAAAGCGCTCCGTTGTTTTTCACGTTAATAACATGGTATTCATTCTTATCATTTTCTATAGCGTCTACAACCGATACTGCCGCTGTAGAATAAAGAGAACCGCCGCGTTCTTCAAGTTCCTTTGGTTTATCCTGAAGAGCCGGATTACTGTACTGTTTAAGGAGCGAAGCTTCCAGTTCTACGCAAACCTCGCCGCGTGTTTTTTTTGCGTCAGCGCAGTGCTTAAACTGTTCGTTACGCAGGTAGTAGTAACTTAAATAAGGAGACGGCAGTGCTGTTATGGCGGAGACAAGTTCGCTGTCATATTCAACGGAAGGCACGTTCTTCATTGTAGCGCCTGAAGATTTTCCGAGACGTTCCAGAATATTTTCGCCGTTTACGATCACCGAAGTAATCCAGCTTAAGTGGTTTAATCCGACATAATTATAATCAAAGTCATTTGTGCCGACCGTTTTTGCAATGTCAGCGTGCATATTGATGAAACAGTTGCACAGCCCGATCATTTTTACGTTTGTGTGATTCAATAGCGCCTGTGCTATTATTCCTGACGGATTGGAAAAGTTTACAAGCCATGCGTCAGGAGCAATTTTTTCCATACGTTTTGCCATATCAAGCATAACAGGCAGGGTTCTGATTGCCTTCATAAAACCGCCTGCGCCTGTTGTTTCCTGACCAAGAAGCCCGTACTTTAACGGAATCTTCTCGTCACGGATACGGGCTTCAAGTCCGCCGACCCGTATTTGCGCAAAAACGTAATCCGCTCCTGTTAATGCCTCGTCCAAATCCTGCGTCAGCGTAACCTTGCCCTTGAAGCCTTTGGATACCAGCATTCTTTGCGCAAGCCCGCCTACGATCCCAAGTTTTTCCTTATTAATGTCCATTAAATAAAATGACTGAAAATTTAAGCTTTTCTGCCTGTCGATAAAACCTTCGATAAGCTCGGGCGTATAGGTGCTTCCCGCTCCGATAATAGCAGCTTTTAATTCTCTCATATTAATCCTCCATAAAAATTAATTGTTTTTTTCAGGCAGCCAGTAACCGCCTGATACAGTCAGCATTACAAGCAGTTTGATGTAATCGCCGTATGTGTCTCCGTTGTATTTTGAAAGGCCGTTGAAATTCCAAAGAGCATTAACCCATTCCTGATTTGCTCCTGCCGCCGCCGTTACGAGAAACGGAGGGGCAAATAAATCAGGGTCCGTCCAGTCAAAGGGTTTGCCGTCCATGTACAAAGGACCGAGTTTTTCAGGATTGCCGCCTGTGCGGTTTACGGCGAAATCATCAAGCGGTTTGATGATAAGATCGTACAGGGACGAATTGCCGATTGCCGTGTTGCCGTATAAAAGATAGTCGGTACCCAATCGCCATGGGACGCGGCAGGCATTGTAAGAAAAATTGCCGTCATAGTCTTCAATAAAATTTTCACTTGGAACTTCCCATCCGCCTTCACCTCTTGTTACAAAATCGGGCATTAAGCCGTTATTGTAACCTGTAGTATTTTGATTGGTGCGGACTTCTTTTATTATTTTGTATGTCGCGTCAATAACCGCCTGCCAGTCATGATCGGAATCGACTTCCTTGTAAGTTTTAAGGTGGCTGATAATAAAATCAGAAGGACGCGAGGCATTTGCGGAAATGTCATTGGCAGAATTTTTTGCCCAATCACCAAGTAGCAGGGTATGGTATTCGTCATGTATGCAGTATTTCCATAAATCATCCAGCATATTTTTTGCGATGCCTATGTAATTGTATTTTCCGCCGCTTCCCCATTGTTTGTCTGCTAAAATTAACGAATAAATAATATCCATATCACCGTCTGTAGCGCAGTCGCCGCCTCTGCTGTCAGGAGTAAACGGAGCCGTTTTTATATCGTTCGCTGTTTTGTACCCTGTTCTGTTTCTTTCGCCGGGAGGAAACCCAAACAGTTCCCATGTGAAAAGACGCGGAGCGATAACGCTTGGAAATGCCATAACAGCGCGCAGCATAGCGTCATAGTAATCTTTCAGGCTTGTACTGCCGAATATCCAGTTATTTTCAGAAAACTTTAATTTTTCTTCACATCCTGCCATGTAGGCAATTATCATCATGCCGTAGCCCTGCGATTCTGATACATTGATGTGAGATACTTTAAGTGAACCCTCGTTTACTTCCAATTCCTGAGAATGACGGAATACCATGCGGAACTCGTCCCTTTTTTGAGGCGCATTTGAGTCAACAATTAAATCGTTAAGAAGGATATTCCTGAAAAGATTGATAATGGTATCCTCTATTTCTTTTTGAGTCTTGTCATTGGGCGGCATTGGAGTAACCGCGTACTTTGTATAATGAGGAAAAGGATATTGCGGCGCCGGTGTGTTATTTGATTTCCCCATGTAGAGTAACCTGCTTTGTATGTATTATGTGATACCTTGCTGATACTGTCAATTTAAATTTTTTGCGTTATTGAAAAAAACTCTAAATTACCCGCTTTTCCTTCCAGCGTCCGTTTAAATAGCGCATTGAGAAGAAAATCCCCCTAAAAAGGAAATCAGCTCCCATTGCAAGGTAAACTGCCTTTGGCCCAAGCCCCATTGGAAACGCCATTAGGTAGGCGGAACATACCCTTACAATCCACATGGTGCTTGCGGCGACAATCATGATATAGCGCGCATCTCCTGCGGCTTTTAGAACATTCGGAAGAACAAAGGACGGACACCAGAACAATGTTGATGTAACGCAGTGAATCTGCAGGAACACTACGCACATTTGATGAGCTTCCGCCGAAAGATTGAAAAATCCGATAATTTGATTCATGAAAATTAAAATATGTATGTTGATGATAAAATATGTCATATAAGACAGCTTTAGTATTTTTTTTGTATGCTGTTTTACTGCTTCATAATCGCCCGCGCCTATACATTGTCCTGCAATTATCATAAGCCCCATTCCGAAACCGCTGCCCGGCATAAAAGCTATGGAATTAATTGTCGCTCCTACCGCGTTAGCTGCAATAGCAGCAGTTCCGAATGATGTAAATATCCTAGTAACCAAAATTTTCCCTATTTGAAACACAGAAGTTTCAAGACCGCTTGGAATGCCTATATTAAAAATACGCTTTATCATGTCAGGTTCCAGTTTGATCTTTGTTATTCCCTTTAAATTAATTATGTTGAGCCAGTCCTGCATCAATAAATAGATCAGTACAACCGCCGCAATCATACGCCCGATTAATGTTGAAAGCGCAGCCCCTGCAACGCCGAGCCTCATTCCGTAAATAAACAGAGCGTTTCCCCCGATGTTTATGATATTTACAAGAGCGGCGGTATTCATGCTGATTTTGGAATTGCCCATACTCCTGAACAGGGAAGATGCTGACGTATACAAAGCCAGAAAAGGATATGAAAGGGCTGTTATCAAAAAATAAATCTGCGCAGAACGCATAACGTCATCTGCAATATTTCCGTAAACCAGCTTTAACACCCTGCGGCAAAAACACATTGTTAAAATCATCATGATTAAAGAAATAAATAGGCTTATGTAAATAAGCTGCCTTGCCGAGCGGCAGGCGTTTTTTCCGTCCTTGCGCCCTATATACTGGCTTGCGACTACCGACCCTCCTGTCGCCATGGCGTTGAAGGCGGTTATAATCAAAAAATTTATTGAATCAACAAGCGATACGCCGGATACAGCGTGTTCTCCGACAGAACTGACCATCACCATATCGACAATACCCATCATAACAATGAGAAGCTGTTCGACAATTAACGGCCAAAGAAGACTGAAAAGTTTCTTGTTGTTCCATTCGGGCGGGGTGATTGTTACTGATATTTCCGGTATTGCCGTCGTTAACGGTTTTGCTTCCAAGTTTTGCCTCTGTGATGTTTAGTCTATCATATAAATGTAGTTAAGTTAGCCGGTGTACCCGACTTTTTTTACTTTCAGTTTTGTTATAAAATTAACAAGATTTTTTTTGCAGGAGTTTACAATTATGAAGAAAACAGGAAGTATGCTTTTCATCGTTACAGTATTGTTGTTCGTTTCCTACAATATTTCCGGTCAGTCTTCAAAACAGCAAACCGCCGCTGCGGTTCCTTTTTCAAAGGGAGTAAATTTTAGCAACTGGTTTGAATTTATTAATAACGCTAAGTCAATTCAATTCAACAGGTATGTTGAACAGACTTTTGCGGATGTGAAAAGTCTGGGCTTTGACGTTATACGCCTTCCGCTTGATTTTTTTCTTTTTACATCCGCGCCGGATTATGTTATTGATCCGCTGTTTTTCAAATTTCTTGATAGGGCAGTGGATTGGGCTGAAAAGTATCAAATATATATTATTCTTGATAATCATCCTGGTAATCAACCTGTAGTCAGAAACGATTACCGGAATTTTCTTATTCCTGTCTGGACGCAGATGGCGGAACATTATAAAAATCGCAGCGAATATGTGATATATGAAATCCTGAATGAACCTAACAGAATTGCCGATGACGATTGGGGGAAGATGCAGGGAGACGTGATAGATGTCATTCGTAAAATTGATAAAAACCGTTGGATAGTTGTCAGCGGTATTCATACCGGCGACAATCCTGCTGAAGGTTTATCTTCTCTGCCAAAATATTCCGACAATAAACTTTTGTATACCATCCACTTTTACGACCCGCATGTTTTTACCCATCAGGGCGCGGCATGGATTACTCCGTCGCTTGTATCTTTAGCAAAGGTTCCCTTTCCCTATAACAGAAGCAGGATGCCGAAAACCCCCAATGAATTGCGAGGAACAGGGTGGGAAAATGTTTTAAAAAATTATTCCGGTATAGGGACAACAGCGGCGCTCGCAAAAAAGATCGATCAAGTGGCTGATTTTATGAAACAGAGGAATGTGCCGGTTTTCTGCGGTGAATTTGGCGTATTAATGCGGAATTGTCTGCCTGAGGACAGAGTAAGGTATTATCAATTTGTCAGGGAAGCGTTTGAAGCGCGTAGCATTCCTTGGATAATATGGGATTATTATGATCCTTTCGGCATATTTAACCCGCCCGGCGGCGTATTTGCATGGCAATTTTCGGGAGATATTAACGTAGACCTTAATGTTGAACTGGTTAGGGCGCTGGGTTTAAATCCTCCGCCGCAGGTGCAGAGGGAACCGTTAAGGACAGGCTTTACCATTTATGACGATAATTTTAGCAAGGGTTCTACTCTTAATATTTATTCTAAACAAAATACGTTTAATACTTATTATACTCCGTCAGCGGAAGGTGAATATGCCATTCACTGGGGGAATATCAGCCGCAGGAATGACGGTATACGTATTCAATTTACTTTAAAAGATTTTACTTATCTTGTTCAGAACGGGTTTGCCCTTGAAATTAAAGCGAAAACGGAAAAACAAGTATTATTTGAAGTAAAATTTTACAATTTTCAGGATAATATCAATTGGCATATAGGATACAGTATTGATCAAAAACAACTTCCGCCGGACGGGAAATGGCATACAATCCATATCCCATTACGTGATATGCAGCTTTGGGGAGGATGGAATGAAATAAAGCAGCGATGGGTGGAACCTCGAGGCAGAACTATATCATGGGTTAATATAAATGCAATTGACTTTACAATGGTAAATGAAGACGGTTATGTTTGTGAGATATACCTTGATGACATAAAGATTGTCAGATGAGCCTGTGCCTTCATTCCGTTATTAACTTGGTCTTAAAAACGGCCTATTCATTTTTGTTGTTTAAAAAGGGTGTCTAAATTCCGCCTGGCGGAGCGGAGCAGTTCTATAATTGTTTTTTGAATTATTCTTTTTGTCGGTTCATCAATATAACCCAGTGATTTAATAATCTTGCCGGTAGCTATAAGCCATGACCCTTCAATTTCATGAATTGATTTTAATTCCGACATATTGAGTATTGTATAAACCGCCTCAATAAATCGTTCGCGGTGTTCATTGTCAAGGCTGCCTACCCATTCGCGTATTGTTTTTTTCAGGAAACGGCTGCCCTGAGTAATATCACCGGCATAAATCATATCGTTATGTGTCACTTCCCATGAGTAGAGCGAATGCTGCATTAGGCCGATTTGGGAACTTTTTATCACCTTGTAATCAACTCCCTGTTCCAGGATTATTCCCACAACCGATGCCTGCGGTATGTAGGAATGTATGCGGTCCTTAACCGCATGAAAACCGCTGCTGGCAACGACTTTCTTGTAAAAACCGGGCGCGTCATAACTGTATATGTCAGTTATTCGCTTTTGAGTTTTTTTGCTGCAAAATGATGCGGCATAAATCGCAAGGTTTCCTCCTTTTGAATGGCCGCCTATGCGCAGCCGTCCGTTTACAGATGCAGCCATTTTTTCAAGGTATTTTACCGCTTCAAGCTGAGAGGGAATTGTTTCCATAAAAGCCATGTTAAAATCTTCTTTCCAGCCCACAAAAGAAGCGTCTGTTCCCCTGTATATAACGGAAAAAGAGCCGTCGTTTACATATATACACAGCGCGGAAAACTGAACTTCCTGTTCGGTGTCAACTTGGTTGACAAACCCGAAAAGCTGGCAGTTTCTGAAACGGTTTGAAGTTGTAATGGCGGTTATAAACGCCGGGTCTTCATCAAAACCCAGAACGGTTTTTACAACAGACCCGCTGCTTTCTACTTTTTTTTTCAAAATTTCCATAGCGAGATGAAGGCTGATCCCTTCTTTTTCTTCAGGGCTTGGAACTATACCGTCAAAAGGAAGGTACGATATTTGAGAAAAAATCATATAGTCAACAGGATTGAGCGGAGTTTGTGTAAAATCGAGATCGCCTCTCCATGAAATGTAATCGAACAAACTACTCATATTAATAATATAACAAAAAACTTGTAATAATAAAATATATTACATCAACGGGGCAAATACGCGCAGTATATCCTGAGTAACACGCTGGATAGCGTTTCTTGCGCAGTCTTTTAAGGTCATTTCCTGACAGACAGGTATCGTAGTTATAAAATCTTCCTTGATTGCCGCTATTGTTTGGCTTGAATAAATAAGCACGCCGCATTCAAAATGAAGGTAGAGGCTGCGAAAATCAAGGTTGGTAGTTCCTACAGTGGCTATTTTGTCGTCGGAAACAAATGTTTTTCCGTGGTTAAACCCCGATGTATATTCATAAACTTTTACCCCTGCCTGTATCAGTCTTCTGTAATATGAACGTGATGTTATTTCAACTATCCATTTATCCCAGCGGTGAGGCGTAATGATGCGCACATCAACGCCGCTTTTTGCCGCCAGAGTGAGCGCGGAAAGAAGGTTGTCATCTACAATTAGATAGGGTGTATTGATATAAACATACTTTTTTGCCTGGTTAATAATCTGGATATATACATGTTCACCTACATTTTCTTCGTTAACCGGACTGTCCGCATAAGGCTGCACGTAGCCCCATGCTTCAAAGCCGTCCGCAACGCCCTTGGTTGTATGCTCAATTACATTGTCTTTCCACGGATAAAATGACACGTAATCATCTTTCTTTGTCTTTGTGCCAAGATTCCACATTTGCAGAAAAATCAAAGTAAGAGCCCATGCGCCGTCTCCCTCAATCATTATTGCCGCATCCTTCCAGTGGCCGAAACGTTCAACGACATTGATATATTCATCCGCAAGATTTAACCCTCCCGTGAACGCGACTTTTCCGTCTATTGCAATAATTTTTCTGTGGTCGCGGTTATTTTGCAGTGATGAAACAATAGGCCTGAAAGGATTAAAAACAAAAGTTTTAATTCCCTTTTCTTTTAAATTTTTGTTGAAGTCAGGCGGCAGCGTAAAGAAGCAACCGAGATCATCGTACATCAATCTGACGTCAAGACCTTCTGCGGCTTTTCTTTCCAGTATTTTTAATATTGAATTGAACATCAGCCCTTCTTTAAGTATAAAAAATTCTAGAAAAATGTATTTTTGTGCTTTTTTTAATTCTTCAAGTACTTTATAGAAATACGCTTCTCCCAAAGCCAGATATTCCTGTCTTGTATTTCCGTATACAGGAAAATCTGCGTATTCCTGCAGGTATTTTGCATGAGTAATAAATTCGGGATGTAATTCGATTAATTCATTAAGCCGGTTTCCGGGATAATAAAACGCTTCACGGCTGTCTGAAATATTTTGATCCAACGCCCTGCTAAGTTTTTTTGGGTTTGACCAAAAATTTATCAGTATGTAAAGAATTCCTCCAAAAATCGGGAATACCAAAATTATAAAAATCCATGTAAGTTTATACCCCGGTTTTTCCTGTTTGTTAATTACATAAATGCAGACAATGATGCTTATTATATTTAAAGTCCAAACTGAAATTTTTAAATTTCTTCCCGGACCGGCTATCAAAAAAAGAGTAAGGGCTATCTGGCCGATAAGCGTAAGACTTACCAGCGCCCTTCTTCTTAAAGCAAGTTTCAGCCATTTTCTCTTTATGCCGGCCATTGTCCTGCTCCTTTACGCAGCAGTTTGATTTCATCAGTACACATATCCAGAATGGTAGAAAAAATTCTCTCGCGTTCTTCTCCGCTGTCCAAAATCAAATCTACTCCGCTAATATCTTCAAGTTCCCATCCGTTTTCAAAAAGTTCATCTTCGGGAATTGGCGGCAGTTCTGTAACGGCTTCCTCTTCGTTTAATATTTCCCAATCTCCGCCGCCCATGCTTTTTTTTGCGGTTATTGAATAAAGCGGGTGTCCAAGGGTTTTTATCAGGTGTATAGGAACAGGATAATCCGGAATACGCACGCCGACTTCGTGGCGGCGTATTTCAAGCGTCTTTTGCGTTCCCGGCAGTGTTTTTAAAATAAAAACATAGGGTCCCGGAGAAAGACGGTTTATTATGCGAAACTGGGTATTGTCAAGGTTGCAGACTTCCACAAACTGGGAAATTCTTGAACACAGAAGGGTAAAATGCCGTTCGTCTCTTTCGCCTGAAAGCTGTCTTAATTTTTTGATCGCTTCAGGAGATTTGATTGAACACACAATGCTCCAGCTTGTGTCTGTAGGAATTGCGATTAACGCGCCGTCTTCCAGCATCCGCGCCGCACGGGAAAGAATTCTGTCGTTGATGTTGGACGGGACAATATATTCGATCATTGCGATTTTACGGCACCCATATTAATTTATCAGGAGCAGATTCAGTCATGTAAATTTTCTCATAACGACCGGAATGTTCCGCCGGAGGATCTTCTGGAAAGTAAGTTTTCATAAAATACCATACTATGTCTGCCATTACTTTTGCGGAATCTGTCGGCGCATAACGGTACCAGATTTCCTTTTCTTCCAGTATTTTTTTTACCTTATCGTTGTCCGTACACAACTCGGGGTCTGTAAGACGGCGAATCTCGCTTCTCAGTCCCCCGTAATTTGTTTGTCCGACAAAAAACATTCGAAGACGCTTGTTTTCATCCATCCAGTATATTTCAAAAATCCCCGCAACCGACGGAACTTTTGCGTGTATTTCCCATTTGTCGGCAACACGGAGCGGCGACCAGCTTACAAAGTAATGAACCTCCCCGTTTTTTTCCTTAGCGGTGATTTTATATTCCATAGTATAACATATATCATATAAAAATAACGTTTTCCATACTAAAATCCCCCTAATTTTTACTCAAAAATAGCCGGAAAACCAAAAAAAGAGTGTGTTTTACTATTTTTTCCAATAGAAATTACTAATAAAAATCAAAAGAATCTATGATGATTCTTTCAATGAAATTGTGAATTTGTCTAAAAAACAAGTAAAATAAATGTCTCCTGTATTGCTAATATTCAAAAAATTTTCGTGATGCCTCAAAATAAAATCTAACAAAATGCTTCATTGTCATTGTGATTTTTTCAGTATATTATAAATATCATAAGAATATAGAATGGGGTTTGCTCAGTCGGAAATTACCTTGAAGAACATCAGGGATAAAATTAAGGTCGAAGAAGGATATATTAAAGAACATGAAATTCGTCAGGCCACAGTACAAGCTGTGGTTGATACCGGAGCTATGACTCTGGTTATCAATGAAACAGTTACGGCAACAGCTGGGGCTTGGAGTAGTAGGAGAAAAACAAGCGACATTGGCTGATAATACTAAAAGAACAGTTCAAATAGCCGAGACGGTAGATGAAGAAGTCGGTCCGTTGCTTTAACAAAGGTCTTGTTTAGCATTATTAAAATTATAATTGATGTATAAAAAAAGATACACTTTCTCTGCCGCTCTAACCGTATTTATGCAGAATGCCCTCGCTAATTCCTTATGTAGTATAGAATTACGATAAATAACTCAGAAGTAAAGAGCTTGGCACGGAAGTTGCTATATTAATGTTGGTAGTTTTAATTCCATGTAAACAGGGGGAGATAAATATGCAAAAAAAAGCATCAAAATCGAATGACAGCCTGCTTGATACATATTTTAAACAAATTAAAGTTTTCCCTCTTTTAACTTTTGAAGATGAACTGGAGTTGTCAAGACAAATACAGGAAGGAAATACAGAAGCGTTGCATAAACTGGTAAATTCCAATTTGCGGCTTGTAGCCAAAATTGCCGGGCTTTACAGTATGCCGGATATTCCTATTTTGGATATTATACAGGAAGGAAATATGGGCTTAATCCATGCCGCCGGTAAATTCGACTACCAAAAAAATGTACGTTTTTGTACTTATGCAAGCTGGTGGATAAGGCAGTTTATAAGCCGGTATATTTCCAAGAAACGAAGATTTGTACGATTGCCGCAGAGAAAAGAAGAAGCGCTTCGCAAGATCCAATATGTATATCATTCTCTCTGCCAGACATTAATGCATCAGCCGCAAAACACGGATATTGCCAGAGAACTAGGCATTTCAGTTCAGGATGTCGATTTTATCGTTAATATGGCATCCGATTCGCTCCCGTTTGAACAAACAATCAATGACGATGAAACCGTTAGTACAATTGATGTTCATGAAGATTACACCTATAATCCGGAGCGCACACTTATGAAAAAAATCTCCCGTGACAGCGCGATGAATATTTTGAATAAATTAAAAGATAAGGAAAGGCGTATCCTTAACTATCGTTATCAGTTGAACGGCTGTGAACGTCATACGTTAAGAGAAATTGGCGATAAGCTTGATATTTCTCCCGAAACAGTCCGCCAGATTGAAATGAGAGCGTTAAAAAAAATACGCAATCATGCAAACGAATTAAAGGAATGTGTTTACGTCGAAGCAATTTAGTATATAATTACTAAATGATTTTAGAAAATGCGCTGGTTGTTTATAAGAATAAACCTGCGCTTGTAAAAGAAGTTGCTGACGGTAAATATTCCATTTCCCTGCAGGACGGTACACAGGTAAAAGTCCGAGACAAAGATGTTGAACTAATTCATCCGGGGCCTGTAAAAACTTTCTCAACATTAGAATTATCCAGACCGGAAACATCTGTAATCAAGGAAGCATGGGAGCTTCTGTCAGACGAAGGCGCTCCTATTTCACTTAAGGATTTTTCTGTTTTTGTTTTTAATGAATATACGCCGTCTTCGGCTTATGCGGCCTACACTGTATTGCAGGACGGTCTTTTTTTCTACGGCGCTGTCAACGAAATTATTCCTCATAATAGAGAAAAAATTGAAGCTGAAGAAGCACGGCGCGGCGAAAAACAGCGCGAGGCGGACGAACGCGCAGGTTTTTTAAACAGAATGAAAGCCTGCCTTAAAAAACCTGACAAAAATTTATTTTTCCCTGAGGATGTGCGTTTTATTCAGGATATAGAGGCGCTCGCATACGGAAAGTCAGCTAAGAGCCGCACCATGAAGGAACTTAACCTTGGAGAAACTCCCGAAGAAGCGCATTCACTGCTTTTAAAAACAGGTTTCTGGACTACTTCGATAAATCCGCATCCCAGCCGTTTCGGTTTTTCACTTAACAACGTCAGCGTCTGCTCCGATCCTCCGCATGATGAAGAACGCCGCGATCTTTGTCATCTTGCGGCATTTGCAATTGACAGCCCCTGGAGCAATGACCCGGACGATGCTGTCTCCGTGCAGGAGAACGTTGTCTATGTGCATGTCGCTGATCCTGCCTCCTCCGTTACACCTGACAGTCCTGCTGAAAAAGAAGCCCGTAACAGGGGAGTTACTCTTTACCTGCCGGAGACAGTTGTCAGAATGTTAGCCGATGATTCCCTTCCCATGTTTGCGCTTGGATTAAGTGAAAGCTCTTTTGCTCTTACCTTTAAAATGACGCTTGACGGTGAAGGAACAATAACAGAAACGGAAATATTTCCTTCAATTGTAAAAGTGCGGCGTATGACCTATGAAGAAGCCGATAAAGAAATGAATGAAGAAGATACATCCGATTCGAAAGCGTTATGCGCTTTAAATGAAACTGCGCTTCGTTATTTTAAAAGGCGGATGGCTCAGGGCGCGGCCAATATTGAGCTTCCAGAAGTACACATAAGCGTTAAAAACGGAATGCCTGAAATACTGCCTATTGTTCATCATCGTTCGTCCGCCGTGGTAAGAGAATGTATGATAATGGCAGGTGAAGGCGCCGGAAATTGGGCAGCCGGAAACAGTGTTGCATTTCCGTATTTAAGCCAGGAAGCGGATATGCTGCAGGATATTCCAAGCGGTTTTGCAGGTTCATGGCAGATGCGCCGCTGCATGAGGCCGCGGCTTCTTTCTACAAAGCCTGGCAGGCATCAGGGACTTGGTCTTGATATTTATACGCAGGTTACAAGTCCTTTGCGCAGATATACGGACCTTCTTGCCCATATACAGATACGATCTTTTTTGCGCGGCGGTGTAGTCCTTAGCGCTGATGATGTTTTAACACGGCTTGGTTACAGCGAAGCGGCTGCATCCGCGGCTGTTCAGACGGAACGGGCATCTGTCAATTACTGGATAATGGTGTATCTTGCAGATAAAATAGATTCTGTTTGGGAAGCTGTTGCACTTGAGAAGAAAGGAAACCGCTGGGCAGTCATTATCCCTTTACTTGCACTTGAAACACAGGTTCCGCTTCAAAAAGACGCCGCGCCCAATGATACCGTTAGTTTAATTTTAAAATCAGTGAACATTCCAAAAGGTGAGGCGGTATTTGTGCAGGCTACCAGTAAATAAGCCTTCCCCTGTCACTCACAAATTTTAAATCTTTAAAAAACGGCGCGTAAGCGCTCACTGCCGCGCTCTGCCCGTTGATTTTTTCAATTAATATTTTATTTTCAGGCAGAACCTTCCTTGTGCGCGGTAATTTAAAAAGTTCGATTAACTTCTCAATATCGGGATTATCCGCTTCCATGAAAATTTGCATTTCTCTGCCGTTTTTCGCTGATATGGCAATTAAGTTTGCACCCTTGAAATAAAGCCTGTTGCTTGAGCTTCTTGCGCATAACGAATAACCAAGTCCTTCGATTTCAAGTCCCGCGGGACTTGCGGAATCCGCCGCGTTCATCCAGTAAAAACCGTCAAATGTTTCCGCGCGTTCAAGTTCTGCAATAACGGAAGGAGAAGCAAACTGCAGTGAATTAATACCTGCAAAAATGCGCCCTGCAATCAGTTCTCCTGAAAGTTCCATGCGCCGCATTGCGGGTAACAGTTTTGACCACGAAAAAATAGGCGCTTCATGTTCAAGAAGCGGGCGGCAAAGCACTCCCCACCGGTCAAGAAGAAGGCGCACGCGGTCGCGGTTAAGCGCATCTTCTTCAAGGGGGCTTATTTCGCCGCCGGATTCCGGTACAAGCGAAAACCAGTTCCCCTGTACCGGCGCGCCGTTACGCCAGCGGTTACGGAGAGCGCCGGGTATACGCGGCTGTCTTCCGAACGGATACGCTATTTCGTTATTTTGCGGAAGTTCAACATTTTTCGGAATAAAACCGTTTTCTATTCCCCTTCTTACAGGATCAAATGAATCTGCCGTAATAGCGCCGCGCCAGACTTCCTGCCAAAGAACCTGCGCGCAGGATTTTATATCCAATGAAAGTTCGTTCTTTATTTCCCAAAAATCGCGCGGACGGTCAAAGAATGACGATGAAATAAGCCGAGTAATATCAGGCTTTCCGTTTTTATCTTCTTTGTTTAATGTTGTGGCAGGCAAATCGTTAACCAAATCCAAATCCTCGATTCGGCAGAATGCGATTTTTTCTTTTCCGGCTCCGTACCAGATGAGCCTCTCCTCGCGCAGTTCGTTGTTAATTTTTTCTGGATTATAATTATTGTCTCTGGCGTAAAGTATTTCAGTTTCCCATAATTTTGCCTGCGCCGCCCAGCCGTAAAGATTTTTCCTGAAACCTGAGCCGCCTTCAGTCAATCCCTGACGCATGGCAAGAAAAGGAACCAGTACAGATGCAGGACGTTCCTTAATTTCCAATCGCTGTTTTTTGCGGGAAAGACGCAGGAGCATTTCAAGGTTTTCACGGTCGCATATAAGCGATAAATTATTATTTGTATCTTCTACGGCAATATTGCGGACTGCTTCATCAACTTCAACTAACGCATTGACAGCGTCTTCCGCCTCGGCGGAATTAACTCCGAAAACAGAGCAAATTCGTTCAATGGAAACTGGCCCTTCATAACGCAGCCATTGACCGAGAATGCTTAAAGGCCCATTTTTCCAGTTTTCTTCCCATTCGCGGTGAATGACGGAAGCAGTTTCCGCGCCATTGCGCATAACAATTTTAATACGGGTTTCGTCAAATTCTTTTACAACTGTTTCCGGCATTGCGGCTTTTAGTATTTCCCATTCATCAGCGGGAATTGCTATTCGCTCTTTTACCCATTCGTTTAACGAGAGACTGTCTTCAGGAGCCCACCCTGTAATTTCCCTTCGCAGTCTTGAGACAAAACTTGTGATTGTTTCCGTTTTTAAAACGGGGCGCAGCGCTTCATTGCCGATTGCTTCTTCTATTACTTTATCGGAAAGGGAAGCGGAATGGCTTTTACCTGCCAAATCTTTTCGTTCATCGTATTCATACATGAATGTATTTGTTTCCTGCCTGACAATATTTGCGGAAAACGGAGTAGGTAGAATACTTTGAAAAAATGACAGAGTAATGCTTCCGTTGTTAATGGAAGTAATTAAATCACGAAATCCGTCCATGTCAAAAGAATCGACAAGACAGCTCCGCCATGCTTCCGATGTTACGGGAAAACCTTTATCATTCATGGCGGCATCAAAGAGCCGTTTTGATTTTTGGCGCATGATCCAAAGCGGGGTACGTTTGCCAAACGGTGATTTAGGGATTAATAAACTCCTTTCCGCGGCTTCACGGAAATTTGCGCCGAAAAGGGCGGAGCTTTCAAGGCGGTTTCTGAAAAGTCTTTCGCCCCTGCTTATGCCTGTTGCGTCTGTCTTTTCAAGAGCCGCTATTGCGCGGCGGAAGATTTCTTCGGGTGAAGAAAGAGCGTCATCAAGTCCCTGCCTAGGTAAAAGAAAAAGTATGTTGTTATCACTTGGGAAACTTTCAACTCGAAGTCCGATTGTTTCTTCCATTTCAGATGACAGCGCAAGCGAAAGGGGATAATTTACCTGTCCGCCGCGGAAATTATGCAAAATCACTGAATAAAAATTCCTGTTTAATTCAGTTCCTTTTACAATTTCTACAATAAAATTCTTGGTGTCGGGTAACGGAAGCCCTTGCTGTGAAGTACGCTGGGATTTAAGAAAATCTTTAAGCGATTCATGCGCCGGTGATAAAAGATGTGTTTTTATATCGCCTTTATTGTTAAAGTTTTCGAGAATTGCAAGTATCCTGTTTGTTAAATTGATACTGCGGAAAGGTATGTCTCCTTTCCAGAAGGGAATATAGTCAGCCGTGTTATCAAGCGGGGTTACTTCTACAGATTCGGCAGTTATATTTCTGATACGCCAGCCTCGCGCTCCAAAATCAAAACAATCGCCAATTCTGCGTTCCCATACAAATTCTTCGTCAAGCTCGCCAATTTTGGTTCCGTCTGAAAGGCGCAGAGAATAAAGACCTCGGTTTGCAATCACTCCCCCTGATGTATAGAGCAAGATAGTGGTTCCTTCTAACGCTCCAACCTTCCCTTCGATTTTATCAAGCCGGATGCGCGGCTTTATTTCTCTTAACCGCGTACTGTCCTCCGCTGAACCAAGACCGGCCAACATTCGTATAACTCGGTTAAAAGAATCAAATTTTAAATTTCTGTATATATAAAATTTATTTATAATTTCGTATAACTCATCGATATTACGTTCCTTTTCGCAGCATAAAACAAGAATAAGCTGCGCCAGTATATCAAGAGGATTTTCTATCGGATAAATTTCTTCGATGTCGCGTTCATCCACAGCGTCTTTAAGCGCGGCGGCAGCCAGAAGATCCATTCCGTGAAAAGCGAATAATTTTCCCCTGCTGACATTTCCTACGCTGTGGCCGGAACGTCCAATGCGCTGAAGCGCCTGTGAAACATTGCCTGTGCTTCCCGCAAGCACAACTTCATCCACCCAGCCGATGTCAATTCCAAGTTCAAGAGAGGCGGTGGCGATTACGCACGGAATTTTCCCTTCTGCAAGTCCTTTTTCCACACTGCGCCTGATTTCTTTTGAAAGAGAAGCGTGGTGCGGATAGGCGGCAGCTCCCGAAAAAGTACGGTTTGCTTTTTCAGCGCTGTGTGCAAATTTTTCCGCCGCCGCCTGATTTATAAAATAACACAGCCTTTCCGCGCGTCTTCGCGACTCGGCGAATACAAGCAGGGTTGAACCTTCCCATATACGGCTTAAAATATAGCTTATTAATGGCGCATAACGGCTCATCTGCTTTCCTGACGGAGAAAGAACTTCTCTTATATTGGGCGGCAGGTCTTGTCCTGTTTCAACGGCAATATTGGGATATTCAATATGAAACTCAATTTTCTTTTCGGCAGGCGGTGCGACAATATGTACTTTACGGCCGATTCCGCCTATAAAATCCGCCGCTGTCTGCGGATTGCGGACAGTTGCAGAAAGGCTTATCCGTTGAAATTCCCCTGCGACGAGGGCAAGCCTGTCTATCTGGCAGGAAAGAAATGAACCTCTCTTGCTGCCTAGAATCGCATGTATTTCGTCAATAATGACATATTTAATATTGGAAAGCGTCTGTCTGCCCTTTGGGTTTAATAGAAGAATTGAAAGGCTTTCAGGCGTAAGGGCGAGAATAGACGGCGGATGAATAAAAAAACGCCGGCGCTCAGACTGCGGAGTGTCTCCCGATCTTGTCTGAACACGAATAGGCGGAAAATATAAGCCTTCTTTTTCAAAACAGACTTTGATTGCAGCTAACGGTTCAAGCAGATTGCGCTTGATGTCCTCGTTCAGGGCTTTTAACGGGGAAATGTACAGTACCGAAAGTTTATCCTCAGGGTACTTTGTATTTGCATCTGCGGCGGCTGAACAGAAACGGGAAATTGCTGAAAGAAAAGCAGTGAGCGTTTTCCCGCTGCCCGTAGGCGCAAGTGCTAGAACATTTTCACCGCGTTCGATCAACGGCCAGCTTTCAGCCTGTACGGAAGTCGGACTTCCGTAGGTGTCGCTGAACCAGCTACGGATTACCGGGTGAAATGTTTGGGGCAGCATGGTTTATACAGCGGATGAAGTGTCCTGTTTTAGTTTCGATTAAAGCGGGATGTTCGCTCAGACAGCGTTCTGCCGCAAGAGGACACCTTGCCGCAAAAGAACATGAAGGGTTATCTGTAAAATTAATCTCACGCATACGCGAAGATTCAAGGATTTGGGCGTTATCTGCTTTTTTTGTTTTCGTGCTTTCATCTCTGTGTTGCGCACCTGTAGCAGAAGAAAATAAAAGCTGAGTGTATGGGTGCAGGGCATCGCGATAAAGTTCTGCCGCAGGGGCTTCTTCCATGATTTCCCCACGGTACATTACGCCGATACGATCACAAAAATAGCACGCTACTTTTAAATCGTGCGCAATGAACAGGAACGAGATATTTCTTTTCCTTCGAATGTCGAGTAACAGATTGAGTATCTGTCCCTGAATTGAAACGTCCAGCGCCGAAACAACTTCGTCGCAAATTAAAAGTTCGGGCTCCATTAAAAGAGCGCGGGCAATGGAAATCCTTTGGCGCTGTCCGCCTGAAAATTCAGAAGGGCGCTTTTCAAGGTCAGCGGCCTGAAGACCTACTTCTTCAAGTATTGCCGCAGCTTTTTGCCTCAGCTCTTTTTCGCCAATTCCCATGCGTTTCAGCGGACGGCGGCAGCCTGAAACAAGAACTTCGTAAACGCTCATGCGCGGATTAAGCGATCGTGCCGGGTCCTGAAACACATACCGTACTTTTTCACGGTATTTGCGAAGATCATCTTTTTGCAGGGCGGATACGGTTTCGGTTTTTTCTCCGTGAAAAAGGATTTCACCTGAATCCGCTTCGTACATTCGTACCAGCATTCGCGCTGTGGTGGTTTTTCCGCAGCCGGACTCGCCTACAAGGCCGTAAGATTCATTATTACCGATTGAAAAGGAAATATCGTTAACCGCATTAACAAAACGTCCAAAACGGGCAAAAAATCCGGCTTCAAGATTAAAGCGTTTGCGTAAATTAGAAACGGTCAACAACTGCATGAAGTTAGTATAATGCAGGAGTAAACGTATGTGAAGCGTCCGCTGTTATAGTTGAAAGTTATGATTATAAGGATATAATAATTTATAATCTTTTTAAGGAGAACATTATGGGCAAGAAATTAAAGTATGGTATTGTCGGATGCGGCGGGATTGCTGAAAATAAGCATATGGCCTCCGTAAAAGCAATAGGCGACATAGAAATGACCGCATTTTGCGATATTATCCCTGAAAAAGCTGAAAAGGCGAATAAGGAATACGGCGGAGGCAAGGGAAAAGTTTTTAAAGATTATAAAGAACTGGTAAAGGAAGAACTTGATGCTGTTCTGGTACTGACTCCAAACAATTCCCATTGTGAAATTACCGTTGCCGCCTTGAATGCCGGCAGAAATGTACTGTGTGAAAAGCCCATGGCAAAAAATTATGAGGAAGCCAAAGCTATGATTGCCGCGCGTGATAAAAGCGGTAAGCTGCTGACCATCGGGTATCAGAACCGGTACAGACCGGACAGTTTATATCTCAGGCAGGAATGTGAAAACGGAACATTAGGTGATATTTATTTCGCCAAAGCGACAGCTATCCGCCGACGGGCAGTGCCTACTTGGGGAGTATTTCTTGATGAGGAAAAACAGGGAGGAGGTCCCCTTATTGACATCGGAACACATTCACTCGATCTTACCCTGTTTATGATGAACAATTACGAGCCGGCTTATGCTGTCGGAACCGTTTATCACAAACTTAACAAAGAAAAAAATACGGGCAATATTTGGGGAGACTGGGATACGGACAAGTTTACAGTAGAAGATTCAGCTTTTGGTTTTATTGTAATGAAAAATAATGCGACAATTATTTTACAGAGCAGTTGGGCGCTTAACACTACGGAAGTAAGGGAAGCAGTAACAACATTATGCGGAACAAAGGCGGGCGCTGATATGCCGCAAGCGGGAGAACTTGTCATTAACGGCGTTAGAAACAACAAACAGTATGTCCTGAAGCCTGAATTTATTTCAGGCGGAGTGGCATTTTTCGGCGGCAAGGAAGAAGAACCGGCAATTGTAGAAGCGCGTGTTTTTGCCGAAGCGATTCGCGGCAACGGGAAGCTCTATGTTCAGCCGGAACAGGCGGCGGTTGTTACAAAAATATTGGAAGGTATTTATATTTCCGCAAAAACTGGAAAGCCGCATTATTTTGAAGGTTAACGGAGTATTTATGAGTAAAAAAATTAACGTACTGGTTTGGAACGAATACGCCGACGATCAAAAAAATCCGGCAGTGGCGAATGTGTATCCTAAGGGTATGCACATAACTATCGCGGATTTTCTCAACAACAATCCTGATATACAGGCAAAGACAGCGGTTCTTGCTGATGAAGAACAGGGATTATCGGACGCGGTTCTTGATAATACTGACGTTTTGATTTGGTGGGGACATGTAGCGCATGACAAGGTTGAGGACAAAACTGTAAAGCGGATTATCGATCGCGTTCAACGCGGCATGGGAAGCATTTTTCTTCATTCCGCCCATAAGTCAAAACCGTTCATGGCTCTTATGGGAACCAGCGGACATTTATGCTGGAGAGAAGCTGCTGAAAAAGAAAGGATATGGATAACATCTCCCGCTCATCCAATCGCCGAAGGAATTCCCGAACAGTTTGTTATTGAACACGAAGAAATGTACGGAGAGCCGTTTGGCATTCCGCAGCCTTTGCAGACTGTTTTTATAGGATGGTTTCAGGGAGGCAATGTTTTCAGGAGCGGCGTAACTTTCCAACGGGAATACGGAAGAATTTTTTATTTTCAGCCGGGTCATGAGACTTTTCCAATTTATCACAATGAGATAATTCAAAAGATCATTGTTAATGCGGTTAAATGGGCAAAACCAATCGTCAAAGTAAATTCTCTTGACTGTCCTAATGTGCCGCCGCTTGAAAATCTGTAAGAAACGGCATGAAACAAACATTTCATTATTCAATGTAAGTTACTTTAACTTCCTCAAAAAAGCCCCTTCTTTCAGGAGTTTCATCCGGAACGCCGACTGCAATTACACAGAAAGGTATCTTTGGTTCATAAATGTTAAATAATTCCCTGAATGGAGCAATGAGTTTCTCATTTGGATATACGCCGCACCAGCATGTACCCAGCCCGAGAGAGACGGCTTCCAGAAGGATGTTCTGTGCGGCAGCTCCGCAGTCCTGAGGAAAATAGCCTTGAGGTCCTTCTTTGGTTTGAGGAATAGCGACAACAATAACGGCCGCCGTTGCGGTTTTACACATTCCGGCATAAGGGTGAATCCTGACAATTTTATCAAGAACTTCCCTCTTTGTAATTACAATAAATTCCCATGGACGCGAATTACATGCAGACGGAGCCATCATCGCAGCTTTCAGGAGACACCTTATTTGCTCCTTTGTAACAAGTTTATCAGCCTTGAATTTTCTTATGCTTCGTCTGCTTTCAATTGACTCATTCATGGAAAAATCCGTGAATTAGTTCAACTTTGCCAGCGCATTCCTTGCAAGCCCCTGTTCAAAAGGAGTATAGTCGGCAGTCCGCTGTATGGTGTTAAGCATAAGCCTTACATCCGAAGACTTGGTTCCGGTAAATTCTAAACAGGAAATAAGCCATTGAAAGACGCGCCTTTCCTTGTCCTCCCATGGACCGATGCGCCTTCTGCTGTGAAGTTCACGGAGGTACTTAAGGAGAAGTCCGACCGCTTCATCGCTTTTTAATGCCGCGAGGGCATTCAAGGACAGAATCATTTCTTCATAATCCGGTTCCCTGGTGTTAAAACTGTTTGAGAACGACCTGTCCAAATATTCATAAACAATATTGTCCGCCGCTCCGCACTGACGGACAATGTCAATGGCGCTTTTCCGCATTTCCCCTAAAGTCGCAAGGTATGACCTGTTGCTTGTCGCATAATTCCAGCTTGTGGCAATCGCCGCTACCGCCGCCTTTGCTTTGGAAGAATCAGGCGCTTTTGTTCTTAGCAGTTCTTTCCATGCTTCAAATTTAACATAAGGGTCATTTGATGGTTCCTGAATGATAATGATTGTTACCTCTGCCGGGTCATCGGAAATATTCGGGAGAGCATTGTAAGCTATTTGTTTTACATCCGTATCATAACTGCCTGTATAAACATAAAACACGGGCATATAACCGGAAATATCCTTAAGTGCTTCAATGGCGCTTATGCATCCGACAACCGCCATCTGAACCCTTAGTTTTGCCTCATCTCTGAATGTTTGCATATTGTATTGATTCAGGCGTTGTATGATTGCAGGGAGATAATCTATGCCGTTTACCTGTCCAAGGGCAATCAGGGCGGCCTGCATAGCATTCCCCTGATTAGCGATTCTGACAATATCAAAGTAATCTACAGTTTGCCAAAGTTCGGGGGCGGCCTCGGTGTACTTTTCCGCTCCCAGCCCCTGACATAAGATTACGGCGGATTTTTCAAGGGCATCCTGCTCCGTTTTGGTTTTTATGTCTGACAATCTGACATAAAGATACTTAAGGGCGTTATGATAGAATTCACCAATTCCGGTAAGTCCCTCATCGCGGACCGTTTCCAGAATAAGCAGCCGGTCTTCAGGAGTCGTATCTTCCTTCATGAAATCGTTCATAAAGTATGACATATCCTGGGCAAAGACTGTCATTCCGAAAAAGGATAAAATTACGATTATTAATATACGTTTCATAAAAACATTATATCATAAAGCGGTTATTTTATGTATAGTCTTTGTAAAAAAAAGTTGTATCAACAACCTCGCCCTGAAGCCGAGACGCGAAAGCGAGCAGAGGGTATTAAACCCCTCAACACGAATAAAACTTACGCAAGGAAAGTAATATCTTTATTAATCAACACGGTCACAATGTCTATCAGCCAGCCAATTCCGAATATACCGCCTGTGATTATCCATAAAACCCCGATAATCAGCTTACCCCTTAGTATGCGGTTGATACCCTGAACCAGCGGATCAAGGAAAATTGTCAAAACCAGCTTAATAAGCCAGTCCAGTTTATCAATTTCCGTTCTTCCTGCCATTTATTACCTCCGAATAAGTTGCCGTCTTATTGTATACAGATTTAATTTGTTTTGTACAGACGGATTTGTCAGCAATTTTATAATACATAAATTAATAATTACTGTAATAAGTAAAACCGCCGCGGAAGCATTGAGGAGGCTTGACTCATTTTTTTATTTTTGATAGGTTAAAAACGCTGGGGGCGTAGTTCAGTTGGTTAGAACGCCTGCCTGTCACGCAGGAGGCCGCGGGTTCGAGTCCCGTTGCTCCCGTATTTTCGGCTGTCCAAAAATATTGGACAGCCTTTTTTATGTTGAATTTTAGAGGCAATTCGCCGCATTGACATAAAAAACCTATACAAAGTAGAATAAGGACAATCAAACGGGCAGTAGCGCAGTTGGTAGCGCGCTTGGTTCGGGACCAAGAGGTCCCCGGTTCAAATCCGGGTTGCCCGATAAAATAATAACGGTGTTAATCGTTATTGCATTTCAAACAAACCTGCAATCAACAAGATTACCCTTCGTTTCATTAACTGCCGTAAACTGCGATCATTACGCCTGCGGCAATTGCTGTTCCGATAACTCCGGCAACATTGGGACCCATTGCGTGCATCAAGAGGAAGTTTGAAGGATCGTATTCCTGCCCAACTTTGTTGGAAACACGGGCGGCCATCGGTACTGCTGAAACGCCTGCGGAACCGATAAGAGGATTGATCTTCTCTTTCAGGAAAAGGTTCATTATCTTGGCTACAAGAACTCCGGCGGCTGTCGCGATACAGAAGGCGATCAGACCCATTAAAACGATTATGAGAGACGATGAATTAAGGAATTTTTCCGGCGTCATCTGGCTTCCTACGCCAAGGGAGAGGAACAATGATACGATATTTAAAAGGTCGTTTTGGGTTGTATTTGAAAGCCGATCTACTACTTTACACTCGCGCAGGAAGTTGCCGAACATTAAGCAGCCGATAAGGGGCGCCGCCGCAGGTATGAGCAGTACGGAGAGTGTAAATACAATGATGGGGAAAAGGAATTTTTCTTTTTGTGACACAGACCTTAATTGTTTCATTTTTATAACCCGCTCTTCTTTTGTGGTGAGCAGTTTCATGATTGGCGGCTGTATGATTGGAACAAGAGCCATGTAGGAATATGCCGCGACAGCTACTGTCGCCAGCAGGTGGGGGGCAAGTTTTGACGCAATGTAGATTGTCGTGGGACCGTCCGCTCCGCCGATGATCGCCGCGGCGCACGCTTCCAGAAGATTAAAATGAACGCCGGGAAGCAGGTTTGCAAGGCTTATAAAAAACAAGGTTCCGAATACGCCGAATTGAGCCGCAGCACCCAACAGAGCAGTCTTGGGATTGGCAATCAACGGTCCGAAGTCTGTAAGGGCTCCGATACCGATAAAGATGATAAGCGGGAAGAATTCGTTGCCGACTCCGCTTTCGTAAATAATGTGAAGGAAGCCGTGCGGCGCGTTACCCATACCGGCAAGAGGGATATTTACAAAGATTGTACCAAAACCAATAGGGATAAGCAGCAGAGGTTCAAAATCCTTTACAGCTCCAAGGTATACAATAATAAAGCCCACTATTATCATGAGCAGTTCCTGCCACCCAAAAACAGGTTTTGTCTCATTTTTACCTGTTGCCTCATTATAATTTGTGGTTTCTTTATCGAAACTATCGTTAAAAAAAGCATAAATGCCTGTTGTTTTAACCAGCTTATCTAGGAAGCTTCTCAAAGAGATAAGGGGAATTCCCTGGCTGTTAGGGATAATAGCATCCATATTCTTGAATGACGGCGTTTCACTTGAGGCGGATGTCTGCGCATGTGCTCTTGGATTAAAAGCGGCGTTTACAACGGAAAAAACAAATGCGCCGCATACAATAAAAAGGCATATTTTGGTTATTAAAACCGGGTCTTTTTTGTTAAACATATTTCATTCCTTAAAAAATTATGATGATTTACGGTATTCGTTGACTGCGGCTGAAATAGCGGCAGTTACCTGTCCGTTGTCAGAAACAGAATTAAAAGCGGGTTTTGTTCCGTTTGACTGTCCGGAAAAAGCGGTTTTTTCTTTAATAAATTTTCCTGCAAGGGTAATGACAATTACCATTATTACTAAAAACCCAAACACAACTCCCATGCCCAAGAGGGTTAAAATTCCGCTTTGCTCCAGCATTTTGACTATATTCATGTAGACTCCTTTAATTTAAAATTATTATAACAATCTAAAAAATAGCTGTCAACGGAAGCTGCTCAAAAACATTGTACCTGCAGTACGCCGTAAATTTTGAATTTTCCGAATAGTATCATTCTAATCTGAAAGCATCTTTTCCAGTTCATCTACCAAACGGCCAAAAGTATCGCATGCCGCGTTTACAGGTTCGGGAGAACTCATATCTACGCCTGCGGCTTTAAGCGATTCAACCGGAAAGCGCGAACCGCCGGATTTCAGGAAATTGAAATAATCTTCTCTTTCTTTTTTCCCGCCGTTCAAGACACGATCAGCCAGAGCAATGGCCGCTGAAACTCCTGTCGCATATTTGTAAACATAAAAAGCGCCGTAAAAATGAGGTATCCGCAATCCTTCAAGATCGCTTGTATCCTCAAATACCATTTCAGAGCCGAAATATTTCTCAAGAAGTTTACGGTATTCCGCGCGCAGAAGATCAACCGTCAGAGGATTGCCGTTTTCTTCATGAGCATGAGTTATCTTTTCAAACTCGGCGAACATTGTCTGTCTGTAAAGTGTAGCCAAAAGGTCATCGGCGTGTTTGTTAACAAGGTACAGCGTTAAATCCCTGTTATCTGACTTTTTTTCAAGATAACGGAAAAGCAGTTCCTCATTAAACGTGCTTGCAACTTCCGCTTCAAAGATTGTGTAATCGTAATGCATAAAGGGATTGCTGCGAGCCGAATACCATGTGTGCATTGAGTGTCCGCCTTCATGGGCAAGGGTAAATACGTCGCGGATTGAATCTTCCTTGTAATTCATAAGGATATAGGGGTCTCCTGTAAAACTTCCTGCGGAAAAAGCCCCTGACCGTTTGCCTTTATTTTCGTAACGGTCGGCCCATCTGCCCAAAAGTCCGCCGCGCAGAACGGACACATATTCATCACCTAACGGCTGAAGGGCATTACATACAAGATCAACGGCTTCATTCCAGCTTGTGTTTTTTTTAGCGGCGGGAACAAGAGGGGCGTATACATCATAATGGCGCAATTCCTGTAATTTAAGGGCGCGCTTACGAAGTTTGTAATAACGATGCAAGGAGTCAAGTTTTCCGCTTACAGCGCTTATCAGATTGTCGTAAACTGTTTCGCTGACATTGTCATGGAAAAGAGAGCCGGCGCGTGCCGATGAGTAGCCCCTTATTCGGGCATGGATCACATCCTGCTTTACGGAACCTGAATACAAGGCGGCAAGCGTGGTTTTATGCGCGTTAAAACAACCGTAGAACATTTTATAAGCACTCTCGCGGATATTACGGTCAGGGTTTTCCATGAATACGGAAAATGTTGACTGCGAAAGGGGGCGGCTGCCTTCATGCGTTTCAACAAAACCAAAGTCAAAATCTACATTTGTGAGTACTGAGAAAGCATCGTGAACCGCTCCTTCGCCTTCCGAATGTATGGCAATAATTTTTTCTTCTTTATCACTTAGTGTATACGGTCTGTAACGAAGAATTCTTTGCAGGTATATCATATAATCATGAATACGATCATGCGCAAGAAATGATTCCATGTCCTTTTCCGGAATACTGAGCAATTCAGGTCTTACCCATGCTCCGGCGGCTCTTACTTTTGCAAATACCATCGTAATTTTTCCGGTCATTGTCCGTCCCGCATTGTCTCCCTCATCTTCGGATTGTCTCAGTCCTGCGTAACAGCCGAGGCGTTCTCCCAGTATGCTAATATCGCGTGAAAAATCAAAATAATCAGCAAGGCTTAATGCTGATTTTCCCAGCGTTCCCCGGAAAGAAGGAATCTTTTCCGCCATTTTTTCAAATTCACAAAGCGCCTTATTCCACGCTTCATCGTCCGCAAACAGTTTTGACAGATCCCAAGTATCGGAAACAGGAATTTCACTGCGCAACGGAATACGCTGTTCGTTATCTGACATATTTACCTCTTGCTTAATGCCGCAACCGCCGCGCCGAACAGGCTTGCCTGTTCCACAGGAGAAATTACATAAGGACGCGGCCTGTTCTTTAATAACATCTGGTGAAGCTGCGATTCAAGGGCGCGGCGCATTCCCTTGTAAATCATATAAGTAGTGCCCTCTACGGCTATTCTAACCGGCGAATACGGTTCATAAATCCTGTTCAGATGCCTGATAGTTGCGGCTAACACAGAGGCTGAAAATAATGCGCCGCGTTCCGTAACTATAGAGGTAATGTACTGTACTGTGGCAATGGCGTCGCTTTCATCAGGCGCAAAGAGCGAACCAAGCGGGCCCTCCGCCCTGAGCGGAGCGTGTGTAAATTCATTCAGATATCTTGTTTCAAGGAACGGTATTGACAAAAACTCGTCTGATTTCTTGAACATTAGTAATTTATCTTTTATCGCCTGTTTTAAAATGTGCAGGGTTAACGGGCCAAGATATGCGCCGGCAGACGCTTTTTCCAGTAAATATACGCCGGGGTTTTTTGTCGTACTGTCATATTCCCTGTCAAGCTGTCCTCGGTAACGCAGATTAAAGCCGCCTGTTTCGCATACTACAATCTGGGGAGAAGAAGTCGAATTAAAATTTATTTTTGGAATAACGCTCTCGGGATATGCTGTGTTAAAGCCTGTGCCCAGGATAAAACCAATGACAGGACCGGGAGGCGTTCCGAAATCATTACGAGTGCGCACAGCTTCGCCGTCCGGTGAAATTGATACAACGCCGGAGAGCAGTGTGGCTACAGTATCGTTCAGCATTACAATTGGGCCGTCGTATTTGCATCCTCTTGCCGCCATAGCCTCCCGTAAACCTTTCCCGATTGACTTTCCGATTACATCAGGGGCGTCGATTTCCTTGCTGAAACCCAGCAGTATACCGTCTGAATCGGGAGTTATTTCCATAGGGTATGAAAAAGTAAATCCAATTCCTTCTATCTTTGTATCCTTTAAAAGCGGAATGGTAACATCGGCAATTGCATCAAAAAACTGTTTTGCGTTCATTTGACCTTTTGTTCCGGGCATCGGAGTTTTTGTTGTCCCATGCGCGGCAGCCTCGCCGTTTTCGTTAAATTGCACAAGGCTTGCGCGCATGTTTGTTCCGCCCGCGTCAAGCGCAAGCACTGTTTTTCCCGCCGGAATATTTGTTACAGGAGTAATATAGGAAGGAATCATAGGAAGGCTGGAAGAAGCGCCTGAAAGACCGCGTTCCATTTCGATAATAACTTCTTTAACAAGAGCATCAGGATTTATGCTGTCATAATGAAAACCGTAGAACCGCGCAAAATCAGATATTTCATGCCCATTGAATTTCTTCATAATTTTTCACTCCTTGTAATATTTATTATGTTATGAAAACGCCCTTTGTTCAAGATTGAACTGTTTTACCCTTTCTGTCAATTCCACAACATGGCCTGTACGAAGGTAATATAACCATGCCCGGCATTCTTTTTTTGCGGGTAACGCAATCAAAGAAAGGACGGCATGATAATAACAAGCCATCTGCGCGATATGTTCTCCGGGTGCTTCCCTGTTGTCGGTTTTAAAATCCACCACATGAATGAAATTTCCGTCTTCAAAAAAGAGGTCGATAGTACCGCTGATAAAAACTTCATTTCCTTCCCTGTTTTTGATAAAACTCCTGAAAGAAAATTCAGTTTCTCTTAATTTGGAACTTCCGGCTAGTTTTCCCATAGGAGATTCTATAAAACGGCGCGCCAACTCCATACCGGCTTCAAGGAGGGTATCCGTTTGTGAAGGGGTTAATGAACCGGAAATATTTGCCGGCAGTAAAGGTTCTTTTTGGTTTATGACAGCTTCAACGCAAATATGGGCAATTGTTCCAAAACTGCCGGAGTTAAATTTTTCCGTATTATCCCTTTCTGATTGTGAAAATCCGGCCAGAATGGAATCTACTTTTTTAAAAACATCGTCCGCTTTTTTGCTGGAATAAGTTCTATTGATAAAAAAACCCTTGCCCGGCAGCATATCTTCGATGCAGCCGTCATCCCCGTCTTTTTCCGTGTTTTGCAATGATACGGGACTCTTGTGATTATCATACAGTACAGGCGTATTTATAACTTCAGCATTTTGATAAAACGATTCAGCTTTTGCAATAAATTCGTTTATGCCGTTTTGATCATTTGTAAAGCCCCTGTTTTTCGATTCCTGTTTTTTCAGGTAATCTTCCGTATAAACAGGTATTTCTTCAAGATTAAAAAAACTGCCGCCGGAAGCAATGTCGTTTTTTTGATTTTCCGAAGGAATATGCCAGACAATAGACGGCAGTAAAAGTCCGAAAAATGTGTCGTTGTTAAGGATTGTATCGCCGTTTATACTGCTTTCGTTATCAACGCATTTTTTTTCTATGTAATTTTTTATTAATACTTGGAAATCATCATTCATGTTTGAATTCTTTATATCAAGAGAACCTGTTATATAAAGCTCTTTTTCCGCTCTTGTCGCTCCGACATAGAGAAGCCTGCGCAGTTCTGCGGTTCTTTTTCGTTTTATCTCATCGCTTGCAAGCTGCCAGAAAAAATTACTCCGTTTGCCTGAAACAGGCCGGCATGACGGAGGCACGGGAGAATTGAACACAAGACCTGCTTCTTTTGAAAAGTAAACCGCGCTGTATGAATCTGTCTGGCTTTTTTTACCGCAGCCGCAGAGAAAAACGACGGGAAACTCAAGCCCCTTGCTTTTGTGTATTGTCATCAAATGGACGGCGCCGGGGCGTTCTTTAGGAATTTCAATCTCGGAAAGCTGCCCGCCTGAATCCATGAATGTGCGCATATTATCAGCAAAAGATGCCGCGCCCAGATTTTCAGAATCGGCTTTTGCGGCAAGATGAAAAAGATAGTCGAATAACTCACGGTATACGCCGGTTTGCGGATTCCATTCAGTTTCGTAACGGTAACCTTCCTTATACCATAATTCGTTAATCAGTGAACAGATGTTTTCGTTTCCGGCTTTTTTTGAAATGGATAAATATACTTTTTGTCCGTTACGGTATTTTTTTTGATCTTCTATGTCAAGAAACTCAATGGGTTTATCGTCAAAAGGGAGCGGATTCTCCTTTTCTTCAAGATACGAAGAAAGACAGACGGCGGTTCCTGAAAGCGAGAGGCCTGCAAAAGGAGATCGAAGCATCTCGGCATACGATTTGCTGTCTGCGGGATGAACGGCAAGGCGTATGACGGAAAAAATGTCATTTATAGGCCCTCCGTAAAATAAATTGTTTATATTTTCGCAGTCGTAGGGAATGTCAAGCAGACGCAGATGTTTTTCAAAAAGATGCTGAGAAGATCTTGTGCGTAAAAGGACGGCAATATCGCTCCCCTGATATTTTTGTCCGCCTGATTCTGTTTTTTCATTCAGCAATTTATTGATTTTTTCCGCAACAAACCTTGCTTCATTTTCATCGGCGGATAAAAATGCGTCGCCTTCTTCAAGATTTTCATCATCTGTGTTTTCTTTATTCAGTATACAAATTGTAAAATTTCCGCCGCCGTCTGTTCCCGCTTCTAAGGGAGTATATGACGCTTCGTAAGAGGGCAGCGACTTGGACTGCGCAAAAACAGAAGGTGAAGCGTCTTTAACGCTGCCGAAAATTGCATTAAAAGCGTTTATCAAAGCCGGAGCCGAACGGTAATTTATTTTTAGTGAAAGATCGGCGCTGTTAATTTCTTCTTTTAATTTGCGAAAAACTGAAACATCCGCGCCTCTGAAAAGGTATATGGATTGTTTTTCATCGCCTACAAAAAAAAGTTTTCCTTTACAGAGATCTTCCGGAGGAGGAACGTCCTTATTTAAAATATCAGGTTTTTCCGCAAGCAGGAAAAGCAGGTCTTTTTGCAATTCGTTGTTATCCTGAAACTCATCTATCATTATTGCCTTAAAAGATTCTTTTTCACTTTGCCTTATATCGCCCTGTTCAATGAGTATCGTTCTTGAAAGATTTGCCACATCGCGGAATGTTAAAACTCCTTCCGCTCTTTTCTTATCCAGATAAATTTCTTGTAATTCCGCAAGCAAAGCCGCGATTGAAATATTAAAACCAGCCTGCATACAGGAGATGACAAGCGACGCAAGCGGATTAAAAAGTTCCCTGATTTTTTTTACATTGTCTTTTACCGGATTATCGGAACGTTTTCCTTCTCTTAGGCTAATGTCATTTATGGAAGATAAAAAATATAAAAAGGCAATCATTGTTTTCCTTATTGGAGAAGATTCTGTCTTTTTAATGACTGATTCAGGAGGGGAAGCAAGCGCCTGATCTAAATATTCCCGTATGTCTGAATATTTAAGGATTTTAATTCTCCCCCCTTTGAATTTTTCCATTACAGGCACAAGAGCCGGCAAAAGGGCGTTATTTTCAAAAAGAATAGATTCTGTTTCTTCTAATATAGCTTTTAGTTCATTACAGTATTTTTCCCATTCGGCGCAAAGATAATCAAATTGTTTTTTTATGTCGGAAGCGGAATCCTGCTGTTTATCAATACGGCTGTAATTGAACAATGTATCCGCAAAGATGTTACAGACAATGCCGTTCGGATTGTTAGCTGAATAAAGCATTTTTATTGCCGGATTATTCCGGTGGGTAATTAGAAAAGGATATGACACTTCAAGCGCAAGTCTGCGGCAGCGCTCCTGATCAATTATAAAGTCGGGACTTATGCCGTAACGGAGCGCACATTGTTTTACAATTGACGCGCTGTAGGAATCAAGCGTTTGTATCCTCGCATGAACAAAATCATTTAAGGCCTGACGCGCCCTTTCCGCCCTTGTTCCCGTATCATTTTCGGCAATTTCCGAAACCAGCGAATAAATCCGCCTGAACATTTGTGCTGCGGCTTTTTTTGTAAATGTAAGGGTTAATATTTCATTTACTTTATAATCTTTCTCTGTGAGAAGCCATGCAAAACGATTTGCAAGTACCATAGTTTTTCCTGAACCTGCTCCGGCGGCGACAACAGCGTTTTCTGTGCAATATGCGGCTTTTTTTTGCTCACTATTTAGTTTTGTGCGGCTTGTCTTTATATTCATTAACCTTTCCCCATGTTTTTCATATTCTCGCGTTCGATGATATAAACTGTTCTGCATATTCTCTGATATGCGCAATTAAAACAATTGCTGACTTTTGTTTCAAAAACAGTCAGATTACCGGTTGATATTTCCTGTGAAAATTGTTCTGTCTTTTTATTAAATTCATCAAAGATACTGTTATACCATTCACTGCCGCGAATAATCATGTCTTCTTCTTTTTTTGGAATAATCTTTCCGGTGCTTATGTCGCGAATTGTTCCTATAAGAACTTCTGCCTGAGATTCCAGAATGTTATAAAATAACGCGGTGTAAACGGAAAATTTATTGTTTTCTTCCGTAAGCGTTATGTACATTGGAAGCTGGAAATTGGAGAGAGCGTTTTCTTCTCCTGTGCAGTCCTCGCGTTTTGGCATTTTTTTTAATTTAAAGTCCACAATAATATATTTGCCGTTATCTGTTTCAGAAGTGTCTTTTAATAAACAGTCTACAATTCCCTTTAAAGTGAAAGATTTCCGTTCTACCTGATAAGCAATTTCACTTCCGGCAATAATGCATCCTGCAAAATATGAAATGAATTGAGACAGGCAATTTTCAAGATGATACTGAAAGTCTTTCTTCCCCGCGTGCAGAAGACGGCCTGTCAGCGCGCTCATGTGTGTTTCTTTTCCCTGATTCAATGAAGGGAAACCGTCAAACACAGTATTAACGCTGTGTTCAAGCAGTTTGACATAAGTTTCAGGTAACGCAAGGCCGTGTTCGGCGCTTACAGGCTCTAAAAGTTTTTCTTCCTTGTTCTTTAATTCCGTAAGAAAGTGATTCAAAACTGCGTGATACACGAGACCGGATATATTTTCCGCCATGAGGCTTGTTTCGCTTTCCGCATTCTCCAGCGAAAAAACGCGTTCAAAAAGCCACTTTAACGAACATTGAAAGTACGGCTGCATTGATGACGCTGATATATTTACTTTGCCGTTTTTTGTATATTTTAAATTTATTAATTCCTGTAATTTTTCTCCGGCGTTCCATCTCATGTTAAGATTTAAGTCTTTCTTTCTGCGGTTTTTCCATTCCGTAAATCCTTTTATTTGGTTTTCATGAAGTCTTACCGGCTCCCGGCTGCCTGAAACATAAAGTGAAGAACAAAATGAGTTTTCTATACTGTAATGATCAAGTGAAAATTTGTCATAAAATAACGGATCTGTCGCATAACGGTCTTTTGGTTCGGAAGACGAACCTGTTTTTGAATGCGGTATTGTGAAACCGGAGAAAGTCTGCTCGCTGCAAAAGAAGGCTGAATTTCTGACAGAATTGTATTTGTGTAAATTGATAAAAACCTCCGATGCATCTTCGTCAGGAATACCAAGCTGTTCCCGTTTCTTTTTCGGCAGAAAATCAAGATGAGAATAAACCACAGACAGATTTTCCTGATCTGAACCGAGGATTATATGGCAGTCAAACGGAGCCGCCGCCGCTGCTTTGTAGGGAAGAATCGCAACTCCGCTTGTTTTCGGCTGGGCAAGGTAGTAGGTTTCGCTTAAATGTTCCGCAAAGAACATAAAAGGGTCAATTGCAGATGCATCAGGGAAATCTTTTTCCAACTGTACAAGCGTCATCAATTCCGCAATGCAGCGGGACAGAACAAGATCAGCCTCTTCGCCGCATTTTTCCATATCCATGAATTGTTCGCGAAAAATAAAATACTGCCTGCGAAGCTCTGAAAAAGAAGCGGCATGGCGCATAACCTGTAAACGCTGTTTCAAGCGTTCAAAGAATTTTCTTGTTTCCGGCTCAATTCCGCCAAGCGGTTTTTTAAACGCGTCTTCCCAAACATTGACGTAGTGTTCTTCAATGCCGTCTTTTTCAATCCATGAATAAAAGCAATTGTTGTTCTTTCCGAAAGTAACAAGGTTATTTATATGGTTAGTCTCTTTCCATGGGAGATTTTTGTTCAGAATAAGAGATATAAACGATGAAAATGAAAAATTCTGTGAAACGCAGTCGAGTACGGAGCGGAAAAGAGAACCCGCAGAATAATCGGCAAGCGGTCTGCTTATGCGCCTGACAAAGGGAATATTCCTGTTTGTAAACTCCCGTATTACATAGGGTTCGTAATCCTGCGTATCTGCAATGCAAACCGCGATTGAATCCCAGTTAATGCCCTGTTTTTCATGTAACGCGCGGATATAAAGAGCGGCTTCGGTAATTTCCCTGCGTGAATTAGTGTAGAAAAAAGTATCACAAGGCAGAGTTTCAGCGCCGGCGGCGTCTATTGTTTTTACATGACCGCTTGACGCAAGCAATTCCCTGTACTCGCCGTAATCCGAAAGCGAGCGCGGGAAAAAGATAAAACAGTCCATTCCCTCTTCGTCAAAAGGCGGCGTTTCCCATGCAGGTTCAAAGAGGCCGTGCTTATCAAGAAATTGCGCATAATGTTTTGCAATGACAAACATATCCCTTTCATCATTTTCAAACCGGAACGTTTTAAGCTGCGACGCGGTTTCGCGCTCCATATCCGCGCCGAAGATTGTTTTTATTGAAAGACCTGTCGTTTTGGCAAACCATGTTCCTAACTGGGGAAGTATTTTTGCAAGCCATGGAACGAAAGAGGACGCTTTGTCCGCCCATTGAATGTTTATTAATGACGAAAATAACGGTTCTTTGCCCTGTCGGCATCTTTCGGCATTTTCCTTAATGAGGCGGCCTGCAAAAATTTTTCTTAAAGCGGTAGGAATACTTTTTTTGTTTTGTACTTTGGACTTAATAGAGTTTTGCTTAAAAACGTCCCAAGCGATAAATTTTCTCATAGCGACAGAACCGCCGCGAAGCCGGAGCAGATGATCCGCCCAGCGTGAAGCCGCTATATCTGTCGGAAATATAAAACAGGAATTAGGATTTTCTATATTATTTAAAAGAACTGTCTCGACGGAATTCATGCCTAAATCAATATAACTGATGTTTTACTGAAAGTCTACCTGAATGCGGCTGCATTATAGACAGACGCTAAGGAATAAGCGTATATTTGAAAATCCCATTCTTTGTTTTTGAACTGTCATGGGTATTAAAAAACTGTTTATTGTTTTATTATAGAAGTAAGATATGAAAATAACTACCGTTATTGCCGCGTTGTTAGCGACTTTTTTTATTGCCGCTTGTGATGTAATAAGCGACATCAAAAGCTTTGATTATACCTTGCAAGGGACATGGGTTTCCAATGATCCCAGTAAATATTCAGGCTCTTTGGAAATAGATTATGACCGGATCACTATTACAGGGTACAGCGAAGGACAGACACTGTCGGGAGATGATAACATACGCCCCTTCAAAAATTTTACTAAAGGAATAGCTCTCAAGGGATATTCAGAGGAAGGGAAAATCTTTATAGAAGACGGCGGGTCTCTGCAAGAAGGTATACCTTATACTTATTGGGAAGAAAGCCCTCCGCCGGATTACAAAAAATTTAAATTCCTTCGCTTTACTTTTGGCGGTAGGGTAGAAAAATTGCAGAAGCAGTAATTTGATGGCGCTAAAAAAGAGCGATACGGAAAAATAGTGACAGGTACGCAACGTGTACCGCCGTCAAAGCGTTAATCCCACTTTTTGAATACAAAAAAGACAGCAAGTAGAATAAAAATGAATCCTACGATATAGTTCCACTTTCTCCAATTATTTTAACAAAAAAATATATTCTTTATTACCTGTTTTTAAAAGTGATTATTAATTTAAAAATAAAATGAGAAATGAGCAAATCAAAAATATCAAATAAAAAAAAGCCTATTTAGTTTTTTTTGCTTTTGATGTTTTTCCTGATTGAACGGGTTTTTTGGTTTCTACACGGTCAAGCGCACTTGCGGGAAATGTTCCTTCCTGAAATTCGTTATTATCGGAAAACCAAGATGTTGTGATTATTTTAGTTTCCTCATTGATAGCTTTGACTACCATTTGCGGGCTTTTCGGAAGCGATGTTACTATAACCGCATCGCCAATAAGTCTTTCTGTCGCTCTTACACTCATATTTACTCCTGAATTAATGCGTAAGATCTACGGGGTAGTACCAAACGCAGACCGATAGCATTTTTGCATTACTTCTTTGTTGTCTTTTTTGCTGTTGCTCTTGCTGCCGGCATATTTTCCATCCTCTTTTAATTATATAGTAAGTTATTTTATGAATTTGTCAAGAAAAAATAAATAGTAACAGGCACGCAAGCGTGCGTATAAAGTACAATTTATATTGAATTTGGGTCAGTCCTTTTTAATTTTAGCAGACTATTTATATAGTTATCCTCATTTCGAATTAACTTCATTTAGTTTAATGATGTAGTTAAAAATTGCATAACGGAGCGAATTGTCAATATAACAGAGACTAACGAATTATCACCTTCCTTATTTCTACTCATTTGCGGCTTAATGATTGGGTTTCTGTAAATTCTTACAACATAAGGAATTAGCTCATTGCCCAGAAGAAGACTCGAACTTCCATGCTTTTAACGGCACTGGTACCTGAAACCAGCGTGTCTACCAATTCCACCATCTGGGCTTATAAAAAAAGAGTACCGTTTACATGAGTTTTGGTCAATTGCAGCGTTTTTAGCTGTTGCGGCAATTTACTGTTCAGCTTATTGCAGTTTCCAATGCGACTTCCATCATACGGGTGAAAGTGGTCTGCCGTTCTTCGGCGCTGGTTGTTTCGTTTGTTATAAGGCTGTCGGAAATGGTCAAAATACCAAGAGCTTCGCATCCGTACTTAGCGGCAAGAGTGTACAGTTCGGTGCATTCCATTTCTATGGCAAGGCAGCCGAATTTTGCCCAAAGTTTCCATTCATCTGGGTTTTCGGCGTAGAACATATCGCAGGAAACCACAGAACCTGCTTTTGGCTGCCATCCTTTTGCTGTTGCAATGTCCCATGATGTTTTTAACAAACCAAAAGATGCGGTCGGGGCGTAGTTTCTGTAGCCAAAACGGATATTATTTACATTTGAATCGGTACATGCGGACATTGCAAGCACCAGATCGCGTATTTGTACGTCTTTATTGATAGAACCGGCAGTACCTATACGAATTGCTCGTTTTACATCATATTCACGAAACAGTTCGTTAACATAAATTGAAATTGAAGGGATACCCATTCCGGTTCCTTGAACAGAAAGCTTTTTCCCCTTATAAGTTCCCGTAAAACCCAATATATTGCGTATACTTGTGTATTGTGTGACATTTTTTAAGAAACTGTCTGCGACAAATTTTGCCCGCAGAGGGTCCCCTGGAAGCAGTACGGTTTCGGCAATTTCCCCTTTCTTTGCGGCGATATGAATAGACATAGTTTCTCCTTGCAGGACTTACCAAATATAATGGCGAAGCCGATAAATTTATTAGGGTAATAATATATGAATTTATAAATTTATGTCAATTTTCCAAAAGTTGTATGATTTTTGTTGACAGGTAAATAAACATTTGGTAACATATAATAAAGCGGGAGATATAATGACCTCAGTACACGAATATAAACGTTTAGAGAATAAAATTGTCCAAAAAGTAAAGAATGTATTTGTAATTGCAGCCGGATTCATTGCCGGAATTCTGAGTGCAATAGGAAGGTTTTTAACAAGGCGTTATACATTAGTTTTTGTTCCTCATTCGGAGAAAAGGGTATACAATCTCCATATTACAGTCATTTCGGCGATCTGCTTCTTTCTTGTTGTTTTTGGGATTTTTGGGGCGTTTTTCCTTTACGGCACAACATATAACAACTCCATGTATACATTGTCAAGCAAGGACGGAAGGCAAAAGGATACTCAAGCTTCGCTTGATCAGCTAAGGGATGAAACTGCCCTGCTTTTTCGGGAAGTGCGTAATTTTGAAAGCGCCCTTTCTGATGTCCTGTCGGCGTTGGGTTTAAATTCCAAAAATACCATGTCTCAGGATGCTTCGGGCGATTTAAGTTCTTTTCTTGGCATAAGAGAAACAACTGAAGGTCAATTACAGGAAGTCGATGATATCAGGCGGCTTTCCGCATATATTTCACAGGCCGTAGAGCCTATTAAGGAAATCGGTTCTCTGCTGGATTCACAAAGTACCATGCTTACCGAGATTCCGAGTATCTGGCCTGTAAAGAACGGGATAGGAAATATAACCATGTTCTTCGGACATAATATTAATCCCATAAGCGGTCAGTATTATATTCATAAAGGAATTGATATCGCTACTTACCGTGCCGGCGATCCTGTCGTTGCGACAGCAGACGGACAGGTGGTAACGGCTGAGTATTCTTATGATTTCGGCTATTATGTAATTATAAGGCATAAACACGGCTATTATACCCGTTACGCGCACCTTAGCAATTACAGGGTTTATGTCGGACAGCGGGTGCAGCAGGGTGAAGTGATTGGTTATATCGGAAATACCGGTATTTCTACCGGACCTCATCTCCATTATGAAGTTCATATTGGTTCCGATGTTGTAGATCCTTACAGATACATTACGATTCGTTCCAGCATGACCAAAGGGCGCTGATCTCTAATGGCTCAGGGCAAAAGCAGCGTTTTTTCCATAAATACGATAATAGGTCCAAATACCGATTTAACAGGCGATATAGAAACAGGCGGTTTTACGCGTATTGACGGCAGTATTCGCGGAAATGTCAGAGCAAAAGGCAGAGTAGTTATCGGTGAAAAAGCCAGAATTAAGGGCAATGTAACCGGTACAAACATTACAGCCGGCGGGGTTGTATTTGGCAATATTATTGCGGACGGGAACCTTGTTATTCTTTCGACTGCTGTTGTAATTGGCGATATTATCACCCGGCGTATTCAAGCGGATGACGGCTGTTTTATCAACGGCAGAGTCGCTGTATGTCCAAATGATGACAGTTGGTTAAAGACTACATCCGAATACCGCGATGCGCAGGGAATAAAATCCGCCTTGCCCGTTTTCCAAAAAACACATGGCTAAAATAGAAAACACAGATACTTCTTTTTATATGAATCCGGCTGTCTATTCACAGGTTAAGACAGGACGTTCTGATGAAAAAAAATTAAAAGGTATACGCCGTGATAATACGCAGTTTTCAAGCATATTTGATAATATTTGGGGCAAAACTGCGGATGAACTTGGCCCCTTGCAGGATCTTCCTGTTTCAGATGACACTGTAAATTTATTAATGGATGAAGTTCGCAGCGCGGGCGATGTTTTAAAAAGCCGTCCCCTGCCTGAAGAAATAATGCGTTATAAGCAGGCGGTGCGCAATTTTATTAATTATGTGGTGCAAAACGTATATTCTCTGGAATATGAAGAAGGACTTCCCAATAAATTAAAGCCTGCTTTTAAAGGACGGCGCAATACTCCTGAGGCAGACAAGGTGAAGGAGTATACCAAGATTCAGGTTATAGACAGAAAGCTGGAAGATTTGGCGGCTATGCTTCTTTCAAGTCAGGTGCGTCAAATGGAACTAGTTTCCCGTCTTGAGGAAATTCGCGGCCTTTTGGTAGACTTGTTACAGTGAGTTAATATGAGTGATTTTATTGATTACGAAGATATAGAAGACGATGAAATTTCCGCTTTTGAAGATGTGCCGAAGGAACGCAATGTTATTACAGGTTCCGATGCGGGAATTGAATCTATTGCCCCCGATACTCCTATTTACAGATTAAGGCTTTTATATTCGCATGAAACTTTTCTTGCTGTCTGCACTGAGGATAATCTTGTTCCTGATACGATGGTTATCGTACCTACGCGTTACGGACGCGATCTTGCGCAGGTAATCAGCTCTGTAAGCGGAAAACTTCCGCAGGTTTCGGAACTCGCTTGGATTGTGCGCGTTGCAACTTCCGAAGATTTGGAAAAATCGCGTAACAACAGCAAGCTGGAAAAAAGCGCGTTTAATATCTGCAGAAAAAAGATTGAAAATCACAAGCTTGAAATGAAACTGGTTCTTGTTCATTATCTTCTGGAAGAACCGAAGATTCTTTTTTTCTTTACCGCCGAGAACAGGGTGGATTTCCGCGAACTTGTTAAGGATCTTGTGAGTGTTTTTAAGATGCGCATTGAACTGCGTCAAATCGGAGTGCGCGATGAAGCCAGAGTTATCGGCGGACTTGGAGTCTGCGGACGCGGTTATTGCTGCCACTGTGTTTCCGATAAACTAAAGCCGGTTTCAATTAAAATGGCAAAAGATCAAAAACTTTCCCTTAATTCCGTAAAAATTTCCGGTCCGTGCGGAAGGCTTTTATGCTGTCTTTTTTATGAATATGGTTTTTACTGTGAACAGCAGCGTACTCTTCCGCAGGAAGGGATACGCGTCAGCCATAACAATGAATTCTGGAGAGTTGCAGAAGTTAATCCCGTTACAGGACAGGTCAAATTAAATACCGATGATGGCCGTATTATGACCGTCACTGCCTGCCAATTTGAGCGCACAGAAAATCAATGGAAGATTAAAACTCAATAAAGACTTATCGACTGGCTAAACAAGCTTTCTAATCTCCGACACCAGATAGAACGATCCTGTCCCAAGAACGGGAATATTTTTACTATGTGCGAAATCAACCGCCTCTTTAACAGCCTTCTGCGTATCTTCTATCAACAGTGTTTTGTTCGACTGCGCTGCAAAAGCTTCGTAAACAAGAGCCGGATTGCTTGCTTTAAAAGTTCCAGGAGTGGTGATAAATATTTTCGCAAAATGAGCGCATGCTGTTTTCGCCATTGCCGCCGCGTCTTTGTCGGCGGCGCAGCCGAAGATGAGGACGCCGTCTTCGCCGTAAAGCGAACAGAATGTTTCTATACACAGCGCGAGGCTTTCGGGAGTGTGGGCTCCGTCAACGATAAAGGGCGGCGCTTCTATAATTTTTTCGAAACGTCCCGGAATGTAAAATTTTTTAAGCCCTTGTATGACATCGTCTTCGCTTGTTTCGGGGAAGGCGGTTTTTACAGCGGCAATGGCGAGAGCGGCATTTTCCGCCTGAATTTTTCCGGGTATTGGAACATAGAGCGAAAGCGGAGAAGAGAAGAGCGGTTGACTGCGTAAATGTGAGGAATTAAAAGAAAGGGTAAAATCCGTTCCGCTGTGATGAATTTTTAAATTGGAAATTTCAGCAATTTCCGGTAAATACAACAGTAGGCTTTCTTTCTCTTTTGTTTTATTACGGAAAATTTCCAGCGCTTCGTCTTTTTGTTTTGCAAGAATCAACGGTTTGCTGTGTTTGATAATTCCCGCTTTTTCTCCTGCCACTTCCGCGATTGTATTTCCCAGAAAGGCTGTATGTTCAAGTTCAATTATGGTTATTACGCTGACCAGCGGATCAAGAACGTTGGTAGAATCGAGCCGCCCGCCCATGCCCGTTTCCACGGACATTACGTCGCATTTTCCGCGCTTTGCGCACAGAAAGAAAAAAAGCGTTAATAACTCAAAATATGTCGGCTCACATCCGTCTGCGGTTGTTTCGTCAAAAAGCGGATTTACGGATGCGGGAAGGCGTGTTTCAGTAATTTCCCTAAGTTCATTGCCTGCTGCGCAGTAAATTTCTTCGTCAAAGTACGAACTGCCAAAGCAGATCCGCTCGCGTATATCGCTAATGTGAGGCGACATATAACGGGCGGCGCGGAAACCGGCGGCTTCAAGAATTGCGGCTGCCATTCCTGTAACTGAGCCCTTGCCTTTGGAACCGGCTATATGAATTGAAGGCGCACAGCGTTCAGGATGGCCTGAAAGTCCCATTAACGCTTCCATTCTGTCAATACGGAAACTTTTCGGTTTTTGTCCCCTCTCAAGATTGATGAACCGCGACAACCACGAAAAAACATCTGATGATGATGTAAAATTACTGCTCAACTTAATTCGTATGTTTTCCCGTATTTAACAATATTAACATTCGGGAATCCGTTTTCTTCAAGATATTTTTTCAGGAAAGACTGGGATTTTTTTTCACCGTGTACAAGAAATATTCCTTTTAAACGCGAAGTATCGACTTCTTTCAGCCATTCCAGCATTTCTTTATAATCGGCGTGGGCGCTGAATGCGTTAATTTCTTCTACATGCGCCTTCAACTTGAACCATTCGCCGTGTATTTTAACTTCGCTTTCACGGTTGCGTATGCGCCGCCCAAGCGTGTTTTCTGCCATGTAGCCCACAGTCATGATAGTTGTGTTGGGGTCCTGTATATTGTGAATAAGATGATGCTGAATACGCCCGGCTTCGCACATTCCGTCCGCCGAAATGATGATAAGCGGTCCTTGATGCTCATTTAAATCTTTTGATTCCTGTACACTGGTTGTAAAATGAAGGCTGTTAAAACCAAACGGATTTTTATGGTGTTTGATAAAGGCCTTTTTTATTTCTTCACCGTAACATTCGGGGTGTACCTGAAAAATTGTAGTTGCGTTAGTCGCCATCGGCGAATCGACGAAGATCGGTATTTCAGGGATTACTCCGTCATCAACCAGCAGATGAAAATAATAAACAAGCTCCTGGGTGCGCTCAATAGCAAATGAAGGGATGAGAATTTTACCTTTGTTTTTTACAGTCCTTTGCGCCAAGTCCGCCAGCTTTTTAATGGCGTCATCGGTAGAATCGTGAAGACGATCGCCGTAGGTGCTTTCAAGAATAATGTAATCAGGCGCAACTTCGGGAATTGCAGGGTTTCGGATAATAGGTTTACCCTTGCGGCCAAGATCTCCTGTCGCGAGGATATTCAATTCTTCGCCGCCTTTTTTTATTTTTATGGCGGCAATCGCGGAGCCGAGAATATGCCCCGCATCGTAGAATTCAAGGTTTACTCCGTCTCCGATAAACATGGGTCTGTTATATGAAATACCAATTGTCTGGCCGACCGCCGCGATTGCGTCATGTTCTGTGTAAAGCGGCGTCCAGTTAAACATTTCTCCCTTCTTTTGAGCCTGTGTCTTTAAATATACTGCGTCTCGCGCCTGAATATTCGCAGAGTCCATCATAATAAGGCTTGCAAGATCCCTTGTCGCGGGTGTAGCGTATATATTCGCCTTATAACCCTGCTTTACAAGCAAGGGCAAAAGACCGCAGTGATCAAGGTGGCCGTGTGTCAGAATAACGCTTTCGATACGATCTGTAGCAATGCCTAAATTGCGGTTTTTTTGCTCAGCTTCCGCTCTTGAACCCTGAAAAGCGCCGCAGTCAATTAAGTAACTTGTTCCGTCGATTTCAAGCACATGCTTTGAGCCTGTAACTTCCTCTGCTGCGCCGAGAGAATAAAATTCTACATTCATGAAAAATATTATATAACAAAAAAAAATAAATGTCACGCTGACAAGATAATTATTTACAGGTATAATGTAAAAGATGCAGTTAAGGTCTACAAAATCCGGGTCTCATCTTGTTTTATGAGGAAGTAAATTATGAAAAAGCCGATAGCCTTATTTTTTGTAATATTTTTATTTCTGTCTTCTATGCTTTCTGTGGCGCAGGAATTCCCCGCAGAACCTGAAACAGGAGAGTCTTCTGTAGATGAAAATTCTGCGGCGCCAGCCGGCGCTAACCTTATTGAAGAAATTAAAGATGAGATTCTGAATAAAACAGGCATGGAAGGAGTTTTAACGGAAAATAGGGCGGGGACAGAAAAAAATGAGTCTGTTATTGATACGCCGAAAGAAGACGATAAACAATTTATTCAAAGAATAGCGAGCGTTATAATAATTATTGCCTCTCTGGCGGCGCTGATTTGGCTTATATGGTTTTTATTCAGCCTGTTAACAAAGAAAATAGATGACTCCGGCAGGGAAAGAATAAAACCGCTTGTAATAAAAAAACTGAAGATTCTTACGACAAAGCAAATTATTTCTATAATTCACGCTTTATTGCGGTTGTTAAAATATTTTATAACTGTCTTTATGCTTTTTCTAACAGTTCCGGTAGCTTTCAGTTTTTTTCCTTCAACAAAGGAACTTGCGTCAACAATGTTCAATCATATATTAACGCCTATAAAAAACATTACCGTCGGTACAGTCAAATATATTCCGAATTTAATAACTATAATTATTATTATAGTTATTACCCATTATGTTTTACGCGGAATAAAATTTTTTTCAACACAAATAGAAAACGGCAAACTAATACTACATGGTTTTTATGCGGATTGGGCGGCGCCTACTTATAGAATTTTACAGGTGCTTCTTTGGGCGTTTACCGTTGCTATTATTTATCCGTATCTTCCGGGTTCGGATTCAAAGTCTTTTCAGGGAGTATCTGTTTTTATCGGTATAATTTTTTCACTTGGTTCGTCAAGCGCAATCGGCAATCTTGTAGCCGGTCTTGTTATTACATATATGCGTCCGTTTAAAATAGGCGATCGTGTTGAGATAAAGGACATAACAGGTTTTGTTGTAGAAAAAACACTTATGGTTGTGCGCCTTAAAACGCATAAGAATGAATATGTAACATTTCCCAATCTTTTGATACTTGGATCAAGTATTATTAATTACAACACGTCTTCTGACGAAGATGAAGAGGGTTTAATTTTACATACCGAAATTACGTTTGGCTATTCTACCCCATGGCAGACAATTCATGAAATATTAATAAACGCCGCTCTTGCTACAGAGTATATTTTAAAAAGGCCGAAGCCGTTTGTGCTTCAGACAAAGTTGGATGATTTTTATGCGTGTTATCAGATTAACTGTTACACGAAGGAAGTCGGCAAGGTTCCCGGTATTTATGCAGGGCTTTATGAAAATATTCAGAATGGTTTTAAGGAAGCCGGTTTGGATATGACAACGCCTCATTATGAGATTTCTATTGGAAGGAAAGAAAAAACTGAAAAATCAGGTTAATGGTATAGATTGCGGCTATTGTAATTGATGAATTTCTGTATTATAATTAATGATATATGTCAAGTTTAAAAAAGCTGATTTTTCCCGTAATTTATGTATTGTTAATCGCCGGATGCGAAAGTTCGCCTGTACAAAAACAAGAAACAGCGCCGGCTGCTAAAATTAATGAAAATAATGCGCGGGGGTATGAATTTGCACGGCAGATTCAGGCGGAAGTACGTCCGCAGATTCTGGATCGGGACGAGCTTACCGTTGTATTTTCCAGGCAGGATATAGAACTGGATTTCCGTAAATCATATTTTGCAAGCGAAGCCCAAATTTTTACAGGAATATACGAAGGGCTTTTTTCCTATCATCCTCTTACTCTGGAGCCTGTTCCGGCTGTGGCTGACAGATGGGAACTTTCATCTGATAAAATGCAATGGACTTTTACAATAAGGCAAAATGCGCGTTACTGGAACGGTGATCCTGTAAGGGCGGAAGATTTCCGCACCGCATGGCTTACTCTTCTTGAACCTTCGCGCGGTTCTCCGTATTCAGGTTTATTTGATGTTATAGAAGGAGCGCATGACTACAGAAACGGCATAGAAAAAGATCCTAGCAAAGTGGGTATTCATGTTCCCAACTCAAGAACCTTGGTTGTAAAATTAAACGCTCCGGCTTCGTTTTTTCCCGCAATGCTTTGTCATCATTCATTCAGCCCAATTCATCCTGACATGGTAAACAGGACTCTTTGGTCACCTTCAAAGGGCCAGAAAGATTGGACGCCTCCTATTTCTAACGGTCCGTTCCGCATTGAATCTATGGATGAAGAAAAAATCGTTATGGTGAAAAATAATCGATATTGGGATAACAGCCGTGTCTCCTTGAATAAAATCACTGTTAAATTTACCGATACTGCGGACGAAGCTTCGTATCTTTGGAATTCCGGCGAGGCGCGCTGGATAGCCGGAAATGTGGATGTTGAAGCCCTAACCGATCGTTCGGGCATTCAATTAAATGTTATGTTTGCAACTCACTACTATTATATTCGCAGTGAAGTTGAACCGTGGAACGATCACAGAATCCGCCGCGCAATGGCTCTTGTTTTACCGTGGGATGAAATTCGCGCGGGTTATTATCTGCCCGCCGATACATTGATATTTCCGGTCGCAGGTTATCCTGAAGTGAAGGGTATATCCGAAACGGATTACGATGAAGCGCGCAAACTTATGACGGAAGCGGGTTTCCCTGACGGCTCGGAACTGCCGGAACTGGTTATTCGCATAACGCCTTCGGAAGATGCGGCAAGAATCGGTGGTCTCATGGCTGTTGCATGGAAAGAAGTGCTTGGGTTCAATGTGCGCGTCGAGGTAATCCCTTATGAAAGGTATTTTCAGTCAATGAAAGAAAGCGGCTACATCATCGGCTCTTCTACATGGATAGGCGATTTTGCCGATCCTTATACATTCCTGCAAATATGGAGACGTGATTCAAATTTAAACGACGCCTGTTTATATGACACAGAATACGAAGCATTGATAGAAAGGTCAATGCTGGAAGAAGGAAATACACGTATGGCTACTCTTGCTCAGGCGGAGAAACTTTTGCTTGATAGGGGAGTTGTGCTGCCTATTTTTTATCACCCTGCTTTAAATATCATAGATACAGGTGAATTGGAAGGCTGGTATCCGAATGCGCTGGACATTCATCCGTTTAAATATTTTTATTTTAAAGCTTACCGTCCTCTTCCCGGCGTAGCAATGGCGCATAAAAAATAAATGATTCGCACAGGGCTTGGATACGATTTACACCGCCTAAAAAGAAAGCGCCGTTTTCTTCTTGCGGGGGTAGAAATTCCGTCCCGGCGCGGAGAACTCGGCCATTCAGACGGCGATGTCCTTGCGCATGCGGTTTGCGACGCAATTCTCGGTGCCTGCGCTCTTGCGGATATCGGCGAATTGTTTCCGTCTTCGGATCCTTCATGGAAAGACGCGGATTCGATGCAGCTTTTAGACATGGTATTTTCAATTGTAAAAAAAGCCGGCTGGAAGGTTGTAAATATTGACTGTGTAATAATTTGCGAAACTCCCAAAGTGCTTCCATACCGTGACGTTATACGCAATTCGCTTGCAAAGGCGCTGGAAGTTCCCGTTGAAAATGTTTTTCTAAAAGGCAAGACGGCAGAAGGTCTTGGACATATCGGCAGGGGAAAAGCTGTAGAAGTTCTGGTTCAGTGCCTGCTGGAAAAGCCATGAGCCCGAAATGGGGAGTTATCTTTTCTGCGCTTGAAAAATGGCGGACGCAATTGTCGGAATCAAATGAAGCCGATCCTTCTGTAAATACTGTAGCGGAACATTACCGCCGCGATCCGTGGGCGGTACTGGCTTCTACAATCATAAGCCTTAGGACAAAGGATGAAGTTACTCTTTCTTCGTCAGAACGTTTGCTTGAAAAAGCGGGTACTCCTACTGAATTAAGCAGGATGAGTGAAGAAAAAATAGCAAAACTGATATACCCTGCGGGATTTTACCGCAATAAAGCGGCCTCTCTGAAAAAAATAGCATATATTCTGCTTGAACAATACGGCGGAAAAGTTCCTGCTTCGATGGATGAATTACTTGCCCTTCCCGGCGTTGGAAGAAAGACAGCCAATCTTGTGTTAAACGAAGCTTTTGATCTTGACGCTATTTGCGTTGATATTCACGTTCACAGAATATCAAATCGCTGCGGCTGGCTTTCAAGCAAAACTCCTGAAGAGACCGAAATGATTTTGCGCGATATTCTGCCGAAAAAATACTGGAAAAGGATCAATTACCTTCTTGTCCTTTACGGACAAAAACTATGCCGGCCTGTCAGTCCGTTTTGTTCATGCTGTGTTATTGAAAAACACTGCCTGCAAAATGGCGTAGATCGTTCAAGATGAGTCAAACGGCTTAACCGCATAAACTATGTTTATGCAGTCAGGTCTGTTGAAAAATTAAAACCCGCCTAAAGACGGGTTTTACTGTTATTTCTTGCGCGCTTTGGGTATTTTTTTTAACGTTCTTGCCAATGCTTTGTCATTAGCGGCTATTGCAAGATCGTAATTCATCTGCGCCAACAGCCAGAATTCAGGTTTTGTGCCGAAATATTTTGCAAGACGTAATGCGATAGATATTGTTATTCTGCTTCTGTCAAGGCTGATAAGCCTTAATGCAGTCTGACTGCATTGGATTTCTCTTGAAAGCCTGTTGCAGTTGAGGTTATACTTGTCGAACAATCCAAGTAAAATTGATCCTGGTGTTTGATTTTTCTTTGCCATGATAACTCCTTAGCATGAAATAATTTAATATAATATAATATAAAAAAAAATATTAGTCGAGTGCTTAATAAAATATTTTTTCCTTTTTCCAGACGGCTTTTTTGTTGTCTTTTCCGGTAAAAATTACATGTTCCTTAATATCGGCACAAATTAACGCCTGTACAGCTTTATCATAATTCCCGTCAATATCGTTTGCGCAATGGGCGTCGGCTGTTATTATTAAGGGAACATTATATTCGCGCAGAAAACACAAGAATGACTTTGACGGATAAACATCGCTGATTTTTCCGCGATTGATGCCTCCGGTATTTACTTCTGCTGTTATTCCCGCTTCGGCGGCTGCGCCCGCTATTTCTCTCTGCCGGCAGATTTCGCTTTCCTGCGGCCAATAATTCTTTTCAAAACAATTTTTTTTAATCAGATCCGCGTGTCCTAAAATTTCAAAACCGCCGATCGCAATCATTTCCGCCGCTGCATCATAATAGGCATTCATAAGCGCCTGCGCATCGCCTGCAAAACCTTCTTTAAGCCCTTTAAAAAATTCTTCATGCGTCCCGTCAACCGTAAACGGCTGCGCTCCGTTTGCGGGAATAATAAAATGCACGCTGCCAATTAAATAATCGGTATTTATAGCTTTTATATCGCTGTCTATGGCTGATCTTAAGCCCTTTATATAATCAACTTCCAGCCCAAGAAAGACGGGGAGTTTTCCGCGCCAGCGCCGTTTTGCTTCCAGCACTTCCGATACATATTCATCAACACGATCATCGCTTAAATTCCAATCGCTTTTAATTCCTGTTTTTTTTGTTATTGGGGCGTGCGCGCTGAAACCGATTGCGTACATTTTTTTTTCGTATGCGGTACGGCACATTGTTTCTATATCATCCTTCCCGTCGCAGAAAAGCGTATGGGTATGCATACTGGAAAAAAGCGCAGAAATCATATTACCTCCATTATCGGCGCGCCGCTCTTTTCATCGCGCCCTTTAAAATCAGCCGTCATCGGAATAAGGCTTCCGCAGAAAATTTTTTCAATGTGTTTTCTTTCTCCTGCCAAAAGAACAAGCCCCTTAGAACAGCATCCGTAACGGCCAAAGCGGTTTTGAGGAAGCGGAAAAGAGTCGGATATGACACGTAATTTATTTTTTGTGTTAATTTTTGCCGTTGCAGATGTCAGCAGATAACTAAAGACAAGCCGTTCTTTTGGAAGGGCTGCCGCCGCCGAAAGCTGCTGTAATTCTTTTGGCGCATCAAATGTTTCATAGGCAAAGTGGCACCATCGTTTTTTGTTACCGGAAAAAGGACAGACCGATGAATGCGTACAAGGTGAAAGCGGCTGCATGTCGGTTTCTAAGAAAGCAGTCCGCAGAAAAGAGATAAACCGCCCCGACTGTGGAACTCCCGGCTCAACCGTTAATATAGAACCGTCTTTTAATGCCATATCGGACATTAATTGCGCGGCATTATCTGCAGTATGTTTAAGCCCTTCTGTGTCGGAATGAGGCAGAGATTCGTATATTTCATTAAATAAATTTACAGCGCAGACAAGCGCGGACTTATTTCCTTTGCGTGCAACACGCCTTATATCAATATTATCGCGTATAAGATTTATTTTCCATATATTGCCCATATTCGCTGACGCGCATAAAGCGTTAAAAAATTTACTTCCCGCTTTTAGCGCGGGAGCGGAGCGGTCTATACAGTTAATCTCAAGAGGAATGTTCCGTAAATCCGCCCGCGCGATCCAAAGCGCCGATGTAAATGTCAAAGGACCGCTTCCAAGGTCTGTAATAGAATCACCCGAAGAAAGATTTAAATCTATACTATGCAGCAGAAGGCAAAGCCGGTAAATATTCCATGGAAGAAAATAATGCATATAGGCTGAAAGAAAATTGGGACGTGTAAGATAGGAAAGCGGTCTTTCTCCCCTATTGTTTGTAAGCAGTCTTGAAAGTTCAGCTGTCTGTGAAGGAAGGGCTCTTAGAAAACGTCCCGGTATCGGAAAATTTTCTCTTATTAACGCACAGGCGGAAAAAAAAGTTTTACGGGTTTCCTGCGGCAGTATTTCAAAAGACGGCATTATAAAAGTTATTTTATTAACGCCGATACAGGGACAATTTTTACGCCTGAACGTATCAATGCGTCAAGAAGGACTTCTATTCGCTGGAAAAGATAGTCGTCTCTGCCGCCGGGAAGAAGCCCAAGCCGTATCGGAATAACAGCGTCAGACTGCTTTTTGTCCATGATAAACTCAACCATTTGCGAAGCCGGAGTCTGCCGTATGTTAAACCTTACGGCAGATTCTTTAGAAAGCCAATCGCCCGGATCGACTGTTCTTATTACGGTTCTGTATCCTGCTGCTGCTGCGGCTGACGTTATAAAATCCGAAGTGCGGTAAAAAGGAGGGTGCCACAAAAGGGAGAGTTCCCTTCCGGTAGCATTATTAAATTCATCTTCGTTACGCGCAAGTCCCTGCGTGATGAATTCCTGCGTTATGCGGTATCTGGAATTTGAGAAATCAATAGGCGCAAAAAAGAGAGAAGCGGTTTCGTGTCCGGCTTCGGCAATAGCTGCAGCCGCCTGCGGATTACGGCGTATAAAATCGCCGTTCAGGAAAAAAGTCGCTTTAATACCGTATTGGCGCAATGCCGCCAAAACCTGTAACAAACCTGTATCATCGTCATAAAGATCAAAACACAGCGCAATCTGCAACCGGCTTATTGGGGCATTGGGTTTATAAACTGAAATATCCTGAATTAACGGCATTGTACCGGAAAAATAAACATTGCGTATCATGGGAATATTGCTGAAACTTCCCGAATATTGAGGTTCCAGATAGACGCGGTAACGTTCTGATGACACTAATATCTGTCTTAACTGAGGAGATGTAACGGGAACCCATTGGTTTTTGCCGTCGGTTGCAAACCATTCGTTTTCCACTCTTGCAAGGATTCGCGACGGACGTGAGCCGGATTCAAAACCAAATTCATCGGCATTTGAAAGACAAATATTCCTGCTTGAGGCGTTTGTATTTGCGATGTTAATCTCTTCTAAAAACCTGCCGTTACCCGAAATCAACCGCTCGTTGTTAATCCATGCGCAGGATAAAACGGATCTCCGGCTTAATCTTTGGATAAGCCGCCAGTTTGTAAAATCCCAAAGTTCAAGACCGTTCTCTCCCCAGAATACCGCTTTTGATCTGTCGGGAGACAGAGCTCCGTTTGAAGACAGTGGAATACTTGAGGCTGTAAGGTTTCTTGCGCGATTATCATTTATTTCAAGCCGCCATACGGAAATTATGTTTTTAACCGAGGCAATAATCGCAAGATGGCCGTCATTAGACCAAAGTACGCTGAAATTTTCCGCTCCGTAAGGCATAGCCAGATAGGGGAGAGGAGAAGCGCTGTCCTTGTTTTCACCTAACAGGAATAAAAAGAAGCCCCTTCCTCCCTTATTAATCAGTATTGAACCGGAATCAGGCGCAATCCAGTAGCGGTCAAAGAGGGAATCAAATTCAACCGGAAGTACGGCGTTTACATTTCCAACTGAAAGGAACTCTCCGTAAACAGTATGCGTAAAAAGTTCGGGGTTTCTGATACGGTACAATGTATTTCCGGTAAAATAATAAAATTCATCGCGTTGTCCCCATAATACCGAATTAATCCCGCCTTGCCCTATCAACCTGAAACGTTCATTAACAAATACGGAAATATCGCTGATTATGGGAAAATAATAAAGTCTGCCGCCTTTTGAATAAATAAAAAGCCTTGAATCGGGGCTCCATTTTGCCGGAAAATCAGCGGCGGGAAGTTCCACATTTTCGCTGATAAGCCAATTTGCGCCGCTTGAAACTTCTGTCAAAAACAGGTTTCCGTACGCGGGGCTTACAGGCTCAATATAAACAATCCACCTGCCGTCCCCGGATGCAGCCAGTTCCTGTGTTCTGCCTCCCTGCGCGTTACCGTTAGCAAGAGACGGAAATCTGGGAATCAAGGACGGCAGCCCGCCTGTTACAGGTATCCTCGCCGCACCAAAGCGGTTTACTGCCAAAATTGTCCTGCCGTTCTCTATCAATTGCAATTTTTCCGGTAAAAAAGTGAGCTGCTGTATCGACATATCCGTAAGAGTAGAAATAAACAGGGCATTTTGAGTTTCAGACTGGGCTTTGAATAACAATTTATCGTCATTAGACAGGTTTAATTCAGAAAAGTTGATACCGAAAAGCGAGAAAACCGTAAAAAAAGAAAAAGTTATTGATAAAAAAAGGATTTTACTCAGATAATGCCGGTTTTTCATCGCAATTCCCTGTTATTAGGAATTTTTATTCCTGTGGAAATCTGATTTTCCGAGAAAATCGTCAAGTTCCCTCTCCATATCTGCAAGGCGTTCTTCCATTTCAGTTATCCGCCTGATTGAGTACTTGATCTGCTTTTCCATCAGCTTGTCGCACGCTTCATCTACAACATTGCTGAAAGTGTAGACATCAGATATAGCAGCTGTTTTCCCGTTTATCGTCATATATCAATTGTAATACATATTAACGAACAATTTCCATAGGTATTTCTGTTGAAACTTCCGTTGCAGCTTCAATTATTACGGAAGTTGAAGTATCGGCGGAAACATCCCCAATACTGCGAATCAATATAAATACCGCAAGAAACGCCAAAAGCACCAATACCAATCTTTGCATATAACATCCCGCCGTTATAAAAAAATTTACCTTAATAATTCAAGGGGGTTTACAAGTTTATTATTTCTGTCATAAATACTGAAATGCAGGTGCGGTCCGGTGCTGTAACCTGTATTGCCGGATTCGCCGATTTTTTTCCCGCCGGCAACTTTGTCTCCCTGTTTAACAGAGTAGGAGTTAAGGTGCCCGTAAAGCGTTTTATACCCGTTGTCATGGGTTATTATGATATGTTTTCCGTAGAGCCAGTTTTCAGCTACTACAGAAACTACTCCGTCCATTGCCGCAATAACTGTCGTCCCGGTATTTGCGCGAAGATCAATACCTGTATGGAAATTCAGCGCCCCGTTTATAGGGTCCTTGCGCATTCCGTAATGACTGGTTATAAACTTGTTTTGAAGAGGATAGATAAACAATTCTCCAAGGCTAAGCTTTAAGTCAATATCATTCATTCTTGCGCCTGGGATAAAGATAGTTTCCCCTGTCTTGATATTGTCGCTTTTTATATCGTTAACATCCAGAATAACTTCCAAAGGCACATTGAAAGATGAGGAAATTTTTGTAAGACTGTCGCCCTTTTTAATCTGATACGGTATTCCGTCAATATTCGGTATCTTCAGTATCGCCCCTTCCTGTAAGGTTCTTGCATTGCGAATCTCATTGGAAGCTATTATAGCGCCCATAGAAACGTTGAATTTTTTAGCTATTGAAGATACGGAATCTCCTCTTTTTACCTTGTACTGCTGCCATTCAAAAATGATTAAGTCATTATGACCGTGTGATTCCGCATTGGGCGCCGCCACAGTTTCCGTAACCGGGAAGGGTGTTTCGATTACGGAAATTTGTACAGGTAATATGCCGGTTATTCCGGTTGCGGCGTATTGCATTGTAAGACGTTCAACATCTGTTTCCGTATCAGGCTTATAAACGTATTTTTCAGGCATTTTTATATTAATATCTTCCCAGTTAAAAGCGGCCAGCGCGATTACGACAGTTCCTGCGGCGACTGCAAGAGTGAAAAGAGACGGAACCGGAAAGCTAAATCCGCCTGTACGGATAGTATTATTATGCCTTTTTTCTTGTTTATCCCGGTGTCCGGCGTTGCTTTTCAAGAAATGCGCAAATGAAGCAAACCTTAAAAACGGGTTTTTCTTTCTTGAACGGACAGGTTTTTGCTCAAATTGCTCCATAAACCTGACATTAAGTCCGGTATAAATACCTGCCGATTTTAAAGTAGGTTTGAAAGATGACTGTTTTTGCCGCTGAGAAGCTGTTTGCCTAGAAGACGAGCTGTAAGACACACGTTTTGCAATATGTTGTTTTTCAATTATTCCTGCCATACTGGATTTATCGACAAAAATTGTGATTGGGATTATATATGAATAGAACGAATGGAACAAAAGCTGTTTTTCTGGCAATTGTAACCGCTCTTATTTTAAAATTGTTCTTTTTTGATTTTATTATAGCTCAGGGACATTCTATGGAACCTGCAATTAAAAACGGCGCTGTTCTCATAGTCAGCAGATTGGCGTATGGAATACGCCTGCCGTGGCGGCAGGAATACTTAATCCGCTGGGCGCAGCCTAAACAGGGAGAAGTAGTGATTTTTTATACTCCTATGGGAGAATTGGCGGTAAAACGCTGTACGGCATTAACAGACGGGGGCAGTTTTTTTGCCGAAGGGGATAACGATCTCGCGTCTTACGATTCGCGCGCATACGGAAATGTTTCTGTAGATAATATTATAGGGAAAGTATTGGGATACTAAATGAATCATAAACGGCGATATATACTGATCTTTTCCTTAATGGGGCTTTTTGCGCTTTATCTGCTTGTTCATTATGCCCAAATGATATTTAAAGGTGAACTTCCGTCTGTTCTGCGTCAGCGTACGGAATTAAAGGAACGCGGGGCCATATTGGACAGAAACGGACGTTTTCTTGCGCTTCAGATCAGGTTTGCGGATGTCAGTGTCTGGCGGCCTTCAATTATTGATATTAATATTTTGTCAAATGAACTTTCCGTGATTCTTGATATGCCTCCCGCTGAAATACGCAATAAAATTAACTCATCTGAATCCAATTTTCTTTATTTAAAAAAGCAGATTGATGACGCAACGGCAAAACAGCTTTCCGTTGTTCTTGAAGATAAAAAAATCAAGGGTGTAATGGTTCAGCCTGTTATCGGAAGATTGTACCCCGAAAAAAAGCTGGCAAGCCAGGTTATCGGTTTTGTAGGAGACAGAAACCAGGGGCTTGAGGGCATTGAATTTGCATTTAACGATATTCTTGACGGAATTGAAAATAACGGCAAAGGCTCGCAGGTTGTATTAACAATTGATACTTATGTTCAGCATATTCTGGAGCAGATTGCATCAAACGCTATGGAGCAGACGGAAGCGGAAGCGGTTATGCTGCTTGCAATGGATCCGCGCTCCGGAGATATTCTTGGTTCTGTGTCGATGCCGAATTTTGATCCCAACCAAATCCGCGATTCCGATGTTAACAGCCGTATGAACCGTCCTGTCATTTGGGCTTATGAACCCGGTTCTGTATTCAAGGTTTTTTCCCTTGCGGCTATTATGGATTCAGGGGCAATTTCAGGTGATTCCGTTTTTACGTGTAACGGCGTCTATGTTACAAGCCGCGGCAGTACAATTAACTGTCTGGGTTCTCACGGAAGGGTAACCGTAAGGGAAATAATAATTAACTCCTGTAACGCGGGAGCCGCCTACGCTTCCGATCATTTGGGAAGCGCCGCTTTTTACCAACTGTTAAGCAATTTTGGTTTTGGTTCGCGCACCGGAGCAGGAAGTCCCGGAGAGACAACAGGCTATCTTGTCAGCAGTGAATACTGGTCGGATCGTTCAAAACCTACTCTGGCGATGGGACAGGAAATTGCGGTTTCCGCCTACCAGATGCTTCAGGCGGCGTCCGCTGTTGCGAATGACGGAATTCTTGTTCATCCGAAAATTGTTTCAAAAATAATTTCAGCAGACGGAAAAACGGTAACACCTTGGGAAACCGGAGAAAACCGCCGCGTTCTGAAGGCGGAAACCGCAAGAGCCATACGCTCCTACATGGTAGACGTTACATCAAGTATCGGCACAGGCTGGCGCGCCGCAGTTGAGGATATGTCCCTTGCGGTAAAAACCGGCACCGCACAAATAATTGATCCTGTAACAAGGAAATATTCGGAAACGGATTTTATAGCAAGCTGTATTGCCCTGCTTCCCTCTGAATCACCTTCGCTGATTCTCTACCTTGCGATAATAAAACCAAGAGGTGAAATTCTTGGTGGAAGGATAGCCGCTCCCGTAATCCGCGAAGCGGCGGAGTCTTTAATTGATTATCTCGGTATTCCGCGCGGAAGGAATCCGCAGATTAGCCATCCTTCTTCGATAAATATCCCCGCAGGCCGCCTTCCCGCTGTCGAAGGACAGGTTCCCGACTTTACGGGACTTGCAAAGCGCGTGCTCCTTCCCCTCCTGTTGCGCAATGATATAAACGTGGAAATCCGCGGAGACGGCTGGGTGCGCCGACAGACCCCGTCCGCCGGAACGCCTGTAACAGACGGCATGACGATTGTTCTTGAACTGGAGTAAAAAGTTTTGTCTTTTTGGGAAAGCAACAGGAAAATTCTGATCGAAAAATATCCCGGTCTTCTGGAGGAAATTACCTCTCAGGAAGACACGCTTGCACCGGAAGATATAAAAATTGAAACCGCTCTTTCAGGCGCTCCTTCTCTTTGCGTTAAGGGAATTTACGTTCATTCGCAGAGGGATCCTGAGAGGGAAGGGCAGAGGCTTGTGCAGTCGGTCGCAAGCGGCAAGGAGCCTGTTGTTGTTCTTGGTTTCGGGCTTGGTTATGCCGCGTGTAATGCCGCTGAACTGGGACAGCCTGTAATTATTGTAGAAAAATACAAAAATCTGCTTCTTAAGGCGCTGGAACTCAGGGATCTAACAGGTCTTCTTCAAAAAAAAAATATTGTATTTGTTATCGGCGGTTCGGGAGACGGAATAATAAATGCGCTTGGCATTGTATACGCTCTTGTCTATCCCGAACATTCGGAAAAAAGGTCAGCCCCTGCAATCATAAAAAACAAGGCGCTTATAGAGCTTGATAAAACATGGTACGGGGCAATAGAAGAAAAAATACGCACATGGGCAATGAAGGACGAAGTAAATGCGGCGACCTTAAAACGTTTCGGAAAAAGGTGGGTTCGCAATCTTTCGCGTAACAAAGGCGCAATCCGCGATTACCCTGGTATTTCCCGCCTTGAAAATCTGGCTGCCAAAAACGGCGCGTCATCGGCTGCGCCTGTCTTCCTTGCCGCGGCAGGTCCAAGCCTTGACAAAATACGCCCCATGTTAGGTGAAATTTATAAGAGGTGCATTGTTGTAGCGGTAGATACCAATTTGCGTTTTTTTGTAAAAAACGGAACGCCTCCTGATTTTGTCCTTACTGTAGACCCGCAATTCTGGAACAGCCGTCATCTTGACCGTTGTGTCAGCGAACGCACCGCGTTAATTGCAGAACCGGCAGTCTATCCGTCAGTACTTAACCTTCCGTTTAAAAGGATTTTTCTCTGCGGTTCATTGTTTCCGTTCGGCGCTTTCTTGGAAAAGCACGTTGATCAAAAGGGCAGGCTTGGAGCCGGAGGTTCTGTTGCGACAACTGCCTGGGATTTTGCACGCAGTCTAGGCGCTCAGGAAATCTGGATAGCGGGGCTTGATCTCGCATTTCCATGCTTAAAAACGCATTTTAAGGGCGCTCGCTTTGAAGAAATTTCCAATTCAAACTCCGTCCGTTTCAGACCGGTTGAAAGCTGGGTATCGAGCGCCCTTCGTGACGGAGGCCCCTTTTTTGCGCGCTCAAGTTCCGGCGGACAGGTTCTTACCGACCGCCGCCTTTCGCTTTACGCCGCATGGTTTGAAAATCAATTCAGTAAATATCCGCAGGTAAGGAATTTCGGCATATTTCAGGAAGGACTTGCAATTACAGGGCTTGAATCTGCCGATGTAAAAACGCTTCTTGCCCTGCCTGAACGCCGAAGTGAAATTGACAGGAGGCTTGACGATCTTTTTTCAAAAATTGATATTGAATTTAACGAACCTGAAGAAAGCTCCAAAAGATCGCAGAGATATGAAGATATTATTTCAATATTAATACGCGCTCTTAAAAGCATAAAGAACGCCGCTGAAGAAGGAGAGGCAATAGCGGGGCGGGCGTTGAAGCGAAGTTTAAATCAATCAGAAAAGGATAAAACCGTCAAAGACATGGATAAAATTATAAGGCGAATCACGGACAGCGAAGTAAAGGAAATCGCAGGATTTTTGTTTCCCGCAATTGAAAAAGAAGAGGACAGCGATCCGTTTAAGGCATATCTTAAATCTTCGTTAAAACTTTTTTCGTCTCTTTCTCAGTCGGCAGGTTTTAATCTGGAGTATATAATGTCAGACTGATTCTGTTTTAACATGGTATAATGCCGTTTATGGAAAATATGGATATATACCGCCTTCACATGGGGCAGGCAAAGTGCGCTCTTGATTTGGGAGACGGCAGCGAACGGGGAGAGTATGTCGATCAGGATTATATACTCAATGTATTGGGACGGCCACATCGCGGCATTAACCTTATGTACTGCTATTATCCGCTGGACAAGGGCTGGCCTGCCCGCGCCAGCGAATTGGCTCAGGACAAAGTAGGTTTTGCATGGGATTATGCCTACGACGATTATTTCCCGTATCAGGGCGGACTTGAAGGCAATACAAACGGAGAGCCGTTCCGTTCAATGAGGGACGTGCGCCGACACGGACAGGATGTTATTTTAACATTGACGGTTGACTGCGCCGTATCCGATGAACAACTGATTAAAATTGCCGAGGACATTCGTCCTTTCGGACGGCTTATGCTGCGCATAAATCATGAAGCAACAGGCACATGGTTTGCATTTAACAAACGCTATACATATCAGCAGGTTGCGGATTTTTATGTCCGTTTTCATAACATCATTAAAAAACACGCGCCCCACATAAAAACAATTCTCTGCATAGGCGATGATCACCCCGATGAAAACGGCAGGATGAAATGCGAAGACGAGTTTGCCGAAGCAATCAAGGCGGCGGATATATGGTCAACAGATACCTATGTCGCGTTACATTGGGGCTGGCCCTTTGACATTGCGGAACCCGGAGGCAAATCCCACAAAAGAACCGGCAACGATGAAACGCTTCGCGGCTTCAATTATGAATACGGACGTTTCATGGAAAAAGCCGGAGGGAAACAGCGCCAGTTTGTTATCAGCGAATTTAACGCGGACGGCGATGTAACAGGTCCATTTGAGCAGGCTGAACAGCTTGCCGATTTTTACAAACGCCTGCCGGAAGAAGCGCCGTGCATAACAGGCGTAACTTTTTACCAGTTCCGCGACCGAGGACGGCTTGGCCTTGAAATCGAAGACCCCAACAATAAGAACATTGGCTGCGCGCAGCCTATTCTGGAAGAGTACAAAAAGATTCTTGCAATGGAACCGTACCTGCCTGTTATGACACAAGGCGAAAAGGCAAACTTTCCCGCTCAGCTTCGCTGGGGCGGAAGCGAAGACTCAGACGGTCTTTTAATTACCCTTCAATTTGTTCAAAATCCCGTCTTCTGCGAAGTTACATTTTCAGGCGAAGATACAGGTCTTAACCTGATGGTGGAAATAAACGGACGCTGGTTTTACAAAGCGCATGGCGTAAAGACCGTCGACTTAATCTCCGCGTTTTTTAACAACAGGCTTAAGGGAAGGACGGAAATGCCCTTAAGGATTTTTGCTCCGCCGCCTGACGGCATAAACAATCCCGAGCAGGGAAAGGACTGGGAGGTTAACTATTATACGCAAATGCAAAACCCGCCTGAACTGCGTATCCGTTATGCGCCTGCAATGCCTGCGCCGGAAGAGAAGTAACAAGACGCAGTTATACGCACAGTGTCTTTACACAGACAGACCTTTAGCCAATGCATTTCTGGCTATATCGAGTTTTCCCTCTGCCATACCTTGAGTACGGTCATCTATCCTTGTCTGTTCAAATAAGTTCGCTAAAATTAAGATTATTCGCTCTAAAGAACGTTCGCCCGTATGGGCGCGCCCATACGGGTTGCCTGTAATAATATACCGTTTACAAGTATTGAAAGATACCGATATTTATGGTATCATTAAAAAATCTTATTAATAAGCGAGGTTAAAAGTGGCACATAAAATTAGTGATAGTTGTGTAAATTGCGGTTCATGTGTCAGTGACTGTCCCCAAGAAGCTATTTCCGAAAAAGACGGGAAGCATTGGATAGACCCTGACAAATGCGTTGACTGCGGCGCCTGCGTCAGCACTTGCCCTACGGAAGCAATTGCGGCTGAGTAAAATTAATGGCAAGGGAAGCGCCCTTGCCTTTTTTTTGTTTTTTTCCCTATCTTATTGTCCGGCTCAAGAAACAGGCGGAGCGTATAATTACCCTGTAATTCAGCGCCTTGATTCAAGGGATACGGTATTTAAGCAGTATATAGGCGATGTAGAAGCCAACAGAAAGCGTCTTGCGGATATAAGGAACAAAATTGTTCTGCAGCGTCCCGAAGAAACAGCCGGACATTTAATGATTTTTCAATACACTACACGCAAGGGAGACGATCTTCTTTCTGTCGCCGCGCGCTGTAATATGCCTTATTCGGCGTTGGCAAGTCTTAACAGACTTAATAATCCTAATGCGCTGGAAGAGGGGCGCATTCTACTGCTCCCTTCTTATCCTGGTATTTTTATTCCGGCAAATATCGATTCGGAAATTGAAAAACTGACAGGAGCTGCAAGGTTTGCAAACAAAGAATCTGTCGCATTAAAAATTCCTGTTGCGGGAAGAAGCGAAATCTTTCACTTTTTCCCCGGCGCGGATTATACGCCGACAGAAAGGGCTTTTTTCCTGAATACAGGTTTCCGTTTTCCTCTAAAAACTTTTACCCTGACAAGCTCATTTGGCATCAGGCAGAATCCCGTAACGGGAAACATTTCCATGCACAAAGGGCTTGATTTTGCAGCGCCTTTCGGGGCTGAAGTTTATTCCGCCGCAGACGGAATTGTAACGGAAATAGGAGACGATCCGATTTACGGGATTTATTTGATAATTACCCACAATAACGGATTGACAAGCCTTTACGGACATTTGCAAAAGATTGAAACGGTCTTGCGATCAAATGTTAGATCAGGTACTCTAATAGGAAGAGTAGGATCAACAGGTCAGTCAACCGGGCCGCATTTGCATTTTGAACTGCGGCAGAACGGGAAAGCTGTTGATCCGTCAGGCAGTCTGCGCCGCTAAAGCTGCGCGGTTGTTGATTAGGTGAAATTAACGGACGGAGTATGTCAGTAGCCTTGATTTTTATAACAGTATACCTTTTTCTTACCGGCTTCCATGTTGAGGCGGAGACTTTTCGTACTGTTGTTGAAGGCAGTATTGAAGTAACTCCGGAAAAACCTGCGGGAAACTCAGTTTCGGTCGGGATAAACAGCTCGGTAATTATCACAATTGGCTCCGAAGCGCGTTTTTTAAGAGGCGTAGAAATAGAGATAACTTCTCCTCAAAACTGGCTTGCCCACAGGGGAGCTGTCGGAATATCTGTATATAACAATATCAGTCCGCAAACATCACATGGCATCATAGATATAGACGCAAGCCGTACTTCCTTTGAGCCCTTGCCTGCAAGACTCCAGACAGTTTACCAAATACCGGTGCGTCAGTCCCACGGATTAAGAACGACTACAACGGTTACGATTCTGCCTGCTGTTATCCAGCTTTCAACATTCCCAATTCTTTTCAGGATGATGCCGGTAATAAAAGGTATTAGCGATGAATTGGAAAACATGAATTTTAACCTGACTGTCCGGCCAATAATAAGCGATGAAGGAGCTATAAAACTTATTCCCCGCTACCCGGCACAGCTTAGGAACAGGCCGTTTACAGTCCTTATTGACGACAATTTAATTGTCAATATTGTCGATCAAATTGTGCTTAAAGAAGGCGAACACCATCTTGTCATACTTTCCGACGAATACCGGAACGAAAGCCGCCGCTTTGTTGTAGAAAGGGCGAAAGTAAACGATTTGATTATCGAATTACATGATCCTACCCCGATATTGATACTTGAAGGTCCGCAAAATGCGGTAATTTACCTTGATAATGTCATATTTCAGCGAAACCGCGACCCTGTTACGGTAGAACCCGGCGTACATGAAATAAAGTTCCAAATAGGGGATTATACGATTACAAGAAACCTGAACATACAGCGGGGAAAAACTTACCGTGTTTCCCTTTCGGTAGACCTTACTATTCAGGAAGAGGATTAGCCTCCGGCCGGGAAAATTTGTCTTAATTTTATCAATCCTGTTACCGATAAGTTAATTGTCGGGATTATAGTTCCCCTCCCAAATCACTATAACTCCGATATGCCTCAAGGGCATGGAGCTGTCCGGATTGCAACATTCGGGCAGCTCTTTTTTTTATGGTTTTTTTCTGATACAATTCCGTATGCGGGAAAGACAGCCTGAAATAAATGACGATGTAAAACTGCCTCATTTTTTAGGTTTCCGTCCGGGCGTTTATTTAACTGTCCTTTATTCAATAATTCTGCTTTTAATTTTCTTCTTTTTGCTTGTTTTTCCGGGCTTACAAAGTCCGGGAGCGGTGTTGTATGTAAAAACAGAACCTGCCGGAGCCGCAATAAGGATAGACGGAACCTATATGGGAACTTCCGGGAAAAGAATCACGGTATCAAAAGGAGTCCGCACAATAGAAGCTGTTCTGCCTGGTTTTAATACCGAAAAAGTTGTTCAGGAGATACATGGCCGTACCTTTGGCTCTTTGTTCTTTCCGCTTAAAAAAACGATAGAAATTACGCTAAGAACAGATGATCCCGTAACTGCCTTCTCAATGGCTGCGGCGGATTTTGCCGCATGGACTTTCGGCGGAGAGCCGACCGAATCATGGCAAATCCCGTTAAGCCTTTCGGAAGGCGCTTACCGCATTGGCGCGCAGAGCAATCCGCAAACAGAGGAAATTCTTAAAGCCGCGTCCCGTTTCACGGTAACAAGAGCCGCATTACGCGACTTGTTTCGCGCTAAAATTCTCCTTGATAACGGCGGGAATTCCCCTTCACCGGCGGGGCTTGTAGGCTCAATTTCAGACATTCTTCAATTTTTAAGTGATAATCCCGGCAGTTCACAGTGGCTTTCCGGCCTACTTCCGCCTGAATCAGCCTCAATTGTCAGGGCATCAGTATGGAATTACGGTGAAAATACCGTTGTTTCGGCAGAAGCAGGCAGTCCTACAAACAGACAGTTTGAACTTCCCGGACTTGTATTTACCGGTATTAAAGATAACAGAGGAAAAAGTTTTTTAATAAGTGAAACTGCTGTTCCTTATTCGTTATTTCAAACATTCCTTTCAGAAAACCCTGAATGGAAAGACGGATACACAGATTATAACGATGAAATAGTGCTTAATTCCCATGGCAACGGTATTATAACAGGCGTTTCATGGTATGCCGCCTGCGCTTTCTGCAGTTGGTTTACTAAGCGTCTTCCCGCTTCAATGTCTGAAATGGAAGTAAGGCTCCCTACAGAAGCTGAATGGGATGCCGCCAAAACAAGTGTAAAAAGCATGGAAGCTTCAGGCTGGGAATGGTGCGCCGATCCGTATGTTCCGCTTCAATTTATTGCCGCTTCCCAATGGGCAATCGAAGCCGCCGGTTCCCCTGAGCGTTCCCTGCGGGGCAGACCTTCTTCATCATCGCCTGACACAAGGGCTTCACTGCCGCCCGAATTTTCATCGCCCTTTGTAACGTTCCGGCCTGTCATTGCTGAAAAGCCTTAGGTAATTATGGGCGAAGGTATAAAAATAATCGCGCAAAACCGTAAGGCGCGTTATGATTATTCTGTAGACGAAACTTATGAATGCGGTCTTGAGCTTTTGGGAACGGAAGTAAAATCATTCAGGGACGGAAAAATCTCTTTTCCCGACGCATGGGCGGAAGTTGTAAACGGCGAGGTCTGGCTTCGTTCATTAAGGGTCGCAGAAAACCCTTTTTCTTCTGTATTTAATCATGATCCCGACAGGAAAAAACGTCTGCTGCTGCACAAGGATGAAATCAAACGGATCAACCGGAAAGTTGAAGAAAAAGGTTATACGCTTATTCCGCTGTCATTTTATTTCAAAAAAAGCAGGGTAAAGGTTGAACTTGGACTTTGCAAGGGGAAGAAAGCATTTGATAAACGCGCAGGAATTCGTGAAAAAGACATGAAACGTGATATTGAACGTGAGTTTCGTCATAGTACAAATTAACGGGTTCTTGTTTCTATAATTTCAAGCATAAACAAAAAGGCAAAAATCAGTAATCCGGCGCAAAGAGCCGCTATTTTTATGTTTCTATCGGGGATAAAATCAGGACTCTTGGGTTTATAAATCTTTCCGGCAATTGAAGGAGCGTTTTTAGTATTTCCAAGCCCTACAATCCGCACAAATCTTTCATCTTCATGACCGTAACCCATTTGACGGGCATAAACAAGCAAAGTGTCATAATCATATAAAAGGTTATTTTTCGTTTTTTCCAGTTCTTCGTTAATAACCCACAAATCCCTGATATTTGCCATTTGCTGTTCGCGCTCGGATAAGAGCTGATTATACGCAGAAATACCTCCCTGCCCGTAAAAAAAAGTAAAAACGGAATAGACTACAATAGCTGTCCAAAGAGCAGCGAGGTACTTAAAGATTTTCATAGTTCGATTTACGGTTGTTTTAAGTTGATTCTTTAAGCATTGACAAATATAATTACCATGTAATATTATTAATACATATAGATAAATTACTGAAAAATAGTAAAAATACCGATAATTAACCATAATATGTTAATTTAGGGAGTGTTTAATGGCAAGTAATAAGAAACCTTCAATATATTCCGATCGCAGCAATGTTGGTTCTGTAGAAGAATTGGATGAGTACGGCGTATGGATTAAAGGCGAACCGCAAATTGTGTCCAAAGATACTTCTGTTAACGAAGGCGTAGGCGGTTTATCTTCATTAAACGCAAGCGCAGATGAATTCCCCGACATAGAATTTTCAGATGATACAACAGACAATCAGGCGTCAGCGGAAATGGATTTGGATGATTTTAATATTGACGACAGCGACATTACAGGTTTCAATGAAAGCACTGATAGTATAGGCGATACTAGTGTTGATAACTCATCTTTTGAGGATTTAAATGTATCATCAAATGTTGAAAACGAACAAATTACAGAAACAAACGAAAATATCTCTGATAAAGGTGGTTCTAGCGGCGCGGATTTCGATATTCCTACCGTTAAATCCATAGAAAACAATGTTGACAAGGTACAGGATAATTTTGAAGCTGCCACAAAAAACGGCGATTTGTCAACTCAGCTTTTATTAAAAATTGCCAACGAACTTTCATCAATCAGGGGCGAACTTCAAGATCTTAAAAAAGAATTTTCTGTTATACGCTCCTCCGCGCATGAAGAAGATAATGATGAAGCAATCTCTCTTACAGGAGACGAACTTAACAATATTATCAGTTCCACAGAAGACGGCGTTGAAGAAACAGGCGATAAAGCTTCCGGTTTTTTCTCTGAAGAAGACGATGAATCGATTTCTCTTACAGGAGATGAACTTAACAATATTATTAATTCAACGGAAGAAGGCGCGCCGGCAGAGGTTGAAGGAGAAGACGAAGCACTCGCTCTTACCGGCGACGAGCTTGATAATATTGTAAATTCTGCCGACTTTACAGAAGAATCCGGAACAAACGAAACACCGGAAAATGATTTATCATTAGGTGATGAATCTTCACCTCCTCTTGAAGATGAAGCTTTTGCCGCATCAGCGGATATGCCTGAAGATTCCTCCGAAGATATTTCGCTCGAAGATGTTTCGCTTGATGTAGATGATATTGATTTAGCGGATGCAGATCTGGGCGAACCGGCAGAAGAAAGTCTTGATTCAGAAGCGCCTGCTGAAGCGGAAGCAGCCGTAGAAGATGCAAACGATAACTTAAATTTAAATGCAGAAGATCTTGATATAAATATTGATACAGCTCAAGATTCTGATGAACTTGAAAAACTCAGAAATGAGGGTGCCACTCCTGTTACTTTTGCTCCCGACAACATTTCGTATCTTGAAGAAGACGATGAGCATGCCGCAGATTCTCTTGATCTTTCCGATGCGGTAATAGACGAACCGGAATTATCAACCGAAAACATCAGTGATAATTTAACAGAACCTTCTTTGGATGAAACGGAACTGGATTTAGACTCACTTGATGATTTGACAATTGATGACGCCGATTTGTCAACCGGCGATGATCTTGCAGGTGAAGCCGAAGCGGTTTCTGATGACCTGAGCATGGACGATTTGTCAACCGGCGATGATCTTGCAGGTGAACCCGAAGCGGCTTCTGATGACTTGAGCATGGACGATTTGACCGGCGAAGATTTAGCAGGTGAACCCGAAGCGGTTTCTGATGACCTGAGCATGGACGATTTGTCAACCGGCGATGATCTTGCAGGTGAACCCGAAGCGGCTTCTGATGACTTGAGCATGGACGATTTGACCGGCGAAGATTTAGCAGGTGAACCCGAAGCGGTTTCTGATGACTTGAGCATGGACGATTTGTCAGCCGGCGAAGATTTAGCAGGTGAACCCGAAGCTGCTTCTGATGACTTGAGCATGGACGATTTGTCAACCGGCGAAGATTTAGCAGGTGAACCCGAAGCGGCTTCTGATGACTTGAGCATGGACGATTTGTCAACCGGCGATGATCTTGCAGGTGAACCCGAAGCGGCTTCTGATGACTTGAGTATGGACGATTTGACCGGCGAAGATTTAGCAGGTGAACCCGAAGCGGCTTCTGATGACTTGAGTATGGACGATTTGACCGGCGAAGATTTAGCAGGTGAACCCGAAGCTGCTTCTGATGACCTGAGCATGGACGATTTGTCAATGGGCGAAGATTTAGCAGGTGAACCCGAAGCGGCTTCTGATGACCTGAGCATGGACGATTTGTCAGCCGGCGATGATCTTGCAGTTGAAACCGAAACTGCTTCTGATGACTTGAGCATGGACGAATTGTCAATCGGCGATGATTTAGCAGTTGAAACTGAAACTGCTTCTGATGATTTGAGCATGGACGAATTGTCAATCGGCGATGATCTTGCAGTTGAAACCGAAACTGCTCCTGATAATTTAGGCATGGATGATTTATCGCTTGATGACTCTCTTTCACTTGATGACAGCGTACAAACTGAAACGGAAGAAAAAACCGTTGGTGAATCAGAGGAATTTTCGGATGACAGCGTAGGCGCTCTTGATAATTTTAATGACGATAATTTTGCGCTTGATGACTTTGCCGATCCGTTTGCAACAGATATGACGGAACCTCAACCTGCGCCTGCCGCAAAAGCCGCTCCTGCCGCGCCCGCTGCTAAGGCTGCTCCTGCGCCTGCACCTGCTGCGCAACCTGCTCCTAAAGCTGCTCCTGCCGCGCCCGCCGCCGCACAAGCTGCGCCTGCCGCACAAGCGCCCGCTTCTGCGCAACCTGCACCTGCAGCCGCGCCCGCTGCGCAAGCCGCGCCCGCTCCTGCACAATCTGCGCCTGCTGCAAAAGGCAAAAACGGTTTTAATCTTCCATCGGAATTAAAATCTGAACTCAGGAATATCCTCAGTTACATGGATCAACTGCTTGAATCCCTGCCGGAAGATAAAATTGAGGAATTTGCAAAATCGGAATATTTTGATTCCTACAAAAAACTCTTTAAAGATTTGGGTCTGGTATAGAAACCGCTGCCGGCGCACAACTTCATTCCCGTTACAATCCGCAGATAGAAGCTGTACGCTATATTGATTCCCTTGATCTTAAAAGTAATATTAAATGCTTTATTTTAATTGAACCCGGCATTGGATATATCATACCGGTATTAAATGAAAAATTTAAAGGCAGTAAGATAATTGCGCTTCATATTGACGGCAGTATAGATACAAGTGAAAACCATACCAATGCAGTCTCCCTTTGCAGTATCGATCCCTTAACAGTACAGGCGTTTCTTGAAAAAGAGATGCCGGACATTGACGCTTCCCTCATACACATAATAGAATGGCGGCCTTCCATGAATCATTACAGGGAAGCTTATGTTAAACTGCTGTCAATTGTTGTTGAATTTATTAAAAGAACGGATGCGGAGAAAAGAACTGCGGCATATTTCGGGAGAAGATGGATCAGGAATTTTATTAAAAATCTTAAATTAGTAAATCAAACAATACTTTACAAAAAAGCGCAAATGCCTGTTATTGTTACAGGTTCAGGTCCGGGACTTGAAACAGCGCTGCCTGTTATACGCAATATACAGGATAACTGCCTGATACTTGCGGCTTCTTCTTCCGTAATGGCTCTCTCTCATGCCGGAATACAGCCTGACATTTTAATTGCCACTGACGGCGGATGCTGGGCGCTGCAGCATATCTATTCATTTTACAGAAAAACAAAAGAATGCGCGCGTCAGGCGGACAAGGCAGGAATTTTAGCCGCAAATTTAAGCGCGGCGATTCCCTCCCAATGCGCGGATATGCCGTTTCTTATCCTTAATGACGGCAGTTTTTGGCAGAGTATTATCCTGCATGAACTAAACTTGCCTTCAATCATTATTCCCCAAAAAGGAACTGTTACGGCATCTGCTGTGGAACTTGCCCTTGCTTTGAGCGGCGAAAATATTTTTCTTGCAGGCATGGATCTTTGCGTAAAAGATATAAGGACGCATGTAAAGCCGTACGGTTTTGATTATATTTTATTTAATAATACACAGAGGCTTAAGCCTGCTTATTCAGAATTTTTTGTCCGTTCAAAAATGTTAAGAGACGGCGGCAGTATGGATATATACGCGGCATGGTTTAAAAATCAGCTTGAACTGTGGCCGAAAAGGATTTTTTCTGTCGGCGGCAGCCATAAAACATTCGAGAATTCTATTCCTTCAGGCCAGAGAGCGGTTATAAAAAAGACAGGCGAATATTATAAAGTTTTTAGAGTAGTCGATGATCCTGCGGTGTTTTGTGAAAAGGGCGTAGCTGCCCTTCTTGCCGCGCTGAAAGACAGCCGGTACAAGGAAAGCCTTAAAGCTGAACTTGCGCCTCTTTTATTCCATGATGTAAAAGAAGTTTCAGATAACGCTCTTGAAGCTGCGGTTTATGAGGCGTTAAAATGATAAATTCAGCGGGTAAATGCGGCGGCAATAGCCGGTATGTTTTTTTAAAATCACGCAGCGGCAAAACAGTGCCTGCAATTGCTATTTCGCAGGAAAACGCTCTGCCGCTTCATTCTATGGTAGACCCAATGCGTGAAGCGCAGCGGCTTGTATCAACAATCCCCGAAGATACAGGATTTATTGTTTTTCTTGGTCTTGGCGGCGGATTTGCCGCTGAAGCGGCGTTAGAAGGTACTAATGCGCGGATAATTGTCATAGACTTTCATAAGGACAGTATAGCGGAGCTTCTTTCCTCTAGGGATTATTCGGCGCTTATTAACAATGAGCGTTTCCGTCTTTTAACAGATCCTTCCTGCGGAGAAATAAAAAAAACAATACTGGAAAATTATCATCCCTCCCTTTGCGGAAGCATAAAAACCATTCCGTTACGCCCAAGAATTGAACAGGATATCGAACTTTTTGAAAATGCCTCAGCGGCAATACAGGAAGCTATCGGGATTGTTTCGTCTGATTATTCGGTTCAGGCGCATTTCGGTATACGCTGGTTTTCCAATATTGTCCGTAATATAAAAAACGCCAATTTAATAACGGAGAACTTTAGTAAAAAACTATTTGCCTCTCCTGTACCGAAGACTGCAATTGTTGCGGCAGGACCTTCCCTTGATCAGCAGCTTCACCTGCTTGCCGAACTTAAACACAAGGGAGTTTTCATTATCAGCACAGACACAGCCCTTCCTGTCCTTTTACAAAACGGCATAAGGCCTGATACAGCCGTATCAATAGACTGTCAGCATATAAGTTATTATCATTTTATTGGCTGTAATTTAAAGGCAGGCATCCCGCTTGTCCTTGACATCGCAAGCCCTCCGCTGCTGTCAAGTTTTTCATCTTCGCCCGTGTTTTTTTCAGGAGGTCATCCGCTTGCACAGTACGTATCCGCCGCATGGCAGCCACTTCCACTGCTGGATACATCGGGGGGTAATGTAACGTATGCCTGCCTGTCGCTTGCGGAACATTTGGGCGCGGATCACATAACGCTGTTCGGCGCGGACTTTTCCTATGTAGAATCAAAAACCTACGCAAGGGGAACGTACATTTATCCATTCTTTGAAAAAAAACAAAACCGTTTCTCTCCTGCGCAGTCTTTGTTTTCTGCATTTTTGTATAGAAGTCCCTTCCTTCCAAAAGAAAACTATGGACAAACCTACCATGAAACTGCGTCTCTTAGGCAGTACCGTAAAAAATTTGAAGAAAAAGCCGCTATGATGAACGCGCAAATTACCGTCGTAAGCGGACAGGGCGCGCCGATAGATTTTTCACGAAAAATACAGGATACGGCAAAATCCGTAACAATTACAGCAGTACCGGTATCAAAAAAAAGCGGTGTTGAATTTTTGGAACAATACAGAGAGGACATTGCCGCGCTGCCTGCGGCTGATGAAAATTACCTTTCACGGTTATGCTTAAAAGACAGGCAAATTTTTACTACGCTGCTTCCATGCCTTGCGGCTCTCAGGCACCGCAGGGCAGGGAAAAAAACAAAAGAGTTGATAGAAGAAACAAAACGTTTTTGTATACAAAAAATTACTTCTGTCCTTAGACAAACGCCATAGCCGCATACCCGACAAAAGAATCTGGGATATTATCTTCATTTTGCATATCCGCGCTGGTTCCGTATTGTAAAAGTTTTGCGCCGCCAAGTTTTCCGGCGTGGGCAAAACCCATCGCTCCTAAAACCGCGCCTGCGGAACAGGAAGAAAAATCCTTTTCGGCGCATAACAGAACTTTATTGCTGTTCCCGCTTTCAACCGCTTTAATAAAATTGGCGTCGTTTACCTCGCTGACCCAGCGCAAAGCCTGTCTGCCGCTGCCTTGCGGCATAAATCCGTAATTTCTGCCGTAATGAGTTAAATCTGTGGAACCCAGAACATTTACTCTGCGGTTTAATTTTGCTGAAACCTGCGAAATAATTTTCCCTGCTTCAAAAGATGATATTGCGGCGGGAAGGCGTAACCATAACAACATTGCCTTTGGGAAAAAATAATGAACCATCGGCAAAAGAACTTCTATAGTATTATCGCGGAATTTATCTTCTTTGCCGTCCATCTCTTTCATTAGTGCTGCCCTATATTCTTTATCAATCTGCATTGCGCCGAACGGCGTTCTGACAGCGTCTTCCATTGCAAAAAGTACAGGAGAGTCTGCGGACAAATGACCGCCGATTACCGCAACTGTTTCGGCATCGCGTTCAAGGCTGGCAGCCCCGATAGAAGCGATACTGCCTGAATAATACCAGCCTGCATGCGGCGAGATGGCGCAGCGGGACTTGCAGGGAATGTCTTTTCCCGCTAAAAAACGGGAAATAGCGTCTTTTACTTCTTCAGGATCACGCGGATACCAGCCCTGAGGAAGCGAATATTCTCTTATCTGCATATAAAATAGTCCGATAATCATAATATATTATGAGCAAAAAAAATAAAAGCGGATTCGGCGGGGTTGTTGCCTCAATTTGTATAATGATTTATCTTTTTGCGTTGATCCAGGCGGCAGTCAGGGTTTATTTAAGTTTTGACAAATGCAAAGGAACAGCCGAGAGTGAATTTACAAGAATTGCTACTTTAGCTTTGCAGACAGGGACTCAAGGGTTCATGGACAGCAGATTCGTTGAACAAATAAATACCGCACTTTCTTCAAGCAATATTCTGGAAGCGCTGATTATTACCGGACCCGAAGGCGAGTACGCTTTTGAGCGCGAACAGGGATATGCCATAACATGGGCTAACAATTCTCCCAGATTCATTAAAAGATTCAGTTTTTCAAGCCAGTCTTATTACAGGCCGCTTCCAATTCAAAACATTCGCAATGTCAATATCAAAGCTGTTGCGAGAGCTTTTGACTATAATGAAATATTAAAAGTCCTTAAAGAAACCCTCCTTTTAATTCTGGCAGGATTTGCAATTGCTTTTTTTACAATGCTTTTGCAGCTGCTTCTTGGAAAACCGGAAAGTGTACAACAAACGATAAATAATGCGGCTTACTCGGAGCGGCAGTATGAGAGAGACAGTGAAAGAGATGTTGAAAATTATTTCACAGCGGAAGAAAAAACTCAGGATTTTTCGTCCGTAAGTAATACCCCCTATACGGCAGATGAAACAATTCCGAAAGGCCTTTATTCGCCGCGAAGCAATATAGGCTGGCAGGAATATATAAATGACAGACTAAATTCCGAGCTATATCGCTGTTCATCCACAGAAAATGATTTAACTCTTGTATTAATTGAATTCATGGATTTAAAAAATGATGAAATGTACAGGCAGGCGGCGGAAGAAACGGCTTCATTCTTTTCATCAAGGGATCTTCTTTTTGAATACGGCAGATACGGCATAGCTGTTATTCTTCCGGGAATTGATCTTGGCGCAGGAATATCAAAACTAGAAAAATTTTACCAGCGCATAACCGGGAAATTCCCTCATAACAAAAAAGGAACGCAAGGTATCTGCATCGGTCTTTCTTCACGTTCCGGCAGGCTGCTTAATGCAGGCCGTCTGATTCTGGAATGCAGAGAAGCTCTTGAAAAAGCAAAATACGATCCCAATTCTTCAATAATCGCTTTTAAAAGCGATCCGGAAAAATACAGAGCCTTTATTGCTTCTCAAAACTAGCGGCATTTTTTAAAATACGAACAGAAACCCATAGAGGAATTGCATAAATATAATTACTTCCGCTTACATGCGCAAACCGGCGGTTAACTTCATCAGCCGCGCTGACGCGTATTGTGGAAATTTTTCCGTTCCCGAATTCAATTACAATCCGGCTGTGGTTAAGCAAAGGATCATTAGAACTTACAGAATCAAGGAAATCATCGCCTTCGGAGTTTAAGACAATACTGATGTAGTCTTCTACGCTTTTCATGTCAGGATTGTTTACTCCTGAAACTTCCCAGTTCCTGTTTGCGCGGGTAAATATGACGGTCTTTCCTTCATTATAAAGTGAAAATCGCTGTACATCCTGCAAACTTATTTTACCGTCTTCGCTTTCGGGAAAAAACCTAAGATTGTACCAGCTTGCAGCAGACCCATCAATATAGGAAATAAATGTATTGTCGCCTGAACGAACTTCAGCATTCGCAAATCTTCGCACGTAAACTTCGCGTCCTGTTTTGTCATTATTACCGAACAAAAGATCCAGATAGACTGAGTTTTCTCCGTATATCGTAAGCCTTGAAGAAGTATCGCCTTCCAGTCCGAATTTCCCGTGTGATGACGCGTTAGAAGCGCGGATTGGCCATGCGGAGCGTACTGTAAAAATACTGATAAAATCTTCAATACGCGCCTTACGCGCCGGATATTCACTGCCGTTATGCAAAACAAACCAGTCATCTTTCTTTTTAATAAGCTCAAGTTTTTGTTCTTCCGAATTTACGGCAATTCTGTCAATTTTTCCCGCCAGTTTTGGATCAAGCCATGTATATAGGGCGTTTTTCTTATTGCTTCGTTCAGGATTAAAAACAAGGCTTCCCGTATATAGCAATGCCAATACTGCAATCAGCGATGAAAGGTATATTATCTTTTTTTTATATGTCACCGGAAGCCTCCCTATAAAGTTTTTTCCGAATATTTTGATCTTTTTCGCCGCTGTGATGCAAAAATAATACCGGCAGTTATAACAATTAGCGGAATAATGCCTACATTCAGGATTTGCGCGAATTTCATTGCGGCGATGCGTCTGTCAATATCCGCTATTTTATCAAGACGGCCTGTCTGCGGCTGTTTGCCGCGAATACCGATAATGTCATCATCGTTGACGAGCCAGTCGGCGGCGCGCATCAGGAAATCAAGGTTGTGATTTGCCTGTGTAGCCTCAATCATATTTGAAGCAAAACTGGTATTTCCGACGACAATGATCCGCGAAGGGCTTGCCTGCTGCGGCATATCGGGAAGCTCTTCCTGTGAACCTTCACGCGTTGGTTTTGGAGAGCCGCGGAAAAAACTCGGGAAAATTCCGCTTAAAGACGCGCCAAGAACTTTCACTCCGGTTGTTTCATTTCTTTCAAGTTCCATCATATAAGGGATTTCAGGGTTTGCGCTGAAATTTTCACTCATAACCCACCCTTCCTTTGAGGTTGTAAAAAGAACAACTGATTCTACATTGGGAACAGGGTGAAGTTCTATGGGACTTGACCAGAAAAGATCAAGACCGAAAAAATTTGAACTTACAGGATGATTCGGATTACCGTTTTCTCCCAATACGCCTATCCATAACGGATAACGGATAATCCTGTATTGAATACCGCCGCTTTGCAATCTTGCCGGATAAATCAATTCAAGGGAGTTGCGATCCAGTGCAAGCTCCGGCCTTACAATTACTCCGTAGGCGGCAATCATTTCCAGAAGCCCCTGATCTTCCTTTTTCCATGTTTCAAGCGTACCGTAAAAGGTATCTACATAAATGCTGTCTACGGCGAAAAGAACTCTCCCGCCCAGTTGAATATACCTGTCAATCCTGTAAAGCGCCCACTGATCGACATCTTCCACTCCTCCCAGAACAAAAAGCGCAGGCAGGTTATCCGGAATTTCTTCGCCGGGAATCAGTAACCTTACTGTGTACCCCGAACTTTCAAACATCTTATTTAAAAGCGAATAATTTTCTCTCCATTGCATATAACCGTCGCCGACAATTATCCCGATCTGGCGTTCTGTTCCCGTCACCATTGAACGAATCCTCGACGTTAGATCATATTCAAGCGTATTTGTTGCCAATACCCATGGAAGAACTTCGTACTTGTCAAGATACTCAATTACAATGCCTGAGAAAACTGTAATGAAACTGGCCTGATCCTGCGCAACTGTCTGAATTTGCTTTGACTCAAGCCCGTACTCATCAATCATATCTGCAAGTCCGGCTTTTACCGGATCACGGACAGAAAGAGTTATTTTTCCCCTTGAATATGCCGCATATTCCCTTAACATATCTTCAATTTCACCGGGAGCGGGTGTAACTGTTTTTAATTTGTCGGAAAGATAATAGGTTATATTGACGGGATTAGACAGTTCCCTGTGAAGGTTACGGGAAATTTGTGAAATTGTATACGCTTTGCTTTTCGTAAGATCAAGGCGAAACCAATAACGCCCGCTGACAAGGAAGGCAAGGATGCACGCGGTTATTGATAATAACATTATAATTGTTGTTTGTTTTTTGTTCATTTTCGACCTTCCCTTATTTCCACTTCCTAAAAAGGATAACGCGCGTATTAATGAATAAAAACAAAAACGCGCTTAATGCCAAAAAAGCGACGTCTCTTGAATCAATTATACCTTTGGAAAAACTTTCAAAATGATAGGCAAGCGAAAAAAAGTTGATAAACCCTGCAAGCCACTGCGGAAGGTTCAGATAAAATGTAATAATGTTCACAAGCATTACAGCCATTAAAACAACAGCGCTGCCAAGAAAACTGCCGGCTTGACTTTTAGAAAGCGATGATAAAAGCAGACCAAGAGCAGTTGCGCTTGCGCCTAACAAAAATGTCCCGGCATATTCGCAGAAAATAACGCCCATGTCATAATTACCTAATGGTAAAAGGCTTAACGGAATTGGCAGCGTCAGAAGCAGCATGACAAATAACACTCCGAACGTAGAGAAAAATTTTCCGAGCGCAAGATCCCATTCCGTAAAAGGCATTGTCAGTAAAAGCTCTACAGTCCCTGTCTTTCTTTCCTCCGCCCAGCTTTTCATTGTGATAACGGGAATTACGATAATATATACAATCGGAAAAACGCTGAAATATGCCCTAAGCGTAGCCTGATTCACGGTAAAATAACGCTGAAAATAAAACAGCCACACTGAATTGAACAAAAGAAAGAAAACCGCTGCGCCGTAGACCGCCGGAGCATACAGAAATTGATATAGTTCCTTGCGCGCAAGCGTAAACGCGCGATAAGGCAGAATTTTTTCCATATTACAGCGCTCCTGTCGATCCGGTTTCATCGCCGGTAAGTTTTACAAAGATATCTTCTATGCTGATTTTTTTCCGGTTCATTTCCAGTATTTTTAAATTTTTCGATACGGCCCAGTCAAAAATTTTTTCACCTGCGGAGGATTGGTTTTCATCCATCTGAATAAAAAATCTTGCATTAACAAATTCGCTGCCGGACGTTTCAACTTCCAAGCTTGAAATCTGCCCCAGATCGGGTATTTTTTGCTTAACGTAATCCGCGTCCGCTCCTTTTAAAATTAACTCCCAGTTATCTCCACCCTTCATGGAAGCCGCAATTGCTTCAGGCCTGCCCTGTGCGGCTATGCGTCCGTTGTTAATTATTAACACCTGCGTACAGATCGCTTCAACTTCCTGTAAAATATGCGTGGAAAGAATAACAGTTTTTCTTTTCCCCAGTTCTTTTATAAGCGAGCGTATTTCTATAATTTGATTCGGATCGAGTCCTGTTGTCGGCTCATCAAGTATCAAGATAGGCGGATCATGCAAAATAGCCTGCGCAAGGCCGGCGCGTTGACGGTAACCCTTGGAAAGAGTTTCTATTTTGCGTCCTCGGTAGGAAGTAATTGCGCAGGCTTCAAGGCTTTTTTCTATTGCGGCTTTTCTCTGCTTTTTTGGGATAAATCTTGCTTCGGCTGCAAAGGCAAGGTATTCGTCTACAGTGAGGTCCCCGTATAAAGGCACGTTTTCAGGCAGATAACCGATCCTCTTTTTTACTTCCAGAGGCTGTTCAGTAACAGGTATGCCGTCTACAAGCGCTGTCCCGCTTGAAGGAAAATGGAACCCGGTGAGTATCTTCATTATTGTGGTTTTGCCTGCGCCGTTAGGACCCAGAAAACCAACTACCTGCTGATCACTTACCGAAAAGGAAACATCCGTAACTGCCTGTACATTTCCGTATTGTTTTGACAGGTTTTGAACCTGAATTTTTTCAGCTTGAACGTTCATCAACCGGCGCGCTCCTCCCTGCATTAATTATTTTTTTAAAATTTATAGCACTTTCAGTCAATATATTCAATCGGAAAGACTTCGCTGTCGCGGCAAAGAACAGTTTCCGGAAAAACGTAACGGGCTTCTTTTAAAAGGTGCTTAAGTTCGTAGTCTGTATAACGCGGACTGTAGTGAATTAAAGCCAGTTTTTTAATTCCGGAAGAAGCGCAGGCGATTTTGGCGGCTTCTTCGGCAGTCATATGTTTTTTGGAATGGGCGTCTTCGGCCAAATCTTTGGAGAACATTCCCTCGCATATAAATAAATCGGAGCCGATAACATGAGTGGAAATTTCAGGCGTCGCAAGCGAATCCGTAACAAACGAAAATTTCCTGCCCATGCGCGGAGGTCCCATTACATCGCACGGCTGTACTGTTTTTCCGTTTTCAAGTTCTATAGTTTCGCCTTTTTGCAGTCTTCCCCATAATTTTCCCATTGGGATATTGAGAGATTTGGCTTTTTGAGGATTAAACTCACCTGGACGCATTTCTTCCTCAAGCGTATAGCCGTAACATGGTTTTGTATGCGACAGGGGAAAACAGCGCACATGAAACCCGTCTCCTCTGTACACAATGCCCGGAGCCGTTATCTCCTGAACAATTATTTCGTAATTTATGTACATATCAAGCACACGGCGGCTTGCTTCGATATATTCCGCTATGCGCGGCGGGCCTATGATATAAAGGGGATCATCCCTGTCTACCTGTGATGAAAGCATTAAAAGGCCGGGAATGCCCGTAACATGGTCCGCATGTGTGTGGCTTACAAAAATAACGGATATTTTTTTCCATCTTAGGTTCAACTGCTTGAGCGAAACCTGCGTCCCTTCGCCGCAGTCAAAAAGAAAGAGTTCACCTTCCCGGCGCAGCAGCACGGATGTTAAATGCCTGTTCGGCAGAGGCATCATGCCGCCGCAGCCGAGAATAAAGGCTTCAAGATTCATTTGAAAAAGTATACCGGCTAAAGGACAATGATTCCAGTCAAATTTGATTTGCGGCGAAGGTTTCATACCCTCTGCGGCGGGGTATGTCGATTTGTTTTAACTTCAATATGGAGATAATGCCTATTTTTGCCGAAATTTTAATATAGTGCCTATTAAATATTCCATTAAAACGAATATTTTTATTCTCTTTGGCGGTCTTGCATGCGCCGCAGGAATGCTATTTCTTGCCAATTTTGTTTTAGCGGGACCCAGATTAGGTTTGCATTATGATTTCCTCCTTGAGCATAAACAGCCGCCCCCTGTATCGGGCGAAATTTTGATAATTGAAACAGGCGATTATATAGAAAGCGGTGATATTTTCAATGTGTTAATGACTCTGACAGAGATGAATGCCGAAAACATGATAATGACAGGCAAGGTGTCTCCGTCCTCGTCGCCTGTAACAATTACCGAAGCTGAAATCAGACAGCGTTTCATGGATGAATATATTCTTGTCAGTACAAATATACGTAATTTATTTGAAGCGATTAGATTCGGCTCTGTTTCTCCTGTAAATGCCCCTGTCTATGTAGACAGGCTGATTGAACTGACAGATCAGGGAAGGGACCGTCTTCTTGCGGCTCTGATCAACAAGGATGTAAATTTACTTCGCTCTATTGCGGTTTTCGGCAATTATCTTGAAACGGAAATAAATCCTGTTTTGGATAAAGACGGAAAGGTAAGGCGCGTTCTGCCTGTAGACCCAAAATCATCTATGGAACATTCGGTCTTCTTAAGTTTAAAAAATCGTTATGCAGCTTCTCAAATTGAAACTGCGGATAAAATTAGGATATTATGGCTTCTCAATAATGACGGAACCGAACTTGATATTCCTCTGGACAGAGACGCAAATATCATAACTCCATGGAACTGTAATTTCAGGCGCGTAAACATTTCGCTTTTTAAGGAATACGAAGAAGCGGAACTTGCCATGCGTAGCGCTTTGGCAAAGGCAAATGAATTGGGGGCTTTTTCCCAAACCCTGCCGGAAAAGTCTCCGCTTATCCTTGGCGATTTTGCGTTAATGTTCAGGGAAAAATTGTTGAAATCTCCGGACAGCGAAAAACGATATGACTGGATAAGGGAACGTGAAAAGTATCTTGAAAGTCTTGATGAATTTTTTAAAAGTCAGGCGGAAGCCGATTTGGTAAAAGGATACAATGATGTAATAAAGGATGAAATCTTTTTAAGTAAAGAAGGACTTGCCTCCCTTGCCGGAATGCGCGATCAATTGATACTGTCTTTTGCCAATATGCGTGATGAGTACAATAAACTTTACGCTGTTCATTCAAAATTAAAGGAAGAGCTTTCGATGTCATTTTGTATACTGGGCAGCGGTACGAATGTTGAATATTCGGCTCTTCTTGCAAATGCAATAATTACCGGCAGCCACATAAAACCGGTATATGATCAGTATATTTTGATATTTTCCGCCGTCGGCGTATTCATTGTTCTGTTGGTTATTTTTTATATGAGTCCTTCCGTTCTTTTATTCTGCGGTATTGTCTTTAGCGCTGCAGTTTCTGCTGGATTCAGTTTTGTTTTTATTTATTACTCTTACTGGATTGATCCGGTCATTGTTTTTGCTTCGTCAGTTACCGGAACACTTGTTATTTTTTATTTAAAGTGCGCCGTAAAAAATTACAGAGCGCGCCGTTTCCGCGCGGCTTACGGTTCTTCGGTTTCTCAGTATACGCTTAAAGAGTTGATATGCGCAGGAAAACCGCGTCTTTCTGATATTATTGTTGTAAACGCCGCTGTAATTGCAATAAAGGATGTTAATTTGCTGACCAGTGAGGACCGTGAAAAACCGCACGATGCGGGGAAAGCAAAAAAAGCATTTTTTTCCCTTGTTAAAAAAACTGTTTCGGATTACGGAGCCATAATCGCGGGTTTTGAAGGAGATACAGTTCTTGCCTGTTTTGGCTCTCCTCTTGACAAATCAGGCGATCCTTTGGGCAAGGCCTGCGCTATGGTAAAAGAATTGCTTAACGACAAAAAGAAATCATGGTATTTCGGCATTGACGCGGGAGAGTGTACTTTTTACTGGATGCCGGAAACAGGCTACTCGGTAAACGGCAAGCCTGCTGTCCGTGCAAGGGTGGCCGCCTCAAAAACAAAACGCTTAAAAGCGCGCTCTATTGTAACAGAGACCGTCTGGCTTGATCTGAATTTAAAAGCAAAAAAACTAGGTTCTCTGTACGACGGCAGCGATACTATTTATGAATACCCTGTTTCAGACAGCGATTAAAGCCTGTTCTTGGGCTGAGTAACAACTTTTTTAATTTCACTGTTCTGTCCCATCCACATTCTCTGGTTTGTTTCGATACTTGTCATTTCCGCAGTAACATAATATGTTCTTACGGTTTTATTTCCGTCTCTGTCTACAATTGTTCTTACCGCTCCTGTAAGCATATAATCGGCTCCGGTTTCATTGCGCAGTCTGGTCATGGTTGCCGCGCTTGCGTTGCTCTGCTGATCCTGCCTTTCCGCGCGAAGTTCGTCTCTTACATCGCCGCCTGCGACAAAATCCAGTTTTCCGGTGTTAAAAATTGTTGTTTCCATTGTTGATGAAATTATTGCAGTGTCTATTTGTTCGCTGCTTTCATTTCTGAATCTGCCTACTATTACTATTGGCGTTGAACTTTTTGCCTTTATTGCCTGATTAACCCGCTGGCTGCTAAGACAATCCTTGATAAGCGCCTCGCATACAATCTTTACGTCAACATCGTTCCAGTAACCGCTTAAATCAATCTGCTTATCGGCGTCAATTCTCTTTACTTGTGTTCCTGAACAAGCGGATAAACCAAAAATTACAATTCCCAAAATTATTATTAGTTTTTTCATTATAAATCTCCTATTTTAAATTTACGGACTCCAAAAGATTTAGTCCGTTTATTTTTACATTTATATCCTTGTATTCTGCGCTGGCAAATAAGTTATTGCCGCTGTAATAATTTATTATAACCGAATAAGTTCCAGGGTCAAGATTTATGCCGCCTATATACGCCTTGCCCGGAAGGTAGCGGGACATTCTTGTATCCGCGCCTTCGGATAATTCAAGCGCCGTTCTGGCCGCCGCCGCCACAAGAAAACCAGCCAAATCGCCATGCTGTTTTACGGTTTCCATCGCGGCTATATCGGCTGCGGCGTATTTTATTATTGCGCGTATATATGTTTTTAGCACGATATTTGAAGAATGCGCATTAAAGGTTTCTTCAATAACCGCGCTCATATCTTCAAGCAGTTCAAGGTTAAATTTGTTTCCGTTTACTACAGTTTCAATCCTGGTTATAATGCTTGGTCTTCTCTGTAATACAGGAAGCTTAAAGTCCGCAATTCGCAGAACAGGATGCCTGAACGGCAGAAAAAATACAGTACGTGTTTCCTGTTTTATCGGGGACAACCCCGTAAAACTGATAATATTAAGCCTTGCCTTTCCTGTTGGAACATTGCGCGCTGCATCGACTGCCGAAGGAATTGGATGCCGGTAGACATCTCTGTTGGTAAACGCCCTGTTAATCTGCTCAAACTCTATGCGAGCGGCATCTGTGTTTCCGGCTCCCTGATAAAAAAGCGCTCCAAGATAACGGGCAAGGGCGGAGTTGGAAAAATTTACCTGTTTTTTTTGGGGAAATTCATTGACGCCTGTTTCATTTTTTGCCATGTCGTCAAGAGTCGCTCCTGTTTTAGGGTCTTTATATTCATATTTACGCGAAAGCATTTCCAGTTTTCCGCCTGTACTGCTTAATTTTCGAATTTCTACTAATGCGCCTTCCATACTTCCCCTGTTGTAGTAATTCAGCGCGTTAAAAACATTAATATAAATATCTTCAAAGTCTTCGCCCGGATAATCTTTTGTATTGTCGTTAAAAATATAAGAGAAAAACCCTTCAGTAATGCTTTTTGTAAACGCTTCTTCTATTAACCGTTCTGCAAATTGAAGATCGTTTGAAGAGTTTGCATAATTTCCGGCATAATGTTCCAAAAGCCCTTTATCAAGGTAAAGAGAAACAGCGTTTCCTTTGGAGTATATTGTTGTTCTTCCTTCCTGTCCCCGTACTATTGCATCAATTGCCGCCGAAAAATCGGCCTGTTCAACAGCGGTATCCATTTCTTTGAACGCAACGGGAGATGCCGCACAGGAAATAAAAAATGATGTTGATAAAAAAAATAAAATTGATTTTATAGAAAATTTAAACAGATTTTTTTTCACTTCATTTTTGTGCATTGGAATATTTTATTTTTTTCGTTTTTTATTGTTTTGTCAAGGCGCTGTTTTTTTGGTATACTTTTACGGTGAATATTATTTTGTTGGAAGAACATGAACTTGGCCACAATCTTTCAAGGCGAGATGAGAGAACTGTTCATCTTTTAAAAGTGCTGCATAAAAAAGCAGGCGATACTTTCGAAGCCGGAATTCTCGGCGGAATGCGAGGAACAGGAAAAATAGAGAAGATAAATTTTGACGGCTCGATTTTTATTTCGATACAGGCGGACGAGCCGCCTCCGCCAAGAATGCGTTTAAGAATGGCTGTTGCCTTTGTGCGTCCGATACAGATACGCCGCATATTCCGCGATCTTTCCGGTATGGGAGTATCGGCAATTGATTTGATAGGAACCGACCTAGGGGAAAGAAGCTACCGCGATACCAAACTGCTTGGAGACGGAGGCGCTCATGCCGCTCTTGTAGAAGGCGCTGTTCAGGCGCGCGACACACAACTGCCTGTTTTTTCCGTATTTGAAAATTTGGACAATTGGCTGGATGAGCGTCCGTGGGAAAAAACAGGCAGTATGCGTATTCCTCTTCTTCATGCAATGGACAATGTTAGGGCGGAAGGCTCTCTTTTTTACATTTCACCGACAAGCCGTCCATGGGTTATTGCAATAGGTCCTGAAAGAGGCTGGTCGGACAGGGAAAGGGAACTTTTTGAAAAAGCGGGCTTTATGCGGCTGTCCATGGGCAGCCGCCCCCTGCGTACGGAAACTGCCTGCATAGCAGCCGCGGCGCTTGCAATGGAAAAAATAATGGAGTGATTATGAATCAGGATAAGGTAAAAGAAAAACTGCTTGCAATAGAAGATGCGCCGCTTGAATTTAATCTTGTATTTTCCGGTAAAAAAAGCAAAAAGGTGAACGGCCTTTATAAGGTACAAAGCAGGGAAATAATTATTCATAACAGGAATTTTAAAACTGACGAAACAGGGCAGAACCTCTTGCTCTATACTGCAATTCACGAATACGCGCATCATTTGCACGCCTGCTCGCGCGGCGGTGTTCTTTCTTCGCGCGCGCATAACAGTGAATTTTGGGCTATTTTTCATGCGCTGCTGGAAAAAGCGGAAGACAAAAAAATCTACAACGATGTATTTTCTGTTTCACCCGAACTGTTAAAACTGACAGACGTTATCCGAAACAAGTACCTTAAAAACAACGGCGAGCTTGTAAAGGAAATGGGCAGGCATCTGCTTAAGGCGCATGATCTTTGTACCGGAATCGGCGTGCGTTTTGAAGATTATGTTGACAGGATGCTTCGCATTCCAAGAACCGCAGCCAATATGGCGATTAAAATGTTTGAATACGATATTGCGCCTGAAGTCGGAGCCGACAATATGCGTTTTCTTGCGGGTATCCGCAGCAGTGATGAACGCAAAGCCGCCGAGACTGCTCTGATAAAGGGAAAGAGTCCCGATACTGTGAAAATTGCGGTGCGCGGCAAAAGCGGAAATGAAAACCCTGCGGAGCGTCTTGAAAAAGAAAAATCAAGGCTTGAACGTACAATTGCTGCGCTTAACAAGAGACTGAATGAAGTAAAACGTGAACTTGCCCAAATGTAATAATGCTAGTATCATTTAAATTTAAATGAGCGAAAAGACAAGAAAAGTATACATAGATTACAATGCTACAACTCCTATTAGCGCGGAAGTAAAAGCGTCCATGATAGAGGATATGGAAATTTACGGCAATGCTTCCAGTATGCACGCTTCAGGCAGGCTTGCAAGGGGCAGAGTAGAGAAGGCAAGGAATGCTGTAGCTTCTCTTATCGGCGCAGTCGGCGGTACAATTATTTTTACATCGGGAGGCTCAGAATCAAACAACACCGTATTTCAAACCATGTTCCGCGTTGCGGAAAACAATAAAGAAGACCGCAATGAGTTTGTCATAACGGCTATTGAGCATCCTTGTGTAATGAATTCTGCGATTAATATTGAAAAATCCGGGTCAAAGTTAAAAATTCTCCCCGTTGACGAATACGGAAAACTTAATATGGAAGAACTTAAAAAAACCCTGAACGGCAAAACTCTTTTGGTTTCTGTAATGGCGGCTAACAACGAAATCGGCGTATTGCAGGATATAAAAGAAATCGCAGGTATGGCAAAAGAAGCCGGAGCGTTTTTTCACACGGACGCTGTTCAGGCGGCTGGGAAAATACCTGTAAACGTTGAAGATTGGGGGGCAGATTACCTTACGCTTTCCGCTCACAAGATTTACGGTCCAAAAGGTGTCGGCGCGCTTTACGCAAGAAAGGGCGTTCCTCTCTTTCCGTTAATACACGGCGGACATCAGGAAGACGGATATAGGGCAGGCACTTACAATAACATTGGTATACTGGGTTTCGGAAAAGCTGCTGAATTGGCGGAGACAGGAATTGATAAATACAGTGAAACAATATCTTCGCTTCGCGACAGACTGCGCGGCGGGCTTCTGGAAAAAATCCCCAATATAAAGATAAACGGACATCTGAAAGATACGCTTCCCAATACACTGAATGTTTCTTTTCCGGGAGCGGAAGGAGAGTCGATCCTTCTTTCCATGGATATGCAGGGAATTGAAGCAAGTACAGGTTCCGCCTGCGCTTCAGGAAGCCTTGAGCCTTCCCACGTGCTTATGGCTACTGGTCTAAGCCCTGAACTTGCGCACGGTTCCATACGTTTTAGTCTGGGATGGGGTATTACAGAAAGTGATATTGATTATATAATAGAAACACTCCCGCCTATTATTGCGCGGTTAAGGGCAATGTCTACATTACCGATGTAAGGAAGTTTATGTCAGACTGGTTATATTCTGATACGGTAAAAGATCACTTTACAAATCCCCGCAATGTGCTTCTGGAAGATGAAGCTAGCTTTGCCCACGATGCGCGCGGGCAGACAGGAAATATTAAATGCGGAGATCAAATGTTAATGCTCCTTAAAATCAAGGATGATACAATAACGGATGTCCGCTGGAAAACCTATGGCTGCGCGAGCGCAATTGCTTCAACAAGTATGTTATCTGAAACTATCAAGGGAATGAATATAGAAGACGCTTATAAAATACGTCCTGAAGACCTTGTAGAAAAACTTGGAGGACTTCCGAGTTTTAAAATACACTGTTCCGTTTTGGGCGATAAAGCCCTTAGAGAGGCAATTGACGACTACCTCGCAAAAACGGGCAGGGCGGGAATGTTAAAAGAAGAATCAAAAATTATCTGTCACTGTCTTGGGATTACGGACAAAGATATTGAAACGGCGTTCCATAGCGGAGCCCGTAACTGGAAGCAGCTTCAAGAGGCTACCAAGATTGGCACTGTTTGCGGAAGCTGCCGCGAAAAGACTGAAGAACTGCTCCACAGCCTTGAACACATTTATTCGTAAAACAAAAAAACAACCCTGTTTTGAAACAGGGTTGTTGTAAGGTAGAAAATCCTAATTCTTTTCCGTTAAATCAGCCGGATCCAGTATCAATGCAGAACCGTCTTCACGCTGGGTGAGGAGCCGTTCCTGCTGGAATGCAACTGACGCTTGTGAATGTACCTTAATACTGGATTTAGCCTGTAAAACAAGATTGGTATCAAAACGGCCGAGATAACAGGATTTACTGCTAAGGTCAACTGTAATTGCATAAAGGTAACCTGAATTTACCCATATCAGGCTTCCCGGCATTATGTCGTCATTACCCTGTTTTGACATCTCAAATGTCTGCGGGTTTATTTCAATCAGGCGGACTGAAGCATTGCCTTTGTTTTCACCTGCCACCGCAATTATTTTATTGTCAATGAAAGTAACTGTCCGTACATGGATTGTATTCAGAGCGGAACGCTTGATTTCATTTCCTGTTGTTGAATTAAATAGGATAAGTCTGCCCCTTGACGGATCCGGGTTTTCAATCGTTATTCCAAGAAGCCCGCCGATGACATCACGGAAGAAATCCTGTTGGCCTCCCTGTTGATTTTTCTGTTGAGTTTCCTGTGCGGTTCCTGAATCATCCTTGGAACCCGTATCGGCTATTGTTGACTGTTGATCTTTTGCAATTTCCTCGCGTTCCTGCTGCGCTTCATCTGTTTTTTGATCGGCTATTTCTTCAAGCTTCTGCGCTTCTTCCTGCCGTTGCCCAAGGTCCCTTTCGCGTTCTGCCAGTTCCTGTTCTTTTTGGCTGTCCATCGGCTGTTCTCTTTCTTGGGCTATCTGTCTTTCTTCCTGCCTGATGGCTTCCTGTTCAGACTGTGCGCGCCTCTGTGTTTCTTCCGCTTCACGTTCTTTTAAATCGACCATATCCTGACGCTGCGGTACGCCAAGATCATCCTGCTTACGCAATTCTTCTATAACTCGGCTGTCGGAAATTACGGAAGTATCAACTGAGCTTAAGCCGCCGTGTCCAAGCGGGATAACTATTAACGTTCTTCCCGGCCATTCGTCATAACGAATTGAAAGCCCTGCCTTATCCCTGACAAGATAATTAATCACAGGCGTTTTATATCTTTTTACAAAGTAATCCCAATTGCCGCGGTATACCGCATTGTAGATTGTAATATATTCCGCCAAAAGAGCCGCATCTTTTTCGCTGTAGTCATACGCAGCCTGTAAGTATCCTTGAATAATTGTGCGAAGATTTCTGATGTGGTCTACGCCTGTATCCACTCCAAGACCGAAAATATCGGCGTCCAGCTTGCCGTCTTCATAAGCTGATACACTGTGAATGACAAAATACCTGTTTGATGCGCCTGTTTCAAACCTGTAGGAATATTCCCTTCTTTGTTGAACAGTCATTCCTTCCAATGTAGATGCAATACCTTTTTCCCTTTCGGAAATCTGCCGTCCCAATACTACGCCGATTTGACGAATCTCTTCTTTCGTATCAATACGCGAGTGCGGACCTTCATAATTTAAAAAAACTACGGGAGGAAGATTGCTTAATTCATCTTCATCTACTTGGGCGTGGACTGTTACTGCTAATCCGGCCAGCATTATAGTAAAAGCCCAGAATTTTAACAAAGAATATTTTGGCATTTTCATTGTAAAGCTCCTAATCTTATTATTTTATTATATATTAAGGAAATAGTACATAAATTATACTACGAACAAACAAAATTTGCTTGATATTTAAATTAAATAATATTACAATTTGTAATACGACAACAAAAATAATGAAATATGACCAAATTACTACTGTCAGGCTCCCTATGGAAACCAGAAATAAACTTTTGACTATTGCAAAAGTCAAAAATAAGACAAAGTCGGAAATTATCATAGAATCGCTTGAAATGTACTATAAACAGGAAGAAAACGAAATAGATTCATATACTTTGGGACTGCCGTATTTCGGCAAGTATGATTTGGGTCCGTGTGATCTTTCAATCACATACAAGCAGCGCATAAAAGAGAAGCTCTATGCCGGACAGAATTCTTATTGATTCAGGCCCCCTTATTGCCCTTTTTCATTCGGGTGATAACCACCATAAAAAAATACGGGATTTTCTTGCAAAGAAAAAGTATTTGTTTATAAGCACTCTTGCGGTTTTTAGCGAAGTTTCCTATTTTTTAAGCGCCAACATTAAGGTTCAGCGGGATTTTTTCGATTGGGTGATGTGCAGGGGAGTTATTATCAGCGACATAAATCAGCACGATATGCCCCGCCTTATCGAATTTACCGAAAAATATTCCGATCTGCCGATGGATTTTGCAGACGCTACCCTGGTTATTACCGCTGAAAAAACCGGTATCCGCCAAATTATAAGCATGGACAATGATTTTGAAATTTACCGTCTGCCGGGCAGAGAAAAGATACACAATGTTTACAGGAGCTAATAATAGTGAGTAAGGTAAAAATTTTAACGCAGCGATGCCAGTTCTTTTAAGGCTTGTCTTCTTATTGCGGACGGCTGGTTATTCTCGCAGAGCAGATTGAGTATTTTGATTCCTGTTTGACTTAGGGGAGGTCCTGAAAAACGGCAGAGCGATCCTGTTGCCGAAGTTATTGCAGATAACACCTGCTCGTCCCTTATGCTGCTCTGGGTTACTGAATAGAGAAAAGTCTGTATTGCAAGACCGTCAGGGTCTGTACCGATAGCTCCTATAGCGGACGCGGCGGCGGCTTTTATAACAGGCTCGTTATCCCTGTTAAAAATATTTACAAGCCATGAAATTGTATCCCGTGAACCTATTTTTCCCAAAAGATGCAGCGCGGCTGTTCTGTACTGAATATGCTCCTGATTTGCAGATACGGTCAGCAGGAAAGTTGTCCATGCGCCTTCATTTGGACCAACCCTGCCAAGTTTTACGGCGGAACTTATTTGATCCAGCGTTCTTTTTATTTCATATTCAGAAAGCGGAATTGACGGCATATAAATTGCCTGAGGACTGCCCATTTTGTAAGAACCTTCGGGAAATATCCCGTAAAAACTGTTTCTTGCGGGTAACGGGCGGTTTTCTGTTTTATATGCATAAAGTATCCAGTCCTTTCCTCCTGAATAAAGCAGTCCGTTTTCATCAATAGCGGGAATGGAAGCGGAATCTTGCAGATTTATCAGCCATAATCTTTTGCCGTCATGTGAAAAACTTGTCGCTCCGTTTTTACTTAAAACGTATATGCTCCTTTCGTCAAAAATAATTTCCGCTTCCGTTTCCCTCTTGCCGCTTTTCAATAAGCTCTCCCTGATGTGACTGTCGCCTTCCCATAGGATTTTTCTTTCATTTATCGAAACGAATGATATTCTGCCGTCATTTAAAACTGCCGCGATATTGCCGTTAATGTATGTCGCCGCAAGCGCGCCTGCAGGAAATTTCGGCAAAAGCGAAAACTGAATTTCATTTTGAGATGACATATACCAGTCTTCGGCGGCTCCTATAATTTCCATGCTTCCGTCAGTATAAATCGTCATGATCCTGTACTGATCAAGGGAAACAAGGATTGCAGGTTTTTTTGAAAGCATCCATATATGGGAATTGCCAAAAGGATCAATACGGTATACTTCGTTATTTTCAAGGGCGAAAATTATTCCTCCGCCGCGATCTATAACCGGAGCAACGGAAATGGCAGTTTCAAATTTTCTTGACCAAAGTAGATTTCCCGACGCTGTATAGCAATAAATATTTTTTCCGGCCGGCGCAAATAACCTTCCGTCCCAGCCTGTAATTACTCTTGAGCTTAAAGGACTTTCCTCATTGCGCCGCCATAATTCCCGTCCTGAGCGGTTTACCGCTATCAATATACCGGTTGTCCTTGAAAAATACGAAGTGCCTTCCGGTGATCGCGTAACATAGGGGCTTATTCTGCCTCTTGCGGAATAGTTCCAGATAGGCGCGCCGGAAACAGAGTATGCCTTAATATTACCGCCGTCGAGAGCGACGACAACGGATTGCGCCTGTACGCTTGGCATTGACAACACTGAGCCGCCAAGCGCCTGCCGCCAAAACGGTTCGGAATTTGAAAGATTCTGCCCTTGATTTGCAGCATTATTTTGAGAAAAAACAGAACCGGCGCATAAAACGGCGCAAAACAGTAATAGCCGATTTTTAACAAAAACGTACATTCAAATATATTATACAATAATTTTCACGCACAGGCACTGGTGTATATTATAAACATGTTTTTTATACATGGAATTTACGCAAGTTTTCAAAAACAGCAAGGCTTTCTATATGCGCAGTTTGGGGATAAAAATCAAAAAGTTTAAGTTTTATTAATTTATAGCCGCCGTTTACTAAGATTTTGGAATCACGGGCAAGAGACGCAGAGTCACAGGAGACATACGCCAATATAGGCGATCCGTATTGCGCAAGGGAAAGAGCAAAGTTATAAGCCAAACCCGCTCTCGGAGGATCTGCAACTGCAAAACCAAACTTAAATTTATTGCGTTGTATTGTCTTTTCCCATACATTATCGCGTAATGCAAAAAACTCCGCATTCTTTCCCTTTAAATTTTCTCTTGCAATGCTGACTGCCTTTTTATTTTCTTCCATAAGGATAACTTTTGGGAAATTTTCCTGTATGAAAAGCGCAAATGTCCCGACGCCGCAGTAAAAATCCGCGGCGGGAAGGGTAGTATCGGCTGTCTGTGCAATTTCGATAAGATTCAATACAAGTTTTTCCAGCATGGAAATATTACTCTGAAAAAAAATACCGGCGTCAAGAATAACATCTCTGTCAAGAAGCCTGATTTTTCCCTTTTCAATACCGTTTTCGCTTAAGAAAATACCGTTACAGGAAAAAACAGTAAACCTGTCCTTTTCAGGCGGCAGAGGTAAATTTTTTTCTTCCTGTAAAAGTTTTCTTATGCCGTTTTCCGCAACAGGACAATCAGTAACGGCGATTATTTCTCCGCTCCCGCGCCCCATTAATCCGAACATGCGGCTGTCGTTTTTTGCCTTTTCTCTCAGACAGTGAAACTGCATTCTGTTACGGTATTCAAGAGGCGCGGAAGGGACTATTTCCAACTGCGGCAATTCGTTTATTTCAAAACCGCCAATTCGTAAAAATGAATCTTTCAGGATAGCGGCTTTTGCGGCAAGCTGTGCATTGTATTCAATATGTTGAAGATTACACCCGCCGCATTTGCCGTAAAATTGACAAAAACTTTTTACTCTCACAGGAGAAGGTTCGACAATTTCCAGTAATTCCGCCCTTGCCCATGTTTTATGTTCTTCAATAGTGCGGCATAGGACAGTTTCATCAGGCGCTCCGCCCTCTACAAAGAGAGGTTTTCCGTCCGAACGGCCAAGAGCGTCTCCTCCCGGCGCAATACTTTCAAGCCTTATTTTAATTACGTCATCTGCCGCCATATATCTTTTCTTAAATTTGTTTTATGCCCATTTGCTTTATAAAGCTTGTGGAATCTATTACTTTTGTCTCATTGGGGTTTATATTTTCATAGCTTTTTGTGAGTTTTAACAGCAGCTTTATTTTAGCGATAGCGTCATTGCGCCAGATAGAATTGGGATATTCAAGGATGACCTTTGTAAAATAATGTTCAGACAGATAAATGGACAATATTATATTATTTAAAGCCGGCATTAATTCATTATAAGGTTTCAGCGTAAAACTATTATCAGCTTTACGTTTATAAATAAAATTAGGGTGAATATTTTTATAATATTTTATGCCTAGTTTATAATATATGTAATCCTGATTTTCCAGTTGTACAAGGCCGTTTTCTGATTTGTTTGAAACATCAATGATAACATCCTGTTTGTTTCTTGAATATATTTTTAAGTCGTTGAGTATATTAGTCAATTTCCTTGTAATCTCGTTATTAACGGTTTGTAAATTTGTATCTTTGGATAAATCAGGATGATATTTTTTTATAAGCTGTTTAATAAGTTTTTTAATGTCTTTATTCATGATCAAAGCCTGAAAAAATACTTTCTAAAAAAGCGGGTATTGCGGTTTAAGGGCTGTTTCACCCAAAAACAGCTTAGAAATTATCCGTTAATTTCCTTGTCGCTGAGCAAGCCGTTTTTTTTCTGGGCTGCGATGTAAGCCGCATAAAGCTTGTCATAATGGGCAATATGGCTTAATATCCAGTCTCTGAGGATGCGGACAAACTGGTTTGGTACAAATTTTTTACCGTAATTATATTCTTTTACCGATTCAAGAATTTCCCGTATCAATGTTTCGTGCTGTTTTACGTGCTCATGATAATCGGGATAATTTACCCGCTGCAGCAGTTCCTGCTCGGCTCCGAAATGGAAACGGACATACGCAACCATTCGCTCCATAGTTTCCTTGAATACGCTCTCAAGCGTATCTTCTTCGCTCATACAGGCGTGGAAAAGTTCATTGGTAAGGGAAAAAAGCTCCTTGTGCTGGCTGTCAATCAAATGAATTCCTATAGCGTACTTTTCTTCCCAGATAACCATATCCGTATTATCGTTTATATTTATCATGCATATATTATATTTGTGTTTTATATAATGATCAACTTGGCAAAATTAACGCCGGGCAAAAGCGGCGGCAGGCGCTCCGCCGCCGGAATACAAGGCTTAGAGTTCTTTTTTTAGGACGTAATTATCAGCCAGAATGCCTGTTATCAGCTTCCCTTTCATGTCCAACTGTATCAGCTTATTTTCAGCTACTTTATAGTAACTCGGCGCGTCAGCTATCTCAATATGAATAATGTTCCCCGTATCATCCCACCTAAACGATCCCGGAAAGGTAAATGTGTTATTAGGTTTGCCAATGTATTCATACGTCAATTCATAGGTATTATTCTTGTTGAGTTTCATGCGGACATTGATGCCCTCCCCGTCTGCCGCTGGTATTGTACCGGTATACACTCCGGCCCAATCAAGACTGATTCTTGCATTGTTAATATCAACAACCTTGCCGTTTGAACGGCATGAGCTTAATCCGAATATGGCAGAGACAGCCATAAGTAAAAAAATAATAAATGTTTTTTTGTTCATATATACCTCTGTACTTATTATATAATAAATATAAAAAAAATTAAGGTAAAAATCGAAGAAATATGGATGTTAACTTACTCAGATGCCGGAAAAGTAAAAAATTGTAGAAAATTAATTTTCATATGTCATAATTTTGACTTTATTAAAAGTCAAATAAACTTACCGCGTTGATATTGGTTATATTGATTAGAGGAACCTCAATTAAATACGGAGGAATTTATGAACACCGGCATAAAAAAGACTATAATGAAAATTACCCTGCTCCTTATTCCGGCGATATTTTCTTTTACCGATGATATTTCAATTGCAGACAATGTACCTTTCAGCAAAGTCCAACGTATAGACTGGAACTTAACAGAAGTAAAAAGCGGGTCTGCGGTTGTTATTATAGACAGGACTAAAGTACAAAGGGAGATTTATTCCATCAGGTTTCATGAAGACCGTATACGCGGCAGAGGCGCCGACAATATCTATTTCGCTCCCTATACTGCGGGCGTAAATAATTCTCTTTCGATTAGAAAAATTGCCAGTACATACATGGTTCCCGTATTTGAAATGGAAAATTTCAGCGAGTACGAATATTTCCGGCATTTGGAAAAAGTGTACCGCTGGGAATTTCACGACTGGAAACTAAAATTGTATACCTACGATGAAAACGGCGAAGATGTAATTTTGGAATTTATTCCTATCTATAAATGATGTGCCCTTTTGCCTCGGCGGCACTATGAATAATCGCCGTCTTTATCTTACGGCGCGGGGTAAAGTTGTTTATTGCGCTGCAACAGATGCGGCGATCCGTTCATATACCATCATTCCATGCACTATTCATTATATCGGCGTTCACGCCACGCTGCGACAAGACCTAAAATCATAACCGGAATAATAACGATAAGCGAGCCAAGTATTACATTCATATAATTACTCCTTTTTTTCAGGGCATTATCCCCGCTTTTTTCTTTTGATACCAGCAATAGACCGGTTATACAGCATATTGCGGCTACCGCAAATCCGCCGATAAGCAGTATGGTATGCGGTATCTTCTTTAAATGTTGTCTGTTTCTTAGGTTTTCTCATAATTTGTTTAATTATTATACATTTATTGACGTAAAATTGCAATTTGCGCCTATAAGATATAGTTGATTAGTACGAGGTAATTCTTTTCAACGCAGAAGGTTAGTGCCCTTTTGCTAAAAAGATTAAAAATAATTTGCAATTTCCGCCATGTTTTGTTAATATTATCCTTACGAGCGCAAAAGCCGCCCATTATAACACACAGCAAACTCCTACGCAAAAAATGCCAAAGGCGTTTTTTGCGGGACCGGCAATAACCATTACCCCCCCCCATACTTTTCACGCTCTTTAAATAACCAAATAGAGGGCTGCGCCCTCCGATTTACTCGCGCTCAGGTTTCCCGCCCGTGCAATCTGACCACTTATCAAGTGGTCAGACACAGCCTCGTTCCGTTCGTCAATAACATATATTCTCTCAATCTCTCATTATTTTGGTATAAAGCCGGATTTCCGCATTGGCGGAAAGACCGGCTTTTTTTATACACATCAACACGAAAGGAGTCTTATATGAAAAACACAAAAACTATCCTTGCAATGGCGATTGCCGCCGTTGCTCTCGTGCTGGCGGCGTGCCCGCCCCCAGAGGACCCGCCCCCGCCCGTAAAGGCGGGCTTGTACGCCAAAGCGCCGCCCATTACCGCGGACGACACGCCCATTAAAACCGACTTTACGGAGGCGATTGCCTACGCCAATGCCAATGGAGGAACATTAACCCTGCTGGTAGGCGCTGACGTAAGCAGCGCAACAGTTACCCTGAGCAAAAGCGGCCTTAATCTCTGGATTGAGGGACTGGGCGCTAACCGGACCATCTCCCTTGCGGGCACAGGTCGTCTTTTTAGTCTCACTGGCAGCAGCACCCTGACCTTGGGCAAAAACATAACGCTTAAAGGCGTGTCTAACAACGAGGCTCCCTTAATATATATTTATAACTCGACTCTGGTAATGAAAGCTGGCTCGGTCATTACCGGCAATACCAACACCGATGGGTCTGGCGGCGGAGTGAATGTGAACACTGGTGGAACCTTTAACATGGAAGGTGGGGAAATCAAAAACAATACCGCTAACATCACCTCCTCCGGCAGCCGCAATGGCGGCGGGGTAACTGTGCAAGCCAACACTAGCACTTTTAACATGTCTGGCGGGACTATCACCGGCAATACCGCTAAAACCAATGGCGGCGGGGTGTATGTGTCGTATGGCGCCAAATTTAACCTGAACAGCCCGGCAAAAACGTCGAATATATCCGGCAATTTCGCCCCTGCCGGTACAGCCAACCAGGTGGCTAAGGCGACCGGCGAAACGGGGGGGATAATTGGCGGCACTGTCGGGGTAACTGAAGGCTGGTAAAACCGGCGCGGGCTATCGGTAACGCAAGCGTGCTTGGCACCTTAATTCCGCAGCGTATCCGCTGTCAGCGGGTGCGCTATGGATACGCAAACCAAAAACGGCTAAATAACGGAATAATTGTAAACGGTCAGGCGACTCCGGTTGTAAAAAATGAAAGGATATAATAATCCGTTTATATGTACGCCGATGGAGGTAGTGGAATATGAGTGATTTTGAGGATCAATTGGATTTAATAATTATTATAGTTGTTCGGAAACTGCGTATCAATGATACGATGCTTCTGAACAACTTCCGTATAATATAAAAAAACCATGTCAAAAGTAAAACTTAATCCGCATAAAACCAAAAATATCCTTAGGCGGGCAGCGTGTACAAGCATAGTAATTAGCTGACGCCGAAAGATTGCTATTGCTCTGTGTTGGAAAGACTTTGTACTGCCTGCCGTGAGATATTTTTTATTTGTTATTAATCAACTTTATTCATGTACTTTTCGATATATTCCTGCTTGACACGTAACAAATCTTCACGGGGAATTTCCTTAAGAACCTTCCAGCCAATATCCAGAGTACGCGCTATTTCGCGGTTATCTTGTTCGCTTTGCGTCAGGAATGTCTGCTCGAATTTTTCTCCGAATTTCAGATACTGTTTGTCGGTAGCGGATAGTTCTTCTTCGCCGATAATCGATGCAAGATTGCGTATCTGTTTCACCCTTGCGTAAGCCGCAAAAAGCTGGCTTGCTATGTCCTTGTGGTCTTCCCTTGTCATGCCCTTGCCTATTCCGTCCTTCATAAGACGTGAAAGACTCGGAAGTCCTGCGACCGGCGGATAAATACCTCGCTGGAAAAGCTCGCGGTCAAGAACAATTTGCCCTTCTGTGATGTATCCTGACAGATCGGGGATTGGATGGCTTATATCATCGTTGGGCATGGAAAGAATTGGTATCTGGGTGATTGAGCCTGTGGAACCTGTTATTTTTCCGGCTCTTTCATAAAGCGAAGCAAGATCGGAGTATAAATAACCGGGGTATCCCTTACGGCTCGGCACTTCTCCCCGAATTGAGGAAACTTCCCTCATCGCTTCGCAGTAATTGGTCATGTCCGTCATCACAACAAGGACGTGCATGTTTTTTTCAAAAGCAAGATATTCGGCGGCGGTAAGGGCACACCTTGGAGCTACAAGCCTTTCAAGAGAAGGGGAATCCGCAAGAGAGAGAAAAACGACGACGTTGGCAAGAACGCCCGAATGTTCAAAATCGTCAAGGAAGAAACGGGCTACGTCGTTTTTAACGCCCATTGCGCAGAAAACAATTACGAACGGTTCCGATTGTTTATTATCGTCAAAGGAAAGAATTTTCGCCTGACGCACAATTTGAGCGGCAAGTCTGTTATGCGGAAGACCGTTACCTGAAAATATCGGAAGTTTCTGTCCGCGTATAAGGGTGTTCATTCCGTCAATTGCCGATATTCCCGTTTGAATAAAGTCACGGGGATATGTGCGGGCATAAGGATTAATCGGAAGCCCGTTAATATCAAGTATTGTCGATGAAAAAATACTGCCGTATCCGTCTATCGGCTCTCCAAGTCCGTTGAACACACGCCCCAAAAGCCCAGTGCCTACGCGCAGTTCCATTGGTCTGTCAAGAAATTCAACTCTTGAATCATCGGCGGAAAGCCCTGTACTGTTTCCGAAAATCTGAATTGCAGCCCAATCATCGCTTAAGTCAAGTATACGACCAAGCCTTTTTGTATTTTCCCTGTCGTAAATTGCAACTACATCGTTAAAGCCTACGTTACGGCTTCGTTTTGTAATAACAACAGGACCTTCTATCCGTTCAAGTCCCCTGTACTCAATGCCTCTCATTTACAGACTCCGTTCACAGAATATTCCTTGTACGGTAAGTGCGTTCAAGTTCTTCCAGTGTATGGCGCATTTTTCCCTCAAATGAGTTAAATCCGCTTATGTTGTCATTTTTTATCGTGCTTTTTAGGCGTGATATTTCTTCCTTTAAACCTGTTTCCGATATTTTTGTAAGAGGAGCGCCAAGCTCAATACATGTGCGGGCGCGTTCATGAAACTCCATTATTATTTCTAAAAGACGCACCTGCTTTTCAGGAAAACAGAACATATCGACTTCATCGAGAGAATCCTGCTGCAAAAAACCGTCCTTGATTATCTGCGCCGTCAGAAGAATTAATTTCTGTTCATCGGGCAGGGCGTCGGCCCCAATCAATCTGACAATTTCAGCTAACCTCTGTTCCTGCTTTAATAAATCCATGCTTTTTCTGCGGACTTCGCTCAGGTACGGGCTTACTTTCTCCCACCATGACTGTACTTCTTCGGCATATTCAGAGTAACTGTCGATCCAGCTTATTGCAGGATAATGCCTTGCGTTGGCAAGGTCTCGGTCCAAAGCCCAGAAACAGCGGATAAATCGTTTTGTGTGCTGCGTAACAGGCTCGGAAAAATCGCCGCCCGGAGGAGAAACCGCCCCGATTATGGAGATAGAGCCTTCCTCTCCGCATAGGGCCCGGACACGGCCTGCCCGCTCGTAGAACTCGGCAAGTCTTGTGGGAAGATAGGCGGGGAATCCTTCTTCGGCAGGCATCTCTTCCATGCGGCCTGAAAGTTCACGTAACGCTTCGGCCCAGCGGCTTGTTGAGTCCGCCATTATAGCAACGTGGTATCCCATGTCTCGGTAAAATTCCGCAAGCGTTACGCCTGTGTATATTGAAACTTCACGCGCGGCCACAGGCATGTTTGAAGTATTTGCTATTAACAGGGTTCTTTCCATAAGGCTGCGCCCTGTGCGCGGGTCCTGAAGTTCGGGAAACTCGGTAAGTACGTCCGTCATTTCATTGCCGCGCTCTCCGCAGCCTATGTAAATAATTACATTAGCGTCGCACCATTTGGCAACGGCGTGCTGGGTCATCGTTTTACCGGTTCCGAAGCCGCCGGGAATTGCCGCCGCTCCTCCTTTGGACAGGGGGAAGAAAACGTCAATGACTCGTCTGCCTGTAACCAAAGGCTCGTCGGGCGCAAAGCGTTCCATTATAGGGCGTGGCAGGCGTACAGGCCACCACTGGGCAATGGGGATTTCAATCCCCATGCCGGTTTTAGCCGCCGTTTCGGAGATCGTGTAATCGCCTTCGGCAGTTAGTTGCGTAATATCGCCCGACTTAATATTAGGCGGAACCATTATTTTACATGTAATACTTTCAGTTTCTTTTACAGTGCCAAGTATCATTCCGGCGGAGGCGGGAACCTTTTCACCGGCGGCAAGTTTTGCTGCGACTTGCGGGTCGGGAACAAAATGCCACTTTTTCTCCGGATCAAGAGGATTTCCTCTGCCGCCCGGAGTCATAAAAGCTCCGTCTTTTTCAAAAAGTTTTTCAAGCGGACGCTGAATGCCGTCGTAAATTGTTCCCATTAAACCCGGACCAAGAAGGACTGATAACGGGCGGCCTGTAGACCATGCAGGGCTTCCGGCTTTTAAACCGGTGTTATCTTCATAAACCTGAATGACAGCTTCATCACCTTCAAGGCGGACAATTTCGCCGATTATCCGTTTTTCTCCGACTTCAACAAGATCAAAGAGCCCCGCGCTTCCCAAACCGGAAGCCCGTATTATCGGACCGGAAATTCGCCTTATTCGTCCTTCAAGCATTATCACGCTCCTTCCATAAAGGCATTTCCGACAAGAGCTTCAACGAGTTCTATACGTTTTTCCTGAAGGAGTAAATCTACGGTTTTTTGTAATGAGGCTATTATTCGTATATCATCGGTTTCAAGAGTTATTGAGGGGAGACCATCGGAGAAAGATTCTTCAATACTGTAATCTGTCCAATTTTTAGAAGTTAAACCGCTTGCGTTTTTTATTAACTGTTCAGCCTCTTTGCGATCAAGAACATTGTAAAACACACGTTTTTTGGTTGAATCGGCAAATTCGGCGCAAACGGTCAGCCGTTTGACAAGCTCGTCTGTGAGAATCTCTATAATCCGCTGACGGCTTAAACCTTCATACCATGCTTTTACAGAGGATTGCAGTATGTTTTCGATTTTTTCAGCTTTATTACGAAGCTTGTCGACCGGAAGCCGCGCCATGATATTTACAGACGCTTCTTCCCGCTGACCGTTGTATTTTTTTTCAAGTTCGACAATTGCTTCTTGGGTTTTCTTTTCCCATTCCGAGGTTTTTGCGTTTATTGTGTCATCGGCAGTTTTCAGGATACGCGCGGCTTTTTTCCTTGCGTCTTCCAGAATCTCCCGATCAAGTATTTCTGTAGAATTCAGTTCTTCCATAAAGTAAACCTAAGCCGATAAAGGCCTTTCTTGTTGTAATTATCAATGAATTATATTATATTATCAATACCTCGAAAATACTGGAGGCGGTATTTTGAAAATAACTTTTCTTGGAGCGGGAAGTACCGTTTTTGCCCGTAATCTGCTTGGCGACTGTATGTCAAGCGAGGCGCTTAGGGAATGTGAAATTGCCCTTTACGATATTGATGAAAAACGCCTTCGGGAAAGTGAAAAAATTATCTCCGCTATAAACAAGGGGAAGGGTAGTTATTCAAAGATTTCCTGCTATGCAGGTGTAAATAACCTTGAAAAAGCGCTGACAGGCGCTAATTTTGCCGTAAATGCAATTCAGGTCGGCGGGTACGATCCTGCGACAATCGCCGATTTTGAAATTCCCAAAAAATACGGATTACGTCAAACCATAGGCGATACGCTTGGAATTGGCGGCATAATGCGCGCTTTACGGACAATTCCTGTTATGGAGCAATTTGCCCGCATTATGGAAAAAGTCTGTCCCGATGTATGGCTTTTAAATTACACTAATCCAATGTCTATGCTGACAGGCTTTATTCAGCGCTATACAAGCGTTAAGACAGTAGGGCTTTGCCACAGCGTTCAGGGTTGTTCATACTGGCTGCTTAAAGAACTCGGCATGGAAGATAAAATGGAAGGCAGGCGGGAATTGATCGCAGGAATCAATCACATGGGCTGGCTCCTGAACATTTATGACAAGAACAATGTTGATCTGTACCCTGAAATCCGTAAAAGGGCGAAAGAAAAAAATGCATCGGAAAAACACAACGATATGGTGCGTTTTGATTATATCGATAAACTTAGGTTTTACTGTACCGAGTCCAGCGAACACAACGCTGAGTACAATCCGTTTTATATCAAGAGTAAATACCCGCAGTTGATCGGCGATTTTAATATCCCTCTTGATGAATATCCCCAGCGCTGTATTGAGCAGATTAAAGGCTGGCAGGCAGAATATGAAAATCTTGTTAAGACCGATACTCTTGAGCATACAAGGTCGCATGAATACGCCTCTTACATAATGGAATCCATAGTTACGAATGACACATATAAAATAGGCGGTAATGTTTTAAACACCGGAGGAAGCATAGAAAATCTGCCTGCCGAAGCCTGCGTTGAAGTTCCGTGTCTTGTTGACGGCAGCGGAATAAAAGCCTGCCATGTAGGAAGGCTTCCCGTCCAGCTTGCGGCGATGAACATGACGCACATCAATGTCCATTTAATTGCTATCGAAGCCGCTGTTACAAAGAAAAAAGAACATGTCTACCACGCCGCAATGCTTGAGCCTCATACCGCCGCAGAACTTTCAATTGATGACATCAGGTCAATGGTAGATGAACTTCTCGAAGCGCATAAACAATGGCTGCCTGCGTATAAGTAGGGATAGCAATACGCAAAATTGCTGTGAAAATTAACGATTATTTTGACGTATGTCATATTTTATATGTTCAATTGTTTTTATCATATTTTTCTCAATGATTCCGCTTATTGTATTCAGCATGACATCATTGCAAAAGACTTCTTTTTCATTTACAAAAAAATAAAAAACAGGAATTTCAACAGAGACCGCGAGTTTTTCCAGTAAATCGGCAGAAACAAAATTCAACCCTCTTTCAATGGCGCTCAAATGTTTGACAGATATACCTACCTTTTCAGACAGTTGTTCTTGGGATAATTTTTTTGCCTTTCGGTATAATTTTAAATTTTCTCCAAAAACAGCTTTTATATCCATAAAATTAAGTTTAGACGCAATAATATAGTTGAAAACAAAGTTAAATGTCTAATATTTTGTATAAATTTAAGAAAATAAACGTAATTTGTGCATTTTTTGTTGTTAAATAAACCTATACGGTGTATTATTTTATGATATGTCAACCTATAAGGTTTATTATTTTAAAAATAGGCAACGATCCTTTACTCAGCTATTTTTGGCAATACGCCTCTCCGTCAAAAAGAGCGGCTTTTGTATCTGCCCTTGAGGGCGGTTAATCAACCATGATTAACCGCTCTTTATAGACGGTTAGTCGTGAGCAACAAGGAGTTCTTATTATGAAGAACGTAATCAGAGTTTTAAGTATTATCAGTTTGATGCTGGTAATTGGGTTTTCAATGACCTCATGCAAAGACAGCGGTGATGGAAACGGTGAATATATACAGAAAGATTTCTGGATGTGGACATGGCAAAGCACAATAACTGAGGATGGGCAAGATTTTCTCAGTGACGGGACTGTGTTCAAATTTACCGTAAAAACAGATGAAGATATGTGGAAAGCAACTGTTAACACTGATTATAAAGTAAAAGCGGGAGCAACTTATGAGTATAAATTTGAGGCATGGACAGTAACAAGCATTCCTCGTAAATTGCGTATATGGTATGGACAAGCTGATGACATTGATCTCAAAGAAATTTCGATAACAAATGAACATGCAACCTATACATTTATAGGGGAACCTATAAATACAACTTTAATAGACAGCAACGGTAAAACTACTTTTAAAATTCTTTGCGGTGACCAAAAAGGGTCATTTAGTATAAAGAACCTCGAAATAAAGAAATTATAGACGCTGGTGGTAAAGGTAACGCAAACATGCCTTTTACCGCTTTTCCGTAGCGTATCCGCTTAAGGCGCATTGCCAGCGGGTACGCTGCGGAAAGTGTAAATGGAAAACAACGGAATTTCGTTAAAAAACGGCAACAAAGGCGAAAGCGTCCGCAAAGAAAACAACGCCGTCAAGGATGCCGGTTGTGAAGAGACCGCCCAACACGCCGTTCGTGCCTCAGCAAGTCATTACTGAAGTAACGCTCCTGCTGGAACAGGCAAAAGTAAAACTGGAAGCCTATGCCGCCCACCTGCGCGCCCTCGACCGCAGACGCCTCAACATAACATCAAGCCCAAAACAGAAGGCGGCGTTCACAAAGTGTTAGACGAAACTTTAAAAGATACAGTAGAATATAACGATACAATTAAAGGTAATTATAACGAATAAGTGTTATCCGGCGCAGCCCGATAGCCGGATTCTTAATCTTCCGTATTTTCCGTAAAACAGTAAAGCAAAACAACGCCTCTGCGCCCATATAAGGGTATGAAAAAAATAACTACAAGGTCGACATTATACGACCCGCTTAACGACTTCCTTTTTTACAAAGTTATGGGAGAAAAAGGCGATGAGGTTCAACTTTTAGGCTTTATCAACGCAGTTCTGGGAAAAACAGAAAATGATAAGTTCACCTCTGTTGAAATCTTGGAAAACAAAACATTCACGCCGGAAAACATAGGCGACAAATCTGTTACTTTTGACGTAAGAGCCGGGGCTGTCCAAGATGTAACATTTAGGATAGTCTTTTTTTATTAACGCAGAAGCTGACGTTCTTTAGTTGTAATAGTCAAGATGAAATCTGACACTTGTTGAATAAAAAGGTATAATAAACCAACAAGGAGCAGAAAGATGACAAATCAACAAAAAATCATCAAAACGAAAGTCGGGATTCTCGAACTGGCAAAA
>Ga0268262_10000010_pt1 | contig 222079 bp, 209 predicted proteins | sample TergutNc150P3_FD_190354 | JGI IMG/M metagenome (GOLD analysis project Ga0268262, IMG submission 190354) | Nasutitermes corniger P3 segment gut microbial community from laboratory colony in Florida, USA - Nc150 P3 (SPAdes) (version 2) | ecosystem: Host-associated > Arthropoda: Insects >...
TACTGAAAAAAATAGCGGAATCAATCAAAAAGATTACAGTTTCCACCGACAACGTACTGCACAAGTTCGAGGCGATTGACGGCGGCGTTAAGACCGTTTCACAGCAGGAAGAAAATGTCCGCAACGCTATGGAAGAGCAGGGCGAGGGAAGTAAGCAAATCCTGAAAAGCGCCGGCGGTTTGAATGAAATTACCCAGCAGGTAAAGAGCGGTTCCGAAGAGATGCTTAGCGGCAGTCAGGAAGTAATGAAGGAAAGCCAGAACCTTGAAAGGGTGACGCAGGAAATAACAGGCGGCATGAACGAGATGGCGAGCGGAGCGGATCAGATTAACATAGCGGTACACAATGTCAATGAAATGACCACCAAGAACCGTGAAGCCATTGATACTTTAATTCGGGAAGTCTCGCGCTTTAAAGTGGAGTAACGGTTAATTTTAATAATAATTATGCTTAGCACATACAACGGTGTCGATATTACTTTCTTGTAATATCGACCCGTTAATTATACAATAGCCTTATTTAAGGCGGGTATTAATGAAAAGGATTGTGATGTATGCAATATTCCTTTTTTTTCTTTTTTATATAAACAATAATTTATTTCCACAAGCGGAAGAAAGTTGGACAGAAATAGATACTTACGATCACATTGAAGGCGTATGGGAGGGAAACGCGGTATCCCATGTAAAAACTAATTTTAATAATATAATATTTGAAACCAATTTAAACATCGGCATAATATTCAGTTATAGGAAAAGGGATGAATTTGTTTCAAGCGTTATAAAATTTGATTTTACGGATTTTTTAGCGGATTTAGAAAACATTAAAGGAATGAAAGAAGCGGGATATACAAAAGATAATATATGGAAAATATTTAAAAAAGAATTAGAAAACGATATATTTACATTTAATAATTATTCTCTTTTTATTGAAAGTACGGAGTTGGCGGCCGAATATTTCGCGTCAGATTCAAGAGGAAAATTCCTGATAAATAAAAATAAAGATACATTACTTTTAATATATTATGAGCCTTCATTTGTTATAGGCATTGGCGATACCGGATTTACCAGAATGATTTTCAAGAAAAAATATAAACTTTAATAAAAGCAGGACTCTGAAATATGAAAAAAATTTTTTTAAGCGTTTTTTTCATAATAGCAATAACAAAGGCGGACGCGGAAAACCTGTTTAACTTTAGCTGGAATTTCGGAAACCTTGGAGTCGGAATAAATTATTCAGGGAATGATGATGATAATATTGAATTATGTATGTCATTTCTAAATCTTATAATAGAACAAAAGGATATAAATATAGGTTTTGAATTTAATATTGTAAAATATTGGCTTTTTTTTAAATTCCAGGATGAAGTTGAAACAAAAATTAACGGGGAAAGATTCAGTTTAATAAATGTAAATACATATTGGGATTTAATTGAAAATAAAAATATAGTATTAGGTCCTTTTGTATCTATAAATTATCTTTTTATAAATACATTAAACGGAATAAACATTGATGAATTTATTTTTAGCGGCGGTTTACGGTTTTCTTTAAAACTAAATCATATAATAAAATTATTTAAATATAATAACCAAATATTAAACATAGAAACCGGATACAGAAATTTATTTGGAGATCATAAATTTTATTTTTCAATAAATGTTGATTTAGCGTTAACGATGATGGGTATCGCGGACACTACAACAGATACTCCCAAGTAAAATTTATTCGAAAGATTTCTTACAAAGAATAAAAAGTAAGAGAAGATCACAAAGAGGGGAAAAGGTTGCCTTTATTTGGCGTGTGTGAAATTCTTCAGAAAAAAAGTATTTATTAGGCTATAATTTATATATGGCAATCCTCTACATTATTGGCACTCCCATAGGGAATTTGGGCGACATCAGTTTTCGCGCGGTAGAAACTTTAAAAAACGCCGATCTTGTGGCGTGCGAAGATACCCGCAGAACTTTAAAATTGCTTACCCACCTGGGAATCCGCGTAAAAATGCTCTCCTGTAGGTCACAAAACGAGGAATTTGCGGCGGAAAAAGTGATTTCCGCCCTAAACCAGGGGCAAACCGTGGCTTACGCGAGCGACGCGGGCACTCCCGCCCTTAGCGATCCCGGCGCGGTACTGGCAAGAGCGGCGGCGCAGGCGGGACACGACGTAATTCCCATTCCGGGACCGTCAGCCTTCGCTACTTTGTTAAGCGTCGCGGGCGGCAGGGATAAAACCGTCGTTTTTGAGGGGTTTTTATCCCCAAAACCGGGGCGAAGGAGGAGCCGACTGCGGGAATTAATGGCGATGGAGGCCGCCTGCGTTATTTATGAATCGCCGTTTAGGGTACTAAAGCTATTGGCGGACATTGCCGAAATTGACAAAGAGCGGTATATTTGCGTAGGACGGGAAATGACGAAGATTCACGAGGAATATCTTCACGGGAAAGCGGCGGAAATACTGGAAAAATTGAGCCAAAGAAGCGAAGCGGGTGGCGCGCAAATCGGTGAATTTTCGTTATTTATATCTGGTAATTATTAAAAATAGCTGGTAAACTTATATTATATAGTTGCCGATAATAGGGTATAGGTAGGGTAAGAGTATGACAGTAAACAGGATAAGTCATGTAGATCCCATTCCAACCGGTAAAAAACCGGGCAGGAGTGAGCCATTGGGGGGGAATGACAGAGCTGATACAATTAATCTTTCTTCTGACGCGATGAAGAAGGCGGAAATGTATCAGGTCGTGGAACTTATTAAATCCGCCCCGGAAGCTGATGAGGCCCGGATTGCTGAACTCAGGCAGAAAATTAATGATCCTTCATATTTAAATGAAAAGGTCATCAAAACTACGGCGGATAATATTCTGAACGCATGGTTTGCGTAGGAATTTAATAAGTATTTCATGCGTTTGATCGCCGGGGTTTCCCGATGATCAAACGCTTTTTTTTTGGAGCTGGACATGGATATTTCATTTAAACTTAATCCCGAAGTACTAATCGGAGCGGACACCATAAGCATGGCGGGAACAATCGCCGGCCGTTACGGTACGCGCATGATGATAGCCGCCGATCACAAATTAAACGCGCAGGTTGTAAACCGTTTAAAAGAAATCTTAAAAGACTCCGGTCTTGAGGCCATTGTTTTTGACGGAATAGAGGATGATTCTTCCGCGGAAATGGCGGATAACATCGTCTCGCTCTTAAGCGCGGCGCACTGTGACGCGATAATCGGTTTTGGCGGCTTTAAAACACAGATTATTTCCCGTATGGCGGCAATAATGGCCCCCATGAAAATTACGGCGTTTGAACTGCTTGACGGCAGAGACTGCCAGGGAAAATTTTTCCCTATGATTGCAATCCCTACGGAGGGAACGGACGCTTTTACGGTATCGGATTTTTTTCTTGCCGTGGATCCGCGCAACAAATTAATTAAATCCGTTTTATCTCCTAATAATTTATACGCGTCAATAATCATAGACAGTAATTTAATAACAATACTTTCAAATATCATTGCGCCCGTCTATATCATTGAAAGTTTATTTTCGGCGGTAGAAGCGTATTGTTCATCAAGGGCCAACTTTCTCTCCGACACCCTGCTGGAAAAATCGGCGACTTTTTACGCTAAATTATTAAAAAAAGGTTCAGGCGCTATAAATGCGGAAACCTTCGCTCAGGCCGGCCTGCTCTTGTCCATCGGCTCTTCTGTAAGTTCTCCCGGTATAGGCGCCGCGCTCTCGACTGCAATTAGCGCGCGTTGCGGTATTCCAAAACCGTTATGTTCGGCGGCGCTTTTTCCGGTAATAGCGGAGCGGCTTGTCAGCGCGCGTCCCGAAAAAATGGCGCGGGTCGCCTCTATGCTTGGAGCGGGAAAAGCCGCTTCCGCCGCGGAGGCCGCGAATACCGCGGTAGAAACCATCCGCAATTCCATGACGGCGCTCAATGTGCAACCCGATTTAAAAGAATACCATATTCCGCTGGACCGGCTGGCAGCCCCGGTCGATGCCGCCCGCAAATTGGAGATGACGGTCAATTCCCCGTGGACGGTCTCGGAAGAGGAAGTTTTTAAAATTTTAAAACAAATTTTTTAAGGAATTTATTCGAGAAGACCTCACGCAGAGGCGCAGAGTTGTTGTTTGAGATATTGTCGTTATACCTTCATGATCTTTATTTTAATAAATTTCAAAATCGAAGACTTTAATGCCAGCGGGTCCCATTCCCGTTACAACATTCCTCAAAATAGCAAAAAATGATATATCATCTTTATTAAACTGCGGTTTAAAACGGCTAAAGGGAATATCAATGTTGGTAACTTTTCCTTTTTTAGTTTGTATGTTTGTATCATAATAACCGGGATCTTTATCAATATTTGTAATAATTTGGGCAACCCATTTTTTCCCGTCACCCAATATTTTTAAACGTACCCCATTTGCATTTCTTAGACTTTGGATGACATTCTCATTATTTTACCCAAAAACATAAGGTATAGGTTTTTCTGTCTTCATTTCCTCATGCGCTTCAAGTACTTTTTTTATAAACTCATAAGGAAGGTCAGGATTTTCTTCGGCGATTTTTCCAATTTTAACCCAATGTTCTATTTGTTTAGGTACAGAGCGGGAATTCACAGGCGCATATACCCCTGCGGCGCGTACAATTTCTTCCGAAAGCCTAACGGCAGTACCATTCATAGTTGACTCCTTCTGTTGCGTATAGTTGTATTATGCAATGTTTTGCAACAAAAGTCAAGAGTGACAGACATATCCGCCGTTAGTGCGCAGATCACTTGGTAAGAGTCTCAACTGCCTTTGTTTTTAGGTCCAATTGCGCATAGGAAATTCCCGGCACCACAATTGCCATTACTGCCGCCGTTATAAAGAATATATCTTTGCCGTGTAAAGAAATTCATAAAATTGGTATAAAGTATTTTAACAGAAATGGTCAATAAGAATAAATTGTTATCAATACCCGTCAGACATCAGGCGGTTTTGGTCGCGTTGGTACAATTCCTGATATACAAAACTGCGGGTTTTAAGTTTTTCTTTTACCGCCCTCGTAAATGGCATATAACGCCAGAAAGTACCGCGTACGTCTTTATCCAGTTTTTGAATGCCTTCCGCTTCTTTGGTCATCCACATAATATAATCGCGGATAAAAAACTCTTTAATATCGCCCTTTAATTTTTGCGCCTGAAACCACTGATAGTAATGCCCTGTAAGCCCTTCTTCCATCCAGTAAAAAGAAGCTTTCTCTTTCGCCACCTGCCATCGAAGATCGGCGACGGCGGTAAGGACCGCCAAATATAAATTTTTCGGGTACATTGGAATAATAATACGTCCGCGGCTTGTCGCGCGGTTATAACGGTCAAACGGTTCCCAGCAAAAACCCATATCGCCGTAAGTGGGTATTAACAGAACAAACGGAACTATGCGATTTAATTTGTTTTTATAATTACGGCAATAAGCCTCAGCGTCGATACTTTCGATCCTTGCAAGCATAGAAATGACATTTTCCCGCGTCGCCACATCATTAGGACCGCAGTGAAAATATTCCGAGGTAAGCAAGGGAAAATGGTTTCCCTGCCGTCCTACCGTCATCTTTGCCATTTGGCGGATAGTGTCAAATTCGGCGTCTATCGCTCCTGTATCTACGGTAACGGCGCCGCTACCGCCCTCGGATTCAAGTTTATCACCTAAATGATCCACATCGGCTCGAGCGCTGACAAAATCCTTAATGCTTAATTCCAATTCATGATCATTTTTTAACAACTGTTTAAGCAGATTTTGAATCTCATTTATCGCCGCTTTTTGAGCTTCCGACATACAATCGCTTACATCGGTCAGCTCATGCAAAGGAACACGTTCAAATATAGAGGTCATTCTGTCACGTAATATTCTTTCTATTTCATCGCGTTCTTTTTCTCTTGTCTTTAGCAGAACTCTTGTGCCGTCTAATTTTCCCTGCGCTTTTTCCAGTAATGCCTGTACTTTAGACTGGCTGTTTCCCTTGGCTACTCTAACTTCGTCCGTGCTGGAGGGGCGCATCTTTGCAATTCCAATCGCGTTAAGCCATTCGTCCATATAGAGAATAGGCTGATCCAATGAATTATCATCAACTATCTTGCTGAAAAAATCCCTTGTATCAGGATTAATAAAAGTGGGATGCAATATCGCAAAACGGAGCAGGTATTTCTTTGGCGGTGGAAGCTTGTTTGTCGCTTTTCTCGCGATATTACAAAGAAATTCCCAATAGGGCGATATAAATTGCTGTCTGAATACGCCGCGATCCTTTGGGTCTTTCGCGGTTAAATATTTCTGTAAAATATTGTGTACCCTTTGCGCGATGTCGCCCTCGTTGGTAAGAGCCGTTTTATAATAATTAGGATCATTAAAAAAATTATGTCCCTTTTCTTCCAGGCGTTTTTTTACCTGCGGAAACTCGGAAGCGGCTAAATCAACCTCGCCTCCCGACGTGGCTGATATGTCCGCGAAATCATCTTTGTTTTTTCCGCCAAAAATATCGCTAAAATCCGGAATAGGAGCGTTACCGGTGCCTGCGCCGCCGCTTGCGGTTCCAAGTAAAGCGGCTAATTCGGGATCCATGTCCCCGTTGTTTGCATTTCCACCCATAAATTTATGATAATTCGTTTTTTTTTAATTGTCAAGTCTTGTATAAAACAGGGTACACGCAAGCGCCGATCGCCGATTTTGCGTACGCGAATGTAAAAAGTTCATTATAAGACGTGTATTGTTTTTTTCCTTATTTGGGTTAAAATAATAATATGTGAGGCTTTAATTATGGAAAAAAACCAGAAGGACAATGTACTATTTTCAATCGGAACTAAACTGATAACTATTATCTCCATTATAGTTGTTCTTTCTTTGGGTTCAATTACCGCACTTGTTTCATGGATGGTGCGCGAGGACTTAAAAATCGCCGCGGAAGAAAACAACTTCGAGGCGAACAGAAGAGCCTCAGAGGAAGCTGAAGAAACGCTGTCAAATATACGCGCCGCTTCCGCCCAACTCCTGTATACGATAAACGCCCTGAACGCGCAGAAGGATACAACGGCGCAGGAAGCCGCGGCGGATTTTTTCTTTGCCCAAAATCCCCGCGCCGCCGCATTTACCTATACCCTCAAAGACATACGCAATGTTTTGGTCAACAAGAATTACTTTCTTTCCCGCGATATAGATCAGTCCCTTGCGGAGACTTACTTTAACGATAACGAAAATTCCATGTCACGCGCCGCGCAGGGGGAGACGGCATTGTTAAACGCCGCTCCTGTTTTTACAAGACCTGTTCTTGCCCTGTTTTTTCCATATCAAATGGCGGGTGAGCAAAGCGGAGCGTGTTGCGTCCTAATCGCCTCTGAAAAATTGGTTGACAGTTTTGGTTCAGGGACAAACCAGTCCTTCTTGATAAATGATAAATGCGATTTGTTAATACATTCCGATTCCGCGCTTTTGCTAAATGGCGCGAATGTGGCGAATTATGATTTTATCCGCGGAATACAGGAAGCTCCCGACCGTAATAAACAACAGATTATAAACGCCGATTTTAATTTTGAGCCGCAAGCTTCGGAAACTTCGGCGCGGAAAGAATCGCAGTATTATATGGCGTTTACCAAGCTTGCCTACGGCGGCTGTATAGTGATCACCGGTATAGAACACGATAAGGTATTTGAAGGCATTATCGCCACCACGCGGCGTAATATTTACCTGACAGCCGCGGTTTTGTTTATCTCCGTAATGTTTATCTGGTTCTTTTCAAAAACAATTTCAATACCGCTTAAGACATTGGCCGCCGCGGCAAAGAATATCGAAGGCGGACAGTTCAAACAGCAGTTTCAGATTAAAGGCCGCGATGAAATCGGATTGTTAGGCTCAAGCTTCCATAAAATGTCCGGCGCTCTGCATATATTCGGCAGATTCACAAATAGGGAAATCGCCGTAAGAGCAATGCGCGGCGAAATAAAACCGGGCGGTCTTCCCAAACACGCCACAATCTTTTTTTCCGATATACGCGGCTTTACCGCGCTGTCTGAAAATTTCACGAAAGCGTTCGGTGACAAAGCTTCGGATAAAATCGTTTTCTGGCTGAACAACTACCTTACAAGCATGGTCGAGTGCGTGGAAAAAACAGGCGGCGTAGTAGATAAGTTTATCGGAGACGCGGTAATGGCGCACTGGGGCACGGCTTATACCGCGGGTAGTCCCAGAAAAGACGCGTTTAACTGCGTCAAGGCGGCCGTTATGATGCGCCATGCGCTGATAGCGTTAAACAAGGAACGAGTCGCGAACGATCCCGGCAACCCGCCCATCAGAATCGGTTGCGGGATTAATACGGGAATTGTTACCGCCGGACAGATCGGAAGCGAACTTCGCATGGAGTACACGGTAATCGGCGACCCCGTAAATCTAGCTTCCCGCGTTGAGGCGCTAACCAAGCCGCTCGCGACCGATATTCTTATAACCGAAGATACATGGAATCTAATCGGGGACAACCTTATCACGGAAGAAATGCCCCCGGTAACCGTAAAAGGAAAAGCGAAGCCGGTGCGTTTATTCGCGGTCGTTAATTTTAATGAAGTAAAAGGAGGACCGCGAACTATCGCGGAAGTCCGTAAATTATTGGGCGTTGAGGCTCCTGAACTTTCCAATGTTGATCTTGACGCTGAAGAAAAGAAATACAAAATAGGTACTGAAAAAAAATGAGCGCGACAGAAACGAAATCGACGGAGAAAAACAACCCAAATGACAATTCGCCGGAAAAGCCGGTTAAACGCAAATGGTTTGCCGACACGTTTGTGGTTGTTTTTTGCGTCTCAGGCGCGCTGTTCAGCCTGAATCTGTTCAGGCTTGATCTGTTTCAATCAATCGCGTCTCAAAATAAAAAACCGATGGGGGCCGTTACCGTTAAATACAACAATGTACAGCGCCGCTTCTCGGATCGCGTACTGTGGAGCCGCCTGACAGTAAAATCGCCCGTGTACCTCGGCGACCTTATCCGCGTGGCGGAATACTCCGCCGCGACCTTGAATATTAACGATGGTATTATCGATATAAACGAAAATTCCCTGATACGCATACGCGCTTCCTCGGACGGCGAAGGCGGCGTTGTAATCGATCTAGGTTCGGGAAGTTTAAGTATCACCGGCTCCGATTCCGCCGACGGCAGTATTGCTCTTAATGTTATGGGACGCATAATCGCGCCGACAGCCGGAGCGACGATGAGCGCGTCCACAGGGGAAAAGGGCATGACGCTGAAGGTAAACGAGGGAAGCGTAATCATTAAAGAGAAAGACGGACAGAGCCGTTCCATGAGCGCGGGTGAGGCGTTGATTTTAGATACCGAGGGTGTTGAAAAGGCGGAGCCGGCGGCGGTTGTCACATTGCCCCGTCCAAACGCGCGCTTTTTAAAAAACAACGTTGAACCGGTAAATATCCGCTTCGCGTGGAACGCGTTAAATATAGAGCAAAAAACACCATTACGTTTGGAAATCGCCTCAGGGCCTAATTTTAAGCGCATTGTACGGACGGTCGAGGGCGTTGATTCTTCCAATGTTGCTCTTGGCGCGGGAATCTGGTATTGGCGGCTGTCGTATCAGAATACCGTCTTAAGTTCGGGGCAGTTTACCATTGTTGACGCGGCAATCTCCGCATCGACAAGCCCTATTCAGGACGGCCTATTCCGCTATCGGGAAAATTCGCCGATAGTCCGTTTTGAATGGCAGCCTGTGGAAGAAGCTTCCTATTATATTCTTGAGGCGGGTCTAACGCCGGATATAATTAATCCGACAATAACAAAGCAAACCGCCGTTGCTTCCCTTGTCGAAATGAGTATGGAAGCGGGAACCTGGTACTGGCGGGTAAAACCCGTTTTTTCTTCCCTTTATGAAGGCTCTACCGTTTTTTCACAAGTATCGTCCTTCCGCATAGAAAAGATCGAGGAACCTGTAATCGTCGCCCAGCCTGTAACCGTCGCTCAAAATGAAGAAAACCTTCCGGAAGCGCAGGAACAAACGGAACCGGAACCGGAATCAAATTCTACGGTTATCTTTGCAAATGCGGAATGGACCGCATATAGTAAATCTTCCAAGTCAAATATCAGTTCCGCCAAAGAAAAAATTGAAGGCGCGGAAAGAGAAGTTTTGACTATAAATGTTAATCTTGAGTCGGGAACTCAAAAATGGGCAGGCGCTTCTACGGATACCGCGAGTTTTATACAAAAACTTAAAAATGCCGATGGAATACGTTTTAAGATATTGGGTGATGGAAAAAGATGGAGGATATATTTTGTAACGAGTAATGTTATTGACGGCGGTTATCATGGATTAACAATATCAACTAAAAACGGAGTAGTCGGCAGTTTTGATATTCCTTTCAACAAATTGACTCAACATGATTGGGCAAGAGGCATCCGATTTAATAAAAATTATATAAAAAATGTTAACATTGAAATAAACCGCGATTATAGCCCACACGGAGCATCTTCAATAAAAATCTTTGATTTTGAGACTTATCAGAACGTAATCGAGCCTTCGGCATCGCAGACAGCCGCTTCCAAACCTGATACTACCGCTGAGTCAAGTACGGTAAGTTCTATACCAAATTCTGAATTTGCCGTTATCTCACAAGCCGTAAAATGGGAGCCAAGAAAAGATGGCGCTTCAAAGGCAAATTACATTATTGAAAAAGAAACAATTGACGGCATAGAAAAAGAAGTTTTGACTATAGATATAAATCTTGGATCGGGAAATTCAAAATGGGCGGGAGTTATGACGAATAATACAGATGTTCTTCAAAGACTTAAAAATGCCGGTGGGGTGCGTTTTAAAGCGGTGGGCGATGGGAAAAGATGGCAAATCGCTTTTGCAACAAGTGATGCTGTTAATGATGGTATTCATAGATATATATTTTCGACTAAAAACGGAGAAGTCGGCAGTTTTGATGTTCCTTTCAGCAAATTGACTCAACCTGAATATGCATCCTACCCCAGAAAATTTAATAAAAATAATTTAATATATCTTGGTATTGAGAAAGACGATTATACGAGGGGCGGCGCCGGCGCGTCTAAAATTAAAGTCTTTGATTTTGAGATTTATTAATACAAGCAAGAGTGTCGGTTACCTGGAAGGCGCGCCGAATAACCTATAACAACAGGGAATATGATTTTATTGAAGTTCGCCGCGATGATAAAAGCGAAGGTTATTCCCTTATTAATCAAATCGCCGTTGGCGGCGTTCTTGCGGTAGTAACCGATGAAAAAGCCAATTTGTTTAAGTCGCCAAAAACTGTCGATGTAACGAACACAATCGTATCTCGAAAAACAGTACTGGTTTATTTACCCGAAACCGGCGGTTTTGTTGAAGTCAAAGGCATCGACAGCGAAAGTAACAATGCGATTCCTGAAAGCCGTTATATGCGTCTTAATACGCTTTCCAGAAACGATTCCAATGTTCAATCTTCCATTCTACTAAAAACCGCCCAAACATTGACAAACGCAAACCAGACAATCGCAAGGGAAGCATTACTTAGATCGGCGATACAGGACTATCCTGATTCCGTGTTTTTCGAAGAAATATATAAAATTGCAAACCCCTCTGCCGCAAATGAGGAAGATTAATAGTATTCCGTAAGAATCAGTACACTAGCAAAGAAGCGCGTCTAAGTCAAATTCCCCGGCGGTACATGGGACGGTTACGCCCCAGTTTTCCAGCACTTCCGGATGAAGCTCTCCGAAAACGCCGATTGGCTTTCCACGGTAAATAATCGCGGCCGCCCGTCCGGGAATAAACCGCGAATCAGAGGATTCCTCCACTTCGTACTCGCGTGAAAGGTAATAAAAAAGCGTCTGCAATTCAGCGGCGGCAGTGTTAAAGTTCGCGTCCGACCCGGAGTGAAGGAATCCGGCGAATTGACAGGTTTTACTGCGGTAAGTTTCCGTATCGTCCAAAAACGCGATTTTTCCAACTTCAAAGATTTTGTGCGGATAGACAGAACGTCCCGAAATCGATTCGCTTTCCATGAGCGACGCCAATACCGAATCGCGGACATATTCATAATTTTCCGTCATCGGGTTAAAAATGCGGATTATCCTGTCGCCGCCGCCTCGCATTTTTTCTACAAGGTCTTTTCGGGAGCCGAGGTAGTTGTAGATCATTTCCTGATAACCCAAACCGATAAGGAGTTCCTTCACCTGTCTGCTGAAAGTGGTAATAGGCAAAAGCCGCCCTATAGTGAAGTCGGAGGGTCGCTCCGGTTTAAACGATTTAAGGGAGCGGCCTATCATCACGTCTTCCATTACATCCGCGGCATGTAAAAAATCATTCCGGTACTCAGGCGGCCACGCGAGCACGCCTTCGGTTTTTACGGACTGACCTCGTTCGCAATCGTTAGCTTTTTCCGCCTTTACGCCCATACGCGTTAGAGCATTGACACATTCATCAGCGCTTAATTTTTCACCCAGGAATTTTTCCACCCGCGCGAGAGAGCAGAAAACCGGCTCTTGAAAATAATACGGGTTTATTACGTTTCTTCCGAATGGCGTATCGTATTCATATTCAACTTCAACAGGCTCAATGGTAAAACCATTGTCCGCAAGGTCGCAAGCCACAATCGAGGCGGCAAGGGTAAGCGTGAACATATCCGTGCCTGTAAGTTCAACAAAAATTTCATTGTCGCCGACCTGCACCGCTCCGATGTCGTTTGAATTGATGATTGGCGGATAAGAAAAGATAAACCCCTGCGAATCAGTCAGCAGGGGATGTAAAGGCTCATTTTCCAGAATAAAGGCGTACTCCTTGCCTTTTGGGTGCTGTTTTAGAATTTCACTCATGGTAAGGGGGACATCCCACTGGAGGGGCGTAAAGGAAACGGAATCGGGGTCTACGCCCTTGTAAATAATCGGCCACTTAACAAGGGAAATTCGGTAAATACCCATGGATATGCTTCTCCGTTTCCTTCCGAAATTCCACGCGAGTTTTTCCTGAGTTTGGATCATATCACGCAACATCGGGTCCGTTATGGTTTTACCGCTCGCGACAAAGCCCGAAAGGAAAGGACGCACCTTTTTTACGCTTTCCAGCACTTTTACTTTGCGATTGGTTTTTTTAACACTGCCCTGCCGTGAAAAAAAATCATATTCCGGGATTTTTCCGCTTTTATAGGTATTCAGTTGGCGGGCGCATCCAGCGGTTCCCCATAAATCGGGCCGATTTGTGTCATTTAATTCGACTTTTAGGGTTCTTTCCCCTACAGGCAGACTTTTATCGCTATCCTCGTCCAATTCGGCTTTGGCGCAGGTCAAAATTTCCTCAAATTCTTCCCTGTTTTTCCAGCCGCCGGGGCTTCCGGCAAGATTATAAAAAACTTCTTCATTTACTTCGATTTTTGGCATTTTTTAGTCCTTTATTACGAATAGCCAATTATAGCCGCTTTTTAAAGGAGCGTCTACGGATAAGATCTTATAGAATTTTATGAATTTTAGCTTGCAATGAGAACAATATTTTTGTATAATGGTATCAAATTTATTTCTGGAGGAAAAAAAATGAAAAAAATTACTATCGTATTACTGTTGCTTGCCTTAGTCGCAAGTTTCAGTTTCGCACAGGGCAAAGGCCTTATTGGTATCGCTATGCCCGAAACCCACGTTCAGCGCTGGATAAAAGACGGCGAGGCTCTCAAAGCGAATGCCATAAAACTTGGTTACACTGCGGAAGTCAACTGGGCAAATGCCGATCAATTAATACAGAACGGCATGATTCAAACTTACTTGACCAAAAAACCCAAAGCTTTAATTATTGGCAATATTAATGACGGTGTTGGTTCCGCAGTAACCGCCGCTAAGAAGTCAAAAGTACCGGTTCTCGCTTATGATCGGCTTATCCAAAACAGCGCGGATTATGATTACTTTATAACCTTTAACAACAAAAATGTCGGACAGCTTCAGGGAGAGGCCATTGTAAAAGCCCTTGACCTTGATAAAGCTACTGCTGCCGCCCCCAAAAACATCACCCTTTTTGCCGGTTCTTCCACAGATGACAACGCAAACTTCTTCTTTGACGGCGCTATTGAAGTTCTTACTCCGTACATCGACAAAGGCGTACTCAAGGTAATTGGACCCTATCCCAAGAGTTCCAAAGACAAAGCTACTTTCCTACAGATTGCTACTGAAAACTGGCAAGCGGATATAGCCAAACGTCGTATGGAAGGCCTCCTTATCAATGATGCGAAGAGCGTAACCTTGGATGCCATACTTGCCCCGAATGATCCTATCGCCCGCGCGGTTATTGAAGCTTGTAAAGCGGATGCCAAATACAGGGCCAAACTGCCGGTCGTTACCGGACAGGACGCTGAATTCGCTTCCGTAATGTCCATAAAGAACGGTGAGCAATACATGACGATCTTTAAAGATACCAATAAACTTGCAGAAGCTGCGGTTATTCTGATTGATCAAATTATAAGAGGCGTAAAACCGGCTGATATTAAGGTTCCCGGAGCAGTTGTAGCTGCTGATGTTGGGCTTGCAGCCATTGGCGATACAGGCAAGAAAAAAGTAACAGTTTATCTGTTAACAGTTCAGTCGATAACCAAAGACAATATTAATATTCCTGCGGACGCTGGTTTCTATCCTGATAATGAAGCTGCCCAGATACGCGCTTCCTCGGCCTCTACCCCAGCTACTGCCCCAAGAAGATAACTAAAATTTTTAAAAACGGGAGGGGTTCCTCCCGTTTTTTTTATTAAAAAAGCGGAGGCTGCCGGATGAACGAATATATAATGGAAATTATTAACTTGACCAAAGATTTTCCCGGCGTAAGGGCTTTAGAGAATGTCTCGATAAAAATAAAACAGGGCGAGATTCATTCCATTGTAGGGGAAAACGGCGCCGGCAAGTCAACCCTGATGAGCGTTATTTCCGGCGTATATCCCAAAGGAGATTACGAAGGAAAGGTTATTTATAAAGGAAAAGAAACGCATTACCACAGTGTTAAAGACAGCGAAAAAGAAGGGCTTGCCATTATCCATCAGGAACTGGCGTTAAGCCCATATTTACCAATTTATGAAAATATTTTTCTGGGACATATGCAGACAACGTTCGGCATAATAAACTGGAATCACTATATAAAAGAATCAAAGAAATTTTTAGATATTGTGGGCTTAAGAGAATCGCCCGAAACAACAGTAAGCAAACTAGGTGTCGGCAAACAACAGCTAGTCGAAATAGCCCGCGCTCTTTCAAAAAAAGTAGACCTATTAATTTTGGACGAGCCTACTTCTTCACTGAATGACGATGAAAGCGAAAAACTTCTTAACTTAATTCTGGATTTTAAAAAACAGGGAATAACCTGCGTGATGATCTCCCACAAACTCAACGAAGTGCTTAAAGTGGCGGATACCGTAACGATTATTCGGGACGGTAAATCCATAGCCAGTTACGATGTAAAAGAACAAAAACTTACCGAAGAACAGATAATCAAAGACATGGTAGGCAGAGATTTGACCCACCGCTTCCCCGAACGCAAGAGCAAGCCGGGGAATACGGTAATGGAAGTAAAGAATTGGACAGTGTACCACCCCGAGTATCATAACATCAAAGTAGTGGACAATGTATCTTTTGATGTAAGAAAAGGAGAAATACTTGCCTTTTGCGGACCAATGGGGGCAGGCCGCACCGAGTTGATGATGAGCATTTTTGGCAGATCTTACGGGAACCGCAGTGAAGGGGAATTGTACATCGACGGGAAAGCGGTATATTTGACTTCCAGTCGATCAGCGATGAACAGCGGGCTTGGCTACATTTCTGAAGACCGAAAAGGTCTTGGACTTATTTTAATTCAGGATGTTAAGACCAACATATCCAATTCCAGCCTTGGGAGTATTTCAAAGTTCGGCGTGATTAACAATATGCAGGAAATTAAACTTGCGGAAAAGTTCCGCAAAGACCTAAACATAAGAACTCCTACGATAAATCAAATTGTCCGTAACCTTTCAGGAGGCAACCAGCAGAAGGTGGTAGTAAGCAGGAGTCTGGCGGCAAATCCTGAAATCTTTATTGTAGACGAGCCGACACGCGGCATTGACGTTGGAGCCAAGACGGAAATTTACAACATACTGAACGATCTGTCCGCCACAGGAAAGAGCATAATCATGGTCAGTTCCGAGCTTCCCGAAGCTCTGGGCATGGCTGACAGGATATATGTAATGAACGAAGGTAAAATAAAAGGAGTACTGGCGCACGAAGAGGCGACACAGGAAAAGATCATGCATATGGCATTGGTCGGATAATTCAATAAGGAGAAGACAATGAGTAATAAACTTAACAGCACGTACAACGTAAAGGAGTTGATCAAAAGCAATTTACGGAGCTATTCCATGTTCATTATTTTAATGTTGATCATGGTTATTTTTGGCCCCCTGTGCGGCTGGACGAATTTTGACGGCCGTAATATTACTTATATTTTCTTCCAGTTCAGTTATGTTTTTATTCTGGCTACAGGAATGGTCCAATGTATAATTATATGCGGAATTGACCTTTCAGTTGGTTCGGTGGTCGCTTTTGTAGGCGCCATAAGCGTAATGATTTACAATACCGGCGTAGGAATGTTTGTTACTATAATTGCTTCTATGATAATGGGTTTAGCCGTTGGCGCTTTTCAGGGCTGGTTTATAGCGTATCCCAAAATTCCACCCTTTATCGCTACGCTGGCGGGTATGTTGCTTTTCCGAGGGCTTACCTATATTGTAACCAATGTAAGTCCGGTAAACCCGCATGATGACGTTTATTCCTACTTTTCTACAGGAACAATAGATTATGATCTGCTGCACATGGAAGATCCGGTTATTTTTGGTTATTATCCGACACCATTTATATTTGCGTTAATTATAATAGTAATCTTATGGATAGTAGAATTTAAAAACAGGAAAACTAGAATAGCCCATGATCATGCTGTTTCTCCTCTGGGGGTTACTTTTATTAAACTGGCGCTTATGAGCGTATTATTACTCGTTCTTGCGGAACGTTTTGCCTCTTACCTCGGGCTTCCTATTGTCGTAATCGTGCTATTAGTAACGGTAGGTCTTTTCCACTTTATTATGAAAAATACCGTCCTTGGCAGGTATATTTACGCGGTTGGCGGCAATGAACGATCGGCAAAACTGTCCGGTATTAATACTGAATTAGTTACATTTATTGTGTACTGTATTATGGGAGTGTTGACAGGGCTTGCGGCTGTAGTGAGTACGGGGTACATGAACAGCGCCCTTCCACAGGCTGGAAATATGTTTGAAATGGACGCAATAGCGGCTTGTTACATAGGCGGTGTTTCGGCAACCGGCGGTATAGGTACGGTTGTTGGCGTTGTTATTGGAGGACTTGTAATGTCCGCTATTAACAATGGTATGACCCTTATGAACTTGGGAGCCCATTACCAGTATGTAGTTAAAGCGCTTGTCGTGCTCTTGGCGGTCTTCTACGACGTATATTCACGCAGAAAAGCAGGATTAGGTTGATAGATAACGCGGCTTACCGCGGTTTTACAACCTGGCGCTTACTCTGTCGATCATCTCTCTAAAGCTGATTCCCTCTTTTTTAATCAGGCGGATAAAGGAATTATCCTCAGGTTTTCCAAGCACCTGCTCCATCTCGGCCTGATTGCGGAATGTGGCTTTTTTAAACTGATTACGGTAATCCTTCGCCCTGCTCTCGTAGATCTGTTCTTCTATCCAGTGGTGAATATCAAGGACTAATGTTAATTCCTTATTAAAGGTTTCAATATCCGGAGTTTCGTCCGTCCCCCGAAGAAACGCAAGAACAGCCCACGCGTGGCGGCTTTTATCAAGCGGGTATTCTTCGTCCCAAAGATCATATACATGGTGAATCTCGTCCCAATTTTTATATTTGCCTTCGCCTATTTCCTTCCGCAGTTTATCCATGCGGAAAGCGGGAACGATTTGTCCGCCGGCGTTGACCCAATCTTTTACGCGCTCTTTCTCCCCTAATAAATCGCAAAGTCCTTTATAATCCAGTTCCGGTTTTAAGTCAAAATACTCGGCGATGGTTTTCATGGCATAATAATGCAACATCTGACGGTAAGAGAGAACGGCTTCAAGCGGTTTAATCACTACCTGAGTACGGTTACTGTTTTCAAAGTGATTACAGTTTATTTTTCGCACAGCCTCGCCTTGCAGTATTTTGCCGCTTATTTCCACGATACTCATCGGTAAGATTTCATTCTCCAACAGCCAACTTTCAAGGAGAGCCAGGGCGGAAATGATTTCCTCCGCGGTATCAGGCGCAAGATAGTCCGATTCTATTCTCTGAATTTTAACTTTCCGTTTGTCGCGGTTTTTGGTTTTCCATGAATTGCGTTCAAGCGCGTAAAGATTATGCATCCAAAAATACGCGGGCATAACCTCAAGATGGTCTTTATGTACATTGTTGTTTACAAGCGAGAATGGAAGCGGAATATTTAATTCCGAGGGATAATCGCCTTTGGCGATGATCACAAAAGAAGCGAATACGCTTGAGTGTTTCAAGCTGACTGCCAATCCCGGCCAAAAACCGCGTTTAGCGCGTATTTCACCGTCATTTGCCCTGCTGTTGTGGTTACTGCCGAGCGTAGCAGCCGCCGCCAAGTTCGACATCCCCTCAATAAGACTGGCAATTAAGAATGAATTGTTGTGGTGCTGTTCATGCACGGGGAAGATCAAATTGTTAAGTATCTCACAGCAAGACACGGTTGAATTGTCGCCCAACACAGAGTGAATCAGACGCGCCCCGTACTTTAAATTACAATTTCTGCCCATGACAAAACGCACGGCCTTGGAACCGTAAAAAATGTTGCAGGCGTATCCCACAATGCCGTTCACCATTTCCACGCCCTCGCCTATCTGCGTAGGCTCTTCGGCGGATGACTGTATCGTAATATTTTTAAGTTTATTCGCTCCCTTAATATAAGCGCACTCCCCAACCGCCGTGTCCTTGATAATTGAACAACTCTTAATCACCGCATTTGAACCGATAACCCCGTAACTGCCCCGTAAACCTCCGTATTGTTTTTGCGTAATTTCCGCCAATTTTGCCGTTAATGCGGTATCATCGCGGTATGCCGCCCAAAGATACGCGTCCGCGGCGATCATTTTATCGAACGGCAAAACAGAACGTCCGCCCGCTTCGTTCATTACATCGATCCAAACGCGCACTTCTTCGTCTTCACCGTCCTTTATCGCGCCGTTGCCGAATTTCGCGTGATTGGTAGTCTGCAATTCGTTGACTTCGGATAGGATACAGTTGTTCCCGATAATATAATTAGAAACAAACGCGCAGTTTTGAATAGCGGTATCATCGCCGATGTCGCAGGAAATAATCGTGCTGTTACGAATCCCGGCGGGAATACAAAAATCATGATGTTTGAGTACAACATTTTGCAAAGAGCCTATGCGCACAAGACCGAAAAAATTTGAATCGCGGATCAGCGAAGGATTAAATGGATCGGTTACAAGGAAGTCTTCCCACTTCGCGCAGTAATTTTTATTTTGAACCAGTATTTCAATTTCTTCGGGTCTCAGCCGCCGCCAGCTATCTTTATTTTTAGAAAACAATTCCGTTTGTTGCGCGTTCCGTCGCCAATACTCATCCGCGCCCGGCGGCAGATACTCGGCGGGAATAAAATCGTAACCGTGACGCTCTATCGGCAGGACGTTTTTTGTTTTCATGGATTTATTATACAATTATTGTTATTTAATATCATCTACTAGACACAAATAAAAACCTTGCATATTGTTAATATATTATGGATTATGACAAATTTACAATTAAAGCTCAGGAAGCCTTAAACGAAGCCGCCGGTATCGCGCAGAAAAGTGACCATTCCCAGATTGAAAGCGAACATTTACTGCTGGCGTTGTTGCGGCAGGAGAACGGAATTGTTACGCCGATTATCGAGCGGATAGGGGGCGATGCGGTAAGGCTTTCATCCGATGTTGAGGAGCTTGTTAATAAAACGCCGAAGGTTTTCGGAGAAGCCGCGCAGGTTTTCTACTCACCGGCATTATCAAAAATTTTAGCGAAAGCCGAAGTTGAGGCTTCGGCGTTAAAAGACGAATATGTTTCTACTGAACACATCTTAATCGCCATTTCTGCAAGCGAAGGCAAGTCTGCGGATTTGCTTAAAAAAGCGGGCGTTAACAAGGATGCGATTCTTGGCGCATTGAAGCATGTCAGGGGAAACGCCCGCGTGACAGATCAAAATCCGGAAGAAAAATATCAGGCGTTGGATCGTTACTGCCGCGATCTTACCGCTCTTGCGCGTCAGGAAAAACTTGATCCCGTTATCGGGCGCGATGAAGAAATACGCAGGTGTATGCAGGTTCTGTCCCGCAGAACAAAGAATAATCCCGTACTTATCGGCGAACCCGGCGTTGGAAAGACGGCGATTGTCGAAGGGCTTGCAAGGCGTATTGTGGCGGGCGATGTGCCGGACGGATTGAAAGGGAAAAAACTTCTCGCCCTTGATATAGGGGCCCTTGTCGCGGGAGCGAAATTCCGCGGCGAATTTGAGGAACGCTTAAAAACCGTTATTCACGACGTTCAGGCGGAGAACGGAAAAATAATTCTTTTTATTGACGAGATGCACACGCTTGTGGGAGCGGGAGCCGCTGAAGGGGCGACCGACGCTTCCAATCTGCTTAAGCCCGCGCTTGCGAGAGGGGAGCTACGCTGTATAGGCGCGACCACATTGGACGAATACAGAAAACATATCGAAAAAGACGCGGCGCTTGAACGGCGTTTTCAGCAGGTGTATACCGCTGAGCCGTCCGTAGAAGATACTATCGCGATTCTGCGCGGGCTTAAAGAGCGGTACGAGGTACACCACGGCGTACGGATTAAGGACGAGGCGCTTGTGGCGGCTGCAACCTTGTCCAGCCGTTACATCACAAGCCGTTTTCTGCCCGACAAGGCGATTGACCTTGTTGATGAGGCGGCAAGCAGACTTAAAATGGAATTGGACAGCAGACCTACGGAACTTGATAAATTGGAACGCAAGCTTTTACAGCTTTCGATAGAAAGACAGGCTCTTTCGCGCGAGGATGACGCGGCTTCCAAAGATCGCCTTACAAAACTGGAAAAAGAAATTGCCGACCTTACGGCCGAACGTAACGCGATGAACGCCCGCTGGGAAAGTGAAAAAATTGACATTCAAAAAATCCGTGAAATTAAACAGCGGATAGAAGAGCTGAAAATTGACGAGACACGGTATGAACGCGAAGGCGATCTTTCAAGAGCTGCGGAAGTAAAGCACGGTAAAATTCCCGAAGCGCAAAAACAACTTGCCGCTCTTACGGATCAAATGGAGAAAAAAAAGAAAAATGCGAATGGCGGCGAATCTTCCGCTTTATTACGCGAGGAAGTCAGCGAAGAAGACATCGCGGGCGTGGTATCGATGTGGACCGGCATTCCCGTCTCAAAGATGCTCTCCGGCGAATTGCAAAAATATTTAGACCTTGAAAAAGCTCTTGAAAAGCGCGTTGTCGGTCAGGATGAAGCCCTCGCCGCAGTCGCCGACGCAATACGGCGGAATAAGTCGGGGCTATCCGACTCGGCACGCCCGTTAGGTTCTTTCCTTTTCTTGGGACCGACCGGCGTGGGAAAAACTGAACTCGCCAAAACACTGGCGGATTTTTTGTTTAATGACGAAAAAGCCCTCACCAGAATCGACATGAGCGAGTACGGGGAAAAACATTCGGTAAGCCGCCTGATTGGCGCGCCGCCCGGTTACGTAGGTTACGAGCAGGGCGGCCAACTGACGGAAGCGGTCAGGCGGCGGCCTTACAGCGTGATCCTCTTTGACGAAATTGAAAAAGCCCATCCTGAAGTGTTCAATGTCTTTTTACAGATACTCGACGACGGCAGACTGACGGACGGACAGGGACGCGTTGTCGATTTTAGAAATGTAATTATCATTATGACAAGCAATTTAGGCTCTGACTTGATATTGGAAGCGAAAAATCCTGAAACCTTGCGTAACTCGCTGATGGAACTTTTAAAACACAGTTTTAGACCGGAGTTTATTAACCGTATTGACGAGACGGTAATTTTCAACAGGCTTGGCAAAGGCGAAATAGGCAAAATAGTTGACATTCAACTAATGCGGCTTTCCAAGCGGCTTGCGGAGCGAAAAATCACGCTTATACTGACAAACGCCGCGAAGTCCCTGCTTGCCGAGCGCGGATACGATCCGCTGTTTGGCGCGCGCCCGCTTAAACGAACAATCCAAAGCGACCTTGAAAACCCGCTTGCGAAGCAGATCATCGCGGGAGTCATCCGCGAAGGCGATACGGTTACCGCAGATGTTTCCAAGGATAAAGAAGGAATTATTTTTACCTGACCACTAAAAATATTAAAATATACATTAATGCATAGAAAATATCTTACAATAAACATATTATAAGATATTAATGACATTAACAATATTTTTAGTGGTCAGGCTAAAAATGGTCGCTGTTCAGGACAGGGTATACATTTTTTACAGGAGGCTTTTTCAATATATTCTCTATTCTATTTAAAAGATCTTCTCCCGTAAATGGTTTAAAAATATAATCAGCCGCCCCTATTTCTTTAGCGTGGCTTTGTTCTTCTTCTCCATGAACGGACGTTAAGAACGCTATTGGAACATCCGTAATATTGCTTAAATCTCTTATTCGGCTAAATGTTTCCCATCCGTCCATTTCCGGCATTATCAGATCCAATAAAATCAGATCGACATTACTAAAATGAAGCAAATAATCCAGAGCTTCTTTTCCCGATTTAGTCGGAAGAACAGTGTATTTGTCCTGTAACAGGGCTTCGAGTAAATCAAGATCGATTTCACTGTCATCCACGGCAAGAATTTTTTTCTTTTTCTTTAATACGAACGCCATAACGCCTCACTAATATTTATTTGCAATAAACTGCCGTTATTTTTGTCTAATGCCTTATATTAAATTGGACACATTATACATATAAATTTACGTGTAAAATATAAATTTGTCAAGAAATAAATTATTATTAATTAAGAAAAATTAAAAAAAGATAAAATATCCGCAAAAAAAACGCCTGACACTATACGAGTATCAGGCGTTGTACTTAATTTATTATTCTATTAGGGTGTTGTTCTGCCCTCAATCCTTGCGCCGCTGGTGGTTAACTCGCCGCGGTTATTAATGGCAACGCCGTTGGGCGCCGAGACCGTACCGCCCGAGATGTTTATCGCAGCTTTGGATTCATTGCGTATCGCGGTGCCGCCTCTGACGGTATTCCGTACCGTGCCCCCGGTCATTTCAAGCCGTACATCTGTTCCTGATGCATTCGCCATAAGAATTGCGGCCGTACCGTCGGCTTGGTTTGACGATGTAATATTCGCGGCGCCGGACACGATGATTTTTCCGCTGCTCGAGTTATAAACCGCCGACTTACCGTCTTTTCCCGCGTCAATTGTGCCGCCGGAAACGTTTATTATGCCCTTAGCGTTATTGGACACCGCATAACCGTTAGCGCTTGCCGTTACCGTACCTCCAGAGATGTTTATCGTGCCGCTGCCGAAAGCGTTATTGGACACCGCATGACCGTTAGCGCTTGCCGTTACCGTACCTCCAGAGATGTTTATCGTGCCACTGCCGAAGTTGCTTATCCCGACGCTACCGGAACCGACCCCCTCAACCGCGCCGCCTGTCATATTTACAGTGCCGCTGGAAATGTTATACACCGCCCTACTACTGCTGTTGGATCCTAGCGTAGCAATCTTCCCGCCTGCGATGGTGAAGGTAGCATTTTCAGCGATACCCACCGTGTTGACGGCTCTAGCGGTGGTGTTTGTATTTGTTATTTCAGCCGTGCTGGTTACCGAAATACCGGAGCTGATTTCTATTACGCCGTTGAAGTAATCGGTAGAACTGGTAATCTTCCCGCTTATGTTTACCGGACCCCAGGTGCCGCCTCTGTTATCAAAGGCTAATTTTTCCTCGCCGATGTCCAGCGCCGTTACGCCGTCGCCGAACCGTATTTCGCAGGGTTGACCTGCGGCGTTGGCTCTGATGGCGGTAATCACGTTCTTAAGCTGTCCCGCAGTTCCTACGCTCGCACCGTTCTTAGTCGCGGAAAACGCCGTGCCGCTTCCGGTAATGATGTAGCCGCCGAAGGTAGGGGCGGCGGGGGCGGCAGATTGTCTGGAATTAGAACGTCGAGAAGGTTTTCTAAATTGTTGCTGCCTTACAAACGCGAATTGTGCCCATTTTAAAGTAGTGGTTTCCTGAGTTATATTTGTAGCATCATTCGACTGGGCTAAATATAAATATTTATCGGTTGCTATCGCCTGCTCGGTTTCACCAATCATTAAAACAAATACAAAATTCCCGCTTCCGCCCCATGATTCGTCAGTTGTCCAATCCAACAGAGGGAATGTTGTTGAAGGGACGGCCATCGTTACCGTAGAATACGCCGTATAGTTTTGATCGTCATTTGACGGAGCCATAACTATCATTCCAATCTTCCCGTTGTAGTTACTGGGTATTCCCGTCATTGTTATAGACTTTTGTTTGACTTCCGGCGCCGCCAAAGATACGAACGAAGACCATTGTATGGTAGTGGCGTCTTGCCTTATGTTTACAGTATCAGTTATCTGACCTTGATATAGATATTGTTTCTTTGTTATCGCTTGCGCATTTTCACCTATCAATATAACAAACGCAAAATTCCCGTTTCCGGTCCACGGTTTATCGGTTGTAAAATCCGATAGAGGGAATGTAACTGAAGCGCCGTTTATTACTACCAAAGAATATGAGGTATAATTCTGGTTGTTTGCCGACGGAGCCAAAGCTAACATTGCTGTCTTGCCCTTGTAGTTATTGGGCACTCCCGTAATTACTATGGACTTTTGTTTGGCATCCGACGGAGACACGAACTGGGACCATTGTATGGTAGTAGCGTCTTGCCTTACAGGTGTAGTATCAGTCGTCTGACCTATATATTGATATTGTTTTTTTTGCATCGCTTGCATATTATCGCCTATCATTAAAATAAATACAAAATTCCCGTTATCAACCCACGGTTTGTCATTTTTTAAATCCGATAGAGGGAATGTAATTGAAGTTCCATTTATTATTACCGTAGAATACGCGACATAATTTTGGTTGTTTGCCGATGGAGCCAAATATAACACTCCGGTCTTACCCTTGTAGTTATTAGGTACTCCTGCAATTGTTATAGACTTTTGTTTGACTTCCTCCATCGGACCTGGTCCCGGACCCGGACCCAAACCCTGACCCACGAACTGGGCCCATGGTACAGTAGTGGATTCCTGCTTTACGTTTGCAAGTGCGGGGGTCTGACCTAAAAATGTATACTGTTTCTTTGATATAGCTTGCGCATTTTCACCTATTAATAAAACAAATGCAAAATTCCCGCCTCCATTCCACGGTTTGTCGGTTGTCCAATCCGACAGAGGAAATTTAACTGTAGGACCGTCAATTATTACCAAAGAATATGCGATATAATTCTGGCTGTTTGCCGATGGAGCCAAAGCTAACATTCCAGTCTTACCCTTGTAGGTATTGGGTATCCCTGTAACTACTATGGACTTTTGAGCATAAGCCGCCGTTGATAATCCGATTACCATTACAATAAATGCGGTAATCCTGAACCTGTTGATTGTGTTTTTCATAAAAACCCACCTCTTTTCAAAATATTCTTTTGTTTTTGATTTTCTGTCTTTATTTTTATTTACAGAAAATCGTCTAAATATATCCGCCCTCAAGGGACGCTTCCAACAACGTGGAAATATATTTTTAGAAAAAGATTAATACCTTTATAATATAATAACTCAAAAATAAAAAAAATCACATATTTTGCGATTTTTTTTACTTTTTACGGCTGAGTATTATATTTAAATTTCTATATTACGCTATCTCTCGCATTAAAAACGCATGGTATATGAAAGTTGTATTCTATCAAAATTGCCGCTTTTCGACGGAAGCACCGCAATATTCCATGCCGTAGGATCAAGTAATGAAGCTATTTCAGATCGAGGTTTATGATAGAAAGCGGATCTGAAAATGTTAAAAATACCATTGGCTAAAGACAATACTCCGCCTACGGCTAGGATAATATTACCCGTCATTATTTTTTGTTCATCTACATCTGTTTCATTATTACCGCTATTAAAAAAATACGATAAATAATCTCCATTCATGCCGTCTATAATTGTTATATAACCCGCGATAGTAAGCGCCTGTGAAACAATTCCCATTATCAGTTGTGTCGTACCGCCCGCTTTATCATGCATAATAACGTAAGAACCAAGACCCGGTACCGCATAATTAAGAGCCCAAGTTCCCCAACGTTGACCGGCTTTAAAATCTTTATAAACTATATATTCGTCATCGTCATCAACTTCATTATCAAGAGGATCCGTCTGGGCGTATACAACTCCTGTTATGAATAACAGAGCGCAAACTAATAATCCCTTTATTAAAATTTGATTTTTCATTGATTATCTCCCTATAGAATAAGTTAATTTTATTATATCTTAAAAAATATATAGAAAACCTACAAAATTTTGTAGTTTATTGGGTAATTAAGTTGTTTTTTCAAACAGTTAGTTTAATTGTCAATTCTTTTAAGTATTGTAAGAAGTTCCGCGCCTTTTATAAACTGAGTCGGGCGGAAATTCCGTCCGTCGGGGAGGGACAATAATTCCGTCTCCACACAGCCCAGAATTGAATCAAAAAAAGGCGAAAGCGCGGGCGTATCCGCTATCGGACTGCGCGGATTCGGACCTGTCGCATAACGCGCGGAATAACGGGATAACATTCCTCGATCCGCCCTGGCTTCCGCGTATAGATGCCAGATAAAAAACGCGGCTCCGGCGCGTGTTACGGCTTCGTCAGGTTTCGGCCTTGCTACCGGCCATTGACTTACCGTTATATCCTGGGTATACGGAATAAAAGCGCGATCAACAAGGCGGGTAAACATTTCCGCGTCTGTAATGTTTCTGCCTCCCGTGATAAACCGTAAAAGTTGCGTTTCGTTTTTTGCGAGAGAAATACAATCGTTCCATGTATTGGTTTCCCGTCCAAGCAGGCTGAGAGATCCCGCGTTTATTCCGCTCGCGTTGCGAAGTTCCCAGGCGCGGTCTCTTTCCTGTCCGTAACTGTCCTTATATACCTTGTTAATTCCCGAAGAAAACGCGATATCAAAAGCGCCGACAGCTTCGGGAAACCGCTTTAATTCGGTCAGAGTATGGCCTTTTTCAATGTTTAGCTCTCCGATACCCAAAGATTTTTGGCTAAGCAGAGCCAGTTCTTTTTCGATTATTTCCAGTTTTTTTACAGGATCGCCTTCAAGACGGACGGATAAAACAACCGCGGGAATGGTTCCCGGTGAAACGGAAACTGACTGCCTGTACAAACGCGCGGCCTCACTGTATTTTCCTTCCAGAATGGCAAGCCTGCCCGACCATGCGATAAGTCTGCCTGAATAATCAGCGTCGGCGGACCCTTCTTTTTCCATTTGAACAAGCAATTCCCTTGCCGATGTGATTTCTTTAGTTTTGTTACGCGCTTCACTAGCGCCAACCGCCTCAAGAGGAACTATCGCTTCTTCAATAGCAATAAGATTTTTTTCAGTCTTACTCCCCTGAATGTTAATCGTTAAATCTTTTACGGTGGTACAAGCGGAAAAAAACGCCGCTATAACAAATATTATTATCGCTTGAAATTTCTTCATTTTTACCATCTCCGTTATTTGAACTGCCAGCGATATAAACGCTTATCCATTCCCATGCCAAAAATTTCCGCCTTCTTGCCGCCCTGCGCCGGAATGAATAAAGGCCTACCCCATGCGGGAAGAGGGAATCCTACAAGAGAACGGAAAAATCGCGTATAGGCATAAAGCGCGTTACCTTCGCCGGTGATATAGATTTCCGGAACCTTATCTCCGTCGCTGTCAAAGAATGTTATATAGCCTTCTTCTTTTACGGAAAAACCGGGAATGTTTTGATACAGAACCTCGCCTTCCAAACTTACCCTGAAAAACGTTCCGTCAGATGAAATAAGCCACATAAAATCCCCGTCAAAGACAGGCTGTTGGTAGAAAACTCCGTCAAGAGCGACAGGGAACGGCGGAACAAGAGCCGCATCTTCATCGTAAACCAAAAATTGTCCTGATTGATTCACAAAGGCGGCATAAATCTTGTTTTTATACGCAAATAACAGAGGCGATCCAAAACCAATGCCAACGCCGCCGCCGCTTTCTTCGTTATCATTTTCCACGGATATCGGGGCAGGCCAATTTGGGAGCGTTTTTCCTTCGCCGTCAAGCAGCCAGATTTCACCGAAGAAACTCTTTGGATAAACAGCAGTATATACGCTATTTTTTTTATTGCCTGTTGAAACAGAAAGGAAAGACGGCGGAGAGCGGAGAGCGGCGGTAAATGAAGTTTCCCAAACACTCTGTTTGCCTGTCGCGTCAACCGTATAAACTTTGCCGTCTTCGTCGCAAAGGTAAAGCTTTCCCATAAATGCGGCGGGAGCGGAAGAAAGTTGAAGCCCCGTAAGCATCGGGAAGCCCTGAACCGTTTCCATATTGCCGTCTACAAGAGTTACACGTCCCCGATCCGTAACAACCCAGGCGAATACCGTTCCTGTCGCGTCTTTTACCGTAACATCGACGGCGGGAATAACCCAATGATTACCCTGACCGGTAAGTTCACCGATACTGTTATCTGCGATTTTTAACGAGACGGCGGTATTACCCGAAGTATAGAATACCCTGCTTTCTTCCCCCTTGCCCGCTCCGTAAATACGGTTGGAAGGCCTCTCGCCAGCATCCAGCGGATAACCGCTTACAAGGGTTATACCGCCGCCTGAACCGGGAACAAGGGACAGAGAAATTTCAACAAGTCCCTTATTCAGGCTCATGCGGGCAAGTCCCTGTCGATAGAGGGATAAAAAACCGCTAAGGGATGTATTTTTGCGCAGAAAGAAAGGAACGGAAAGATCCAATGAGTAGTATAAACTAAAAGAGCTTGCAACCGTTTTTCCTCCGGCAATATTGCGCCAGACGGCGGTTTTTGGCAGTACTTCGTTTCTTTGCATGGCGCGTAATGCGGAAAGAAGGGCTTCCGCAGATTCGCTTACGAGAAAATAATCTTTGTAGATAGTGTAATAAGGGGAAGGTATAAAAATATCCCAGCGCCTTAAAAGAGATTGAAGAAATTCGGGAACTTCGATACGCGGAATACGAACTCCGTCAAGATTTAATCTGACATTTTCGTTAAGCGCGATGGATTTAAACGCGCGATCAAAAATTCCCTGCCGTTTTTTCTCGTCGGCGATTTGAATCATATAAATAGGGTGGGGCCGTCCTTCCAGCCCAAAAGCCGCAAATTCGTTTCCCGACCATGAAAAAAGAAGATCGTTCAGTGATAAACCCAGAAGCATTTTGGAAGAACTATCCGCCGTCTTTAGAGTATTATCAAGTCCAGAAGTAAATACAAGTGCGACCTGATAGAGTTCTTCCAATGTACCGGCGGAAAGTATCGTCGCATATTGCGCGTTCGCGGGAATACGTTCCGCTATGCCCGGGACGCGGGAACGCTGTCCAAGCAGTCGGCTTAAACTAGCCTGATTCGACGACAATGGAGCCGCCAGACTGAATTCAATTTTTTTGGGATATATTGATATTCCCGCTTCAACCTTTGAATCAAATACAATGTTATTCAAAATTGCCGCGATACCGGCGTCCTGATCCGATAAAAGAGAGCTGATAAATTCATTTGAAAGCATAAGCGCCGCGTCATAATCCGAAGGTTTGATAACGGTAAATGCTTTTATGTTACCTGAATTCGCGAAAGAGCGTGATTCAAATACTCGCGAATTATCGGTAATAAAGAGCAGGTTTCGATAGGGAGCGATGTAATATGTTTTATCGCTTAAGCGGTATTCAAAACGAGAATTTTTACCGGCTTGCACATAATAAAGAGAGGGAATGTTTACAAATTTTGAAATCGTAGGAAGGATACGCAGTAACGGGGAAAAAAGCCCGAAATCCCACGCGGCTACTAATATATCAGATTCAGAATTGGAAGGTAAAAGACCAAGCTCTAAATTTCCACGCGCCGCAAGACGTAAAAGTCCGCGCTTAAGGATATCGTTGTCTTTCATTGTTATCAAAACAGAAGTGATTTGAGCCAATGTCGGTACATTGGAAAGTTCATCAAGAGATTCATGGGTTAGAATCCCATCGAGTAAACGCACGGGATTAGGTATGCTGAGACGAAGACTGGCGGAATCGGAAATAACAGAGGCCGCATTAACTCTGCCAATCAGTGAAAAAGCGGTCCATCCGATGAAAAGCGCGGCAAGAATAATGAGTAGAGTTATTATAAATCTGAGGAATTTTTTTGGTTTTTTAGATGTGGAACTATCGTTACTCATATAAAAATAGTAAATTATTATGAAGAAAAAATAAAGCTTTTGTGAAAAAACCTAACATCTTCAAATGCGTCGTGATTTATTTCGATTTGTCAGATTGAGGCTGGTTTCCTGATTCTGACGAATTATTGGTGGATTTGGCGAAAACTAACGCCTGGAGAATACCCAGAATATAGTCCTGCTGTTCTTCATTGAGTAACGAAAAGTTTTTACAAACTTTTTCAAGTTTTTCTTCCTGAATCATTAGACCCTCAACAAAATACTCTGTATGTGAGAATATTATACTATTTTGTGAGAATTGTAAATACTCAAATGTTAAATAGCAACATTGCATAGTGAGTGTTTTTATCGTATGATATGGATATGACTATTAGCAAACGCATAAGACACGTACGACAGACACTCAATATGTCGCAGGTAGAATTTGCGAAAGCGATCCATATAAGTAACGGTTATATCGCGGAACTTGAATGTGAACACCGAAAGGTCAACGACCGTATTATCCATCTGATTTCGCTGACTTTCGGCGTTAATGAAAAATGGCTAAAAACCGGCGAAGGCGATATGTTTTTTAAAACTTTGGGTGAAAAACTCCAACGTATGGTAACCCTGTTCAATGAATTACCTCCAAAATTCCAGGATTATGTGATGCAACAAATTGAACAGCTTTTAAATGTAACGGGTAAAGAACCCGAAAATTCCGCGAAAATACCGGCGGAAATACCGAATGATCCCTCTGTACAAGATTGAAAAACTGCCCCGTATTCAAAAACTCAGAAAAATAGCTAAAATTTTTACAATGGCGGAAACAAGGCTTTCCAGTCTGTTAGCAAGCGGCGCAAAAACAAGCGATTTGACAACGGGAAAAAGCGGAGATGTTTTTAACGGTCAGGAAACAGCATTTTTCGCCGATGCCGCCAAATTACTGGCGGAAGACGGACTTTTTTCGGCGGATGCGAGAAAAGCGCTTATTGAGTCAAACGAGATTTTTCAAGGGGCAGTTACGGCTCCAATCTGCGATTTATCTATGTTTCTTCGCACTTTAAACAACGTCAAACATATTTTACTTGCGGAAACAGGGAAAGATCAGGCCGATTGGGATTTTACAAGCAGTGATGGACGCCTTGATCCACAGAAAAGGCGAATTTTCAAAGGAATGTGGGTATACATGGAAGATATCCGCTCTCCATTCAACGTAGGGGCAATGTTCCGCACCGCCGAAAGTTTCGGCGTTGAGAAAATAATCTTGTCCCCTCTTTGCGCCGACCCGCGTCACAGACGCTCTGAGCGCACTGCTATGGGTTGTGTAGATATTATCCCCTGGGAAAGACAGGATTTTTTCCCCGCCTCGGAAAACGCGCTAACCGATAATTTTACGGAAACTCCACCAATTTTTGCCCTAGAAACAGGAGGCACTCCTTTATCTGAATTTTGCTTTCCGCGCCGCGGGCTTATGATAATCGGTTCCGAAGAGTTGGGGGTAAGTCCCCGCGCGTTGGCCGCGGCGGACGCTTCGCTGGGCAGGGTATCAATTCCCTGTTACGGATCAAAAGCGTCGCTTAATGTGTCGGTTGCCTTTGGGATAGCGATTCAGGCTTGGGGGGAGGCGATTGGGGAAGGTAAATAAAAATCAGTAATCATTAATTCTCCTAATATTCAAATTTTATTTTTTCTTATTTATTATTTATAAAATTGTTCTTAATACGAATGCCAATATATTTCTTAGGGCATGAAATATTGAAATAGTGTATATGTTATTATGTTTTTTAAATTCAATACTAAATACTATTCCAATAATAAATGTACCAAGTACTGCGATTATTCCTTGATATATATGTCCGATTCCAAAAAGAATATTTACTATTATTATGCAAATCCATTTGTTTTCTATAATTTTATTCAAATTTTTATAAAGAAAACTTCTAAAATTTAATTCTTCGACAAAAGCCATTAGGATAATCGGCACTAAATTTACTAAAATCATTAGGGTATTATTATTTTCTTCTTCTAATAACTTAAAAATAATTTCATGGTTTATTTCTTTATAAAAAAACAATCTAATTATTATTCCAAAAGCAATTAAAAACAATAATGTTAAACCTAATATCCTTAATAATGATTTTAATAAATCTTTTAATGATATTTTATTGAATCCATATTCTTCAAAAGAATCATTTGTTAATATCATTAAAATAATAACAGGCAAACCGCATTCAAATACTTGAATAAGCCTTATTAAGGCGGAATTAAAATCTAAAGTAAAACTATAATTATCAAAAAAAATATTCCCGTCGCTATTTAAAAATATTCTAAAGGCGGCAAAATAACTGGGTATACAAAGCAAAAATATAACAAAAAGACATCTTAAAATAGCATTTCTATTTTTCATAAGACTTTTATTATATTATTTTTTATATATATTGTCAATATAATAATTATAATCTCAGTCCAATAGCACATAACATTATGAGTGTAATTAACTTTCTTTTACGCCTTATAAAGAAAAACATAAAACATTTTTAGACTGTTTTAACGTAAATTTAGTTCATTTTTATAGGGCTTTGCGTAACATCTATTAATAATACTATTTAAATCCTATAGCTACAGCATATGGACTCATAACATTTTGTTTTTGAGCATATTGTTTATCAAGTTCCATAAGTTTTTTTAAAACAGAAATATCTTCTTCATTTTGCTCATCAAAATTTCCCCATAGTCCATTTAATGCAATAAAATATACAATTCCGCCAGTTAATATAATTTCGGCATTTGGAAAATATTTTTTTGTACTTTCTACTATCTTTTCAGAATCCGCAGCTTCCGATGGATCATTTTTCATTAATTCATACGGATCTATATTGGAAATATGACCATGATATATATCGTTTTGATATTGATCTTTTAAATATTTTCTAGGTAGATTATCCCTTATTCCATTTACAATATTCAAAACATAATCGGGATATTGAAAACGAGTAGACCCGACATAATCATCCATATAAAAAACACCCCCTGGAGTTAAAATATTGTAACTCCATTTAACTGCTTCGGGAACATTAAGCATATGATGAAGTGAATTATTCCAATGCACAAAATCTATTTTTAATTTACCAAAATCATAGTTAAATGCGTTACCAAGTATAAATTCTACACGATTTTGCAAATTTTTCTTTTCCGCATTTTTCATACCTTCCTTTATTCTTTCCTCTGACAATTCAAAAAGAATAAATTTATCTACAATACCCCCCCCCCCCCCAATTCTAAAATATTTAATTCTTTTGCAGCGTTTCCACAACTGTAACCGCACGCGCAGTTTGGCAAAAATTATCTTTCAGTTTGGCAAAAACTCAATTTTATCCTTGTTTTTCCGTGTTTTTAACGGTTATTTCATGCAACAAAATACTGTTTAAATATCTTCTTATTTTGATCTAATATTAATAATTTTATAACGTTTAAACGAATAAACTAAGCTGTCCTTTTATACATATAACAGGTGATATAAGGCTGTAAATTATTATGGGCGGCTCCGGAACCCGATTTTGCCGTAGTTCCTGAATAATTGTGCGCATGATCAGATGAAGCGTAACCAGTCTCTTGGGGGGCTCCCATCTCGCTTAAATAGTAGGTGCGAGGTTGAGCTAATCCCATATCGCCACTAACTTCATCAAAAGTCCATGCTCCGGATGAAGGGTGGCCGTATCTACCTCCCTGTATTGTCTTGTGAATGCCGTATACTAGAGCATGTGTATGTGGTTCTGTAGTATGGTAGTGGTTAAAATTATGGGTATGATTTGCGCTGATACTGCCACTAGTTCCGGAATAGGTATGGGTATGCTCGCCCGTTTCCCCAGCTGTTAATACATGCGCTTTCTCTCCGCCTGTTTTTTCAACCGTGTTGAATTCGACGTGCGCCCCGTCTACCCCTACGGGAACCCTGCCCTTTCCCCACGCTTCCCATGTCCCGCCGTATTTATTCTGTACTTTAACGGCCGTGTCCTCGTCGGCGGCCGCCGTCATGTAAATGCTTCCTATCGGGTGCGACAGTAAAAACACGTCTTTCATCAGGCGGTACAACGCGCCGGAATTTATCAGGTTGTTGCTGTTTTCCGTAGGCGCGTTGTCCACCGGCAAAGATTCCCCGAAAGTCCCGGCCGCCGCTCCGCCCGTCAGCACCCTTCCGGAGTCCTGAGCCGTCGTCTGCGCCTGATAATCGGAGGTGTTTATAACAACCGGATTCGCCCATGCGATTATTCCGTCTTCTATGCCCCCTATGTACCATTCGACCGTTTTGTCTTCGTTTGTTTCGTCCCTTAACACTCTGGCGTAATCGTCTATTTTGGGCGTATTCCAACCCAATTCTACCGCGTCCTGCGCCGTTTGCGGCAGATTCGCGAAAGTAGCTACGTTGCCTAGAAGGGTAGGTTCGTTTGGCGATACGGGGGAGACCGACAGGGTTTCGACGGTTACGGTCGCGCTGTCTTGCTCCCTGCATACGCCGATAGTCCCGTTAATGTCGCTTATTATTGTTTTATCCGCGACAAATACCGTTGACGGATCAAACAGGTTTCTGGCTACGGGGGTAGTACCGTTAATTATTCTGGTTAATAACGCGCCGGATAGGGCAACGGCCTGCGCCCCGTCAAGCGTCGCGCATAACGCCTCCGCTTTTTGATCGGCATAACTTATGGCCGCATTTAAAGCGGTTTCATTTCCCTGCACCCTCGCCTGCGACTCGCTGATAATCTGGTTTTGTAAATCTTGATCCGCCGTTTGTCTTTCCTGGCTTTCATCCGCGAGTTTGCGCCTTATACCCCGATGGGAAGAATCGCTTTCATCGTGTTCGCTGATGGCGGTATTCCTGTCCGCAACTTCCTGATCCGCTACCTCGTCGGTATAGTTTTTCGCTGTCGCCAGCGTCCCTTTGTCGCCGTCCATCCGCGCCTGCTCTTCCTCGACGATCGTCTCGTACGCGTCGCATATCCCTTGCTCTATTTTATTCATGTTGTCAACGCTGAAAGAGGTTCCCGGCTCGGTTACCGAGGTCGGCGCGTTTTCCAAAATGACCGATTTGCTTGATTCCTGTGATTTCTCAAACCGGTTGAGGTTGGTGCCTTTTCTGGCTTTCCAATCCGTCTTCTCGTATTTCTTCCGCATGGGGATATTGTATCACGGGCGGATGGCGGCCAGTCTAACAGAGATAAACGCGTAAGTGTTGACCAATAATGTTATAATGATATAATAAAAACGTGAAAAAGCTTGTCATTATCCTTTCATGCATAATGCTTATTATTGCTTGTGACGATGGAGGCGATCCAACACCTGAAAATATATTTACCGGCAACGAGTGGGAAGATGTGCTTATTGGCGCGAATAATATACCATTTTCAGGCAGAACCATATCGTTTACAGAAAATCAGTTTGTCTTTAACGATTGGAGCGATAATAGTTATGCCGGGATATATTATAATGATACATATACGGGTACTTATAAATTATTGCCTATAGATAACCAACAACGTAATAGTATCGAAATTATATCCGATGATCCTAGAATAAAAGGAAAAATATATTATGACTATGCCGAAAATGACAGATACACCTCTGACGGCCAGACGCAATTAAGAAAAGCGGGTAGTTTATTCTTATATAAACTGCTTGATAACGGTTCTTGGGATAATAGTTATAGAATGGCCGGCATGTTTTATAAAATAAATTAATCAAGGTCTTTTGATTCTCAAAACGTTATTATTTGAGTCTGTATAAAGCTGGCCTACTCCTGCTAGATTAGCATTATTTGGAATATTATTCAAAATAAAAGTTTTCCCGCCTCTACCGCCGCCTACTATAAGAGCCGCTCCCAGCGTAGCGCGACCGCTGCCATAATCATACCAACTTTTTGTAATGGGTGGTTGATCGATGATTTGTATAATAACATTATATCTGTCAAAGGTAGCGGGCATACCAACGCCCGTATTAACTGATATTTTATCCTTGGTACACGCTAAAGCTACAAGCCCGTCTTGATTACCAAACGATCCGCTTTGTATCGCATGCGCTCCGGCGCCAAAATGATTATAAACATCTCTTGCCGTTTGACTAGCTGAAAATGTAGTAGGCGGTGAAGCCGGTACATCCTGATTATTGGAAATTAACGCGCCGGATATAATGTCGCCTTCGAAATATGAATTGCCTAAGACTGTTATGTCCCTGAAAACACCGCTAACTGCTTCAATGCCGGTTCTGCTTATTAATAATAAAGGCCTCCCCGCTGCATCGGTTGCCTCACTCTGAATAACGCCGCCCCCTTTTAACGTAATGACCCGCGCGGACAATTCCTCGATAAATGCCCGTTGCGCCACTAGCAGTTTCGCAAACAACGCGCCGAACCAGCCCATGTCCTGCGCCAGTACAGGCACGTCAAGTCCGTCTTTAAAACAGCGGATGTAGAGATCGGAATAATTTTCCGGCGCGCGGTATTCCCACGCGACACCGCTCCACTGGAAAACGCTTCCGGCAAGTCTGCCGCCGACAGCCGCGACGGCAAGCACGTAGTCCCCCGTCCGCGCGGTTACTTGCCCCGTCATACGCCCTTTTATAATTGTCACCGCGGCGGACGACGTTGACAAAGCATTTATTGTCCCAAGGTATGGCTCGGAATTGTTTCTGCTTTTGTCGATGAAAAGCGTCGCGGTATATGCCGCGCCCTGGTATACGGCGCGGACGGTTATTTTATTTGTATCGCCAACAGCCGCATTCGCGGTCACGGTTATAACGCCGTTTGAATTTATGAATACTCCGTCCGGCGCGCCGACAAGCGAAAACGCAACGCCCGTAAGAACAGAATTCCATTTAAACAGCCTGGCCTGCGAGGTAAGCGGCAGGGCGCTCGCGAACAAATTGCCGCTGATGTCGGTTTCGAGGATAATATTCTGCGGCGTAAGGGACAGCCAAATCGGCGTAACGTCGTCACTGCCGCGTTCGGCCCTTATCCTTACCGGCGGTCCCCATTCCCCGCTTTCAACCGATTCCGCGACCTTGGCCGACTGCCAGACCGAGCGGAACGTTTGCACGTGATGCCAGCCGCCCCCCTGCCCGTCGCCCGAAGGCCTGGCCGGTTCGTCCTCGCCGTCGTGGTAAGTCGCGAAGGACCGCCAGCGGTCGGGGTTTACGATCCCCGAATCCACCGCGCCCGAGACCGGGGTGATCCTGTTTACAAAATCGGGCAGGACGAATCCTTCCCGATCCACGCCGAAAATCTCCGGGCTGTATTCCACGCAGGTGAGAACCGCCGTAAGGTTCTGTCCCGGCGAAATGTCCGTAATAATTAAATCGAGGGCTTCATAACCCCTGACGCCGAACGCGTAAACATCCCCGGCTTTAAGCGCGTCGGCTCTTTCAAGCGGCTCCGTAAAAAGTATGACGTTCTGCGGCTCGTAATACACGTTGTCCCCGTCAATCGCGCGCAAATCGCCGACAAACGGCTCGTAGAGTTCGCCGCCGCCGCCCGGGTAATACGCGACGGATTTCTCGCGGAGTTTCCCCAAACTGAATACGACGTCTTTAAGGATTATGGTTCCGTTTGACAGCCGTATACGCACGGCGTGCTGTTTGCCGTCCGTCATAACTATAGGTTCATCCGTGTCAATGCCGACGCATACGCCGTCAACCAGTATAACGCCCCTGATCCTGCCCTGCGCCGATCCCGCGAGGGCTATATCCCCGGCGTACTGTATCCAGTCGCCCTTGTCGCATAACATATATTCTATGTCCGCTTCGATCGTATGGACGAACGGGCGGTTTTTCAGGCACGCGTAATCGTACATCCCTATCCGGCGCGCCTGTTTTGAATTTGTAACCCCCCATAAATCGGCTTTCTGGATAGTATCCGGCTCCTTGACGCGGTTGCCGTCGGGGGTGTCGTAAACTTTCAGTTCGTTTTGCGCGTAACCGGCGTCCTCGTCGGTAAACCGCAGGGCGATCGCGTCGGGAATGTCGGCGTTGAACATGGCGACGCTGTAGGAGACGGTATTCTTCGGGGTGAACAGCTGAAGGTGGGAAGGACGCTCGATATCCTGCACGACTGAAATTTTAGAATCGATCCTCAGGATGTCGGCGCGGGCGGTACTTCCGATCATGCGCATGAGTTCCGATATGGTTACCGATTCGGATAAATAAGCGTTACACGAGTATTTATAGTCGCCGCCTTCGTCCTTTTGTTCGCACCAATTATAAAACGCCTCAAGCGAGGGCCAGTCTATATCGCCGGGATCGACGGACTGCTGCGCGGCCCTGCCCCGCAGGGCGTACAGCAGGGCGGAGGCGGGGTTGCGGGTCTCGGCGGAATTAAGCCAGTAAAGAGGGCCGGAGCCGCCGCCCGAATAGACGGGCATCTTGGCAGTGGCCACATAGTTGAAGCTGTCGAGTATCCCGTTCATCCGGTTTGTGGCGAGCACCCTTAGGGCGACGACGGTCAGGTCTTTCCGGATTTCCGCGCGGACGGGGCGCACGACGTTCCCGTCCCTGTCTATTGACTTTATCGACCTGATTGATCCGACGTACACCTGATCAACGATTTTACCGTCCGTCGAATCAGGCGTTACGCGCTCTATTTTAACCGTATACTGGCCGATCGGAAGTCCGGATTTCGTTATCAGGCAGCGCTTCGTCCTCAATTCCGATCCGGAGATGACGTCGCTTTCGCCGTTAAAACTGCCAAGGGGCGCGTAAGCGGAATCTGCGGCGCCGAAAGGTTTGTACGAGGCCTTGACCTCGACCGAGGCCGAACCGAGACCCCCGTCGTCGTCATATCTGCCCAGCCCGTTGTAGAAGAAAATATCAACGTCAATCGTATCGGTGTTGTCGGGCGTGGAGCGGATGAGTTCGCCTGATATTTCGTTGCCGTCAGCGTCGTCAATCCGGTTCTGCAACGGCGCGTTCACCGCGTCCTCGTGGACGCAGTGCGGGTACAGGGTTGACGCTTCGCCGTTCTGAAGTATCTCCAGCCTGACGACCGGATCCGCACCCGCGAGAATCGAGTTTATATCCTTTGTTTGCGACAGATCGGTCAAACTGGTTTCGCCGAGTTTAAAGCTGTCCCTGTCAATCGCACAGTTCTTGTAGCCGCCGCAAAAAAGCTGGGTGTAATACTGCTTGCCGTCTATGATTTGGGTATGCGGATTGGCGGCGAGATCGGGATATACGCGGTGGCGGCCGAACAACACGGGAATTCTGCCGCCCTGCCGCATTTGGTTCTTGCCGCCCCTGATTGAAGGATCGTTTTCGGGTTTTTCCCGGTCCTCAAGGGTCGGTATGTTTACGTTAAGAAGCGCCGTGCCGCCCGCAAGCAAACCTACGCCGGCGCCTATAAGCGCCGCTCCGACCGCTGAGCCGTATCCGGTGGCGACTAGCACCCCCCCGATAATCGCCAGCGCCCAGCCGCCGATTTTCATGCCGATACCCGCCTCCCTGTTATCGCCGTACGGCACGAATTTGACCGATAACACATCGCCGTCGTTAGCCGTCATTGAAAAATCCCTGACGATTTCCCCGTTACGGCATACGCGCGCCTGCGAGAGCGGGAATCCGGCGTTCAAATCCTTTATTATATCGGCGATAGGTTTCGCCCCGGTTGTTACTTTTACGCGGGTCCGTCTGATCGGATGAAGCTCCGCGACAACTTTAACCGACACGGTAATACCCCTCTATGCGCCCGCGCAGGGCCGGATGGGTCTCCCTCTGGCAGACCGATCCGGTTTTTATTCCCGTATGCAGGATATAACCGCCGCCGGCGGCTATGCCGATATGGGCGGCGATCCCGTGTTCGGTAATGACCGCCACGGCCCTTTCCCGCGGCGCGGATATTTTTTCCCCGGCGAGTACCGGAAGATGCTCCTTAAACAGCCGCGCCGTTTCGGCGACGTTGAGAGCGTCGCTATAATCGTCCGACAACTCCGGCAATTCAATCCCGTATTCGTTACGCAAAACCAAACGCGCGAGGCCGTAGCAGTCGCAGCCTTCCGTAGTTCTGCCGTTCGACGCGAACGGTATGCCCACGTATTTTTTAACCCATTCGTACATCAGAAAAACATCCCCTCGAAATCTTCCGGCGTATAGGTGTCCCTCGGAAATTTTCGGTCCAAAAGATAAAAGTCGTACACTTCGCCCTCGATGGTTTCCTTGCTGGCGCGCACGTTGCGCAGGCGGTACCTGAGCGGCCCGCGCTCGTATACGTCCGGCGTATGCGCCATGACGACGCAGACGGCGACGAACACATCCTGCCCCGCGGCCCGTTTGATAGCCTGGAAAATCTTCGTATCGGTGTTATCGATGGCCAGACGGCACGGGCGCGGCGCGTCGTCCGTCTGTTCCGGAAGGATTATGTTGAATCCCGCGGCGGAATACTCTACCCCGCGCGACGCGATATTCTGGTTGTTGTTGACGAAACGCAGTACCGCGCCCCCGGACGTCTCGATGGTCAGCAGATGGAGGAATACTTTTTCGGTTTCCGGCGCGAGGACCGCCTCCGTCGCTTCATGGGACAGGCGGTTCATAGGCGCTCCAGGGACATTAGAACTTCGTATAAACCGCCAACGTGGCTGACTATATAATCTTCGGTAAAACGGAATTCGGCGGTTTCCTGGGAGACCGGATCGGTAAAGTTAAAACGCAGTACGCCGTCGGCGATAACGTTATGGTAAAATTCCTCGAACGCCGCCAGCTCCGATTCGTCAAAAATTTGTTTGCCCGAATATTTGACGGTTCTGGCGGTATAGCGCCGGCGCGCTTTCTTCGGCCCCGCGTCCATGGACGTGCGGATTACGTTGTTCTGCGGCTGTTTGCCGAAGCCCTCCGCGAGCAGTCCCGACGGCAATAGTTCCGGCCAATAAATATCCGCCATCTATACCCCTCCCGCCCGTATGCCGTAACGCCCCATGGCGCGGTCGGCCTTCCCGGACGCGATATGCCTGTTGACCATGTCGCCGATGACTATATCTATCTGCCTGCCGCCGTCGGCGGTTTCCGTTTCCTCGTGGCGTACCTCGGCTCCGGAATTGTTGGTGATATTGACGGTTACGCTCGCGCCGCCGCCGGCGGCTTGGACGCCGAGATCCCCGTTCGGCATCCGCGTCAGGGGCATTATCGCCTCCGGTCCCGCCTCGCCCATGAGCCCCAGTCCGCCGCCGTGGGCGAAATGAGTGGGGGAGCTGACGATTTGATTCGTGAACGCGCCCCCGACGGCGAATTCCCGCGCCGCCCGTCCGTATTCGTCGAACACGCCGCCTTTGGCGTAACCGCTTCCGCCGGAATTGCTTCTTTCGTCCACGTAGCCGGAAATGATCGCGGTCGAACCCGCGGCGGCGATGAGGCCTAACCCCAGAGCCCACTGCCCGCTCGCGATGAGCTGCAGACCCGCCTGAAGAAACATCATGGGAAGCTGGTCTAAAATTTGTTTCGCCATATCCGCCAGCGCCTGCGCAAGATCCTCGCCCGCATCCCCGGAATTGGCGAAAGCCCTACCGATTTCCTTCAGAACGTTAAGCAGTCCGTCAAGACTTATCGACGCCAGCCGAGCGGCCATGTCGCCGATGAGGACGGAAGCCTCCCCGCTGAATCCTTTTATGCCCATGAGCGCCAGCGCGATGTCGTCCGACAGTTCGCGCTGCCAGTCCCTGACCGCCTCCCGGGCTTCGTCAAGCGTAGCCTTTAATTTGTCGTTCTCAAGGTTAAGATCTAAAGTTGCGCGCATCTCTTCAAAATGTCTCCGAATTCTCTCTATTTCTTTAGCTGAACCCGCGGCGGCGATAACGCGCCGAGCCTCAAGCCTGTTGATGTCACCTAACGCTTTTTCATATTCATATTCCAGATTGTCAATTTTTGATTTGCTCAAATCCGCCTGTATTCTTCTTTCCTCGTCGGCGAGCTGCCTTATTATTTTTTCCCGTTCTTCTTTGTAATATTCGTTTACCTGTCTGATTGTTTCGCCTTCCGCGTCGCGCACGTAATTGTTATACGCTTCCTCAATCTTTTTCCTTTGCTCTAGGTTAATTCTGTAAAAAGGATCGTTATCCCGATCCGCTTTATGTTGACCCCAAAGTTCCGCCCAGGATTTTCTCCATTCCGCGGCCATGCGGTTAATATCCTCGCCCTTGTTTTGGAGCCTTTGAAGTTCCTCGTTCAAGCCGCGGACGATCGCCTGTAGTTTTGTCCTGTCGCTTTCACTTAGATTATTTCCCGACAGGTACCTGCTGGCGGTCGCGAGCTGTTCGTTGATTTGCATAATTTTCGCTTCCTGAGTGCCTCCGAACATTTTTTCTATCCAGTCGGTCGGACCGATGTCGGCGCTTACCCCTCTTCTGTATTCATCATAGCCCTGACGGAGCGCGTCCAGATTCGCCCTGGCCGCATCCAACTCCAGCCTTTGCCTTCCTATAAACATTTCCAGTTTTTTTTGTTCGTCGGTATTGTCGATAAGAAAATCCCGACCCTCTTTGCGGTAGCGATCCCTTATCCGATCTAACTCTTGCTGTTTTTCCTGTATATCTCGGTTTAGAGCATTTACGATCAGCGCCGCGTTCCTCATCTTTCTGGCGACGTCTTCGCCGCTCATGCCGGCGAACGCGTTCGCGTATTCCCGGACGGCGGCCGCCGCGTCGATTAAGGCGTCGGATTTTTTTCTTAACGCCATATTAAACTCCTCTGATTCTTTTGCGGCGGCCTGGGCTTTTGACGCGTAGACCGCGTACCCGGCGGCCATCGCCGCCACCGCGACTGTCGCCGCCAGCACCGCGGGATTCAGCGCCCCTACGGCTAAATTCAATTTCATCTGGGCGGCGAAGGCTATCGCCACCTTGACGGCCATCGCCCCCAAATATCCCGTAATCGCGACTAACGCGCCCGTCAACAGGCCCTTTAATATCGGGCTTTCATTAACGGCGTTCGCAAGATCGGTTAACGTTCCGGTTACGCCGGTGGCCGCCGGCAGAAGCATGTCCCCGAATGACGCGGCCAGGGAGTTTACCGCCTCCCTCAAGCCCTCCTGCATAGCGGCTAGGCTCTTCGAGGCAAGTTCCATGCCGCCGAAATACTGTCCGCCCGAGGCGGTGAGATCGTCGAGGGCTTTGGAAAAATCCTTAAAGCTGATTTGCCCCTGTCCGGACATTTCCGCAATCTCCGCGGTCGTTACGTGAAAATTTTTCGCGAGCTCGTCAAGTATCGGCACGCCCTGGTGTAAATACGCGTTGAGAACCTGCATGTCGGCTTTGCCTTTGGCCGCCGCCTGGCTGAACGCGTTGACGTAGCTCGTCATTTTCTGGGAATTGCCCTGGGAAAGATCGCCGAACTTGGTTAATTGCGCCTGCAGGTCCTGAAGCGGAACTTTCGCGGAGATAAGCACGTTTGTCGCCTGGGTGAGCGTGCCCATGTCAAACGGGGTTTTGTCGTTGAACGCCTTGATCTCGTTGAAGAGCCCGGCGCCGGCTTGCATATCGCCTAATAATATGCCGAACTGGTTTTTCATGGTTTGGAAATTATCGGCGGTTTGAAGCGCGAAGGCGCCCATGTCTTTGATGACCCCCAGCGCCTTTGTCGCGGCGACGACCTCGGCGAGGCTCATTATCGTCTTTTTAATCTCGCCTATGCTCGAAGCCGATTCTTTGGCCGCGGCTTCAGCGTCCTTGAATGATTTTTTTAGGGCCGCCCCGTCCGTTCCCGCGAACTTATTCGCTTCGGACGCGAGGGTTTGTATCTCGCCTTTGAGCGACGACAACACTCTTGCGGCGTCTTCAGCGGCGATTCTTATTTGCAGTTCCAGCGTTTTATTTTCGTTTCCCATACTTTTTAGCGTCCTTTTGTTCCTGCTTTTCTATTTCGCTCTCTTCCTTATCCGCGTTAAAGCGCTCGACTTTAAGCGTTGAAATCGCGCGCGTTATCCATTCCGGCTGTTCCGCCCATCCGCCGGCAAACGGCAGGCAGCCCATGTTCTCGCTCAGGCAGAACACCTCCCATGCGGCGCAAAACTCCCCGGTGATATACGACGCGGCGTCCCGTACCGGAATGAACACGTCATCGCCGTACCCGTCCTTTACGCGGGTGTTCCAGAGCGGGTTGCGCCCCGGAAGCAGCCTCGCCTTGTGCTTACCGGCGCGCCAGACCCGGTAAGCGATTCTCAGTTTTTTTCTTCTATCGCCTTTTTGTCAAGAACGCCGTCGAATTCGGCGACGATCTCCTTCAGCAGGGGTTCAAAATGTATCGGCGCGTTAATTAAATCGTTCGCGCTGATAATTTGTTTGTCGGTTCCATTGCCGTCGCCGTACGAACAACCGGATATCGACACGAGCATTTCGGTCAAAGTGTTTACGCTGTCCTTTTTTAAAACGATCTCCATGTGTTCGATTTTTCCATCCGATGATGATACGGCCTTGGCCTCCGGGTTGCTACGGCAGCGGTTTTTTATCGCGACCGTCGGGATTTTATACCGTACCGTTATCTGATCCGTAGCGGGCAGTTTTTTATTGCCGTTAAATTCGGGGATGAATACCCCTTCTTTGGATATTTCAAGACGCATATATTTTTCCCCTTACTCCTGCGCTTCCAGCGAATAAAACACGGGATCCATGTCCGTGAGCCGTCCCGAAGCGTCGTAGGACTGGGCGCTTCCCGACTGGCCGCCGAGCTTCGCGTTATACAGATAGATTTTGCAGAACACGAAATCGTCCGACTCTTCCGGCAGCGCGGCCTTGTTGACGAAGCCGAACATGTACAGCGCGCGGTTCGCCTCGTCGCTGACGACGTAAGTGCCGTCTTTTTTCTGTATTACGAGCTTCATGTTGCGGTTTATTATGCCGCCGGGCTGATCCGATTCGCCGACCGTGAAAATCGAGGACAGGGACACCTGCGCGTCTTTTTTCCCGAGCCTGTATTTGCGGAACCTGTCGTTCAGGCGGGTTACTTCGATCTCGCCCTGCGTGATCGAGAAAGCCCAACTGGACGCGTCCGCTATATGGGCGAGGTTGAGTATCCGAAACCTGTCGCCGGGCGCGGGCACTTCGTTACCCAACGCCGGAAACAATTCCCCTTTTACGAGCCCTTCCGGGAAAAACGAATCCGCGCCGATGGCGGTGATGATTATCATCAGCCGCTTAACGTCCGCGTCGGGCTGTTTTCCGGTAAGCGCCGTGACGGTTTTTTCCCCGTCGCCTTCGTATTCCGCATTGTCGGGATCGCCGGTGAAGATCATGCTGTCGTCGCCGACGAGAACTTTTTTTCCGTCCATGTTTTACTCCTTTGGTTTGCCATTCGCGCCGGATCCGTTCGACGCACCGTTTTTTTCCGCTTTCGCGGCCTGTTTGACCTTGCGGGTTTTCCCGTTTTCGGTCTTGTAATTTGTCTTGTGAATGCCCATCAATCTCCTCCTGTGGGAATTGTTATTAAGACGATTCTGTCATCCTGCACGTCCTGCACCGCCGTTGAATCGGGGCTGTCGATAAAGCCGTCCTCCTGATTTACCGTCTGGAGTATCCTGCTGTTCGGGACGCCCGATCCGTTTAACGTTTCAAGACGCAAGTTAGGTGACATTAAATAATCGTCAAGCGCCTCTATCGCCTCCGTGGCCTGTTTAAGCCCCGTCATGCTTTCCGCCGTCCCTTCCACCGACACGCGCAAGCGCAGCGTCCGGCTTGAACGCGCCGCAGGCGGTTCGGGGTGGACAAAGGTTTTAAGCAGGCTTACTTTAATGACCACGCCTTTTTCGTTTACCGACGAGGGCGTTACTACGATCTTGGTGTGGAACCCTTCGCCGCAAACGTGTCGCTCAAGCTGTTTTGCGAAGGCGTTCAACGCCTCAAAGCTGTTCAAGCGCACTTCCAACCTCGCTCATTATTAAGCCCATCTCCTTGTCGGTCAGATAAAAAAATGGACGCGCCGGAATTTCAACCGATTTTTTCAGGTAAAACAAAACGTGTATTTTGTATACCAACTTTCCTTCTTCGTTCCGTGTTCTTCGTTTTTCGCGGTAACACATGGTCCGCCCCATGCGGAATATGGAATAGCCTTCCGATTTTAACCCGTTCAATACTTCTGTAGGGCTGTAGCCGTAACGACGTTGTAATTGACGAGTTCCGGCGGCCGGTATCCAAAGCCAGTTCTTTTTAGCGTTGATTAACCCGCCGTTATTCTGTATCGCCGCGTAAGGTTTGTTCGTGCCAACGCTGACCGTTTTATCGTCAACCACTTTGAACGTGATTGAATCGCGTAACGCTCCGGTGTCCTGTAACGGCCTTCCCGATCCCCTGTACGACTCGGTCGCCGGGGACAGGGGCGCGAAGCCCCGCCCGGAGTGTATCTTACCCCGGATCATCTCCACCGCCATGCCGCCGATCGTACTAAGTTTGGAAGGCGTTTTAAGGGAATTGGCAAGATCGTCTAACGTCTCTATAACGCCCATCACCATGCCCCTTTGCGTTTCGGCGGTACCGCCACGGCGGCGGCCGCGCCTTTCTCCGGCGCGGTGTCCGCTTCGGGAAAATCCCCCCATGCGGCGCGGATGATGTCCTTCGCCTTCACGCGGTACTCCTTTCCGGCCTCCTCGTGCCCCAGCGCGATGTGCAGCTCGTACACCGTGTGTATGAGCACCACTTCGCGCACGACCTTGTCGTCAAGGTTAAACGGGACATGAAGGCGCCGCAAAACCGAACCTGCGTAAATTTGCGCCCTCGTTATCGCGTCGCGGACGGTGTCGTCCGAGCCGTCCGCGAGCTGGGCGTAGAGATTCCGCGACAGGCGCCCCGCGACTTCTTCCGGCGTTACAGGTTCCCCAAAGGGGTCGAAGGCCGCGGCGGCCTGCGGTTTCCCCGCGGGTACGCCCGCGATGCCCAGCTCGTCCATGATTATTCCAATACCTGTGCGATTCTGATCGCGTCCACGTTCGGGATCGGCATAGGTCTCGACTGCCCGATAAGCTTCATGGCTTCCGGGTCGTCCTGCTTCACCGCGCTCACGTAAAACGCGAGTGACGCAAAATTCGCGTCGAACGAATCGAGCGCGCAGTACGCGAGGCTGAATGAGTCGTCCTTCGCTATGGCGACGACCGATTTGGCTGGAATCGCCTTCACGGTTGTTTTGTTCTTGTAGCTGAAATACTTCGCGGAGCAGATGACGAACTTGGCGGTCCCTATCTGGACATGGTTATCAAAAACTTTGATTAAATCGCTATTTTTTTGTTCGCCCGATTTTGCGACGAGCGCGGAGTATACGTCGTACCCGCAAAGATAAACGATGTCCGCGCCGTCCGACGTTTCGCCGAGGCTGTCAACGGTTTGGCCTACCGACGCGGTAATATCTCCGACGTTCGTGCCGGAAGCGTTCCATTTCTTTGCGACGGTAACCGTTTTCGGCGTGCCGAAATCGACCTCGTACGTATCCATGGTGCCGTCGGCGTTGCGGATGTCGTAGGCGATTTTGCCCGTGATTGACTGTATCGCCATAGCTTCGGTCGTCTTGCGGACGATCTTGCGAAGCTTGTCGATGTTCCTGTCCACCAGCTGTTGCTGCTGTTCCAAGCCGAGTGAGCGCATCGCGTTAATCTCGTTCGCGGTTAAAACGAGCGACGGCGTGATGTTCGCCGGATCGATTAACTTAAGCGCCGTTTTGTTCAGCGGTACCGGATAAGACGAAGATCCCCTCGTTATCAGGGGAATGTTTTTTTCCGGCAGGCCGAGATCGGCGTGGGCCAGCTTGTCCTTCGGATGGTTGAACCGCACGGATTCCGGATAAATCAAATCCATGACGAAGGTGCGGAGCGGCGGCAGCCTGTTGATCGCGCTGACGAACATGCCGAACGTAAAAAATTTCTTTAAAAAATCCCACATAATAAAACGTGCCTCCCGTTACACGTAAATGCCCCTGGTTCGCAGGGCCTTGATATGGACCGCCGTGACGGGAATTTCATTGCCGTCATAGCACTTGAGTATTTCGGACGGAACCGACCCGTGAAGTATCACGTTGCCCGATTGCTCGTTTGCCCCCACGCGCCTGTCCAGCACGCCGATGATGTTCGAGCCGTCGCTTAACACGGCGGCCGTCGCCGCGCCGGGTTCGCCCCCCTCCGCCATGATGGTCCCCTCCGGCCACGCGACATGCTCGGCCGGAAGCGAAAAGGACGCGATGAAAGGCGGATGCCTTCCGTCCGCGGCGGTTCGCGGGTTAATTTCCGCCGTTGTTGTTACTCCGTTTACCATTGAAGTAAACAAAAAATTTAAGAGTCTCATTAAACCCCCTCCCTTAAATGTTGCTAAAATTGATCCGCGTGGATTTTCCCGCGGACTCGGCGTTATCGCCGTCGCTCAGGTTCATTACCCCCGTCTCCACCGGTTTCGGGAAGGCGGTGACAATCTCGATGAGGCAGTCGGCGGCGGAAACCCTGCGTTTCCCTTCCGGGGCCTCGGCGTCGGACAGCTCGATGGTTTTCCCTCCGTCCATCGCGTCACAAAGGCGGAGCGCCTTCTCGCGTATGGCCTGGGGCACGCCCTTGCCGTCCATTTCGGCTTTGAGTCGGTTCCTGTCCGCTTCCTTTTTTTGCCTTTCAGCGTCGCAAAGGGCAAGAACATTTTGATCGTTCTCTTTTTTAAGCCGCTCGTTTTCTTCGCGCAGTTTTCGCGCCTCTTCGTCTGTCATAGTACAGACCTCCTTGACTTGATTTGCGGAATCCGCCCCGCCTCCGGCGGCCCAGGGGCTGCCTTCCGGGCTCGAAGGTTGCTCCGCGCCGGATTTGGGGATAGACTCCTTTGTATTGTTTGAAAGGTTTTCAGGTGGAACATCGGAGAGATAAAAGCGTTTCTCCGACGGTGAGGGAAGGATGCGGCAGCCGGCGGCGTCTCCCGCGGCTATGCCGAGGTCTGTTTTAATTTCTTTAACCAAATCTTTAATGGCCGGAGGTTCTTCGCCCAGGTAAGCGAGATGATGCAGGTACATCTTTCCGTCGTTTGCGCGTTGTTTCGCGCCGATGGAAACGTCCGGGAAATATCCCTCGTCCACGTATTTGGCGAGAATGTCTTTTTCCTCGATGTCGCCAGTGAGGGTTTGCGCCTTCTCGTCATAGGCGACGCCAATCACGTTCCCCAGCCGGGGCGATGAGGGGTCGGGCCAATGGCCGTTAAGCGAAATTGGGGCTTTTTTGATTTCCGCGAACGTTTCGGCGATTTCCTTCAGGTCTTTTTCGTTGACAATCTGCGGATTGTCCTTGGAGCCGAATATGCCGACCTTCGCGATTTCTCTTTTTCTTGTTTTCATGCCTTTAAGGGTAAGGGCATGGGGAAACAATTACTCTAAATGGGATAAAGGGGAATTACTTTAAAATTGAAAATTTATGAGTTGTATATATACACTATTTAAGTATTATCTGTTAATAAAGGCGGGGTCTTATTTTCAATTGATAAAGGCTGTATACTTTCTAGTAATTTATTAGTTATAATTTCCTCTATTTCTTTTTGATTATTACGAGAAGAATCTATCGCTATCTCAATATTATTTTTGCGTAATTCACTATAGGAGTCAAAGATGGAAATAAGACGTTTTTCATATTCCTCTTGGCTTAACCCTTTTTTAAAGGAGTTAAGAAACGCAATTTCTCTTTTTTGATCTCGATTCAATAAGTTGCTCATCTTTTTAAAAGCCCGTATAGAACCAGCTTTATCACCTTTTAAAAGATAATTAAAAAAATCGGTAACGGACTTTGATAAATCCCATTTTACCTTTTTCTCAGAATTTATTTTTATTGAACAGTCCAGCTTTGGCGAACCGGTATCAAATTCTACCGTAATAATATCCATGTAGTCCGTAAAAAAATTAGAAAAAACCGTTTCAATAAAAACCATTATATTTTTATATTGACTGATCGAGAACGATACCCCTAATATGTGGCTGAATCTTAGGTTGCATACAATATTATCGGGTTGAAATTTATCATATATATTTTTTGTTGTTGTAATATATGACCTAAAAATATTAAAATAAATCAGCATAACAAGAGATTCCTCGTAATATTCATTAAGCATTTCTTTTGTTAATTGATCGCTAGCACAACAATTTTCTATTATTTCTTTTAATTTTCCGATCTGGTTCAATGAGTCAGCAAGCACTACGATATCAAAATCCCATTTTTTGCTCCAAATAATATCTCTAACTTTAGCTAACAAATCACGGTCGCTAATCATTTGAGGAATAAGCTGGCTCCTTGCTTCCGCGCAATGATTAGTGGCAATCAGAGCTAACATCTTGATTCGCTCTTCTTTATAACACCCTGTGTCAGGACACATATCATCTGAGAAAACACGGCCAAGAAACCGTATGCTATAATGTTTAAAATGGCTATTTAATAAATTTAATTCTTCTGAAATAACAAGTTCACTTTTAAGCACCTTCCTTCTCCTTTAGTAGTTAAATTTTTCAAATATTTTTAAAAATAATAATTCTACTATCTTCCTCTCCCCAACCCTCTTTAAAAACAACTCTCTAAAGGGGATTTAATTTTTTATTCTGGCTCTTTTAAAATAAAAGTAGGCTACCATTAAAAGTTCCTGCTTTTTTTCGTTTCTCGGTTAAAATGATTAACCACGCACAAAAAGGGATAACTACAATAAATGGACCTGCCCAACCAAGAAATATATCGGCAAGTGCAGAAAAAAAGAGCATAAAAATATAAACAGTTACAGAAAGACAAATTCTGTTGGTTATATCTCCCTGATCTCTTTTTCTGCCCATTCTAACCGCCGTTTGAAAACAATTCGTAAGAACGCCCTTTCTTTTTTCGGGTGATGTATCCAAATTTGTCAGCGAAATAGAGGGCGTAATACACGTCATCTTTTACTATTGGGCGATCATAATGGTATAACTGCCCCCAATTCATTGTCTCAAATTTTCCAGTAATCTCTGATTGGAGAATCCCGGGATTTTCTTTTATTCCCGCGTTAAGAGCCGTAAATAGTTTTTTAAATATCGGGTCTCTCTGAACAAAAGACTCGTACTCCTTCGAAGCTTGTTCAAGTTCCGATGTCGCCCTCGCCTGTTTATAGGATTCCACGCACTTTAAATACCCCATCCTTGCCCCAAGGTAGTCACCGCATTTTTCTGATGACCTTGCGCTTTGAAGGTGGTACTCAGCGTCTTCAAATCTGGACATTACATTCCCCCTTCCGTCATTCTACCACTCAAATCCCCATCAGACAACCCAATATTAAAAATTCGGCATCAAAGGGCATTTTATTTTAACGTTTTTTTAACGGTCTATTGGCCCTACAATCAATCGGTTTATGAAAATGGGTAAATTATACGCCCAGGGCCGATTCGACCGGTTTACGGGCTTTTTTAGGTTTTTAGAATCCTACTGATTTACAAATAAGGTAAATGAACGTCCTGTCTTCTCTCGTCTGATCTTCCCTTCATTAACAAGGTTACGAAAAATATCATCCAAATAGTAAACAACACCGTTGGTGTCACCTATGCGCGAAAAAGGTTTAGTAGTACGCCAAGCCGCGACAAAATCTTTTTGGGGCATAGGCTGGTTCTTTGCGAGAAAATTCAACAAGTCTTGTTTGAGAGCCTCCAGTGCCGCATCTGCTATTGGATCCGGTAAAACAACTTCCCCTTCATTTTCGCGAGCATTATTTATTAATGAATCAGCTTCTTCTTTGGATAAAACGCCTATTTCGTTTAAAAAATTAAAGGTTTCTACGGCATATTCAATTTTTTCAAAAGAAAAAGTATTATTTAAAAACCCTTTTACATAATTTATATCCATTACATTATTGGCGAAAAGTAACCTTAAAAGATCTTTCTCAAGTGTATCCAGTTTTTCCTCAAGAAACATTAAAATAGCATAATCGGCTACACGCTTATTAGCGGAAGGATCAAAAATATTTTCAAAAGTGCCATCCTCTCTTAACGCGTCAGCGTCTTTCAAGATATCCAGCCCTACATTTTTTGCGGTTTTAAAGTCTCCTTTTCTATATGCTTCCTCCATCTTATCTGAGAGTGCAACATAGTTATGTAGAAGTTTTTGCCTCTGTTCTGCTTTTTTTAAATCAAATGATTCACTCAACATTGATAACTCCTTTAATGTATTTAGTTTATTTATCCCCACATTCATCTACGCTGTATGCGGGAGAAGTGTCTGCCGCACGCGGGTATTCATTTTCAGGACTGTTTGCATATATATTTTTTTCTCGTTTGAGCAAGTTTTCAATTTTGGTTAGTCGTGATTCTATATCTGAAAATTTTGGCGATGTTACTTCATTAATTAAATTCTTCATCTCTTTGACGATGGGAGTAGTATTTATAGTATCTGTATTTTCAATAACCATATCCCCTTCACCTGTAAGAATCCAATTTGCATTTATTTTATAGCGTAAAGAAAACAATTCTATAAGCTCTTTTGGGGGGTTTTTAGTCCCACTTTCAATTCTACTAAGAAAATTTGATTTAAACCCTAAAACTTTGGCTATTTCTGTTTGCTTTAATCCAAGAGATTGCCTAGCCTTTTTTAATCTTTCACCTATACTCATTTACACCTTTTATCGACTTATTTTACCTATAGGTAAAATATTTTTAAAAAATAATTAAATTTTGCTTGACAATTTTACCGATAGGTAATATATAATACTATTGTGGTAACAATTTGTTACCACAATTTGACCATAGGGTAAAACATGGTAACAGTTCGTTACCACAAATTGCACGGTATGCAATATGTGGTAACAGTTCGTTACCACCTTGAGTATCGCACGAAACCGGCAAAATGTCGAGTTTTCGGAGGCGCGATAAACGTTATTTGACAGCGGGGAGCGGGGGCAACGGCGCGGATGCGCGCCGACCTCTGCGTCCGACCCAGAGCGCGGGAACCGTAACCCATGCGCCCTAAATCCACGATTACGGGCTTGAGCCGGTGGAAACTCCGGACTAGGGGCCGCCATTGGCCGGACGGCGTTTTTTACCCTCCAGGTTTTTTCGCCGTCCTGCGGGTTCAACTCCCGCCGGCTCCATCCCTTTCGGGATACCGCTAGATAGGACAATGTCTGCAAGGCCTATCCGGGAAGCAGGGCAGGCAGGGCGGCGTACTATATCGAGACGCCAACGCGCGAGAAGACCGAATCGCGCTGGCAGCCGGGAAAGACCGGCAAAAATTTAGCAGTAAGGAGGCATAAAAATGTTAGAAGAGCGAAAAGTAACACGTAGCGGAATTATATTCAAGGATATGTGGTACCACGATGTTAGTCTATTACCTTTCGTTGGTGAAATTGTGCTGGTAAAGGCAGAAGGAGAATTTCTTGAAGTATACGACCAAGACAAAACTTTGATCTGTACGGCAAAAAACACTACTTGGGAAACGTAGGCAAAGGAACAAAAACGCTCATCTTTCCCCTGACCTGTTCCAGCTGATAAAGATTAATCAAACCTTCAAGTTTTTCTTTAACCCTGCCAATTATTGTATTTAATAAAGCTTCTGGTGAAGTAGGAGCATACTGCCCTGTTTGGATAGAAATTTCCGCATATTCAATATCGTTAATGATATAGAGCGATTTTTCTTTCACCCAATGCGGTTCTTTATCCCTTATAAACTCGCGGATTTTTTTTAGGTGGGGTTCATACCTGCAAGGCTCTTCGCCTTCTTTGAAACCAAACTGCCTGCTTAAAAATCCAAGCAACACCGGTTCAATAAATTGCATCGCGTCCGTCTCGTGCATTTTAGCCCTCCTTTTGTGGCTGTGTTTTTGTGGTGATTAATCATACCACAGAAGGAGGGCTTTTATAATCTAGCCTTTGGCTGGGAGGAGGTATTTATGCGGTAGCCAAGGAAAAAGAGCCTGAATTTTTAAACGACAAAAAACCGCCCCGTATGGGGCGGCCAAACAAGAAAGGATACGCGTTTACCTGAAAATATTGCGTAATCCCAAAGGAGTTTTAATTATGGCGGAGATTGAGGAAATTCGCAAGAGGGCGGTAGTCCGCATGGACATCGTCCAGCTGTACATGATGCGGAACATGGCGGTGACCATGTTCGCGAAACTGTATAACGCCGGCGACATCAGCCGGCAGTTATTGGAGGAGTCGGGCCCCATCGGGGCGGAGGATTTGGACCGCTGGGCGGAAATCTGCATGGGGGTCGGGGAATGAAATACGCGAACGACGAAGCGCGGGACGCGTTTAACGGACGCGAAAACTACGACAGGCCGCTTAGGTTACTTGAGCAAAGCTTCAGGGAGGCGGGGCTGGAAATCGAATTTTACTGCGAAATTAGCGAGCTCGGGGAAAAGACGGTTTCCATATACCGGGGCGGCTTTCTAAAAAGGCGCGCGTCGATAGAGTGCGACAGCCCGGCGGCGGCGGTCAAGGATGTTGCCGAGAGGGTATCGTTATGAGAAAACTAAATCTTACGCTCATGTTCCTGCGGCTGTTTCCCGCATTCCGGGAAATGGAAGAGGCTGTTCGGAAAAAGAGCGAGGCCCGGCAGTTGGGCGCCGCGATTATCAGGTCGTACAGATCGGACGAGGCCAAACTGCTCAAACGAATAGAATCCGACGCGGCCCTGATCGATTCCCTGAACCGCCACATTGCGGCGCTGGAGGGCAAAATCGAGATGCGCGACGCGATGTTGGCCGAAACAAAACAAAAGCTTAAAGCCCTGCTTCCGCGCGAAAAACGCCCGCGGAAAAACAGATGACGATACGCGCCCTCAGGCGGCGCGGAGGAGGACACATGAGATTTTTGCGGGAGTTTTCCGGGTTCGGGAGCAGGCCCTACCCGCTTGACCGCGAACGGCGCAGGAGGGTGATGGTGGCGTTAGCTGAAAAGGACATGACGATCAGCGCATTGGCTGAAAAAATTAATGTCTCACGGGCTATTGTTTCTCAAATAATCAGCGGGCGGCGGCTGTCGGAAAAAACCGAGAAACTCATAGCCGACTTCCTCGGCGGGGACGCGGATTGGCTGTTTCCAAGACGCTCTCCCGGCGAAATAAAAAAGATGCGCGGGAGGGAAGCCGCGGCGAAAGGGGGACGGCATGACGGACTACGTTAAAACGTCGGCGCTGGCGGCCGCCCTGCTCTTGAGCCGCAAGGAAACAATGAAGCGCGCCCGCGCGGAAGGCTGGCCGTGCGTTATGCGAAAAGGCGGCCTCGTTTTCCTGGAGAACCGCCTTCCGGCGGGGGTGCGGCTCGCGCTGGCGGAAAGGGAGACTCCCGAAGCGCCCGGCGTTACGGGCGAAGGCGGACTGTCGCAGCTGACCGACAGGGCCCGCGAGGCGGCGCAGAACCGAAGCGCCCTGATCTACGAGTACCACCGGAGCGGGCTGAACCCTACCGAATTCGCGGAGGCGTACAACGCCGGGCAGTCCGGGGCGCATCTGCGGAAGGCGTTAGGCGGTTTGTCGGCGCGGACGCTGTACCGGTGGCTCCGGGAGCAGAAGGAGGCCGGGGGATCGGGGACGCGGGCGCTGGCCGCGCTCGCGCCGCGTTACGGGATAAAGAAGAGCGGCGCGGGGGTCACGCTGAGTTCGTTGGAACGCGCGCTGTTAAAAAAGTTCTGGCTCAGTAACACGCGCCCGGCGATGGCGCACGCGTGGAGGAACATGCTCAAGACCTACCCCCATTCACTATGTACTTACCAGACCGCGGCGCGGTTCCTGCGAAGCATACCGCCCGCGGAGCGCGACTTCTTCCGTCTCGGGAAAAAGCGGTTCGACGATCTGTACCTGCCATACGTGGAACAGAACGTGGACAGGTACATGTCGCTCGACCTCGTGGTGTCCGACCACCACGTCCTCGACTGCGTCGTGCTTTACCGCGGCAAACTGATCCGCCCGTGGATAACGACGTTCCAGGATTACCGCAGCGGCAAAATAGTCGGTTTCTTCCCGACGGTGAAGCCGTCTAGCCTGTCCATCATCGCGGCGTACTACATGTGCTGCATACGCTACGGCGTGCCGAAGGCGGCGTTATTCGACAACGGGCGCGACTACCGCTCGAAGCTCCTGAACGGCTACAAAACGACCGCGAGGCAGTTCACGCCCGAAGGGATCGAGGAGGACGTTGAGGTTTTCTTCCAGGGCGTTCTTCCGGCCTTGGGGACTGACGTGCGTTTCACTAAAACCTATTCCGCGAAATCAAAGGGGAGGCAGGAGAGATACTACAGGCTTTTGGGGGAGTATCTCGCCAAGGACATCGGCTCGTACGTCGGTTCGGACACGGCCACTAAGCCGGACGACGCCGTCCTGATGTGGCGCTCCATAGACGGCATGGCGAAGCGAGAGGACATCCCGACCTGGGAATACTTCGTACGGGCCGCCTGCTCCATGATCGAATACATCAACGACACGTTCGCGAGCCGGGGCAAGGGCATGGACGGAAAAACGCGGAGCCGCGTTTTCGCGGAGAACCTGCCCGATGTTATGCGCCATGTTTCAAAAGAGGAACTGCAGCAGGCGCTTTACCGCAGCGAGGTGCGCAAATGCGGCCGCAACGGAATCAAACACCACGGGGTGCATTACTACCACGACGCGCTTACTAAATACGCGGGGCGCGACGTCGTCATACGCAACAAAATTATTACAGATAACGAAATGCCCGTGTACGCTCTCGACGGCTCGTTCGTCTGCACCGCCGTCGGCGACTATTTCCGCGAGGGGGAGAACCTAAAAGGGGCGATAAAGCGCGTTGAAAGCGCTAAGCGCACGCTGGTCGAACTGGCTGAGAGGGGGACCAGCGAAGTGGCGTTGGCGGCGGAACAGAGAATAATGATCGAGACCGCGATCCGCGCCTACGATGATTCGCTCCCGTCGCTCGAATCGCTACTGGGCGAGACGGAGGAGCCCTCGGCGCTTCCGATGGCAGCCGGGGCCGAGACCGTCCCGGCGAACAAAAACAAATACGTGTCCGTTCTGGACGCGCGTCCGGAACAAATTTTGCATATGGGAGGTCCAAAATGAATTTGGGAATTAAAGAACGCCTTGTCGAAGCCCTGGAGAAATACGGGCTGTCGCAGGCGCAGGCGGCGCGCGAGATGAACTACTCGCCGTCGGTATTGAGCGCGTACCTCAAGGACGAGTACAAAGGCGACGTGCAGAAGCTTGAGGGCGCCGTCCTCCAGTGGATAGCGCGGCAGGTGAAGGGGCGCGAGCGCAAGCGGGTTCCTATAGTGGAAACCGACGATTTGCGCAGGATAACCAACGCGATACAAATCGCCCACGCAGAAAAGGACATCGCGCTCATCGTCGCCGACGCGGGGTCGGGCAAGAGCACCGCCGCGGCGTGGTACGCGAAATACAACGAAAAATCGACCGTGCTCATCCACGTCGTGTCGGGCATGAACCGCAGGATGTTGGTACATGAAATAGCGCGCCAGCTGTCGCTCGACATCATGAAGGTGGCGTTTAACACGCTCGTGAAGAACGTCTCGGACATGCTTTTCGAACGCGACATGGTCGTCATACTGGACGAGGCGGATTATCTGAGGGCCGACGCCCTCGAGTTCACGCGGAGGCTGGTGTACGATCTCGGGCAGTCGGGCCTCGTCTTGATCGGCCTGCCCCGCCTCAAATACCAGATAGAAAACCTGCGGAACGACCACCGCCAGCTGGCGAGCAGAATCGGGGTCTGCCTCCACCTGTCCGGGCTTTCGCGCGTTGACGCCAAGCTGATAGCCGAATCGGTCTGGCCGAAGATCGACAAAAAAATAGTGGACGCGATTTACAACGTGTCAAAATCCGACGTGCGGCAGTTCACGAAAATCATCGAGCGTATGCAGCAGACCATGGCGATTAACGACGTGGCGGAGCCGGACGTTGACATCGTTGAATCGGCGGCGGCGCTCATTATGCGAAGGGGAGGGCAAGCGGCATGAGTGACAAATTCGGCAATAAAGCCAGGGCAGAAGCCCAAAGAGAAAAATATCTTCCCGGGCATAATCCGGGAAGCGCGAAAGGGCAGGGAATGAAGGCGAAACGGAGAAAGCAGACGGTAAAACGGAATCAAAAAAACACTACGCTAAAAATATCATGGAAAACATTCCTCGGCATAAGGGACAAAAACAAAATTACCGCTTTGTTTACGCAAATTGAGGAGAACGAGAAAGCGACAACCAAACTGCTCGTTAATACCGCAAAACTCTATTACGACGCGGGAAACATACTCGCCGGGGCTTTAAGTCAATTCGACCGACCTTTTACAACAAAAGATATTTCCCAAAGGTATGACTTTCCAGAGCGCAAAGTAACTCTCGCGCTTAAAATTTTCAAACATTTTGAAAACAACCCCGACGCGCTCAAAGGCCTGTCGTTATGCGACGCGCTCAAGCTGATCGCCCCGCCGCCGCCGGCCGGGGAGGACGGCTACAACCGCATCGACCTTGGCGGCGACCCCGGGCAGCTGAAGTTCGACTTCGGGGAACTGTTCACGGTCCCCGCCGTTGCGAACAGGTCGCTGCAAAACTACAGGACCGTCGGGGATCTGGTTTCGGAAATAATCGTGGTAAGGCGCACGCAAGACGGGGGCCTTACGAGCAAGCGGTTCGCGAATTTCAGCGAGGACATTCCGCGGAACCCGCTACTGCGGCAGGCGTACAGGGCCATGTCGCAAAAAACGCAGGCGGCGATTGAGGATTATCTCGCCGCGTTGGAACAGGAGGAGGCGCAGTCATGTCGGAAGTAACGTTTAAGATGGAATTGGCGAAAGACGGTTATGCGAAGATTGAGGCCAGAATACAGGCGATTGAAAATCTGGCCGATGAAGGCATATTCGCCTACCCGAGCGAGGACGCACCAAAAAAATGCCAGCAAATCGTGCTGGAGGCGAAAAAACTGCGGCAGGTTCTGCGTGACGTGCTTTTTATCGCGCCCGCCGAAAACGCCGTTTCAAGCGGCGAAGGGGGCGCGGGGTGAAAAGTACAAGAAAAAAAGCAAAAGAAGAACTGCCGTACACGATGCAAATTCACAAAAGCTTGGAACACATAAGGGAAGGTAAATTATCCGACATGGGGCTTTTTGAATTATCAATGCGTGCACTTATGCCCGATGACGTTTTCCGTGAAATAAAAAGGCGCCTAGAATTGGTAAAAACTTTTTTAGAAGGTGGCAAACCCAAAAAGGCATTGGATATTGTTAAATATCTTTTAGCTAATCCACAAGAAACAATTGGAGGGAAAAAATGAAAAAAGAAAAAGAGGAATTTATGACCGACAGCCAGGGGCGGCAGGTCCCAACAAAACTGATCAAAGAAATTGACATTCTGCGGCACCAGGCCGTCACCAACATCGCAAACGAGGCGATGAAGATGAAAAGCGTGTTAGTTGATTTTAAAGCTAAGGTCCGCGATGAGATTTATTCCTTCGTTGAAAAATCGGCCGCGGGGTACGGGGTAAAATGGGGCGGCAAAAAAGGAAACATCTCCCTTTTATCCTATGACGGGCGGTTCAAGCTGGTTATCGCCATGAACGACAACGTCACCTTTGACGAGCGCCTCCAGGTGGCGCGCGAGCTCATCGGCAAATGCCTGGACAAATGGAGCAAGGGATCGAGACCCGAAATTCGCCTGCTGGTTAACGATGCCTTTCAGGTTGACAAGGCCGGAAAAATATCCACGGCCCGCGTTCTCGGGTTGCGGCGGCTGGACATACAAGACCTCGAATGGCAAAAAGCCATGACCGCCATCACTGAAAGTTTGCAGATAACGGGAACAAAACAGTATCTGCGAGTTTACGAGCGCGACAAGAACGGCGAGTACCAAATGATACCGCTTGATGTAGCGGCGTTATAAGTGCAAACCCGGACGGCGCTGGATGTCCCGTCCGGGACGTTTTAAAAGGAGAGGAAATATGAAGAAAACAAAGTTGTTTATTGGAAAAGACTTTAACAAAATTCCTAAAAAGATACGATATTTTATGGCGGAGAAAATACTGTGCGGCTGGACATCAAAAGCGTTACAAAAAGAAATATCTGATGTGTTTGGACTATTAATTCCAGAAACATTTATTTGTTGTTAAAAAAGAAAAGGAGCTTATCCATGCCAAACAAAAAATGGCTTGCAATAATTCATCTCGCAAAAAAACAACTCGGACTTGATGACGAAGCGTACCGCGCCATTCTTTCCGGCGCCGGTGTTTTAAGCGCGAAGGATATCGAAACGGATTTACAGTTCAACACAGTAATGGGCGCGTTTATGCGGCTTGGTTTTCTGCCTTCTGGTCACAGGGTAAACAAACACAGAAACACTGTATCCAACACTCCCGGAATGATAAGCCGCAAACAGGAGTATTACATCAAAGGGCTTTGGTCATTGTCAAGCCGCGTAAAAGACGAAAAGAGTCTGCGGCGCATGGTGAAACGCATCGGCAAAGTCGATTGCCTTTCTTTTTTATCCAGACATGCCGCGTCGGCGCTCATACTCGCACTGCGCGACATCTGCTGGAAAGCCGGGTTTAATCCCGACAAGGTGGAAACGTATGCTACTAACGGTAAAAAAAGCGGCGCGCATTCTGCAGCTGGAACTTCATCAAGTGTACTATCTCCTGACAATGGGAGAAATAGCGTCAATCAAAATCGGCAAAGCATGGCGGCTGGTGCCGGAAGCGGTGAATGAATATGCTAAACGATTCCCTGAAAGAAAAGATAGAAAACCTTCCGGCTATTTTATCTATCCAGGAGATTGCGGACTTCTTTTCGGTTGCATACCTGACCGTATACCGCTTGATCCACAAGGGAAAACTTCCGGCATGGAAAGACGACGAGGACAACTGGTGCATCGCCAGAAGCGACCTTCTGACGTTCTGCTCCAAAAACTCAAACCTGTAGGACAGATGAAATTGTTTTCTGTATAAAAAAGGAGTTGTTTGTATGACATACGGCTATTTAAGAGTAAGCACAGATCAACAAGATGAAAACAACCAAAAAATGGGTGTTGATGAAAAAGCTAACAGAATGGGCTTAAAAATTGATGAATACATAATTGATCACGTCGTATCAGGAACTAAAGAACCGGAAAAAAGAAAATTGGGAAAACTTATGGAAAAATTAAAAGACGGTGATTTGATAATAGCGAGCGAATTATCAAGGTTGGGCAGGTCAATGTATATGGTTATGAGGATACTAGAATTCTTTATGAAAAATGGAATTAAAGTAATAACCGTAAAAGACAACTACGAGTTAGGCGACAATATCCAATCAAAAGTTTTGGCGTTTGCGTTTTCACTTGCCGCAGAAATTGAGAGGGATATGATTTCGCGCCGCACAAAAGAAGCATTAGCCCGCTGTAAGTTAAACGGAATAAAATTAGGTCGCAAGCCGGGGAAAGCCGTTAACGTGAGATTAACGGGGCATGAAAAAGAAATACAGGAAATGCTTCACGAAGGTAAAAATAATGTCGAAATAGGGAAACGGTTCGGCGTATGTAAAAAAACAGTAAGGATATTTATTCGCGAGCGGTTAACAAAGGAAAAATCTTGCCTTTATCCCATTTAGAGTAACATAAGCCCCTCTTAACTAAACTATTTATCATTGGGGGGCAAATAATGACCGAACAAAGCGTCAAAAAACTGGAATCGCTTTCATCAGCGGCACAGCCTGTTTTCAGGGAGTTTTTAAACTTACTGGATACCGAACTGGGAGAAGACAGGTATGTCGTATTTGAGGCAAGACGCACTGTCGCGGTACAGGAAGCGTATTACGCGCAGGGCAGAGAACCACTTGATGAAGTGAATAAAAAACGTTCGGCCGCGGGATTATACCTTCTGCGTAGCGAGAGGGATAACTACGTTATCACATGGACGCTTAAAAGCAAGCACATCGACGGTCTCGCAATGGACGTGCTTCCCGCGGACGGGAGGGGGAACCCCACTTGGGATTTGGCGCATTACCGCAAAACTTTTGAAACCATTAGGGATTGCGGAAAAAAAGCCGGACTAACGTGCGGGGCCGACTGGAACCCGCCCGATTGGCCGCACTACCAAATCTAAACAGTCAATTAACCGGGTTCGTCCCGGAAGGAGGATATATGACAAATATTTTACCGGTGTTCGTAGCGGTCGCCATCGTCTTGACGATCGTTTTCACGGAACTCATCAAAAAGCTGGATATAAAAAACCGGCTTAAAGGCTACAGGGTATGGATACCCGTCGTCTTGTCCGGCGGCGTATCGTACCTGTTGGGCTATGGTAAATTTTTTCCGGAACCAAACCAGATTTGGTTTTGGTGGGCGGTGATTTTCGCAATTTCAACTTTCGCTTATGAGGCGATTTTGAAAAAGATAACGACCGCTCTCGGCCCCGATGAAACGGCAAAGTGAAAAAACTAAAAATTGCCCTTGCCGGCATCGGCGCGGCGTTGGTCTTTCTTTCCGGATGGTTCTTTCGGGGACTATTCGTAAGAAAGACCGCGCCTGCGGATATTAAAACACCTGAGGAGGTGAAACATGAGATTGAAAATACTCCTGCTGGCGATCTTGTTTCTGCCGCTCCTAACGCAGATCAATTACGCGCAAACGCAGACGGAATCGCCGAGGGCGCAAAACAACGCTTACGGGATCGAGCCGGAACAATTTTATCCGGGATCGCTGGTTCTGGAACTGATGGAAGCGGCGGAAGCGGAAATTGACACCGCCGTCCACGAGGCGTACGCCGAAGGCTACAAAGCCGCCATGCTGCAATACGCGCCGGAACTCGCTGCGTTAAGGATAAGGGAAACCGCCTTGAAAGGGGAACTTGAGAAAGAACGCTTAAAAAACAAATTTTTCTGGCCTGTGTCCGCGGCTTCGTTTGCCGCCGGTATTTTGCTGCACAGCCTGTTTGTGAGGTAATCGTGGAGTGGTCGGCTTTTTTTCATGTTATACAGTCGTGGGGACCGACGGCGATCTCCTCCGTGCTTATTTATGTTGTAATTTTTCTTATTAAAAAAATAGATGCCCATTCAGAAAAGAACGATAAAAGCGCGGCTGAACTGCGCGAGTATATAAATAAATCTTTGAACGCTTTTGGAGACCGGCTCTCAATTGTCGAAAAAGATTATGTAAAAAACGATTTTTTCTTCCGGGAGTTGTCGGGCTGGAAGAGCGAAATAAACCGCCTTTCGGATCAAATATCAAATCAGTTTATGGCATTTACTCAAAATATCATGCAGCTGTTTAATCAGGGGAAAAAATGAAAGATAACATCCTACGCGGTAAACTCTTAGACCTATTGCGGAAAATCTATCCTGACGGGATCGATTTTGTAACTATCTTGAGCATTCTTTTTCAGTATCATAAGCCAGAGGATATTTCCGCCTCGCTGGAATATCTTGTAGACAAAGAATATATTGTCAAAAAAGAACAGCCGCACGCTCTTATAAGCCATGAAACAATAAAATGGTTCAAGCTCACTCCAAAAGGCATTGACCTTTTGGAAGGTAACATAAATCCCGATCCCGGTATCCTCATACAGAGGGGGTAATCATGGGACAGAAAAGCAAAGCGGATCAGCACGGCTTAAAAGAAATTATCGCTTCGCACTGGGACGGCGGTAAAAATACAATCGTCTATGTGACAGAAAAGGTCAACGATTATCTTAAACAAAACGGCTTGAAACTAACCGTGAGCCGTGAAGCGGTACGGCACGCAGTCCGCAAATATGAAGATGAAATCGCCGATGTCCGCAAGAGTTTGGAAATATCCAAACAAATGGCGGATATATTTAAAGACAATCCCGGCACGGAACAATCCGAAGCGATGTTGATGTATCTCTCACAGCTTATTGCGAAAGAATTACGGAACATTGAAAGCATCAACTTTGAAGACCCTGCCGAAATGATTCACGCAACCGCAAAACTTACAATGGCACAGGCAAAACTTTCGCAATTCCGCACCCAAGCTATTAAAGCTCTGGACAAAGCGAAGGAAAAAATAAAAACCGAACTGCAAAACGCCATTAAACACGATCCCGATCTGCTGGAGAGGCTTTGCAAAATAGTTGACAACGCGAAGGTAGCGTAATGGGCGATATTATTTCCGAACTGGTAGGCGATGACCGATCTTCCGTAGATAAGGTTAAAGAAAAGAAAAAGCGCATAGAACGGGCAAAAAAAGATTTCGGTTTTTTTTGCAGGTTCTACCTGACTGATTATTTTCACACTGATCCCGCGGAATATCAACAGATATTGTATGACGTAGCGGATACCCACTCACTTTCAGAAAGCACTTCTAACCGCCTTAAACCGTTCATTAACGAACGTTATCATAGCCTTTTAAAGCCTACCGAAAACCTTGCCGGAGCGATGTTTATAGAACCGCGCGAACATGGAAAAACAGTACGCTGGTCTTTTGCCTATGCGCTTTGGAGCGTTTTAACAAAGAAACGGCGTTATGTGTTACTCATTGGCGCTTCCGGGGATGCCGCGAGAGAAAATCTTATCAATATCAAAATTGAGATTGAAGAAAATGAACAGCTTCTCGAAGATTTTGGGGATTTGAAAGGTAATGTTTGGCGTGATGACCGCCTTGAACTTTCCAATGGAACTTGTATACAGGCAAAAGGTTCCGGGGCTTCCATGCGTGGTACGAGATTTCGCCAGTACCGGCCTGATTTGATTATCCCTGACGACTTACTAAAAGATGATGCTGTAGAGTCTCCTTCACAGCGTGATAAAATTTCTCGCTGGCTCAAGAGAGTGGTTTTTAATCTTGGAAAAGGAGCGTTTATTATTTGGGTAAACACAATCTTTCATTCCGATGATCCTATATCACGTCTTTTAAATGAACTCGAAGCCGGATCGCTTAAGCGGTGGATCGCCGTCCGCTTGTCATGTTATCGGCCTGACGGCACTCCGCTTTGGCCTGAATATTGGTCAGCCGAGGCGCTTGAGGAAAAACAGTCGTCTCTTGGCTTTGACAATTTCTCTACCGAATGGAATAACGAACCGCTTTCCGACGAGCAGCGCATCATACAAAAAACATGGATTAAAACTCACGAATATTTTGAGCTTCCTCCGGCTAATGAATTGCGTTATTTCTGCGGAGTTGATCCGGCAACCGGCAAGCACGACCGCACAGCGGAAATTCCCATTGCCATTCATAAAAAATCCGGCATTATTTATGTTTTACCGCCTTGGGCTAAGGTATGCAGTGAGACAGCAACCGTCAGACAGCTTTTGATCACATACCGCTTATACAACTACGAGCTAATCGGCTGGGAAGACGTTGTATTCTCAGGGATTTACGCAAACTATATTCAAAAACTTGGCGCAGAGGAATTTGTTTATTTGCCCATCAAAAAACTTACCAACTCATTATCAAAAGACGCAAAAGCTCGATTTCTTTCTTCGCTTATTGAAAATGGAATAATCCGTTTTCCCGCCAAAGGCGCTGATGATATGAAAGACGAATTATGTAATTTTCCAAAATGGAAATTTGATGACCAATTAGACGGTCTTTATTACGCGATCAAAGTGATACCTTCCGGCAGCGGGACGCCGGTAGTGGAGCAGGTAAAAGTCACGGCCAACACGGCGGCGCGGAAAATAATTAACATGGTAAGGAGATGGTAAGTTATGCCCAAAAAAATAATTCTTGATTTGTGCGGCGGAACCGGCTCTTGGTCGAAACCGTACAAAAAAGCAAGGTACGATGTACGCCTGATTACGCTTCCTGAATACGACGTGCGGACGTATGAACCGCCTGAAAATGTTTACGGTATATTAGCCGCTCCGCCATGCACTGAATTTTCTCTGGCAAAAAACGGCTGCCATAGAAAAAGAGATTTTTCTGTTGGCATGGAAATAGTACAACGCATTATGGAAATCATCTGGCAATGCAGACTACAAGGCACTTTGAAATTTTGGGCTCTTGAAAATCCTACAGGTTATTTACGTCAATTTCTTGGCAGACCGTGTTTTACATTTGAGCAATGGCAATTCGGAGAAAAAATAGTAAAGAAAACGGACATCTGGGGCTATTTTAATAATCCTACTTCGCTAATAAAGATAAGGCCTGCGGATATGATGATCAGAAATCCAGGCAACAATAGAACTAACTCCAGAGATTTTAGTATTCCCAAGTGTCCGCCGGAATACAAACATTTAAAACTTGACCGAGCGGCTTTACGAGCCATTACTCCGCCCGGTTTTGCAAACGCATTTTTTAAGGCAAATCCATGAGGGGTAATAATGCGAGTTGAAAAAATCGGCTCTGCCACGCTTTACCTCGGTTCAATGGAAGAAACCATTGGCGGCGTTGAGCAGATTGACCACATTCTTACTGACCCTCCGTATCTCTACTTAAAAAAACATAACTTTGATAAAAAATTCGATGAACAATTATTTTTTGAAAATGCAAAACGGCTCTTGCCAGATAGCGGTTTTATTGCATTGTTCGGACGCGGTACTTCTTTTTATCGCTGGAACACGCGCCTTGCCGATTTAGGTTTTATATTCAAAGAAGAAATTGTTTGGGATAAGCGATTTCCGGCTGCCCCTGCTATATCTGTGTCAAGAGTACACGAAACTATATCCCTGCATACAAAAAAAACAGGAAAAATTAGAAAAAACAAAGTCCCTTATCTTGAGCAAAAAAAATATGACATTGACGGTATAATCAATGACATAAAACGAATAAAAAGCGCAATCAACAACGATGCGGGATTAAATAGTATTTGTGAATTTTTACAAAATGGAATCATAAAAAATGTATCAGGTCTTCGCAGACATAATATAACAACCACCAATGGACTTTCGTGTAGAGACCCCGCCGCTGGAACTATGCGTTTTATTAAAGATGGAATGAGGGAAAAAACTATTATGCCGATTTTCCCGTGTCATTATGGTAGCGTTCATCCCACAGAGAAACCTGTTCGTCTTGCCGAACGATTAATCAATTTAATTTCAGACCCTAACGATATTATTTACGATCCGTTTATGGGTTCTGGCAGTTTCGGCGTGGCGTGTATTAACACTGGAAGAAAATATATCGGCTCTGAAATGAAACCGGAGTATTTCGATATCGCTTGCAAACGAATAAAGGAGGCAATAAAACATTATGAAAAAACCTGACACAAAAACATTAACCACGCAGATCATCACCGACAATACGTTGGGGAGTTTTCTCAACTATATGCCGAACCCCGATGACGTTGTTCCCGGCACGCTTTCGTCGTATGACACCTACCGGCAGATGCGTAAGGATCCGCGCATTAAGTCCTTGCTCAATAAACTCAAAACGGCCGCGCTCAATTTTCCTATAAACATCACCCAACCTAAAGGCTGTCCTGATAATGTTTTTGCCATTGTAAAGGGCTTTGAACTCTGGGGCAAAATCTACCAAAAACTCAAACGGGTATACTCCGGTCTCGATTATGGCTTTTCGGTTTCCGAGTTGGTCTGGCGTCTTGAGGACGGTCTTTACATACCCGATAATATCATCACCCGCAAACCGGAACGATTTGTTTTTGATCATGCGTGGAAACTCTACCTTAACAAGCTCGGCGAACATAAACCTCTGGATCAGCAGTACAAATGGCTGGAATATCACCATGATCCCGATGACGAGAATCCTTATGGCACGAGCGTTTTACAGTGCGTGTACTGGGCGTATATGTTTAAAAAAGCCGGTTATGAATTCTGGCTACAGGCAACCGAAAAATTTTCAGTTAAATCTATCTTGGCTCTTTTTAAAGGCGATGGGGATGAAAATAAAATTCGCGAGACGGCAAAACTAATAGCGGAACAATTACTGGCAATTACCTCCGGTTCCGCCGCTGCGGTTGGAAACGTGGATTCAATCACGGATATCGGCATGTCGGGCGATCTCATAGGTTTCGCCGCGCTCGTAGACGCTTGCGATACGCAAATCAGCTACGGTCTTACGGGGCAAACCATCGCGACCAGCAAAACTGAAGGCGGCAGTCTCGCCCTTGGCGAAGTACAAGCAGACCTGTTTTACGAAGACGCCAAAGGCATAGCTATTGAAGGGCAGGCGCTTATACAGAAAATTATTAATTGGGCGGTGGAACTTAACGGCTATACTAATGTGGTCCCGCCGCTTGCCGAGGTGGACACCGAGCGTAAAGCCAGTTTTGATCAGGTTATGAAGGCGATAGAACACGGCATCGCCGTTTCTCGTGATGCCTTGTACGACCGTTACGGTTTACCGCGCCCACGCGATGAGGAGGACACTTTTATAAAAGAAACTCCCACGAGTCTTGCCCTGTCGGATTCAAATCAATCTGCTGACGGTAAAAAAAAAGCCCTGCCGCTGATACGGATTTTGTAACACTGGAACATTCGCGACTTGCCGAACTGGACGGACTTGCCAACGCCGCACAAAAACGGATAAGCAAGCGAATTGGCAACACTCTCACAAATTATTTAAACAGCCTTTCCAAGACAGACACTCCTCCGACAAAAGATCAACTTGATGAGCCGTATCTGCCGGATATCGATCCTGATTTTGTACGGGAAACACAAATACTTATCACTACCGCTTTACTGCTTGGAATGGATCACGCTTTGCGCAAATTGGTTGCGGCAGATGAAGAAGTACCGCCACTGCCTTTTGAGGAAGCCATTTCGTTTATGAAAAGCAAAATTCCCATTACAAAGAAGGAATGGAACACCCTTGAGCCAAAATTGCGTTTTAGGGCGTTCACTGTTGCCCGACTTACACAGCTTGATTATATCGAAGCCGCAAGAGGACGGCTTATTACCGCTATGGAAAAAGGCGAAGGTTATGCTTCGACTTGGAAAGATATTAAAGCCATCGCTGCGGAAGACGGCGCATCAAATTTTACTCCCGGTTATTGGGAAAATGTTTACCGTACAAATACGCAGACGGCATATACCGCCGGTAAACTCATGCAGTTCAAAGATAACCCGCCTCCGGCTTGGCGGCTTCTTATTGTTGACGATGACCGCACGTCTGATATTTGCCGTGGGCTTATGCGAGACGGGAAACACTCTCTTACTATGGCGTCCGATCATCCGTTCTGGGAAACTTTCGGATTTCCACCTTATCATTTTAATTGTAGGACGGGCTTACAGGCCGTTTATAAAAGCGAGATCGGGCATGGAACGACTGTTGAAAATCCTTCGATGAAAAGCCTCAGAAAAGAGTTTGCGCCGATGGAGGGATTCGGAGGAAATATGCTGGATAAAGAAAGCTGGTGGATGATGACAGATGGGATGGCGAAGCGTGCGGTACAATATGGGATCTTTAATGACGTGGAAGTATTTGCCAGAGAAAACGGATTATTTAATTTCTCAATAAATCTTGTAAGGGGAACAGGTGTTGAAAAACTGGAAGGGACTAATTACTTGGTCAAAAAAGCAGATATGGCAACTCCAAAACCACATGAAATAATGGCCGCAAAGATTTTAGAAGAAAATGGTCATACTGTATTTTTTACTCCAGAAAATAGAGCTTTTAAAAATTATGATGCTATTATCGATGGAAGGCTCGGAGAGTTTAAAAACCTTGATTCATTCAAAAAGATAAGAACACGATTAATCGAGGCCGATATTCAAAGAGCTTCTGTTGTTTGTATGACTCTTCCTACAGAAAATCATACTCTTAATGAATCTATATCCATAATAAAAAATTGGTTTAAAACAAGTCAACATACAATTAAATATGTGGACACTATTTATCTAATTTGGGGTGATCAGATAAAAACAATAAAAAAATAACCCCTGAATGGCGTGTGCCGACCTAAAGCCCGCAGTTTCACCAAGAAGGGGTTATATTAAATATACTTTTTTAAGTGATAAATGTCAAGTTTTAATGGTAACGGTTTTGGGATAAAAAATGATATAAAAGAGCCTTTTAAAGAGGATATAATACCTTTTTTATGACTATTATATATACTTGATAAAAATGTTCTTAACTTATGTAAGTCTATACCACATAAAGACTTAGCTGATCTTAATAACTATTTTGATATTGTCATTACTTATGATTATTTACAACAACCAACAGATACCCCATATCTTAAACGCCTACCATTTAATCGAGATAACAATAATTGATGTAAACCCGCAGAAAAAACGGGGGAATCTATATTATTTACCAACATATTTATATGTCTTTTTGCAAAATCACTTTGCCACCATGCGATTTTTTTTGTATAGACTTGATTATCCCAACATTTTCCAATAGTTTTTTCTATCTTTGATAAACCAGATTCTTTTTCATTTTCAGTATTTTTTTGTGAAAATAATATTTTTTTTATCAGATATTTGTTTTTACTTAAAAATAAATAAATATTATAAGGAATAATATATCCTGCAATCTTTTTAATTAGTTTATTCATAGTTTATACCTCTTTTACTATTTTACAATAAAATAATTATAATGCAAATAGGCAAATTTAAACATTTTGCCCAATGGCATTTAACTATTTTTATGTACAGTATTAATGTATACTTATCAATCAATGCGTTTTTATCCTTATAAAATTCATAAACATAATCTTCTTGTGTTCTTTCTTTTAAAGGCAATTGTTTACTGATATAAAGTTTATTGATATTTTACCTTCATGTTTTGCCTTTTGGTGATCATAAGGGAAAGGTTCATAATCAGCATAAGCTAATAAAATATAATCTTTCTCTAATAATCGCTTTCGCTTTATTAATTGAAAAGGCGTAGGAATATCTAAATACAAAGGAATATTGTTAAATTTACCTATCCTCAAATTCATAATTACATTTAATTATACTATAATACTGTCTTTATTCAGGCAATTCGCGGTAAAAATTCGTAAAAAAAAATAAAAATATTTTCATTTTCGGTCAAGCAAAACGGGGAGTTCGCACCCATATAGGGTAAATCTTTCTCAGGAGTTGCTTATGAAAATTAAATTTATTTCTTTGCTTTTATTTATTTTGATTTTTTCAGCGTGCGGCGGGAAAAAGGTTTCCGAGACACGGTTGGAAAAAAGGACATTGGCCGAACCTGTGAGGGCGGCTGATTTACCGTCTCTTTTGCGGTCTTTGGATGAAATCGCGGAGATTGAAAGAGCCGGAGCGTGGTTTCAGGGTCTGTCTATAACGGAGTCCACTATTCGGGAAAAAACCGGAGATTACGCCGGGTCTGTGGCTGCGGCTTATAAGGAGTTGGCTTGGGCTTATGGTATGGGACTGATAAAAAAAGAAGAACTCGAACAGGGTCTTAATAATTTACTTATCATTCAGGGCGATGAAACCGTTACTCGCTCGGCAAATGCGATTCTCGCGTTTTTAAAGAGCCAATGGGATGATGCCGCCGTAGGATTTGAGCCGTTGTTTAATGAACTGGACGAGCCTGACGGATTTGGCAGATGGTTGATTCTTGTCTGTGCTCTGGAAAAAGACAAGGCTACCTCGTCTAAAACAGATTCATCTGTAGCGGATTTATTCGCGGAAAACAGGCGAATTAGCGCGGCTTACAAGTCTATTCGCGCGCGTTATTCACAATTTCCCGAGTACTGGTACAGAGGGGCAAGAGCTTTTTCTGGAGGGATAGCCGCGCAGTACGCGGAAAATTGCATCAATTTGTCCCCTCAGGGACCTTTTGCGGATGAATGCCGTTTAATATTAGCGGCTAACACGGGTTTAAAAATCGAAGATGGATTATCGATAAAAACCAAAAAAGAAATTGAAACGATTATTTCCCAATCCATTAATTCGAGTAATCCGCAGGTTCTTGATTCTTTACTGCCGTTAATCAGTCTGCCGGATAATCCTTACACGGTTTATGCGGTCGGCGCTCTTAAGACATTAAAAAACATTCCAAAATTTAATGAGTATTTTAACGAACATGCGGCTGTTTCCAAGGGACGCCTCGCGGAAAGGCTTTCCTATATTTGCCGGAGTTAGGTGAATTATGGCAGGTTATTTATGAAAGTTATAATTTTAATTGAAAGCGTTATTTCTTTATGTTTAATTTTCGCGGTTTTCTGCGTCGCTTCCTGCGCAGTTTCTTGCGCCGCTTCCAGCGGTAAATCGCCGGATACAGAAACAATTCGCCTCTATGTCCGCGCGTCTGACGCATACGCTCAGGGGCGATTTGCCGAAGCCGCTGAGCTTTTACATAAGCAAAATAATTTTCCACCTGCGCTTGTGCTTCGGGCAAAGGCGGAATATTTTTCTGACAACCTTGATAAAGCGGAAAAATCATGCCGCAGGGCGTTAAAATTGCGCCCTTCATCGTTAGAGGCGAATTTATACCTCGCAAGAATTCTTCGTGAAAAAGGCGATCTTAAAGGCGTGGAAACCGTAATTGAATCCTTGTTAGCCGATAGTCCGCAGGATATTCGCATTCTCAGACTTGCGGCGGAACTTGCTTCCGATGCGGGTAAATATGATGAAGCTACGGTTTTTCTGGACAGAGCCGCCGAGTTTTCCGCGGAAAGCGCGTTGGCTCTGCTTGACAGGGCAAGACTGCGCTGGACGGCGGGAAAAAACGCCGAAGCGTTAGAGGATTTAAGCCGCGCAAAAGCCATGCTTCCGTGGAATACTCCTCTGTTACGCTCAATATCAAATCTTGAAAAAACAATAAAAGGGGTAATGTGATGCGAAATATTTTTACGGTTCTATTTGTGTTTATTACCGTCTGCGCGTACGCAAACGACAATAATCTACATACATTGACATTCGCTCAGGCTGCAAAACTTGCCGTCGAGGCTTCCGCCGATCTAAAACATTCACGCGCGTTACAGCCTCTCTTAGAAGGAGCGTGGGCATGGGGCTTACGGGCGTATTTTCCGCAAATAAATATAAGCGTCTCGGAGAATGACCGCTTGCAGCAGATTGGCGCTGATTCTTTTATGAAAAATTACAATATCAGCGTTGAGCAGTTGGTTTGGGACGGTGGTAAAACATTAATGTCCAGAAAACTTGAACGGATGGAACTTGATCTTTCATCTTCAAAACTGGACAGGGCGGCTAATGAAATCGCGGAGTCCGCGATAAAAGCATATCGTAGTTTATTGTCGTCAAGAGAAATCCTTGATATTAAAAAAAGAGCGCTTGTCATTCTTGAAGAGCAACGGAATATTTTAAACGAAGAAGTGCGGCTTGGCCTCGCGCTTCCCATGGATCTTGCAAGTGCGGACATAAATTTACTGAACGCAAAAATAGACCTTTATTCCCTACAGTTGGATCTTACCGAGATGGAAAACCAATTTTTGGAACTTCTTGGACTTGAATCCATGCCTGTTCTGGCGGAAAAAATCGATTTAAATCATTCAATCGTACTCCCGACAGCTTCGGCGGCGGCCGATCTCGCTAAAAAACAAAACCCGAACTTAATCGAAGCCCGTTATTCGATAATGAAAAGACAAATGGAATTAAAATATATCTCCTATTCATGGATACCGAACCTGCGTCTTATCGGTAATTTCGGGCTTACCGGTCCGCATTATCCGCTAACGCGATATAACTGGTCTGTAGGAATATCTGTCGATTTTTCAACTCCGTTTTTTCAAAACCGTTTTGGCGCGCAGGCCGGCTGGGAACCTCCTTACGATAATACGGCGATGATTCAAAATAGTTTCTCTCTTCTTCCCGATCCTGCGTCGGCTTATCGGGGAAAACAGGCAAAGATCGCACTTTCCTTAGAACAGGAAAAATATAAAACCGCGCTTGAACAAATCGGCAGATCGGCGGCGACTGCCATTAACAAATGCGCTTTTATTGAACAAAAAAAAATCCTGGCTATTGAGGCTTCAAATCTTGGCGCTGAACGATGCCGTATTGAAGAAATAAGGCTGAATCTTGGACAGATAACAAGATTAACATTAATGGAAACATTAATTGAACAAACTCAAAAAGAAATTGCCGTAATAGAAGCCGCAACCGCATTACTGGAAGCTGAACGCGAATTGGAGCGTTTTCTTGACCTTGAACCGGGAGAATTAAAAGAATTTGCAACTACATTTACAGATTCAATTATAACGCCGTCAAAATCCAGGAGGAAATGATGAAAAATAAAAAACTTCTAATTATCGGCCTGATATTTTTATTTTGTTTCGCTTGTAAAAAAAATACAAATATAAACGATGAACAAAAAAATGTGCGCATAACGCCTGCGGTTATCAGGGAACAACCTGATGAAGCGTCAGGATTTGGCAGTTTGTCTTTCCTTACCAAAGTAGATATAACTTCCCCGCAGGAAGCGGTAATAAAAAAACTTTATTTTCGCGAAGGCGATTATGTACGGCAGGGACAAATTGTAGTACAGCTTGAAAATCCGCAGATCAATTTAGCCGTTGAACGCGCTGAAAACAATTATTCGCAAGCTTTGGCGGCGCGGAATTTATCCGTCTCAAGGCTTCTTGAAGGCGTTTTTCAGTCCGAGGCGCAACTTTTAAGTCTTGACAAATCTTCCGCGGAACTCGTTCTGGCAAAAAAGAAATGGGAAGAAGACAAACGCAAACATCAAAATCAGGAAATACTTTTTGAAGCGGGAGGCATTCACACGGAGGCGATTCTTGTAGGCCGCTTCAATCTTGATACTGAATGGGAACAAATTCAATTAATGGAAAGAGAACTTGAAATCAGACGCATTGGATGCCGAGAGCAGGACCTTATTAAAGCGGGCATTCCCGTCCCGTTAGACGCAAATGAGCGGCGGGACGCGCTTGTCTCTCTTATGACATCAAGTTTGAAAGCGGAATTGGAAGCCGCAAACGCGAGACTTGACGCTACGGAAAAAGAACTTACATCCGCCAATATCGCCCTTGCCGAGCTTACGATAAAGTGTCCGGCTTCGGGCATTATCGGCGCGCGTTATCTTGAAGAAGGAGAACGCGTCCGTCTTCAGGATAAAATTTTAAGCCTTATCGATATCGCGTCGTTATATGCTATTTTCCCTATACGCGAAAAAGACGCTTTACGGATGGAGAAGGGAATGGCGGCTTCCATATTGATAGACGGAACGGGCGAAACAAGGGACGGTGTCATTGATTTGATTTATCCTCAGGCGGACAGCCAGTCCTTAAGTTTTCTTGTGCGCGTTTTATTAAAAAATACGAGTGTAACAGATAACAAACTAAAACCCGGAATGTTTACACGCGTTACGGTAAATCTGGGGCCGCCAAGAAACGTTATTTTTATTCCTGAATCCTCGATTTTTAACCGGAAAAACAACGAGGGCGGTGTTTTTATTGTCAATGGCAGATCATTAACCGAACGAAGAATAATTATCGGAGCCGTTCATGGAGAGGAATGTGAAATAACATCGGGATTAAGCGCCGGAGAACTTATCGTCCTGCGTCCTGATCCGGATTTAAGGGAGGGAACCAATGTTTCGGTTTTGGAATAAAGCCCGCATTCTGTTATGCGTCATTCTAATAACTTCATGCGGATTTATTGATTTACGTCCGATTGGATTTGAAATTGAACCCGATGAAACCGACTCTCTTTTACCTGATCCTTATAGTCCCATGATTCTCAAGTTCGACACGGAGATGAAAAAAGACGATGTTGAGGGAATTATGCAGATAAATTCTGATATAGGTTCAGTTAAAGGGGATAAACACTGGGAAGAAAACGATCTTTACTTTATACCCGTTCAGGGATGGACGGCGGGAGTACGTTACACATTAAGTCTTTTAGGAACACTTCGCTCTGTTGACGGAAGAGAAATGCGTATTGAACGTTTTGTTTCGTTTTACGCAATCAATAAAAATCCTCCGCCTCTGCTTGAACAGCATATTCCCGCAAACGGATCATCAATTGGAACGAACAATGTGGTTTTTGAATTTCATTTTTCCCGCTCAATGGAAAAACATACGGTGGAATCCGCCTTTACATTTGAGGGAATCGGAAATAAAACCTTTGAATGGCTGGATGACGATAAAATATTAAAAGTTACCCCTGATAAATCTCTATCTCCGTGGATAATGTACAAGTGGAATTTAAAAGATTCCGCGAAAAGTATCGACGGTGTCCCTTTACCAAAAACATATTCGGGTTATTTTACGACAGATTTAGATAAAACCTTACCTCAAGTGACAAGCGTGTATCCCGTAATTTTTTCCGACGGCTGTTGGTATCCGACCGGAACAAATCTTGAAACGGGTCTTCGTTCGGGACACGGAATCGCGGTTTCGTTTAACAAACCAATGGGGGAAAATGTTCTTCGTTCCCTGCGGTTTGAACCTTCCCTGACAGGCAGAGCAGAAATGTTATCCGAAAAGAGTATTGTATATATTTTTACAAAAAATCCTGAACCGGAGACGACATATACTTTGATTGTCTCAGGAGACGCAAAAGACAGCGAAGGGCTAAAAATAGGCGGCGATTATAAATTAAATTTTAATGTCGATATTCCGTATTTAAATGTAATATCTATCAGCGCCCCAAATGGTCAGTTAATGGAAAATTTTTCCCCGACAAACAATGTATTCCCTGTTCACGTTGAACAAGGAACAGGACAAATAACTCTTTCAATCCATTTTTCCTTAATGTTCGGTCTTGAAGAAAAACAAAATGCGCCGCAGAAAATAACTCTTTCATTCTTTTTTCCAAAATATCTCCCGCCTGTGGCCCTTCGCGATATTCAATGGAGCTCTGATGACCGTCTTTTTATGCAATGGGAAGGATTAAGCGCCGGAGGCGAAATACCCCATTATTACAAACTGACAATTCCGGGCGGAAAAAACGGAATAATTTCTGATTTAGGTTTTTTCATGAAAGAAGACCTGGTTCTTTATCTGGAGGCGGTTAAATGAAAAATAAACTATACCTTCTGCTGTTAATTAACATATTTTCTTTTATTTCATGCGATATATTAAGGTCTTCCCCGTTTGAAGTAACATCATGGACTCCAGGCAGCGGTTATCAGAGCGAACCTGAAAATATAGTTATATCTCTTGATTTTTCCGGCGATCCCGATAGGGCGAGTATAGAGAAATATTTTTCATTAACAGGGGACGGAAACAGCGTAAGGGGGACTTTTTTATGGGATGGCAGAAAAATGATATTTTCCCCATTTACGCCTTTAGAGACAAATACGGATTATGCGATAAATCTTTCAGCGGACGCCCATAATACCGAGGGACTTTCCATGGATGAGGCTTTTAATCGCGATTTTACAACAAGACCCGCAAACTCCCGACCTGTTCTTATATCAAATTATCCTGAAATGTATTCCGAGGTTAGCGACGCAAGAGCGGAAATAAGATTAGAGTTCTCCTTACCAATGTCGCTAAAGAGCTTATATGACAATGTTTTATTTATTCCCTCAATGACGGGTATCTGGCGTTTGGAGAACGAAGGAAAACTCGCGATTTTTACGCCCTCAGAACCTTGGAGCCAGCAAACCCGTTATGAGATAAAATATTCAACTTCATTGACAGATAACAATGGAATGAATATTGGGAGTGATTTTTCGTGCATATTTACAATAAAAAGCGAACTTGAGACTCCGTATCTTTTAAACGCCAAGCGAATCACGAATAAAAATGAATTATTTTTATTATCCCCGAACAATGGTTATACCGGAGTCGCTGAATCGCCAGTAGAGAATTATGGATGGGAAAAAGATGATAAATTGATGCTTGTTTTTTCAAAACCGGTAGACAGTATATCTGTTAAAAATTATTTAAGCGTTGAAGACGGTCCGAACTTAATAATGGAAACATCGGCAGGTTATAAAACCGAATTTATTTTAAGATTTGACATAGCGCCGGTATATGAAAGCAGATTTACATTCAGGATTAAGCCGGGAATTAAAGACGCTACCGGCAATGAATGTAAAGAAGAATACAGTTTTAGGATTTTCGCTAACGGAAAATTTTCCATGCCGCCGACTCTTGTTGGAATCAGAATACCAATGGCTCCGCGCGGCGGCACGGATAAGGAATTAATATTTTATGAAACTGATTCGCTTTTTAGTGATTTTCCCATAACGGATGTAAATTATCCGTCCGGCGAAAATATTAATTCCTGGATTGAATTATATTTTGAAACCGCGGAAGGAGCGTCCGTTGATTTATTTTCCTTGATGGACCTTTTCCGCATAGAAACAAGTAACAATGTGATTTCTTTTTCACCGCGTCAAATTAAAAATAGTAATTTTACAACGCCATATCCGCATAACGGCATGGAAGATTGTCAAAGGATTGAAATTACGGGGAATCTGACTAACTCGACAAATTTTGGAATTATAAATTTTCTAATAGCGGCGGGACTTAAGGACACTTTAGGAAACCGTAATGATAAAACTTTAAAAATATCACTGGTAAAGTAGGAGTTTATGAAAACGATAATCACTCTTTTTATCCGTAGGCCTGTAACAGTTATCATGATACTGGCGGCGTTAATTTTTGCGGCTGTTTTTTCACTTCTTACCATGCCCGTTAGCAGATTGCCGGTATTTTCAGTACCGAGAATAACGGTAGAGACGCTGTATCCGGGCATGGCCGCTGATGAAATAAGAAACATGGTTACCATTCCGCTGGAAGACGGTCTTTCCCCGATTAAAGGACTTGAAAGAATGAGGAGCGTATCACGCGACAACAGGTCTCTTATCAGCCTTGATTTCCGCTGGGGTACTGACACGATGTCGGCTTCAGTTCTTGTCCGTGAGGCGATTGACGCGGTTTATCCGGGACTTCCTGAAAGAGTAAGCAAGCCGACAGTAACCTCGGCGGATACGGGGAACGAAGCGCATGCGGTAGTGGCTGTCAGTTCACATAACGGAAACGGCGAATTCGCACGAAAACTCGCGGAATACGAAATACAGGCGCGTCTGCGAAGAATCGACGGAGTTGGCTCCGTGACGCTTATCGGCGGTGAAATTAACGAACAGCGGCTTTCTCTTGACGTGCAACGTCTTACCGCTCTTGGCATCGCACCCTCTGAGTTTACAAATCTTGTCGCGCAGGAAACCGCTGATATTCCCGCCGGAAACGCGCGTGAGGGAAACATGGAATTAGTTATAGTAAGCTCCGGAAAACCTGATTCTGTTTCTTCACTTTCGCAAATTATCCTTCCCGCAAGCGGCGGCTCCTTTAAGATTGAAGATACGGCGGAAATTTCCAATTCCATCGCCCGGCGGGAAAGCATTTTTATTTACGACGGTAAAGAAGCCACAGGACTTGAAATTTACCGCAGACCCGGTTCCGACCCGTTACGGTTATCAAAAGAAATAAAAAAAACAATTGATGAGGCTAATTCTCTCTTTTCCCGTGACGCAAAAATAGAATTGGTGACGGATTCATCTTCATCGCTTATAAACGGCATAACAGGGTTATTAATATCCGCCGCTCTTGGCGTAACGGCGGTAATAGCGGTTCTATTGTTTTTTATCCGCCGCATAAAATACAGCCTGCTCGCCGCACTTTCAATTCCAGTTTCAGCGGCTGCGGGTATCTGTGTTCTCAGCATTTGCGGAAAATCCCTAAACAGTATGAGCCTCGGCGGGCTCGCGATGGGGATTGGCCTTGTCTCCGACATCAGCGTGATAATAATCGATTTGCTTCATCAGGCTTTTGAAAAAAGACAAACCGTACCCGAACCGGAAGAAATCGGAAATAAGGCGGCCTCTATAGCGGGATCAAACATCGCTTCTACCATAACGACATCGCTTGTTTTTATTCCTATTATTATGTTACCGGGTCCTTTAGGTAGTCTCTTTGGAGATATAGCCATCGCCCTTGTTACCTCGGTAGCCGCAGGCTGGCTTTACGCGCAGTTTTTTCTTCCTTCTCTTTATTCCATGTTCTTTGGCAATTCATTAACAGCCAGTAAAAATAAATTTACTAGAATTAAATCAGTTTTTACAAATGGCGGTCTTGAGAAAAAATATGTCGTTTTGCTTTCAACTATTCTTCGTAATTCGGGAAAATTTTTAACCGTTTCCGCATTATTGAGCGTTGCCGGGTTCTTAACGCTCTTAATGCGTCCGGTAGTTTTTATTAATCCTGATGAAGCTGAAGAAGTGCAAGTTTCGATAATATACCCCCACGGAACTTTGTTGGAAACAATAATAAATAGTAGTCAAAATATCTCCTGGAAAATTTCAGGACTGCCGTTTGTAAAAACCGTTTATGGAATTGCGGGCGCTGAGGAAGGGGATGTAAACAGAAGGGCGGATATTGATTTTAAAAAAGAAGAACTTATTCTCCACTGTATGCTTAAAAAAAGGTTTAAGCCGGAAAAAGCGTTAGTTGAAATTAAAAAAGCTTTGGAATGGAACAATGATTATTCTTATTCGGCATATTTTCCAAAAGATAGGATTGAAGTTCTTTTGGGATTATCGGCGGAGCGGACTTTTGTAATTAAAGGTAAGGACAGGGAAGAATTGCTTGAGCGTCTTGAATTTACGCAAAATGAATTTAACTCCGCGACTACGGCGGTAAATTTCCGTCCGTGGGGAAAAAGGCCGGAAATACGGGTGTATCCAAACAGGGAAACCGCAGCTTATCTTTCAATTCCCGCGTCGCAAATAGCGGAAACACTCTACATTCTTAATGAGGGAGTCGTAGCGACAAAGCTTGAAATTGAAGGCAAGCCGTTAAATATTCGCATAACGGGAGAACGAAAAACACATAACGATTTAATTCATTCGCTTGAACAAATCCCGTTAAAATCGGGACAGGGAAAAAATGTATACCTTGGTTCTCTTGTAAAGATAGAACAAAAAGAAGCGGAAGCGTCTCTTGCGCGGTTGGACAGATCCGATGTCGTCTACGCCGATATAGCAGCCGTAAAGAAAACTCCGTCTTCCATTAAAAAGTTAACCGCGCGATTCCCATGGTTTACGGGAGCCGATGAATCGGTATTCAGCCGCTACAAAAACTCTTTACTTTTTTACATTATCCTCGTGCTTGTCCTTCTGTACATGACAATGGGCGCTCAATTTGAATCTTTTTTGCTTCCCCTTATTCTTATGTTAAGCATTCCATTTTCGCTGGCGGGAGCGGGACCCGCACTTATAATCAGCGGCTCAAAAATTGATTCGGGAGCGGTACTTGGTTTAACCGCATTATTCGGACTAGTTGTAAATAACAGTCTTATTCTCTTTGAAATCAGCGAACAGAAAATTCGCTCGGGTTTTTCTATAGTAGACTCCGTCTGCGACGGGGCCAGAGAGCGCCTTCAGGCGATATTGATCACGATGACAACTACTATTTTCGCTCTTTTACCGCTAATCTTCAGTCCTTTAGGAAATTCGCAAAAATCCATGGCGGCGGCAATGTTAGGAGGGCTGACCGTATCGACCTTGATTAGTCTGTTTGCGATTCCTTCAGTATTAATCCGGTATTTTGACTGGAAACTTCGCAATGAGGACGTTATATGAAATTTATCACATCCCGTTTGGAAAGAAAAAAAATGAGCCTCTGTATTTTGGCGGGAATATGCGCCTTGTCGTTATTTGTTATTGTCAATTCAAACATAAAAATTAAAGAAAATAAAGGAGGGGCTTATGTAATAAAAATTAAACATTACGGTATTGACGCGATTGAAATGGAAAAAAGCGTGACTATCCCGCTTGAGGACGCGCTTTTTTCCATTCAAGGGGTAATAGCGGTTCAAAGTTCAAGCGAAAACAGCCTGTCAAGCGTTTTTGTTCGTTTCAGGCCGGGAACACATGGCAGGTATGAAGCTATTCGAGACGCGGCGCAAAGGGTATATGAAACTCTTCCGTCATCGGCGCAAAGACCGGAGATTTTAAGTTCAAATAATTCAAGAATTCCCGTTTGGTCCGCCGCCGTTATAGCGGGCGATTCAAATAATGCGGCGCAAATACTGGAAAAAATAGTAAAACCTCGGCTGGAAAGTCTGGAGGGAGCGGGAGAAGTCATTGTTTCGGGAGTAGGATTAAAGGAAATATTTATAATTCTTGATCAGGAAAAACTAAGTCTTTTCGGATTAGAACCGTCAACAATAATGTCTGTTTTGGGATTAAATGATTCAATTTTTTCCGGCGGAATGGTTACGCAAAATAATAGGGAAATAATCGTTACCGTGGACGGGCGTTATTCGTCATTTAACACGGTTCTAATTCCGTTTGGAGAAGGAAAATATGTCGAGCTTTCAGATATTGCCGTTATCAGCGAACGGGAACGGGAGCCGGATATTCTTTCTCGTTTAAACGGGGAAAAAACCGCGAGTATCGCCATTATGGGACGACATGGCGCGGATTTACGCAAACTTTCTTCAGATATTAAAAAGGAATTATCATCCCTTTCCTTACAGACAGAATTTACAATTTTATCAGACCTTGGAGCGGAAGAAAGCGCCGCGTTTAAATCTGTTCTAAATGCCGCATTGTCGGGCGCCGTCATGGTCGCATTAATAAGTTTTTTGCTAAGCGGAAAAAATATTGTAAATATAGCCGGTTTTTTCTGCGCGTTATCAATTCCATTAACTTGTTTAATATCAATCGCAATCCTGATGATGATTGGCTTTTCGCCCGACAAACTTCTTCTTGCGGGAATTACCGCCGGAGTAGGCACCGCTATTGACGCAGTTATTCTCTGCTCTGAAAAATTGAGAAAATGTTTTAATTACGAATCCGCACAGGCGGCTTTGTCCGCTCTTACCGGGCCGCTATTAGCGGGAGGAGCGACAACTATTGTCGCTTTAATTCCGCTTTTAACAATGGAAGATAACTCAAAAATTATCGCAAGCGCGATAGCCGTTGTAACTATCACCGCGCTTGTATTAAGCCTTACGCTACTACCGCCGCTTCTGCTTTGGGGAATAAATACCAATAAGCGAAAATACTATTTTAAAACTCCGCAATATTTGATCATCGCGGGGCGGCGGATTTTACATCACCTGTGCAGATGTCTTGCCGCTGTTGTAAAATACTGTACCCGTTACCCGCTTGTAATTTTATCATCCTGCGCTATTATCTCTATTTTTACAATTATCGTCTTGTCAGTAAAAGGCGTAGACACATCGGGTTATAGCTCGGAAGATTCCGTTTACGCCCAAGTTGAATTTAACGGAGGCCTTCACGCTCAGGAAGCGGATCGCCTAATGGCGGCTTACAGCAAACAGTTAATAAAACAGCCGGGAATAAAAAATGTAGAAACAAGCGCAAGAACAGGTTCCGGTTCCCTTCTTATCTCTTTTGATCCCAAACAAACACATGTGAATCTTGTCAGGGAATTGGCAAGAGAAATTTACATTCCCGGCGGATTTATATTTTTTCATGAGAACTCGGTAAAAGATAGATATTGGGAAATTTTTATTTATGGCGATGAAGATAAAAAATGCAGGGAATTTGCCGTGTCGCTTGCGTATATTTGCGCAGAACATCCTCTGATTCGCGAAAGAGTTCTTAATTTTAAACAAGGAAGCGATAAATTGATTCTGTTGCCGGACAGGGAAATATTCGCGGAATCGAAAATTAATTTTTATTCCTCTGCTTCCAAAGTCCGGCTTGGAGTATACGGGCCCGTCGCATATAAAAAAATTAATCAAAACGGGGAAACAGACGTAAGAATCAGCACAAACGGAAACGGAATGTATCAATCAAGGGAAGGAACATTGAATTTGCTTGTTTCGGCGAAAAATAAAGAAAGTATTTCATATTTACGGATTGATTCCCTTATGAAGAAAAAAGAAGAAATTGAACCGTCAAGCATCAGAAGAGACAGCCGTCGTAGATTCGCTTCTATAACAATTACTACTAAACCTATGGATCCCCGCCGGGTAAAAAAAGAACTGACAAGCCTGTTTAAGAAATTGGAACTTGACGCCGGTTATTCCGTAGAATTTGATCCTGAGGCAATTAAACAAAGTGAAAATTTATCTGCAACCGTATTTTCATTTGTTTTGGCAATTATCTTCTGTTACATGATCATCGCGTCAATTAATGAATCATTTACCGTTCCTTTACTTGTTCTGTCGTCAATTCCGCCTTCTTTGGCCGTTCCGGCCCTATTTTTGGTTCTGACAGGAAACTCTTATAATTCCGCCGTCGCTTGCGCGTTTATTGTCGTAAGCGGAATGACGGTTAACGCCGCGATTTTATGCGTAGACGGCCTTCGCTCAAAAATTAAAAAAGGAAAAGAAAAATCAGCATTAAGTATTTATTACGCTATCCGTTTAAAGATACCCGCCCTTATTTCCACCACCGGTACAACCGTTGCCGGCGCAATTCCGTTTCTTTTTCTGACAGAGGGCGCTAATACATTGATACGCACTATATCGCTTGTCAGCGCCCTTGGAGTAGCGTGTTCATTTTTTTGTTCAATTATCGTAATTCCATCTATTTTATCTATCATACAAAAAAATCATCCCGCTTGTGCGGGATAAAATAAAAAATTTGGGAGAATAAAAATGTTTAGTAAATTTAATAAAATAATATCAATAATATTAACAATAATATTTATAACCGGGATATTTCCTCCGGTTATATTCGCGGATCCAAACCCGACACATATTGCAGAAGTTAAAGGGTTTAACAAAGCCGTTATCGACAGCCATTTTAGCAAAGCGGATAGGGAATTAAATCCCGAACGATGGCTTGCGGAAGCGAAATTTGGCGTAACACAAGCTATATGCGCTTGGGAATTAATCGCCGGAAACTTATATGAAAATCCGCTTCTTTTTGAAGAAGCAAAAGCGCAAATTGTAAAATGGAGCGATGAAGAACTGGAAAAACGTTTTTCACAATGGCTCATGGGGAGATTCTTTGGCAAAGCGGCGGAAGAAGCTCTGTTAAATCTGTCGTCAATGTTTAATGATTCCCAAAAATATTATTCATGGCATCTTGATGAAGAAGGAAATGTCATTTTTGACGATAAGACAGGCGATCCCCTTGTAATACGTCCGAATGAAGAAGGTAGGGAATTTTCACATGATTTGACATTATGGCGTAATGAAACCGACGATATCGTAAAAACCGCGAGCGATTCATTTAATAATGTTTTAAATAGCCTATATCCGGAGTTATTGGCATACATTCCGCCTGAATCGCGCGAATCAATAAGAGCGGTTATTAATGAAACGCTTAACGCTAAAAGCAATGTTATTAAACGCGAGTTTGAAAATATCGCCGCCAGGGAAGAAAGAATTTTTACAAATCGAAGGACAAGGGATATATGGAGTCTGCGAAAGAAAAGCGATGATGAAGCCGCCAGAAAATTCACGGAAAAATTAATAGCGGAAACGGATGAATCATGCAAAAAAGGCATTGAAGAACTAAACGCGAGAATAGAACAAGCTTCCGCAGGTACAGGCGATCTTGCGCTATTGGGCGAAGAATGGCTTCGCTTATACAAAGAACAATTTGAAAGAGGTTTAAAGGCATGGGAAGACGCGGAAGAAAGATTTTTTATAAGGCGAATTGAATGGGAACAGGAATCTTATAAATTATTTTCAGAGGGAGAAGCCGTTTGGCTTTCAGCTTTTAATCAATTTGAAGAAGAAAGACAAAAATGGGAATTAAACGCGAAAGAATTATTCCAAACCGGCGAATCACTGTTTAAAAATATCTCCAAAGATTTTGAAAAAACTATCGCCGACGCAAAAAAAGAATTTGATTTAAACGGCGCGATTCGCATAGGAGAAGGAACAAACAGAGTAAAAGCGTTAATAGATATGTATCTTATCAGTTCTTCAGCGGCTGTTTCTTCGATAGAAAATATTAAATATTGGCAAAATCAATACGGTTTTGATGAAAAAGATACAAGGGATACCGATTTTTCCGATTGGATATCAGGAGAAATAACAAACTTATGGAAACCTCTTGAAACAGCGTATTTACAGGATGCAAATTATAATGTCGATAATAATAATTATTCAACATTATTACAAGTACAAAAAATTATTGCGGGAGAAATGACATTATCCGAGCAGATTGCTTTTTCAAGGAATATAAATAGTACTTATTTTAATAAAAATAAATTTGATGCTCTTGTTGAAATACAAAATTCCTACAATATGTATCTTTCATACATAAGAAAAAGTCTTGATATACGGGATAAAATTTATGAAAATTACGCCGAACTTTTTGGAACGGGAGCATTAAAAGACATTCTTTCATCGGGAGTATCAAGCGATGATTTTTATCTGGATGAATATCAGATCGCGTTAATCCGAGCAAAAGCGCTTGTTTTGTATTGGGAACGAAAAACCTCAATTGCGGACGCTGTAATGGTCTATGCCGGCGAATTAACCTCGGGAAGAATGACGGAAGCCGAGGGAATACGGGCATGGGAAGAAGCGAAAGCCGCTTATAATTATTCTCTTTCCGTTTATGAAACCGAATTAAGCAATCTAAATAAAATAGGAAATAATTTACAAGAACAGCAAAAAATTCTAAACAATATGTCTTTACTATTACAAAAGGAAGAAGAAAAACTAAATAATTTATACTCTGATTACTCTTCACTTGTTTATATATCCGGAGGAAATTCAGGGAATCTTCTTTCTTCAGACTTCAATATAAAATATAATAATCTTGTTAAAAAATATAAAGAATACATAACAACGGGAACTAACTCAGTTTATTTTAAAGCGCTTGAATACGGATTGTTATGGGAAATCGCGGAACAACGGGAAACCAAAGAAAAAATTTTAAATATACTTAATACAAATAACAATCTTACAATGGAGCAAATAACAGAGCTTAATGATGAATTAATTACTCTTAGTCCGAACTTTCAGAACGAACTCTGGGAAAATAATTGTAATTCCTTATCAGCGTTACTTAACGATTATAATCTTAATACAGGAATAAATATGCTTCCTGATGTTCATTCAATTTGTCTCGCAATCATTAACAAGCCGGGAAACTTTTCTGAAAATACGGCTAAATTTCTAACGGATTTTGATAATTGTTTCTCTTCAATTCATAATTGGCTACGATATGAAATAGACAACTGGAAAAATGCTATTATTAATTATATTACAACATTCGCATTTCGTTCTAACATTCAACCAACGAATAATTCTACAAAACTGGCTGACACTTATAATAATTTATTGGTTGAATATAGCAGTTTTCTTGAAAATGCGGCTACATTCGATTTTTCCGCCGTAGATGATGATGTAATAGATCAAATGAATAATGAATATAAAAATATTTGTAATGAGTTAAGAATGGTAGATTATGCGATCAGAATATCCGAATCATGGGAAACGATGAAGTCAATTAAATCAACAGAGAATGGAATTAATTGGCGTCAATACCTGTTAGATTCCTATATTAATGATAAGGATCCCTCTATTGAAATGGTTTTATCATGGGAAGAAGGTATATTGGCGGACGCATTATATTTAGCGTCTTATTATACAAATAGAATTAATGATTCATTAAATATTTATTCTCAAAAAGATAGATATAATTCGGCTGAAAATGCCGAACGATTATTTAATATTTATTCCGATGAAATCAGACATATATTTTTTGATTTTAACTCGCTAAATTCTAAATATGATGAAATAACAAAAATCGCAAAATTAATAGAATTTTCCACACTATCTCAAAATGACATTAATAATAAATTATTAGTCGCTGAGGAAAATTTAAGAAAACAGGAAGAAGCGGTAAATTTATCAAGGAATAATTATGATAAAGAAGCTAGAGTGTTCCTTAACATCGGTACTCAATATGATAATCAATATAAAATTTTAAAAATCGCCTATGACAACACCGATCAAAAACGTTTTGAATATGAAAAACAAGACGCGATACAAAGATGGGCGAGCACTTCATATACAAATACCGATAATATTGATTATGCCGGTTGTAAAGCCAATTTGTTAAAGGCGCAAACCGTCTTAAATGTACTTTCCGATATTTCAAATAATAAAAATAATTCATCAAATAATAACCCTGAATACGAAGCGCTATATTCGGCTTATGAGCAATGTTTTTCAAATAAAATAAAAGTACTTGAAGCTTATGAAAAATTAGCATCCGCTTATTCAAAAGAGATAATGAATAACGAGAATATTCATCAGGAATATCAAAATATTTTATTTAATCTGGGAATAGATTTTAATTATAATAATTATGATTTGCCGGAGTCCAAAAGCGAGTGGAAAATTGAAAATATAATTACAATTAATAACGGACGTTTGGCTTTTTCAAGAAATGAATCTATGAACATTATCGGGTTAAGTTCAACGGAAGCGATACCCATAATAAACTTTTTTAATAAGGCTGAATCTGTAAACGGGGAATATGTTAAAATAACCGGTTATGAAGAAGCCCTTAGAGGTTTAAGCCAAAGATTGCCCGTATATTTTAATGATCAAAACAAAGCCAAGCAATGGAGTTATGCGAGAAATTATCTTCTTTTATCGCTAAAGAACGCAAATACCGATTTAAATATTTTTGATAATTATCTTTCGATAGGGGGAGAGTTAATCGAGAGGGGAGCTCTTGGTTCCGAATATATCAAGTTGAACCCTCTTGAAAAAGTTACGTATCTTTCTTCATATATGGAAGATAATTATTTTTATAATAGTTATACTTTGTTTCAAAATGAATGGAATAGTTTAAGCGACGAGGAAAAAGCCGATCTTGAATTCTATGTCATTATGACATTAACTACAGGTAATGATTACTTTTCCGGTTTTAAAGAAATGTATACTTATCACGCGCACCAATATGCGGAAGATGTTACTCAATCTTTAGTTAGAGACGCGAATATAGCCGTAAATTTATGGCTTATTAATCCGGTATTTTATATTTGGTTTGAACCGAGAGAAATAAATAAAAACGCTAATAACAGAATAAAAACATCTCGTCAGGAAATATTCAATATAGTAAATAGATGGACTAACGAATTAAATAATAATTTACTATCAATCAATAATTTATCCGCTTTATACGACGAATCCTGTCAAAAAATAAACGCATTTGAAGGAATAAAAACAGATGCTTCAAATATTGTTTGGAACGATCTTGAATCATCTCTTTTAACGGCTAATATAAAGTCTGAAGATATCATAGTTATAAAAAACTGCTGGGAAGCCATACAACAAAACACCGCAAACACGGCATACAAAGATATTTTTGACGCGTTTAAGGCCATGTTAAATTGGACAAATGATAAATTATATTACGCGAAAAGTAATCTGGAAACCCGTTTTTCTACCGACATAAACAATCAGAAAATACTTAATGATAATTTTTTATCGGTTGTAAACGATTATTTTAACGGGACGGCGGACATAAAAACCGTCAGAACTGCGGCAAATAACGCTTTTAATAAAAATACCGTTTCAATAAAATCTTATTTTGATAATACGTACAAAACATCGATAAAGAATTTATCCATTTATTCAACTACAGAATCTAATTTATATTCATTATTTAATAGCGTTGGAGAAGAAATAATTACATTAACTACAAATACAATAAAGAATAAATATAACATGGAATTTTCAGCCAGAGAAATGGAATGGAGTCTGATAATAAAAGACATAACCGATAAATATTACGAATGGCAGAATACTGCGGCGCAAATATTGGAAAACGGAAGAACAGACTGGACCGAAAGCTATAAAAAATTGGAAAACGCATACAAACAATGGTACTCGAATTTTCAAAATGAATACGAACGTGTAAATAATGAATGGATTTACGCCTATCTTGCGGGACTCGAAGACAAGGAAGAATGGCTGCAACAAGCGGCTAATGCCGCCAATCAGGCGTCATCAGAATCTTTTTTATCGCTTATCGGGGCGGAAGGAGAAAGATTATCCCGTTTTATAGACACAAGAGAACCTTTAGGAATCAGGGACGCTGTTCCGGAAGCCCAAGAACTTATGACCGGTCTTTTAAAATCATCAGGAATCGTTAAAATGACAAGCACATTTAATTCATTAAACAATTTTACTAATATAACCTCTCCTCTCGTAAAACGCGGCGTAGGAGGCGTTTCTTCATGGGATTCCTCATTAATAAAAATAGCCGCATCCGATATGGCAAGAACAACAAATGCGGAAATTGCCAAAAGCGAATCCAGAAAGCTTGCCCACAATGTCCGAAAAAGCGCAGATGAAGCGATTAAAGGCTTAACCGACATGGTAGACACCGCTAATCAAAATTTTAAAGAAAGTATGGACAATCTTTTTATTTTGAAAGGTCTCTGGAAAAAAAACGGTGATAATTACGTAAAAGATATAATAAAAGGCTCGACGGTTTTTGTGCCTGTTATACTGGAAACGGTAACAATTGCCGGTTATGCGAATTACATAATGGAACCGATAACGCTTAGAACAAATTTAGATGAAAATTATCTTGCCGGTTTAGATACTATCGCGATACAGGGATTAATTAATAATGTTTATAATGAAATACAAACAGTCGCAAGTGAAATATTCGGATATGACGAAAATAAAATAAAAATTAATGAACACGGAATTGAACGGGAGCAATCTCCCGGAGAATTCGGAGCGCATATTGGGTACGGTCCCGCAGAAAAAGAATTGGAAGAGGCGACAAAAAACAGAAATGAAATATTTTATGATGAAGGCTCCGGAGAATTAGGTCGTCTTTTATCTGATTTTCAATATTGGTATGCCATTGATAAAATGGGAAGCGCCGAATTTACGATTTCCCTCTGGGATAAACGGATGTGGGATGATGAGGGAAGCTGGTTCCAAGCTCCTAATCTTCGCACTGTTGGCGCGATTGTTGGAACAATAATAGCCGCCGTCTGCTCATACGGCGCAGGAAGCGTCGCGGGGGTAGCGTTATCTGTCGGTATAGCTTCCGCTTCTGAAATTACTTTTGGAACACTTGACGCGGTTTATGAATATAGACCTCTTGATGAAGTTTTTTTCAATGTTAGTAAAGCTATAATAATAAATACTGTAACCAATGTAATAGGAAGCGCTTTTAGCGGTATAGCTGATATTGGTTATGACGGACTAATAAAAATTGTCATGGACAATGCAAGCACTTCTGCCGGTAAAGTACTTGCAAGTACATTTATGACAGGAACACAAACTATAACAACAGGAATAATCACAAGTGTATTAAACGGAATTACATACGATAGCGACAATGGCTTTGGTTATTCCGGAGAAACAGCTACCGAAAATATGAGAGGGACTCTTACCAGCGCATTGACATCCATGGTAAGCGTTTTTACCTCCTCCAGTCTAACAGCCATTAATAGCGGTTTTGAGTTTGAAAGATTAGCAGGCTTTAACAATCTAAATAAATTTGATATAAAAAACCTTAATGAGCTTATCGGCTCCCTTGCAGGACAGGGAGTAAATTATGCCTTAGGAAATGATTTTACCTTAAATGTACTAAACTTAGCTTTGCTATCCAATAATAGATTTAATAGCGGTCTTCTTGAACTTCACCTTGGACACGACGATGTAACCATGAACTTCGGAACAGGCGGCGCAAATGTCAGCATTGATAACTTAGCCAGCGCTTTTAGAGGCGCTCAGGTATGGGATGTAAATACAAAAATATCCAAATACGGGGAAATAAGTAAATTTGACGCTTTAATAGCATTACGCGCCCAATACGGCTACGGGGACAATGTACAAAAAGAACAACTGTGGGATATACTTAAAGGCAGAACATTAATTAATACCGGTGCCGAAGAAGATTGTGTCGCGGAAACCACAATTAATGGAGACGGAAAAAGAGTGATAAATCTGACAGGCTACAAAGAAGGCATGAGCGAAGAGGAGCAATTTCTTCTTGCCGTCGTACTTGGGTATGAAGCGTACAGAGACGGGTATACTATTGGACAAACAGACGCGTCAGGAAGAATAGTAACTTATACGATGCAATCAGAGGAATTTTATAATGCTCAAATAGCAAAGCTGTTAATGGGAGACCGTATTTATGGTGAAAATAAATGGTTTTACGAAAGATTTGAAGGGTTGGCATACGAAAGTACTTTATTAGGAAATTCACAATCATCCAGAGATTTTTCTATTTTTTATGATTATCTGGATCTTAATTACGATAATAGCAAAGATTATTTATGTATACCCGTAACAAACGGAAATGATTATCAAAATTATTATTCAAGTGTAAATCTCTTTAATTCGGTATATGATTATCAAGAAGCTTCGGTGAATAAACAAAGATTACAGGCGGCCTTTGAAAGATATATTTCAACTAAACATCCATATGTTCAACAACATGAATACCAATCATTATATGATACTTTTATGGCAGACAAAGATCTTCAATCAACATATGGATACAGAGAAGTTAGCACAACTACCATAGCCGGTTATGGATGTACGTTTATGTCTATAAAAAATGGTATTGAAGCGCTTACCGGTGAGAAAATAAATCTGTTTGATCTACATGAATATATTAAAAAGAATAATTATATTATTAACGGTAGTGATAATTTGCTATCAAATGAATTAATGGCTATAATCATGACAAGATATACAAACAACATGTATACCGTAGAATATATGAGAAATTTTGGGGAATCGCCAACCATTGAAACATTAAATAAAATTGAATCACCTAATGATCAATATATTATTCATTTAAGAATAACGGATCCATTAAATTCTAATAGAGGTACTCATTCCGTGATGGTAACAAATATTAATTATACATACGATAACGAAAATAGAATTAATGGTATAGAAAATATAAATGTAGCAAATTCATTGAGACCATCAAGTCACATAAACACTAGAACAAATTATTTACCAAGTGAAATATTTCGTTGGGATACCTTTAAGGTTACTAAAAATAAATAAATATTTAGGAGAATATATGAAAAAATTAGTTTATTTCACGTTATTTTTTATAACTTCTCTGTCTCTTTTTGCAGAGGAAAAATATGACTGGCTTATTAATCATAACTGGTTTCTGGAAACTGAGTTATTTTATTTAAATAAACCTGACAGGGTAATTTTTCGGAAGTTAGATGTATTACCACCCGGAAGCATTATGTATCAAAAACGTCTTAGAAAAGAAAGATTTTATTTAAATTACCAAACAGATCAACCGGATAAGCTTTTCATAGTGGAAGATACTCTTACTAACGGTGGTGTTTATGATGTGGAATTTAACGAAAATTATACCTCTTTAGAGTTGGTGAAAAATAAAATAGGTTATGGACTACAAAACAGGATTGGTAAACAGGAAAATAAAAATTATCCCTTTGTTGGTATTTGGGGAAAATTACCATATTTAACTGAATACCGTATTGTCGATCCCAAAGATTGCTTAATTTATATGGAAATTGAAAATCTATTTCCTTTTTGGGCAATACGCGAAGGAACTTACCTTCTTAAACAAATAAACGAAAACACATTTGAAACCGTATCCTCGTTTCCCGACGGGCGCTTAAGACTTACTGTAGAAAATGAAAAGTGTATAATTTTAACGCCTTTATTCACATTACCTAAAGATGAACGTGGAAGACTTGATCCATTGATAATACTTCGTTTTCCATAACTAATTAATTTCCGCCCGGACAAAACAAACGCAAAAATGCCAAGTTTTGCCCGGGTTATATTTATTGACGATTTAATAAAAAAGAATTAAATTATAAAGGGGATACGAGTAACATTTGAAAACAATTTTTGTTGTAGACGACAGCGACACAAACCTTGCAAAAGCGGAAGAGGCTTTAGAAGATCAATTTAATGTGATGACCGTTCCGTCTGCGGCAAAAATGTTCGCTATTTTAGGGAAAATTAAACCGGATTTAATACTATTAGACATAGAAATGCCCGAAATGGACGGATTTGAAGCTCTGAAAAGGCTAAAAGCCGGTAATTGGGCGGATATTCCGGTAATTTTTCTTACGGGAACCATAAATGCCTCTATTGAGGAACGAAGCTCGGCGCTGGGCGCAGTCGGTATTATTACAAAGCCTTTTTCCCCATCAACACTGCTTGAACAAGTAAATTTAAATATTTAATACCATTTTTATCAATAATCGCTTATAATTATTAGTATCTGCCATTAAAACGGCAGATACTAATACGATAAGCGACATTAAAACGCCGCTTATCGTAGCGGTTTACGGGCGGTTTTGCGTCTTTCGGCGCATCTGACCACTTACAAGCGGTCAGTTGTCGTAAACCGCCATAAGGTATGCCGTCTGGAGGAGCAATTTGCTGTCAATAATTGATAAAAATCGGGCAATAAATTCCGTTAGTATTCAAATGCTTATCATTGTTATCGCATTTATAATAATGGGCGTATCAAGCTTCATTTTTGCCAGCACTATTGAACACAGGCATCTGGTAAAAGACGCGGAAAATGCCCTTGCTTCTACAGAAGCGGAAATAGCTTCAAATCTATTGGAACCGGAAACTTTTCTTGACGGCTATTCTGAAACAATCCGCAGTATGCTTATAAGAGGCGAGAAAGAAGAAATTATGTCCTCCTATATGGCATCTATTAACAATCTCCTTATCAGGGATAAAGAACGTATAACCAGTCTAAACACCACCCATGGTTACTTTTTTACCTGGGGCGGAAAATACCTGTCCGGAAGAAAATGGAAACCACCGGAAAATTTTTCACCCAAGGATCAACCATGGTATAAAAGCGCAATTAACGCCTATGGGAGAATCGCGCTTTCCGAGCCATATAAAGACATACAAACAAGTAAAACAATAGTTACGTTCTCACGTTACCTTACAGATGATAACAACAATCCGTTGGCAATAATTTGTCTTGACATAGAACTGGACAGAATTTCTAAGAATGCAATATCAATAAATTTAACGGATAGCAGTTATGGAATTTTAGTTAATAACAATATGGAAATTATTGCCCACCTTGAACCGGTTTTTGTCGGTAGAAAGTTATATGACATTGACAGCGGCGTTGCGCTATTATCTTCTGAATTGGAATTGGGTATGAATATATCCGAACGCCGTGTAAAAAATTATATGTTTGAAGATTCCATAGTTTATTTTATAAAAATAAAATACGGTTGGTTTTTAGGCATTGTAATACCTGTCAAAGAATATTACAAAAGCGTGAACAACATGGCAATATTCCTTATAATAATCGGTTCACTATTAGCATGGGGATTATGTACAATGTTATACTACATTACCCAGGCAAAAATGAAATCCGATATGAGAACCCAGCAAAAAAGTAATTTTCTTGCCACAATGAGTCACGAGATACGTACCCCTTTAAACGCTATTTTAGGTATGACGGAAATTCAAATACAGGACGCTTCTCATCCTCCTTCTACAAGTGAGGCGTTCATCAAAATAAATAATTCAGGTAATTTACTTTTAAATATCATCAATGACATATTGGATCTTTCAAAAATAGAAGCGGGTAAACTGGAGTTAGTACCGGTTAAATACGAAGTCGCGAAGCTGATTAATGATATTATACAATTAAATTATATTCGCTATGTGAGTAAACCAATTGATTTTAAAATAGAAATCGATGAAAACATTCCGACATTTCTTGTCGGCGACGATCTTCGCATTAAACAGATTTTAAATAATCTGCTTTCCAACGCTTTTAAATATACGGATGAAGGACAAGTTACGCTTGGGGTTAACGCCGAATGTGTAGGGCGCGGCGGCGGAGCTGTTATTGTTACCCTTATTTTCCAAGTAAGCGATACGGGACAGGGGATGACTTCCGAACAGGTAAGCAAGCTTTTTGATGAATATACGCGTTTTAATATGGAAGCCAACCGTACAACCGAAGGTGCCGGTCTGGGAATGACCATTACGCGAAACTTGGTAGATTTAATGTATGGAAAAATAAGTGTTAAAAGCGCGATTGACGAAGGTACGGTAATAACGGTCAGACTGCCTCAAAAAACGGACGGTATAGGTATTAGCGGCATGATAGGCAAAGAAATGGCGGATAATCTGCGTCAATTTAAACTTAATAACTCTATACAATCAAAGAAAACGCAAATAACCCGCGATTATATGCCTTATGGATGCATACTTATTGTAGACGACGTAGAAACTAATTTATATGTCGCAAAAGGCCTTATGACTCCTTATGGACTTAAGATCGATCTCGCGACAAGCGGGTTTGAAGCGATTGAAAAAATCAAAGAGGGCAATAATTACGATATTGTATTTATGGATCACATGATGCCGAAGATGGACGGCATAGAAACGACAAAACAATTGCGAAAAACAGGATATACAAAACCGATAGTTGCCTTGACAGCTAACGCTCTTGCGGGACATGCTGAAATGTTCTTAAGAAACGGTTTTGATGATTTTATTTCCAAGCCGATAGACATACGCCAGTTAAATACCATTCTTAACAAGCTGATTCGCGATAAACAACCTCCCGAAGTACTGGAAGCCGCTCATAAGGAAAAAGCTGAACTGGATAAAAAACAGGAGCCCGGTAAAGGGGTTCAACAAGCTGATTCACAGTTGGCAAAAATATTCGCAAGGGACGCCGAAAAAGCCGTTGATGTTATTCAAAACTCAATTAAAAATGACCTTAACGATGAAAAAGATATTCAGATGTATATAATAAACGTTCATGCGATGAAAAGCGCTCTTGCAAATATCGGAGAAAAGGAACTATCCAATACGGCGTTCAGACTTGAACAGGCAGGCAGAGGAAAAGACATTAACGTAATATTATCTGAAACAAATGAATTTTTAGAAAAACTTAACATGGTTATAAAAGAAATAAAAAGCAAGGAAGAAAAAATTGAGCTAGCCGAAGATACTGAAGACTCAATTATTTTATTAAAAGAAAAATTAAAGATAATAAATGACGCGTGCGTCGAAATGGATAAAAAAAATATTAAAAAGACATTAAGTGAATTAAAAGAAAAAACATGGTCACAAAAAACCAATGAACTGTTAAATTTGATTGAAGAACATTTGCTTCATAGTGAATTTGACGAAATATCGGCAATCATAGTTGAATATAATAAATAAAAAGAGACGTATTATGCAGGAAAAATATTCACGTTTAAAAATATTAAGTTTACGGATTAATTTAAAAGGGAGAATTTTATGAGTACAAATGTTTATGTTGTGAGATGTGAAAACTATGAAAAAGCGGATAAGAAGATTGAAGAATTAATTAATTTAATCGGCGGAATCGGACAATTTGCCAAAAAAGGCGAAAAAATAACTTTAAAAGCAAATCTGTTAGGCGCTGCCCCTCCTGAAAGAGCGGTCAGCACTCATCCGTCAATAATCGCAGCGGTAGGCAAGCTTGCAAAGAAAGAAGGCGCTATTCCGTTAATCGCCGACAGTCCCGGTTCCGGCTATCTGTACAATGAGGCGACGCTTAAAAAACTTTATAAAACCTGCGGAATGTACGAAGCCGCGGAACAAGCGGGCATTGATGTAAACATGGATACAAGATATGACAAAGTATCTTTCCCGCAGGGCAAATTGATGAAACAAATTGACGTTATAAAACCGATAACGCAGACCGATGCGGTATTCAATCTCTGTAAAATGAAAACTCATTTATTTATGCACGTATCAGGCGCCGTAAAAAATCATTTTGGGATTATTCCGGGTTTGTCAAAAGTAGGGTTTCACGCGAAGTTATTCGATAAAGAGCGTTTTGCGGACATGTTGTTGGATTTGTCTCTTTATGTAGCCCCGCGTTTATCAATTATGGACGCGGTACTTGCCATGGAAGGCGAAGGACCCGGCGCATCGGGAACGCCAAGGCAGGTGGGACTTTTATTGGCATCGACAAGCGATCTTGCCATTGATGTTGTCGCTGGTGAAATCATGGGATTGCCCTATGAACACAACCCCGTATTAATGGCTGCAAAAAGACGCGGAATATTACCGTACAAAATAGAAGATGTAAACGTAATCGGCGAAGATCTTTCCAATTTAAAAATCCCCGATTATAAGTTTCCGACAACCGTAAGGGGTTTTAGTAGAACTGTCGAAAAAAACACCGTTATAAGAAATATTTTACGATCAACTCTAAGCAAATATCCGGTAGCATCAAAAGAAAAATGTATAGGATGCGGTATGTGCGCGACTGCCTGCCCGCAAAAAATGATCACAATAATTCCGCATAAAAAAAAGAAAGTTGCGGTTATAAACCTAAAAGATTGTATTCGCTGTTATTGCTGCCACGAATTATGCCCGCATAAGGCGATTGACATTAAGAGTAAGTTTATTTCGAAGGTATTGAAGGTTTAAAGGGGGAAGGGATTTTTTACTAATATTTTAAATTGTTATTTGTTTTTGTTAATTTCACTGTTTTTAAACGCCTCTTGTGAGGCTATACATATATATCGTTTGAATGATGTTTTATTTCATCAAGATATGTTTTAACCTTAAAAACAAACATCCCGCTGTTCCAGAAATATTTTTTTTCTTCAATATATTCTTTCGCCGTTTTTTCATCTGGTTTTTCTCTAAAAGAAATTACATTTTCTCCTTCCGCCTCTATGTACCCAAACCCTGTTTCAGGATATGACGGCTTTATCCCAAAAGTCACTAAATTATCATTTACAGCCAGTTTTTCAGCCGCAATTATTGTATCTTTATAATCCTTTCCATCTTTAATTAAGTGATCAGAAGGCGTTACTAAAACAATGTCATCTTTATCTAACGCCAAACATGCGATTGTTATGGCCAGTGCGGTATTACGACCGAGAGGCTCAAGTATAAATTCTACGTTTTCTATATTCAGTTCCTCAATTTGTTTTTTCGCTAAATTAAAATGATTATTATTTGTAACGATGACCGTTCTATTACATAAGTCTTTATTACGTATTACTGTTTCCTGAAATAAAGAATAATTGCCCGTCAAATCACAGAATTGTTTCGGATATTGTTCTCGTGAAACAGGCCATAGACGTGAACCGCTGCCGCCGCATAGGATTATATTTGTCATATTAGATGATTCTTAGGTGAATTTATAAATTATTAACTTGAAAAATGTCTTTTGTTCCGCCCGGAAGTTCTACTCCCATGTCGTACATTGCAACGAGAACAGTATCTTTTATAAATATAAAACTATGAGCTACAAAAGGCGGAATAAGAAACATATCTTTTTCACAAAATGTATATTTTTCCTCAAAGCCGTCTTTGCTAACAAGTAAATCAAAACAACCTTTTGCCACAAAAAATGCTTCACTACACTTTTTGTGATAATGCCCTCCTCTAAAAGAACCACCAACAGATGTTATAACATTAATTTGAGTATAACCGCTTCGACATAGTTGTGTTAGATTTCCGCGTTCATCGCCATAATCGAAATCAGGTTGAAGCATTTGAATGAGCATTACTTGTTTGCCCCCAATATTTTATCAGCTATTACGAATGATTCCGCCATACACATGTCCATATTATTATAATTCCATGTTCCCCAACGTCCGGTAATATAAAATCCATTTGTACCGTTAAAATATTCTCTAATCAACATCACATTTTTTACGTAATCAAAATCGTGAATAACATAAGCAAACTCTGTGAATTGTGTGTCAATAATATGTCCCGGTTGTAATTCATTTGGTAATGCAGTTTGTGGTAATTTATCATCAACTTCAAAACGCTCTCCGATAATTTCAAATGCACCTGAACCGCCGCCATCAGGAGCTGCTTTAGGTGTCAGAACACTTTGATAACCAACCCTATGCGAACGATACTCTGAACTTGGAATATACAACCACGAAATATCAGTATTAGGAAAATCAACAAGAACAGTTGTCAAACTGTTATATTTTAAACCGGATATTGCTTTACAAATTGATTCTGGAAGCTTCATTATATTCGGCAATACTGGTAAAGGTATAGTTGAAACAACATTATCGTAAAGATCACCGTTCACTAGATATTTTCCACATTCATATTCGATCGATTCAACAAGCGTTGATGTTCGTATAAATAATGGCTTCGCAATGGCATCAATCATGACCTGTATTCCACCTTCAATTGGATAATAATATGTGGAATGCGGCATCTTTCGCTCACTGGGATCTTTTAAAGCAAGTGAACGCATAATATCTTTTTTGTCGGGTAACGGCATCTTCCCACGTATCCATGTCACACCCATTTTTTCTAATGGATACGCCCAAATCTTCTTGTTATACGGAAGCATATACGCATTAGATATGCTCTTTCCAAAGTTCCAAATCAACCACTCCGAAAAGTTGTCCGGTTCATCACCTTGCTGCGCTAAAATAAAGTCTAAAGCACAGTCAATTGCATCATCAATTGGTAACTCACATAACGATAATTCAAAGGGATAAGATATGAACGATCCATTGTAGAAAATTTTTGCATTACGGATGTTATGTTTCCAGTTTTCCTTAGGCAACATAGAGAATACCCAATCTACTATATCTTGCCGTTTAGAATTAAAAATATGACCGCCATGAGGGTCGTACACATAACCTTTAGTAATACGGGATCGGGCAAGGCCTCCAACAGTTGGTTCTGCCTCATAAACAATTACATCAAGGCCTAAATCAAACAATCTTCTTGCAACTGTTAATCCAGACACTCCGGCGCCTAATACCGCTACTTTCAATTAATACTCCAATTATCTTGTTAATAACGATCCTAATTTAACACGTTCCCGCCAGTAATTAAGCAAATCCCGCATAGTTTGCTCATAGGATATTTCAGGATTCCAACCCGTATGCGCATTAAACTTAGCGGTATTCGGAATCTGCAAATCAGCATCAATTGGACGCAGACGTTCAGGGTCAACTTGTACGGTAATGTCATTCCTTGTGGAAAATGATAGCAGCGTTTTTAGCGTATCGCCGACTTTACATGTATATGTGCCGCCAATGTTATAGTATTCGCCTGCTATTGGATTTACGGTCACAAGCATATAATATGCCTTTACCGCATCGCGGACATCGGCATAAGTACGGAGAGAATCAAGATTACCGACTTTAACAACAGGCGGTATTAAATTAATCTCAGCCATTGCTATTTGTTTTGCAAATGTACTTTCGTGGAACACATCACCGCGACGCGGGCCCGTATGAGTAAACATTCGCGTTGTCATTATTGTCATATTATACGCCTCAGCATAGTAACGACCAAGTAAATCTGTCCCGGTTTTACTTATGGCATAAGGCGATGCGGGATGAAAATTACATTCTTCGTCAATTGGAACTTTTTCCTTTGGAACACGACCAAATACTTCGCTTGAAGCGCAAACATGTATCACGGGGTTTTGATTTAGTAGACGGATACTTTCAAGCAAACGGGCTGTTCCAAGTACATTTGTATTCAGCGTATCTATAGGCGCAGTAAAACTTGTTTTAGGATAGCTCTGCGCCGCAAGGTGAAAGATAAAATCAGGCTTAACTTCATCCAAAACAGTAATCAACGATGTTTGATCATTCAAATCTCCGTAGCGAATAAATAGTCTGTCTTTTTTATTTATACGATCTAATAGGTGGGCAATATTATCAATAGGGCTTCGCCATCGTTGTACGCCGTAAATATCCCAATTAGTATTTGTAAGCAAATAGTCCGCAAGATGCGAGCCTACCATCCCAGTCATTCCGGTTATTAACGCTCTCATATCAGTTCTCCTCACAGGTAATTTCTTCAGGCGTGTAATGGATTATTTTTGAACCGTTGTTTTCAAATGCAATTGGTACATAAAGAAGTTCGCCAAGCGCATGTTTTATTGAGTGGTGCTTATCAGGTTCCGCATAGAAAACCATAAATCCACTACCACCAGCTCCAATGAGCTTGCCTCCTAAAGCCCCTGCTTTCTTTGCCTTTGCATAAATGTTATCAATATAATCGGTGCTAATATTTGCAGTCAATCCTCTTTTAAGATTCCAAGTATAATCAAGTAATTTACCAAATTCATTCAGATCGGAACCTGAAATAAGAATTTTCTCCGCTTCATCAACAAGATGTTTCATTTCAATCAGTTCGCGTATTTTATCTTTAATGGTGTCCATCTGCGAGGCGGCAATGTTTGATGAATATCTTGGTAATCCTGTGAAAAAAAACAACAGGCTCTCCTGCAAATTCAACTTGGTTTTCTTTGAAACTATTACAGGTTGAACTTCAAAACCGTCGGAGTTAAAATCAATCCTGTTTAGCCCTCCATAAGCCGCCGCAATTTGGTCTTGCCAACCGCCGCTTTCATTACAAAGTTCTCTCTCTACATAAATAGCGTCTTTTGCAAGTTTTTCCTTTCCGGCGTGTTTCCCGTTTAGCGCATAAATACCTTGTAATAATCCAACTGCAAATGAACTACTACTTCCAAGTCCTGAACGAGCCGGTAAATCCGTATCATATGTTACACCAAGGTTATGAGTATCGGTAAACAACATACAATTTCGTACAAGAGGATGCTCAATATCCTCAGTCTTACGAACAGTTTCCATTTTTGAATAACGTATTTGAGAATGAAAATCAAAAAATGGCGGTACCCGGCGTAAAACTACATAGCAGTATTTATCTATTGTCGTTGATAAAACACTGCCTCCATACTCGTCAAAAAATGGTTTGTAATCAGTACCTCCGCCAAAAAAAGATAAGCGGAACGGTGTTTGCGTAATGATCATTTATTAATCCTCATTTAGCTTCGATAATTTTCCCGATTCATAAGATAATCTTCATAAGTGGTTCTAATCCCATCCTCTAAGTTAATTTTCGGTTGCCAGCCCATTTTGAAAATTTTCGAGCTGTCAAGTAATTTGCGCGGCGTTCCATCCGGTTTTGATGGATCTGTAACTATTTCGCCTTGAAAATCCGCTACTCGACATATCAACTTTATAAGCTCAAGTATAGAAATATCATTTCCAGTTCCAACGTTTACAGTTTCATTACCGCTGTAGTTTTCCATTAAGAACACACAAGCGTCTGCCATGTCGTCAACATGTAAAAACTCACGATACACCGAACCTGTTCCCCAAATAGTTACATTTTTGTCTCCACGCTCTTTTGCCTCACATACTTTTCTGATTAGCGCAGGTACAACGTGGGAATTTTCCAAATTAAAATTGTCACCTGTTCCATAAAGGTTTGCCGGCATACAGGAAATATAATCAGTACCATATTGCCTATTATAGAACTCGCACATTTTCAGTCCTGCAATTTTAGCTATCGCATACGCTTCATTGGTTTTTTCAAGAGAGGCCGTAAGCAAGTATTCTTCTTTTATTGGCTGAGGAACAATTCGAGGATAAATACAACCACTTCCAAGAAACATAAGTTTCTTTACTCCATTCAGATATGCCGAATGAATCACATTACTCTGAATTACCGAGTTAATGTAAATAAATTCAGCAGGGTGTAAGTTATTGACATTGATGCCTCCAACCTTTGCTGCCGCAAGAAATACATAATCCGGTTTTTCAGCGGCAAAAAACGCTTCGGTTTCCGTTTGCCGAGTCAGGTTAAGTTCTGATGAACGCTTACCTACTACATTCTCATAACCACGTTTATTTAATTCACGTACAATAGCTGATCCCACAAGACCGGCATGTCCAGCAACGTATATCTTTGCAGTCTTTTCCATTAAGCCTCCGCCTTTCTTTTAATTTTTTCTTAAAAACAATTCCCAGAACAAATATTTTAGTACCTGCCAACCTGAAGATAATGCTTTAAAATGTGTTTCGCCGCCAAGTCTTGGCGACTCGCTTGTTGGAAACTCAATTCGTTTTATTCTTTTCTTATATGCACGGGCAACCATTTCAACATCAATTGACCTATCAAACTTTGAAATATCACACTCTTTCCATGCCCGTAAAGTCATCCCTCTAAAACCATGCATAGTATCCCATACTGTATTACCTTCACGCTTGAAAAACAATTTTTCAATTAATCCAACACCAAGAACAAACCACTTACGTGGTTTTAATATTTTTTCATCTTCCTCATTGTGTCCGCCTTTCATCATCCGGCTTCCTACAATAAATTCATATCCTTGCTCGTAGTAACTACGAAATTTATAAATGTCGTCAACGGGAATGGTTCCTTTCGGATGAAAAAAAATAAAAGCATCGCAGGTACAATATTCAACGGCTTCAATACAGGCTTGATTAATACCCTTTTCCTTTTGCTGGTAAACAGTAATGCCCTCTGATTCAAGATATTGAATAGTACCATCTTTGCTTCCACCATCAAGACAGAATATTTGATCAAATTTAGCACGATCTATATACGGAACATCATGTTTTATACCGTCAATTTCGTTCCATGTTACTAAGCATAACGCAATACTAATTTTGTTTTCGTTCATTATGTATACATCCTTTCACTATTTCAATATTATGATATTATACAACTTTAAATAATTTAATGCAAGGGTTAAAAGTAATCAAGCTATTTTGGAACCAGCCCAATAAGGTTTATAAACGCAAGTGAATCTGTTCCGTATTGCAAGAGATCTTCGCGAGTGTTAAAAGTAACGAGCAGTGTAGAGGTGGAAGGTAAATCGAAAGTAAACACGCCGCTTTTTGTTTTCAGCAAATAAGGATCAAGTTTTTCTATTACAAAACTGTTATTATCGGTCTCAATTGTAACGCTAAACTCACGCTGACCTGGAGCATTTTTCCAAATCTCATCAGAAATCAATACCAGACTGAGAGGTCCCTTATTTTGTGGAATGTTTTCAAAACGATAGCTAAAGCTAGTTCCATATCTATTGGAGCGGCGTACACCGTCACCATAAACAAAATTACTACTTTGACCTTCATAACCGTAATGTATACCATTATAAATGGTTTTTGAAGCATAAGGGACATCATCAACCATATTTTCAATATTTTGCATTTCTGAACCTGTATTGATAAATATCAAGGCAGATTTGTTTAAAATATCAGAATAAAAGTCCTCACTAAGGCTTATTTCATTAATATAAGGTTCAGAATAAAAATCCTCACTAAGGTCTATTTCATTAATATAAGGTTCAGAATAAAAATCCTCACTAAGACCTATTCCATTAATAAAAGGAAGAAAAGAATCTTGCATTTCTTCATTTTTGGTAAATGTTATAACAACTTCGGGTGTATAAGGTAAATCAAAATAAATTCTAAATGGCAATTTATTATCATAGTTTTTATTATTTGATAAAAAATTATGAGATATATCAAATGGATCAATATCACGATAAAATACTTTTCCTTGTACAGTTTCTATTTCAATACTAAAAATACGTTCACCTTTTTTTATGGCCCAAAGTTCCAATATGTCAATATATAGTGAAAGTCTTTTTTGGGGTAAGCCAGAAAATTTGTATGAAAATTTTTCTCCATGTCTATTGCAATATAAATAACGATCTGCGTCCGGCAAATAATAATGAAAAATATTTGTATCACCTAAAAAACCATAATTAATATTTTCCGTAGTTATATTATAATATTTTTTGTCAGGGTAATAAGGCTGCGCTGCATCTTCTTCCAAAATACCACAATTGACTGCGATCAACGGTAGACGAGTGGTTACTTGGAAGAATTTAAAATAATCGTTTTGAGAAGTAAGATAAGAGTCAACCTCACGTGGATTTGAATGAGTATAAAAATAATGAGGAGTAAGATTAAATAATCTCCAATTGACATTTATAACTGAAGCTGTTTTGAAATCTTCATAGGAAAAATAATAATATCTATCAATTGTATAGTTAGAAGAGATGTTTTTCAGAGGATAAATAAAAAAAGTTTTATCATTTTCAAATGTCTTTGCTGTACCACCAGAACTAATTGTGAATGTATTATTATTATTTTCAATTATACTATAATTATTAGCATAAACAAAAAACACATTGGAAAAAGGAATAAAAAACCATTTAATACTCCAATCTGCCCTTAAAGAAGTTTCGGGTTCAACAAATTCCATATTTACAAGCGATGAAATTAACTGTGATCGCGTTGGATTTTGTATAAACAGTACTAAATTCTTTAATTGTAAATCTTTAGCTTTTTGAACATTATTAAATACCTCTGTTTCCACATCACGTATATGCGGTCGTAGATAAGCATTCCATATTACGTTATACCCGATACATGCTATGAAGAAGATACCTGAAAAAAAAACTGCTACTTTCCTCGGTAAATAATTAAACAAAGAAAGAATAATACCTACTGACATTAAAGAAAAAAATATAAATAGATGATATTTTAATAAACTTAATTCTTGAAAAATAAACCAGCTTAATATATGAACTCCCAATAAAGACAGAATAAAAAACCATATTAGTAATATCATTCTTGTTTTTATCCTATCGGTAACTTTAAGAATATCTTTATTTATATAGAGAAATACCGATATCATGATAATCAAAGAAAAAATTATCAACCAAAGCATTTTATAATGTATATTATATGCGGTTGATAAATTAAATCTCCATTCATTATCAAGAAGCAAGCACCATTTAAAAATTGATATGATGGATTCTTTAAATCGTGTTATAATTTCATTGTAATCCCTTTCTAAAATACTAGTAATATTTATATTATTAAATCTTCCTTCTAAAGAACCGTTTGTCTTTAGCGTTAATGAATTCCAATAAAATCGCCATAATCCCAATGTACCTATCATTAAACATAGATGCGTAAAATATTTTACAATAATTCTTTTCTTTTTATTAATTATGCCGTAACAAATAAATATGGTGATGGTAAATCCAAGCATTATTAATGTACTTTCTCCGGTAAATATTACAAATATAAGAAAAATAATACCAGTTATATATGATATAATGGAACTGACAGAGAAAACTTTTCGGGGGGGGGGGGGGGGAGGGGTGATATATGTATTCCTTACTTCATATAAAATATAAAAACACAATAAATAAAATGGCAAAGATACGTATGAAAAATAGTGAAAACACTGCATTTTATAAAATGGATTAAGGGCATATATAGCACAACACGATATTTTTGCCACAGTATCTTTGGTAAAATACGACAATAATTTATAAATTAAAATCGAACTAAGTATATGTATTGAACTGATTATAAACTGATAAACTAGAGCGGAACTACCCACAAAATAATGAATTAGAAAATGAACTACCTTTGATATACCATAAGTTCTAAACTCGCCTAGTGCAATCAAGTCATGATTCAGAAGCAAAGTTCCAATTGTTTTCCAAAAACCTTTAGATTTATAAAGTGCATCAAAAAAGAAATACCCAAAATAGGCATCATCCCGGACAAGAATTTTTGTGTAATATGCATTCTCAAAACCGACTATAAAGGCAAAAAAAGCCACTAGTAAAAATATAATTTTTTTTTTCCGAATAAAAGCAATTAATTTGTTACTTATCCTATTTATATTTTCATTATTCACATAATTTTTCATATTATTCCCTTCTGGATTGTAAACTATATACTTAGTATCTAATGTTTTTCACAAAAGCTTTTCTTATATATTCAACTCTAAATAAATTAATACAGGGTTACAAAGTAATCAAGTTATTTTGTAACCAGCCCAATAAGGTTTATAAACGCAAGTGAATCTGTTCCGTATTGCAAGAGATCTTCGCGGGTGTTAAAGGTAACAAGCAGAGTAGAGGTGGAAGGTAAATCAAAAGTAAACACGCCTTTCTTTGTTTTTAACAGATATGGATCAAATTTTTCTATTACAAAGCTATTATTATCTGTCTTAATCGTAACTCTAAATTCACGTTGACCCGGCGCATTTTTCCAAATCTCATAAGAAATCAATACCAGACTGAGAGGTCCTTGATCTTGTGGAATATTCTCAAAACGGTAGCTAAAGCTAGTTCCATATCTATTGGAGCGGCGTACACCGTCACCATAAACACTAACACTACTTTGCCCTTCATAACCGTAATGTATACCATTACAAATACTATTTGAAGTAAAAGGAACATCATCAACCATATTTTCAACATTCTGTATCTCTGAACCTGCATTGATAAATAATAAGGCAGAGTTATTTAAAAAATCTAAATAGTACAATTCACTAAAAAATGAAAAATCACTACCTCCATAAAGGCGTTCAACTATCTCAAAAATTACTATATCAGGTTTATATTCAACAACTATTTTTTCCAATAAATCAGGATCTCTTGTAGAAGTAAAATATAATTCTCTAAATGACTCTCCAAAAATATCTAATAAAAAACTATAAATATAAGAATCTCCTAAAATAAGAAGTTTTGTCTCATCCTGTACGGTATTATTTACTCTATAAAATTTTATATACGCCGGATCAATTGCTTTCATCGGATAATCTTCAACTGCAAAAGAGTTATATCCTCCTTTTTTTTTGTATGAGTAAATATTATCATAAAAACTCATAACTTTAGATAAAAACTTACTGCTAGAAAGATGTGCTATCGTTCCATTAGATGGTGTTAACGTTATTTCAAAATCATCTTCAGATAAAATATTAATATTTTTATAATGTTTTTGTATATAACGCATAATCTCTTTATAACCAACAAATGCTCCCTTCATGTTCCAGTGGGTACAATCGTAATTCTTGTAATATAGATAATATGATTGGCTTTTACCCTCTATCAGTGCCTTTCTTAAATTAACTACAGGAAGTTTCGTATTGTTATTAAGATATGAAATAATTTGGTCTAATTTATATTGACTGGAATACTGTAAAACCGAATCCGGATAGTATTCCGGATAAACGCCTTCTTTATCCGAAATGGGCACAAATAGAAATTCAATGCCATGATTATTAAAATATTTTAAGGCATAAGACAAATTTTCTAACACTCTACCAAGAGTTTCCTCTGATAACTTATTTTTCCCCTGATAAGTTTTCAGGGAAAATCCATCTGCTGTATAATAAAGATGTTCATCTTTCCCCATAATATAATTTGTCACTTTCAATTTACCAAACAGTTTGTAAAATAATGCGATATTTAAGACAGTTGCCGGTTCTTTAAAACCAATGTTGTCATTCCAATAATCTTCAAAACTAGAAATAAATCCCCTGTTTAAAGAACTGCCAGAGAACAATGCCGGAATTTTTGCGGCGGTTTTGTTTTCTAGTACAAGAATATGGTTAGGATCACGATTCACAAAAATAATAGGAAGAGCCAATAACACAACAAATACAATAATAGTGGTCTTTTGAATGATTTTAATCATAAATTATTGTCTCCAAATCAAAAACGAAAATATATAAAAGGATTATAATTAGATGTTATCACTAATATAGACGACATAATAAAAAGAAACAGAACAAATATTCCCTCAATAGTTTTGGCAATTATCAAAGTTTTACCTTCAAGAGTTTCCAAATACTTTTTAATAATATTAATAACAGGACAAGATAAAATACATCCGAAAACAAGAACCAGTATCAAAAAAGCGTCGATATAATAAGCCGTTGTAAAACCAACCATATCCGGCTTTTGTAATCCGAATATAATTCTTAAATATCCTGCCGCATATTTAAGATTGTCGGAGCGGAATAAAACCCACCCTATGATGACAACAAGCAATGTATATACATTCTTAAAAAGATTAGGTATTTTTCCAAATAATACTATTCCGCGATTTCTGAACTGTCTTTCGATAATTATAAACAGACCATGCCATAAGCCCCAAATAACAAAATTCATACTTGCGCCATGCCATAAACCTGTGGCAAAAAAAACAATTATTAGATTTATATATACATTACCCTTACGGTTTCCTCCTAAAGGAATATATAAATAATCCTTAAAAAACGAAGACAAAGAAATATGCCAGCGTCTCCAGAACTCGGTAATACTTTTAGAAATATAAGGATAATTGAAATTTTCTAAAAACTCAAAACCAAACATTCTTCCAAGCCCTATAGCCATATCACTGTAACCGGAAAAGTCAAAATAAATTTGAATTGTATAACAAATTATTCCAAGCCATGCCGTAACAAATGTGTTTTCCGAATAAGGGTTTGCAAATATATTATCCACTACAGAAGCTACTGTATTGGCAATAATTACTTTTTTTGCTAAACCTGCCACAAATCGCTTTATACCGCTATAAAACTTATCACATGAACTAATGCGACAGCTTAATTGGCTAGCCACATCTTTATATCGCACAATCGGCCCGGCAATTAGCTGCGGAAACAATGAAATATACAACGCTACTTTTAACGGATTCTTCTGAACCTCAGTATTGCCCCAATACAAATCTATGATATAGGTCATTCCCTGAAATGTAAAAAATGAAATACCAATTGGAAGTGCGATATTCTTTAAAGGCAAGCTCATTCTAAAAAGATTATTAAATGTATTGATTGAAAAATCGAGATATTTATAAAAAAATAACAAAGCCAGATTAATAATAATACCTAACGATATGATAATACGCCCCCCCCCGTAGCGTACAAATGATTGCCGATTACGGTATGCGTGAATAAACAGACCAAAGCTGTAATTAATAATGATTGAAACAAGTATAATGACAATATTTTTTTTCTCCCCCCAGAAAAAAAAGAACAAACTTACCATTAGAAGCCATGTATTTTTGTAATGTTTATCAAGCAGATAATAAACGGCTAATACAATTGGTAAAAAGAGAAATAAAAAAATTGTAGAACTAAATACCATATTATTTTATATTTATAATAAATATCCCTATTATAATCAATGCTACAGCCAATATTTTTTTTGCGTTTAACGGTTCTTTTAGCAGAAAAAAAGAACTGATCATCGTCCACACATAGGTTAGTGACGACATAGGATACACAATAGAATAATCCAGTTTTCTTAAAAGCAGAATATTAAATATTCCGCCAATTATATAAAGAAAGCCTCCTATATACAGCCATGGACAAAGCAAAATCTTTAGAAAATGCTTCATGTCTATTTTTTCCAAAACAGCAACCGCTCTTTTAAAAAAAAACGCCCCAAAACTACCACAAAGCGTCATTGATAAAATCAAAAAAATTATAAAAGCTAAGCTCAATTTCATTTTTGTTTACCACCTAAACCAAGAAAAATCATACCAGCTATTATTATGGTAATTCCTGCCAGTTTTTGAAGTGTAACCTGTTCTTCCAGAATGATCCGTCCCCAAACTATAGCCAATATAAAACCTATGCTTAACATAGGATGCAAAACAGATAGGTCTCCAAACTTGAATGCTATTATCATTAGTATTGCTCCTATACCATATAAAGCATAGCCTCCTATATACAACAAAAGAGTATTTTCGGAACCGGACGAAAGTTTCCAAAACAACTGCCCAAGACTTGTACAGACGGCAGCCAAGCACATAATGGAGATACCAACAGCAAGTTTTCTTTTCACAGGATTATTGTCTAAATTCAAAATTACACCTCTATAAATATTCTGTGCTTTACCGTTTCGTTTAATATGAAACATAGAAAGTTTTAACGCATAAGTTTACAAAGTAATTGACCTAATCTTTAATTTTAGCAAAACAAGAAAAGAATTCCGGCAAGTAGCCGTTTGCTTTTTATCGATATTAAAGTCAATCTCCTTTTAGTACAGACATGCGTTGTATAGACATTGGAACAGTTGCCAAAATGTCTATGCTTTCTTGTTCCTCTGCCATCCAGTTATATTGTGCGCTAATTCGTACAAGATAGTCATACTCTCCGGCAACCACATCAAATGTGCAAGTATTAATTATTTTATTTCCATACTGGACTGTAACTATTCCATTTTCAAGCGAATTAATTCTTAAATAGATATAATTACCATTACTCTTATCAAAGTCAGGGTTTAGTTGAAAATTTATACTCTCGTCAGCTTTAATAGAAATATTATCCGCAATTCGAATTAACTCAGTCGGAAAATGCTTGTTGACTTTCTCATCGTAATTCCCCCATACATATGCCAGTTTAATAAAATTGAAGTTCTGTTGTTCATGCGGTTCAATAGTAAAATCCGGTTCGAAGCTTTCAACAATGCTAATTGAAAAAATTTCAAATATTGCGCCATCAGGCGGGTCAATTCTTACTGCTTTGAGTATATTGGATAATTCACTTCTCGGTACAGTCAAGTAAACATTACTTATATCGTTTTTTACTGCAATATTTATTCTTAAGCTATCTGTTTCATTAAATCCATAGAAGTCAAAGAATACCTGTAACACACCACTAACGGAGCTTAGAAACTCAATTTTTATTTGAACTTTATTATCGTTCTGTCGTGGTATGTTCATCTCTTGTAATAACGGAAAGATCATATGTGGGTCAGTTGTTCCGCACTCTAAAATAACTGAGTTTTCCTGTTGTTTAAATGTAAGATCATTTACATAATTACCATTGGCAATTATAAGCGGAACATCCATAATGAATTTTTCTTCTTTATCTATTTGCGCAATATCTAGTTTAATTGTACTATTCTTTGCTTTCCACAACTTAAAGCCATCTACTATTATCCATGGCTCATAATGTGTATAAATCCATTCTGACAATTTGAAAAGATTGAGTTGCGTTGGAATACCATCTATCTTATCCCACCACCCGTCAGTCATACCAAAGACAATAATTGGTATTCTGTCTTGGTTGTATAATTTATTAAATTGGCGAATATATACCTCCTGTGGTGGTTCAGAATAATATATCTGCGCAGAAGAAAATAAATCAGGATGTTCACGTTCTGTTAAGGCATATAATAACTGAGCATTGATAATATCAATAAAAGTCTGGTCATTATTTAATTTTTCGTTTAAAATTTTTCGTAAATTGTAAGGATACATTGGATTATTGACAGTATCAACACGGTCTTCACCTACAACATATCGCCTGAATAAAAAGTCCTTAATCCCAACAGGAGCCAAGTTGTATTCTAAAGATGCGAAAACATAAGGAGTTATCATAAAAAATCCGATAACTAAAACGGATATCGCTTTTCTTACAGCTTTATTCCCTGTGAACACTAAAGGGACAAGAACAAACAGCAATGGATAAAAATCTGTTTGCAATCCTTCGTTTAACGAATGTCTGGCCAAAGCACGTAATGATGACACTATACAAGCTACCGAAAGAAACAAATAGCAATAAGCAGCCGTATTATCCATATTCTCATTATTTGATATTTGACGTATAACCAAGATTATAAATATTACACAAAACAAGGGAAAAATTCCATAATACATTATGACTTCAAATGGCGTACGTATTGACGATATAAAATTCGTATAAGAACCTACTTTAATATCTATATCTGCCATTGCTTTAATAAGGATTAGCCTGTCTGAAAGGCTTTCACCCCGAATTGTAACTAATGTAAAATATACAATTATCGGAATAATTGAAACAATTATTACGCCCTTTATCGCATTAACAATGTTTTTCTTTGTAGTTAATGTAAGACAAATAATGACAAAACTTGCCAGAATGGCAATTTTTCCGGCTGTTGCCTGATACACAAATACCGTTAAAGCGAGTCCGAAAAATATTGCATAGTCTATTATACTTCTATTTTTTAACATTTTGCGTAAATATATTAACGGTAATAATGCAACTATATAATATGTATTACTAAAATAAATAATAGGAGTGAAGCACATAAGTAATGCCGACCATCTTACGCTAATAAATTGCCGCAAGACAAAGTAGCAAATTAAAACATTTATTATAGAATCTCCCATATATGTCCATAATAAAGGTTCCATTAAATTATAACCATTAAATAATGTATAAAGTATAGTTCCTATTGGTATTTTTTGATTAGGCCAAAAATCAACATAGGGTATTTTCCCAAATTGATAAAGTTGTTGTACCGGAACAATGGTAATTCCTGAGTGCAACCAGTCAAATCTCGCATAATAATTTGTTTGAATATGTGATGCAAACATCACTAATGACACCAGCATTACAGGTACGATGACAGTCTCCATTTTATGAATTGCGCTGTTTTCCGCAGTTACAGTACGCTTTTTTATATATATTAAGGCACCTATGATCATGAGTGTAGTGTTTATAGCAACTGCGATTACCTTAGGGGAAAACGACATTCCATACTTAGTAAGTGTATATTGTATTTCATTCCCTACAATATATGAAAACATAATAAAAGAAATTGGAATTAACGAATATGCCATAGAGGTAGGCTTAAATATTCCACCCATAAGGAACCGAACAGTCAAATATAAAATTACATATACATAGAACGCCTTTATGGTATAAACATTAATTGTTAAACTATTAAAAGATGTCATGAGTAAAACAAAATAAGTAAGTGGTACAGGAAAAAGAAACGACAATGCCGCACCTAAAGCGTTTTGTTGCATAATATTTTTTGTGTCAAGTATCTTAATAAAAGTGTGCAATCCTATCATAAAAATAACGACAGCAAGCAGTACAATAAGCTTCAATCTTAACGCATCAGCTTGTCTACGAAGTACGTTATTATAAAAAATAATGAGGTTAACCAGCATCAACATACCAAGTTCAAAGAACACAGTACTTTCAAATGAAAGAAAACCTATATCTAACTTTGATGATAAACGACATTTAATTTTTTTAAAAACATAATTCATAACTACAAATGACACAACTAGAATTATCAGCGACAACCAGAACGTATGCACACGTACAGGCGCATCAATACCATTAATACTTGCATGACCAATTGCACGGTCATAAAATTTCGTTAAATACCTTTTATATTTATTAACATAAGCAATATAGCACATAGTAAGCGCAATGCTTATTGACATCATCATTGGTATTGCTTTTATTGGTAAATCTTTTATAATAAAAATATTACATAAAAATTTCTTAAATCTGTTCATTTTAATACTCCACATATAATAATATTTAAGTATATTATTATATTTATAATAATTGATAGTATAAATAATCTTTTTAATTTTTCTTATCTTATAAAGAATATTCTCTAAATCATAATTTTTATCTTTATATCCTTAAATGCAATTTTTTCAAAAGTACATTACTTAATTTTTTAATTGTATTAATAATTCCATTTTCTAAATAATATTTTATTAATTTTTTCATATTTCTTGGGAACCATGTAATTACTCTATTTAACCGCCAAAAATTATTTTTTTGTTTTTTCTTTCTATCATATTTACTATTTTTTTCATCTGTTTTACATGTAATACATAAATATTTTTTCTTAAAGAATGTTCTTTTTATTTCATTATTATCGTTTTCTTTTCTATTAATTTTATAAGATGAATAAATTTCATCATACTCTTTACTCATCTCCTCTAAATTCTTTAATTTATAATTCGAGATAGATTTTATAACATTCCTATATCTATTTTTATTATTAAATATATTCTTGATTTTTTGATATATTTTCGAAATACCAGTACCATTTTTTATTATCCATCCCAAATTATTATTTCTTATTTTTTGACCAACAGCACCTATATCAATTGCAAAAACAGGTACATTATTCGCAATACTTTCAATAAAAGTATAACAAAATGTTTCTGGCCATATTGAAAATATACAAGTAAGTTTTATATTATTTTCTCTTAATAATTTTGTAATGTCATCCCTATTATACTCACCATGAAAAAAGAAATTTCTATTTTTTTTTAGTAATATATAAGAACTTATTGCTCCAAATAAGTGGAAATTAATATTATTTTTATGTTTATTTGAATATTTTATTAAATCTTCAATTATTTTTTTTCCTTTTACCTCAGTTATATTTCCAATAAAAGCAACATTAAAATTAATATCTGAATCTATATTCAATTCACTTTTTATTTGTTTAATGCCAACACCATGTTCTATTACATCAATAGAAATATTTTCATAAGTTGAAAATATTTCATTTTTAGCTGCCTCGGATGGAACAATTATTTTATCACATATTTTAAATAATAAATTCCAATTACTTTTCCACGTAGAAATATTAATTAATTTATTATTATGTGATAAACAAGAATTACATTCTTTTTCACTTGGAAATCCGCAATATTTATTAATTTTATTAATTTTATTAATATTTGGACACGATGCATAGTAGTCATGTAAAGAAATAATCAGTTTAAATATTTTATTTCTTTTAACATTAATAATATTAAAAAAATGTCCCAACATATGATGAATATGAACAATATCAATATTAAAACAATCAATAATATCAATAATTATTTTTTCATATTCTGTATTAAAATACTTATTCGTACAATTTTGATGAACAGATGAATATATATCTATCAATTCTTCTCCGTTTTTCCAATAACTATATAACCGATATATATTTTTATGTGGTGTTAAAATATAAAAATTATATTCATTTCTTAATAATCTGATAATATCTAATACATGAAAAGATGTACCGCCTATTAATTTATTCCGATCAAATTGTTCATCCCAACAATGAATAATAATTAATATATTGCTTTTATTGCTATTTATACACAAATTGGAACTATCCTTTTATCACTGCATTTATTATTAATTATTATTGATATACAATTTTTCATGTTTTATCTTAAAAATACTTTTTGAAACACTCTTTTATATTTTTCAATATTTTTAAAATAACTCTAAGTGGTTTTGTTAGTTTCCAAAATCTAGAATTATAAATTTTATTCAACTCATTAAATATTTCTTCTTTAGTTTGAAATATTGTATTATTTATTTTTATCTCATTTTGAAACCATGAATAATAACTATTTCCATCTTTATCATAAGGATTCGTCTTTGAAAAATAGTTTTGCACATCTAATCTATTTCTTAATAGATTTCTTTCTTCAAATTTTATAGTGGTTCCATCTGAATACAAATCATAAAAACATGAACCATTTTCAATTCTATTTTGACCATTTATATCTAAATCTTTAATATATAGATTCCGTAATTCATATAAAATAGGATTCCCTTTTGAATATAAATTTAACATAATTAATTGATCTCCAGAATCAAACCCGGAAAAATGGTAGAATAACAAAGGTTTTCCATTTACATAATATTTATTATTTTCTTTTGTAATATTTCTATGAGACAGATTCCATGTAGATACATTTGCTCCGGGGTCTTTCCAAATTAAAAGATTTTCAAATAATGCGGGCGCAATATCTCCCCATTTTTGATCTGTAAATAAACCATTTACTTTATCATCTTTACAATATTTTACTAATCTATCACGATACCATTTTGCATAAAATTTTCCATTATTATTAGCTTTTACGGCAAAAAAACCAAAATTATATGTACCATGTTTAAGAGAGCAAATCTCATTATTGATAATATCCATATCATTTTCTTCTGGAACTGTTTGATGTGGAGTAAATATTATGTCATACTTTTCAAGAAGTTCATCTATAACACGTAAATTTTTATATACGACAATATCAGGATCCAAGTAGACGACTTTTTCGTACCTCTCTAACAAATTACATAATGCTTGTCCCTTAACAGCTGTACAAAGTTCAACTACCGAATGCATATAAATCCACATATTTAAATTTTCTCCAGGAATTCCCAATTCTTCTATAGTTATAACCTCATCGAATGGTTCATTCTCAAGAATGAACCCATCAGGAATTTTATCTGAAAGGATAAGTATAAACGGAGCATCCGGCATATTATGTTTAACTGATTTTGCCAGTACCCGCGCTTTAGCCATATAAAAATTATTAATACTTGTAAAGAAAGTCATTGGTTATATCCTTTTATTTTTATGAAAAATATATCGTAAAATTTTCGTAAAAAGACGTAATGGTTTTGTAATACGCCATGATCTTGAACTTATAATACCGTCCCTCTCAGCGGTAAGATTATTCCGCTCAATTACAAGACCGTCCCTCTCGGCGGTAAGATTATTCCGCTCAATTACAAGACCGTCCCTCTCGGCGGTAAGATTATTCCGCTCAATTACAAGACCGTCCCTCTCGGTAGTAAGAACTTCCACTTCTGCAAAATACTTTTCTAATACCTGTTTAATCTTTGACAGAAAAGAAATATCATCCATAATAAAATGACGCATATTTCCTGTTATTTTTAAATTAGATATATTTCTTCCTTTAAAATTAATAATTATATGCGGATCCAAATTATCAAAAATATTTATACCGTCTGCGGTAATACCGTTAATTTGTGAATACTCAATTATACCTACATCAGTTGTTATTTGTATATTATCAATAATACAGGCAAAACCATCAATAGGGTCAAACCGTATGTTTTTAATATTTGGAGGTAATGTTACCGCCGCCTCAAAATAATTTTCATGCCTGAACAATGGAACTGCCAATATCTCTTCTGCGTTAAAACCATTTCCAGTATCCAAATATATATTACTCATTGAAGTTGGTAAGTACTTTCTCTGTATTTCATTTATTAATTTTGATTTTTCATCGCTTTCAGCAGATAGAAACGTAACTACTTTGTCAATTTCTGTTAATATTGCGCGCATAAATATCTTACTGTTTTCATTGTAATTTGTATAATATAATTTGAGTTTATCCGAACAGAAAGACGTTTGCATTTTACCGGTAATAGTAAGTGCTTCTCCTAAAGCAAATTTAATTTTTTCTAACTCTTCACTCTTGTAAACGCTTATATTGCCGAATTTATCAGCATCAAGCATCATAGCATAATTAATTGAATATTGTTTTATTTTATCAAGCGCTACATCTCCATTATCCCTGATTTCATTAAACAATACTCCTAATTGTAATGCATCAAGTATTTCACGAGGATCGCGATTTGATGTCTTCCATTTATAAATCCAATTCGGTATAACTTTCCTCATAACTTGAGTTTTACTTCTAATAGGGAAATGCGCAAAAACCATTTTTTCGAGGATATCAATTTTTATAGAGTTATGATATTCTTCTGGGTATTCAAGAAAGTGCCATCCAATTACAAAAGTCGTATGATATTTTTTTATCAGATAACTGCTTGCAATTACTTTTTTATGCCTTTCATATTTGATTGGATCTTCCATAACCGGATTTCGATAACTTATAAAATTATTCGGCATAAATCCAAGTTTAATATCCGGCTCTTTTTCGTACACATAAGTACGCCATAATGCTTGATATTCCACATCCTCATGCAAAGTTTCAAGTATCTCGCGTGGATTAATTCCGTCTATGTGATACAAAAATTCGTCTGTGTCCAAAGGTATGATTAAATCCGCACCATATTCATTGATTGCCCTGTATGCCATCGCGTCTACGACATTTCCTTCTTTGAATGGCCCTAAAACTACATTGGGATCATCATACAGATAAATCGGTAAACCTTCGGCTATCAGCTTTCTGATGATCTCATTTGTATTATCAGAACTCTGACGTTCATAGATTATCATACCGTCACAAAACGTGAGATTATAACGGCAGTACGATTCTATGATGTCGCTTTCATTCCGGGTTGCTAATACAACAAAAATTTTTTTCATAGTATATATATCCTAATATAACATTTAATATTTCTCATATATGCTTATCTTTATTTAAAATTTTCTGATATAACTTTTTTACTGTCGGATGTATACGCAAAATTTTTTATATACTTATTCACAATTTTCCTTTAATTATACCCAAGCAAACAATTTCTTCCAGTGGTGTACAATTTTATATGACGAATTTGCATCTAATATTATTTCTTCGATAACTTTTTTATCATCAGGTAAATGATATGTACATATTGCCAGTTTAGGAGCATGATTTTTTAATGTATTGCGTGCACCCTCGAGCATAAGCCTTTCTGCGCCTTCAATATCCGCTTTTATAAATCCAACTTGCTTTATTTTTTCTTTCTCTACAAAGTTGTCGAGTGTTATACAATCCACTGTACTTTTATTAATCGTATTATTTGTATTGATAATTGAATTTTCACCGCAGTTTTCTTTCTCAGCAAGTTCAACTTGACCGGTATAATTAGACAGCGCTAATGGTACCGCAATTATTCTATGATTATTTATCTCAGAGTGCCTTTTAATTATAGGTAACAATTCTTCTGTCGGTTCAAAAGCATATACCTTCCCCCCTTTTGAAGCCGCATACGCTGAAAATACAGCCATATTCGCACCGCAATCAAAAACTGTTTCATTGCCATTTATGAACGATTGCTCGTATTCATATAATCCTTCTGATGATACTACATGTTTATTTGTAATTAAGTGCAATAAAAGAATATTTATCTGACTGTAAATTTTATCAGCAAACCGCTCAGGAAGAAATTTAGGATTTAACAGGTTTATGTCTCCTATTTGGATTGTTTCATTTTCAATATCAATATTGTGCTTTCTAAGAAATTTAATACAGTAACTATTAAAAAATGCGCATCTAAGGGGAAGCGTCATTTGTATTATTTTGTTAAAACCAAAACTGACTAAACGTTCTGTTATCTCTTTATGATGTGTATCATATGTTGCAATTAATACTGTCGCTGTTTCTCTGTACTTTAATAATAATTCAATAGGTATAATAGGGATTCCGCATAAAGTATCATTTTCTATTGGAGGATATGTAACCGTGACAGCTAGTATTTTAACATCGTTTATTATATATGGTAAAATACATTCGGCTACAACGCCGGCGCCATAAATTATCATTTCTTTACTTTCAACTATTTTTTGTAATTCAGTTTCAATGTCAATATAAGAGTTATCAAGATTTTTATTTATCATAACATATACCTTCCGTCAATAAATTTTACATCCGGCCATTGCTTGTCAATTCCTTTAAACTGCGGCCATGCCGTAACGATTATAACTGTTTTTGCCTGTTCACAAACCCCATCTGCGCTTTCGCAGTAGTTTACAGAAAACGAAAATTCTTTTTGAAAAGTTTTTTTAGCTTTCGGGTCATAAACGTATAATGACTTATACCCCTTTTTTATAAGGGCGGAAATAATATCCGCAGCCGGAGTACTGCGCACATCGCCGGATTTTGGTTTGAAAGATAATCCCAGCACCCCTATATTTTCAGAAACATCCGCTGTTATCTGATTTGCAAAAAAAGACGGCATTGACCTATTTACAATCTGTACGCTTTCCAATAAGGCGGGAGTAATTCCATAATTTTTAGCATGCGCAATCATGGCTTCCAAATCTTTAGGCAGACAATAACCTCCAAATCCGCAACCAGGATATACATAATGCCTCATACCCGCATTGTTCCATCGCCAGTCCAAATGCAACGTTTCAAACGCCTGTTTAACGGAAATATCACCAATGGCATGGGCAATCATGGACATTTCATTGGAAAAGCTGACCATGTTTGCGAGCATATTGTTTGACAAATATTTGATAAATTCCGCCGTGTTAAGGGATGTAGTAATAATTGGCGCATTAAAATCTTTATATACAGCTTTTATAATATCAGCCGCAGAGGGATCTTCCGTGCCGCAGACAATTCTGTCCGGATTCATAAAATCATTCCAGCAATATCCTTCACGTAGAAACTCCGGATTACTCACAACCGACACATTGATTTTTTTTTCCCGCAGATACGGAATAATTTTTGTTTTTGTCGTACCTGGCGGTACGGTCGATTTTATTATTATAATGCCGTTAAAAGAATCATGCCTTAACGTTGGCACCAGCATATCAAGCGCGTTAAACACATAACGTAGATCAACAGCACCGTCATCACCGCAAGGCGTACCAACGCATAAAAAGATCGCCTGAATATCAGCGGTGACTTCCTGCAATGCCGTCAATATATTAAAATTTCCGCCAAGGTGACGTGATAACGCTTCAGTTAAATTCGGTTCGTACAGCGAAACTTTACCGGAAGCCAATTCAGCGGTTTTTTCTTTATTAGGGTCATACCCCAAAACGGTGTGTCCCTTTTCAGCAAATCCTAATGCGGTTGTTAAACCGACAAAACCAAGACCCATTACAACTATTTTCATTTAAGTGTTACTCACATTTATATATTATTTCATCTTTTAACAGACCGTAACGTTGTATTTCTTCTTCATTGAGGTCCTTGTTCGGCTCTATGACACATACGTCAAACCCCGCATCCTGTAACCTTGTTACATAGTCCTTTCCGTAAAGTCTTACATGATCAAATTGCCCATAATATTTAGTTCTTAATTCAGGCGTATTGTATTCCGGACTTTCCAAAGTCCAATCAAGCGTATAATCAACAGGGGTGTTGATATATGCAACCCCCCCCCCCCCAGATTTAAGGACTCTTTTCAGCTCTCTCATAGCAGAACGATCATCAGGAATATGCTCCATAACATGATTACAAATAATAATATCAAATGTACAGTCCTCATATTTTATATTTTGTATGTCTATTACATCACGTATACCTTGAGCAGAAGGATCGATATCTACAGGAAAATAATCTTTATTTGGAATGTTTTTAATTTTATTGTATAAGCACGGTTCAGGTGCAAAATGTAGTATTTTAATAGTGGTAGAAAGCTCATTTCTGTTAAATAAATTTGTATTTCTCTCGAAAAAAAGATATAAAGCCCTATGCCTTTCCAAAGAACCACAGTAAGGGCATGAAGCATTTTTTCTTTTCCCAAAAGGACCTGGTAAATATACCAAAAATTCACTACTACATATAGGACAAACTTTCTTGTTTCCATTATCAATAGCAGAATCAAGTTGTCTTTTCAACCCCTCGTAACCGTTTTTATAATTCTCAATTAGGCTCCGCAATTCTTTGTTTTTACCATAAAGACTTTCGATTTCACTTCTCATTTCACAAATTTCTTTGTTTAAGCTTTCAATTTGACTACGCATATCACCAATACGCCGCTTAAGCCTTTTTACAGGAGGAAATAAAAGAGCGATTTTTTTAATAAATTTCTTCATTATTATAATTTTTTCTTCCATAATGCCCATGGTGCATTGTCCTTATACCACACATCGGTTAATTCATTTTTATCTTTAAGCGTATCCATGGATTTCCAAAAGCCGGTATGCTTATAGGCGGCTATTTGACCTTCGTCAGCCAGTTTTTCCAAAGGTTCTTTTTCCAAAATAGTGGCATTACCATTGGTTAAATAAGCAAAAATACCCGGTTCAACTACAAAAAAACCACCGCTTACCCATGTTCCGTCCCCTTTTGGTTTTTCCAGAAAAGAACTAACACTGCCATCCTGTTCAATTTCCATGGAACCGTATTTTCCGGTAGGCTGAACGGCCGTAAGAGTGATAATTTTACCGGACTTTTCATGAAATTTAAGGAGCTTCGGGATATTAATATCACTTACTCCATCACCATAGGTAAGCATGAAACGCTCATTACCCAGAACTCTTTGAGCGCCTAATAAACGTCCGCCTGTTTGTGTATCCTGTCCCGTATATAACATTGTTACTTTCCATGGCTCAGTGCGATGATTATGTATTTCAACTGAATTTTCTATCATGTCTACGGTAATATCCGAATAACGAGTATAATAGTTAATAAAATATTCTTTGATTATATGTGATTTATAGCCGGTAAGTATAACAAAATCATGAAATCCCCAGTACGAATAAATCTTCATTATATGCCAGAGAATAGGCTTTCCGCCTATTTCTATCATAGGTTTTGGGAGAATTATAGTTTCTTCTGAAAGACGCGTACCAAGACCGCCCGCAAGTATGACTACTTTCATATTTAACACCCCAACATTATTACTATCAGCAGAACCTATCGCTTATCGTAGTTCTTCTCTATCATATTAAAAATTATATATTCAATTCATTTTGTAATGTTTTATAAATTTCCTGCCATTCCATTTTATAATGATCATGTCTTTTATCTGAAATATCAGAAAATGTTTTTGAAGAAAAAAATAAATCGGAAGCCAAATCCGCATCAATATTTTTATCATTAATTATATTAGTCAGGATGTTTTCACTTATTTGTTCTATACAAATTGTTAAATCCCTGTCAATAAATTTTAATGTCTGTAAAGAAGCAATAGTACAAAAACAAATTTGATGCGTTTCTTCATGATATGTTAATTCTTTAAGAAAATCATTTTTTGATGTTTTTCCGGTTAAATAATATTGTAATCTATTTTGAACTTTATCGTTAGCTACCGGACCTTCTATAATATCAAAATTGTGAACTTGTTCAACAGAATCCACATTTCTGTTTTTAGCTATGAAATCAAGCCATTTTTCCGTATATCCTTTAAAATATTTCTTTTTACAAATATAATCTACGAATGGACTGTCAATATAATTAAAAACAGTAATACATCCATCAGTGTTGTGCCGTTCTCCGGATTTTTTTGCCCAATTTTCAGCATGATGTTTATATTTTGTTACGTAAAAACCTTTTCCAAAATCTGTATAAGGCCTGCATTTTTCAAGATCAATCTCATTTATCAAAGTATAACCGCCGTGATATACAAGCATTATCTTGGTCCGCCATTATTCCGGCAAACTTCGTAAATATCTCTTACTGCCCAAATAATATTTTCAGAATGTAAAGCCCACCATTCATTTAATAAGTATTTTAATCCGCCATATTTCTTTAAGAAATTATACGCATTAGGGATAGACATTTTATATGTGTCTGCAAACTCAGGAATTATACAGGAAATAAAACTTATTTTGTCGGATATGTCACTCATAAAATTTACTGTTTAATTAATATTATCGAAATATGTTCAATATCAGCTAACACGAGGAAACCTCACAATAAATTGTTCGCTATCGACATCATTCCCTGCTTAAAAAGCTCAGGGATAGTTCCTTTTAAATCTTCCGGTTTACTTTTATAATTGTTTCCGCCAATATCATTTCCTATAAACATAACAAATTTTATGGTAAAGGCGGGACACAAGGATTGTGGTTCCCAACCAAAAAACAATAATCCGGCAAGGGTTAAATGATTATTACTCATAACTTTATTGTTAATCAATGCCTCTTCTAAAGTCATTCCTTTTTCTTCATAACTCATTTTGTATTTTTTCTTAAAATATTCAGAAAAAAGCCATGTGTCTATGTCTTTTATACTCGTATCAAAGATTTCAATCTCATCGGTAAGACTGTCAGAATGAGGCAGACGCTCTTTGAACTGCGCTGTGCTAGATTCGCCGCCATTAATAATTGCTAACAATTCTTGTTCTGTCATTTGAAATTTTTATCCATCGTCACTTAAATCATGAGATAAATCAAAAAGAAGCACATAAAATATTCCTTGTTCTATATACCCAAAACAACGGTATTTTCGAGAAATTCTAAATTTATGTATTTTTTTATTTTCTGATTTAAAATATCCTTTCCCGTCTTTATACTCTTTAAATTTAAACGAATCATCAGCAAAAATTTGTGACCAGGTTAATTCCGTAAATTTTCTAAATCCATCAACAAATAGATTTTCATCTTCTTTAGTTAAAATATTAAAACTTTCTTTTGGATTTATTCTTGAAAAATTTAATTTATCATCTTTAAATCTCTTCTTACAATATTCTTCACAACTAATTAAATTTCTATTATATGCCATTTCAATATAATCCATTCTATTAACCAGATTATCAAGCGTTATTTCTGTTTTTTCTTTCAGAATTAGAAGACTCTCGGAAGAAAAATTCGGATGTATAAATGAAATAACTATTCTATCTCTTTCACATGCTTCAGCCAAAGATTGTCCTGTTACGCAATTCTCCATAAACAGATAAAAGACATCCGGCGAATGTTTTTGATTATTTTCCCAATAAGGCTCTTCAAACAGACACGCAAGACCTGATTTCATTTTACGAATTTCATCATATTGCCTGGAAATTGTGCCGACAAGGATATTATAAATTGTTGTATCTCCGGTTATTCTAGATTCGTAAAAAACATGATTTTTATAAATCAAAACATTTGGTCCTTTTATTTCATTTAAAAGCGCATTAAACTTAAATAATGCGCCTTCTATAAATTCATAAACAGAAGTAAACTGACTACTTAATGAAAACTCGTTAATTAGCATTTCTGTCATTGTAGTCCCAATAAAGCGTCAAGATCATCATCAAATTGATCAAAAAGTCCTTTCTTAAAATTTAATATACGACCTTTATCGGACAATTGTATTTCCGTTGTACAGGAAGAATTATTTTCATCAAGTTCAAAAAATAAAAGAGCTGTTTTTTCTTTTTCTATCTTGTTAAACGCTACAGCTTTGCGAATTCCGTTAAAGATATGGTCGCTATGTGTTTCAATAACTACTTGTATACCGCTATTAGCTGCCAATGCGATTAACTCGGCAAGTCTTGATTGTCCTTTAGGATGAAGATGCGCTTCCGGATTTTCTATTAATAAAAGCATATCTTTTTTAGCAGACAAAAGAACGGTAATAACAGGGAGGGCATAGGTAAGACCAAAAGCCGCATTTTCTGTTTTGTATTCATCAGTTGTTCCAATATTACCTATTCTGTCAAAAGAATAATGAATTGTATAAGATTCTCCGATCTTTTGCGGAATAATATTAACATTCGGACATATTTCCCGTTCCCATGTAATTACCTGGTTTAAAAGATCGATATACTCAGAATTACTATTTTTTAATACGGGGTTTATTTTTTCCTTTCTCCAAAAATGAAGATACTGTGCAACTAGTTCTCCATAGCCATTTCTCAATGAGATTTGCCGCTCAGACTCTACGGCAAGATCATTGCGTTCATATTTAAATTCAGGTAATCTGCCGGCGCTTAAATATTGAAAGTCATTTGTAAACAATTGCAGACTGTTTATTTCATCTCCTGAATCAACTATGTTTTGTAGTAATGGCAAAAAATCTTTGTTTTCCGAAACAGCAAATTTCCAAGAATAAAAATGATTATCTGCCTTAATCTCGAATTGTAAAAAATCATCTTTTGACGCCTGATAAATTACATCTTTTCCAATACCAATACTGCAAAGAGTATCATTAAGTATTAACGCTTCATTCAAGCGTTGCTTTTTAAATGATTGCCTCAGTAATAAAAGACTTTGAATTACAGAAGATTTTCCGCTTCCATTTAATCCGGTTAAGACCGTTAATGGCTTGAGCCGTAATAAGGTATCGGCATGAGATTTAAAATTTTTAATATGCAGTTCCGTTATCATTTTTCCGCCAGTGCTTCTTCTATTATTTTTCTTATATCTGTAAAACGCTGTACAACATTTACTTTTAATGCGGTACCTTGTGTTAAGGATCGCAGGAATTTTTTATCTTCTTTGTTATGTAAGGCTATAAACTTAGTCCGGAATATTTCTTTATTTTCAATAAGCTTTCTGCATTGTCCTTCCGGTAATTTCGCAAAATTCACGCTTAATGAATCAAATAAAGCTTTGTTAATAGGTTTCCGGGGATCATCTGATTTATATCGCTTCCGAAAAGCGTCATTCTCAAAAATATCCCATGCCGTATTCAAAGCTTTTTTATAATCAGTTTTTAATTTAGTTTTCTGCTCATTTGTTAATGTACCAATCAATTTCATACCTTTACTCATAAATGAATCCATGTCAGGCGTATATTCATTGTAATCAATTAGGTAAAAAGAGACAAAACGGGTTGCAAAATCTCTATCTTCCATACGCCGTGTAGGAATACGGCCTGTGGTTACTTTGACAAAAAGTTTTCCTTCTTCTGTTGGTTCTTTAACTTTTATTCCTGGTTCATTTTCTTGTTTATATTCATCTTTTACACCACGTACCAAGTCGGCAATTAAATTAGCCGGTTCACCTTGATGAAGGGCATTACGCAGTTCTTGTGCTGTTAATACAAGACCACCCTGATTAAGACGGCTAAAAATATTATATTTTACTTCATCCGGCGTGCCCTTTTCCAAAATATATACGGTAATAGGAAATGTTTTTATTCGCCGTTGTAATTCACGGGGCAGCTTGTCATACGTCATTCCGTTATATTCTTTTAAAAATTCAAGATTTTCAAGAATAAGTTTTTTTTGCAAAACAAAACTACGTAAAGTATTTATTCTTTGCAGTCCGTCGATTACTTCCCAGTTATTATCATCTTTACCGTCAAAATAGAAGGTTGGTATAGGTAACCGTAAGAATATCGTCTCTAAAAGACGGCTTTTTTTTGTATTATTCCATAAATTAGGGAGACGCTGAAAATCACTATGTAGTGTTATTTCACCCCATTCCAACCGTTCAATTAAATCACCTAAAGTAAGCGGTTGGGTTGACACTTTTATATCAGTAGGGTTAAAAGGTACTTCAATAACAACACTGTCATCGTTCTCTTCTAATTCAATAACATCTTCATTGTTAACGTCAGTAACTAAATTTTGGCTGTCTGTATTAATCAAATTTATTCCTATCGTTTATTGTAATTTTTTTCAATCCAATGCTGGTACTCTCCGCTGCGTATGCCATTTATCCATTCCCTGTTAGCCAAATACCAATCTACCGTGCGCAAAAGTCCTTCTTCAAAGTTTACAGTCTGTTTCCAGCCAAGCTCTTTTTTTAATTTGGAACAGTCAATCGCATAGCGTCTGTCATGACCGGGACGGTCTTTTACATAAGTAATGGTAGAACGTATTTTTTCAGCGGCTTTGTGCGATTTATTTGCTGTAATGTCAATCAGAACATTTAACAGTTTTATGTTCTCCCACTCGTTTTCACCGCCAATATTGTATTTTTCTCCCACCTTGCCTTTTTGCATGATAGTCCAAACCGCATTATTGTGGTCTTCCACATACACCCAGTCCCGAATATTTCTTCCGTCTCCGTACACAGGAAGCGGTTTTTCTTCCAGCATATTCAGGATCATCAACGGGATAAGTTTTTCAGGAAACTGATATGGACCATAATTGTTGGAACAGTTGGAAAGGGTAACCGGCAAGCCGTAGGTGTGATTGTATGCCATTGCAAGATGATCGCTTGCCGCTTTACTTGCGGAATAGGGTGAACGAGGATCATAAGAGGTAGTTTCTGTAAAATAGCCTGTTTCTCCAAGAGAGCCGTATACTTCATCGGTACTGATGTGATGAAACAACACATCCTTAGCGTCTTTCCATGCGTTACGCGCAACATCAAGCAGGGTAAAAGTTCCCATGACATTGGTTTTTATAAAAGTTTCCGGTCCTAATATCGAACGGTCTACATGGCTTTCTGCGGCAAAATGGACTACGGTATCAATTTCGTATTTTCTGAATAGCGATTCAACAAGAGGGCGGTCGCAAATATCGCCGTGTTCAAAGAAATACCGTTTTCCGCCAAACTTTTCTTTTATCTCCCTTAAACTTCCGGCATTTCCGGCATAAGTAAGATTATCCAGATTAATTATCCGTCCTGTAAAATCAGGTTTTTCTGTCGCTTCACCAAAAAGAAAACGAATAAAATTAACGCCTATAAATCCTGCGCCGCCTGTTACAAGAATATTTTTTAAACTACGCATTAAAGTGATTCTCCGCTTATCATATTGTGTATTATATGGTCGTCAGAATAACGATGATTATAATAAGCCCGGCTTAGAGCCGTACCACCGGTTAGAAAAAATCGGACGCCACATTTGCTTATAGTGTTCATCACCCCATCTTGTAGGGGGTAAAGGTTCTTTTCGTAGTACTGCGAGGGCAAAATCAAAATGATACCTCCTATCCTTAGGCCAAATACGCTTTGCTATTTCCGGAGTATATAATTCTTTAATTTTTTCAACTCCCCAAAGAGTCGTTACATAGTGCCAAGGGAGCCGTTCTAAAGATCTAACAAAAAGTTTATCTTGGGTAAATGCCCCGGAAGTTTTAAGTCTCCCTTCGATTACCGCAAGCATATCTTCATGAGTATCCAAGTAATCCCAATTAAGATTACCCATTAGTTTTAATTTTTCTTCATGACTTAAGGTCATTATTACTTTTTAAAAATTCCTTTAAACTTTTTTCCCAAGCCGGTATGTTAATTACTAATGTTGATTTTATTTTACTTTTGTCCAGAACCGAATAAGCGGGACGCTTTACCTTTGCTGGAAATTCGGAACTGGTACATGGCATTACATCGCATTTTCCGGTTAAAATTCCCAGAATGCGTCCCTGATCATATATTTCTTTGGCAAAATCAAACCATGAAATTTCGCCTTCGTCCGTAAAGTGATAAATCCCATAAGGAACATCCTTGCCGGCTTGCCCTGCTTTGATAAAAGCAATTATTGCCTCAGCCAAATCAAAAGCCCATGTAGGGCTACCCCTTTGATCGTTTACTACTTTTACTTTGTCCCTCTCCTTCATAAGTCTTAGCATAGTATGAACAAAGTTATTGCCGTATTTACCGTAAAGCCAGGCTGTTCGTATTATGTATGTATTTTTATTTTCTTCAAAGACTTTTATCTCTCCATCCCTTTTGGTTAGCCCGTAAACACCAATTGGATTTGTCGCGTCATCTTCACGGTAAGGACGAAAAACATCTGTTTCTTCGATTTTTATTCCATTTCCGTCAAACACATAATCAGTCGAAATATGAATCAACCGCGCGCCGATTTTTTTAGCGCAAGAGGCTATATTACCGGCCCCCAACGTGTTCAAGCGACGGCAATTATCAATATCATCTTCCGCTTTATCAACCGCCGTATAGGCGGCGCAGTTTATTATCCAATCAATTGATTGATTTCCAACAAATTTTTCGAGCGCCTTCGCATCAGTAATGTCAATTTCACAATCCGTTCCAATGAATGAATAGCCGGACTTTTCCAAAAGCAAAGAAAGTTCCGTTCCCAGCATACCCTTGTTGCCGATTAGCCAAATCATTGTTTTTTATCCCCGGTTGACAGTGATGATAAAAATGGGAGTTTCTTGTCCTTATCAGATAATATATATTCCAAACCTAAGTCAGGCCATTTAATTCCGATATCCGGATCATTCCAGATAATGCCGCCTCCATCTTCAGGATAATAAAAATCCGTGCATTTGTATGCGAAAATAACCTGTTCTGTTAACGCCAAAAATCCATGGGCGAATCCCGGTGGGATGTAAAATTGGTTTTGTTTCTCGCTGTCTAAAATAACCGCGTGCCATTTGCCCCACGTAGAAGAATTCTGCCGTATATCCACCGCGACATCAAACACTTTACCCTGTATGGCTCTGACTAACTTTCCCTGTGGGCGGGTTTTTTGAAAATGTAAACCGCGGAGCGTACCTTTACCCGACTTTGATTGGTTATCCTGTACAAAAGGAAGAGTAATTCCTTCGGCGTGAAAATCCCGTTCGGAATAACATTCAAAAAAATAACCTCGCGCGTCTCCAAAAACTTTTGGCTGTATCTCGTATAAACCTTGTATCGGGCATGGCGTAAAAATAAAAGACATTACATGCTCTCCGCAATATACCGTAGATATTCGCCGTATTCTGTTTTGTATCCTCCGGCAAGCTGCAAAAGGTTTTCCCTGCTTATCCAACCGTTGTTATAGGCTATCTCCTCTATGCAGGAAACATACATTCCCTGCCTCTTTTGTACGGTTTCTATAAAGTTCGCCGCTTCCAGTAAATCGTTGTAAGTACCGGTATCAAGCCAAGCCATACCACGACCAAGAGTCTCTACAGTAAGCTTACCCTGTTCCAAATAGGCGTTATTAACAGCGGTAATTTCTATTTCCCCTCTGGCAGAAGGTTTTATATTTTTCGCGATATCAATTACCGCATTATCATAAAAATAAAGTCCCGGTACGGCATAATGACTTTTAGGAAACGCGGGTTTTTCCTCAATAGAAATCGCCTTTCCGTCTTTGTCAAATTCCACAACGCCATAGGCTTTTGGGTCCTTAACATAATAACCAAAAATTGTTCCTCCCCCGTTTTTTTCAATTCGGCTTCTGGTATCCTTTAAGGTTTGCGTGAATCCTCGTCCATAAAAAACATTATCTCCTAAAATCAATGCGGAGCTTCCACTGCCGATAAAATCAGCTCCCACAATAAACGCGTCCGCAAGTCCCCTTGGGGTTTCCTGAACCTCATAGTCAAAACTCATGCCAAGCCAACTGCCATTTCCAAATAAATCCTTAAAAAACTGTAAATCTCTGGGAGTAGAAATAATCAGTACTTCCCTAATCTCGGCAAGCATTAGTACGGAAAGGGGGTAATAAACCATAGGTTTATCGTAAAGCGGTATTAGTTGTTTTGATAAAACTTTAGTAATCGGAAAAAGCCTTGTACCTGAGCCTCCGGCCAAAATAATACCTTTCATTTGTAAAACTCCCAATAAGCGGCGCAGACTTCTTTTGCATCGCCTGTCATTACAACCTCGCCCTTACGCAACCAGAGCGCTTTATCGCATAAACGTTCAATCATACTGCTGTCATGAGACACAAGAAGCATTGTCGTAGCGCTTTTTAGCATCTCATGTATCCGTGTTTCACACTTTCGTTGAAAAGCGGCATCTCCTACCGCAAGAACTTCGTCTACAATAAGAATCTTAGGTTTTACCACCGTTGCCACCGAAAACGCCATACGGGCCATCATACCGGTAGAATAATTCTTAATGGGCATATCAAGAAAATCGGCTAGTTCGGAAAACTCTACTATCTCGTTATAATGTTCCCTCATAAATGCCTTGCTATGACCAAGTAGGGCGCCTTCCAGATAAATATTTTCTCCTGCGGTTAAATCCGGATCAAATCCCGCTCCAAGTTCCAACATTGGAGATATAGAACCGTTTATTATTACTGAACCGGTATTCGGAGCGATAATACCGCAAATAAGCTTTAATAAAGTTGATTTTCCCGCTCCGTTACTGCCAACTATGCCCCAGGATTCTCCCTGCTTTACTTCAAAATTTATATTCTTAAGAGCGAGAAATTCCTTAAAATGAAGATTGCCCTTAACAAATTTTACAAAATATTCTTTAATGTTGTCAATTTTTTCCGAGGCCATGTTAAAGCGCACTGTCGCATTTTCCACTTTGATAACGGTCGGTTCCAAAAAACACCTCACATATATAAAATAAACTTGTTTTTACTGTAGGAAAAACTTATTATTCCTATAAACAGCATAATAAAAGCCGCAACCGCTCCGCGAATCGACAGATCTAAACTGCCTACATTAGGACCTTCTAAAGTAAAATTACGAAACAAGGTTATATAAAAATACATGGGATTGTAGCGTGTAATGATAAAGCGAAGCCAGTCCGGCAGAATACTTGCCGGATAGAATATACAGGAAAGATACAGCCATGCGGTAGAAAAAACCTGCCAAATATACACTAGGTCCCGAAAAAAAACAGTGGCCTGAGCCATAAACAGACCTAATCCAACGCTGAAAATATATATTTGAATGATAGGAATAACCACAAACAAAAAGCGTATTGTAAACGGAGTCTTTGTAGCAAAAATTAAAATGATAAGCGCCCCCAGGGAAAAAAGAAATGTTACAAATTCGCTGGTTACCACCGCCAGGGTAAAAATATACTTAGGAATATATATTTTCTTTAAAAGAGCCGCATTACCAAACACCGAAGAAAGCGACCTGGATACGGCGACTAACATAAATGTAAAAAGCAAATTCCCAATAAGAAGATAAATGGGAAAATTTACGACATTTTTTGAAAATAAATTTGAAAAAACCATTACCATTACCAGCATGGTAAGGAGGGGGTTTAGCATACTCCAGACGTAACCTAAAAAACTTCTGCGGTATTTTAGTTTAATATCACGGGCTACAAGCTGGAAGAAAAGTTCCCTGTATTTAAGAAAGATTTGTAAGCGTGAAATTGTTTTTTTAATAATATTCATATTGTCTTTTATAACTCACTTCAATAAATATAAAACATCCGCTTGTTTTTACTTAAAAATCAAGTCAAACAAATGCCTTGCCGTCCACAAAAACGGTTTTTTTTAAAATTCCATAAAAAAACCCAGCCGCCGCCGAAACAGGCTTGCCGAATTTGCCGGTACAATAACAATAATATACCAACAGTTTTACAAATTCTCAGTCAAATTTTGTCATATTCCACAGATAATCAGTATATAATATACCGCCAAATCAGTCAATGCTTAAAACTTTCCACAAATTAAAGGGGAAATCAGAATATTTACTTAATTCTATAACCGTAATAATAACTTAATTACCCTTTATTATCAAGTTTTGACAAGAAAAAATCGAAAAAGAGCAATCCTTGACATAAACCTATAAAAATGGTAATAAATACAGACAATAACCGTAGTTTAACGCTAATTTAGGAGTTAATAATCAGTGATAATCAAGATAACGGATCTGTGGAAAATATACGCCATGGGCAACGTCGAGATTCAGGCTTTAAAGGGCATTAATCTTGAAATAGAGGAAGGTGAATTTGTTTCCATTGCAGGTTCTTCCGGCTCCGGCAAGACTACCCTGATGAATATTATAGGTTTAATTGACAAATGTAGCCGCGGTTATTTGGAAATAAATAATCTTGAAATAAAAAACCAAAACAGGCAGGAACTGGCGCGGCTTAGACGGGAATATATCGGCTTTGTATTCCAATCATTCAACCTTCTGCCCGTCTTGAACGTTTTTGAGAATGTGGAATTGCCGTTGATAATAGCAAAAAAGGGCGGGTCAAAGGCGGAACGCCGTGACAGGGTAAATTACCTGCTGGAAGAAGTGGGACTCACGGAGCGGAAAAATCACATTCCCGCAAAGCTTTCCGGCGGCGAACAACAGCGGGTTGCCGTCGCTCGAGCGCTTGTAACAATGCCAAAAATTGTCATTGCCGACGAGCCGACCGCAAATCTTGACTCCGGTACGGGAGAAAAGGTTTTAAACTTAATGCAGAAATTAAATCATGAGGAAAAAACAACCTTTATTTTTTCCACGCACAATCCGGAAATATGGGAAATGGCGAATCATGTCGTTTTTCTGCATGACGGTATAATTAAATCGGAGAAAAGACAGTAATGGTTTTTTATCTGGCCATTCGTAATATCATCAGAAACAAAAAAAATAATATTATCATTATTTTACTTATCGCGACTATCACTTTTATCTTTTTTATCGGGAATAGCGTCATTAGAATGATAGACCGGGGTATTCGCCAGGCGTATATCGAAAACCTTACGGGCGATGTAGTGCTGGAAAAAACGTCTGATGTAACCATGAACCTTTTTAGCGCAAATACTCCTGTTATTAGTTATTATTTTAATATACCCGTCCTTCCCGCCTATAATTTAGTAATGGAAACAATATCTGCCGAGCCGAGAATAAACAAAATGACAAGTCAGGTATCCGGCAAAGCCTACCTTGACCTCATGAATATTCGGGAGCCGGTTTTACTGTGCGGTATTGACGCGGAATCATATTTTTCACTTTTCCCGGGAATTGTTCTTAAAGAAGGACGGTTTCTGGGCATCGGTGAACATGGCGCGATGATTACGGAGGAACAGGCGCGAAGAATTGAAATTCAAGGCGGACAGCGTCCTTATATCGGCGCGCCTCTGCTTTTAACATCCGGCGGCGCTATCGGATTTAAAATAAGGGAAGTTCCGTTAGTCGGAATTTATGAGTATAAAAATCCCGGTCAATTTATGAATGAGATTATCATCATCGATCCGCAAACAGTAAGGGTACTAAACTCAATACAGGTGGCGGACGGTTACAGTAAAGACGACTATTTAAATTCTGAAACCGGCAAAAACTCCACCCGCCTTTTGACGGTTGATTCGGATGATATTTTTAGCGAAGTGTTTACAGCTAACGATGTATTGGAAGAAGACGAATTTTCCGCAGAATTGTTGGAAAATTATTTAAGAGATTCTAAAACTGATACGAATGTACAGGAAACGGGAGGAGACTGGAATTTTATTATTCTTCGCCTGAAAAAGGGAGTATCCGCCGGAGCGTTTATCTCATCTCTGAATAAAAAAATTCAAACCTATGGCATAACCGCGGTAAACTGGAGAATAGCGGCGGGATACTCCGCCATCATTTCACTACTGGTTCAAATATTGTTCAATTCCGGAATTTTTTTAGTATGCGTCGCCGGCGTTATTACCGTAATCAATATTTTTTTAATTACTGTTTTTCGCCGGACAAGGGAAATCGGCACACTCAGGGCGATTGGCGCGTCAGACTCTTATATCCGTTCTCTTGTTTTTTCAGAAAATCTTATTATCGCTCTGATTGCCGCCATTGCCGGACTTTTAATCGGCGTATTATTCATGTTTTGGATTAACAGTCTGAACATTAACATCTCAAACGAGCTGATTGTTTCATTATTGGGCGGTCAAGTTTTAAAACTGGAAATTATACCCCAAACTGCCGTTGTTTCATTTTTCATGGCGGTATTATTTTCTTTGGCCGCGTCTTTATATCCGGTGGAAGTAACGGTACGGATTGAGCCGATAGTGGCGGTACAGAGGGGATAATGGAAAAGTTTTTTGCCGTTTTTAAGTTGGGTCTTAAGTATCTGTACCGTTACAAACGACGCTACGGTTTTCTTATGGTTGCCCTTGTATTTGGTTTTGCGGTGGTCACTTTTATCACTTCATTAAAAGACGGAATGTACGATAATGTGTATTATGCGGCCCAGTCGCATTACGCCGGGGATATTATCGCAATTGGATACGATACTAATACTTCCACATATCTTATTAACCATTTGGGACAAGATGAAATATCAGTCATTTTAAATGCGGCTGATCGCGCGGAAATAAATCCTAAGTATACGGTATTAAGGACAATCTATGGCGCGAATGAAATTGTCCATTTTAACGGTAATGCGATACAGCTCAAACGTTTGATGGGTTGCGATTGGGATAAGGAAGCGCATTTATTAAACAAAATGAATTTTGAAGAACCGGTCAATTCCATCCTGGGTAACCAAGACATTATTATTTCAGTTCCGATAGCGCGGCAACTTGGCGCTAAAATGGGAGATAATATTTTGCTGGAAATTGAAAACCGCTGGGGACAGAAAAATACCGGAACATTTATTGTAAGAGGAATTGTAAATGACACGTCTATATTTGGTTATTATAAAGCTTACATTTCCAGATTAAGTCTTAACCGGCTTATTGATTATGCTGACGATGACTGTTCTTCTATCGGTTTTTTCTTTAATGAGCCGGACACCGCCGAACATAAACGCAGGCAATTACAAAAAGTTTTATCAGAGCAGACGCGGATACAGGTAGGTCCGTTGGTTTACGACAGGGATCAAATGGCTTTGGAAAGAAACGGTCCATGGGAAGGATTAATGGTTTTTTTATATACTTTACCGGTTTATTTATCGGAAATATCGGAACTGTTAGACGCGATGAATATAATTACTTATTTGCTGTATGTTATGATGCTATTAATAATTTTGGTAAGCGCGGCCGTTACATACAGGTTGATACTTCATGAACGCGCAAAAGAACTGGGTACTATGCGGATTATCGGTTTCTACGGAAGTGATCTGCGTCTGGTTCTCTGGACGGAAGTTCTTATAATAGGTTTTATTTCGCTAATAGCCGGTTTTATACTGGCTCAAATTTTAGGCTGGGCGGTTTCATTGCTGTCTTTTTCATGGTTTCCCGGTTTTGAGATTTTTATGAAAGACGGAAAATTGTCGCCTCTGTATCTTCCTAAGACAATGTTTGTTAATATTTTGTTGGTTTTTATCGTGCTTTTTGTGATGGCGTTATTTCCGTCCATTCGCGTTTCCCGTAAAAACCTGCCGGGACTTTTATCAGGAGAACCATTATGATTTCAATAAAAATTAAAGGCTTTATTTTACCTATTTTGTTCTTTTTTACGACAGCATCCATCCAAGCGATATCGGATCAGGAAATGTTAGTCAAAGTCGATTCGCTTGCCAGTTATTACGGCGTTGATTTTTCCGCCGAATACACGATTGTACAGGAAAAACCGGGACAGGGACTTTCCAAAACCGTAGTGGGAGTTTTTAGAAGGGACTCCAACGAAACATACGTAATTGTGGTAATGGAGCCATTAATCAGTAAAGGACAGGGGTACTTAAAGCAGGGAAAAACTCTGTGGTTTTACGACCCGGAAAGCCGATATTTTAACACAACAAGTAACGCCGACCGTTTTCAGAATACCAACGCCAGAAATTCGGATTTTACCCGGTCTACCCTCTCCGAAGATTATAAGGTAACAGCCGGAGAAGACGTAACATTGGGGCGTTTTAAATGCCGGCTTCTGACACTCGAAGCCGTTACCAAAGACGTAACATACCCAAAAATGAAGGTCTGGATCAGCGAAGACGGCCTGTTACGCAAAACTGAGGATTACAGTCTTTCGGGACAACTGCTTAGGACATCGGCAATTCCCGATTATTACTCGATTAGCGGACGTTATGTTCCCAAACAAATTTTATTTGTAGACGCGTTACAGGGGATGTTTATTAACGGAAAATTTGTAAATGAAAAAACTCAAATTTCAATTTCTATGCCTTCTTTTAACAAGGTGGCGGATTCTGTTTTTTCAAAAACTTTTTTGGAAACGGTTAACAAATGAAAAGGCTTTTATTCGTCTGCATAGGAATACTATTTTTCGCGATTCTTCCGGCCCAGGAAAAAAATACGTTGGATTGGGATATAGACGACATTTTTAATGAGCCTGCGCAAGAATCTCCCAATGAAGAACCGGAGAACAATAAATCCGCGGTTACTGTTAATAAATTGTTAAGGCAAAAGGGGATTTCATTTAACGCATCTTATGAATTTCTGATAGGCATCGCTCCAGGATGGCGTGAACCCCCTTGGTCTTCCGTCGATGACTACGGTTTTTATCTGAATCGTTATATAAAATTAAACGGTTCACTATCCATAGATGCCCAAATTGACGACTTTTTTAGAGTTATATCAATACTTAGTTTTGAGATACCTGATTTCCGTATAAGGCTTGGAGACTTTTTTTTTGATTACAACATCAACGACATAATTTTCTTGCGCGGAGGAAAGTACAGCTATTCATGGGGTCTCGCTTCAAATTTTACATTTACAAATTTACTGGCGCGTGTTCCAAATGATAGCGTTACAGGAGATTCTTTTATTTTAAAGGCCGACATACCCACCGGTATCGGCGGTTTTCAAATCCTTGCCTTGACAAGATATGATCTGATGAATCTGACGGGCGATTCTGATCCGCCTAGATTTGAAGATTTTGGTTTTGGCGGCAAATATAATCTTGCCCTTCAATGGGCGGATTTTAACATGGGTTTATATTATCAAGAAAATATGCCTCTGAGAATTTTTCTGTCAATAAAAACCACCCTTTGGAAAACCGAGTTTTACACTGAAGGGCTCATCGCAATTAACGTTAATGATCCGGCTGATGTAAGCGGCGCGGTGAGTTTAGGTTTTGTCAAAGAATTATTTAACAACAAATTAATCGTGAACGGGGAAATATTCTACAATGCGGAAAATGATTCATACCAATATAATCCGGAAACCTATATTACGGAAGCAATTGCCACTCCCTTTGTTAAAGATTTAAATCTTGCGTTAAATCTGAGCTACAAGTTAGGAGGAAAAATAAATCCTGTTCTATTTACGCAAATGCGTTACGCTCCTTTTGAAAATTCGGTGCAGTTAATACCCGGTATCAAGATTAACCCGTTGTCAAATGTCGAGGTTTATTTAGCCGTACCAATGTCTCTGGGTTCTAAAGAAGGTTATTATTATAAAAACACTTATATAACGGATTCTGAAAGCGGGCCTATTCCTTTTAGCGTAATTTTATTGATTAAATTATCAGGAAACTTGCAGTTCAAAAATTAGAAAAATTTTTCGCCCTACACGTCCAAATTACTAACCAGTAGCGCGTTTTCTTCGATAAACTCACGGCGCGGACCGACAACCTCACCCATCAACGTGGTAAAAATTCTTTCCGCTTCGGGAACATCGTCCAAGTGCACCTGAATAATATTGCGCTTGTTCGGGTCCATTGTCGTATCACATAACTGATCGGGGTTCATTTCACCTAACCCTTTGTACCGCTGAACTGACACTTTTTCCGCATCTTTACCCGATTCGCTAAGAATACGGTCTTTTTCCGCGTCATCGTAAGCATAGAACGATTTTTTATCGTAACTCACTTTGTAAAGCGGCGGCATTGCAAGATATACATGGCCCTGCTCGATAAGAGGAGTCATATAACGGTAAAAGAACGTTAAAAGCAATGTACGGATATGTGAGCCGTCTACGTCGGCATCCGCCATTATGATAATTTTATGATAACGGATTTTAGAAACGTCAAATTCATTTCCGCAACCCGCGCCGATGCTCGCGATGACCGGCTGTAATTTGTCATTGGTAATTACTTTCTCAATACGCTGTTTTTCAACATTAAGCATCTTGCCCCACAGAGGAAGTATCGCCTGAGTGCGGCGGTCTCTGCCTCCCTTGGCGGAGCCGCCAGCGGAGTCGCCCTCTACGATAAAAAGTTCGCACTTTGCAGGGTCTTTTTCGGAGCAGTCGGCAAGCTTTCCCGGCAATCCCGCGCTGTCCATCGCATTTTTGCGTCGGGTAGCGTCCCTTGCCTGACGAGCCGCAATACGCGCCTTCGCAGCTAACACTGATTTTTCAAGTATGTTATTAATTACATCGGGATGTTGGTCAAAGAAAAGCTCAAGCTGTTCGTTTACAACGGACTCAACTATGCCCTTCACTTCCGAGTTGCCGAGTTTCCCCTTTGTCTGCCCCTCAAACTGCGGATTTGGCACTTTAACAGATAATACCGCTGTCAGTCCTTCGCGCACGTCGTCGCCGGAAAGAGTTTCGTCTAACTTTTTGGCGTGTTTGGACTTTTTAAGGAACTCATTCAAAGTACGGGTAAGCGCGGACTTAAATCCGACAAGATGAGTACCGCCTTCGCGGGTGTTTATATCGTTCACAAACGAAAACATTATTTCGTTAAAGCCGTCGTTGTACTGGATTGCCGTCTCTACCTCAACCTGACCGCCCAAGCCGTCATCGCGGATACCGTCAAGATAAACCGGCTCTTTGTAAAGTACGGTTTTATTTTCATTTAAATACTCGACAAAACTTTTTACGCCGCCTTCAAACATAAAATCGTGGACTTTTGGCGTGGATAACCGTTCGTCGCGGATAGTGATTTTTAAGCCCTTATTTAAAAACGCCAGTTCCCGCAGACGGTTGGAAAGAGCGTCAAAATTATGGGTAGTGGTCTCAAAAACCGAAGAATCGGCTTTCCAACGGACAACCGTACCTTTACGGTTCGGCGAATATGAATAGGGAAGCCCTGTGGGTTGAATTTCCTTAGCCGGACTTTCCGCTACCCCGATTTTATAACGCTGTGTGTAGACTTTCCCGTCAAGATGAACATAGGCTTCGCACCACTCGGAAAGCGCGTTCACGACGGAAACACCGACCCCGTGCAAACCGCCTGAAACCTTATACGATTTTTTATCAAATTTACCGCCGGCATGCAGTTTTGTCATTACCAGTTCCAGGGCGCTGACATGCTCGGTGGGATGAATATCCACAGGGATACCTCTGCCATTATCCTCGACCCTGACTATATCATTTCCTTCCAGAACAACAAGAATATTTGTACAGAAGCCCTGCATAGCCTCGTCTATAGAATTATCTACAACCTCAAAAACCAGGTGATGAAGACCGTCAATCCCGGTTGTCCCGATGTACATACCCGGGCGCTTACGAACCGCCTCCAGCCCTTTTAAAACGGTAATATTTTGCGCAGTATAGTCGTTTTGCATACTCATTTTATCAGTATACAGATTTTAGGTGATAGAGTAAATACGAAGCGGAGATCGTTTTGCTATTCATTACCCTTTAACAGGGTGCTTTTATTTGTTCCCACAACCTCTCTTTCCCCACCCCTGTAGCAATCAGCACATCCGCTGTTTCCTGTTCGCTCAACTTGTCAATGTTACCGTGGGTTTTGAATTCTTCAATACCTTTTAACACCGCGTCGAAACGCCGCTTGTTGATTTTGTTCCTCATTGTAAAGATAAGGCAGGTTACAAGAAGCGTGAATGGTATGAGAACAAACATCCATTTTATGCCCAATACAACATTGCTCTGAGCGTAAGAGGCGGGATCAAAATTATCAGTGCTGGCTTTTAAAACCGAGTATTTATTCTGATCAAAACCAAGAGCTTGAAGACCGAATCCCATTAAAAGAACAGCGACACCGCTTGCAAACTTGCGAAGGAATGTCGTCACTCCGCTGTAAATGCCTTCGCGTCGGAGACCGGTACGTATTTCGTCAATGTCATAAATGTCCGTAAGCATTGACCATGTTGAAAGTTGGCCGGAGGAAGTTCCTATGGCGATCAGTACGGCAAGTACGCAAAGCACAACGACATTGACGCTTGAATCCAGCCAGATGAAACTAAGCGTTGAAACTATCCATACGGGTATGCCGATTAACAGGGGAAACGCTTTGCCTTTTTTCTTTGCAATCGCGCCCATTACGGTAATCAAAAGCATAGAACAGACAAGAAGCAGACCGACAACAAGCTCGTAATTTTTATATTGCAGAACAACTATGTCAATATAGAAAATAAAAAGTGCTAGCACTAAATCGACGGCAATTTGAAAAGAAAGAAATATCCCCAAGAAATTTCTGTAGGCTTTGTTTTCAAAAACAGACAGCCAGTACTTAAGAGTGATTTTTTCAGGTTCAGGCAGGTCTTCCTTTTCCCTTGTACCAAGAAAAGCAACAAGCCAGCTTAACGCGAAAAGCGCACCAAACACAAGAGCCATGACAAGATAGCCTGGTATCTGCTTCGGTCCGATATGTTCGCCGCCTATCAATTTAATAATTATGCTGGGTATGACAGCGGACAGAAGCGACGCGGCTCCGGATAAAACCATCCTAATCGTGGTATAACTTGTACGCTCGTTGTAATCGGATGTTATGTCCGACAGAATGGCGTTATACGGAACCATAACGATGGTAAACGCCGTCCCAAAAAACATATAGGCAAACGCATAATAAATTATCTTGGCGGTTACGCTTTCAATCCCAAAGGAATAAAAAAGCATGACAAATGACAAATAGACCGGTATTATTCCTATCAGGAAATATAACCTTCGCCTTCCGAACCTTGACCGCGTTTTATCGGATATTCTTCCGACAAGCGGGTCTGTTACCGCATCCCATAACTTTCCGATAAAAATAATGATTGTAGTAGCGACAACAGGCAGACCTTCGACCAATACCAAAAAATTCATGAACAGCAGGCTGAAGATCATAAACGCGCCGCCGCCATAAATATCGCCGCTTGCGTAACATATCTTGTTTACAAGCGAATTTGAATTAAGATTGTTTTTCATAAAAAGTAATTATATCACAAATTGAGGTTATAAAATATTGATCAACCACCTGATTCCGGTAGAAAAACAGAAGCCCGCATAAAAATCAGATTTAAAATCGAAGTCACTATCATCGCTAAAATACGACTGCCATGAGGCTTCAACGTAGGGGGCAATCTCTCCTATTTTGGTTTTAATAATGAAAGGCGCGGCGGTTAGACCTACGGTTCCAAGCCAACTTGTCCCGCTTGAATAATGACGCTGATTACCGTCAATGGTAAGAGACGCATCCCCAAAACAGATTACAGGACCGGCAAAGACCCTTATCTTATGGTTAGGTCCCAATGATAATGTTATGGGCAGGCGAAAAACTCCAAGAACCCCGTCATATTCCGGTCTTAACTCAAGACCAATAACCATTCGCCGTCCAAGTGAATACGCGTCTATGCTAAAACATAGCTGGGAAGTAAAACCGCGAAATAAATCTCCGTCATTTAAATATCCGTTCCAGATTGGCGCAAACGCAACGCCCGCCAAAAGACGGGTCTCGCCGCTTCCCGAATTAGATGAAGCCGCCTGTTTATTTGTACCGTCTTGTTTGTTTCTCTTTCCGCCCGCGTTTGATTTTCCCGCCATTGAAGTATTGTCTATTTTAAAATTGGACGACGTTTCCGGAAAAGCGCGGCCTGCGCCTACGTAAGTATTTGCCCAGTATTTCTCATTAAGACTTGAATAAATTACCCCTCTATTTTTTCCGCTGGAAGCCGAATGAATAAAACGGCGTTCTCCAAGGTACAGACCGACATGAGTTACACCGCCCGATTTATTGGTTTTAAAAAATAAAAAATCACCGGGTTGCGCTTCATCAAGATTTGTCCTCTCCGCCCATGAATAAAGCCCGGATGCGGACCTCGGCAGGGCAACACCCAACGCGTCTTTAAAACTAAGGCAGATAAGGCCGGAACAATCCAGCCCCTTAGCGGTCATCCCGCCGTAACGATAAGGAGTCCCCTCGTATTTTTTTGACGCTTCTATCACTCTTTGCCGCGCTTCAAAATAAGCTTTTGCCTTCTCTTCCGGCGAAGCTGTCGCATTAGGCGCAAGGGCGTACCCGCTTTCAAGCGGCGCGGCAAAAACATTAACCGAGATAAGAATGAGTAATAATGAAAAGACAACTCTCATTATATATTTATCGGCAGAAAAGAGGTACGGTATCAGGAATTTTACGTTATCTAATTATTGTATATGTAAATATACAAATCATCCCGTTTTTTTTCAAAAGTATATCTATAATTTCTTCTATCCAGCGCTTGTATAGCATAATATCTATAATTTTTCAAATTTCCGGATAACTTTGAACTAATAAAATCCGTATCACCCGGTCCTTTTAGATCTCCCGTACCATATACTTTCCATTTTTTATTTTTAGAATCATACAAGTAAACAGTAAATGAAATACCGGATCTTGTAGTTTGATTGTGTATTCTGATATTATCCTCCAGATCGCCGCGTACACTATACGAATCAAACACAAAAGAATTTGGCTTATTAAAAGCCGGAAGAGAATTTTTTACTTCAGGCTTAAACGTCTGCGCCGGTTGAGCATAAACAAGCGGCTTGTACGATATAAAAATGCCGATAGCACATAAAATAATAATGAGCAAAATTTTCTTCATAAAATATCCTTTTTATTAATATCAAAATGGTGACTGTCGCCGATTGTTACCGCCTTGTCCGGATTATTACGGTTCCAGTATCATTTTGGTAGTTAATTCATTAGGCTTATATTATCATTTTCAGTAGTATTTGTCAATAAGACTAAAGAATACTTCGTATTTTTATCTTTGTGTTCTTTACCCAAGCGTTCCCAATCTCAATCCAACACTTGAAAGCAAATCATCAACGCTTGTACAGCCAAATTTCTCCGCGGACATTATTACCAATTTACCGCAAGTCATAGCGTCATCAAGAGCATTATGAGCGTCGTAGACAATACCGAAACATTTTGCCAATGCGGTTAAGGCGTGAGACTTTAAATGCGGCCAAGTACGGCGGGAAAGATTACAGGTACAGAAATACGGTAATGCGGGGATTTCCAGCTTATACCAATCGAGAACCGCATAAAGTACGCCCATGTCAAAAGGAGCATTATGCGCCGCCAACGGTAAATCGCCGATGAACGGTTTTATTCCGCTGTCCCAAATATTATTAAACTTTGGCGCGTATCTTACATCGTCAACGGTTAAACCGTGAATCGCCGTAAAATCAGGGCGAATATAAAGACTAGGCGGACATATCAGCGAATAATAAGTATCAACCGCTTTCCCGTCAAGAAATTTAACCAATCCAACGGAACATGCGCTTTCCTGAGATTTTTTGGCGGTTTCAAAATCTATAGCCACAAAGTCCATATAAACCTCAATTATAACCCAATAATAAACCAATAAACAGTTAAAAGCATGGAGTTTTGCCAAATACAAAATATTTAAGAAAAATTATAGAGTCTTACTAAAGGCAAATATAATAAAAAAGACCGTAGTTTTCCCTTTGGCAAAACTCCTTAGGCAATCCGGCTAAGCCGGATTGCCCAGACTGGAAAAAAGTTTCTTTATTTGTTACATTTTATCTATGGGACAGATTTGTGTCTTTGTAAACCAAAAAGGCGGCGTTGGAAAAACTACCTCGGCAATAAATATCGGGGCGTACCTTGCGGATGCCGGAAAAAACGTCCTTTTGGTTGATTTTGACGCACAGGCTAACCTCTCAAGCGGCATTGGCGCAAACCCGCCCAAGCCCGGAATTTATGAATTGCTTTCCGGCACGGCAACGTCCGAACAGGCGATAAAAAAAACCACCGTTAAAAAAATGGACGTAATTCCGGCAAGCATCGATCTTTCAGGCGCGGCGGTAGAGCTAATCGACCAAAAAGAACGAAATTTCTTTCTGAAGAAAGCCCTGACCCCAATCAAAAACAGATATGACTTTATATTGATTGACTGCCCTCCCAGCCTTGGCCAGCTTACAATGAACGGTCTAGCCGCCGCGGATTCGGTACTTATCCCGATGCAGTGCGAGTACTTCGCCATGGAAGGACTCAAACAACTTTTGCATACAACAAAACTTATTCAAAAAGGATTGAACCCGTCTTTGAAAATCGGCGGTATTTTCTTTACAATGTACGACCCAAGAACAAGGCTTGCCAATGACGTAATTAAACAGGTCAGCGCCATTTATAAAGATACGGTTTTAAATACAATCATTCCTCGAAATATCCGTCTTTCAGAAGCGCCCTCCTACGGGATGCCCATTTCTCTTTACGACCCGCAATGCCCGGGAGCCAGGGCATACCATGCTCTTGCCCAGGAATTGCTACGCAAGACAGGAGGAATAAATGGCGCGTAGAATCGGTTTGGGAAAAGGTCTTGACGCATTACTGGAAAATAATGACGATGACGAATCATCTGTCGCGCCGGTTGAAGATCAAACGGTTTCCCCTCCCGCAGTAACAGCCGCTTACGGAAACAAAGCGCAAGATATTGTTCAATTACCGGTGAGCAAACTCGTCCCCAATCCCGGCCAGCCCCGTAAAAATTTTGATGAGACCGAACTACAGGAACTGGCTGACTCGATAAAGACTTACGGTATCATACAGCCTATTATCGCGGCGGACACGGGAGACGGCGCTTACATAATAATTGCGGGCGAACGCAGAACACGCGCCGCAAAACTGGCCGGGCTTAATACCGTCCCTGTAATTATTCGCGATTATACCGATCAAAAACGTCTTGAAATTTCGTTAATCGAAAATATCCAACGCAGTGATTTAAACCCGATAGAAGAAGCTGCCGCCTTTAAAAATCTTATGGACTTTTCAAATCTTTCCCAGGACGAGCTTGCGATAAGGGTAGGAAAAAACAGGTCAACCGTCGCAAACGCGTTGCGGCTTCTTAAACTGCCGATTGAAATACAAAAAAGCATTGAAGAGGGTAAAGTAAGTTCCGGACACGCAAGGGCGCTTTTATCCGTAATTGACGTAAAATCAAGGGATAAGCTTTACAGGGAAATACTTACAAACGAAGTTTCGGTTAGGGAAGCCGAAAAGCGGGCGACGGCTATAAATACTGAAAAACCGGACAAGCCAAAAACCGCAAAAGAAGCGGATGGCGGCAAAACTTTAAAACGTCCGCCCGAAGTAGACGCGATGCAAGAAAAGTTTATCGGCAAATTGGGAACCAAAGTAGTGATTGAAGGAGACATGAACAAAGGCAAAATACATATCGACTACTACTCAATGGAAGACCTTGAAAGGCTATATGAAATATTAGGCGGTTAATCCCGCTTAGCACATTAGTTCTAACGCTTCTCCGTAATTAAAACATTACTTATATTTTAATAGCGTAAATTAACATCATAAACATCAACGCCTTCTTTCTTCTTTAAAAACCTTGATGCCCAATAAGTAAAGGGAGTCACAACCACTTCTATTCCGCATTTCAGTATATAGTTTGTTAATACAAGCGACCAGAAAATTTCCCAGCTAAAAACTCCCATGGCGCTGGCTATCAGCACAAAAATAGCCGTATCCAGAAATTCGCCGACCAACGTAGAGCTGATTGTACGTACCCATAGAAAACGCCCCTTCATTTTAACTTTTATTTTTGAAAGTATTATCGCGTTGGAAAGCTCGCCAACAAGATAGGCGGATAGACTCGCAAGCGCAATGCCGCCGTAACTAATTCCGCCAAGTATCGCATTAAACGCTACATCACCGCCTGTTTCCGCCGACCAGTTTGCTTCCGACGGTAGTTTTCCCAATATAAAGAAAACTACGGCAGTTAACACCAATGCGGCAAAGCCGGTAAAAATGACCCTGCGCGTTGTTTTAAATCCATAGACTTCCGTCAAAACATCGCCCAGTACATAGGCAAACGGGAACAGAATCGTCCCGCCGTCAAAGACAAGCGGTATTGAAAAAATAGAAAATCCAAGATCGACAATTTTCGCCGAAGACGCAATGTTGCTGACTACGAGGATAACAACAAAAAATGACGCGACAATATCAAGGTACTTGAAAGAGACTGGAGAACGCATATAATGCTCCTTGTTTTAATTATTAGCAGGTTATCAAGGATACTGCTATTTTCCGGGCGCACTGCTCGGGCTAAATTATATTACGCCCACTTAATAAAGCCGCTTCTGTACGGGTGTATCAACGCGTCATGCTTGGGCAGAATACGTACAGTGTGCCCCTGCATTCCCGTATCCATACATTCAATGCGAATCTGATACAAGTTCAAATTGCCTTCGCTCTTAAGCCACTTCATTTCTGTTTTTCTCGCATCGACAATTTCTCTGGTTTGATTCGACACCGTACCGTGGTACAATTCAACCTGCAAGTCGTTGGGTGAAACACCGCCCAAATCAAGGTAAGCTGTTACGGTCAGCATATCGCCGCGCTGCATTACAGGCTTGGCGTTGGAATCAATCTTGACAATTTTTAAGTTGCCCCATGACTGTTGCAGTTTGTTAAAATACGCCGCAAGCGATTTTGCTTCGGCATAATTGTCTTTGCTAAAACGGCGGAAATTCTTAAGCGCGGGGAAGTAAAATTGATTTGAGTAATCCATCAACATGCGGTGAGACGCCATCGACTGCCCGATTTGCTTCATACAGTCTTTCATCATTTTTATCCATTCGCGCGGAAGCCCGTCGCGGCCTCTGTCGTAGAACAACGGAATAATTTCACGTTCCAGTAAATCGTATAAAGCCTTACTTTCAATGTCATCCTGAAGCCTTTCATCGTTGTACTGTTCGCCGTGGCCGATTGCCCAGCCAACTTCGGGATTGTAAGCTTCGTCCCACCAGCCGTCCAAAATTGAACAGTTAAGAACGCCGTTCATCGCCGCCTTCATACCGCTTGTGCCGGACGCTTCCATAGGACGACGGGGGGTATTAAGCCATACATCGCCGCCGGATGTTAAATATTTTGCGACGCTCATGTCGTAATTTTCAACAAATATAATACGGCTTGTTACGTCATATTTTTCCGCAAAGTGAATTATATCGCGGATTAAATCTTTGCCGGGCATATCATGCGGATGCGCTTTACCGGCAAAAAGCAACTGGATAGGACGATCATTATCCCTGATCAGCCGCAGAAGGCGTTCAGGATCGCGAAGAAGCAGGTTGCCGCGTTTATAGGTGGCGAACCGGCGCGCAAAACAAAGCGTCAGCGTGTAAGGAGAAAGAACGTCCTCCGCCTGACGGATTCGCCGCTCTACCGCACCTGTCCGTTTATACTGTTCGCGAATTCGTTCGCGCACAAAAGCGACAAGACGCTCTCTTCTGCGTTCATGGGTACGCCACAATTCTTCGTCGGAGATACGATCCATACGCTCCCAAATACTCAGTTCTGTCGGTTTATCTTCAAAGTGAGGTCCAAAATAACGATCTAAAAGGTCTAACATACCTGAAGAAATCCACGTGCGCGTATGAACGCCGTTTGTAACATGATGTATCGGTATTTCATTAAGCGGAAGTCCCGGCCAAAGCCCTTTCCACATATCGCGTGATACTACTCCGTGAAGCTTCGCGACACCGTTGGCATAGGCCGCCATTTTCAACGCAAGCACGGTTAAACAGAAAGTTTCATGTTCATCGTTTACATTGATCCTTCCAAAACCCAGAAAATCTTTCCATGAAATACCCAAAACCTGAGGCCATGAACGGAAATACTTCTCCATCATGGAAATATCAAAACGCTCATTTCCCGCCGGAACAGGAGTATGGGTAGTGAAAATATTTGTCGGCCAAACCGCTTCAAGAGCTTCTTCAAAAGAAAAACTCATTTCGCTCATAATTTCGCGAATCTTTTCAAGACCCATGAACGCAGCGTGTCCCTCGTTCATGTGAGTAGCAGCCGGATTTATTCCCAACGCCCTCAGAGCGCGGATACCGCCGATACCAAGCAATATTTCCTGCTGCATACGGGTCTCTTTATCGCCGCCGTAAAGCGCCGCGGTAATGTTCCTTATATCCTGCGTATTTTCTTCGATATTTGTATCTAACAGGTACAATGAGGAACGGCCTACTTTAACCTCCCAAATTTGCGCGATTGCCTGCCTGCCCGCCAAGTCCACGGAAATTTTTAAGGGTTGCCCGTCTTTACCGATTTTTTTCTCGACAGGCATATTATACCAGTCATTTTCAGGATAACTCTCCTGTTGGAAACCGTCGGCATTCAACATCTGTTTAAAATAACCCTGTCTGTACAAAAGCCCGATACCGACAAGGGGCAGACCTAAATCCGAAGAGGTCTTCATGTGATCTCCGGAAAGAATTCCAAGACCGCCTGAATAAATAGGCAAGGACGCATCCATTCCGTATTCCATAGAGAAATACGCTACCACATCCTTATGGCCACCCCTGTACCAGGTTTCTCCCTTTTTGTAGCGTTGAAACCTGTCATAAACTTCTTTTAGCGCAGCTAAATAGGAATCGTCCTTGGCGGCTTGCGCAAGCCGTTCCTGGCTTACCATGCCTAGGGTTCGCACAGGACTCTGTTGGGACGAAAGCCAGCTTTCATAGTCTAATCTAATGAAAAGCTGAACCGCATCATAATTCCAGGATAACCAGAGATTCCGGGCAATCTCCTCCAAAGGTTTTAAAACTGGGGGAAGTTTCGGTTTAACCGTATATGTGGATATATTCATATATTAAGTTTATGAGTAGAAAAGCATAATGTCAACGGTAGAATTACATTTAGTTATCAATTTGTGTACAAAATTTGAAGACGCACCCGTTCCCCTGGGTGCGTCTTTTTTACGAGTGTCATGCTAATTACGCAACATAGGCTTCCAATTTATCGGCGCGTTTTGGGTTTCTAAGCCTTGTAATGGCTTTTTCTTCAATCTGGCGGATACGCTCTTTGCTCAGGTTGTAAAAAGCGCCTATCTCATTCAATGACATTTCCTGTTGTCCAAGACCGTAATGACAGCGGATAATGTTGGCTTCATCTTTATTCAGAGTATCAAGAACTTTATTTATATCGTCCTTCATATAACTCTGTTCCGCATATTTATCCGGGGTTATATATTGATCATCTTCAATATAATCCATCAACGGTAAGTCCTTATTATTAACACTGTTATTAAGCGAAACAATTTCTCTGGAAATATTGACGATTTCCTTAACATGGTTTTTATCCATATTTAACATTTCCGCGATTTCATTGATTTCTTCTTCCGGTGAAAGTTGTTTTTCAATCATTTTCCCGGCTTTTTCAATCTTTACAAGATCCGCCGCGCAGTTAACGGGAAGTCTTATCATTCTGGATTTTTCACAGAGGGCGTTTAAAATGGACTGACGTATCCACCATACGGCGTATGATATAAAGTGGTAACCTTTCTCAACATCAAAGCGATCCGCGGCATTAACAAGCCCCACATTGCCTTCGCTAATCAGGTCTTCCAGAGGAAGTCCAAGTCCCTGGTATTTTTTCGCTATTGTAATAACAAAGCGCAAATTAGCGTTAATAAGTTTCTGTCTGGCAGCTTTGTTGCCGGCCGCCGCCTCACGGGCGGTTAATTCCTCTTCTTCCCTGCTGAGCATCGGAATACGATTCATTTCTTTTAAGTAAATCGTAAGGTTGTCATTTAATTCTTTTCTTTTTCTTGTATTGTTCATAATTCACCACCTTTTATACATACTTAATAGCAATATCCATGCCAAGCGGGATTTTACGTTTTATACGGTCAATTTATGTGTTTTTTCAATTTTTTTTATTTGTTAAAATTTCATTTCAGGGAAAATGACACATATCCCCAAATGTGTCAAAATACTGTGTCATTTTGACCCACCTTTCATGTATCGTATTAATATTGAATACCTTGATTTGTATGGAAAAAGTTAATATTATTATTAAGATAGTTTTTGTTATTGTATTATGGTAAATATTATAATGATAAGCGGTACCAAACGCCGTATATCAGATTACTAAAGGCGGGTTTAATTATGAGTTCAGCTTCCGAGCTGGTTGTGGATGAGGAAAAAATCAAAAAAGCCATACAGTCCGGACTCCCGCTGACAATTACAACATATACGCACCCTAAAGAAATAGAAATTTACATAGAACAGGTAATTGACGCGTTTCTAAAACAGATGAATCAAATCAAACTTAAAGACTACATTGTCTACTGCGTACAGGAGCTTATAATTAACGCAAAAAAGGCCAATACAAAACGGATATATTTTAAAGAACGCGGTTTGGATATCAACAGTGATAACGATTACAACACCGGAATGAAAAGTTTTAAAGAAGATACAATAAACAATATTTCCTATTATCTTCAATTACAGAAAGAAAAAGGACTTTATATAAAAGTAATTTTACAAGTTAAGCGAAATACAATTAATATTGAAATACGCAATAACGTCACCGCAAATAAAATGGAACAACTTCGGATACAGGACAAGATGGCAAGGTCAAGACAATACGACAGTCTGGAAGACGCGTTATCCCAAGTACTGGATGATTCCGAAGGCGCGGGGCTTGGGCTTGTTATTCTTGTCCTTATGTTAAGAAAAATCGGTCTTGATGACGACGCGTTTACAATCAAAACAAAAAACAACTGCACAATCGCGAATATTTCTATTCCACTTGATCAGACAATGATAGAAAACATGTCGGTTCTGTCGGATGAAATCGTGGAGAATGTTAACAGTCTGCCGCAATTTCCGGAAAATGTCCTGCTTATACAAAAACTTATTAACGATCCGGCTTCCGATATGCCTATGATCGCAAGACAAATTTCGATGGACCCGGCGCTTACGGCGGATTTGTTGAAAATAGTCAATTCCGCGCAATATATGTTGTCCAAAAAAGTTGATCATATTTCAGACGCCGTAAAAATGATTGGAATAAACGGTATTAAAAACCTGCTTTATTCTTACGGAACGCAAAAAATATTAGGTGACGATACGGTTGAAAAAAAGAAACTTTGGGAACATTCGTACAAAACCGCGTTTTATGCCTACAATTTGGTTAAGAATTTTAAAAATGTTTCGGGGCTATTGGACGATGTATATATCGGCGGAATGTTACACGACATGGGAAAAATAGTTTTTTCCAACGTGCATCCCGATCTATTAAACAAAATTAAAGGGTTCTGCGGCGAAAAAAGCCTTCCCATATCCACGTTTGAGGATCTTTCCGCGGGAATGAACCATGCGGAACTTGGCGCCCTTATCGCTGAAAAGTGGAATTTTCCCGACAAGTTAGTAGCGGCAATTCGTTATCATCACGATCCTGACGCCGCGCCTTTTGATTGTAAAGATATGGTTGATACTGTATACCTTGCCAATATGTTATGCGAGTATGAAAATAAAAATATCAGTTTTGATCAATTAGAATCAGGTCCGCTGGAAAACTACGGTTTAAAACACCAAAAACAAGTCGATGCGTTGCTTGAAAGGCTTTCAGCGGGATTCATCAAGGAAGGACAACTTTAATTTATGTTTCTTAAACGGCTCACCATCCTCGGCTTCAAATCTTTTGCAGACCGCACGGAAATAGAATTTAACGACGGCATTACCGCCCTTTTGGGTCCGAACGGCTGCGGAAAATCCAACGTAGTTGACGCGATAAAATGGGTTTTGGGCGAACACGCCATCAAATCCCTGCGCGCGGAAAAGATGGAAGACGTTATCTTCGGCGGTACGGAAACAAGAAAACCCCTCAATGTGGCGGAAGTTACCCTTGCCATCGCGAATGAAACGGGTCTTCTGCCCATGGATATGCCGGAAATCGAAATTAAAAGGCGGCTGTACCGTTCAGGAGAAAGCGAATACTTCATCAACGGGGCGCAGGTGCGTCTTAAAGACATACGAGAACTTTTTTGGGACACCGGCGTAGGTAAGACCGCCTATTCGGTAATGGAACAGGGAAAAATAGATCAGATACTTTCTTCTAAGCCGGAAGAACGGCGTTACTTGTTTGAAGAGGCGGCGGGCATCACTCGGTACAGGGAAAGGGGAGCGGAGGCGGAGCGGAACCTCGTTAAAACCGAGGAAAATGTGCGCCAGGTGGACTTGATACTGAACGAGGTAAAACGCGCCCATGACAGTTTAAAAATACAATCGGAAAAAACGCTGAAATACCGCACGCTCCGCGATGAAATTTTTAACTATGAATTAGACATACAGCTTTTACGGTTAAAACAATTTAGGTACGAAAGAGACGAAAAGAACGAAACATTGAGGCGCAGAACACAGGATCGCGACAGGATACGCGCAGAAATGGAAGCGGAAAATCAGGCTCTTGAGGCGCACATGGACGAAGTAAACTCCATGGAAGCGCGTCTTGTGGAACTTCAAAAAAATATTTACGGTCTTGCGCTTGAAAAAAACGCGAGGGAAAACGAAGTGCGTCTGTTTAACGAACAACGCGGTGAAAATAAAATTAAAATCGGACAAAACGAAGAACGCGAAAAACAGGCTGTCCAAAAAATAACGGAATTAAACACTGACGCTGAAGGACAGGATGCGGTTGTACAGGACTTAAGAAAGCAATGCAAAAGCATAGAAGAAAATATCCGCTCCTTTGAAGAAAATATCCAGCTTGCCGCGGGGCGTATCAGCGAAAACGACAAGGAATCGCACAGGGCGGAAACTGAGATTCACGGCATAGAAAGGGAACTCGCCGCTTTTGAAAAAGAACTTGCCATAATAACGGACGACATTGTGGCGGAATTGGACGCGGGTCTAAAAAAAGCGGGCTATTCCGCCACAGAACGCAAAAACGCGGAAGAGGCCTTATGCGAAACGCTTGTCCGCCTGAACACCCTCCTTTCCGGTAGGGAAGCGCTCATCGGCGACCTTGCAGCCGCTTCAAACGCGACAGGCGGCGTAGATGCGGCGGAAATAAAGCGCATTACGGATATTCTTTTAAAAAGCCTTGCGGAAGCCGCCGCCGGAGCGAGTAAAGCGGTAGAACTTTTTAACAGTTACCGCGAACATTCGCCGACTTTCATTGACGAATTCCTGGCCCCCCAGGGAATTATTACAAAAAAACGCGCGTTGGACACGCAGATCAGAAACGCAAAAGACGGCATTGAAGAAAGGCGGCAACGCATTAAAAAACTGCGCGAAGATAATATCAGTCTCTTGGCAAAAATTGACGAATACCGCTCAACTCTGGAAAACATGAAAATAAACCGCGCCCACATGAACGCCAGCGCCCAGGCCGCGGAAGATCAGGCGCGTCTTATCAGGCGCGAGTTATCAGGTCAGGAAGGACTCCTTAAGAATATCCGCGATGAACTTTCCCTGTACCGCAAAAGACTGGAGGAAACCAACGCGCGTATTACCGGGATTCAAACTGAAATAGCGGGAATTGAGGAGAAGACCAAAGCTTATTCTTCCGAATTGGAAAAATTGGAAAATGATATTCGCAAAAGAAACGATAATGTCGCCAGTAAAAAAGAAATTATCAACAAGCGGATGGCGGAACTTTCCAAAGTGCAGGATGCGCTGGAAAAAATCCATCTGGAACTTGTCCAATCTGAAATGGAAATAAAAAACACCCAGGAAAATTTCAGGGAGACGCATTCCAGGGATTTAATGGAGTTTGAAGAACGCATTTTTAACATTACAACTCCTCCCGCCGTGTTGCGTGAAAAACTTACCGCCGCCCGAACTAAGTCAAAAGAACTTGGTTCGGTAAATCTTATGGCCCCGGAAGAATACGCCGAAACAAAACAACGCTACGACTTTCTTAATAATCAGATGGCGGATCTTCAAAAAGCGCGCAAAGACCTTGAAGACCTTACGGCGGAAATACGCCAGGAAACCTCGCAATTATTCATTGACACTTATAACCGTATTAAGAAAAATTTTCACAATATGTTCCGCCGTCTGTTCGGCGGAGGCAGAGCGGAACTGCGGTTTTCCGATCCAAACCACGTGCTTGAATCGGGCATAGAAATTTTCGCCCAACCGCCGGGAAAAAAACTGGAACATTTAAGCCTTCTCTCAGGCGGCGAATGTTCGATGACGGCGGTAGCCCTATTATTCGCCACATACATGGTAAAGCCAAGTCCCTTCTGTCTTCTGGACGAAATTGACGCCGCCCTTGACGAACAAAATGTCGGGCGCTTCGTCCACCTCCTTACCGAGTTTAGCGACACAAGCCAATTCATTATTATCACCCACAATAAAAAAACCACTACTGGAGCGGGAACCCTTATCGGTATAACGATGCAGGAATCCGGCGTAACTAAATTAATTACGGCGCGTATTAAAAAAGGTGAATTGGATGTCGCGGAAGGACCGCCGCCGCAAAGCGAACTATGGGATACCGACGGTGAGTTTGAGGAAGAAGACGTTCCACCGGAGAAAGGCAGACAGCTTCCCGTCGGCGTTAATGACCCGAAAAAAGTTACGGAAGCGCAGTTAAGACCGATTAGGTCGCGCACGAACAGTACGAGTTCTTAATTCGCTAAATTGCTCCTTCATACACAAGCAGTTCTTTTCCGTCTATTGTTACCGTTAAACCAGTTTCGAGTTTTAATGCCGCGTCTCTGATGTAGGTAAGCCAGACAAGATTGGGATTGATCATGCGTAATTTCTGCTCGCTGATTACCGAAACTCCTTCACAAATGATTCCTTTTACCATGCTGATAACAGATATGTAGTCGTCTGTAAGTTCTTTACAAATAAGTATTCCGCCGCCGCCCGAAGACATGATTTTTTTGCGGGCTTCATCGGGAGTTGTGGCGTGGATTATTTTGCCCTGAGCGCGTGTAACCGTGGGATTTGAGAAACCGCCGGCGTTTGAACGCGCAAGAACCGTCCCGATAATAACAACACGGACAGTATTAATCATATTTGGGCTTTCAAGCGGAAGACCGGCTATGAGTATTACTTTATCCGATATTCCCGCCACCCCAGTCTCCGAAACAAGCTTCATGGTGTTGTTTATCATGGTTTCCGAATCGCCGACTTTTGAACTGATACAGGTATAAACGCCCCAGTATAACTGCATAATACGTTCTGAACGCTCATCGGTTGTAACCGCAAGAATAGGTTCATCAGGCTTGAATACGCTTAGAATTCGCGCGGTATTGCCGCTACGGGTCGGCGTAACTATGGCTTTTGCACTTACCGCCGTTGCGGTTTCAACTCCAGCCCGCGACATTATGATGCCCAGATTTTCTTTCGGGTTATGTACTTCTGAATGACATTCCTCGTGTAATTTTTTCATGCGTTTACGGAATTCTTCGGATTGTTCAATGGTACATGCTATTTTGTCCATTGTTTTTACCGCTTCTATCGGGTACGCTCCCTGCGCAGTTTCGCCCGAAAGCATAATCGCGTCGGTTCCGTCGAGTATCGCGTTTGCCACATCAGTCAGCTCCGCGCGGGTGGGACGCGGATTCACAATCATCGATTCCAGCATCTGTGTCGCGGTAATGACAGGTTTCCCGGCCCTTCTGCACGCGTTGATAATGTGTTTTTGCGCCAGGGGAATTTGCTCCGTGGGAAGCTGTACGCCAAGGTCACCCCTCGCTACCATTACGCCATCCGCAAGCCTGGCAATTTCATTAATATTTTCCAGTCCTTCACCGCTTTCAATTTTAGCTATGATTTTAATGCGGGTAGAGTGACTTTCAAGGAATTTTTTTATATCGGTTACTTCGTGCGGAAAACTTAAAAAACTCGCCGCGATATAATCAATATTCATTCTAATGCCGAATTCTATGTCTTTCTTGTCCTGTTCGCCAATAATGGGAAGCCCGGCGTGCACGCCGATAAGGTTGACGTTTTTTTTACTGCCAATGACGGCGGTATTTTTCGCGCGGCATTTGATGCCGCCGGCGGTATCAATCACATCAAGTTCAAGAAGCCCGTCCGCGACAAGAATACGGTGTCCGCATTGCAGTTTTTCCCCGGCTTCTTTCCATGATAATGAAATATGTGCGGGAGCCCCGTTCTCTGCCGCCGTTGTAAAACCATCATCGGTAGAAATAACAACTTCGTCTCCGTCTTTAATCGTAACCTTGCCGTCATTTTCCACCATGCCCGTCCGTATTTCCGGCCCTTTGGTGTCCAGCAAGATTGCGACGGGAATTCCCAATTCGCCGGAAATACGCCTGACGCGTTCTATTAAATCGCGATGCGAATCGTGAGTACCGTGAGAAAAGTTAAAACGCGCCACATTCATTCCGGCATGTATAAGATCGCGTATTACAGAATCAGTGGATGACGCGGGACCCAAAGAACATACAATTTTAGTTTTCCTGTTTTTCATAATTCAATATATCTCCTTTATTAAAAACTAAGTAAATTCACATTGATAATATATGAGTTTACTTTGTCGCCACACTAAACCGCGCGTTTCTTGACGCGCTTGTATTTGTGACTTTGTATTTTGTCATCGACTTTTCAGCGTTGGCTATACGCTGAGCGGGACTTGGATGTGTTTTGCCAAAACCCGAGGCGGATGTTTGTACGCTGTTCAATGACCTGAGCATCTCAATTAAGCCTGACGGGTTATATCCTGCGCCGGCCATGAGCGACAATGCGGTATTATCGGCTTCAAATTCCTGAGTCTGTGAATAACCGTTATTTACAAGCGTTTGTACAATCTCCCCGACCGATTCACTCATAACATCGGTCAGTTGTTTGACATCCATTCCTGTCGCGGCGCCTGCCGCCGCAGTGCCCGTGATTAAAAGAGCCTGTGTAATTCGGCTGTTTTTAATCGCTTTAATGCTGTGCTTTAATTGAATATGGGCGACTTCATGCGCTATAACTCCTGCGAGCGCATCCTCGGATCCGGCTACGTTAATTAGTCCGAGTGTGACATAGATATGTCCTCCGGAAGTCGCAAAGGCGTTAATTTCATTGCTGTCCAGTATTGCTACGTGATAACCGTTATAAATATCCGGACGCGGAGAATTAATTGTTATGGCGGCGCAGATACTGTTTAAGTAATAGGTCAACGCCTGTTTTCCGGTATAGAGTTTATAGGTGCCGAGTATATTTGCGGCTACCGCCCTACCGATATAGTATTCCTGTTCGGGATTAATTTCCTCAGCGGCGGAACCGATGGCCTTTGCCGAAGTACTGATGGCCTCCGCCGTATTTTTATCTATCACTCCGGCCGCTCCGGCTATTCTCGCGCCGACATCGGCGACTATAGCCATAGACGAGCAAGAAAAAAAGACGCTTGTAATAATGATTACAATTAAATAAATTATACAAATTTTATTTTTCATTAATTATCCCCCATTTTTAAATATCCTTCTTCAAGAAACTTTCTAATATCATCTTCACGAATCGTTATCGCTTCTGTTTTGTCCACATCGGCATAATTTACATTGTTTTTCTGGTTCTTGTAAGAATTTTCAACTTCCTGATTAAAACCTTTTCCGGCAAGCGCGACTTCTTTTGCCGATGCGGTACTCGAGCTTCCCGACACTACCTGTTTTGCGGACAGATTTGCCGTCGCCGTCCATCCGGTCAACGAGGAATTAGAGGCGCTTTTGATTTCAACATATTTGCCATTAACGCGTATTACTGTAACCTTGTCTCCGTAGTTTAAGGTTCCCTTACTGCTAGCAAAGAAGCCGGTACCTGATTTAAGCGTTAATGTTTTAATGGAAACATAAAGAGTACCTCCGGCTGAAACTTGCGCCGCCGCAAGACCTGTAATAAATAAAATTAAACAAAAAATAAGAATATTTCTTTTCATTTCTCACCTCTTTATAATTAATATCATTTTTCCGTTAAATTATCCACTCCATTATCCCATATTTTTTCATTCGGCGGTGAAGAAATAAATTTTACGCATCTATTAAGGTATTTTTTTGCCGCAAAATCCTTCTTATTTTTATCGCAGATTATCTGGAAAATATCTTGAGCGGCTTGAAAATCGCGTTTTTCATAGAAATCAAAGGCCTGCTCCCAATTTTTAATCATTTCCAGCAGTTCAGGCGAAGCTTCGGAAGCGATTCCCAACAGCTCATAAAGCCGCAACGGAGTATTAACGCCTACAACGCGTACCCTGCTTAACGGACGTATGATAAATTCATTGCCGATACATGCCTTTGTATATTCACTAATCAGGACACCGCCCGTATCATATTGTTTATTAACTCCCTCCAGCCGCGCCGCCAAATTTACGGCGTTTCCCATGATTGTATAGTCCATTTTGTTGGGAGTTCCCATATTACCTACAACCATGTCCCCTGTATTGATACCCAGCCTTGTAAACATCGGACAAGGATCGTCGATGCCGCTTATTATCCCTTTTCCCGCCATAGCCTTTAAAACATCCTGATTAATAAATCCCTTTTCAAGCGCTTCCCTGTTGATCTCCACCTCCGCTTTTTTCATATTAATCGCGGCGCGACAGGCAAGGGCCGCATGATTATCCATATAAACAGGAGCGCCGAAGAACGCGATAATGGCGTCGCCCTCGTATTTATCTATTGTTCCCTGGTTATCAAGAACAATATTGCTCATTCTTGTCAGATAAAAATTAAGCAGTTCTACAAGTTTTGCCGGATCGCCTAAGGCTTCGGAAATTGTAGAGAAACTGCGGATATCCGTAAAAATAGCGGTCATCTCTCTTTTTTCACCGCCGAGTTTTAATTGGGAAGGATCATGGATGATCTGTTCAATAACCTTGGGCGACAGATACTGTGAAAAGGCTGATTTAATAAACCGTTTTTGGCTGCCTTCTGTCGCGTAATTGTAAAGCATTACGGTGACGAAAGCGGCAAGCGTTCCCGCAAGGTATGTCACCATGGGTAGCCAAAGGCCGACAAACTGATAAGCGGCAAAAGAGCCGATAATTATCGCGAGAACGATAATCGCCATTCCCGTAATGGAAAGAGAAATACGGTTTGAAAAAATAGTTAAGCCTACCACTAAAATTATAACGGCAAGAAGAATCAGCAGGTTAAGCCACTCGGCGCTTTCGCGTATAAAATTACCCCGGAGCATATTATCAAGCATTGTTATGTGACATCCCATTCCCGGATACACGGATGATATCGGCGTATTAAAAATATCAAAAAGCCCCTGCGCGTAAAAACCAAAAAAAACATAAGTGTCTATAAAATTATCGGGAGGAAGAAAAAAATCACCTTCCATATATTCTTCATCGCCGTTCTTATGCGCTTCCGCGCTTTTTAATATATCCATAGCCCTGTAAGGAATATATTTATCTAAAAGTCCGTGATAACGTAACAGGGCATAACCGTTTTTATCAACGGGTATTGAAATTCCCTCCCATTCAATAGCGCCGGTTTTATTATTATAGAATAATTGCCGTCCCTTTCCTGAAACAACAAGCGATGCGGTAGAAAGACCGGGTATCGCTTTACCGTCAAACAGGGTAAAAGGCCTTATCCGTCTTATAATTCCGTCAGAATCCGGTACGCCTGTAACGCTCCCCAAAGCGCCGGCCGCGTCTCTTAACCCGTGAATCGGAAACTGCGCTTTTTCATTTTTCCCGACGCTAAAGCGTTCCAGCATGGAACCGAAATTTTCAGGTTGGAATAAAGGCGCTTTTACATCATCAGGCCAGGCGGCCACATTACCCGTTTGACTGCTAAACATGACAGTTTGTACCACTCGACCAAAATCTTTAGACGCTTTAATAAATGAATTATCATCTTCTCTCGCGCTCAAACTGTGCAGGGCCTCAATAGCTATTCTGAATACCGATCTCCTTGGCTGTCCGCCATCGCTGTCAAACCTGGGCTGTCTTCCGGCTCCGCGGATTGGTTCAGGTCTAAGAGGCGCGGTATTTTCCGTTTCGGCCTGTTCCAGGCTTTTAACGGCGTTATCGATTATTTCATCCTGTTTGGAGTTTCTGTAAATAGAAGGCTCGGAAAAAATAACGTCGAAAGCTATCGACTTTGCATTGCTTAAATTCATGTAATCAACAATTTCCGCATACGCCTGCCGGGGCCACGGCCAACCCCAACCCCTTTCCCTCTGCGCCCAGTCAATACTGTCCTGATCCAACAGGATTACGGTAATTTCATCGGAAGGACGGCCATAAATCGAGTCCGCCCAGAACCTGACCCGCATGTCATAGGATTTGTACTCCAAAAAATGAAATACCCCTAATAAATGCAATCCGGTAATTACAAAAAAAACTAACCCTGCAAATATAAGCGCGGTAAGCGTTTTCCCTATTTTTTTCTTTGTCGCCATATTACTACCCTTTTTACATAAAATATATCATAATTATAACAGGAGTTATTATGTATATAAAGTACAAAAAAACACCTTTTAAATGGGTGTGGATTTTAGCAACCGTTATTTTCTGCCTTTTATTTACTTTTGCGTTAATTCCGGGCGCGGCAGCGCAGGGTAATTTACAGCAACCTCCCGGACCGGGAAATACGCAGAATCAGGTTCGCAATTACACAAACATAATGCAGAATGCGTATGACTTTATTATTCGCAATTATGTTGAGGAAGTAGACCCAAGAGTCATCTTTGAAGGGGCGATGAACGGAATGTTCGGCGCTTTGGAAGACCCGTATTCGACCTTTTTAACCGAATCTGACATGAAAGATTTAAACGATACAACGCAGGGAACTTTTGGCGGCGTTGGGCTTAATATTATAAAAGCCACTACCCCAAGACCGGACGGAAAACCGCTGTGGGTAGAAGTCGTCTCTCCAATCGAAGATACGCCCGGCTGGCGCGCCGGAATAAACCCGGGCGATTTTATTACTAAAATTAACGGGGAACCGACTGAAAACCTTACCATGGATGAAGTGCTTGCCATGTTGAGGGGAACGCCCGGAGAGAGCGTAAACATAGTTATCAGGCGCGGTGAAAAAATGGAGTTTCCCGTAGCAATAGTAAGGGCAATTATAGAGGTGCCTACCGTCAAATACGCCATGATTGGCAAAACAGGCTATTTGAAACTTCTTACTTTCACCCCTAAGTCCGCAGACAGGGCAAGAGACGCTATCAACGAATTTAAGGAAAAAAACTACAACAGCCTGATACTGGACTTGCGTAACAATTACGGAGGCCGCCTTGACGCTGCCGTAGAAATTTCAAACCTGTTTTTGGACGGCGGGCTTATCGTGCGTACAAGATCAAGAATCGCGACGGAAAACCGCGATTTTAACGCCAGACGGACTACTCTTGTTTCCCCCGACATTCCGGTCATCGTATTGATAAACAAGGGTTCCGCTTCCGCTTCCGAAATTGTCGCCGGAGCGCTTAAGGATCGCGGCAGGGCTTATTTGGTGGGAGAAAATACTTTTGGCAAAGGATCGGTTCAACAGGTAATCCCGGTAAGCAGTGCCGGTTTTAAAATAACTACCGCCCGTTACTATACGCCAAGCGACGTTAATATTGATAAAATCGGCATCCCGCCCGACCGCGAAGTTAAATTCCCCGAATACACGGAGACTGACGCTGAAAAACTAAATGTGCTGATAAACGCGAATAAAATTCCGGAGTTTGCCGAAAAAAATCCAAAGGCGACAGCGGCGCAAATCGACGCTTTCGCGAAGGGACTTGAACGCGAATACAAGCTTAACCTTGCTCTGCTTAAGCGGCTTATCAGAAATGAATTAAACAGAACTACTTTTGCTCCCGTTTATGATTTGGAATACGATGTCCAACTTCAGGAAGCGATGAAAATTTTTGAGAGTAAAACATATCAAAATCTGATGCAGAACTCAAAAACATTGAAGGAACTACAGGAAGAAGCCGAAAAGAATCTGGCTATTGCTTCATGAGGCATGAAACAATTTATTTTAAATAAAGAGCCGGATTTTTCGCAAAGCGGTACGGGCGATTGCGGCATTGTCCGGCTTGAGGGCAATGACTATCACTATCTTGTTAATGTACGCCGCCTTGCGACAGGGGAATTTTTTCCCGCACTTTTACCCGACGGTAAAGAAACTCTTGTACAGGTACTTTCTGTTGAACACGGCGTACTAACAGGGAAATGTAACATTAATGAAGACCCTATAAATAAGCGGGCAAATACATTACCGCCAATGGTTTTATTTCAGGCGATACCCAAGGGCGACAAGATGGATTTAATCGTCCGGCAGGCGGCTGAAGGCGGAATAACGGAGATTGTCCCGTTTGTATCGGAATTTTCGACTGCGAAAATCACAACCGAAAAAGGGCAAAAATTTTTACGCTGGGAACGGATTATTAAAGAAGCGAGACAGCAGAGCGGCTCCATGACCGCCACTACCCTTCATCAACCATTGACAGAAAATGAACTATTTGACTATTGGAAAAAACTTCGGGAAAAAAACGCGTCAAATTCGCCGGGATTATTATTCCACCATCAAAAGGGGCTTGAAAATGAAAGCCTTCACGGTTATCTTAATAGTAATCCCCGAATTGTAGCGTTTGCCGTCGGACCGGAAGGGGGTTTTTCTGATAAAGAGGTTTCCCTCTTTATGGAAAACGGTTTCAAACCATTAACCATTGGCGATACCGTTTTACGAACAGAAACTGCCGCTCTTTACTGCGCGGCGGCAATACGCGTTTTATTACTGGAGAAAGATTCGTGGCAACTGAAATAGAAATAACCGAAATCCGACAGCGAATAAGCCTGCTTAAGGTCCCGGTTGATATTGTCGCGCCGGAGAATCTTAGCTCTATTGTGTATGATCTCTTAAAAGAAAAAAAAGAACATAATATCGTGCTTCTTTCTTTATGGGACCTATTGCGCGCAAGAAGAAGCGGCGAGTACCGTACATACATTACAAGGGCGTCTCTGGTTATTCCTATTTCCAAAAGCATTATCAGCGGAATAAAATTCCTTACCGGGAAAAAAGCGTTCCGTTATATGCCGTTCGATTTTATTATCAGCATACTTACCACTCTGGAAAATCGCGAATTTTCCTGTTACCTGTTGGGCGGTAAAACAAAAGTTCTTATTAAAACGGAACAGAATATCAGACAGACGTTTCCGCGCCTTCGCATTGTAGGGCGCTTCCCCGGTTATTTTAAGCGGTATGAGGAAGCGACCATTATTAAAGCTATAAAAAAATCATCGCCGTCGCTGTTGTTGGCGGGCAAAGGCATACGCGGCGAAGAACGCTGGATTGCCAGAAACAATCTCGCTCTTGGAAACGGCATGAGATTATGGTGCAGCGACATATTCGACGTATTCGCGGAAAGAAAAAAATATCCTTCACGCGGCGTTTTTAACGCTGGGCTTGAATGGATAGGCTATTGTTTTCATAATCCATTTAAATTTTTTAGAATTTTCCCATACATCGGGTACAAGTTTTTAATACTGTATTACCGTCTTTTTGTTAAATTTTAACCTTGCGTGGAGTTTTGTCAAACACGAGTCATTATAAAAAAACGAATCTTCGTATTTAAAAATCAAAGCGTGGAGTTTTGCCAAACACAAGTCATTATAAAAAAGCATAGAATCTTTACAAAAGCAAAAAAAAGGCATATAGATACTATAATATGCTCTTTGGCAAAACTCCTAAGCAATTCGGCGCAGCCGAATTGCACTACTGATACATAATGATATAAGGCCGCGGATTTAGTTTGTACACGTCACTTGGGGCCATCAAAGGATCGTCATAACCCGCGCCCGGTATTCCAAAATTGTAAAACAGCTTAAAAGCCTTAATAGGCATATTGGAAGCAAGCGCGTTGTAATCGTAAGAACCGCGTTTCATGTTAGGCGGTCCAAAACCATCGGCGCAATGAATCAATCTGACCCTGTTATAATTACTTTTAACCTGCGATCGATCTTTAATCATTCCGTGATTAAATTGATGAATAACAAGCATACGCTCGCCGGGAATATTATTATCTATTATGTAATTTTCCATTACTTGTTGCGCCGTGTTGATTTCTTCCGCTTTGACACTGCCAATATCTACCATTGGAGTCGTTGTCCGCCATTCGGGATCAAGGGCAAGATGTACGTTCGGATAGCGTAAATACGGCAGCATTTTTTTCAATGAATCTATCGGATCATAACGTCCGATTTGATGATCAATAAAAACCAATATATCGTTTTTCATCCCATACTCGATATACTGCATAAGGACATTATTCCCGATTATCCCTATTTCGCCCTTGGGCCAAACAGTCCCATAAATCAGATAAAACGCCTTACGCACTTTCCGCCCGCCATTAACTTTTTCGTACTCCGCGACAAGGGCGGTCAGCAGTTTATCCAGCTCTTCAATCGAATAACGACCCAAAATTCCCATGTTACGCGAACTAGGATGGCCATAATACGCTAGAATATCGTTATTAAGTAAAAAAGAAACCTGATAATCCGTTATCCGATTTAAATTTTCTATCTCTTCTTTCGTATAAACCCAATAAGGACGGGAATTATTATTTCTTTTCCATTGATCAACCGTATCAGTAAAAAACATATGCGGAAAAAGCGGCGCGGTCATATAAGAAATGTCAGTACCCGGAGACGAATCATCACCCGAAACCGCATAAAGACGAAAAACGGCGCAGAAAACAAAAGTAATAATGATAGAAAAACGAAGTGTTTTTTTTACCAATAACATGGTTATTAATTATCGGCGGAAAGGGCGTTTTTCTTCAATATTCCACCTTGTAAATTTCACTTTGAATTGGTAATATACTGTTATATGGATGAAAGGGCAAAACCATGATTAATGGCTTACCCTTTTTTCAATCACACGGCATATAATGGGGGATAAAAATGAAAATCAAAATTAAACTTAGTATCATGATGATCGCCATTGTGGTAGTCGTAGCAGGCAGTCTTACCATAATTCAACTGCAACGGGCATCCAAAATAACCATGGAATCTAACCTTCGAGGTCTAAAGTATCTGGCTCAAGATCAAGCAAGATTCTGGCAAGGCCGGGAAAATGAGTACTTAGAAAAATTAGATGGAATTGCGGACATAATGGGGGAATATGAAACATTGCCCGTAGGAACCCGGCGGGACACTTATGACAATATGCTGCTGGCTACCCTGAATAACAATCCCAACTTCGTCAGAATAAATACCGTCTGGAAACCAAACGCCATAGACGGCATGGACAACCGTTATATAGGCCGTCCCGGTTCAACTCCAACAGGGCAGTACGCGATGACCTATACCAGGGAAAACGGAAAGATTGAGGTAACGGAAAACCCTATCATTGAAGAAGTTAATAACTGGATAAACAGCCCCGACGCGCTCAAAGCCAAGGTTGATCATCCCCAGCCTTATAAGGTGAACGGAAAAGACACCTTTGTTGTTAGACTGGGCGTTGCCATAACCAGAACCACTACCGACGAAGTAGTCGGGCACTTATCTATTCTTTTGGACATCGCGCCGGTGCAAGCCGCAATAACAAAAACTATCAATGATTACATAGAAATATCCCAGATGTCTATTTATTCAGGCAACGGATTAATTATGGGAAACCTTCGTCCTGAACGGGTAGGAAAGCTGCTGCCCGAAGTAGAAGCTTTATACGGTGTTTATCAGAAAGACGCCAACCAGGCTGTTCTTGACGGCAAGCCGTTTAGTTGCGCAAGCTATTCAAATTCGTTAAAGTCAAACGTAAGAATTGAAATGGTACCTTTCCAAATAGGCGATTCGGATAATAACTGGAGCGTAATGATTGCGTCAACGGAGAAGTACATTATGAAAGATGTCAATGCGATGAGGAATTTTGTCATTATTATGGCATTGATTGCCCTTGCAGTGGCAGTTGTAATCATATATTTCGTCCTTGACAGCATTACCAAGCCAATCGTCAAGGTGGTAGACACTCTCAAGGACATATCGGAAGGCGAAGGCGACCTGACGCGAACCATTACCGTCAGTTCCAAAGACGAGGTAGGCGACCTTGCGCTGTACTTCAACAAAACACTTGAAAAAATCAAACACTTGGTTCTTCAAATTAAAAAGCAAACCAGCGTGTTATCGGAAATCGGCACTGACCTGTCCAGAAACATGAACGAAACTTCTACAACGGTGAACGAAATTAATGCCCACATTCAAGATATCAAAAGCCGCGTCACAAACCAAAGCGCCAGCGTTTCTGAAACCAACGATACTATGGAACAAGTCGTTGCAAATATCAACAAACTCAACGGTCATGTTGAAACCCAGAGCAACAATATTTCTCAGGCTTCATCCGCCATTGAGCAAATGGTAGCCAATATCAATTCAGTTACCAACACATTGATCAACAACACCGCCAATGTAAACTCGTTACAGGAAGCCTCCGAAATAGGAAGATCAGGATTGCGGGAAGTGGTGGAGGATATTCAGGAAATCTCCCGCGAATCCGAGGGTCTCTTAGAAATTAACGCGGTAATAAAAAACCTTGCCAGCCAAACCAATTTATTGAGCATGAACGCCGCAATAGAAGCCGCGCACGCCGGAGATACCGGCAAAGGCTTCGCCGTAGTCGCCGATGAAATCCGCAAACTGGCGGAGAGTTCCGCTGAGCAATCCAAGACCATCAGCAATGTTTTAAAGAAGATAAAAGATTCCATTGACAAGATATCTAAATCCACCCAGAGCGTGCTGACCGAATTCGAGGCGATTGACTCAGGGGTTAAAACAGTTTCCCAGCAGGAAGAAAATATCCGCAACGCTATGGAAGAGCAGGACGAAGGAAGCAAGCAGCTTCTGCAAAGCGCCGGCGGCTTAAAAGAAACAACCCAACAGGTAAAGAGCGGTTCCGAAGAAATGCTTGAGGAAAGCAATGAAGTTATGAATGAGAGCCATAATCTTGAGAAGATTACGGAGGAAATAACCGGCGACATGAACGAGATAGTATCCGGGGCGGATCAGATGAGTACTGCGGTTCATCATGTCAGTGAGATAAGTGAGAAGAATAGTGAGGCTATTGATACTTTGTTGAAGGAAGTTTCTTCTTTTAAAGTGGAATGACGAAAATGCTTCGGGGTGATGGCAGTTGAAAGTGAAGGGTTTTATTCGTGATTAATAACATTTCTAAAAAGTGCAGTACACCTCCCTCTGACCGCAGCGCAAACGGCGAGCTAAAGCTCGCCTCATTTTGTTCATCTGGGGCACACTGTCGCCCACAAAAGATGCTAAAGCATCTTTTGCTTCATTCAATAATAATAGATTTTATTGGGGCTCTCGGCGTGTTAAATTTTTCAAAAGACACCCTTCGGGTACAAATGATTGCCGTGGCGCTGGGGCGTTTGGAATTTGTTCATCCACACGCCTTAAGCGGCGTGCATTATTTGCCCCCCCCCCCCCCATGCAATAGGCAATTATACAAACAAAATAACATCGCTTTTTTACGTTATTTTCTCACTAATCATGGAAAAACACCGTCCACCGTTAGAAATAGCTTTTTTAATAAAAATCAAACAAACAAGGAGTGTTAAAAATGAAAAACAAAAAAATGGTTTTATGGATCGCATTAATAGTAATTGCGATAATTCCGGTTTACGCCCAGCAGTATGACAGCGAAAAAGATTTTCAGATTGATTGGGACAAAAATGTAAAAGACGGCGTAGAAATTGCCAAATACATCGGCACAAAAAAGGAAGTCCGTATTCCTCCAAGCATACAAAATAATCCGGTTACCAGCATTGGGAATGCTGCTTTCAACAACATGAACATTACCAGAGTAATCATACCCAACAGCGTTACCAGCATTAAGGATGCCGCTTTTTTGTATTGCGCTAGTCTTACCAACGTAACAATACCGAACAGCGTTACCAGCATTGGGAATTTTACTTTTGCTGGAACTAAACTTACCAGCGTAACCATACCTAACAGCGTTACCAGCATTGGGGATGGAGCTTTTAGCGGTTGTACCGGCCTTGCCAGCGTAACCATACCAAACAGCGTTACCAGCATTGGGAATGGTGCTTTTGGCAATTGCACGAGCCTTACCAGCATAACCATACCGAACAGCGTTACCAGCATTGGGAATTATGCTTTTGGCTTTTGCACCAGCCTTACTAGCGTAAAAATACCAAACAGTATTATCAGTATTGGGAGTTCTGCTTTTCAAAGTTGCACCAGCCTTAAAAGCATAACAATACCGGATAGCGTTACCAGCATTGAGAAAGAAGCTTTTGGCGGTTGCACCAACCTTACCACTTGACCTGTTATTATCTAATTCCAAATATTTAATATAAGTATAATAGAAACCCTGTAAACCCCCTAAAAACATACTGAAAACATCAATTTTCCGACAACACTACATATAGTGTGTCTTTATAAAAACATACACCATATATAGTACCCCATATATGGTGTAAAAAATTTTTCATTTTCGGTACATATAGTGTGGGAAATTTTGAACATTTTTAAAATTCTCTTTATATAATATGTAGATTTAAAAAGAGGTTTTTCAGAACCTCAGTCCCAATCTTCATATTGGGACTTTTGGATATTGTTATTTGTATTATGGGAATAATGGTCTCTTAAAAATCAATAACAATTTAACATTCTCAAAAAATGTTTTCCAGTAAAGGGAAACAAATAATTTAATGGAGGTTTGTTATGAAAAAGACAAACAAAACATTCGTTAGTGATGTGTCTATAAACACAGACAGAATTCTAAAAGAAATATATTGGTCTAAAATATTAAGACTCAGATTATACCAATATTCTAAACCAAATTACGGATTTCGATTTTTTAAAATTAAAGAACCGATGTATATTTATGATCCCAACCTTGATAATGTAATTATCAATTTAGACGGAGTTGAAAAGAATTTAACCAGAAAAGAGTTAAAAACTTATTTGAATGAATGTCTTAAAAGTCCTGACAAAAAAATACAAAAAGAATCAGAGGATTTTATCAATAAAAATCAAAGACTTTTAGATGTTTAAATATTGATAAAAACATTTGGATATTTTTATTTGTCTTTTTAGAGAATAGAAGTTTAATAAAAATCAACAAACAAATGGAGATGTTATCTCCTCTATATTCTCAAAAAATTATTTTCCCAGAGTTGGGAAAAACAGGAGTTTAACCATGAAAAGGTCAAACAAAAAAATGTCGGGTTCTAATCATAGAACGAACAAAAACAAGAATATTGATTTAGTACAAAATTTTGTATTACAATTAATTAATGATTCTGTAAGAAATGGAATTAATACAGATAAAGTTCTATTTTGTTTATTTAAAAATGGAATGGTAATAGTTCTATTTTTTAAAAACAATAAATATTTAAAAAATATAATTTATCATTTAAGTAATAATGATGAAATATTGGTATCTTTTATAAAGGTTATGAATTCAATAAATTTATCCTGTCCTTTTGAAGTAATAATAAAAGAATTAGAAAAAACATTTGAAACTCCTATCATTGGTTCAATATCTATTGATGAGATTAATTCATAAGTAAAATTCTCCCCCAGATTAATTTCTGGGGGAAAAACTTCAAGTTAATATATAAATAGAGAGTATTAAAATGGACGGAATTAAGAAAATGGAAAATTCTGTTTATTTTGATAGATGATAAAATATATAGATATTAGAAAATAAACAAACTAAATATCTGTAAACAAAAAAAGATATTTTCCGTTGTAATATCGTTTTTTATTAATTTGTAAAATTATTGGTTTTTCTAAATCAATATTCATTCTTTTTAATAGACACTGTATGACAACGGATACAGTGTCTTTTTATTTTAATAAAAAGGAATGTATAAGAAAATGAAAAATCAAAACAAAACAAATCAGAAACCGAATTTAATTAAACAACAAAACTTAAATTTAATCAGACAACAAAAATTAATCAAATTAGAAAAATATAAAAATATTCTTCCCGAATTAAATAATTGTGATAAACTGATAAACAAATGGTCAAAAGAATTAATGACGATATTCCCGAAAGAATGTCGTAAAGATTGGGGAGAAAATCGTCATTTAATCGTTAAGAAAAAAGATTATACAGAATATTTATTGTCAACCTTATCTGTCGGACAAACAGAAAATCAAAAAATATTAGATTTAATTGAAAAAGGAAAATTAAGTAAATCGTCATTAATTATTTTAGAAGGAAAATTAAATAAAAACGAGGTTAAACTTTATTATTGGAAACATAGATATAATGAATTTAGACATTATCTTATAGAAAAAAATGACGACAATTCATTTATTATTTCATATTGGTTAAAAGAGGAATATATAAAAGAAGTTCGACAATACAGAGACTTTATTGAAATAAATAAAATAACTGGAATAAAAGATTTTGACACAAATAAAAGATTTATTGAAATGTCTTTAGTGTCCGACTGTTTACAAAAAACAAGAAAAAAAGGTTCATCTTACGGGGCAAAAATTTCTAATAAAAATTCTTCTGTTCAAAAATTAAGAAGGGGAAAAAAGGTTGAATTAGAATTTGATTGTCCGAATGGAAATAATAAAGAAATAAAAGATATGTTGGACTCATATAAAATTTCCGTTAGTTATGGATTTAAGGGTGTTTACAGAACTTTCGTCCGTCAATTATATAAAGGGGAAATTAAATTACAGAAAAGTGGTGATTTAGGAGATATTTTAATTTGTAGACTTTTGGGTGTGTCAACACCCACCTTAAATAATATATATATGGATAAAAATTCAGAAAATTTAAATTTAATAAATCATATACCAGTTAAGGTGGGTGTTGACACACCCATTACAGATATTGACATATCTGAAAAGATAATAATTCAAAATTCAAACAAAAATAAAAAGGAGAAAAGTATGAAAGAAATTAAAAAACGGAAAATGTCCGACATAAAAAAGGACATTATAGAAAATGACGATTTTGAAAAATATAAAGAATGGTGTAAAGAAATACCAGAGGAAAACCAGTGGACTTTTGAAGAATGGAAAGAACAAATAAAAACGGTATAATTAAATAAAAGGAGAAAAAGAAAATGAATATTGATTTAAATGATTTAATAGGAGAAAATGAGATATTTATACCTGATAATAAAAATAAATTAGACGATTTATTTAATATTAAATTAGGAAACTTAGGACAAAAATTCATAAATAAAAATAGTAAAATATGTAATTTTTTGATAGATGAGAAAGAAATTGATTTTTATATGTATTTATTGGGAAAAGAAATATTAGATTTAATTAAAATAAAATTAAAGATAATAATAAGTTTAGAGGAATTGAATAATAAAATTTTATATATGATTGAAAATTATAAAAATAAACAAAAGAAAATAAGTATATATTTTCAAGAAGAATATAAAAAATACATATTTTTAATTTTGAAAAAATTATATGAGAAAATAGAAAAAACAGAAGAAATAAAATAAAACAGGAAGGAATTATATCAATAATTAATTCTTTAAACTTTAACCAGATAATTTATGACAACGGAAAACAATTATTCATCAGTTTTATACATAAAAATATATTCATTTTTCAGTAGAAAAATCTAAATTATTGAACCCTTAAAAACTACGTCTTATATATAAATCGTTACATAATATTAAAATATGTAACATCGAAAATCTGTAGTTTTTAAGGGGTTTAAAATGGAAAACAAACAACTAACTGTCAACAAGAAAAATAAACTTGTTGAAAAAATGGTAGAGAAAATATCGTCCGAAAGTCCCGAACTTTCGGACTTAAATCAAGAACAATTAGAACAAATCGCCCGCCTCGTAATTACACAAAACTTGACAAACGAATTAAACCTCAAATCAAAAATATTCGGTATTGATTACAAAAAAGAAAAAACGATATTCTTAAAACAATCCAGTAAATCGGGAAGTGAACACACGGAATTATCTTATTACAATTCCCTGAAAATATTAGAAACATATTGTAAAAAAAATAATATAGAAATATTATTAATGACACCGTCCCAAATTGATGATTTTATATACAATCTTAAAGGTTCTCCCAATTCTGTCAGAGGGATTGTCGCCGGAATATCAAGTTTTTTTTCGTATCTTGAAAGACGATATTCTGTAATAAAAAACCCGATACGGGGAACACGGGCGAGACCGAAAAGTAAATCAGTAAAAGAAATTGAAATACCGTCCGAAATTGAATTATTAACGATATTAAATGAATTACCCGAACTTGAAAAACTTGCCGTATATATTATGAGTTATCGGGGATTAAGAGTTGGGGGATTAAAGAATTTGAAAGTATGGGGTTCAAAATACCAGACATTTTCAAAAGGTAAAAATATATACGGTGAATTTCCAGTGGAAGTAATTACCAATATTAAATATTCTGAATTAAATAATAAAAATCCTTTTGGGGACATATCGACCGCCGCCCTGAAAGTCAGGATATGTCGTCAAACATCTAAACTTTACAAACAGGGAAAAATAAATAATCCGTATTCTTCACACGATTTCCGTCATTATTTCGCCGTGACAGAATATCAGAAAGACAAGGACATATACAAACTTTCAAAACTCCTTGACCATACCAATATATCGGTTACGGAAACTTATTTAAAAAGTTTGAAAGTTACACTTTAACTAATTAAATATGGAGATAGATAATATAATAAATTTCAAAGAAATTGAAAAAATCGGACACAATCTAAATTTAAAATATCAAAATAATGAAAATAAGGAAGATGATTTTTTCGGTATTATATTATATAAGAGAAATCTTTATACATCTGTTAAAAGTCATATCGAATTAGTAAAAATAATGAATGATATAATCAATAAAATTAAACAAGACATATACGAAAATCGTAATTTGGAAAATAAAAATGGAAATTAAAATAATTAAGAAAAAATATAAAATTACATCAAGGTTATACCGTAAAGTTATTTTGAATGAAATAAAAACTGATTTTGATAATTGGATAATAAAAGAATTACCATTTAACAAAAAAAATTCAATTAGAACTTACATATTTACAAGGAAGGAAGAAAATTATGAAAATATCGAATAAACAATTAATACAGGAATTAAAGAAAGTCGATTATTTATTAAAAGAAAATCTAAATCGTAATATTACATTTAAAAAGTTATATGAAAAAACAAATGATGATAAAATAGATGATGAGGATTTTAAAATAATAAAAGGAAGAAATATATTTAGTATTGTATCAGAAGACGCAATTAAATATTTAATGGATAAAGGTGAAATTAATAAACATATATTTAATCCAGACGAAAATTATATTAAAGTGGGAAATTATTATGAAATGATTGAAATGATATATTATTTAATTAATATATTAGAATTTGATTTAACAAAAGCGGCGATAATTAATTAATCGACCGCCCAACCATTTAAAATCATTCAATGAGGGTGAAAAAAAATGAATTTAAAAAACAAAAAAGAAAGTTATCCTGTAGGAACACCGAGAAATGTTATTTTAGAATATTTAAGAAAAGATGAAAACGAATGGACTTGTATAGAAATTGAACCGACTAAAAAATCTCAAACAAGGAAAATAATATTTATTAAAGATGAAAAATATAAATTTGAAAATGAAGATATGTTCAATCTACGACCCAGCCAGCGTCAATCATTTCAAATACAGAATTAAAAATTAAATTGAGATTGTTTTTATTTTCAGTTAATAAATTAATTTTATAGATTTTATTTTCATAATCAATATTTAAAATACCGAAATCACCTTTTTGAGTTTTAACATTTACACCGTCATAATTTAAATATTCTTCTGATAATTCGATTAGTTCATTTGACCACATAAATTAATCTCCTGTTATTTTTTGTAATAAGAATATAAGAAATAATTGTTTAATGATAAAAATAATAAATAAAAAAAACCGGTATTTCTACCGGCTTTTAAAAAATCGAAATGATTTTTAATTATCTCTTTGTGTATAATCCAACTGGAAATTCTTTTAATGCGTTAGTTGTTTCTGGGCCGTGGTATGTGTAATTTGTAATGTTAAGAGTTGTCGCTGTCAAAACACATTGAAGTGTATAACGTAAGTCATCATCTGATGACAGTTTGATTACGGTATTATCATCATTTATCTCCCATGTATCAGAATTTAATGAACCTGCTTCAGATGGTCTTTTAATAGTATAAAATCGTTGATACGCTGTCTTTGCAAATTCAAATTCCCATCCATTACTACCAACCCATTCTCCGACAATAGAAACAGTTTGATTATTTCCATTACCATTCGGATTTCCGTTACCGTTTGGATTTTCATTTCCATTGTTGTTATTGTTGTTGTTATTATTTGAATTGTCATCTCCACCTGAACAACCAACCATTAAACCAAATCCCAAAACAATCACCAAACCTAAAACAAATAATTTCTTCATAATAAACTCCTCACCACTAATATTTGAATTCTCATACGAGAAAACATTTGATATTTCATTTTTTATTTTTCTCATTTTTATTATTTTTTATTTCCTGTAATTTCTCGTTATTAATTAAAGATTGTATATTTAATAAATTTTCCCCAATCTTTAATAATGTGTCTTTTTTGTCATTTTCCAATTCGTCATAATTATTATTTAATATGTCAAATTGGTTATCTTTAACCATAAATCCAATCACCCCCAATTCAGTATTCGTATCATATAAAGAAAAAACGGAAAATCTTCAAAAATTTCCTGTATTTTCATACCCTCATAGAGGGATTATTTCACCCTCTACATATATTGTCAATAGGTTATTGGGAAAAAAATAATATAATACCAAATTAGTCATATATAAATTGTCCACAAAAACATACACTTATTTGACCATTGAACTCAAATCAATTATTCTGTATCATTAATTAATTGGGATATTTGATATGAAAACCGTATATGAGAGAATAAAAGAGGTAAGAAAAAAATTAAACTTGTCCCAAATTGAATTTTCAGAAAGAATATATTTAAGTAAAAGTTTTTACGGTGATATAGAGATAGGAAAAAAGAAAGTTAATAACCGAATTATTTATATCGTATCCAAACAATTTAATGTAAATGAAGATTGGTTAAGAACGGGAAAGGGAAATGTTTTTAATGAAAATAATCCCGATTTAAGAAAAGAAAAATTATTAAATATTTACAACCAACTTGACCCTTCATTGAGAGATTGTCTTGTCGAACAATCAGAAATATTATTAAAATTACAGAAAAATAAAAAAAGGGAAAGTGATTAACCTTCCCTTTTGGTTATGAATTAAAATATTTTATTATCTTAATTCCCGTGTTGATTTCAGAAGATAAATTTTATCATCTTTGGTAATTACGATTGTAAATGTCTTAACGGGATTACCGATGAGAAAATCTTTAATTTCAAGAGTGTCGAATTCTCCTGAATTGATTTTCGAGAAATTTTCTCCGACTTTGATTTTATCTCCGTCCCGAAACCACGATTTGTTGTTCAAATCAGAAAATGTTTTCTTGTTTGAATTTACATCAGAAACTGTTTTCTGATTTTCAATTTTCTTTTTGTCCATTTAGAACCTCCAATAAATTATGATTTTATATAAGAAAATAAAGATTAAAAATTAAATGTCGTTTTCTTCTTCATTTCTTAACTGTTCGATAAAATTATCTCTTTTATCAAGATAATTTTTTAATTTTTCAAACGTGTCAAAAAAATGTCCGACATATTGTAAAATCAAATCGTTAATGTTTTCAATTTGATTTTGTAATTCCATTTTTTTATTTTTCTTTTTTCTCATTTTATACCTCCAATAAATGATTTACATATCATATAAGAAATTGATGATTAAAGTTAAACCCGCCCCGGAGTATGAATTATTAAATATACAGTATATCCAAAATGACCCAGAATGAACGAGAAGGGGTATAGATTTAATTTAGGACGGGTATTTAATATAAACACATAATAATTTAAATCCATACCCCTCCATGACCTTCTATTTTAGGTTTTTAGTTATTGACAAATAACCCTTTATTTTGTAGTATTAGTTATGATTGTCGATAAAAATACAGAGTATTATTTAATTCATAGTATCGGATTGACGAAAACACAAATAAAAAATCTTTTACCAAAAGAAGTAAAAGAATATTGTGATAATGTAATTAAAAAGGAAATTCAAGAATCTGTAAAAGGAAAGAAAACTAAATCTCACAAAATGAAATAATTGTTTTTATTTCAGATAAGTCATAATGAATTCCCATTTCAGATAATTTGTCTTTCATTATAGATTTTATTTTTATATTGTCTTTGTTCAAAAGATAATATTCTCTGATAATTAATTCCCCCAAATTTCTTGATTGAAAATAATCCCACATATTTTTTATTAAATTTCTTCTTTCCTGTAAACTGTATTTATTTTTCTTTCCGTCTTTAATGTCTAAAATCATTTTAGATAATTCTCCCGTGTCATTAATCAATTTTCCCGAGTTAATAAAGTTTGATTTAAAATTTTTATCTTTCTTAAAATTAGAATAAATATTTTTAGGTAATTCATAATTTATTCGGGTATCAAATATAAACAATAAATTTGATGTGTCAATAATTAAATATTTCCCGAAAATTAAAGATGTCTTGATTATCTTTATTAAAGAAGTTCTTTTTTCGTCAATAGTAAATTTCTCAAACCAATTAATAATATTTTCCTTGACAGAATAATATGTCAATTCCAATTCGTCTTTATTATATTTGTCTTTTAATTCTTCCAATTCGTTTTTTAATTTGATTAAAAGATTGTCGTTTATATCTTTTTTATTGTTCAATTCTTTCTCTTTAATTAATGTAAGTTTTAATAATTCTTTATCATCAGTATTTTCATAGATGTCATTAAACCTTGAAATTTGTTTTATTATTTTATTATTGTCTGTTGATACGGAAGAAATTTTATCTTTTATTTCCGACAGATTTAATTTAATTATTTTTTGGTTTTCTTCAATGAGGATTTTAGTGTCGTCATAAACAAGAAAATAATAAAAATAAAATACGGAAATTAAATCGTTCATATTTTTAGTATTAAAACTTTTTGGAGATTGATGACATTTTGAATTAGGAGAATGTTTTAAATAAGAATATTTTTTGTCTTTACAAAAATAATATCTTAAATTACAGATAGGACAATTAATAATTCCAGTTAAAATTTCTTTGTCCGTCCGTCTCATTCTGTCTTTATATATTTTTTTATATCCCTGTAATTTTTCGACTGTCTTAATCCAATCTTCAACGGATACAATTTTAATCGGATAACAATTTGAACTGACATAATATTTATTGTCGTTTAATTCAGACAAACTTTCTAATTGACACTTTTTAAATTGATTATATATTTTTAATCCTTCGGTATTGAAAGAATTTCCCGTATATTCAAAATGTCTTAAAATTCTAATCCACTTATGGATTATCGTACCATTTGGAATTTTTTTTGTAATATCTTGAATTATGGATTTGACGGAATTTCCCTGTAAATATTTCTCAAAACAATATTTCACTTGTTCCAATTCTGAATTGACAGGTTTCCATTTTGAATATCCTTTTTCATCTGTCCCAATTTTTTTATATCCGTATAATTCTGAATATGACCGATTACCAGAATTAATATGAAAGTGAAAACCCCGTGTCGTTCTGTTTACAATTAAAGTTCTTTCATATTGGGAAATTGTCGATAAAATAGAATTAATCATTTTTGATTGTGGATTATTTAAATCAAATTCTTTTCCGTTTTCGTAAATAATAATATTATATTTTTGAAAAATACGGGAAAGAAATATTGACACTGATTCATTTCGGGAAAGACGAGAATTTTCAGATATCCAAATTTTATTTATTATCTTTTTTTCGATGTCATAAATTAAATTTTGTAACCCCTCACGGTTTTCAATGTCGTCATTGTATCCCGATTTACCAATGTCCTCATATATGATATATTCAAAATTGTGTTTTTTAGAAAATTCAATCCCCAACTTTTTTTGTTGGGGAATGGACATGTTTTCCTTTTCGATAGAAGTTCGGACATAAATCCCCAGTTTTCCTTCCATAGTTTTCCCCTTAATTGATAATATGATATATTAGATATTAAGGTCAAGTACCTTACCAGCGTAACCATACCCGACAGCGTTACCAGCATTAAGGATGCCGCTTTTTTGTATTGCACCAACCTTACCAGCGTAATATTTCAAGGAAAGATTACTTCAAATAATATTTACTGGAACTCATTCCCCGGTGACCTAGTTGATAAGTATCATACAGACGATGGCGGTCCAGGAACATATAAAAGATTTGCCGGTGGCGAATCATGGAGAAAACAGTAGAGTAGGAAGGGTAGGCGACGCGGAGTGCCCGACACCAGTTTAGCGTAGTGTCGTTATGTGCAACACCTACGCTATATATGGGGTAAGTTATCTGACACCACTTTTATAAAAAGCGATTAAGATGTATGCCTAATAAATGTTTCCACAGGCAGGGCTTTAGGCATACATCTTGCCCCCACTTGCAAAAAAGACGTAACACAATGTGTCCGACATATTACATCATTTCTTCAACGGTTTTCTCTCTTAAAATATTTATCCAATCTCTTTTACAATATAAAAATCTGACTATTTTAATATGAATGTCATCATCAATAATATAAAATATCAAATATCAAATAATTTTTTACTCTTATTAATCTATAACCTAAACTTGCTAAATATTTATCATATACTAATGGTCTATGCGTTGGATTATTTCTAACTTCAATTAATTTTTTCTTTGCTTCGATAATTAATTTATCAGCAGCCATTGGGCTTTTTAAATTTTCACTAATATAATTATAACTTTCGTCAAGATCGCTATGATACAATTTTGAGAATCTAAGTTTGTACACATTTATTTCCTAATATAATTGTCCATTATTTCAAACATTTCTTTTTCTTCAATATATTCACCATTATTAATTTGATCTAATCCCGCTTGCAAAGCACTATAAAGCTCATTTCTGCTTTTTCCAATCAATTCTTCGTATGTTTCCTCGGTCATTACGGCAAATCTGCCTTCGCCATTATTTGATACGATTACAAGTTCTCTGTAATTCTTGCAATATTCGATAATCTCACTTAAATTATTCAACAAATCCATGTTCTTTTTTGCTTCTTTCATAAAATACCCCAAACAAGTACTGATAAAGTATATTATTCTTTTAATATAACATCAAGCGTTATAAAAAAGACTGGAGTTTTGCCAAACACAAGACATTATAAAAAAGCATGAGATTTTACCAAAGGAAAAATTACAAAAACCAGAGTTTTCCTTTTGGCAAAACTCCTAAGCAATCCGGCTATGCCGGATTGCACTACAACCACAAATGAATCTTATGCAACTTAGAACAAAGAAATCCCGTCCCAATAGACAGCAATAAAATCCCCGGAACAAATCCTATCCAATTATCAACATTAATTAGAAACCCCCTGCCGACAAGGGCAAGCATGACCCCAATCGCAACATTGAAATATTCCTTTGAATCGCGTATATTAGCCGCAATAAAAAAACTTATCATAGTCGTAAGAAAAGCCGCTAATTCAACCCAAGCGAACATGGAGGTATAACTGTTGACTATATTTAAACTGGTATCCCAATTTGACCCGTCAATAGGGACCCATAATGTAATAACCATAGCGGCGATAATCATTACAAAAATGACATTACGGGTCTTCTGCATCTCAAGCCCGGCGGCATATAGACCGGCGGCAAAGAGCGAAAAAACACTGAAAAACCTCGCAAAGAGCAAAACTCTGAACACTACATTTACATAAAATAAAGAAAAAATATAAATACAGTATAAAGGTAGAATAAGACGAATAGCCTCAAAAGCCAAAGAAATCGTAAAAATGGCAATATACAGTATCTCCGGCGCGGAAGTCCTTTCAAAGAAGAAATGAATAAAAATAATACCGATAAGTGAATACAAAACCGATGCCGCCAGAGAGATATAAACGGCATAATAATCGTTTTTCATAAAGAAAGCGGTTAAAACCTGAAAAACATTGACAGGGCGGCGTGTAAATTCTTCCATAATCTTAGAATAAACGGGTATTATCAAGAAAGAAGCCACCGCAACAAATAATGTACAAATTGAGCAAAAAACAATTCCGACTTTAAAGAAAGTATTTCTTTCAGAAAGCGTCATATCGCAGTTTATACTAATTAAAATTTTATCTCAAGACGGAAAATTTAATACCGATAATGAGAATTAAGGGGAACTCTATGTTATTGAAAAAAACGGTATTTATACTTTTTATCCTTCTCTTAACATCTGTTTCCGCTCTATGGGCGGGAGATTCCGCCGTTTTTGTCGATTTAGGTTTCTCCCCTGACGGCAGAATGTACATGTTTGGCCAATACGGAGTACTGTCACCGTCTCTACGCCCATGGGCAGATTTGTATGTAGTAGACGTAACCAGCAACACTTTTGTCCCAAACGGCAGGGTTTCACTTGTAGAGAACACTCCGATAAAGGCGGGTCAGGACGGGTCAGGTATTTTACACAGATTAGTCGCCAATAATTCAACTCTTTCAAACCGGTACTGTATAAATTTCCAAAATCAGGGACTTCCCCTTTACATCTCAAGAGACGAGAATCCTCCGCCGCGCGGGGAGAAAATTGATTTTCGCGACTTTCTTTCCGGAAAATCATATAACGCGCAATTAATTTCTACAATTACAGGCAGTGAGCAAAACGCAAGATCGCAATTTTTTATAAACCTTGAGGTTAATTCTCCAAACAGCCAGTGTAGAACATATAAAGTCGGTTCCCCGAATTTTGTTCGCCAAGGGATCGTACAATACAACTTTAAAAGAGTCCTGATTGACTCAAGCGGCAGTTCAATTATTTTTGTGATAGAAATGATGCGCGCCACCAACAACGGCTACGATATCCGTTATATGGTAGAGGCCGTAAGACTTTAAACCGCCCTAAAAACCTGCGTAACAAAAGAGCCGTCCTCAAACAAAAACCGTATATAAAGCAGATTAAGCAATTTATTCCGTTCCCAAAGACCGTCTTTTTGCTGTTCAATCGCCAAATCAAGCCATTCGTCGTAACTTAAAACCGCATCAGAACGACATTGCGTAAACAGGTAGTTCCCCTGCGGAAGCAAAACAATATTATTCCTCTCTATTCCCTCTATATCGCCATTTTGACTCTCAGGCAATTTTTGCCCAATGAACAATAATTTGCCCAGTAAATAATCTCGATCCGGCTCGATACTACAACCCTGAACCGGATTCACCTCATAACAGAGGATAATTTCCTTATTTTCAAGTTTTTCATATTTTAAAAGCGACGTATCTTGGCATTCGGATTTGTTATATAGCAAGGGGGTACAAAGATTTAGTAGCGTTAAAGGTGTTATTTCCATTTTAAATTCCTTATCATTTTTTAATTATTTCTAAATAATCCTTTGCCGTAATAATTTTAATTTTTTTATATTCTACTAATTCCAGTAAATCCACATCTCCGGATATTATATAATCAACATAAGCCGATATTCCACATTCCAAATATTTATTATCTGCCTTATCTCTACTGCCATTTTTTATCCGGCTTTTGGGGACAATTTTATTTCCTATTTCTTCTAATGAATTAATAAAATATGCTGTTTTTTCCTTATCAACATGAAATTTTGCTCTTCCCATTACCGATTCTATTTCATCCAATATTTCCTTTGTAATAAATAATTCATCTATTCCTTCAATAACCCTTTCCAGAACTAACCGCGGATTACCACCCCAGAAAAATGCAGAAATAAAAATATTTGCGTCCATGACTATTTTCATTTACTTTTTTCTTTTCTGTGATTTTGAATTTCCTCATTAATATCATTTTCTGTGAGTTTATATTTTGAAGATAAGCTTTCCCCGTAAGCAAAAATACTTTCCCACTTTTTTTTCTTTTCTATGTATATTCTTGCCGCCTCCCTGATTAACTCAGACCGGGTTCTTGCCTCATTTTTAGCAATCCTATCAATTTGACCCAATAAGTCTTCCTGAAAAGAGATATTTACTGTTGCAACTGCCATATATACTCCTTAACTAGAATATACAAGGTTTGTATGTGTTTATCAAGTTATTTATATTTTTTCAGAAAGAAGTTATTTTTACTTATATATAATAATAACCAGAACTTGGAAGCGCATCTTTCATTTTCCAAAAATTCTTTGTTAGTCCGGTTTTCATTTTGGAAAACCTTTTTGACGGTAAATAATGTGTTATAATAACCTTATGAAAAAAAAACTAATTTTATTGATATTTACTGCGGCAGTCTTAATTACGATTGGTTGTAGTAAAAAATCCCGACCTGCGGAATCGGCAGGAATTGATGGTTATACTCGAACATCGGGACTCGCTTATGACGAAGCAACATCAGAATCTTTTGCAAGCGTGTCTAAACCCGCAGACAGATCAAAGGCTAATTCTACTTCTCTTGAAAAAGAAGTAGGGGGCGAAACAGATTCACTATCGGCAAATATTCCCGATGCGGAACGCAAGCTTATTAAACGGGCAACCATCAGTATCAGGGTAGAAAATCTTGCGGCCGCCGAAGACTCTATTAATGCTCTTTTGAAAAAATACGACGGTTATTCCGCATCCTCAAATATCCAGGAAAACTCCCATTATTATTCCCTGCGTGTTCCGGCAAATTATTACGATGTTTTTCTCGCCGAGACAGGCGGCATGGGAAGGCTTATGAATCGTTACGAAAACACGGAAGACGTAACCCTGCGTTATTATGATCTTGAAGGACGGCTTGCGACAAAAAAAGAACTGCTTAAAACTTATCAATCCTATCTTGGAAAGGCAAAAACTATTGAGGAAATTCTTTCGGTGGAAGCCCGTATATCGGAACTACAATTCGATATCGAAGGAACAGGAATACAGTTTCGTAACCTTGCCAATAATATAGATTATGCCACAGTTGACCTTAATCTGTTTGGACCCGTATCATCCACACCAAATCAGGGCTTAACCTTAGGTGAACAAGTTAAACAGCTATTCGGCGGCTTCGGCGTATTCCTGTCTACAGTAGCGATGATTTTACTTGGCATTGTCATTTATGGAATTCCTATTATTTTGCTTCTGGGGTTACTCTTCTTGATTTTTTTCGGCAAAATCGGACTTGCCAAAAAACTCTGGCGACTGATTAAATCCTAATGCGATTATCTGTATGAACGCCTTACTTTTGCGCCAATCAATTCACTCATTCGCAGAAGCCGTTTTCTCACGCTCCGGCGGACCGGGCGGGCAAAATGTAAACAAAGTAAACTCAAAAGTAACATTAAAATGGCGGCTTCCCATCAGCGGTGAAAGCGAATCAGTGGGGCTTTCAGAAACGGAACTGGAACGGGTTAAAACCCTCCTCGCCAATCGTATTTCCGTAAACGGCGAAATAGTGATAACCTCGGATGAAGAACGCTCCCAAAAAATCAATTTGGAAAGGGCATACTTCCGCATGAACACCCTAATTGCCTCTGCTGCAAGACTGCCTAAAAAACGACATCCAACAAAACCAAGCAAAGCCGCAAAAGAAAAGCGACTTGAATCAAAGAAAAAGCAAGGGATTAAAAAAAAGGATAGAGCTAAAAAGGACTATTTTTAGAGACCTCACAAAGAAAAATCATAGGTTTTTACGGATTGTTTCACGTGAAACATTTTTAGGCTTATGGAACAAAAATCAATCTTACGGTGTTGCCGTTTTCGACTTTTGAATATAGAACCAATTTGCCATTATCCATGTTCCACTTTTCTACATTTTGCATATAGGTATAAAAATCATGTTCTTGCAGTTTATCCTGTTGAATTATTGGAGCCATTAGTGTCGATCTGATTAACCCTATCTTAAGAGAATTTATTTCCCCTAAGGTATATGGGGCTGAGTATTTATTTGGCGCTCCTGTTCCGCTGACCATTTCGGCATTAAAATTCGTTGTATAAACACTTCCGGTATTGTTCAGAACGATTTTGTTAGTCGGAGTACTATCAATTTGAATCTCAACTAATTTCCACTCTTTCCCGAGAACCTCCGAGAATGACGACACTGTTGCGCCTCCTGTGCTATTACAACTCATTATTAGTGCCATAAAAAATAAAATCAATAATATTTGCTTTTTCTTTTTCATTTTTATCTCCTAATTAAATAATATATCTTCATTCTTATTTTCACTACACTAATTCATCCGCACTATCCGCAGCTTCGTCTTCTTTTACTATCCTATCCAAACCGATTACAAAGTCAGGTTTATCAATGCTTAGTATACGCACACCCTGGGCGGCTCGTCCCATTATACTAATATCGTCAACTTTTAACTTTATAGATTTACCTTGACTTGTGATACACATTATATCCTCGTTATCCAGCACTGCCACACAGCCGACAATTTCGCCTGTTTTTTCCGCTAATGTGTAGATTTTCTGTCCGCCCGTGCCGCGTCCGTGCGATGTAAATTCGTTAAATTCGATGCGCTTGCCGTATCCGTATTGCGAGAGGATTAGCATTTTTTCTTTGTCGTCTACCCTCAACATTCCCGTTAATTCATCGCTCTTTGACAGCTTCATGCCGGTAACTCCGCGAGAAGAACGACCCATTGCGCGTATATGCTCCTCGTGGGTTCGCAACGCCTGTCCTCTGCGGGAAATCAGTACTACTTCATCGTTGCCCTTTGTTAACAACGCGCTAACCAATTTATCGCCTTCATCAAGATTTATCGCGACTATGCCCCGTGTTTTTGCGTTGGCAAATTCGCTCATTTTTACTTTTTTAACAACGCCGCAGGCGGTCCCCATAAACAGGTATTCGCTATCGCTAAAATCTTTTAACGATACAATCGCCGTTATATCCTCGTTTGGAGAAACCGTGAGCAGGCTCTTAATATGCGAACCTTTACTGGTTCTGCTTCCTTCCGGCAATTCGTGGACTTTCATCCAGTACGCCTTGCCCGCGCTTGTAATAAACATGATGTACTCATGGGTTGACGCGACAAATATTTGCTGGACAAAATCATCCTCAACAAGTTTCGCACTCTGCATTCCCTTTCCGCCTCGTCCCTGATTTTTATAAGCGGAAACTGGAACACGTTTTACATAACCTAAATTCGATATAAGAATCATCATCTCTTCTTTTTTAATTAAGTCCTCAATGTTGATACTTTCAACTTCTCCGGCGACAATTTCCGTGCGGCGTTTGTCGCCGTATTTTGTCGCAACTTCCCTTGTCTCGTCTTTTATTACGCCTCGCAGTTTTTTCTCGTCAGCCAACAGGGATTTATAATAAGCGATGCGGGTTTTTAATTCGTCCAGTTCCTGTTGAATTTTTTCAACTTCAAGGCTCGTTAGACGGCCAAGACGCATTTCGACAATGGCTTCGGATTGGGCTTCGGAGAGTAAAAAGCGTTCCTGTAATTTAAGGCGTGCCGTCGCCACATCGCGGCTGGCTTTGATGACTGCGATAACTTCGTCAATATTCGCAAGAGCGATTAAAAGCCCCTCTAGGATATGTGCTCGCTCCTCGGCTTTGCGTAACTCATAGCGGGTACGGCGAGTTACTACATCGACTCTATGCTCCACAAAGTAATGAACCAATTCTCTCAATGTGAGTAACTGCGGTTTACCCCCTACCAGCGCCAAATTGATAATGCCAAAGCTGGTTTGGAGCTGTGTGTTAGAAAAAAGCTGGTTTAGAATGACCTTTACAATCGCACCCTTTTTTAATTCAATTACGATACGGATACCGTCACGGTCGGATTCGTCGTTTGCATTGGCAATGCCGTCAATAACCTTATCACGCATCAATTGACCAATTTTTTCCAGCAAGAGGGCTTTATTTACATTGTAGGGAATTTCCGTAAAGATGATTTTTTCCTTTCCCTGTTTGGTAGTTTCGACATTGAATTTGCCCCGAACAAGGAGTTTTCCGCGCCCTGTTTTATAAGCCTCCTTAATTCCCTGTCTGCCAAAAATAGTCCCGCCCGTGGGAAAATCGGGTCCTTGAACAAAATGCATAAGGTCTTCGTTAGTCAAGTCGGGGTTATCGATAAGGGCGCAGATTGCGTCGCAAATTTCACCAAGATTGTGTGGAGCCATATTTGTAGCCATGCCGACCGCTATTCCGCTGGAGCCGTTAATCAACAGGTTGGGAATTGCCGAAGGTAGTACGGACGGTTCATTAAAAGACTCGTCATAATTGGGGACAAAAGTCACCGTCTCTTTTTGAAGGTCTTGCAACATTTCATCGCCAATTTTTGAGATTTTCGCCTCGGTGTAGCGCATGGCCGCCGGTGGATCGTCGTCTATGGAACCGAAGTTTCCCTGTCCCTTAATAAGCGGATAACGAAGGGAAAAATCCTGCGCCATGCGGACAAGTGCGTCGTACAGTGACAAGTCGCCATGGGGGTGGTATTTACCCATCGTCTCACCGACGATGAGGGCGCTTTTTTTCGTACCTCCGCCCGGGCGTAAACCAAGTGTATCCATGGCGTAGAGCAGTCTTCTGTGTACGGGTTTTAGTCCGTCCCGAACATCGGGCAGTGCTCTGCTGACAATGACCGACATTGCGTAATTGAGATAATCTGTTTTTACTTCGTCTTCTATCGCTATGGGAATTACCTTGCCTGTAGGTTCGTTCATAGGTAATTCCCCGGTCGTATCGATCTTTGCCACTTTTTTTATCCTTAAATTGAGTAAATACTGTATGTTATTATACAATTTTTGAGGAATTTGATCAAACGGATTTCTTTGGTTAAGAGTTCATACGAAGATCACGAAGGCTCAAAGAACACAAAGTGGAGAAAAGGAGTGTAACTAAACGGTTTTTCCTTTTATATATAATCCATAAGTATCTTTATAGCTTTATGTGTTGTCATTATATTTGCATCTGTAGATATTTCTATATTGTATTTTTTTAAATATTGCCTTATTATATCTTTCATATTTTCTGGACGAGTCATATTTTCTTTGTAAATAATTTCGCCATAATTATTTCTTAATATTCTGGCAATATATTTCTTACCATTATGTTCAAATTCTTTTGATTTTTTTGCTTCCATTTTTTCCCCCTTAAATATTTATTCTGCATAGATATTACCACCAATACATTCAAAAACCCATATTACTTTTCTTAATCCTGCTTGCGTTATAACATCCTTAGTTCCAAGGTATTTTACTATATAACCTCTTCTTCCACCAATTGAAAAACTACCGCCTTGATAATATAAACTTGATATATCTGGTAAAATTTCTTTGACCTTTACTTGTCGCATATCAAGCCCACAAATTTCAAATTCATTAAAATCCCCAAATAAATAGCTACCAGTACTTGATCTTGACCAAGAATTCATATAGTAAGAAAATGTATCACCCAGTCGAATTATATCACCTATTTTCAATTCGCCATTTTTTGCATGTAACAAAGAACCTATTGCAACAACACCGAATTTCTTATCAATTTCTTCTCTAAGGCGAATAAGTTCAAGTCTTCTTTCTTCTTCTTGTCGCCTTTTTTCCTCTCGTACTAAATTTTCTTGTCGCCTTTTTTCCTCTCGTGCTAAATTTTCTTGTCGCTTTCGTTCTTCTTGTGCTAATTTCTGTTGTTTTTCAAAATTGTCTCTAAATTCTGAATAAGAGCTAAAACCAGCATTTTGAGCAATTTTTAATGCTTCTGATTGTCCAATATCATGAGGCATTATTTTATCTATATCAATAACATAGTTTTTATTATTAATTTGTAATACATATTTTTTATTTTTTAAATTTAAATATACAAAGCCTAAATAATTAAATCCATTTACTTTATACCAAGCTACTGCTTTTTGATCATTACAATACGTTTGTTTATAAACCGCATTTTTTTTACCGTCTGGAGTTTCAAATGATTTATTAGTAATGACATAACCTGAATTATTTTTTCTAGTAGCACAAGACAACACTGATATTAAACAAAAAATTAAAATTATTCTTGATATTTTCACGTTTATTTTTTAACTCCTCTGTAATGTTTTAAGCTTCCATACGGAAATTTAATTACCCAATAAAATAAATTTATAATATTGTCTTATTGTCCATAATACATGGACATACTGTCCATTGTCAATAGATTATAGGCAATTAGTATATAAAATATGGGCTTAAAGCAGGTTTATATCCAGAATTTGAGAAAATTCAGGAATTCCAGAGGTCTTTCTCAGATGAAACTGGCGGAATCATGTAATACGGGGCAAAATTATATAGCGGAAATTGAAATTGGACGGCGTTTTCCCTCTTTAGAATTAATTGAAAAAATAGGGAAAGTATTGAATATTGAGCCTTATCGTTTTTTTATAGATGAAGTCAAAGAATATAAAACCGAATTTGATGAAATAGTAAACTTGATTTCAAAATTACCGGATCAACAACGTTTGTTAATTATCAACATAATTAGCGGTTCTTAAATATAAAGGGGTTCGAGATAATTATGCCGAAATTTTTTGTTTTACACTTAACTGATAACCAAGATTATCTAAAACTTTAGCAACGGTATTAAACGAGGGGTTGCCATCTTGCGCCAAAGAACGATAAAGACTTTCACGGGCAAGATTTAAATCTCGGGCTATTTGCGCCATGCCTTTTGATCTGGCAATCTCCCCAAGAACCGATAATAATAAGGCAGTGTCATTTTCTTCAAGAGCTGCTTCAAAATAAGCGGTTACATCTTCTTTAGTGTTGATATGGTCTGCCATGTCCTATACAGTAGTTTTTTCTTTCATAAAAATTCCTCTAAATTTTCTGCTAATTCCAAAGTTTTTTTATATCCTTGTCCTAAGAACTTTTATTACCGTCATACAATAAAACATAAATTATCTTTCCAATATCCTTAAAATAAACTCTATAACCTGGTCCATAATCAATTATCATTTCCTAACAGCTCCTGCCTATGGGTTTTACATTGCCGACGTTACCTAATGTAACATATTGGTAGTTTCAGTTTCCTGTGCAGTTTCCTGAGATTCATTATCTTGTTGTTTGCTATCCAGTTCGCTTTTTCCGAGGATAAGGGATATGCCTGATATGTCCAGTTCCGGAAACGTCATCCACCATAGCCAACGGCTTGGGGGTAGAAGATTTAAGCTATTCAGACACGACCATTCCCCTGCTGAATATCGAGTTTTATTTGAGCGCTTTAAGATAGATATTACCAAAAACGTAATGTAAACCTTTGAATCCGTATACAAAGCCTATGAAAAATAAACACCTGTTTTTGTAAAATATGATGTATATCTAAGAAGAGAGAATATAGTATACTATTAGGTAGAGGAAAATAATGTTTGAAGCTGAAAACAAGTATTACGAAGAAAATCAAGAAACTCTGCGAAAAAAATACTTGGGAAAGCGAGTTGTAATCGTCAAAGATAAAATTTTGGGCGTTTATGATTCGGATTCCGAGGCTATATCAGAAACTACAAAAACAATGGAGTTGGGGACATTTTGCGTGAAATACATTCCAATTGACCCCGCCGAAGACTATCATCGGCTTCTTTCCTATCTATGACGCCTGATAAATACCATTATGCCTTTGACGATGAATACTCAGATATCCCAAAGGAACTGAAAACAGACGTGATGCTTTTCCCGTCTCCTACCAGCCGTGAAACAAAGGGCATTACAATAAAAGCTCTTTGGGACACAGGCGCAACTCATTCTTGTCTTGCTCAGAAAATTGCAGTAGAAAGGCAGTTGGAAGTTATAGGAATATATAAATTCAATACGTAACATCTCATAAAAAATTATAAAAACCGCTTTTGTTAGGATTTTTCTCTTGTTTTAATATTTTGTCCTATTCTTTTCAACATCTCTTTAAAATCATCGTCATTGATGGTTTCAATATCTTTTATTTCTGCGGTTACAGGTGCGGACTGCTCTTCCGCAGTTTCAGTTTCCTGTGCGATTTCCTGTGATTCATTATCTTGCTGTTCGCTATCCGGTTCGCTTTTTCCGAGGATAAGGGATATGCCTGATATGTCCAGTTCCGGAAAACGGATACGGAAATCGTTTAGTAGTTTGCTCTGTTTTGTTTGGAGAATCTGTTTCCAGCCGGGATGATCCATTTCTATAAGAAGAATACCCCTATCCAAATCTTTGATATGGGAATGATCCGCGGCGGCGGTTATTCCGTTTTTTGCGGTTATGTCTTTCCATGAGTCAAAAAATTTTGAGTAGCTTTGGGCTTTTTCCATGAATTGTGCGTCAAAGAGGGTTGAGAATATTTCTCCGGCGGTTTTCATGAAATTAGCATATCATAATTTTTCCAGTTTGCCTTCTTTAACGTTGTAAATTATGGTGTCTACTTTTTTATAACGTTGATACGGCTCTTCGGGAAGGAAGGTGTAAAAAGCCTGATCGTAAAAGGGTAGTACCGATAAAAATTTACGTCTTTTTTCTCCATCCATTTCAAGAAGAACATCATCGAGCAACAGTACGGGGTTAAGGCGGGTTTCCTGAGAATAGCGGCGAGCCTGAGCCGTGCGCAGTAACAGCGCTAAAAGACGCTTTTGCCCCGTGGAGGCTTTTACGGTAAAATCCGCACCGTTATGTGCAAATTGATAGCGGTCGCGGTGCGGACCGGAAAGCGAAAGCCCCGCAGACATTTCCACGGCCCGCCTTTCCTGAAGGTGGGAAGAAAGGTTATCGCTTTTCCATGACGGAATGTAACGAACAGTGATGCCGGAAATACAGGAGACTTCCTCGTAGAGCGTGCTGAAAATGACGGAAAAATCCCGGGCGGCGGTCTCTCTTTTTTCCATCAATTTAAGCCCGTACTCCGCAAACTGCGGGTCAAGAGCGTCTAAAACAGAGATTGCGCCGTCCGTCTGCTGTTTTTTTTGGGCATAGTCCCGCAATACCGTGTTTCGTGATTTTAACACACGGCGGAAACGGCGAAAGTCTTCAAGGTACACAGGGTCGTAAAGACTCAATGTCTGATCAAAGAACCAACGGCGTTTTTCGTGGTTTCCGTTTACAAATTCCATGTCTTCATGACAAAAAACTATGCTTGGAGCGATTGAAAGCAATTCTTTGCGGTCCTCGGCGCGTTTTCCGTTTATGAAGACTGTTTTTTTTCCGTTTTCGGATTTAACAAGTATTTGATCGTTTATTGAATCGGAAAGCTTTACTTCCGTTGAAAAGTCTTTTTCTCCGTTACGCGCCATCTCCGCATCGTGGACGGAGCGAAAAGACGACGCGTAGGCGCAGAAATACAGCGCTTCTAAAAAATTTGTTTTACCCTGACCGTTTTCACCGACAAGAAAAACATCTTTCGCTCCCGTGAAAATTTCAGTATCCGCAAGATTTCTAAAAGACGCTGTCCGCAGAGAGGAAAAAAACATTTAAGACTGCATTGGCATTACAATATGGAAAAAGTCTTTTTCCGGAACCGGTTCTATCGTTATTGCCTTTACCGCGCTGCTAAAACGAATTTTAACCTCGTCCTCTGTCATTACTTTAAACGGCTCTTCCAGATAACGGTAATTTAGGGACATTTTAACGTCTTCGCCGTCGTATCTACAGGGAATTTCATCCTCTACAGTTCCAATCTCGCTTTCTTCGGAATAAACAGCCATTCTTCCCGGTGAAATACCGAGATAAATCCTGTGCGATTTTTTTTCTACCATGAGTGATACGCGGCGCAACGCGTCAAGCATTTCATTGCGATTAACGGAAAGGAAAAATTCCTGATTTTCGGGAATGACTTTTCTGTAGTTGGGAAACATTCCTTCGATTAAGACTGAAGAAAATTGATATGACGCGAAACTGATAAATATCATTTTATCGCTTATGGAAATGTTTATAAGTCCTTCATCTCCCGATCTTTTTATAACGATAGAGAGAATTTTTGGGGGAATGATAATACCGGAAAAATCATCTATTTTATTACTTACTGATTTTCCTATGTAAGCGAGTCTTCTTCCGTCCGTAGCGACCATGTTTATTTTACCTTCGCTTTTTTCCAAAAGAACGCCGTTCATAAAATAGCGGGTTTCATCATCGGAAACCGCAAAAACGCTTTGTTGAACCATCTCTTTAAAATCTTTAATGGGTATTCCAAAAAAAGGTTCCGATGAAACAGGAAACTCGGGAAATTTATCTGACGCTATACATTTAAGTTTATACTCAGGTTTTTTTTGGGTTACAGGTTTAATAATTACGGTATTTTCTTTTTGAAAGAATTCAATTTCATCATAAGGAAATGTGCTGATAATTCCAAAAAATTTATCACAGTAAACAGTTGTCGATCCTTCTTCTATAACCGTAACAGGTATCTCGGATTGAAAATTAACTTTCATATCCTTGGCTTTAATAATAAGATGATCTTTAACGGCCTCAATATAAATATTTGATAAAATTAAAATAGCGTTTTTTGATGATATAATTTCTTGAGCTATCGATATTTCTTTAAGAAGAACCTCTTTATTGCATGTGAACTTCATTTTTCTACCTCCTATTTATATAAATTTATATATATATAATAATAGTAATAATAACAAGCCTTATATGTGTAAAACCTTGTTAATTCTATATCTGTTATAGAATTATTTTTCATAAAAACCATGAATAATTATTAGATTTAATCCACAGTTTCCACAAGCTGTATTTTTTACACAGTATTTCTACATTATTTTAACATAGTTTTCAATGATTTGCACTGAATTCTATTACCTTACGCTTTAGACTTTCGACGGTTGCCTCTAAAGTAGGATCAGTCAGGAATTTACCCCTGACTTTTTCTATTGAGTACATTACGGTGGTATGATCCTTACCGCCAAAATCTTGACCTATTTCCGTCGTAGAATAGTCCGTCATTTCACGGCCGATATACATGGCAAGCTGACGGGCTGAAACGATATTTTGAGACCTTTTTTTACCTTTTAAATCATTTGGAGTAAGACCGAAAAATTCAGAGGTAACCCTGATTACATTATCCATTGATAAGTTTGCCGGTTTTGGAGTATTGTAGACGTTTTTAAGATGTTTTTGAGCTATTTCCAAATTGATGGGTTTTTTCATAAGTTCGGAGAATGCGATAAGGTTGGTTACGGTAGAAATAAGATCGCGGATATTTGAAGATATACTTTTGCCAATCAAGTCGATGACTTCTTCCGACAGATTTACACCACGGGCTTGCGCCACGGATCTTAAAATGACGCATCGTTCTTCATAACGCGGCGGTTGAAGGTCCGCCTTAACACAAAGTTCAAAACGCGAAATAAGACGATCGGAGAATTTTTTTAAATCCGATATTGGGCGGTCGCATGTAAAGACAAGTTGTTTTTTTGCGTCAAGCAACGCGTTGAAGGTGTGAAAAAGTTCTTCTTGCGTGCCTTCTTTGTCGGAAAAAAATTGGATATCGTCAATTAATAAAACATCGGTTTGACGGTACTTGTTTTTAAAAACATTCATTTTATTTTCACGGATTCCTTCCTGGAATTCGTTCAGAAAATTTTCAGAAGATATACATATTACGCGGTTTTCGGTGTTTTCATGGATATAGTTTCCGATTGCCTGCATCAGGTGGGTTTTTCCGAGTCCTACGCCGCCAAAGATTAAAAAGGGATTATATGCCTTTCCCGGGTTTTTACTTATCGCATGGGCGGCATTTGCCGCAAATTTGTTATTTTCTCCGACTACATACCGTTCAAAGGTATAATCGTCCCTCATTTGGGGGTGCTGTCCTCTTTTTTCCTTTACTTTTTGTACTTTTTCAGGTGTTACAGAAGTAGATTCGCTATTTTTTTGTTGATTCTGGTGAGATTCGGTCTTTTTTTCGGTTTTTCCGGTGATCTCTATTTCAAAATCAATTTCTTGGTCTGAAATTTCCTTTAAAATTGAAATTATCTGTTTTTTATAACGAGAATTCACCATATCACGGTGAAGCGCAGAAGGAATTCCCACTATTATACTGGTTTTTCCAGTATCTGTTGTTGAACAACGCAGGTATTTTACATCATCTAAAAACCAGCCGCTGAAATCCTCCCCCCCCAGGTTATTCCGCAGTTGGACCAGGGTTTCCTTCCAAAAACCCTCATAATCCAAATCAGCCATTTATTTGTCCTTAAAGAACACTTATCAACATATTATCCACAAGAATAATATTAATAATTCCGTTTTACAACCCCAAATTCGTATAAATTTTTATAACATTTACTTAATACCTGATATGGTAGAATCACGCTAAATCCTTATCCGGTAAAGAATTAGTAAAGATCAAATATACATACTTAGGTTTACTTTTTATCTCCTTTTTTTTGTCATAAACGGCTCGATTTTTTCAAGATTTATCCACAGGTTTTGCACTATGGAATAGCCTATTTTAAAAAACCGTATTAGACAGAGGGTAAATATAACCCAAAACTATTATTTTAGCAAGTGAAAAAAGAAGAATTTTTTAGTAAAGACGGAACTCGTTTTTTATAATTTTGCCCACTTTTCAAGTGATTCTTGCATAAATTTGCGAATATCGATGCCGTAAACATCGCTTAAAATCCCGCTTTTTAAAACGTCCTCAATTTTACCGCTTACAGCTAATGTTCCGTTATTCAAAACAACCGCCGTATCGCTAAAAAGACGCGCCAGATTAAGATCGTGAAACACGTTGATTAAAGTTTTATCGTTCTCCTTAACCCACGCTTTTAAAAACTTGAGCAGTTCAATTTGATGTTTCAAATCAAGATGATTGCTAGGCTCGTCAAGTAAAATTAAATCGGGACTTTGCGCCAAAGTTCTCGCCAAAAAAACTCTTTGCAGTGTTCCGCCGCTCAATTCGTCGATCATGCGGTCTTTACTGTCCCAAATGTCGAGTTTTTTTAAAATATCTTCGATAATTGCCCTGTCTTCAGCGGAAAGATTTTTTAAAAAGCCCTGCAAATACGCGTAACGCCCCATTGATACCGTTTCATAAACCGTATAGGGAAAAAACACCTGCGCGCTCTGGGTCAGCAGGGCGATTTTTTTCGCCAATTCCTTACGTGAAACCGTACTTATATCCTCGCCGTTTATTAAAACACACCCGCGGTAATCAATGATATGCGCTATCGATTTAAACAAAGTACTTTTTCCGCTGCCGTTAGGACCGAGTATGCAAAGACTTTCTCCCTTTTCCGCTTTAAAGCTAATGTTGCAGATAACGTCTGCGCAATCTTCGATTGCGCCGTAATCTTTGATTGCGCCGTTGTATCCGGCGGATAAATTCTTAACTTCCAACATTTTACACCCGCGTCTTGCGCCTCCGCCTGAAATAAACCCACGCGAAAAACGGCGCGCCGATTAACGCGGTAATCGCGCCTACCGGAAGTTCCGACGGCGAGATGGCTATTCTTGCCAACAGATCGGTTAAAACAAGCAAAGAGCCGCCTAGAATAAATGACATGGGAATTAATCGCCTGTGATTTGAACCGCAGATTCGGCGCGCCGCATGAGGGGCTATCAGGTCTACAAAGCCGATAACGCCGCTGAGAGCGACGGCGGCCCCCGTCAATACGGCGCAGAGAGCGAGCAGTTTTTTACGAATCGCGCCTGTTTCCACTCCCGAAGATTTTGCCTGTTCGTCGCCGAAACATAAAATGTCCATTTCTTTTGTGAAAAAGAAAATCCCTGTTATTCCGATGACCAGAAATGGAAGCAACAGCCATACTGACGACCAGCCCCGCATGGCAAAACTGCCCATTTGCCATAGAGCGATACGCCTTAGATCATCGGAAAATATAGCGCTAAGCATGGTAAGCATGGCGCTTAAAAAAAGCGAAAAAACCATCCCGCACAGAATTATCGTGTTGTTAGACATTGAGCGGTCTATGCGCGAAGAAAAAGCGGCGACGCAAAAAACTGCCGCAAGCCCAAAGACAAAGCCGGTCAACGGCAAAGTAAAGCCGCCTAACATGGGAATAGCGATTCCGCTGATGATAACTATTCCCGCACCCAGAGACGCGCCCGACGAAACGCCCAAAATGTAGGGAGATGCGAGGGGATTGCGTAAAATGGACTGACAGACCGCTCCGCTTGCCGCAAGGCCGCCGCCGACAAGAAACGCCAATAATACGCGGGGAAGCCGTAAAAGCCACACAATTGAAACATTTTTAGGGTCTATATCATGGGCAAGCGGCAGATGGAAAATTTTATGCAGAATTATCAAAACGGTGTCGTGCGGACTGATGGCGGAACTGCCCAAAGAGGCGGCGGCGATAATTATAAAAAATGAGATAATTGCGCCCGGAATAATGCGTGTTCTGTTACTCATATTCGACCGTTAAAACACATAATAATATTCATCATTATAATTAATTTCCTTGATATATTTTACCTGACCACTAAAATATATAATTATTCCTCATAATAACTAATTTCCTTGATATATTTTAGTGGTCAGGAGGAGGAGGAGGAGGGGGATAGACGGCTTGCGACATTTGCCGTAAAGCCAAAATAATGCGGCTTGAAGGGCGCACGGATGAATCGGTATCAATTTGATAAATACGGTTATTGATAACTGCGTTGATGTGGTTAAAACCGGGACGGCTTTTTATTTCCGCGATTGGATCGTCAATATAATTTACATTTGTTAGAATAACGTCGGGGTTGCGGCTGATAACCGCTTCCGCACCCGGCATTACAAGCCAATTCTCGTCTTCAAAAATATTTTTCGCCCCTATAATGGAAATCATATCGTTAATGTAACTGCCCCTTCCAAAAGTCATCATATCCGGAGCGGCGGAAATTTCAAAATAAACGGTTTTTCTGTTTCCTGTGTTAGCCGCCATTTTAGCCGCGGTTTGCGTAATTTCATCAACTTGCGCTTTCATTGAATTAATCAGCCGTTCTCCCTCTTTTTCTACATGCAAAATATCCGCTATAAACGCGATGTCATTGTAAATTTCATCAATACTCGCGCTCATGGAAATATACGCCACGGGGATTCCCATTTCACGTAACAGCATTAACGGGTCTTCGCCCGTGCCTGTCGCGTTATGTCCGCTTGCGATAATTATATCAGGTTCAAGATTGATAATAACCTCGGCATCAGGATAGAAAAAATCCAACTGCGGTAGTCCTTCGGGAATTCCTGCGACATTTGCCGAATGACGGTCTATGGCGATAAGTTTATGCGCCTGTCCAAGATCGGTTATTATCTCCGTGTTTGACGGGGCGGTGGATACGATGCGGTTAATCTGTTTTTTAATTATTACCGTTCTGCCCGAACGGTCTATTATTTCTCTGCCTTTGTTTGCGCTACAGCTTGAAATTAAAAATAAAATTAAAATAATTAACCACGATATACTACTTTTTTCTTTATTCATTTTATCTCCAAATTTGCGCGTAACCCTATTGTCAGCGTAATTCCCGGCATAGGATAATCGGCAAACGATTCATACGATTCATTTAAGATATTTCGCAGTACGCAAAATGTCGTAAGATTTTTCCCGATTTTTTGATTAACTGAGGCGTTAAGCAGAAAATGCGGTTTCAACTGAGTGATGTTCGCTCTGTCATTATAGCGTAAACTTTCATAATGTCCGCTTATTATTACTGAGCCGCTTTCCCAGGGAATTTCAAGAGAGCAGCCGATTGTATGCGCGGGACTGTAAGGGATTCTTTTATTATCCGCGAAATCATAGCCGAAACTCAGCAGGTAACTTAAAAGGTACTGGTACGAAATTGAGGGAATAATTTTTTTCACTTGCCCCAGCTTAATCGGAATTTCAAAACGAAGTTTGCTGTCCAGTCCGAAGAAAATTGCCTCTCCCACATTTTCAGGCCGCCAGATACCTCCGGCTCCGGGGTACCAGTGAATTGAATCTTTTAGCCAGTTTGTAAAGAACGTGCTTTCAAAAATGAATAAGTCTTTATAACGCCATGATATACCGATGTCTCCGCCCCAGCCGTCTTCGGGCTTTAGGTCAGGGTTTCCCACGCTGACGGAGGTCGCATCGTTGCCGCCGTCCCCCCAGTAGAGTTCTTCAAAGTCGGGAAACTTAAAACTGCGGAAATAGTTGTTTTTTAGAGCAAGCGAATCCGTCACATTCCAAAGGATGCCCAATTTTGGGACTGCGGTAAATAGCGTGTCCCCTTCGCTTGTAAACACGGCTTTTACGGAAGGAATAATCATAAATCGTTGTACCGGTTTGTATTCCGCCGTCAGGTAGATTCCGCCGTCATGCCGGTTTCGATTGCCAATATCAGTAGAATCAAGATAAATAAATCGGTAATCGAAACCGCTTTTCAGAGACAACTGCTCGCTTGTGTACCAATTCCAGCGGTTTATTGCCGTTATACTATATTGATCGTGACGGAAAAAAGAGTCCGCAGGGGACGTATAGTCCATCCTCGCGAAATATGATCCCAAGGACGCTTCCATTGCAAGATCGTCCCGAAATATGCGGGGCATATCAAGCATTATATTGTTACGTAAAAAAATATCCTGTTGTTTGCCGACATTGCTTGAAAAGCCTGAGCTGGGAATATTTTTATCGCCGTAGTAAAAGTTTGATGAAGCGATTAATTTTGAAAAATTTGACAGTTCCCCTATTACGGATACCGCACCCCCGGCATCCCACACTTCGTTGTTGTCTTTGCGACGGATATAATTGTAGCGATCGGTAAATAAAAAGTGATTCTGCGCCCGGTTTGCAAACGCGTTAGCTGTTATCGAAAAAGTGTTTCCCCCATAGGCGGTTGAAAGGCATAAGTTTTGGGTATCGGTCAAATCTTCCCAATTTGGTCCCTGCGTTTGTCCGTCCCGCCCCCGGTATTCGCCGGGCAGGACGCTGGTGTTGGAAATAGAAACACCAAGCCGAAGCCCTGATTTTTGTTTTTTAACGGTGATAATGTTAATCACACCGCCCATCGCGCCTGAAACATTGTATTTGGAATCGGAACCGCCGTAAATTACCTCAATGCGTTCGATTGAATTCAAATCGATTTGCTCAATGTTAAATTTTCCGTCTATGGAAGAATTTACCGGCACTCCGTCTACCAGAAACGCCAACCGTTTTGAATCGAGTCCGCGCAGGTTAAACAGGGTCATGTTGCCGTAGGTTCCGTATCGGGTAATGTTAAGGCCAAGCGTCTCCTGTAACAGAGTCGCGATATCCGGCGCGTTACGGCGTTCAATTTCGTCTTTTTCGATGACTGACATTTGTTGGCTTGTCTGTTTTGTTCCGGTAACGGTTATGCCTTCTTCATCGGAGAAGGACAGTTTGTCTTCCCATTCGGTATCATGCTCAACATCCTGTCCTTTTAAGTTATTGGGGAAAAAGAGAGAGAAAATCAATAATAACAAAGCCGAAAAAAATTTTCCGGCCTTGTGTACATAGGGAAACATTTATTTGCTATACCCCGAACCCCAATAAGTGACATGGGTACCAACATTGTCAACGGTAAATGTGTTTTGCGCCTCGGCAAGCGTATCCTTTAGAATTAGAGCATATGATTCGTCAATCGCATTTGCCAAAAACACATGAGATGCGATGTAATCCTTGTAATACACGCCGATAAATTTATTTACCTGTGATGTAGTAGTACTTGTAGTAACTTGTACTATTAAAACACCTGCATCTGACGAAAAATCAACAGCTTCTTTAATGTCGCCTTTTATATTTTCACCCGGATACGTTATTCCCCCCCATTCCGAATCAGCCGTGTAATATTCAAGTGAAGATGCGGTAATTTTATAACCACTGCCATAATCGTCTGCCCATTCGCCTACCGGAATAAAACCGATACCGGAATTAGGTTCCTCACATCCGGTAAACAGGAACGCCGTTGAAAGACAGAGCATAACAAACAGCGTAAAAACACCTTGCGTCCAATGACGGCAAAGTGAACTTGAAACCTTACGGTTTCTGGAAACTACGTTTCCTTGGTGAAGTGAGTTGAACAAAAACATAGAGACTCCTTCTCCGAAAAAGACACAACTAAAACAAGACCGGCATTATCCAATGAGAATATTATTTATATTGGTAAAAACGGCTTTTCTCAGGCTCTTCCTCGAAGCTAAGAAAAAAATGTTTAACCCTATACGGGGTTAAAGCCTCCAAAGGAGGCAGTATACCAAAGTTTCCTGGCTTGAGGGCAATTTTTTCATCGATCTTCCCATCTGATCGTTTTTTAAGCGGTCAGACAGTGATCGTAAATGATGAAATCTTCCCTTTCACAGTTACGGGTTAGCGGGGGATTTTCACCCCACTTCCTTTGAAATATACGTTTACAATTTATACTGATTGCGCGGAATTGTCAACTATGGAAAAGCGGTATTAAAAAAATGTTAGTATACTTCACTTATTCAAGATTCTCCCTACCCTGCGTAACAGATCGTCTTTATCGTACGGTTTTTTAATGTAATCAACCGCCCCTATTTCGTGCGCGTGTTTTATGTCTTTCGGATCATTTGAAGTTGTGAAAAACGCTATCGGGATATCGTGTAAGCCGCTTATCGCTTTTATTCTTTTGTAGGTATCCCATCCGTCCATATCCGGCATTATCAAGTCCAACAATATTAATTGGGGTACAAGTCCCTGATAGAATAAGCCTAATGCTTCTTTGCCGGATTTTGCGGTTGATACGTCATATTCATTCCGCAATAACGCTTCTACCATTTCAAGATGAATACCGTCGTCATCTACTATAAGAACTTTTTGTTTTTCGTTGCCGACGGTATCATTAAATTTTTCAGTTTCCTGTTTTAAGGAGTCAAAATTCCGGTTGTTCTCCTGACTCATTTCGTTTACATGGTTCACCGAAACTTTTATCTGGTTAATGCCTGTCAGTATCTCATTCATGCCTTCCGCGGCTTCCTGACTGGTTTTTATAAATTCGTCTGTTTCCTTGACTAAAGTTTCACCTGATTTTGCCATATCATCAGACCCTTTTTTTACCGAGTGGGTTATATCCCTTAGTATGCCTATGGATTCCAGTATTTGTTTCCCGCCTGTTTCCTGTTCTTGCATCGCGTTAAGGATATTTTGTTCATGTTCGGAAACTGTTTTTACGCTTGAGTCTATAGCGCCAAAACGGTCTAATACGTTGTTAGAAGATTTTGTAATACTGTCTATGGACGCTTTTATTTTTTTCAGCATAGCCGCCGTAGTTTTAGATTGATTGCTCGACGATTCGGCAAGTTTGCGTATTTCATCGGCGACTACGGCAAAGCCCTTTCCGACTTCTCCGGCATGAGCCGCTTCAATCGCGGCGTTCATTGAAAGCAAATTGGTCTGGCTCGCGATATTGTTCATCACCGAATTTATTTCCAGTAGCCCTTCGGATTCACGGGCTATTTCATGTATCTCCTGCGCCACTATCTGGAGTCCTGTTTTGCCGTTCTCCGACGCTTCGACCAAAACACCGACGTTTTTACTGTTTTCCGCAAGCGTCTGAGTTACAGAATGAATGTTAGCCGTCATTTCCTCTATGGCGGAAGATGACCTGTCTACGCTTTCAGCCTGTTGTTCTATCATTTTATTTAGGCTGTCAATATTTGTTTTAATAACCCCTACCGCCTCGCCTGCCACTAACGCCCCGTTTTCCTGTTTGACTACAAGGTTTTCCATGTTATCAAGGTTAGATGAAATCTGATCCACAGCCGTAGAAGTTTTGTTCATATTGACAGAAAGCTCAAAACTAGTATGGTTAAGCCCGTTTATTTTGTATTTTATTATTCCTACAAGATTTCTTATTTTTTCCATCGTAAGGTTGAAGTAACCGGCCAGTTCCCCAATCTCATTATCCCTGTTTGTTTCGATCCTTCCGGTTAAGTCTCCCTCACCCATTGAGATTTCTTTCAGGATATAATTGATTCTGCCGATGGGTAAAAAAATCTGTCGTAGTAAGAGAATGACCAGTACAAGACCGAATATTACGGAAATTACGCCTATGATTATCTGCCGCTGTATGTTCTTGATAATTGTATTATGAAGATGATCTCCATCATAATCGCAGGCGGCTAATCCGACTGTTTTTCCGGCAGAATTTTTAATGGGAATGTAGAACGAAACAAGCCAGCCCCATCCTTTCTGATTTACCAAATTGCCATGTTCTGTTTTTCCCGAAGTCCATGCTCTTCTGAACGCGTCGTCATAATCGCTTGTATCTTCTTCATCTCCGATATTGGAAAAATTTTCAATGTCCTCAGGTTCAGCGCTGCCGTCAATGACAAACTGCCAAATATTCCCGTTTACCGGAGCCATAGTGTACAGATACTTACAGCCTGAAAAATCTTTTAATTCCAGCAATTTAAATCTTATTTCTTCATAAAAAGGATCGTTTAAGTCCTGCGATTTTACAAGTATCTCAAAGGAATCTCCATCAATAAGTGAAACTGCTTTTTCCACTATGTATATGCCTTGTGCGGCGAATGTTTCTGTTACGGCCTTTGACATTTGGCGTATTCCCAACACGGATATTATTCCAATAAGGGCAATAATGAAAATGGAGAGAGATAAAACAAATCGGAATCTGAGAGATTGAAATAATTTCATAGTTAACCTCTTTTAATAAAAATAACCGCGCCAATAAGCAGTGGAATTTTGACGCTTATTTTCATTTATTTTCTCCTTTCTTCAGAATTTTTCCGACTCTGCGTAACAAATCGTCTTTATCATAGGGCTTCCTGATATAATCAACCGCGCCCATTTCCCGTGCGTGTTGTATGTCTTTCGGATCATTTGAAGTTGTAAAAAACGCTATCGGGGTATCATACAAACCGCTCATCGCTTTTATTCTGCCATAAGTATCCCAACCGTCCATATCCGGCATTAATAAATCCAATAGTATTAATTGAGGAACAAGACCCTGATAAAACAAGCCCAGCGCTTCTTTGCCGGATTTGGCGGTTGATACATCATATTTGCTTGATAACACCGCTTCTACCATTTCAAGATGAATGCTGTCGTCATCTACTATAAGAACCTTTTGCTTTTCGTTGCCGGCGGTAACATTAAATTTTTCCGTTTCCTGTTTTAACGATTCAAAATTACTGTTGTTTTCATGGCTCATTTCGTCTACATGGTTCACCGAAACTTTTATCTGGTTAATACCGGTCAGTATCTCGTTCATGCCTTCCGCCGCTTCCTGGCTGGTTTTTATGAAATCGTCAGTTTCCCTGACTAAAGTTTCGCCTGATTTTGCCATGCCATCAGACCCTTTTTTTACTGAAGCTGTTATGTCTCTCAAAAGACTGATGGATTCCAGTATTTGCTTACCTCCGGTTTCCTGCTCTTGCATCGCTTTAAGGATATTTTGTTCATGTTCGGAAACTGTTTTCACGCTTGAGTCTATAGCGCCGAAACGGGCTAACACGTCGTTAGACGATTTTGTAATGTTGTCTATGGACGCTTTAATTTTTTTAAGCATCGCAGCGGTGGTTTTTGACTGCTTGCTTGACGACTCGGCAAGTTTGCGGATTTCATCGGCAACTACCGCAAAGCCTTTGCCAACTTCTCCGGCATGAGCCGCTTCTATCGCGGCGTTCATTGAAAGCAGGTTGGTCTGGCTGGCGATATTGTTCATCACCGAGTTTATTTCCATAAGCCCCTCTGAATCACGGGCTATTTCCTGTATTTCCTGCGCGACTGTCTGGAGCCCTGTTTTGCCGTTCTCTGACGCTTCGACCAAAATACCGACATTTTTGCTGTTTTCCGCAAGCGTCTGGGTTACCGAATGAATGTTAGCGGTCATTTCCTCAATAGCGGAAGATGACCTGTCTACGCTTTCAGCCTGTTGTTCTATCATTCTGTTAAGGCTGTCAATATTTGTTTTAATAGCCCCTACCGCCTCGCCTGCCACTAAGGCTCCGTTTTCCTGTTTGACTACGAGGTTTTCCATGTTGTCAAGGTTAGAAGAAATCTGATCCACGGCTGTAGAAGTTTTGTCCATATTGACGGAAAGCTCAAAACTGGTATGGTTAAGCCCGTTAATTTTGTATTTTATTGTCCCGATTCCGTCTCCCAGATGTTCACAAAAAGCGTTCACCATGCCGGCGATAGTGCCAAGCTCATCTACAGAACAAATTGAAATTCGCTTTGTTAGATCCTTCTGTTTGGAAGAAAGGTTTTCAAGCTGCGCGATTACCGAAGTGTAGACCGCTCCTGCGTTCTTTTTAAGGGTAAAAGCCATGAAAAAAATCCCGATAAAAAAAACAACCAGCGGGATCAATATGATGGACACGGCATTTCCTTTTAGTGCGTCAAGAGACCCGCCGATGCGGTGAATACCGAGCAGGGTAACTGAACAGGTAAAAAGAATGGCATCCAGAACTCCGGCCATGGGAATGATCCACGCCTTGGCTTCCTGCCGCCTTTCCCGACAGTCGTGGGGGTATCTGGTAAAATTATGGGCAAGCAGGGTACCGGAAACCATGCTGTCTCCCGCCACATAAATAATTACCCCAACCAACATTCCAAAGGATAGTAACGCTAAAAATAAGGGTCCTTTTAAGGAAGGGGCGATTCCCAGATAATTTCCGGAAAAAACAATCCCCAGAAAAGCGGCGTGGGTAACCAAATTAAGGGCAATCCTTTTAATCGGTACAGCCCCTATTTTTTTTAGCCACAGCAAATATTGTTCTCCATTCAGTTTTGTAAAGTATTCATGATCAAAATAACGCGCGCCCCGTCCCAAAATAAGACAATAAAGGACGAAAAAGATCAGTCCCGGAATACCAAGGCGGAAACGAAGCTGTGAAAAAGTATTCTCAAAAAAAAGCAGTATTAAAAAATCAGCCACAATCATGGCAAGTCCTGTCCCTGCAATAAGGGCAAAGAAAGTGAATTTTTGGTTTTTCATGGCAATCTCCTACTGCTTATACTCAAATTACCCAACCTTGAACCGGGAAACTTCCCGTATTAGGGTGTCAATGCCTTCGCGGTTTTTGGCGCCCTTTACCTGCCGGGTGATCTCGTTTACATTGCCGACGCCTTCGAGGATTTGCCTGCTTCCCTCGCCCTGTTCCGCCATTGCCTTCTTAAAATAAGAGCGGTCGAATACATTATTTGTGGTTGTATTTATTACGCTTGTATAGCTGCCGTCCGCCATAACTAACGCCATTTGCCGGGCTTTAATGCGTGGAACTTCGGGTAATAAATCCGAGCGGACAATTTTCCAGTCCAAAGTACGGGTGCTGGGTCTGTTGGCAATTTCATAGAGTATGCCGAGTTCCCAGTTGAGGAGCGTTCTCATAAGCTTGGCATTTGCTTTATTCTCCGCCTCCAAGGTATTGATAACGGATTTTGTTAAAGCTGCGGTACTTGCCTGCAAGGTGAGAAGGCCCAGACCCGCGGATGTAACCAATACAACAATACCGATAAGTAATGGAACCTTTACGCTTAATTTCATTTCATTTCTCCCCTGTTATAAACGGCCTGCGCAATGAGATTTCTTTCCATTGCATAATCCAATCTGTTTAATGCCTCATAAAATTTATTCAGATTGTCGTATACAGAAAGCAAGAGGCTGATGTCGTCTTCGGCCTTGTTTGTTTCACCTAATATAACGAAAGAACCAGGCTGTATTGTTTTTGTCATAAAAATATACCTCTTTATTTTCAAGTTAAGGTCCCCGCCAATACAAGCAAGGAAGATTTTAATTATATAAAACAAGGTGCGACAAAAATGCGACAAATAAAGGTTGTTTTCATATATATAATTTTTCTGCGGTATATCTATTGCGCCCGTATTGTTTGGATTTATAAAGCATTTTATCCGAACCTTTTATGTAATCATCTGCTTTCTGTGTATGAGTTACATTACCGGTTATGCCCCCGATAGAAATAGTTACACAATCAGCCACATCGTTTTTTTCGTGGGTTATATTTAGTTTTCGTATGCTTTCAAGTAACGTGTTGGCTACCAATCGCGCGCCGTTCTCGTCAGTATTGGGCAGAACAACGGCAAATTCCTCGCCGCCGTATCTTGCGGCAAAATCATCCGGCCTTAATATGTTTTTTTTAAGAGTTTGTGCGACAGTTTTTAAGCAGTTATCGCCTTCTTTATGACCGTATGTATCGTTATACTTTTTAAAAAAATCAATATCAATCAACAACATGCTCAGAGTACCGCCGGAACGCGATAAGGATTTAATGATTTGGGCAAGGTGTTCATCGAAAAAGCGCCTGTTGTAAATACCCGTGAGCGCATCCTTATGAGATTTATCAAGCAAATCTGAAATGTCCCAAATAACAGATAATAATATATCATTTCCGAATTTATCTTTTGTTCTGCGTGAACGGAACTCAATCCAAATCGTATCGCCGTCTTTTTTTATCCAACGCGCGCGTGAACCGAAACTGTTGCTTCCTTCAACCCCGCTTTGAGTAAATTCATACATAAATATTTTATCATCGCTATGGTTTAACTTTGACGTTCCGTCTTTGAAAATTTCCTCAAATTCCTTACGTTCGTATCCAAGCATGGATATAAGTACATCATTTGCGAAATAAAGCGGATAATCCACTTTTATGTAAGTTCCTAAAATGCCGCTGGAGAGGCTATCATTCATTATGCTAAAGGTATCAATTTGAAATCCCGATCTAAGTTCCGCTTTCAATTTTGCAAGTATATTATCGGCAAAACTCAGAGGATAAGCATTAATGCTTTCTTCGGTAACAGCCAGCGGCATAGCCGCTAGCATATACCAGAGCCATTTTCCGTTTTCCTTTCTTGCGCTTGCTATTTGCAGGAAACTACTCGTTGAAATATTATTATCAACGATAACTTTTAAATGTACTTCGGCGCAAATTGAAGCGCATTTCGATTCAAAAATCCGAATATCAATATTACCGTATTCAATAGATTTTTGCGGGTTTGACATTTCCGCTTTTGAAAAGTCAATGAACTTTTGACGTAATTCGGATTTACTAAAATATGCCCCCTGTTCGCCCATGCCTATTCCTGTAACGTCATCTGCGATTACCTCTAAAGAAAGATTATAATCGTTATGGATTAACGTTCCTTCGGCAAACCGGAAAAGAGTTTGACGCAGGGCGTTATAATCTTCCGTTAATTCGACATTCTCCATTTATCCTTTCTCCTTATTAACGAGAGAAAAATATTATACAAAACGAGGCGTGACAAAAGTGCGACAAATTTAAAATTATTTCTTTTTGCTTTGCAGATAAGCGGCGTCAATTTCCGCCCAACCGTATTGGGACATAAATTCACCCGCGTAAGAATTAGCCGCTTTTACATTGTTATTAAGCATTCCATAAAAATCACATGACAATTTAGTCTGTACAACCGCTAATTGTTTCCATCTACGGGCGCATTTCGCAAGCCTTCATTATTGCGCTCACGTCTTGGGCGTGGTTTTCGTCCATTTTTCTGACAACTTGGCGTATTCTTCATCGGTCAAATCTTTCATCTTCATCTCCTATTGCTTAATAATCGTATAAACTGGGAACGTCATCTCATAGCGTGAAATACCTTTATACTGCCATCTTCAAGAACATTGTAAAAAACTTCGAGGAGTCTCGCTTGACGGTCAAAACCGATTAGCAGATTTTTATTATCTGCATCGAGGTCGTCCTCGTCAACAAAACCGTCGTATTGGCACTTTCGGTTCGAAGGCAAGCCCACCAGCGCGATATGCGCTTTTTTAATGCCGCCGAAGGCGGCTGCCTTTTATTCGCTATTCTAAAATCTCAAATATTGTTTTTATACACTCATCGATTTTTTCAAGAATCGATTTTGGAACCATAGAAACCAGTGAGATAAAATATGATTTATCAACCGTAAGTATTTGTGAAAAATTCACTACCGATGTTGAAGGCAGTTTTGAAACCGCTTTTTCCAGAAGCAAATTCGCGGGAGAGCCGGAATAATGCTGATTTGTGGTAATAACAGCGCATATTACCGTATTGATATTGCTTCGGTTAAAAGCGTTCCCTTGAATAACCAGCACAGGACGCCTTTTTGCAGGTTCAGAGCCTCGCGGATACGGCAAGTCCGCCCACCAAATTTCACCTTTCACCATTACCAATCTTCCTCGCCGACAAGGTTATATTGTAAAAGTTGAATATCCTCATCAATAACGGCTGGATTGTCACGGTAAATTTCATTGAGTCGGGCGGTAATTTCGTCCGCAGTTAGCATTTCTTCCCGTTTGTTCTCACGGACTGTTACCAGTACAGGGGTGTTAAATATTTCACGATATACTTCAGGCAGCCGTATCACGCCGTTTTCGATAACCGACTGAAAACTTATAACATTTCCATGCATTGTTTGTACCTCTTATTTTCAATATACCGCTTTTCGGCTGTTTTGTGTAGTTGTATTACTTGCATTCCCCCCGCAACGCCCCCGCCCAATAACTAGTGCGTTTATGGAATAATGCGGAAAGGCGTAGCGCAAATAAAAGCCCTACCTTTAAGCAAGTGCGCGAAGGCGCGTACCGCAAAGCGGTACGAAGCCTGAGCAGTGTGCGGCCTTTTTTCGCTAATTGTTAAATTCATTGCCGGTCTCTGAATAGGACGTGCCGGTCTTTGCGTGCTTGTTTTGAGCGTGGGCAAATTCGCCTTCAATGCCGCATTTGTTGCGCTTTTGTCGCGCTTTTTTTGGTACAATAGTGATAATGACAAGCATAATGACCATATTCAAAAAGGCAAAACTCAGGACTAAAATCATAAGTATCGTCATCGCCATTTGTTTATTCGCATTATTGGGAATATCAATAGCAAGCTATATTACCATTAGAAAAGTGTCGCAATATTCGTCAAGAACAAACACGGCGCTTGGCGATGGGGCGGCTGACAGCGCAGGCGGCGCATTACTGGAACAGGCTCACAATTTTTTAATGATCATAGCCGGGCAACAAGCCGTAAATTGCAACGCCATGCTGGACACCTTTAAATTTGACGTGGAACTACTCGAAGGCGTAGTAACGGACATATTCAATAACCCGCAATATTACAGTCTTGGCCGTACGGTAATTAAACCGTCCGAAACGGTAAAAGGCGTTTATTCAGGCACGTATATACTGCCGCAAACCGTTCCCATGACAGAACAAATAAGACAGGAATTAAACCTGTTAAGCAACCTCGGATTGCTTCTGCCCACGCTGACCAACAACCCCGACATCATCGAATTTTATGTGGGAATGGAAAGCGGCCTGTTTTATAACTATACACCGCTTATCTACCCTAACCCCAAATACGATCCCAGAACACGTCATTGGTATAGACAGGCAGCCGCACACCCCGGCACGGTGATATATACCGAAGTGTATGAAGATGCCCTCGGATCAGGATTAGTCGCAACCGTGTCAAAAGCCGTTTTTGACAAGAGAAAAAAACTGTTAGGCGTAGTCGCTCTTGACATCATGTTGGAAAATTATAAAAAACTTTTAATGGAAACACGCATATTAAAATCAGGTTATGCGTTTATCATCAACAACGAAGGAAAATATATATTTCACCCCGACATGGACACGCAAGATTTTCAGCCCAACATACCGCAAGCCCCAACAGGTTCTGAAAAAGCGGAAGGCTTTCAAAGAATGATGAACGGCGAAACAGGATTTTTCACCGTTGAGGAAAACGGCGGACAATTCTTCGTCGCATTCAGCCCCATATCCGTAACCGGTTGGTCAGTAGGCGTTACAGTAAACGAAGATGAGCTTCTGTCAGCCCTCGGATCGCTTTCAACACAGTTGACATCACTGACCGGCGAAGCGAAAAAGAATATCGAAAGAATGTCCAATCAGGCGATTATTACTTTTATTGTTATCTTTACAGCCGTTGCGGTTATGGTTGTCTTTTTGTCGTTTTTCCTTTCCCTTTTTATTTCCAAACCCATTCAAAAATTGACGGAGGAAGTAGTAAACATCGGCTCCGGTCATTTGGACGCAAAGATAGAAGGCAGTTATAATGACGAATTTGACAAAATCAAAGACGCTGTGAACTCTATGTCTGCGGAAATAAAAACATACATGGAAGAAAAACTGCAAACAGAACGTAAACTTTCTGAAAGCCGTATCTCCATAATGCTTTCCCAAATACAGCCGCATTTTTTATATAACGCCCTTGCCGTCATATCAAGCCTGTGCGATAAAAACCCTGCCGAAGCAAAAAAAGCGACCGTTAATTTTTCCAATTACCTTAGGGGAAACATGAATCTTTTAGAGCGAACAGAACCAATCCCATTTGAGAATGAACTAAACCACACCATAAGCTTTTTAAATTTGGAAAAAGCCATGTACGGCGAAGCGTTAAATGTAATATATGACATACAAACAAAAAACTTTACACTTCCGGCTCTTACCATGCAGCCCATTGTTGAAAACGCAATTAAGCACGGCATAGGCAAAAAAGAAGGCGGCGGAACCGTTTCCATTTCAACAAAAGAAACAGACAGAAGTTATATGATAATTGTTTCAGATAACGGCGCGGGTTTTGAACAGGATAAAATTAACGATGACGGACAACAGCACATCGGAATTAACAACGTCCGTCTGCGGCTGTCCGCACAATGCGGCGGATCGCTTGAAATAGAAAGCAAACCGGGCGAGGGGACAACCGCAAAAATAATTATTCCGAAAGAGGCACGGACTGACTGATACCGCAGGCATTTATTCTTCAAAGTAGGACGAGCTAATTATTGGGGGGACTTCGGCGGAAAAATGACTTCCCAAAAACCATGAAAAGCGGTATATTATAAGTATGAAAAATCCTATAAAACAGTAGTCTTAAGTAATATGCGGGAAAAGTATTAGTTGATATTAGCAAACTGATATTTGGCTCTGTATTTCTTGGAAGTATTCTTAACGGTTCAATACCGCATATGTTTTTGCTTGTCGGCGGTTTTCTTGTGGCTTTCGGTTTTTGTGTAATTGGTCTTTTTATGGCAAAAAAAGAAAAGAAAGCCGAAGGAAACGGTAATTCTTAAACTTTGAAGGAGTAAATTCTATGACAGAGGCGATTGTATTATTAGGCGGTGCTTTAATGTTCGGTATTCTCATTTTTACCACAGCTCAAATTGTGTCTTGGCGTGAAAACCACTACAATAAACAAGAACAAATACAGCATTAATACGCTTTCTTCCTTATGCTTTGTCCGTTTCTCCTTGCCTTCGTCATCACACTCACGGAAGCGTGGGAGCCGTGCTTTGCGTATTGAATTTGAGCGTGGACACGACTCGTTGCGTGAAACGAAGAAATGCGGTATACTATAGTCATGGAACTTGATTTTGAAATAGACAAAATCACTGAATCAATCGAAAACGCCGAGACGGGCGAATCTCTTAACACCCTTGTTTTACCGGTAACGCAAGCAGACTTGAAAGAAACCACCAAAAAATACGGCTGGATTTTTGATTGTCGAACGGAGCGAAGCCGCGGCCGTGCTTGCACGGACATGGCTGAGCGAGTGAGGACATCGAAGGGTTTACCCTTTATTGGAAACAGGAGCTTTCCGAACCTGAACATCAAGTGTATAAACTGGTTACCGAACAAGAACCGCAAACTATACAGGGATTAGTGTCGCTGAAAAAAATGAAAGATCATGTGTTTATGAACCTCATAGAAAGCGCCCCATGCAACAGAGGCAAAGGAAAGAAATATCTGGGAGTATGCGGTAATTTAACCGCTTTTGGCTGTAAATTATCAATGGAATATGGATTTGGCGGAGCTATTTCGTTCATTTCTAAAACCGCGCTTATCTCCCATTACGAAAAAACGCTTGGCGCGGTACATCTTGGAGGAAACATTATGGCTATTTTTGAACCAAATGCACAGAACTTAATAAATAACTATTTTTAACAGGAGGAAACAGGTATGTATAACTTTACCACAAAAGAAGAAGTTGACTTTGAATATTTTAAGGAACTTCTCTGGAACAATGAATTTGAGGTCATCAACAGGGAGTTGACTAAAGAAGAAGAAGCGGAAATTTCAAGGGAAATTGCCAAACGCAGGGCAATGCGGAAGGAAGAAGCCCCTGCCACCGAAGCGGTTTTAGCGTAACAGATTTAGCCAGAGGAAAATATGTATAACTTGGATACAAAAGAAGAAGTTGACTTTGAATATTTTAAGGAACTTCTCTGGAACAATGAATTTCAGGTCGTCAGTAGGAAATTGACAGAAGAAGAGGAAAAAGAACTGTCCAGAGATATTGCCGCCTGCAAAGCAATACACCAAGAAAAACTTGCCAAACAAGCGGTTTTAGCGTAACAGGTCATGACAGCGATAGACACTAAAGAAAAATTAGACTGGTTTTTAGACGCTCTTGAAAACAACGAAATTCAGATTGTCAGCGGGGGATTGACAGAAGAAGAAAAAAAAGAATTTTCAAGGGAAATCGCCGAGTATCGGGCAACGCACCCGAAACCCTCTGCCACCGAACCTCAACCGAGACCGAAGGTCGTCCCTCTTGAAACGGTTTTAGCATAACAGGTTTTGCCGTGTGAACGGTTGGTGGACTTTCTGCATTATACAATAAACTGACAAAACAAAAGACCGCTCAACTTATGAACGGTCTCTTACATACGCAAACAATCTATGTATTGCCGCCCGTTTCCGAACGGCGTTATATATTCATTATCACGATGCCGGAAGCGTGGTTGAGCTTTGTGGATTTGGCTTGAACGTGGGCAATGCGCCGTTAGACAAATTCCCCGTGTTTATATTTCAAATCACTCCACCTTAAACCGCGAAACTTCCCGTATCAGTGTGTCAATGCCCTCGCGGTTTTTGGCACTTATCTCGTTGACATGGTTTACCGCAACGTTTATCTCAGCCGCGCCGGTGGCAATTTCGTTCATGCCACCGGTTATCTCCTGCGTTGCCTTTTCAAGATTGTTGCTTTCCCTTATTACCTCTTCCGCCCCTACAAGCATCTCGTTGGAACCGCCTTTTACCTGCCTGGTAATTTCGTTCACATTACCGACGCCTTCGAGGATTTGCTTGCTTCCCTCGCCCTGTTCCTCCATCGCCCTGCGTACATTTTCCTCCTGTTGTGAAACGGTCTTGACGCTTGAGTCAATCGCCTCAAATTTGTTAAGCACGTTTTCGGTGGAGCTGGTTATCTTGTCTATGGAACTTTTTATCTTTTTCAATACAGTGCCAATTGTTTTGGATTGATCGCTGGAACTTTCAGCCAGCTTGCGTATTTCATCGGCGACAACGGCGAAGCCTTTCCCTGCTTCTCCTGCGTGAGCGGCTTCAATCGCCGCGTTCATCGAAAGCAGGTTGGTCTGGCTGGCGATATTTTCCATTACCGCATTAATTTCCAGCAAACCTTCGGACTCGCGGGCGATCTCCTGAATGTCTGTTGCCACTTCCTGTAATCCTGACCTGCCTACTTCCGAGGCTTCTGTCAATGTTTTTACATTGCCTGAGTTTTTAACCAGGGTATCGGTGACCGAATTGATATTGGCTACCATTTCCTCAATGGCCGATGAAGCCTGAGAAACATTTTGGCTTTGATTTTCGACGTGGCTGTTGAGTTTGTTGATGTTGATCACAACTTGTTCCATAGTGGCGTGAGTTTCGGTAACGCTGGCGCTCTGGTTAATAACCCTGCCCTTTATACTTTGGATATTGGCGGTAATTTCGTTCACTGCCGCCGCTGTTTCGGTCATATTGCTTGCGAGGTCATTGCCGATTTGGGACAATACGGCGGCTTCTTTTTTAACATTTATAACGAGATTTTTGATTTTCTCCAGTGTTTTATTAAAGTACAGGGCAAGGTCGCCTATCTCATCTTTGAAGTTGACGGTAATGGCGCGAGTCAGATCGCCTTCGCCTTCGGCAATATCTCTGAGGGTATCCGCCACACGGATAACAGGTTTGGCAATTGATCTTCCGATAAAAAACGCCACGACTATTCCGGCGATAATACTCATTATACTTACGATAAGGGTAGAATTCCTCATTCCTGTAAGTTGCCTGTCAATATCGGCTTTATCAATTGAACTGTACAGTATCCAATTGTTAAAAGAGGGAATTTCATTATAGCAGCTTAATAAATGTTTCCCGTTATAGGTATATTCCGCTTCTCCGTTTCTTTCCTTTATTGATTTGGTAAGCATTACGCTTACAGAAGCGAATACCGGATTTGTCTTCGCCTGTTCTTCCGGTGCGTTACGTTTAACTACCATTTCTTTGTTCGGGTGGGCGATTGTCACAGCCTGTCCCGAAGAAACGTCCATTATATAAAAATAACCGCTTGGCATACTGGATTCCAAATTTCCAAGCATAATATCGGTAAGGTAATCCACGCCGTCTTTTTCCGCCATTAATATTCCGATGACGGGGGCGTTTTTTTCATTGCTTTGGCGTATTGGAACCGCCATTACAATTACCGGCTTGCCGGTCGCGCGGCTTACGACTATATCAATGTTGTTTTCTCCCGCCATAGCCCGCTTAAAGTAAGAACGGTCAAATACATTGTTTGTGGTGGTATTTATTACGCTCGTATAACTGCCGTCCGCTAAAACCAACGCCATTTGCTGGGCTTTAATGCGGGAAACTTCGGGTAATAGATCCGCATGGACAACCCCCCAATCCAGAGTACGGACGCTGGGTCTGTTGGCAATTTCATAGAGTATGCTGAGTTCCCAATTCAGGAGGGTGCTCATAAGTTTGGCATCCTCTTTATTATCCGCCTCCAAAGAATTGATGACGGATTTTGTTAATATTGTGGTACTTGTCTGCAAAGTGAGAAGGCTCAAGCCCGCTGACGTAACCAATACGACAATACCGATGAGAAGGGGAATTCTTACGCTTAGTTTCATTTTTTATTCTCCGATAACTTTGATTGTTTTATTTTATAAACGAATAAAGCAAACTCATGCCTGATTCTTATAAACTTGCTTCTTATAAAAGTTTTAAATTTTCCAAAAATTGTCATGGTAAACAATATTTTACAAAACAGGACGCGACAAATATGCGAAAAATTATAGAGAATTATTCTCAAAATTTGTCGCGCATTTGTCGCACTTTTTTGGTAGAATAGAAAGAATGACAAACATAATAAACATATTCACAAAGGCAAAACTCAGAACTAAAATCATCAGCGTCGTCATCGCCATTTGTTTATTCGCGTTATTGGGAATGTCAATAGCAACTTATATTACCATTAAAAAGGTGTCGCAATATTCGGCAAGAACAAACACGGCGCTTGGCGATGGGGCGACTGACAGCGCAGGCGGCGCATTACTGGAACAGGCTCACAATTTTTTAATGATCATAGCCAGGCAACAAGCCGTAAATTGCAACGCCATGCTGGACACCTTCAAATTTGACGTGGAACTGCTCGAAGGCGTTAGTAACGGACATATTCAATAACCCGCAATATTACAGTCTTGGCCGTACTGTTATTAAACCGTCCGAAACGGTAAAAGGCGTTTATTCAGGTACATATATCCTGCCCGAAACTGTTCCAATGACAGAAAAAACAAGACAGGAATTAAATTTGTTAAGCAACCTCGGATTGTTACTGCCCACGCTGACCAACAACCCCGACATCATCGAATTTTATGTGGGAATGGAAAGCGGCCTGTTTTATAACTATACCCCTCTTATCTACGCTAACCCCAAATACGATCCCAGAACATGGCATTGGTATACACAGGCAGTCGCACGCCCCGGTGCGGTGATATATACCGAAGCGTATGAGGACGCGCTCGGATCGGGATTAGTCGCAACCGTGTCAAAAGCTGTTTTTGACAAGAGAAAAAACCTGTTAGGCGTAGTCGCTCTTGACATCATGCTGGATAATTATAAAAAACTTTTAATGGAAACACGCATATTAAAATCCGGCTATGCGTTTATCATCAACAACGAAGGAAAGTATATATTTCACCCCGACATGGACACGCCGGAGTTTCAGCTAAACATACCGCAAGCCCCGCCCGGTTCTGAAACAGCCGAAGGCTATAAAAGAATGATGAACGGCGAAACAGGTTTTTTCACCGTTGAGGAAAACAGCAGACAATTCTTCGTCGCATTCAGCCCCATATCCGTAACTGGCTGGTCGGTAGGCGTTACCGTGAACGAAGATGAGCTTCTATCAGCGCTCGGATCGCTTTCAACACAGTTGTCATCGCTGACCGGCGAAGCGAAAAAGAATATCGAAATAATGTCCAATCAGGCGATTGTTACTTTTATTGTTATCTTTACATCCGTTGCGGCAATGGTCGTTTTTTTGTCGTTTTTCCTTTCCTTTTTAATATCCAAGCCAATTCAAAAATTGACGGAGGAAGTAGTAAACATCGGCTCCGGTCATTTGGATGCCGAAATAGAAGGCAGTTATAATGACGAGTTTGACAAAATAAAAGACGCTGTGAACTCTATGGCGGCGGATATAAAAACATACATGGAAGAAAAAATGCAAACAGAACGCAAACTTGCCGAAAGCCGTATCTCAATAATGCTTTCCCAAATACAGCCGCATTTTTTATACAACGCGTTAGCTGTCATATCAAGCCTGTGCGATAAAAACCCCTCCGAAGCAAAAAAAGCGACCGTTAATTTTTCCAATTACCTCAGGGGAAATATGAACCTTTTAGAGCGCACAGAACCAATCCCATTTGAAAATGAACTAAACCATACCATTAGTTTTTTGAATTTGGAAAACGCCATGTACGGCGAAGCGTTAAATGTAATATATGACATACAAACAAAATATTTCAAACTTCCCGCCCTTACCATGCAGCCCATTGTCGAAAACGCCGTAAAACACGGCATAGGGAAAAAAGAAGGCGGCGGAACAGTTTCCATTTCAACAAAAGAAACAGACAGCGGTTATCTGATAATTATTTCCGATGACGGCGCGGGTTTTGAACAGGATAAAATTAACAATGATGGACAACAGCACATCGGAATTAACAACGTCCGGCTAAGGCTCTCAGCGCAATGCGGCGGTTCGCTTGAAATAGAAAGCAAACCCGGGGTGGGGACAACCGCCAAAATAATTATTCCGAAAGAGGCGCGGACTGACTGATACCGCAGGCATTTACCTTTCAAGGCAGGACGAGCTATTTTTAAACAGAATGAGTTGCCTTTTTTTCCCTCTCCCCTTCTATCAGCCAGAACTTGACGGCTGTGCCGTTGCCTCCCATGGAGAGGTATTCTTCATAAAAGGGAAGCCTAAGTTCTCTGGGAATGGTAGGGTCAAATATCCGGTCAGCAAGGAATATAAGCCTGTTGTTTCGTGCCAGTTCTTGTTTTTGTATTTCCATTTCTTGTTTTTGCATTTCCAGTTGTTTTGCGTGCATTTCCTTTTCTTCTGCCCGTTCCTGTGCGTTTCTTTTCTCTGCTTGTACTTGCCTGACGGCAATAAACACAGCCAGAGCAAATCCCAAAACGCCGATAATTGTGCCTATTGTGCTTTCCATATCTTCCTCCCACTCATTAAGGATGATTTTCATTATAATATATCGAAGGACAATTAGCAAGAAGTCGGCTTTTGCATACGCAAACAATTTATGTTGCGCCGATTCTGACCGCTTGCAAGCGGTCAGATTGTCAGCGTTACATTTTCACATCGGGGCGTTATGCCTTCCAACGCTTTCTTTACTACTGCGTTTATCCTCGCCTCTCTTTTTTTTTATTTCCTTTGCAGGATCAAAAACTTTCGCCTTCGCCTCCGGTTCTTTCTTTTCTTTCTTCTTCATGCTCCCCCCTACGGCAATGCCGCCGGAAGCGTGGGGGCGGGGCTTTGCGGATTATCTTTGAGCGTGGGCATAGCGCCGCCTACGGTCATCGTTCCGGTGATGTTCCAAATCGAGGTGCTGAAGTAGTTGAAAGCTGTGGCTATTGCTCCGCCCACGGTGATATTCTCGCCGTCTATGTCGTTTGCTGATACGCCTGTGGTTGATAAATACTCTGAGCCGGTTATGCCGACTTTCATGTCTGAACGGGCTTTGTTGGCGGTGAGTGTGGCTCCGGTACTGCCTGCGGTTATACGACCGATAGATGCGCTGTTGGCGGTTCTTACCGTTGTGCCGAAGGAGCCGCAATACCGTATGATTCCTCCGGTGGCGTTGCTTCCCGATATGCCGCCGCCCCCTGCGGTTCCGGTAACAGTGCCGGTGTTGTAGCAGTATTCTACCACTGCGCTGCTTGCGTTATTCCCGACAATGCCGCCGGGAAAAGATTGCCCGATAACAGCGGCTGTGTTATAGCAGTTCTTTATAATACTGCCTGTGCCGGAATTAACACCGGCGATGCCTCCGGCTCGCTGGTTGTTTTCTATAATGGCTCCCGTGTTGTAGCTTTGTTCGATAATGCCGTTATTTGTTCCGGCTATGCCGCCGATCATCGTTCTGCCGGTTACACCTGATCTGTTTCTGCTGTATATTATCGTGCCCGTGGGGAAATTATATCCGGCTATGCCGCCGACCTGATCGCAGGCAGTGCCGCCGTTGACGGAACCGCTGACGGAGCAGTTTTCAATCCTGCCCTGATTTGCGCCCGCTATGCCGCCGGTACTCTGGTTTCCGCTTTGGCTGAGCGTAACGGTAAGGGTCATGTTTTTCACAACGCCGCTTTCGCCGATATAGGCGAATAATCCTGTATAACTGTTACTGGTGCTGGTTATGTTCACTCCTTGGATAGTATAAAAGTTCCCGTCATACGATCCGGTGAATTTGTTTGCGCTGCTGCCAATCGGTGTAAATGCGGTAGATGACACCGTGATTGCCGCCGTCTGTTTGTAGAACGCCGTAACCGTCCAGCCGCCTGTTGTTGTTTCAGTGCCGACCTTGCGGAGATCGGCTTCGGTGGCGACAAGGAAGGGATTGCCCTCCGAGCCTAACGCCGCCGGAATCGTGGGGGCGGGGCTTTGCGTGTTTGGCGTTTTGAGCGTGGGCAATGCGCCGCCTGCAATAGTGTTCAAAGTGCTGCTGATATTCCAAATCGTGGCGGTATCAAAGCCGGTGAAAACGGTGGACAGCGATGTCGCACTGCCCAAACTGACGCTTGCGCCGTTTGTGGCTGTCGCTCCTATATTTACGGTTGGCACTGTCTCTGCGCCGCTTGCGCCGATTCTCATATCCGCACGGGCTGTGTTGTTGGCGAGGGTTACGCTGGCAGTAGTTCCGATTATGCGCCCGATATTGCTACTAGCGTTTACCTTTGCGCCGAGTGATACGCAGTTTCGCACGGTAACGCTATTGTCGCCTGTTCCCGCTATGCCGCCGACAATATTTGCGCCGGTAACTGTTCCGGTATTGTAGCAGTATTCTACCAATGAGCTTGTTACGACAGAACCGGCAATGCCGCCGACATTTGAGGTGGTGGCGGTGGCGGTAATATCGCCCGTGTTATAGGAGTTCTTTATGTATTTACCGCTTCCGGTATTTGTTCCGGCGATACCGCCGACCGTCTGGTTTCCGCTGACATTTCCCGTGTTGTAACTGTTGTCAATCTTGCCGTCATTTGCGCCGGCAATGCCGCCGACGGAAGTTGCGCCGCTTACCGTTGCGCCGCTTCTGCTGTTTATCACCGTGCCGTAATTATATCCGGTTATGCCGCCGACTTGATTGGCGTTTCCGCCGCTGACGGTTCCGCTAAAGGAACAGTTGTCAATCGTTCCTTGATTTACGCCCGCAATGCCGCCGGTGCTGTTATTAGTTCCGGTTCCGGTATTCGTTACCGCGCCGGTAACGGTCATGTTTTTCAACGTGCCGCTGTTTGCGCCGAAAACTCCCTGATAAGCGGAGCCGGTTACGGTCAAGCCGGTGATGGTTTTTCCGTCCCCGTCATACGTGCCTGAGAATTTGCCGGTGTCTGTGAAAGTGCCTATCCTTGTAAATGCGCCTGACAGCGTGATGTTCGCCGTCTGTTTGTAGTACGCCGAAACCGTCCAGCCGTCAGTGCCTGTGCCGACCTTGCGGAGATCGGCTTCGGTGGCGACGAGGA